>Ga0209810_1000027_pt1 | contig 518298 bp, 429 predicted proteins | sample Coa_R1_7_FD_187159 | JGI IMG/M metagenome (GOLD analysis project Ga0209810, IMG submission 187159) | Surface soil microbial communities from Centralia Pennsylvania, which are recovering from an underground coalmine fire - Coalmine... | ecosystem: Environmental > Terrestrial > Soil >...
GCTGCATGTCGGTGACTTCCTCGGGCCGCTCGTCGATCAGCAGGACAATCAAGGTGATTTCCGGATGGTTGGTCGTAATCGAGTTGGCGATGGATTGCAGCAGCATCGTCTTGCCGGTGCGCGGAGGCGCGACAATCAGGCCGCGCTGCCCTTTGCCGATGGGGGTGAGCAGGTCCATCACCCGCCCGGAGAGGTTGTCCTTCGTCGTTTCCAGCCGGATTCGCCCGCTCGGGTAGAGCGGCGTAAGATTGTCGAAAAAGATTTTGTTTCGGCCTTCCTCTGGAGGTTCGAAGTTGATCGCCTCGACCTTGATAAGAGCGAAATAGCGCTCTCCCTCCTTTGGCGGCCGGACATGGCCCGAAACGGTGTCCCCGGTGCGCAAATCGAAACGTCGGATTTGGGAAGGAGAAACGTAGATGTCGTCCGGGCCGGGAAGATAGTTGTATTCGGGGGCCCGCAAAAACCCGAAGCCGTCGGGCAGCGTTTCGAGTACGCCTTCGGAGAAAATCTGGCCGCTTTTTTCGGCCTGGGCCTGAAGAATTTTGAAAATCAGATCCTGCTTGCGCATGCCGGCCGCGCCGACCACGCCTAATTCTTTGGCGACCTGGTTGAGCTTGGTGATATTCATCTCCTTGAGCTTCGCCAGATCCAATTCGTTTTCTTGTGTACGGGTTGTTGCCATAAACACCTCAGGTACAGGGGAATCCCGAGTGGATGGAGTCAGGAACCCCAGATGTCAGCAGGGCAAGACGGAACTTTTCCCCTCTCGCCCAGCGGGCGCATCTGCGGTCTCAAACGATTCTGCTAATGCGTCACGTTCTCTTCAGCCGCGGGTTGGGATGCCAACTCGACGGCCGGCGCCATGGGGACGGCCAACTCAAGCGGCCGCTCCAGAGCAATTTGCAGCACTTGGTCCATATTCTCGACAAAGTGCAGCTTCATCGCCGTGCGGATATTTTCCGGAATGTCTGGCAGGTCTTTCTCGTTATCCTTCGGCAGCACAGCCTCGAAGATCCCCTGCCGGTGGGCGGCCAGGAGTTTTTCCTTCAAGCCGCCGATCGGCAATACTTTGCCTCGCAGGGTGATCTCGCCGGTCATCGCCACGTCGCCGCGAACAGGAATCTTGGTCAGAGCACTCACCAGAGTCGTCGCGATGGTGATGCCGGCTGAGGGCCCGTCCTTGGGAATCGCGCCCTCAGGCACGTGAATGTGCACATCCAGGTTGCGGTAGAAATCACGCGGCAAACCCAGTTGATGCGAACGCGAGCGGACATAGCTCATAGCCGCCTGGGCGGACTCCTGCATTACATCGCCCAGTTTGCCGGTGAGCATGAGCTTGCCCTTACCCTCCATGAGCGTCGTCTCGACGTTGAGAATCTGCCCGCCCACTTCGGTCCATGCCAGGCCCACCGCCGTGCCGATTTCGTTCTTCTTTTCCGATTGCAGGTCGCGGAATTTCGGCACACCGAGAAATTCGGGAACGTTCTCGGCGTCAATGGTGATGGAGATTTCCTGCTTGGGATCCTTCACCGCCCGCCGGGCCACTTTGCGGCAGACATTGCCGATCTCCCGCTCCAGATTCCGTACGCCCGACTCGCGCGTGTACTCCTGGATGATCCGCACCAGGCCCTCACGGGTGAAGGTGAGCTGCTTTTCGGTGAGACCAGTCTCTTCCCGCTGCCGCTTCACCAGGAAGCGCGTGGCAATCTCAACCTTCTCGTCTTCCGTGTAGCCGCTTAGCCGGATGATCTCCATGCGGTCTTGCAGAGCGGGCGGAATTGTGTGGAGCACATTGGCGGTGCAGATGAAAAACACCTTGCTCAAATCGTACTCCACGTCCAGGTAGTGATCCACGAACATGTAGTTCTGTTCCGGATCCAGGACCTCCATCAAAGCCGCTGACGGATCCCCGCGGAAGTCGGTGGACATTTTGTCCACTTCATCGAGCATGAAGACCGGGTTGCGCATACCGGCCTTCTTCATCATCTGGATGATCTGCCCCGGCAGCGCGCCGATATAGGTGCGCCGGTGGCCGCGGATTTCGGCTTCATCGCGCACCCCGCCCAAAGAAAGGCGCACGAACTTCCGTCCTGTGGCCTTGGCGATCGACATGCCCAGCGAGGTCTTTCCCACGCCCGGGGGACCGACAAAGCAGAGAATGGATCCCCGCGGGTTTTTGACCAGCCGGCGGACCGCCAGGAACTCCAGGATCCGCTCCTTGATTTTTTCAAGGCCGTAGTGCTCCGATTCGAGCACCTTCTCGGCGTAGCTGAGATCGCGAATCTCCTTCGACTTCTTCTTCCACGGCACGGCGAGCAGCCAATCCAGATAGTTCCGCGATACGGTGGACTCCGCCGACATGGGCGGCATATTTTCCAGCCGCTTCAGCTCGGCCAAGGCCTTCTCCTGGGCGTCCTTGGTCATGCCGGCTGATTCAATCTTTTTCCGGAGCTCGTCGAACTCGCTTTTCTCGCCGCGCCCGAGCTCCTTTTGAATGGCCTTGATTTTCTCGTTGAGATAGTACTCTTTCTGGGCCTTCTCCATCTGGCGCTTGACGCGCCCCTGGATGGTGCGGTCCATATTGAGCTTCTCGATCTCGATATCCAGCACGTCGGCCACGCGGGTGAGCCGGTCGATCGGGTCGAAAATCTCCAGCAGATCCTGCTTTTCTTCGATCGTCAATTGCAGGTTCGCGCCGATGGTGTCGGCCAGCTTGCCCGGATCATCCACGCGGACCGCGGCAATCATGGTTTCATAGTTCAAATTCTGGCTCAGCTTTACATACTGCTCGAACAGCGATGTAACGCGGCCGATCAGCGCCTCAAGCTGCTGGCCGTTCTCCACCTTGTACGTGGTGGTTTTGACGATCGCCCGGAAAAATCCTTCGTCTTCGCTCACCGAAACGACTTTGGCCCGCTCCACTCCCTCGACGAGCACCTTGATATTCCCATCGGGGAGCTTCAGGCTTTGCACGATGTTGACGATCGTGCCCACACTGTAAATCTCGTTGGGCCGGGGTTCATCGACCGAAGCATCGTGCTGCGTGGCCAGAAAAATCTTTTTATCTCCGGCCAGGGCCTCTTCGAGCGCCCGCACACTCGATTCCCGCCCGACGACGAAGGGAGTCATCATAAACGGAAAGATGACCACGTCGCGGATCGGCATCATCGGCAGCCGCTTGGTTTCGGATTTTTCTCGGGTTGTTTGCATAAAACCTTCGCGCGGGAGCGCAGGACCGGCCTACCCGGCCTTCTCCAGCAAATTCAGATTCAGATCGTGGTTCAGAACCATCTCTCGGGTCACCACAAACTCGCGCACCTTTTTATACGAGGGCAAATAGTACATCAGATCCAGCATCATTTCTTCCAGGATCATGCGCAGCCCGCGCGCCCCCACTTTGCGCTCGAGCGCAAGATCGGCGATCGCTTCTACGGCGTCGTCCTCGAAACGCAGCCGGACGTTCTCAAACTCGAACAGCTTCTGATATTGCCGCACGATGGCGTTGCGCGGCTTGGTCAGAATCTGGACGAGCGCCTGCCGGTCGAGATCGCTTAGCACCGCGACCACCGGAAGCCGGCCCACGAACTCCGGAATGAAGCCGAACTTGATCAGATCGTGGGGCTGCACCTGCTCCAGCAGATCGATGTCCCTGGCGCCATCGGCCGAGACGCGCCTTGCTTTTTCTTCCTCCGCCGCGTGAGGCGAGCGGAACCCGACCGATTTTTTGCCTACGCGGCGCCCAATCACTTTCTCCAGCCCCACGAACGCGCCGCCGCAGACGAACAGGATGTTGGTCGTATCGACCGGCGTGAATTCCTGGTGCGGATGCTTGCGTCCGCCCTGCGGGGGGACGTTGGCAATCGTGCCCTCCAGGATCTTCAGCAGCGCTTGTTGGACCCCCTCGCCGGAGACGTCCCGGGTGATCGAGGGATTCTCGTCTTTGCGGCCGATCTTGTCGATCTCGTCAATATAAATGATGCCCTGCTGCGTCTTCTGGACGTCGCCGTCAGCGGCTTGCAGCAGCTTGAGGATGATATTTTCCACGTCCTCGCCCACGTAGCCCGCTTCGGTGAGGGTTGTAGCGTCCACGATCGCAAAGGGGACGTCCAAAATTTTGGCGAGCGTCTGCGCCAGAAGGGTCTTGCCCGTCCCGGTAGGGCCGATCAGCAGAATATTGCTCTTGGCAAGCTCCACGTCGCCGATTCTCTGGCGGTTCATGGAGATGCGCTTGTAGTGGTTGTAGACGGCCACGGCGAGCTTCTTTTTGGGGCCGTCTTGTCCCACGACATATTGGTCGAGAAGCTCCTTGATCTCCTGCGGCCGCTGGAGCCTCGGCGCTCCTGCCGGAGCCCGCTCGGCCTTATCATCCTCGAGGATGGAATTGCAAACCGCGACGCATTCGTCACAAATATACGCCTTGGGATAGTCGCTCGGGGTGGAGATCAGCTTGCCGACCACCTCCTGGCTCTTGTGACAGAATGAGCATCGCAAAGAATCATCCGGCCCGTTTCTTTTCACTACTACGCCCCTCCCGCCTCACAAAACCGCCTCGCCCGCAGGCCACTCCTCCTGCCTGTCTTCATTATGCGGCCAGCAGGCGGGGCTTGGCAATAGATCATCTCGCCGGCCGCATTGCGCGCAATAGGGAGGAGCACCTATTTTCGTTCCGGAATTCAGTGCTTAACGATGATTTCGTCTACTAACCCGTATTCCTTCGCCTGCGCCGCATTCATAATGAAGTCTCGCTCCACGTCGCGCTGGATCTTCTCGAGCGGCTGGCCGGTATGTTTCGCTAAAATCTCGTTGGTGATCTCCCGCATCCGCAGGATCTCCCTCGCCTGGATATCAATATCGGTCGCCTGCCCCGACAAACCGCCCATCGACGGCTGATGAATCAGCATGCGCGAGTTGGGCAGCGCAAAACGCTTCCCTTTCGTTCCCGCCGCCAGCAGCAAAGCAGCCATGGAAGCCGCCTGGCCGATGCAATAGGTGGTGATGTCGGGGCGGATAAACTGCATGGTGTCGTAAATGGCCATGCCCGCCGTAATCGATCCGCCCGGCGAGTTGATGTACAACGAGATGTCTTTCTCCGGATCTTCCGCTTCCAGGTATAGCAGTTGCGCAGTGATCAGGTTTGCGACGTTGTCATCGACCGGGAACCCCAGAAAGATAATGTTGTCGCGCAGCAGGCGCGAGTAAATATCGTAGGCGCGCTCCCCGCGATTGGTCTGCTCGACGACCATCGGGATAAGACCCAGATGAGGGACCGTTGACATAGACACCCTATTGTTGAAACCGATGACGCCGGACGCGCCTCGCGTTCCTAACTCTTTCTTGCCTGTTCAAACAAAAACTGCAACGTTTTTTCGCTGCGTATCTGCGAAGCGATCCGGTCGAGCGCTCCGCTCTCCGCCAGCTTGGCTCGGGCAACCGCCACCGGCTGGCCCGTCTGCCGCGCATATAGTTGCACCTGGCGATCCACTTCTTCTTGCGTCGCCTGGATCCGCTCCTGCGCGGCGATCTTGTCAAGGATCAGCCCGGCCTTGATTTCCCGAATGGACCGCGGCTGCTCTACTTCCTGAATCTTCTTCCAGTCCAGCCGCAGCTTGGTCGGGTCAACGCCGCGGTCCGCCAGCGACCGCAGGCTGCGCTCCACATTGGAATGAATCTGCTTTTCCACCAATGCCTCGGGTACAGGGAAGTCGTGGGCGTCCACCAAATCCTCGATCAGCTTCGCCTTGGCTTTCCTATGGGCCTCTTCGCGCTTCTGCGCTTGCAATTCGCTCCGGATCCGCTCCCGCAGCTCGGCCAAATCCCGGAAATCGCCTTCATCTTTGGCCAGCTCGTCGTTCAGTTCGGGCAGCTCCTTTTTCCGCAAGCCGCGCACCTCAGCGTGGAACGTCACCGTCTGCCCGGCCAGTTTTGGCTCGCCGTAATCTTCCGGGTAAGTCACCTGGATTTCGCGCTGGTCTCCCGGGCTCAAGCCGCGCAAATTCTCCGTGAAAGGAGCCAGCGTGTCCTCGCCGCCGATTTCGACGGTCAACTCATCCTGGTGAATAGGAGCCATCCCCGCCGGAGTCTGAGTGGACCGGAGACTCACCACTGCGATATCGCCGTCGGCCAGGGGCCTCGGATCCAAATTGCGGTAAATCGCGTGCCTTTCCCGGATCTGCTCCAGAGCGGCCGCAATCTCTTCCTCGGTAACCTCCGGTTCGTCATATGCAACCGGCAGGCCTCGGTACTCCTTGAGCTCAAAATCCGGAAGTACTTCAAACTCCGCCTTAAAGGTCAGCGGCTGCCCCGGCTCGAATTTTACATTGCTGACATCCGGCGTGCCCACCGGATGCAACCCCTCCGCTTCAATTTGCTTGTACAGATGCCGCGGGATGAGCGCTTCCATGACTTCCCGCCGGATCTCGTCCGCAAAACGGAGGCGAACCATGGAGGCGGGGGCCCTTCCAGGCCGAAAACCGGGGATCCGAGCGCGGTTTCTGATTTTTGTGATTACTCGCTCGTTTTCCTGTTCTACTGCTTCGACCGGAACAGTTATCTCGAGCTCATGCTTGCAGCCGGCGACTAAGGGCAACGTTTAGGAGCCTCAACCTAACTTTTAGTAAATACCTCAATGTGCGAGGGCTGTCAATTAATGAGATGCGCTCAGCACAGGATTTGGCTCATCGGCCGAGGATTTCCATCCATTGGCCCCGCATTTGCCACCCGGCAATGCGGCGCAGATGTAAGCTTTCCTCCAGAGAATCGGGCGTAATCTGCGGGGCGTAGCCGAAGTATTTCCGGAGCAACTCGGCGACTGGCGGCCAGCGCTGCACCCCGCCGGGCGGATCCCAACTGCGCGAGTATAGCACGAAAATCTGAACCGCCCCAGGGTTCACCCGGCGCAGCGCCTCGGGTTGAAAATTCTCAACCACACTGATTTTTAAGGGACGCCGCACGTAACCCCCGAGCGGATTAACGAGAGCGTCGGTCAGCGGCCAAGCTGTAGTGATGGTCTGATCGCCGGAATGTGCGGAGAGCCACTGCGCGGCTCGTTGTTGCAAACGTATGAAATCCACCACCGCAAGATTATCCTCGTAGCTGAACGGGTAGGGCGGGTTCCACCAGTTGGAGATCACCAGGCCGGCTGCAAGAGTCCCCAGACCAGCCCTGCGCAGCGCCGCAGGCAGCAATTCGGAAGCCGCGGCCACGGCGATATAGAACAGCGCGACTGCGGGCAGCAAATAACGCAACAAGACGGCTCCTCCGATCGTGCTGTGCAGCAGCACGTAGCCCGCGATCACTGTCAGAACCAGCATCCAGCGCCGCCCGCGGAGCGCGCCATATCGCAGCACCGCCAAAGCCAGCAGTCCCGTGCCGATCCAATGAAAGTCCGCTATGCCGAGTTGATAACAGCGGCGCAGGAAAACCAGGGGGATGCGCCCAGCCTTCAAAGCCTCGGCCAGGTTGTAGGCCGCAAATTCGCTGCTCCCAAACCAGTGCCCCGTTTTTGACCGCAGAAAGAGCAGCCAGGCCCCAATCGCTCCGAAGGGGGGCAGCAGCGGGAGAACCGGAAAGATTCCGCAACTGGGCCGGACCAGCGCGTCATCGGTTTCCTTTGAAGTTCCAAAATTTGTAACGCCCTTTCGGCTTTGCCAGAGCGCGCGCAGGGAAAATGCGATCAGCGCCAGCGGGACGATCAAGCCGGTTTCTTTGCTGAGAACCAAGGCCGTCGCCGCGGCCCCGCAGCACCAAGGCCGGCCTTGGAGAAAGAAATACAAAGACAAGAGACACCAGAGCGCGGCGAACAGATCCAACTGCGCCAGCATGCTCTGGATCACAAACGGCGGCGATATCGCGCTCAAGAACGCGGCTACGCAGGCGGCGCGCAGGGAGCCGGAGAGCCGGCGGGCCAGAGCGAAGATAGCCGCCAGCGTGGCTGCCCCGATCCCCAGCATCGCCACACGGGTAGCCGGAATCTGGAAGCCAAACAGCGCCCAGACCCCTGCTAGATACAACATCAGCAGCGGCGGATGTACGTTGGGTAACGTGGAGCGTGGTATCAGGGAACGCGAGCGAAGCAGATCGTGGGCCGCGGGGACAAAGTAGCCCAATTCATCCCAATGATACGGAAGGTCCAGAAACCGGACGTGGGTGATCAGCAGGAAAAGGAAGCCGGCGGCGAAGCAGACGATCGGTGGTTTCCGGAGATGCAGTCCCGCACCTCGCAAGATGCTGTGAAAACGGCCGCCTGGCCAGTCACTGTACGACACCCATCGCCGCCTTGGCGTCCAGCTTGAGCTCTCCAAACGTATTCTCGTATTGGGTAACGTTCTGCTGTAACACGTTCAGCAGGGCCTTCGCCTGCTGGGGGCTCAGATAGATGCCCTGAAACGTCTCGATGTTCACCACTTCAGGATCGGTCTGCGACACCGTTCCAAATTCCAAATAGAAATCCCAAAGATTGACCCTCATCTGCACGCTATTCGCGTAGTTCTCGCGGAAGTCGGCCCGCCGAACGACTTTGATCTTGACGGATTGGGGTTGGGTCATGCGCTCTATGCTGCCGCAGCTTGGTTGCCTGCGTCAACCGCGGCCGGCCGGCGCGATCAGAGCGCCTTCCGCACGGCGTCCAGCACACCGTTAATGAACTGAACAGATTCTTCGCCCGAAAAGCGCCGGGCGATCTCCAGCGCTTCGTCGATCACCACGGGCGCCGGGGTCTGCCGCTGGAGCAGCTCGAAGATCGCCAGCCGGAGCACGTTGCGGTCTACCGCCGACATCCGTTCCAGTCGCCAGTGCTCGGCGTATTGGCGGATGAGTGCATCGGCTTCGGCGACCCGCTCGACGGCGCCGCGCAGCAGCTCGTTGGCGAATTCATCAACGGGTTTGCGCCGGGGGGGCTCTTCGCCTTGCAGTTCGTCGGAAAACAAGCCGCCCCAGTACCCGGCGATGACTTGCTCCGGGCTCTCCCGGCTCTGGTCCCATTGAAACAGCATCTGGAGAGCGCGCTCGCGCGATTCGTGGCGGGAGGCCATGCTACTTCTTTTTGGCCCGTAGTTGTTTCATCAGATTCGCCATTTCAATGGCCGTCAAGGCCGCTTCGAATCCCTTGTTCCCGCTTTTCGCCCCGGCCCGGTCAATCGCCTGCTCGAGCGTGTCGCAGGTAAGGACGCCGAAGATGACGGGAATTCCGGTTTCCATCGCGGCCTGCGCGATGCCTTTGGATGCTTCTTGCGCGACATAGTCGTAATGCGTGGTTTCGCCGCGGATCACCGCTCCCAGGCAGATGACCGCGTCGTACCGGCCGCTGCCGCCGAGTTCCCGGGCGACGAGCGGAAGCTCGCGGGATCCAGGGACCCGCACGACCTCAATCGATTTCGAATCACACCCGGAGCGCTCCAGGCCGTCCACTGCACCAGCGAGCAGCCGCTCGGTAATAAAACTGTTGAAGCGGCTCACCGCAATGGCAAACTTCAATCCGGCTGCTTCCAGCTTCCCTTCCACAGTCACAGTATTTTCGTTCATACTCCCATCCACGGCGCTGCTAACACTTCCCTGCCAGGCGGCCTTCAGCATCGGCTGCGGGCCTGGCAGTTCGTCTCCCGTGTCTATTTGACGTCGCTCCCCGCGAATCTCACGCACCGCGGAACCGGGCTTCCCGCTTCTCGAGGAAAGCCTGTGTGCCTTCGCGCATATCTTCGGTCCCGCAGCACAAGGAGAACGCGGCGGCCTCCAGTGCCAGGGCCGAATCGAGCGGCATTTCGATCCCGGCGTTTACGGCGTTCAGGCACATGGATATAGCCAGCGGTGCAGCGGCGAGCAATCGGGCTGCCCATTGCCGCGCCGCAGCCAACAACTCCCCCTGCGGCACAATTTGCTGAATGAGGCCTATCCGATACGCTTCGCTCGCGGAAATCGGGTCGCCGGTTAGCAGCACAGCCAGCGCCGCGCCCTTCCCCACTAGCCGAGGGAGCCGCTGTGTGCCGCCGTAGCCTGGCACAATGCCAAGCTTCACTTCCGGCTGCCCCAACCGGGCGTTTTCCGAGGCGATGCGTATCGAGCAGGCCATCGCCAACTCCAAACCTCCGCCCAGCGCAAATCCGTTGATAGCGGCAATGGTCGGCTTGGGCAGGGACTCAATCCGGGTGAACAAACGCTGGCCCCTCGACGAGTAGTCTCGAGCCTCCAATGGGCCCAGTTGCGCCAGTTCGTTTATATCGGCCCCGGCCACAAAGGCCTTCTCTCCCGCTCCCGTGAAAATCGCGACGCGCACGGACGGGTTGCGCTCGATTTCTTCGGCGCAGCGCTCGAGATCCGAAATCGTCCCGCGATTCAGAGCGTTGTACTTCTCCGGGCGGTTTACCGTAACCAGCGCTATCGAGTCTGCCACTTCATAGAGCAGGTTTTGGTATTCCATAGCCAGACAGGATATCAGTTGGGGTGACAGATTGCAGGCCGCAGGCGTCGGCCGCTCCCGGCTGAGCCCGGAAACGGCCGGGAGCTATCGAGCGCAGGAACGCCGCACGATCCCCGGGCGGCCTACAGTCCTGGCCTTCTTGTGATACCGTGAAAGCGGTGCCTATCGACCGCTCGCTGATTCGTAATTTCTCTATCATCGCCCACATCGACCACGGAAAGTCCACGCTCGCCGACCGCCTTCTGGAGGCGACCGGAGCCCTCGAGCAAAGGGAAATGATGGAACAGGTGCTCGATTCCATGGACCTCGAGCGCGAGCGGGGGATTACTATCAAAGCCCACGCCGTCCGGCTGATGTACAAAGCCGACGACGGCCAAACATATCAGCTCAACCTGATTGATACGCCCGGCCACGTGGATTTCTCGTATGAAGTATCGCGGAGTTTGGCGGCTTGCGAAGGCGCGCTGCTGGTCGTGGACGCCTCACAAGGAGTCGAGGCCCAGACCCTCGCCAATACCTATTTGGCCCTGCATCACAATCTGGAAATCATCCCGGTCATCAATAAAATCGATTTGCCCGCCGCCGAGCCGGACCGCATCCGCGAGCAGATCGAAAACATCATCGGCCTGAGCGCGCAGGACGCTCTGCTAGTCAGCGCCAAGCAAGGCGTCGGGATTCATGAGACGCTGGAGGCCGTCGTGAAGCGCGTCCCGCCGCCCTCCGGTTCGCCGGAGGCTCCGCTCCGCGCTCTGCTGTTCGATTCTTGGTTTGACGCCTACCGGGGCGTGATTCTTCTGATCCGCGTGGTCGAAGGGAGGCTGCGCCTGGGAGCGCACATCCGCATGTGGTCGAGCGGGCGGGTCTACGAGGTCGAAGGCTTGGGGTACCGGACTCCGAAAAGCTACCCCTGCGAAGAGCTTTCCGCCGGCGAGGTGGGCTTCGTGGTCGCCAATATCAAGCACGTCGCCGAGACGCGCATCGGCGATACGATCCTGGATGACGACAACCCGGCGGAAGAGCCGCTGCCCGGGTTCGAGGAGAGCAAGCCGATGGTCTTCGCCGGCCTCTACCCGGTGGAGGCCCATGCGCATGGGGAGCTGCGCGAAGCCCTGGAAAAACTCCAGTTAAACGACAGCTCGTTGCGCTTCGAACCGGAGAGCTCCGGCGCACTGGGATTCGGTTTTCGCTGCGGCTTTCTGGGGCTGCTGCATCTGGAAATCGTGCAGGAGCGGCTGGAACGGGAATTCGGCCTCAACCTGATCACTACCGCTCCGAGCGTCAGCTACCGGGTCACCACGCGAGCGGGCGATGTCATCGAGGTTGACAACCCGATGAAGTTTCCGCCGCCGGCCGAGATCGCGACGATTGAAGAGCCTGTGCTGGCGGTCACCATCATCACGCGGGACGAGTACCTGGGCGGCATCCTCAAGCTGCTTGAGGAAAAGCGCGGCGTGCAGAAAGGATTCGAGTATGTCGGCGCCAACCGCGTGCTGCTCACCTATGAAGTGCCGCTCAATGAGGTGGTTCTCGATTTTTACGACCGGCTGAAAAGCGTCTCACGCGGCTACGCCTCGCTCGATTATCATTTCGCCGGATATTGGAATTCTCCGCTGGTAAAGCTCGATATCATGGTGGCTGGCGAGGTCGTCGACGCTCTGTCATTGATCGTTCACCGGGATCAGGCCTATGAGCGCGGAAAGGCGCTCATCGAGAAGATGCGCAAGCTGATTCCCCGTCAGATGTTTGAAGTCGCGCTGCAAGCGGCGATCGGCAATAAAATCATCGCTCGCGAAAACATCGCCGCGCTGCGCAAGAACGTGCTCGCCAAATGCTACGGCGGTGACATCACCCGCAAGCGCAAGCTGCTGGAAAAACAAAAAGAAGGCAAACGCCGTATGAAGCGCGTCGGCCGCGTGGATATTCCGCAGGAGGCGTTTCTGGCAGTCCTCAAGGTGGGAGAGGAAAACGAGTGAGAGCCGCGGCATCCCGTTCGGCTGGGGATCTCAAAACCTGGTTGCCGTGCCCGCCGAGCCGATCGCCCGGCTGCCCTATTTCTGCTGCGTGACGGCCGGCGCCCGCCGTTCCCGCTCTACCGTGGCGCGGGCAATCGCCGCGAGTTCCGCATCAACGAGGAATCGCATCAATGATCCGCCGACTTCCGCGCCCCGCTCAGCGCGAAGCTCCTGAATGCGCTCGAACATCTTCCAGCGCATCAAGCTGTGCGGGCAAATGCCGTACCGAAATTCCATTGAAGCCTCCTCACGGACACGGCCAGAATATGCCGTCTGGCTCGGCGCCAACAAGATGCCTTAGGTACCGGCCTGGTAAGGCCAAGCCCTTAGAAAAACCGGGGCCCGGGATCCACGCCCGCCGCCGGGCCCCTCCCGCCCCCGCCGATTGTATGCTAAAAACATTCTTCACACAAATGATTTAACGGGCCACGCGCACCAAGACCGCGCTTTGCTGCCCGCGCATCGGCGAGATAATCTCACTGTCGTGCTCCGGGAGCACCCGGGTTGGCTCCGGGCCCTCGCCGGCGGCGCCCGCCACAACCGCCGGTGGCCCGCCGCATTTTACGACCGGCCTTCCGCAGAATCTCTATCTATAGCCTTGCGCGGAGGCGGCAAGATATCGGCGAACAGCTGGAAAAACGACGGGAGAGTGTCCCTGTTTGGGGTGCAAGGAATGCTTCAGGGCTGTCTCCGAATCGCACTGCCGGAAACGCCGGCTTTCGCGGACCGCTGCCGCGCGATGGGGTATTCTTGTTGCGCCGCGGGCTTCAGCCGCCGCGGCGGGCTGTTTCCCTTACGGCGCCGGGTAGGGACTCGACTTCCGGAAAAGTCGTTGCCGCACGTCGGGCCAGTACTCTTTCGCGATGTTAAACAACGAATCAAGCACGGTCTGCGATATAGCTTTGTAAGCCGTTTGATGCAGAGTACGATCCGGAGGAGGATAGTACACGTTGGAGATGGCGGCTTGCGCTCCATTTCCCAGAAACTCAGAAAAGTTGAACTGCTGCGAGCCGGCGTCGGTGCGCGTCACCAGCACCCGGCTCATGGCGTATCCGGCACGGGCAAAAAAGTTGCCACGCCCCTTTCGAAAGTACCGCGGATCCTCGTGCAGCAGGGAAGGAAATACCGCTTCTCCCAGCATATTGCCAATTGCTTGATCGGCGTAGGATCCCGCATACCGCTTGCCGAAACCTTCCATTCCCTGTCCGAAGGACTTGTATTGGTCCTGTAGCTGCTCAATGCCTGCATAAATCGCAATCACCGGGAGCGCGTGCGGATCGAAGGAATCCTTCGCGCCAAGCTTGAATTTCTCCCGGATCGGCATAGGCTCGACGGGCTGGGACGGGTCTTCCACAGTTTTGTAGTTGGGAATTACCTTCAGAATGTGCTGATCGGCCGGGGTCTTTTCCTCCACCGCCGCAGCGGGCTCCATGTCGGCCCGGTCGGCCGGGAGATCGTCATCTACCGCTCGCGCAGGCGGCGGAGCGATAACACAAGCCAACATCAGCCCAACCAGGGCGATTCGGGAACCACAGAACACAAACCATCCCCGCTCGTGGAAAGTTCGGCATTGAGACATTATGTAGGGCAAGACGCGGGGCGGAGGCCGGTAGTTACTCATTAAGACCTGGCGGGACAAATTTCCGAATCACATTTCCACTATTTCCGCTGGTCGCTTTCGGACAAACACCAGCATCGTCTTCTCCCGGCAGCGGCTTGCACGAGGCAGTATCTTCGACGGCATCGTGGCGACCAGCCGGGCAAGCTTCCATCGCGCCGCCAAGGTTCTTCCGCGCAGCGCCTTAGGCTACCATGCCTAGAGAAAATGGAGGAAAACTGTGGCCTACCACTGGGACGACCTGACGCCGTTCGAGGCTTTGCCGGACCGCGGAGAGGGCGTCAGGGTTGCCGTTCCCGAAAAGATTCTGAAACTGTGGGGCAGCTTTCAGATGCCGAAGCCGCCATCGGAAGCCCGCGCGGCCGTCTCCTTTAACTTCGTGCAGACGCTGGACGGCGTGGCCAGCTATGGCGTGCCGGGATTCGGCGGGGGCGGGGCTATTTCCAAGAAACGCGAAGATCGGTGGATGATGGACGCTTACCGCACGATGACCGATGCCATCGTGTTAGGCGCTGAAACCGTTCGCGCCGAGGATCGGGAAATTAAAAGACGGCGGGAGGCTGGCGGCAAACCGGTTTACGAAATTGACGGGATGCCGACCAACGGCTTTGTCGCTACCGTGGAAGATCCGGAGCTTGCGGAATGGCGGCGGCGGACTCGCGGTGAGAGACATCCGGTCCTGGTTGTGATTACCGCGAGCGGAGAGTTGCCCGAGGACCTGGGCATTTTCGATCTCCCTTCCCAGCGGATCCTCATCTTCACCACGCCCACCGGAGAGTCCGTGCTAAGAGAGATGATGCGAAACAAGCGGCGATTTGCCAACGTGGAAACAATCCCCTTTGGAGGTGTTCCGGCCGATCTGCCACTGTTTCTAACCGGAATCCTCAAACAGAAATTCGGAATCCGCTACGCGCTCTGCGAAGGCGGCCCCGCCACGGCGGGCGCGTTTCTGGGAAGCGGCCTGGATGACGAATTGCTCTTGACGGTGGCGCCGCTGTTAGCCGCCGGCAAAAACCACAGCGGCCGGGCGAGAAAGCGCATCGTAGAGGGACCCGACTTTTATCCTGCCGCGGCCTTTCAGGCCCCTGGTTTGCGCCTCCCCCCCGGAGCACGGCGCTCCCCAGAGTATCTGCTTCACAGCGTCCGCCGCCACGGCGATCACATGTTTCTCCGCTACTGGCGCCAGCGTTTTTAGGGTGCCTTTTAAAGAAAAGGCAGCCGCCCGGCGCTCGTTCGACTCCAGGTTTCATCGGCGCGCTAAGGCGATCGCCCCGCCGGGGGAGCAAGAATGGAGCCGTTGGGGGAACAAATTCCGGACGATAATGAAAATGGGAGGCGGTTTATGGTGGTCGGCGTGCCGAAAGAGACCTTTCCAGGGGAGAGGCGTGTGGCCCTGGTTCCCGGAGTGGTCCCCACGCTGACCAGGGCCGGATTCGAGGTCTGGATCGAGGCCGGCGCCGGAGTGGGGGCGGGGTATTCCGACGCGGAGTACGAGGGGAAAGGGGCGAAGATCGTTTCCGCGCGCGCTGAAGTTTTTGCCGCCGACATCGTGGTGCAGGTGCTTTGTTACGGTTCCAATGACAAGACCGGCAAAGTCGACCTGCCCCTGCTGCGCCGCAATCAGGTCCTCGTGGGCTTTCTCCGTCCGTTGGGATCGATCGATACGATTCAGAAAATCGCGGACACGGGAGTCACGGCTTTCGCCGTCGAGTTGGTGCCGAGAATCACTCGCGCGCAAAGCATGGACGCCCTCTCCTCGATGGGAACGATCTGCGGCTATAAGGCGGTCCTGCTGGCAGCCGACACGCTGCCCCGCATCTTTCCCATGCTGACGACCGCGGCCGGAACGATCACTCCGGCGCGGGTTTTCGTAATTGGGGCCGGCGTGGCGGGCCTGCAAGCCATTGCCACGGCCCGCAGGCTGGGGGCGATCGCGTTCGCTTACGACCTCCGGCCGGCGGCCAAAGAGCAGGTGCAGAGCCTTGGCGGACGTTTCGTCGAGCTGCCGATCGAGGCCAAGGATGCCCAGGATGCGAGGGGCTACGGACGTGCGCAGGACGAATCGTTTTATCAGCGGCAGCGGGAGCTGCTCGGCCGGGTAGTCTCGGAAAGCGATGTCGTAATCACGGCCGCAGTCGTACCCGGCAAAAAATCCCCGGTTCTGGTCACAAAGGAGATGGTTGCCGGCATGGCGCCCGGCTCTGTGATCGTGGATCTGGCGGCGGAGCGCGGCGGCAACTGCGAGCTGACGCGCACCGGCGAAATCGCGGTGGAACATGGCGTGACGATCATCGGCTATATCAATCTCGCCAGCATGGTGCCTTACCACGCTAGCCAGATGTATGCGCGCAACATCGCTGCTTTTCTGTTGCACCTGTGCAAGGGCGGCCAGCTTCAAATTGACATGAACGACGAGATTATACGGGAGACTCTTCTCACCCGGAACGGAGAGGTGGTCAACGCCCTCGTGCGGCAGTTTTTCTCGCTGCCAGCCCCTGCCGCCGCAACCAATAGCTGAACCATCGCGGATCTTCCGCCCCAAGGAGGAACATTGCCGTCGGATCTGATTACCAGCCTTTACGTGTTCGTTCTGGCGGGCTTCGTCGGATTCCAGGTGATCCGGCGAGTATCGCCGCTTCTGCATACGCCCTTGATGTCGCTGACCAACGCCCTGGACGCCATCGCCGTGGTCGGGGCAATCGTAATCGCGGGGGAACACAAGAGCACGCTCTCCACGGTGCTCGGAACGCTTGCCGTTATCGCGGCGACGAGCAATGTGGTGGGCGGCTTCCTGATCACAGACCGCATGCTCCGGATGTTCAAAGAAAGCAGACCCAGGAAATAACCTCCGCATGAGCCCTTTTCTCACCGATCGGGTCATCGAGGTTATTTACCTCGTCACCACCGTTCTCTTCATCTTTTCGTTGCAATGGATGAGCGCGCCCTCCTCAGCCCGGCGCGGCGTGCTGGCCGGAGAGATCGGAATGCTGCTGGCCATCGGCGGAACGCTGCTGCACCGGGGCATTATTGACTACCGGCCGGTGGTGATCGCGCTGGTTGCCGGTTCGATCATCGGCGTCCCTCTCGGACTGGTGCACATGACGGCCGTACCCCAACGAACCGCGCTGAGCCATGCCTTCGGCGCTTTCGCTGTGGCTCTGGTCGGCTCGGCCGAATATTATCTGCGCGCCCCCGGAGTCTCCCCGTTCATGATGTCAGTGCTGGCAGCGGAAGTGATCCTCGGCTCGCTTACCTTCACCGGCAGTCTGATGGCCGCCGGGAAGCTCCAGGAGATTCTGCCTCAGCGCCCCATTACTTACAAGGGGCAGAACATTGTGAACTTGGGGCTGCTCGCCATCGCAGTGGCGATCGCCGTCGAACTGGTGATGCACCCGGAGCGAAAATTTCTCTTCCCGCTTATCATTGCGCTCCCTCTTCTGTTCGGAGTATTGATGATTGTCCCGATCGGAGGCGCCGATATGCCCACCGTCATATCCCTGCTGAATTCCTACGCGGGTCTGTCCGCCGCCGCTATGGGATTTGTGCTCGACAGCAAACTCCTGATCGTCGCCGGCGCTCTGGACGGCTCTTCGGGCTTCATTCTGTCAGTCATCATGTCGAAAGCGATGAATCGATCGTTCACCAACGTTCTGTTCGGCGCATTCGGGCAGGTCCAGCCTTCGGCAGGGGCCGCGACGCAGGAGCGCCCCGTGCGCAGCGCGACCGCCGAGGAAGCCGCGGCGATCCTCTCAGCCGCTAACACCGTGGTCATCGTTCCCGGCTATGGCATGGCCGTGGCGCAAGCCCAGCATAAAGTCCGCGAGCTTTACGACGCTCTCACCAAGCGAGGCGTCGATGTGAAATTCGGCATTCACCCGGTGGCCGGACGCATGCCGGGCCACATGAACGTGTTGCTGGCGGAAGCGGATATACCTTATGACAAGCTGCTCGATATGGATGCGATCAATCCGGATTTTCCGCAAACCGATGTCGCTTTGATTATCGGCGCTAACGACGTCACCAACCCTGCGGCCCGGAACGACCCGAGCAGCCCTATTTACGGAATGCCGATCTTGGACGTGGATAAAGCGCGGACCGTGATGGTGATCAAGCGCAGCCTGAGCCCCGGCTTTGCCGGCGTTGATAATCCATTGTATTACTTAGATAAAACGCTAATGCTTTTCGGCGACGCCAAAGCCTTTGTCGGGGATATCGTTCGGGAATTGGGCGGCGAGCATCGGTAAGCTCACCCGGTCAGGCCGGATACAGGTGCTTCGCTCATCCAAGGGCGGGCGTCCAGGTTCCATCCCGTAGCAATCGTTGAGAATCGGCGGCCTTCTTCCCCGCGCGTTTGTCATTCCGCGTGGGCGAAAAATCTGTTTTTTGAGCGCCGGCGGCGCCGCTGGACTTCAGCCGTTGGAGCCGCCGCTGATCGCCGCCACAAAATGGACCTCGCTTGCCGGCGAGACCCGCTCGAGCAGCCCCAGCGGGCTGATTTCGCCATCGACCGCGACAGAAATGTTGGGACGAAGGTGGTCTTCCACTATCAGGCGCTCCCGAATGCCCGGCCATGACCGCTCCAGGTTGTCGATGATCTGGCGCACAGTCGCGCCTTCAACCTCTACCGTTGCATTTCCGCCGGTCAGAGGGACCAGCGGCGTGGGAATGTAGACAATCGCCACTTCAAGCCTTCGCGCTCCAAATAGCCTCCATCACCGCCGACGGCTTCATGGGGAGACTGTTCAGCCGGACGCCGGCTGCACGGTAAATCGCATTGGCCAGTGCCGCGGGCGGCGGGACGATGCTGGCTTCACCGACGCCGCGCGCTCCAAACGGATGGCCCGGATTGGGTACCTCCACGATCACCGTTTCGATGGGCGGCAAATCGAGGCTCGTGGGCATACGATAATCGAGCAAACTGGCGTTCAGCATCGCCCCCTCGGGGCTCATGTAGTACTCTTCATGCAGCGCCCAGCCAATTCCCTGAACACTGCCGCCCTGCATCTGGCCCTCCACGTAGCTCGGGTGAATAGCCTTCCCGGCGTCCTGGACCGATGTAAACCGCAGAACCGAAACCTTACCTGTTTCCGGGTCCACTTCCACATCGGCGATGCAGCCAGCGAAGGAGCCGCCGACCCCTTTGGGGTTGACGGCGCCGCGGCCGATCACCGGCCCGCCGGTCTCTTCCAGGCGTGCGGCGAGTTCCTGGAAAGAGATTCGACGGTCCCCGGCGCAAAAAACGCCTCTCTCCGCCCGCACCTGCTCCACACCGATCTCCCACAACTTCGCCGCGCGCTCTTTCATTTGCCGCACGACATCCTGCGCCGCCTCGTAAGCAGCCAGACCCGTGGAGAAAGTGACCCGGCTGCCCCCGGTCACCGCCGTATAGCCCACCGAGTCCGTATCCACCACGGTAGGCCGGACGTCTTCGGCGGCAATGCCGAGCACCTCCGCGGCCTGCATCGCGACAGAAGTCCGCGTCCCGCCAATGTCGGTGGATCCTTCGACCAGGCTCACCGTGCCGTCCGCATTCACGCTGATCGTGCAGCTTGAAGGAAGACCCACGTTAAACCAGAAGCCGACCGCCACGCCGCGGCCGCGATGGGGTCCGCCCAACGGTGCAGTGTAGTGCGGATGGCGCTTCATGGCTTCGAGCACTTCCACACACCCGATGCGGCGGTGCCTGGGGCCATCGGCGCGCCGCGTGCCTTCTTTCGCGGCGTTCCGCAACCGGAAATCAATGGGATCGATCCCAAGCTTTTCCGCGATTTCGTCCACCACGGTTTCGGCCGCAAAAGCGGCGTTAGTTGCGCCAGGAGCCCGGTAGGCGGCTGTACTCGGCTTGTTCACCACGACATCGAAGCCGTCGATCACGACGTTCTCGAGGTCGTAGGCGGCGAAGATACACATCGCCCCAGGAGCCACCATGGCGCCGGGATACGCCCCCGCTTCGTAGGCAAGGTAAGCCTGCGCCGCTGTGATCCGTCCGTCCTTGCGCGCCCCGATCTTCACCTTGATGTAGGAGCCCGGAGTCGGACCGGTGCCTTCGAACACGTCCTTCCGCGACATTACGATCTTCACCGGGCGTCCGGTCTTCTTGGAAAGCAATGCCGCCACCGGCTCGAGGTACACCGGGATCTTCCCCCCAAAGCCGCCGCCGATTTCCATCGGCGTCACCTTCACCTGCGAGACAGGGATGTCGAGAATGCATGCCGTCGTGTCGCGCACCACAAAAGCGCCCTGCGTGCTGCACCAGATGTGGACGCGCCCATCGTGATTCCAAAGCGCTGTAGCGTTGTGGGGTTCGATGTAGCCCTGATGCACCGTGGCGGTGCGGAACTCGCGCTCGACGATCACATCGGCCTCGCGGAAGCCCTTCTCGATATCGCCCAGGCTGTGGCGGAAATGCTGGGCGACATTGCTGGCCCCTGCTGCCCGTTTCCCAAACTCTTCGGTCCGGAGGTCGTCGTGAAGAATGGGGGCGCCGGCTTGCATCGCTTCCGGAGCCGTGAGCACGCAAGGCAGCGGTTCGTATTCCACGTCAATCAAGCCCGCCGCTTCCTCCGCAACGTGAGGGCTTACGGCGGCCACGGCCGCCACGGCATGGCCCTTGTAGAGAACTTTTTCTCCGGCCAGGATGTTTCCACGAATATAGCTGAGCGGCGTGGCGCCTTCCCCCAGGTCAACAATGCGGTCGCCGGCGGCGGGCAGGTCCGCCGCCGTCACCACGGCTTTCACTCCCGGCAGCGCGGCCGCTTTGGCCGCGTCGATGCGGCGGATGCGGGCGTGAGCATAGGGGCTGCGAACGATGCAGCCATGCAGCAGCCCGGCCATGCGAAGGTCGGCGCCGTATTGCGCGCGGCCGGTGACTTTATCGGTGCCGTCGTGACGAATGGGACGCGTGCCGACGACTGCATATTCCCGGCCGCCGATCTCGGTGTCCGTCGAAGCCTCGGTCTGTGTTTTCATGCTTTCACCTTGTGCAGTTGCGCCGCTGCTTGCTCGACCGCCCTCACGATCTTATCGTAGCCGGTGCAGCGGCACAGGTTGTTAGCCAGCCAAAGCCGGATGCGCTCTTGCGATGGGTTCGGCTCCTCATCGAGAAGGGCCTTCGAAGCCACAACGAACCCGGGAGTGCAGAACCCGCATTGCAGGGCGGCCTGCTCCAGAAACGCCTGCTGCACCGGATGCAGCTCCGCGCCGCGGGCGATGCCTTCGATCGTCGTAATCTCGGATCCTGCGGCTTCCACGCCCAGTACCAGGCAGGAATTTACGATGCGGCCGTCGAGAACTACGGTGCAAGCCCCACAGTTGCCGTCGTTGCATCCCTCCTTGGCCCCGGTCAGTCCGAGCTCGTCGCGCAGGCACTCGAGCAGACTCTGCCGCGGTTCGCAAAGAAACTCGACCGTCTCGCCGTTGATTGTAGTTTGAACCTGAGTTCTGGCTCGCATCCGTCTTATGCCTCCCTGGCCCGCTGGATAGCCGCTTCGAGCGCCCGCCGCGTGAGCACGGCGCATAAATGCCGGCGATATTCGGCCGTTCCCCGCATATCGGTGATCGGCTTCGCCGCCGCCTGGGCGATCTCCGCGGCGCGATGGATGTTCTCCGCGTTTACCGGCTTGCCGCTAAGCCATTCCCCCGCTTCCGGCACGTAGAGCGGCACGGGCGCCACAGCAGCCAAGGCGATGCGGGCCGCTCGAAAACGCCCGTCATCCAAAACGACCGACGCCCCGGCGCCCGCCACGGCGATATCCATCTCGTTCCGGGGGATGAATCGCAGATAACACGCTCCGGAATGCGGCTCCGGGGGCGGCAGACGCAGCGAAATCAGCAGTTCCCCCTGCTGAAGCACAGTACGGCCGGGGCCCGTGCAAAACTTTTCCACTTCGATTTCGCGGCTGCCGGCAGCGCCGGCAATATGGCAAGTGGCCCGCAGAGCAATCAGGACGGGCACGGCGTCCGCGCTCGGCGCGGCATTGCACAGATTGCCGCCGATAGAAGCCCGTCCTTGAATCTGAATGCCGCCGATCAACGAAGCTACCTCGACCAAAGCCGGGTAGAAGCGTGAGGCGGTCCGATCTTTGTAAATCCGGTAACAAGGGACGCAAGCGCCCAGCGTGAGCCCGCCGGCGGGATCGTACCGGATGTCGTTGAGTTCCGGGATACGCTTTACGTCAATTACAAGATCCGCCGCCTTCCTCCCGGACCGCAATTGCACAAGCAGATCCGTGCCTCCGGCGAGGACTTGTGCTCCGGGATTGCTGCCGAGCAGCCGGATGGCTTCCGCCACCGAACGTGGAGCGGCGTAATCGAAGGGTTTCACGTCGAAGTCTCCTTAGGTTCCTGCATCCGGAGTGAACCTTATAGGGTACAACGAAGGGGAAAGAGGTTAGCGGACCGCGAGAGCCTCTGGACGCCTAAGCACGAAGGCATCGGATAGGCGCGAATGCTTGGAGCGACCGATCGGAAAGCTCTCGGGCGCGTATCCAGTGCTTATGGGCAGCGGCCGGATTCTCAGACGGCCATGGGCGGCTACCGGAGCCGCCGCTTGCGGCACGCGAGACCGGCCGCGGCCGCGTATCAGCTCAGCTTCGCGAGCATCTCGCGCTGCCGCGAGAGGCGCTGCTCGCGCTCCTGCGCGAAACGCTGAATTCCCGAGAAAATCGACTCGGCGTCGAGGTGCGCCTCCGCAATCACGTCCGGCTCGAGACCGCCCGTGAGCCACCGGTTGTGCCAGTCGGAGGTCAGGGAGTATTCATCGGTCAGCGGGCCGACATTGCGAAGGGGCCACATGCGGCGGGTACCGGTGCTGACCACCATGAGATCGTAATGCGCCTCGGGAGGCAGCACCGAATTCCGATACGATTCCGGCTGCCGGTCGAAGAGATCCTCGCTGATGGCAGCGATCACTTTTACGTTGATGCCGGCTTCCTCCAGGCGAGGCAGCGTACTCACCAGATTCACTGTAGAACTGGAGCCCTGGGAAATCACATAACCGTGGCGGGGCTTGCCTGGCGCGAAGTCTCGGATGACGTAAAAACCCTTGGCCGCGGCCCGGACGTCGGGATCGGCAAACTTGCTCCGATCGGCCACCGGGAAATCGGGCCGCGCCACCTCGATGGTGATAATTCCCACCTGGGGATCGCGGGCTGCAATCTCGGCCGCGGCGAAATAGCCTGGGGCCACGTCGTTGTAATCCCAGAAATTCAGATTGATCACCTGCCCGCGCGGGAAAAGCTTCCATACCTGGGGAGAGAAGATGCCGAAGTGGGTGCGTGCGTCGGCAGCCGTCTCCGGACCGGAGTGACCAGCCAGAATGTGCAGGACTCCCATGCGAAAACGGCTGTCCTGGTTCTGCTGGCTCCAGACGCGGGCCGGCAGGTACATGAGCGGCGTAAAAGCGCCGTAAGTGCCGCTGATCGCCCACAAGCCCGCGAACTTCGTGGGGTCCACAGAGGCGCTTTGGCCGACCAAGCCGATGGCGGTAGAAACGTTCCCGGCCTCTTGAATGGCGGCCTTCAGGCGGGTGCCGAGCGGGTTTTTCTCGGGATCATAATGTCCCCACAGATTGCCATGCTCGAGATTGATAGATTCAGAGAGGTCGGCGGCGATAGTCAAAAAGCGGTTGTCCGTGACGTAGTTGACCCACTTGATGATCTCTGAAATGGCCCGCCGTGTTCCGGCGACCTCGCCAGGTTTGCGGAAAAGCGCAATGCTGACTTGCTTCTCGGCGCCGGAGTAGCGGTTTTTCACCGTGACTTTTTGCGGCTCGACCGGCAGATTGGCCACGCGCAGGCGATCGTCCAGAAAGGGGTCCCGGTGAACATCGATGTGTACCGGCAGGTTGTCCTTTACAGTGTCGCCGGTAGCAACGAGGCGCTCGGCAAGCCAGTCGCCCAAACCGTTGCGGTCGAGAACCGACATGACCACATCGATGTTGGTCTTGAACTGAATCAGGCGCTCGCGCGGATCGCTGACCGGCCCCTTGCGGATGCCTTCGAACTCGACGCCATAATGTTTTTCGAAGGTTTGAGCCAGGGCTACAAAGTACTCCGAGTTCATCTTCATGGCGTAAGGATGACTCGGATAGCCGACGATCTGATCGATGTTGTCCAGAATTTTGCCGTCCACAGCGGCAGGCCAGTATCCCTTGGTCGTGTTGGCGATCACGATCATGGGGCGCCGATCTCGCGGATCCCAGTCTTCCATGGTCTTCAGAGCGCTGACGATTTGATCGTAATTGTGGCCGTTTTCCAAAGAGAAAACGTTCCAGCCATAAGAGGTCCACTGATCGATGATGCGGTAGCCGTCGAATTTTTCCGCGATGACGCCGCCGATGAGCTTGTCATCAATACCGGCATTATTGAAGGAAAACAGGATGCGCAGGCGCTTGCCGACCTGCAATGCCAAGGCCTGAGTCTTGAGTTCCTGCGCATGACCCTCGGTCATGGCGAACTCACCTTCGAAAGCAATCACTTTCGGGGATCCAGCCGGGGCGCCGATGAAATCCCAGAAAGCGGCCTTCCCCGCTGCCGTCGCGATGCCGACGCCGGAGGGCCCCCCGTTGACATCATTGGTGACATCCGTGGTTTCCGCGTGGCCGGCGAGAGCACGGATGCCGCGCCCCTTGGCCTGAGCAAACAGCGGGTGGTCGGCCAAACCGTGATTCTGCAACAGATTCTTGAGAGCTCCGGCGCCGCGGCGGAACCCCAAGGCGTCCACCGGCAAAACGGCGACGCTGGGATCGACATAGTAGCGCCGGTCCCGCGTGGCTGCATATTTGCGCGCCAGCGCCTCGCCCATGATCATCCACAGGGCGTAGCAGGTGGGGATACAGTGCCCGCCGGCGAGCATGAATTTATCGCTGTAGGGGTGCTTGGGACGGCGGTAGTCGTAGCGCAGCCCGCCCAGTTCCGGCGGCGCCAGGTGAACCGCTACATTAAACGGCGTGTACGCCAAAGGGCCGCCAAAATGGCCCGTCTGAGCGTAGTTGCCCAGGAGCACCAGGGTCATACAGGTCATGTATCCGATATCTTCCAAACGCTCCCGGTCGTATGGCAGCTTCAGCGCTTCGACGGGCGACTCAAGTGTAGGTGTAGCCAATTTCGAACCCTCCGCTTTTATGGGCCTTCCCAGCCCCGCAAACTATGAAGTCAATCCTGTTCATGATAAAACAGATGGCTCAAACGCCGCACTATCGGCCGCCCGTGCCCAAAAGCCTTCCACGCCGCCCGCGGAGCCGTGAACGCCGGACCGCCTTGTTGAAAAACACGTTTCCGCCAACCCCGCACTCCCGCAGCCCCTTTGATCCCCGTACCGGCCGGCAGCGTTAGCCCGGGCAGCTCTATTCCAGGCCCAGCAGCCGGGCCGGATTCCGGCGGGCCATGAGATCGATGTCTTTGTCGCTGATGCCGGCTCTTTTCAGTCCGGCGATGAAGCTCTTGAATCCAGCGGTGTGAACCGGGTTGGCGGCGTTGCCCAGATCGGTGGACAGAATGCAATGCTCAGGGCCCAGTTCCCTTATGAACCCGGCGTACTCCTCCAAAGTGTGGCGGCCAGCGCCGGCGAAATCGAGTGTGCCCACGTAGCAGTATTCGAGATAAGCTCCCATCCGGGCGGCTTCCTTCTGTTGCTCGATGCTCATCCGATTGACGGGATGGGTGACGACGATACGAGTGATGCCCAGTTTGCGCGCCTCACGGACGACCAGCAGGCTTGTTTCCGGGTCCAGGTGCCCCGTCGCGAGGGCGAGATTTTCTCGCGCGATAATTCCGAGCACCTCGCGCACCGCCGGCAGCAGTTCGCCGTTGCGGGCGACGGGAACGGTGTGCCGGTAGGCTCTGGGCGGCCCCATATTCTTGTTCGCTCCTGCCTTTGGCGCGGCTTTGGGGGTTGCGCTACCGCTTCCCCCGCCTTCCGCATCCATGGTCGGCATCCACACAATCCGGCCGAAATGCCCCGGAAGCTGCACCATTTGCTCCACAGCGGCCGGGTTAATCCCCCCCACCGCGCTGTTCAGCGCAATGCCGCCGAAGACCTGTATGCCCGGCACCTCGCGAGCCACCAGGAAGGCAATGGGGGCGGTGGGGACATAATGGTTTTTGAATACAACGGCCCGCATGCCTTCGATCTTCGCCAGGCGGGCCAGTTCCACAGCGTCGACCGAGCGAGGAATGGTTTCCGGATCTACGTGGGCGTGAATATCGATGACCCCCTCCAGTTGAGCCCATAAAAGACCTGAACCGAGAAGGAGGGTGAGAAGTAACCGCATACGGTTCCTCCGAGTGGTCCATCATAGCCGAAGGCAGCGGAATGGAAGCGTTTTGCGCCAAGGAATGGCGCGCGGCGCCCGACTAAGGCCGAGGTGATGCCGACCCGCGAGGAAGATATGGCAGCCTGACCGCTTTTGCGCTAAACCGAAAAACGCGCGCTGGCTCCGCACAGGATTAAAATGGAGAACTTTACGGGAGTGTGGGCGCGAAAAGCGGCGACCGGCGGAACGAGCCTGAAAAACAACACGCCTCACGAGAAGCGTTTTCCCGGGTTCACAACACCGCCAGGAGAGATGGTATGAGCCGATTGGAATGGCAGTGGGTTCCGAGCACAACACGCCGCAATGCGCTGCGGGGCTTGGCGGCTTTTCTGGCGGGATCGCCGCTGCTCCGCAGCCAGCAGGACCCGTTTCGCGATCACAGCCGCGTGCCCGCGATCAACGAACTAATTACGGCGCTGGACTTCGAGCCGGTTGCTTACGCGAAGATTCCCCGAGACGCTTACGATTACACGGCCTATGGCGCCGACAGCGAGTTTACTTTGCGCCGCAACCGGCAAGCCTTCGATTGGGTCGAATTGGTCCCGAAAGCCGTGGAGAACGTCAGCTCCATCCAGACGGCCACCGAAGTGCTCGGCACGAAGATGAACTTTCCGATCATGATCTCGCCGAGCGCCACGCATCAACAACTGCACCCGCAGGGCGAGCTGGCCACACATCAGGGCGCTCAGGCCGCATCTAATACGCCCATGATCGTGAGCAACGTCTCCAGCTACCCCATTGACAAAATCGCGGCGGCGGCCAGCAGCCCGCTGTGGTTTCAGCTTTACCCTCGAGAGGAATTTGATGAAAATCTGCCGGTGATCGAGGCGGCCCAGGCCGCGGGCTGCCAGGCGATCGTGATGACAGTGGATCAAACGGCATCGTACTACGAACGGGCGATGCACGACCGGCATCTGGAGAGCACCCGGCGCCGCGGCCAGCGAGCTCCAGCCAGGCGGCGGTCCGCTCCCGGCAATCCCTATCGGGTTTCGCAGGGCAGGCTGTGGTACAACTGGCAATTCGTCGATAAGTTGCGGCCCCTGGTGAAACTTCCTCTATTGGCTAAAGGAATCCTGACGGCGGAAGACGCCCGGCTTTGCATCGAGCACGGCCTCAACGGGGTGTATATTTCGAACCACGGCGGCCGCTCGATGGACTACGACCCTTCCACGCTAGAGGTCCTGCCGGAGATTGTAGACGCCGTGCGGGGCCGGGTGCCGGTGCTGATCGACGGCGGCTTCCGGCGCGGGTCAGACGTTCTCAAAGCCCTGGCCCTCGGAGCGAACGCCGTCTGCCTGGGCAGAGTGCCGCGCTGGGGACTCGCCGCTTACGGTGCGCCGGGAGTGCAGCGAGTGCTCGAAATCATCCAAGCCGAATTGACGCTCGCCATGGCGTACACCGGCCGGCCGAGCCTGCGTGCCATCGACCGCACCCTGGTAAAAACAGACTTCTCCTGACCGGGCTGTTCCTTGCGGAGCGAAACCTGACTGAGAGACCCTCGCGGCTGTGCCGCGAGGCGCGACGTTGCACTAGAATCGAAGCAGACGGCTTTGGCGGCGCGAGCCGCTGCCGCATTATGGCAATGCTTCCCGAGCCTTGGCTCCGCGGTCCGATTCCCACGGTCCACCCATGCATTGCGCCGCTTCTTTACTGCTTCCAACAAGCGCGAGAAGACGTTGCGAAATACACGGAAGGCCTCACGGAGAATCAGATTTGGGCCACCCCGCATGGCTTCGGATCCGTCGGATTTCACATCCGGCACATCGCCGGCAGCACCGACCGCCTGATCACTTATCTCCAAAGCAATCCGCTTTCCCCGGAGCAATTGGCCGAAATACAAGCGGAGAAACAGCCCGGAGGGACACGGGAACAGTTGCTGGCGCGCCTAGAGGCGGCGTTTCAACGCGCCGAATTAGTGGCCCGCGGGCTCGACCCGGCCGTTCTGGCCGAGCCCCGCGCGGTGGGCCGCAGCCGCCTGCCGACGACCGTCATCGGCCTGTTAATTCACATCGCCGAACATACCCAGAGGCATGTAGGGCAGGCCATCAGCGCTGCAAAACTGGCGAAAGCGCTGGGCGAGCCTTAACTTCGGAGCGCGCCGCTCCCGTTATTGAGCCTTCACAAAAAGCACGCAAACCGGAGTCGGCGCCTGAAGCACCTCGCCCGTCTCCGTCAGCCGGCCGGTAGTGGGGTCCACGCGGAACGGATAAATCGTGTCCGAGTTCTGATTCGCCGCGAAAAGATAGGAACCGGTCGGGTCGAGCGAGAAATTGCGCGGTGTTTTACCCTTGGTTGATACGTACTCGACCGGCGTCAGCGTGCCCTTCGCCTGATCCACGGCGAACACGGCGATGCTGTCGTGGCCGCGGTTTGACACGTAGACAAATTTGCCCGCGCGGTCGATCTGAATCTCAGCCGTTGCATTTCTGCCTTTGTAATCCGGCGGCACCGAGGGCAGCTCCTGAATCTGTTGCAGCTTCCCGTCATTCACCCGGAAGACGGTAACAGCGGGCCGGGTTTCGTCATTGACGTATAGAAATTTCCCATTGGGATGGATCGCCAAGTGGCGCGGCCCCGTCCCGGGAGGCACCGGAACAAAGGGCGGATCCGCGCGCGCCAGAGTTCCTTTTGCAGCGTTTAGGCGATACGTATACACCTGGTCGAGCCCCAGTTCCGCTACAAACGCGTAACGGTTATCGGGTGAGACGATGACGCCATGCGCATGGGGCCCCGGCTCCCGATGCACGCTTTTACCCGTATGCTGGTCAAAAGCCGTAGGGTCGCTGAGCCGGCCATCCGGCAGTATTTGGTACCCGGTCACGTTGCCGCCGCCATAGCAGACCACCAACAGGGTTTTGCCGGTATGATCGATCGTCAGGTTGGTCGGCATGGCGCCGCGCGATTCCACTTTATTCAGAAAGGTGAGCTTGCCGGTTTTCGGATCGATCGCGTAAGCGCTGACGGTATCGCCCTTGACCGTGTCGTTTCCCTTCCAATTCACCGCATAGAGAAAACGATGATTCGGGCTGACGGCCAGGAAAGCGGGATTGGGTGTTTCGGCCATTAGCCCCAGCGGAGTCGCCTTCCCAGTAGACGGGTCAAAACGGAAAGCATAGATGCCCTTCGATGCTTTGTCCGTGTACGTTCCTATGTAGATGAAGTACTCTCCGCCGCCCGAGGCCTTCGCGGCTGCCCGGGCTGCCGGCGCGGGAAGCAGCGAGGCGATGGCTGCCAGCACAGCAATGAGATTCGACGGTCTCTTCATGTGAGTTCTCCGATTCCCTATGAGAGCTTACCTCGATTTTTCAACGGGCCCAAATCGAACTGCCCGGAACGGCTGCGCCTGGCGCCGGCCGACCGGCGGCGTCCGTTCAGCCTCCTGGCTCACAACGCCGCATCGGGGCGTAGAGCCATGCAGCCCATGATTCCCGCCGGAGGTTCGCCGGCATCGCCGGAACATCACACTTCACGGGGCCCTTCGCGGCGCGGCGGCCGCCGGCAGCTTGACCGGCTGCACCATGGCTCCGTTCCCGGCAGAATCCCAAGCCGCAAAACGGACCCACTTTTTTCCAGTGGCATCGAACGGGATTTCAAAATGATGGCGCCCGAAAGCCGGAAATTCGGTGGCGGAGAGGATCTGCCGGTCTGTGTGGCCGCCGTCGCCCCAAACGACTTCGACAAACTCCAGCGGGAACGTCCATTCCACGTCAGCGACAATCGTGCGTTGATTGCCCGAGCCGCGCACAGCGTAAAACGGGATTAGCACCTCGCCGGAGGTCACGAAGTAGTCGCCGTGCTTCATGGCGTTGATGACAGGGCTCCAATCTCCCGGCGGCGGCAGTGAGTCCACTTTCACATAGTTGACCGGATTGTTCGCGTAAATGTCGTCTCCATAGCCCTGCTGGTAGATCTCCGAGATCGCCTGGATGTACTTGGGAGGCGTCGGGGCATCGGCCACCCAGTTGTTCATGTCGTCGAGCAGCGGCAGGCAGCGATATTCGCACAATCGCCGCTCGGAGCCATCCAGGCCCATTCCCCAGCGGAAGCCGATGCCCCGGTAGTTTTCGTCCGTGAAGTGGGGCGTGTCTTTGATCGCGTCAGGGAAGCCTGTCGAGCCCTTCGAGCGGGGATGCGGCATGAAGATGAGCATGTTTTCGCGGCGGATCATCTCCATCATGTCCGCCGTGTCGCCCAGGTGATACACCTTCCCATATTTCGGGTGATCCTCCGCCAGCGGCTGGCCGGGAGCTCGTCCCTGCGTCCAGTAAACCGGGTGCGAAACGAGAATGTCGGAATGGCCGCCCAGGGCGCGGGCCACATCGCCGCGCATCAATTCGGTGTTCGGCATCACCACGAAGTTGCGGTCGGAGTGCCGCCTCGCCGCCTCATAGTAATCGGCCTGGCTTTGATACGGATCCACGCTGCCAAAATCGCCGGAGACGCGGCGGGCTGTCGATGTGCGGGCAGCGGGGCGGGCGGCGCGGGAGGCACCCGGAGCGCGGCTCGCTGCTTCAGCCGCTTCCCCGACGCCCGCGGGCGCGCCCAAACCGCGGCTCCATTGGAACCACTTGGGATCGTCCATGGGAGCCATACGCGGCCGGCCGGCCGGCCCGGCGCCTTCCGGGGCGAAGCCCGCGCCGCCGTCGATCGGAGCGACGATGTTGATTCCGGCTGCCTTCATCACTTCAAGGTCGGGGAGCAGCGCATCGAGGCCGCCGGCGCGGCGGGCGCGCGCCACCAGGCCCATGTGGAAGTGGGTCGCCATCACCTGGTACCCGGGCAGGGCCTTGAAGCGGTCTCCGCGCGTGTAGAGCAACGCTCCCTCGATTGCGGCAGGGCCGGAGCCAGCGCTCACATAGAAATAAACAGGCATCCTCTGCCATGTGCCTGGCCGCGCGCTGAGCAGCGCGAAGTTCTGGCTCCGGTCCTCGCTGCCCCGATTCTCATCGGCCGCGCTCTCCTCCCGCTCGGCTTGGCGAATGCCGAAAGAAAAGGAGGAGTCGTCCTGCTTTTGGTACCAGTTATACCCAAGATTGTAGGCGGTCTCGCGGGCCCAGAAAAAAGTGTGGGGCGGCGGAAAGGCGGCGAGAGCGGCCCCCGCTGTTTCGGCAGCCAGCAGGCGGCTGCTGGATTTGACAACCACCGGACCGTCATTAGTCGGACCGCCCAGCCGGTACTCCTGCCATAAATTGGTAAGCCCTTTCCACACCAGGCGCGAACCCGGCTGGATCGCCAGGCCGCGTATCCCCGCATCATACTTGTAAGCCACCGAGGGCTCTTCCGTCTTGGCGATGATTTCCTGCCGGATCAGGTTGGCGCTTTTATAAACCGTAAATTGCAGCCTCCCTGCAAATACTCCAAGCCGTACGCCCGGAAAGGAAATCTCGAGGCGAGCGCCATTGGTTTTCACCTCACAGGCTGTCACATGGTAGACGGCGGAAGCGCGCTTGATTTCATCCGGGCTGCGGGGCAGCCCCGGCTGGTTGAGAACCCCTCGCTGCGGCGGCGTGGTGTTGTTATGAGCGCCCTCGCCTCCCGGCACATTCAATGGAGCGTCCCAGAACGCCTCCCACTTGTACTTGTCGATAATCTCTTGCGTGATGGGCACGCCCAAACCGGCCAAAGGATCGAGCTGCTGATTCGTTATGCGCCGGAGGCCGGAGACGACCCGAAATTCGGGCGTCGCGTTGCTGGCAACCGCAATCCACGGGGAACCTCTGTGTCTTACGGCCAGTTCCCGCACAGTTGGCGTGCCGGAGCTGATCCCCACGCGCAACCGCAGTTGCTGGTCGCCCTCGCCATCCCAATTCAAGGTCAGCGTGTCCCCGGCCATCCGCGCTTCCAGACCCGGAATTGGCTTATACTCCCCGAACGTGCAAGACAAAGGATCGGCCGCCGAGGGCCGAGCGAAGAACGCCGCGGCGGCCGCGGCTGTCCCCCACAGAAACAACGTCTTTGCCTTCGATCTCATTGGCATCCTCCGACCTGCGGCACTCCGGCGCCCCGTCTTGTGGATTCCGGCGGGGCCTTCAAAGCCAGCTTGGGCTCCACCGGGCGCCGGCGGCCACGCTGCGCCGCCCACGGCTGACGGCCCCAAGTTATCACGAAACTCGGCTAGGAGAAACGAGTTCCGCGAGGCGGCTTGGGCGTCAATTCCGGCCGGCGATCCTCACCCAAAGCTGAGGCAAACGTCGGCGGACCGTCTCAGTTCCTGAATTGTTGTAGAATAGGCCCACGCTCTTCCATTCGGGCAGCCAACAGGGGGAAAAGCTTATGCCGCCGACGCAAGTTCCATTTCGAATCTTCGCCGCCTTTTTGTGCGCCGCAGCGATTTTCCGCGCTGCGGCTGTCGCGCAGAACCCGGCTCCGCAATCGCCTCTACTCCCCGAAAACTCCGTCACTCGAGTATCGGAACACGTTTATGCCATTTTGGGATTTCCCAATATCGGGATTGTAGTCGGCAGCCGGGCTACCCTGGTCGTCGACACCGGAATGGGCCGTCGCAACGGCGCGCTCGTGGCGCGCGAGGCGGCGAAACTGGGCAAAAACCCACTATTATATCTTACTACGACTCATTTTCATCCCGAGCACGCCGCCGGGGAGCCTGGATTTCCGCCCGAGACCATCCTGATTCGGCCCGCCGTGCAGCAGGAAGAAATGGAGCGGCGGGGATCGGAGTTCATTGAGATGTTCCGGAGCCGCTCGGCCCTCAATCGGGAGTTGCTGCAAGACGTGAAGCTGCGCAAGCCGGACGTGGTTTTCGACCGCGAGGTCAAGCTCGACCTCGGAGGAGCGACCGCCCGCCTGTTTTGGCTGGGCGCGGCGCATACGCGCGGAGACGAGTTGATTTTCGTGGAGGAGGACCGCACGCTGCTCTCCGGGGACATCGTGCAAAAGAATCTCGTCCCCGGAATGCCTAATGCCGATTCCAGCCCCAAAAGCTGGCTCGCGATCCTCGATAAGATCGAGCCGCTCCAGCCGCGCTTCATCGTGCCCGATCACGGCCAGCTTGGCGACGGCTCTCTCATCGCCAAGCAGCGGGCGTTCATGCTGGATTTGCAGAGCCGCGCATTGCAACTGAAGAGGCAGGGAAAGAGCGTGGAAGAAGCAGCCCCGGCGGTGACCAGCGAGCTGAAGGTAAGATATCCGGAATACACAAATATCAACAGTGTTGCGAACGTCGTCCGCCGCGTGTATGCGGAAGCCCAGTAAAGATTGCGCCGGGGAAGCCTCACTCTGCAACCGGGCCCCACTGGAACACATCGATCGGAGCGGGATCGCCGGCTTTGCGCGGCCGGATCGACGACCAACCCGGCAACAGAAACGCCAGGAAACGTTTCGTGGCGCCGGCTTCTTACATCTTTGTGATGATGAAAACGGTGCGGGGGAATAGCGAAAAGCTTGAGGGTGGAAAACGGCGAATCGGCCGCGGACTCGGAGACGTGCGGCAGGGAATTCCTGCGCCTCAGTGCCCGGCTTTGGCGTTTTGCTGCCGGCGGCGTTCCTGCTCGCGGCGATGCTGTTCTAAGATAGCCTGATACTTAGGCTGCTGTTCGGGCGTCAAGATGCCCATGATCCGCTCGCGCTGCAATTCCCGCAGGGACTCAAACTCCGGCTCCATGCGCTCGCGAATTTCCCGGAAACGCTGGCGGGTCTCATCCAGAATCGACGTGATCTGCGCAACCTGTCCCGGGCTGAGCGCCAGCTCTTTCTGTAAATTGGAAATGTAGCGCTCGCGCATTTGCTGGGGATTCGAAGCTCGAGTCGTGTGCTCGGCGTAAAGGCCATGGGCGACAAAGCCAAAAATGGCCCCAGCCAGAAACACGATTCCCAGGCACAAAGCGGCAATGCGAGTAGGCTTTGTCATCTAAATGCTGTCCTCCGCATTCGCTACCCACAGCGCCGGGTGTTGTTGCTCGAGCAAGTCGGAAGCCAGCACGTCCACGTAACCGGTCTGGGTATTTGCATTCGCCCTGGACTGCGGGATCCACAGATAAGCGCTCATAGCCAGAGTCAGCGCCGCCGCGAGGGGAACCAAGCGCGAGGCCAGCCGCGTCAGTGGCGCGGTCCAGCTTGTTGGTCTAGCCGCTTCGATCCTCGCCCACAGTTGCGGCGTGAAGTTAACCGAAACCGCCGGCTCAGGAGTTGCAAGCCGGTAGGCCTCCCACAACCTCTCCAATCCGTCAGACCGCTCTTCGTCCAACATGTTTCCCGCCTGTGGCAAGAGTCTTGATTTTCAGCTCCTGCTTCTGAATTCCTTCAAACGCCTTGAGCACGCGCTGCCGGGCTCGGAACAATCTGACCTTCAGCGCGTTCTCCTTCACCCGGTAAATTCTCTCCAATTCCTTTAACGAGAGGCCTTGAACTTCCTTTAGCACCAGCAATATCCGGTCTTCCTCGGAAACCCTGCCCAAAAGGGACTGCACCAACTCCCGGATATGCGCTTTCTGGTCCTCCTCCAACGCCTGCTTACCGCCCACGGCGGCATCCGCCGCCAGTACTTGCTCCTCCGTCAGATCGGCCATCCTGGCTTCCCGCTGTCGGCGTTGTTTTCGGAGATAATCATAGGCCGCGTTCACCGTCAACCGGTATAGCCAGGGTTCAAAAACTTCCGCCGTCCGCAATTGATCGAGCGAATAATACAGCCGGAGGAAGACCTCCTGGCCGACATCCTCCACATCCTCCTGCCGGCCAATTAACCGGAAGACCGTTCCGAGAACCCTCTTCCGATAGGCGGAAACAAGCTCGTTAAAGGCCGCCGCATCTCCGGACCGGGCCCGCGTAACGACTTCATAATCGACCAGCATTTGCGTTTCAGCCCGAACCGGTTATCGTGCCCGCGGCTCACCGGTATGGTATCGCAACTGCCGGCCTGGAGAAAAGCCCGCCTTAGCCTCCGAAGATGAGGCGTCCGAGGCGTGCAACAGGTTACAGCGCTTGCACATCGCCGGTTTTGGCCAGGGTAATAGAGCCGCGCCCGGTGCGGAGGCGGATTTCAGCCCCACCCCGCCCCGTACCTCCGTGCGCTTGAGCAGAGCGGCCGTGCTCCTCGACCCGCACGGCGGCTCCAAACTGATTCACGATTTGCCCGTGAGCAGTGTCGGCTTGCAAGGAAAACACCGCGTTGGCCGGCAGAGCCAGCGAAACGTCGCCATTCTGGGTCTCGGCATGAATGCTGGCCAGTGGCAGCGTCGGGTCGCGGAGTTCAATGTCGCCGCGGCGGGAGGAAATATCCACATCTTTGCTGAAATTTTCCAGCCGCACGTCTTTCGAGCGGGTCTGGATCTTCAACGGCCCGATGATATCGGCGGCGTACAGCACCCCTAAATCCATTTCTAGCCTTCCTGGAAGTCTCTGAAAACTCAGATCGGTGACGCTTGACGTGTACCGGGCGGGCTTGGCCAGTTCGGCCAGCCGGACATTACCGGTGAAGTCCCCGTTGACAGTCACAGTTCCGGCGATCTTAGTCAGATCAAGATCGCGCCCCCGGCCGGTGATCTCTAGATTGCTTGCCAGTTGTTCGGCCTGCACAACTTCGCTTCTTCGCACCTCCACCCTGACGTCGCCGCCGATATTGTTCAGGCGCACGGGGCTGTTCGCCCCCGTCACATCCACCGAAGCGGTCATGTCGCGGATTTCAATATCCCCGTTCCGGCTTTCCAGCCGCAGGATGGAGTCTCTGGGGAGGGTGATTTCGAGCTCGCAGGAGATGCGGTGGGGGCCGGAAAGGGAACCCTGGCTGGCTTGAACCTGGACGCGGGCGCCGTCCTTGCGCACGCTAATGCCGCTTGTCTTATCCGCCTGCTCGGCTCCCGCGCGATCCAATGCCCGGATATACTTCCGCCCCGCGATCTGCATGGTCCGGGAATCAGCGCCGGAAACGCGAATGGACCCTTGCAGGTTTTCGATCACCACCTCCGAATGCGCCGGCAATTCCATATTGGAAGCGGGCAAGGGGAAGTCGTAACTCTCGCCCAAAATCTCCATGCCGCGGTCGCCGAAATGCCACAAGCCCCAATCACCGCGCTCGGCCACAAACATGACGTGGCCAACCAGGGAAATAGCGACCGCGAGAAGAATTTCTCCGCCGGTGAGAGTTCGCGCTATCGGGCGCGACGCAGCGCGCGCAATCGTGTATTCCACCAATCGCGCCGCGCCCCAAAAGATCAACAAAAAGGGCCAATACTGGGCAAATAATCTCCAGACAGAGACCTCGGGCCTCAAATTAGTGATTAGAAACAGGACTCCCAACAACAGGAGTATCAGCGGGACTACGAGAGAGCCTCGCCGGGCAGGCGCTGGATTCGATGTGGCCATCCCTTTCTCCAAAATGTTTCTATCCGTCACCGTGGGACGGCAGCATGTAAGCTACGGCACGCATCAGTCCGTAGACAATGAGCAGTACGGGCCAGGTCTGGTGAAACCTGTAGCGGCCGAATTGATCGATGGCAAACAAGCCGCCCAGCGTGATCAGCATCAGCGGGCCGGTGATGGCTCCCGCGGTGCATCGAGCACACCCACAAAAATAACCCGCCATTCCGCATCACTCCTTGGATTCCAGGCTCCCCGAACTCGGTGTCCCCGGGCCCGATCGATCCTCCCGCTCCGAACGTCCCGCCAGCCTGGCGAAGAGGGAATAAAGGCCGGCTGCGATCAGCAGGACGGGCCAGAACCGCACGATCCGTTCCCAGGCAAGGTAACCAAGCGTATTGAGCAGAAAAACGACGCCGAGCGCGATCAGCAGGATTGGCCCGATTGGTATTCCGCCCGGTTTCTGCGAGCCTCGCAGCAGTCCGGAAAACTCGTCCACGGGTTCGCCGAGCAACCGCCGTTTCGCCGTGTGATAGGCTTCGAAGGCCATGTAAAAAAACCAGCCGGCGATCAGCATGCCCACAACCGGCTGCAACTCTCCGGCGGCATCGGAATTGGCAATGCTAATCAGCAAGCCCAAAACCACGATATGAAGAATGCCCTTCGCATATTGGCCGTTATAAATGGCGCCAACACCCGGAATCAGGCCGAGAACGAACGCCGCGGCCGGGGATGGAGCACCCACGGGCGGGACAGGCAACGGCGGCGAAGGGGGCCGGGGGGTGGCTCCCTGTTGGGCCAGACACGAACTACAGTAGATCACGCCTTGCCATTCCTGCCGGCACTGGTTGCATAAAGCCTTGCCGCAGTTTCGGCAGTAGGCCACTGCCGCCGCTTCAGGATGCGTTGCACAGTTCATAGATTCGCCGTCCCCAAGATCTGTCTAGCAGCCTGGCCGGGATTCCGGAGCAGCCCGGATCCTCTGGTTTTGCCGGCCCCGCTTGAACCGGAATCAGGCGCTGCCGGCTTCACATCGCGCGGCTCTACCTTGCGTGGACTCCGCGGTGTCGCTGGCGGTTCCTGACCCGGCGCCGCACTGGACCCCCTATCCGGCTCGAGGGCCCCATCCGCCGGGGCCGCCGGCTCTTCTTCGCTTTCGAGCGCCCTCCACTCCTCCACAATTTCGTAGAGGAAGCGGGCATTCTGATAAAATTTCACGCCGCGATTCCACATCCGATGGGCGCTGTCGTCGATGCGGTACCAGATCGCCAGGGGGCTGAGCTCGCTCGCCTCCAATTGCCGGATGGGGGCGCCCGTAATCCGGTAGAGCATGGAAAGAGAAATGATCGTCATCGCCATGCTCATGGCGTAACGGGGCTGAAGGAACGGTTGCAGCCACGACCGCCACCCCCGAGCCTCCTGCGCAACCCGGCTTACGCCCCAACCGGGATGCAACAACGCCCAGGGACCGCCTCGGGTCTGGTGCAGGATGCTGGTCACCAGTTCGGGAGGGGCTTCCACGGCATCCACCCGTTCCAGAAACCGGCTCACTGCCCGGCAGTCCTCCAATAGCGCAGCGCAGCGGGCGCATCCGGCGGCATGCTCCTCGTGGGCTTGACGGTCTACTGCCGGCAGAGAGCCGTCCAAATAATCGCACAGCCGGATTTCAAATTCCGAGCACTGCATAGCCATCAGGGATCCCCGGGGGCGCCGGACGGCGATTTGCCCGGCGGCGGGCAAGCAATGTTTTGAGATCGCCGGTGGTCACAACGCCACCCCTAGTTTGCGAAGCACGCGCGCCAGTTCGGCACGGCCGCGGCTGATGCGCGACTTCACCGTGCCCTCGGGGACTTTTAAAACGTCCGCGATTTCCCGATACTCCATTTCTTCAAGATCCCGAAGAATTACCGCCTCCCGCAGCTCGGGCGAGAGCTTTTCGAGCCCTGCTTGCAAAAGTTCAGCGGCTTCCCGGCTGGCCAGGCGGCCGTCAGTGCGGCTTGACTGGGTGGTTGATTCTTCCAACTCGGGCAGCCGCTCTTCGATCGAATCTACGAACTTGTCCTTCCGCGTCTTGCGGTAATGGTCGATCAACAAATTGCGAGCCAGGCTGGCAAGCCAAACCTGAAAGCTGCCGGACCCGGCGCGAAAGTTTCCAAGGCTGCGGAAAACACGGAGGAACACCTCCTGGGTCAGGTCGCGGGCCAGATCGTGGCCGCCGGTAAAACGGTAGCAGATGGCGTAAACGCGCCGCGTGTGCAACTTGACTAGCTCTTCCCATGCTACGGCGTCGCCTCGCAGACACCTCGCCACCAGCGGCGCATCGGGGTCCGCCCCGGGCCCCTGGTGCTCCGGCAGCTCAGTGCGGGAATCCATGGGCATCGTTCCCCAACCGGCCGTATTTGGCCAAACGAGGGTTCCCACCATTTGCCGTTCTGTTGTCACCCCGCACTGCACCGCAGCCGATAAAATGCGCAGACTCTGTGCGCCGAGAGGGCTTCTCGCTCCAGCTTTGGCTCCGCGCGGCGAGGCGGCTCATCCTTCCTCCTAGGTAACGAGAGCGTACATCAAAAAGTTCACTGTTTTCCTGATATCTTGAAGTTCACGGTTGCCAGCGCGGGGTGGCCGATCCGGTCCCGGCGCCGGGAACAGGCGTACCATTTTTTTCCTTGGAGAGCCAGTCTTGGGCAATGCCGAAGAGCGCACGGCCGGTCCTTCCAGAAAAGGAACCGAATTGCGCCCGGGCAAGGTGATATGAGCCGCCCCAAAAGGCTGGTGTTGGCCGGGCTCGCTTTCCTGATTCTGGCAGCGCTCCTGGTACGCAGCATCTTGACAGATCCCCGGTGGCGGGCTTTCGACAGCCAAGCCTTCCTCAACGATTTGCTATCGGTGGATAAGTCTTGGATGGGATGGGCCCTGCTCTCTATCTATCTTACCTATGTCGTCCGGTCCCTCCGGTGGAAGGCTTTGGTGCGGCAAATGCGGCCGGAAGCCAGCCTTTGGAATCTCATTGTGGCGACGGTGGTCGGCTTTGCCGCCATTGGTCTCTTTGGTCGAGCTGGAGAGATGGTGCGGCCCGTCTTGATCGCCCGCAAGGAGAAGGTCTCGATCTCCAGCCAGGTAGCGATATGGTTTATCGAGCGGGCATTCGACACCATCACCGTACTGATCTGCGTCGCTTTTGCGCTGCGGAGCTTTGAGGCGGCTGGATTGAGCTCGAGTCCGGCGCTGACCAGGGCCTTGCATACCAGCGGCTCCCTGGTCGGATACAGCACGCTCGGAGTCGCCGCCCTTCTCGTGGCGCTACGGAACACATCGGATAAGGCAGCCGAGTGGCTGCTGCGGCGGCTTCGGTTTCTGCCGCAACGGCAATTCGAGAAAGTGGAGCACTCGCTCCGTGCGTTTGTTGAAGGATTGCGGGGGCTGCGCCGGCTGGATACGCTGCTGGGCTGCATCTTCTACAGCGTGCTCGAATGGGGATTGATTGCCTTCTGTTACAATTCGGTCTTCAATGCGTTCAGCGGCGGGATGCGCCTCGGCGTCAGTGAACTGTTGATTTTTATGGGCTGCGTGATGGGCGGCTCCATGATTCAAATTCCGGGCTTGGGAGGCGGCACGCAAGTAGCTTCCCTGCTGGTTCTGACCGACGTGTTGGGGGTGCAGCCGGAAGTCGCCGCCAGCATTTCCCTTTTGATTTGGGTTTTCACATTTCTCGTCGTGATCCCACCGGCCCTAGTTCTCGCCTTTTTTGAGGGATTGAGCTGGGGCAAACTCAAGAGATTGGAATCGGAGAGCTGAGGTGAAGTGCCCTTTCTGCGGCCACCTGGAAGACAAAGTTGTGGACTCTCGGGAGAGCAAGGAAGGCGAGTCGATTCGAAGGCGCCGCGAGTGTCTGGCCTGTGAAAAGCGTTTCACAACCTATGAGCGGATCGACGAGATTCCTTATATGGTGATCAAGAAGGACGGGCGCCGGGAAAGGTTCGAGCGTCAAAAGGTGCTGGCTGGGCTGTTGCGGGCAACCGAAAAGCGCTCAGTCAGCATGGCGCGCCTGGAGGCCATCGTGGACGAGGCGGAGGCGCTCGTCGCGGATTCGGCCGACCGGGAACGCTCGACTTCCGAGATCGGGGAGCTCCTCATGGAGCGCCTCCGCCAGATCGATAAAGTCGCTTACGTTCGTTTTGCCTCCGTATACCGTGATTTTCAAGACGAGCAGGAATTCTTTAACGAATTGAAAACATTGATGAAACAGCAAAAAACGGAAGAAGGCAAGGGGCGGGCGAAATGAGCCGGTTGCCTGCCAGCCCATGTTCTTTAGCGCCTTGTAAGTTATTCATAAACTCTCGATTCAGGTAACTAGTCGCACGGGTCCAATCTCCACAGTTTCTTTGCAGAATAGCTATTGCAAACCACGGAAGCGTGCGTTAAGATTGCTAGGCCGCACTGTAAGCCGGATGGCTGTTCGAATCGGTCTCAGTTGAGGGACAGGTTGTATCCAAAAACGCGGGTGGCTCGTGGCTGTTGCGGGCACGGGCCGGTATTCTATCCCAGCTCGTTGCTAGCAGCAAACCGAGGAGAGTAAGCCTGATGTGGGCGATTTAGCCCCAAACGGCTGTGACATTAGGGTTTTGCCGGTACAAGCCCCTATTTCCTTGCAACGGAACAGGATGGGCAACCATCTCTATAGTTGGGCATTGAGTGCTCGGAGGTAAGGTGGACCGTTTCGATGAACATTTTTTGCCGGATCCAGCCGACTCGTTAGGAGTCACACTGGACGAATCGGCGGAATTTTTGGATGCCGACATTCACGGAGTCGGCGGCCATGAGTTCGCCCCGGCGCCTGGGGAAGAATCCATTTACACCGATGACCCGGTACGGGTCTATCTGCGGGAAATGGGATCTGTTCCTTTGCTGACTCGGCAGGGCGAGGTGGATCTTGCGCGCCGTATGGAGCGCGGGAAACTGCGGATGCAGAAGGCTCTCTCCCGCTCGCCTTTAGTGCAGCAGATGGTCTTAAGCATGTACGAGGCCATTCGCAAGGGAGAGATCCAATTGGAGTACGTAGCTGACCTGGGGGACCCGGAGGGCGATGAAGCTGCCAAGGAGAAGGCCCGCCAGGAGGTAATGCATCAGTTTACCCGCGTGATTCAATTGAATCGCCGGATGCAAACCATGGAGCAGAAGCTCCAGGCGACCCCACAACGTCAAGTGCATGTGCGAGCGAGGCTGGCGAGCAAGCTGGTGCGCCTCAAAGTGAAGTTTTCGCAAGCCATTCGTGCGATTCCGTTTTATCCCTCGGAGTGGAAGGATTTTAGCCGCGCGCTGGAGCGGGCGACAGAGGAAATCAGCGCCTTTGAGAAGGAATACAAGAAGCTGGAGGCAAAAGGCGGCAAAAATTCCTCCGCAGCCCGGGAACTGAAGCGGGAAATTCGCGAGCGCGAGGTGGCTGCCGGTTCGACCCTTAGCGAGATGCGCCACTGCCTGCAAGTGATCCAGCAGGGAGAGATGGAAGCTGAAAAAGCCAAGAAGGCGCTGGTGGAGGCGAACCTTCGTTTGGTGGTCTCCGTCGCTAAGAAGTATGTGAACCGCGGGCTGCACTTGCTGGACTTGATCCAGGAGGGCAACATCGGTCTGATGCGGGCGGCGGACAAGTTCGAGTACCGGCGGGGCTATAAGTTTTCCACTTATGCCACCTGGTGGATTCGCCAGGCTATCACGCGCGCCATCGCCGACCAGTCGCGGACGATTCGGATCCCTGTTCACATGAACGAGAGCATGAACAAGTTCCTGCGCGCCTCCCGCGAATTGGAGAAGGAACTGGGCCGCACGCCAACCAACGACGAAATCGGAAAGCGGATGGAGATCACGGCCGAGAAAGTTCAAAAGCTGAAGACCATCTCGCGGGATCCTGTCTCGCTGGAAACTCCGGTGGGACGCGATGGGGAATCTGCGCTCGGCGACCTGCTGGAAGACCGCTGGGTGGGTTCGCCTGTCGATGCTGTGATTGAAGGCAATGTGCGCGACGAAACCGCCGGCGTTCTGAAAACGCTGTCGCCGAAGGAAGAAAAAGTCATTCGCATGCGGTTCGGTATCGGCTGCGATCGCGAGCATACGCTGGAAGAGATCGGCCAGGAGTTTGACGTGACGCGTGAACGCATTCGCCAGATTGAAGCCAAGGCCCTGCGTCAGCTTCGCGGTCCGGAGCGCGCCCGGCGTCTGCGCGCCCTGATGGCCGCCCGCTAGCTTTTCTGTTTCGCCAGTCAACCCAAATAATCGTAGGCCAGGCCGGGGGCAGGTCTGTTTGTCCTTCTGCCAGCCCGGCGTCCGCGTTTTCACAGCGAAGCGCGAGAGGGTCGGTGGCGGCCTAAATCCGGATCGGTCGGCTGGTGACTACTCAGAGCCCTCCAGCCTGCCGGATGGGATCGAAACAGGCGCAGCGAGATGGCCAAGTTCTGCCGGGAAGATCGGCGGCCGCACAGAATCGGGTCTCCAGCCAAATAGAAACTCGGCGGCCGGGCCGCAAACACGGCCTTGGCAGGGTCCCATGCCGCAGCGCGTTTGCAGCTTGGCCGATCTCCAGGAATCGTGTTGTGAGACTGGGCCGAAGGGCACGTCCTCACAGCGGCAAAGGATTGTATCGGGCTTGGGTAGAGCTTTGAGCTCCTTGCGCAGCGCGAAGGCCGAGTGGAGCATACGTTGGAAACGCCGGCCGCGTCTTCGCGCGGAAAACAAGCGGTAAGCTTTTTGCGGTTCGCCGGCCGCCGCGTAACCGGCAATCTTTCCTTCCACCAGAGCGAGGCCCACGCCGCCGATCCCGGTCGGCTCTCCGGCGCAGTAGACGTTGGGCACAGACGTCTGCTGCCACTCGTCGACGGCAACAGCTCCGTCTCGCAGGGAGCAGCCTAGCAACACCGCGAGTTCCACATTCGGAACAAGGCCGAAGCCACAGGCCAGATAATCGCAGGGCTCGCGCCAGGTCTTCGCGCCTCTTTGCAGCGTGACGGCCTCAAGCTTTCCACAACCTTCGGCTGCCACAGGCCAGCAATCGGTGTAGTAGGCCACGCGACGCAGCTTCCACGTCAAGCTCGCCGCTTCCACAAGTTTTCGCCCATCGAACGAAACGGCGAGGCCAAATCGCGCAAGGCGGCTCGGCGAGGCCTGCTCGGCGATCAGCCGTACGGCGGCGCCTCGCTTGCGCAGGTGGGCGGCTACGGCAAGCAGCAGGGGTCCGGTTCCGGCGACAATGACCCGCTTACCGCGTACCGGCAAACCCGCTTTCACCATCGCTTGAAGACCGCCGGCGCCCATAACGTTCGGCAACGTCCAGCCGGGAAACGGCAGGAAGCGCTCGCGAGCGCCGGTAGCCACGATCAATTTCCCGTACGGCAGTTCGAGCAGACCGCCAGAACGTTCCGCGCGCAGCAAGCCCGCCCGCGGCTGATCGAAGATCCGCGCTTGGATCATGATCTCGACACCCGATTCGCGAAGCCGGTCGAGCCAGATCCCGGCTTGGCGGCCAGGTCGCGCGGCTGAGGCGTCGCCGCGCCAAATCTGACCGCCTGGAGCAGGGTTGTCATCCACTATCCCCACACGCCGGCCTGTCCGCGAAGCGGCCCACGCGGCGGCAATTCCGGCAGGACCTGCGCCCGCGACCAGCACGTCGAAGCCGCAGGCGGCGCGGCTGCCGGCATTCCGGCCCGGTTCAAAAGCAAATCCCATGACACGTCTGGCGCGAGGGCGGGCGTTGGCGAGGCATCTGAATTCGCAAAGCAGCGATCATGCGGAGCCCGTTCGGATCTCCATACCCGTGTCGCAAAGCGTCTGGCAGCTCCGGCTGTGAGCCCGGCCGTTAATGGTTACGCAGCACTCAAAACAGATGCCCATGCCGCAGAGCGGACCGCGCGCCTCGCCCTTCACAGAATTTCGAAAAGCCGTTATTCCCGCGAGCAAAATGGCCGCCGCGACGGTGCTACCGCGAGGCACGGTAATTGGATTCCCATTTACTTTCACCGTGACGGTCTCAGGCATGGGCAAGCTTCGCCAATACGCGGGCGGGCAGGTATGGATCGGGGGCTATGGCCGGAGCGCGCCCCAGAATCTGGCCCGTCACCAGCGCGGCTGTTCCGAGCGACGTAGTGATACCTAAGCCTTCATGACCGGTCGCCAAAAAAAGGCCTGGAACTGGAGGCCAAGGGCCGATAAGAGGCAGCCGGTCGGCTGTGGCGGCGCGAAAGCCGGTCCAGGTGCGAATCACCGACAGGTTGCCAAGAGCCGGCATGTACTCAACCGCTCGAGTCAGCATTCGGCTCAAGATGGAGTGATCCACGGCCGGGTCCTCAGCTCCGAACTGCCGGGAGGATCCAATGAGGATTTGGCCTGTCGCGCGCGGCTGCACGTTGAAAGCGACCGACTCCGCCGCGGATCCGTGGGAGCTCTTCAGGTATCCCAGCTCGACCAGCTGGCGCCGCAGGAAGCGCGGATACCGTCCGGTGATGGCCAAATGGCCTTTGCGGGAACGCACGCCGATGCCGGGCGTCAAATCGCCGGCCGAAGCGCCTGCGGCATTAATGGCCACTCCTGCGGAAAGCGTGCTTCCATCGCCGAGCCTCACAATCCCCTCGCGGATCTCAACGGCCGGAACGCCGATTCGCAGCGACGTTCCTCGATCCCGCGCCCTTGCCAGCATCCATTGCGCTGCACAGGGGGCATACAACACGCTGTCTTCCGGAATGAGAAGGCCGCCCGCTAAGCCCGGCCGCAGATTCGGTTCGGCTTCCGCGAGCGCCGCTGGATCCAGCACTTCGGCCGAGGCGCCCCGCGCCGTGTAAAAGTGGTATTTTTTCCGGACGGCGTCCATCTCCTCGTCATCGGCCGCGACCCAAAGGGTGCCGCGCTGCTCGAATTCGGCTTGCGGCGGCAATTCGGTCTTCAGATCGAGCCACAGCCGCCGGGAGTAGCGGGTCAACGTAAATTCGGCTTCCGAATCATCCATGAGAACGACGTGGCCCATCCCGGCAGCCGTGGCGCCTCCGGCCACACAAGACGACTCAACGACCGTCACGCGCAACCCTTCACCTGCGAGCGCCCAAGCGCACGCCGTCCCCACGATCCCTGCGCCGATGACCACGACGTCAGCCGTGTGAATGCTCATCGGCGGATTCCCGTTTTAAAAGGATCCCGCGGGTCAAGGATCAACGTAGCTTCCGAACTGATATACGCGGATCCCTTGATGGCTGGAATCACGGCATCGCCGGCCGCCCGGAACGAACCTTCAAAGATGCTGCCGACGATGCCCTCCTGGCGCCAGATCTCCCCCTCCCGCAGCTTGCCGTCGGCCGCCAGACAAGCCAGCTTGGCGCTGGTTCCGGTGCCGCAGGGCGACCGGTCATAGGCCTTACCAGGACATAGAACGAAATTCTTGCTGTGGGCTTCCGGATGCTGCGCCCGGCCGAACAGCTCGATGTGATCGATCTCGCCGCCATCGCGGCCCGTGATACCGTTGCGGTCCAGGGCTTGCCGGATCCGCCAGGCGACTTCGGTGAGGCGGTCGACATTCTCAAGGGCGATGCGCTCCCGGTGATCGTTGACCAAGAAAAACCAGTTGCCGCCCCAGGCGACATCGCCAGCGACCCTGCCGTAGCCATCCACTTCCACCACCACCTGCCGGGCGGTCCGAAAGCTGGGAACATTCTCCACCGTCACCTCGCCCGAATCGTGGAGTGTGGCTTTCACAACGCCTACGGGCGTCTCAATCCGGTGCTCGCCGGGCTCGATTCGACCCAGGTAAGCCAGAGTCGCCACCAGCCCGATCGTGCCGTGGCCGCACATTCCCAAATATCCGACATTGTTGAAGAAGATGACGCCGGCCGTGCAGCTCGGATCGCAAGGCTGGCAAAGCAGCGCTCCCACGATCACATCCGACCCCCGCGGCTCATTCACGATCGCGGACCGAAAGCTGTCGTGGCGGTCCCGAAAGGCCGCAAGCCTCTGCGCCAGGGTCCCTGGTCCGAGATCCGGGCCGCCGTCAATCACCACGCGGGTCGGTTCTCCGCCAGTGTGCGAATCAATGATTGCAACTCGTTTGGTTGTATCCAACATGGCGCCTGCTGCCACCTGCCGGGACAATTTTCAGCGAACGGCGAGCTTCGGCAACGCGGGACGCGTGGCGATGGCGTTCCGGATAATCTGCAAGATTCGCCTGCGCTCCTCGCCCTCGATGGGGAGACGCGGAGCCCGAACCATCTCGGAACCGAGACCTGTCTCGGACATAGCGAGCTTTATGTATTGGACCAGCTTTACTTTCGTGTCCAGGTGCAGCAGAGGCATGAACCATCGGTAGATTTCGCGCGCTTCCTCGAATTTTCCAGAAACCGCCAATTCCCATAGCGCCTGGTTTTCCGCAGGAAACGCATTTACCAGACCGGCCACCCAGCCTGTTGCGCCCAGCATCACGCTTTCGAGAACCAGATCATCGACGCCGTTGAACAGAATGTAGCGGTCGCCAAGCAGGTTGATGAGATCCGTGATCCGGCGGACGTCTTCCGATGACTCCTTGATTGCCACAATATTCGTCTCCCCGGCCAGTTGCTCGAACATTTCCGGAGTGATATCCACGCCGTAAGAAATTGGGTTGTTGTAGCACATTACCGGCAGGCCCGTGGCGCGGGCGACGGCCCGGAAATGCGTGAGCGTCTCGCGGGAGTCGGCCTTGTACACCATCGCCGGTAAAATCATCAGCCCGTCCACTCCGGTTTTTTCCGCGTCGTGCGCAAAACGGCAGGCGAGCGCCGTAGTATATTCCGCTACGCCGGTGAGGACGGGAACGCGGCCGGCGGCCGTTTGAACAATCGCCCTCAGCAAAGTAAGCTTCTCGCCATACTCGAGGGCTGTGTTCTCGCCGACCGTTCCCAGAGGAATGAGGCCGTGAACCCCCGACCGGATCAGGATGTCCGCGTGTGCGGCCGTTGCTTCGACATCGAGCGATTGGTCGCGTCGAAATTGCGTTGTTACCGCCGGAAAAACTCCCTTCCATTGCACTCTCATTGATATTTGATAGCGCTCCTATGGCGAAGTGACGCTCCGTGGAAACCAGTTCTTCTGCTCATGGCGTTTCAGAAAGACGCTTGAGACACTCCATACGCTGGAACTGGGCAATCAGCTACCTTCCGTGCGCCCAACCTGTGCAGGCCCCGCCTCCTCCATCGCCGGCTCGGCGAATTGCCCGCCGGCGATCGGCGTTTGCGCCGCTCTCCAACTCTCGCATTCTCGCCGCGGCCTTCTCCGGCGTGAGCGCGCCCGGGACGCACTCCGCCGCCACACTTGAGACAGCAACGCAAAGCCGCGGGATCAGCCGGCGCATTAGCTCACCACGCATCGCAACGGCGCGCACCAGTTGAGTTCGTAGGCATCCACCCTCGTTGGATCGCGCGCCAGCGGCTGCCGGTTTCCCGCAAGATCCGAAGCGCGGCTCATCAGGATATACTCGCCGGCTGAGGCTCTCCAGAGGCAGCTCCACCGAACCCAGGACGAGCGTTGCGGAGCCGACTCGAGTTGTGCCGCGGTCCAGGTCTTTCCGCCGTCCGTGCTCAACTCCACGCCGCGGATCACACTGGAACCGGTCCAGGCGAAACCCCAGACATAATGAATACCTTCCGGAAGCAGGGCAGGCTCGTCAGCAAGAGCGTTGGGCCAGGCGATGACCGACTTGACTGCAATCTCAGAAAGCCGCTCGAGCCGCTCCCCGGCCGGAGTTTTCCAGACCTTGTTATACAACCTCGCGATTCCGGACGAATGAAACGGAGTGTCCTGGTCCGAGGGCCCTAGGACCACAATCCTAGTAAGCCACTTCACCGAATCCATGCCATACCATTCCGGTATCAAGGCACGCGCCGGGAAGCCATTGCGCCTGGGAAGAGAGCCGCCATTTAATCGATAGGCCAACAGACTCTCGCCGGCGGCACACTTGCTGAGAGGAATGACCTGGCAATAGGGCAGACTGGGGGCGCCAGCTAACAATTCACCCTGATCGGCGCCTTGGAGCAAGACAGAGACGGCCTCCTGCCGCGGCTTGGCCTGATCGAGAACGTAACCCAGCGGCACTCCCTCCCAGACGCCGTTGCTGACGGCCTGGCCGCCAGCAGGATTTCCGGCGCATTCCAAAACCGCTTCCAACCTTTTCTTTGGCGCTTCCAACAAATCGCTAATGGTCCACTCGAAAGGGCGCTCCACGCGGCCCTCGACCCTGAGCCTCCAACTGCTCAAAGAGATTTCCGGCTCGGCAAAGTGGTTGCGCACAAAAAATAATTCGGCTGGAGTCACCGCGCCCGGGATGGCCTCCAGCGGGAAGGAGACGCTCTGAGGTTCAGAAGCCGCCACCGCCCGCCCCACGCCAGAAAGCGCTGCCGGCAGGAACAGAAGTTCACGACGGGTCATAGCAAGCCTACAGCCGTACGTTAACATTTCCCGCCCGGTTCGCGCCTTTGGTGGAACCGGCCGATCGGGCTGCCGCCAAGCTGATTGCCTGCCCCGTAACGATCTGCGCTTGCAGAATCGCAACCAGCTTCGGAGAGGATCGGCGCCCGTTGATCCGTCAAAACATCTGCGCGGCGAAAAGCAGACCCGAACCAATCCAGCGTTTTAGCTGATCATCGGCGCGCCAACGTTTCACATTCTGGCACATGGTACGCATTCGAGAGAAGGCACACGCCATAGGATCCGTGCTGCGCACCGTCCGCCGCGAGTCCAGGGGCACACTTACCCGATTTCGCGTCGGCGTTTCTTCCGAAACCAGGTGGTCGGCCGCACGGAGGTTGGGCCCCAGCAGTTTCCGCTCAATTCATTCCCCTGATCGGTTCGTAGGTGTTGTCCAGCTTGCGGTCCCACGCGCTACCTTTGAAACCACACTGGAGCCGCTGCGCCACCTCCCTGGATGGGTGGCCAGGAAGGAGCAAAACTGTTCATAGTTTTCCGCTCGCCGACTTGGTGCGTTCGCTTCATTTGCGGCCGCGTTCTAACGTTGTCTCACCAGAGGATTTTCAGCGCTAGTTGGACGTTGAAGGGCTCGCCGACGCCAATACCCGGAGCGCCGGTGCCTCCGTTCGTGCGCGTAGCCTTCCCAAAACCGCTGGTGCCTACCGTGAGGCCAACGCCAGCCAAGTTTGTGCGGTTAAATATATTGAACATATCCACGTGAAACTGCGCGCGCAACCGCTCTTTGATCGGAATGTTCTTGATCACGGAAAGGTCGACCGCGCCAAAGCCTGGCCCATGGATCATGCCCCGTCCGATAGTGCCGTAGGTGCCGGGCGGCGGAGCGGCGAACGCCGCCGGGTTGAGCCATTGAACCGGTTGAGCGTTCACCACGGAATGCGAACCCTTCGCGTATGGGTCGCCGCCGATGTAGTTTGCGTACAGAACGTTCTCTCCGGTCCCGGTCGTGTCAGGGGCCACGGGCGTTAGAGGAGGCCCGCTATGAAAAACCATCACGCTGCTAGCTTCCCAGCCGTTGGTCAACCATTTCGGGCCATGGGCGGATCCGGGGATATCGTAGACCAGGAAGGCGTTGAGCTGAAGGCGGCGGTCGTTGTCCGAGTTGCCGTAGTTGCCTAAAAGATTAAAGCTGTTCTGTGGCAACGTTCCTTGGTAAGCGGTCATGTCGTCTAGATTGTGGCTCCAAGTGAAGTTGGTCTTGGTGGACAGTCCGTGCCAACTCGTGGTCCTGACTTGAACCTGGAGCGCATTGTAGTTGGCGTCGCCGTTGCTCTCGACGGTATTGATTACGCCGAAATTCGGGAACTGCGAGAAGTAAGGCCGGCTGACTTGAGCTCGTGTGAATCCGGACGGGGTTAAGGCGGTCCCGCTTCCCAAGGCCGCTTGATTGACGTCCTGAAGTGTAATCAAGTGTCTGGATTCCATACCCACATACCCGACCTGGAGCAGGACATTTTGCCCGAGACCTTTTTGGATGTTGAGATTAAAACCTAGCACCTCTGCCGGCCGGAGTTGTTGGCTCACTCCGAACAGGTTGATTACATTCGTTCCACTGATCGTCGGCACGCTCGGAAACAGCAATTGGTTCGGTACGATTGTGTATCCATTGTTCACGACAAGGTAGACGGGCAGCGCGCCGGCCGGATTCCCGTTTACCCCAATCGGCCCGCCATTGGGCGCCCCGTAACTGGCGAGGCTATTTGAGTTGTTGAGGAACGGGAGAATTGGCACCGTATCGGTATAGAGGCCAACGCCGCCCCGGATAACCAAGTCTCCATGATCGGTGGGCTGGTATGCGAAGCCCGCTCTCGGAAGGAAATTTTTCCAGTACTGCGGATACAAATTGGGAATGTCCTTTCCTGCGACAGCGAGCCCTCCTGGCACCGACGGGTCGAATGTGGAAAGATCCTTGTTGTCGTCATGGATCGGCCCGGAGTACTCATAACGCAGGCCATAGTTGATATTCAGCCTTCGCGTGACTTGCCAACTGTCATGCACAAAAAAATTGAAGCCATTCATGGTCACGAATCGTTCCGGATTGCCTTGCGCAATGGTCGACTGGTAAACGTAACCTGCCATGAAATCCGCCAGCGCGAGAACGTTGTTGTCAGTGGCTAGGTTCTTCCAAGGACCTTGCAGCCCGTTGAATTTGAAGTTTCCGCGCCCCCCGGCGCGATAAAAACCGTCAATGCGCGCCTGCGAGATCCCACCGCCGAAGCGCAACTGATGGGCCCCTTTTATGTAGGAGGCCGTATCCGAAACCGAAACAGCTACGGTATCGCGGCCCACCTTCGGCGTGGACCCGATTAGATCGAAGCTGCCTATAGAGATAAACGGAGAGCCTGACAAGCGGGCATCGGTGACGCCGGTATTGAGTCCGAGAGCGATGGGGTTGAAACTGATATTGCGGTCCTGTTTTTTGAGATCGAAATAGTTGGAGCCGAAGAGAAGCTGATTCGTCAAGCGGGGGTTGATGATCGTGTTTAGGGTGGCGTTGTAGTTCTGGGAATGAACCGGTGTGACCGCGTAGTAGTCGGGAAGGTTGTCTCCAATGTTTCCAACCTGGAAGCTATAGGCATCAAATGCTCGAAGCGACAGCCGATTCCGCTCATTGAAATTCTGATCGATCTTGAGGATGCCATTGTGGCTGTAGCCGGTTTGTGGAGTCGAAGCGAGATAGTTATTGGCCGCAGCCGGCCCGGTCAACGCATAAGATGGCCAGAGCGTATTTAGCAGATTCCGCGAAACAGGGTTGGCGGCGACTCCGTATTGGTTTAGCAAATTCGACGCCAGTTGCTGGTAGGCCAGAGAGGGCTCGGTAGTGTACGCCGCCGCGCTAAGGATGTACTTCTGCGCCTCATAGGCACCGAAGATGAAAGTCTTGTCCTTGCGGATGGGGCCGCCGGCCGAAAGGCCGTAATTCCGATTGCGCACCACGGGCTTGTGTTGAGCCGCCGGCAAGAACGGCGACCGCGCGGCGAGGGCTTCGTTGCGCTCGTAATCATAAGCGCTGCCGTGAAACTCATTCGTTCCCGACTTAAGTATCAGGTTCACCGTGCCGCCCGGGCTTCTGCCCATCTCCGAGTTACCTTGCGTCACCAGATTGAATTCGTCGATCGCATCGAGCGGCACGATGACCGCGGCGATCGAACTCACGCCGGTCTGATTTGTAGCGGGGAAGTTCCACCATGGGTCGTTGTCGTCGGTTCCTTCCATTTGCCAGTTAATCTGGTTTTGCCGCATTCCGTTCAGTGAGCCAGCCAAGCCGTTCGACGAGTTCCCGGCCCATCCCGGGACCGTGGCGATCATCTGAGTGAAATCCCGTGCATTCATCGGGAGATCTTGAACCATTCTCGTCGGCACGGCGCTGATGAGCGTGGTATTCGTAGTTTCGACTGCCACAGCCGCGGCCGACACCTCCACAGATGTGGCCAGGGCTGCGACCGCAAGCTTGATGGGTAAGTTATAAACCGTGCCTGCCGTTACGTGGACGCCTGTGACTCGAACCGGCGAAAAGCCGCTTGCAGAGACGGCGACCGTGTAATTGCCCAGCGGCAGATCCTGAAAGGAGTATTCGCCTGCCGTCGACGTGGCCGTGGTGTAAACAACCGACGTTTCCTCGTTCGTGGCCTTTACTTCCGCAGCACCCACGATGGCTCCCGTCTGGTCGGTGACAATGCCGCTGATGCCGCCACGGAAGTTTTGACCGAAGCCTACTGCAAGCACAACGACAAGCAGCGATGCTAGCGAGACGATGCGCAACATGGTCCGACCCCCTCGAGTAATTTATGTGCCTTGACGCTTTCGGTGACCGAGCTCAGTTCTAGAGCGATATCGATCACCAACGCGGCTTGAGTTCCTACGATGATGCCCGGCCGGTCAAACTCTGTGAACCTTGAGGCTTCAGCTTCCAACCGAGAGGTTGCCGAGTTGAGCTGCGAAAACACATGCTTGCCCTGCGTGTTGGTCTGCGTTGAGCGCGACACCGGTGTTCCTTTGTCTGTGAGAGTGACCTTGGCGTTCGGCGCGGCCGCTGGCCATGCAGAACCAGCCCGCGTCAAGACGCCAATACCCATCGGGTACCCTCCATCTCAACTCACTTTAATCTATAATCTATTGTTGGTCTCTTGTACCACTCTCCTGCGGCTCTGTCAATCTTTTTCTATTCAGCGTCGGGCCCCGAGGGGACACATTCCCACTCCGGCTGTAGCGGGCACGGGCGCCCTCTCGTCTCTGCGGGGAACGCTAGATTTTGTGGACTGCGCTCGGGTTTCCCGGGGCCAGGCCGGATGGCGCCACCCGCGCCCGCAGCTCATGACGAATCAGCTTGCCGGTGGCCGTGCGAGGCAGGCTCTCAACAAAAATAATCTCCTTGGGGGCTTTGAAGTAAGCAATCTTATCTCGCACGAGCCGGATAATCTCTTCCGAGAGATTCGAATTTGAGTGGTGTCCCGGCTTTAGGCTAACGAAGGCTGTGACCCTCTGTCCGATCTGTTCGTCCGGTGTGCCGATGACGCCGGCCTCCAAAACGGCCGGGTGCTCCATGATGGCCGATTCGACTTCCCGCGGCGAAATCAAATACGCGCGGCTTTTAATCAAATCATCAGAGCGGGAAACATACCAGTAGAATCCATCCTCGTCCCTGTAGGCAAGGTCTTTGGTGTAGTACCAGCCGTCGCGATGACACTGCCCCCAAGTTTCTCCCATGCCCCGGTAGCCCAGGCACAGCCCGGGATCGTCGGAGCGGATCACCAGATGCCCGATCTCCCCCACAGCAACTTCCTGCCCCTGCTCATTCAAAATAGCGACCACATGACCCGGCAGAGGCTTCCCGAGCGAACCAAGCTTGCGCTGAGGCTCCGGTTTCATGAAGATATGGATTTCCGTTTGGCCCAGGCAATCATAGATCTCGATGCCCAGCCGCTCCTTGGCCTGGCGTAAGGTGTCGATGGGCAGAGGTTCTCCGGAGCTCATTGCCATCCGAAGCGAACTCAGATCGTATTTTCGAAGCGTATCGCCCAAGGCCAGCAGCCGCCGAAAGATGGTGGGGACGGCGATGAAAATTGTCGGTTTCAAGCTATCAATGGCCGCCAGAGTGCGCTCAGGATCGAACCGGCCGGGCATCATGGCGACGGCCGCTCCCGCATACAGCGGAAAGAGAAAGTTACAGCCCAGGGCGTAAATGAAGCTGATTTCCAGCGGGCTGAAACAGAGGTCGTCCTCGGTCAGGCACATCAGGAGTCTGGTAATCGGGTCGCCGGTAGCAACAAGCCAGCGGTGCGCGTGCTCCACGCCCTTCGGCTGCCCGGTGGTCCCTGATGTGTAAATGGCGAAGGCAGGGTCGCTTGCTCTGGTATCGGCTGGTTGCAGCTCAGTCGAGGCTCCCCGAAGAAAATCTGGAAAGGAGAGCGTATCGCTTGAAACGGCCTCGTCGAAGACAATAACATGATGCAGGCTTTTGCAATTTTTTTTGACTTCCAGGACGGCATCCGCCAGCCCGGAACTTGTAAAGACCACTCTGGATTCGCTGTTGCGGAGAATATGCTCCAGCTCCCAGATCCGAAACAGCGAGTTTGTGGGAATCGGCACGGCGCCTATTTTCATGCCGGCCAGCAAAGCGATCAGATATTCAGGACGGTTATGGGAACGGATCACATAATGATCGCCCGGACCCAGAGCGAGGTGGCGAAGCGCGTTGCCGCAAGCGTTGACTGAGAGTTGCAGTTCTGCGTAGCTGTAAGCACGCCCACTGAAGTGCAGCGCAATCCGGTTCCCGCGGCCTTCTGCCACATGACGGTCGAGCGCGGCAGCAGTGATGTTGAAGCGCTCGGGGATCGGCTGATATTCACTCACACGACCTCCGCCTGAGCCGGCAAGGATCAGGGCAGGGCCGCAGCCGTGTTTCGGCGTAAAAGCACATGGCATCCATCGCTCGGATCGCAGCACCCGGCTCGGAGTAGTTGGGAATGTGTGCGGGCTCTATTTCCTGAAGCCAGCGCTGCTTGACCCGGCCTCCGACCATCACCGAAAAAACAGGCTTGGCGGGGTGGACGTGTCTTAACGATCGAAAGAGGCGATCCAGCCCCACAAAATCGGTATTCTCAATTGGCAAAAGTATCGCCAGCAACAAATCTACTTGCGGATCCGCCAGTACCGCGCCGAGTATCTCCTGGTGGGCCTTTCGGGCGTTGCCGCCCAGGGCCATCCATACGTCCGCCGGATTCTGGACAGGCTGCCAGGGCGGCATCAAGCGCGCAATGGCTCGCACAGTGCACGCCGAGAACTGGGCCAATTCGAGACGGGTATTTCTCATCGCATCCAAGGCCATCACGCCGAGGGCGCCGCTGAACGTGACCACAGCCACCCGCCGGCCTCGAGGCAGCGGTTGCCAGGCGAGCGCCTTAGCAATTCCCTGAAGCTCCTCTAGATTCTCCGCCCGGATCAACCCATACTGGCGGAAGGCGGCATCGACAATCCGGTCGCTTGCCGCCAAAGAACCAGTATGGGAAGCTGCGGCCCGGGCGCCCTGCTCCGTCCTGCCTGTTTTCAGCACGATCAGCGGTTTTTCTCGCTTCACGCGGCTCGCTGCCGCCAGAAATTCGCGGGGGCGATGCAAGGATTCCAGATGCAGAGCCACTACCCTCGTCCTCGTGTCCCGCGCCGCGTATTCGAGGAAGTCGGTTTCGTCTATATCAATCTTGTTGCCGAAACAAAGGCTCAGCGAGAAGCCAGTCCGCTGGCTCTGCTGCTGCGACATTTGATCGGCATAGGCGCCCGCAAAAATACCGGTTTGCGCGCCGATGGCGATGGGACCCTCGGGCCAGGGCCGGAATGGGACGAAGCTGGCTACCAGCTTGTGTCCGGCATTCACCAGGCCCACGGAGTTCGGACCCACGGCACGCAGCCCGCCGGCTCGGATGATCTTTCGCAACTCTTGCTCGACTGTGGCACCGTCCCTTCCGATTTCGCTGAATCCTGCCGCCACAATCACGGCGGCCTTTACTTTTTTCTCAGCGCACTCGATAAGCGCTGGCTTGACTAACCGGTTGGGAACTGCGAGAAACGCCAGATCGGGCCGCTCTGGGAGGCCGAGAATAGACCGATAGCTCGGCCGCCCGAGCACCCGCCTAGCATTTGGGTTTACCGCGTAGAGGCGGCCGCCAAAACCTCCCTCAAGGATGTTGCGGAAGAGGAAATACCCCACTTTTCCTTGGCTCGCAGAGGCGCCCAACACTGCCACTGATTCCGGTTCGAAAAGCGCTTTCAGTGTCTCGCTGCTCACGGGAAACTCTCAACGCAGGGTCAGCAGCGCATCAACTGACACGCAGCGGCGGGCGCTCAGTACCAACGGATTGATATCAATTTCGCGGATCCAATCGCAAAAACAGCCGGCCAGTTGGGAGAGACGCAGCAGGACGCTGACAAGCCGTGCCCTGGGTACCTGTCGGATCCCCCCGAAACCGTTCAGGATGGAGGAAGCCCGGATCTCGTTCAGCATTTCATCCGCATCGGACGGCAGAATGGGAACTACGCGAAACGTCACGTCATCGAAGACTTCAGCGAAGATGCCGCCCAGGCCGAACATGACGACGGGTCCAAAGTGCTGGTCAATCGCAGAACCTGCGATCACCTCAAGGCCGCGCACCATCTCCTGAACCAGCATTCCTGTTACCCGGGCTGCTGAACGTCGGGAGGCGACATTTTCTACAATTTGCTGGTAAGCCCGCCGCATGGCATCCGGTGAATTGATGCCGACGATGACTCCGCCTACATCCGACTTGTGCGGAATATCGGGAGAAACGATCTTTAAGGCCACCGGGAAACCCAGCTCCCGAGCCGTACGGACGGCTTCATCGCTGTTATGGACGATGCGCTCCCGCGGCACGGGGATGCCGGCCAGCCCCAGAATCTGTTTTGTCTCCGGCTCAGTGAGGCCGCCACGGCCCTCGCGGCGCGCGTTTGCCAGGCATTTGGCTATTGCGTTTCGCGCCCGGATAGTCATGCTGCAATTATCCATCCCGCATCTTCTCCACCGCCGCTTTTACCGAGTCCACGATGCTTTGGTAGCCGGTGCAGCGGCAAATGTTGCCGGAAATCGCCCGGCGGATCCCCTCTTCGGAAAAATCTTCCCCGTGTTGGAGAAAATCAAGAACCGCCATCAGGAGCCCTGGAGTGCAGAAGCCGCATTGGAGGCCATAATGCTCGTGGAAGGCCTGCTGTAGCGGGTGAAGGCGTCCGCCAGAGGCGAGCGACTCGACCGTAAGAATCTCAGCTCCCTCGGCCTGGACTGCAAACAACAGGCACGACCGCACCGCTTCCCCATTGAACAGCACGGTGCAAGCCCCACACACTCCGTGCTCGCAGCCGACGTGCGCGCCCGTAAGGCCCAGATCCTCGCGCAGGAAATCTACCAGCAGCTTGCGGGGCTCGACCTCACCGCGGCGCTCGGTCCCGTTCACCTTCAGCTTGATGGAGATTAAGTCGGGCATCTCTACCTACTGTCAGCCTCGCTCATGGAGGCGCTGGCGCGCGCGCTTTAATGCGCGAACAGCCATCACGCAAGCCAAATGCCGCCGATATTCCGCCGTAGCGTGCAAATCGGAATCAGGATCGACCTGCTCGGAGACGCGGCGGCCAGCTTCGAGCAGAGTGGTTTCGTTCAAAATCTGACCTTGCAGAAACTCTTCCGCTGTGAAGGCCCGGATCGGCGTCGGACCGGCACCCGCCACGGCCAAGCGCGCCCGAGAGCATTTCCCCTGCGAATCCGTCTCGAGAACCGCCGCGACGCCAGCGAGGGAAAAGTCACCGTGCCGCGGCGTGAATTCCTCGAAGGCCCAACCCACCTGCGGCGGCAAGGTTGGAAGGACAACTTCAGTACAAATCTCATCGGGCTCTATCGATGTGGTGAAGTACGTGACAAACAAGTCTCTCCAGGCAATCGTCCGGGGGCCGCGAGGACCGAGGACGCGAATTTCGCCATCGAGCGCGGCCAAAATCGTGGGCAACTCAGCCGTTGGGTCGGCGTGAACAATACTGCCGCCGACGGTGCCGCGGGCCCGGATCGCCGGGTGCCCGATGAGCCGCACCGCTTCCTGGAGAAGACCATTTTTCTCACGCACCAACGCGGATTTTTCCACACTGCGCTGCCGCGTGGCGGCGCCGATGCAAAGCGTGCCGCCCTCCGCGGCGATGTAGGAGAGGCTGGCGATGCGGTTGATGTCAATCAGGCATTTGGGCCGGACCAAGCGGAAGTTCATCATTGGAACAAGACTTTGCCCGCCCGCGAGGATTTTCGCTTGCTCTCCATACTGCCGGAGAACTGAGAGGGCCTCCTCAATACTGGCGGGTGCGAAATATTGGAATGCCGCCGGCTTCACTCTCGAAATCCTCGCTCCACGGGGCTTGGAACGGCCGAAGCCCCCGCTCTGTTCAACTCCTGTTCAACGTTCCGGAAGAACTGCCCTACCATTTGCCGGGCGATTCCACTCAGGAAGCGTTGCCCCACAGAAGCAATCAGGCCGCCGGCCTGCGCTTCCGCGTTCATGGAAAGCAGCGTCCTCCCCAGGTCCTGTTCAATCAGATCCATAGCGGCGTGCCCCCGCACGAAGCCGGGTGCCGCGCTGCCTTCCAAAGAAAGCTTGTAATGGAAGGGGGCCTGCTTTTCGGTGATTTCCACCCGGCCGGTATAGGTTCCCTTAACCGCCGCTACGCCGATCTTCATAACAGCGATGTAGCGGTCTGGTGCGACCTCTTCCAAAGTTTCACAGCCCGGCAGGCAGCGCGCCAGTCGTTTCGGGTCCAAGAGAAAACCCCAGAGCTGCCCCGGCGAGGCCGGGAAGAGGTGCTGCACGGCGATGTTCATATCGTCTCCTTCGCCTGAGAGCGGGACCGCATCAACTCCCAGCACTTGGCAGGAGTCAAAGGCAACTCCTTGACGCTCACCCCCAACGGAGACAGAGCGTCCGCTATAGCGTTCGCAATGCAGGCGGGCGCCGTCTCCGAGCTGCTCTCCCCGGCTCCTTTCGAGCCAAGCGGCGTGAAGGGGGACGGACTTACAACATGCCCGATTTCGATTTTGGGTGCTTCAGCGGCAGTGGGGCACTTGTAATCCATCAGAGATGCTGAAAGCATTTGGCCCTGATCGTCATAGGCAAGCTGTTCAAAAAGCGCTCCGGCGATGCCGTGGAAGGCGCCCCCGTAGATCTGCCCTTCCAGAATTTTCGGATTGATGATCGTTCCGGAATCGTGGACCGAGACGTATTTGAGGATTTTCACTGCCCCAGTTTCTCGGTCCACCTCCACGACAGCAATGTCCACCATGAATCCATAAGTGTTGGAAGAATTCACCCGATCTTTCTGATCAGGAGGTTCGGCTCGAGGAAAGCTGAAGGTCTGCATGACCTGAAGGCCAACATCCGTTCCAGGCGGCAGCCCACGGGGATTCCAGTGCGCCGTTCCGGCGACGTGCGACAGCCGCAGCGCCTTTTCCGGCCTCCCGCGCGGATGGAACTTGCCTAGCTGAAATTCCACCTCCTCCGCCGGCACTCCCAGCAGATGCCCTGCTATGCGACAGAGTTTTTCCCGCAAGCTTCTCGTGGCCACCGCTACTGCCGCAGCCCCCACCGAGGCGAAACGGCTCGAGTACGTGCCCGAAGAGATGCTCCAGGCGTTCTTCGCCGTGTCGCATTCATCTACAACGGTCACGTCGTCCGGAGAGATCCCCAGCTCCTCCGCGACGATTTGCGAAATGATAGTCTCGTGGCCCTGACCCTGAGGAGTAGTGGTGAGAAATACCGTCACTTGACCTAGCGGACCCATCTTGATCGTCGCCGTCTCCGCAGCGCCGGATTTGGGAAGGTAATCGTGCCTTTGTCGGACCTCGGGATCGAGAGCGACTGTCAGGTAACCCATGTTCGAAACCGATGGGTCTACGCCGGTTGCTATTCCTAGCCCCAGCAACTGGCCTTCGGCTCGCGCCTTCTTCTGTTCTTCGCGGAACGAGGCATAGCCGATCATGCCGAGCGCCATCCGGAAAGCCCTGGGATAATCTCCGCTGTCGTAAATCCCGCCGGTCGGCGTGGTGTAGGGAAACTCATCCGGCTGAATGAAGTTGCGGAGCCGCACCTCGGCAGGGTCGAGATTGAGTTTCCGGGCGATCTCATCCATCAACCGTTCCTGCTCGAAGTAGATGTACTGGCAGCCATAGGCGCGGTTGGGTCCAGTAGGACATTTGTTCGTAGTCACAATATGAGCGTCGATTTCGATGTTCTTCACGCGGTACGGGCCTACAGCGTTCCCTATCGGACGGAAGGTTGTGGCTGGTTCCGGCGTTCGCAGGTAAGCTCCGACGTTGTCATACAGACGGGATCGGATGGCCAGCAGCGTTCCCTCTTTGCTCACCGCCACCTCGCGATACCCGATGCGGTCGGTCTGGCTGGAGCTGGCCAGCAGGTGCTCGCGACGGTCTTCGATCCACTTGACCGGAACACGAACCTGCATGGCGAGCAGGGCGAGGAGCGTTAAATACGGATAGATGCTGGTCTTGATTCCGAAACTCCCGCCAATATCGGAGGGCACGATGAAGCGCAACTTGTTCTCCGGAATGTTCAGAGCGCGCGCCGTAATCGGGTGCATGATGAACGGCCCCATGAAATTCGACCAGATTGTGAGCATGCCATCGAAATGGTCATAGCTCGCGATTACGGCAAAGGTTTCAAGAGGCATGGACGTGTACCGGGGATAGACAAAGCGCTCGCTCAAAACCAAATCAGCCCGCTCAAAAGCGCCATCCACATCCCCATAACGAAGCAGCCGATGGCATACCAGATTGCTACCCACCTCGTCATGCAGCACCGGCGCGCCGGCTTCGAGCGCTTTCTCCGGATCGACAACGGCCGGCAGCAGCTCATATTCGACCTCAATCAAATCCAGGGCATCTTCGCCGATGGAGCGGTCGCGCGCCACCACCGCCGCCACAGGCTCCCCGACGAAACGCGCCTTCTCCACAGCCATACAGTAGTATTGGAGCGGAGAGGTCGCCACCACGGAAAAGGGCCGGGTGCGCTCTCGAACTTCCTTACCCGTCAGAACGGCAAGGACGCCATCCAGAGCCAGGGCCTTGCTCACGTCAATGCGTTTGATTCGGGCATGCGCATGGGGGCTGCGCAGGATGGCTGCATGATGCAGATTGGGCAACTTGATGTCATCCACGAAACACCCTCTGCCGGTCAGAAGGCGGAGATCTTCGTGGCGCGGGATGCTTTTTCCGATCCACTTGCGGGCGCTTTGTGCGCCCGCACCAGAGTCACTGTGCATTGGCGTCTCTTTCCAACTCACTCCGCTCGCAGCACGAGGCGGCCGAAGCTGCTCCGCTCGGCGAGCATCTGATGCGCTCGAGCAGCATCCGCCAGCGGGAGAACTTCACCGATCAACGGTCGGATCCGGCCGGCAGCCACCAGTTCAAGCACCCGGGTCAATTCCTCTGCATTCGGGCTTTGCACGCCGGTGAACACTGTTTCCTTATAAATCATCAAAGCCGGATTGAAGGCTACCGGCTGGCCGGACACTTCGCCGACGAACACCAGTCGGCCCGCCTTGGCAAGACTTTTGAAGCTTGCCGGAAACGTAGCGCTGCCAACCGCCTCGATTACCACCTCGGCGCCGCGTCCCGAAGTCAAGCGCTTCACGTGAGGAGAAAAGTCGGAACCGGCAGGGCTGAAAAGCACTTCGTCGGCGCCCAGCCGCCGGATTTTTTCCATCTTCTGGGACGAACTGGTAACCGCAATGGTGCGCCCGCCAGCTAGCTGGCTGAGCTGCAACGCATGGACTCCTACTCCCCCGCCGGCGCCCGTTATCAGTACGGTTTCTCCGGGGCGGACCGCGGCCGTTGCAACCACTGCACGATAGACAGCGCCGATTACACAGCCGCAGATGGATGCCTGCTCAAAGCTAACTCCATCGGGAATCCTGGATAACGCCGTCTCCGGAAGCGCCGCGTATTTGGCGTACCCTCCATCGCGATGCTCGCCGATCCCTTGCCGGTTGTCGCAAATCGCTCCCTGCCCGCCCCGGCAATACCGGCAGTAACCGCAGGCGATCCGGTAAGTGCTGGCTACGCGATCGCCTATTGCCAAAGAGCGGACACCGTTTCCTTTTTGCGCCACCACACCGGCGATTTCGTGTCCCAGGGTCAACGGCAGTCTGGCTCTTGACCGCATCCCCGAGCGCACAATCACGTCGAGATAACAAACGCCGCAAGCCCTGATGTGGACAAGCACCTCGCCTTCGCCGGGCTTGGGAGTTTCCACCTCCTCCAACAACAATTTTTCAGCTCCGCCAAACTCCCGGAGACGAATCGCCTTCATGAAGACAATTTATCCTTGTTTATCCGCCTCTTTTGTTCCAGCCGCCCGCCCGGCGGATCCGGCGCAGCTCTCCTTACTCTGTGACCGGGCTGGTTCCCGGACCAAATTCCACCATGCTGCGGTCGAAGGAATTCAGATTCGGAACGCCTGACATGCCCATAGCGACCGTCAGTTCAGCGCGGAGCAGCTCGACGACTCGTTGCACGCCATCCTGGCCGAAGGCAGCGAGTCCCCAGTAATAGGGCCGCCCGATCAAGACCGCTTTGGCTCCCAGAGCCATGGCTTTGATGATGTCGCCACCCCGCCGGATGCCGCCGTCCATCAGCACGGGAATCCGGCCATGCACCGCATCGATCACCTCAGGCAACGCATACAAAGTTGGGATCATTCCATCGAGTGTGCGACCGCCATGATTGGAGACGATCACGGCCTGCGCGCCGCGTTCCACCGCCAACAGAGCGTCTTCGGCTGTGCAAATGCCCTTCAACACTATCGGCAGCCTGGTCGCGCCGTGCAGCCAGTCGACACAATTCCAGGTCATAGAGGGAACGTAAGCCTGGATCATGCCCGCAACTGCCGGGATTTGCGGTTTTCCGGTAGGGTGGGCAGGAATCCCGGCCTGCGTCCAAGCATAATCGAATTTGTTCCGAACATTGCGATCCCGAGGAGCAGTGTAAGGATAGTCCACGCTGACGCAGATGGCGGAAGCGCCCGCTTCCTCGGCTCGCTTGGCAAAGGTTTCCGCAGAAGCCCTAGTGGCGAACCCCAACGACGCCGCCCACCACACGGGAGCCTGGCCGCTGCGCTGGAGCTTCGCCATCCAGTCCGCAGGCCCCGTAAGGTAAACAGCTTTGGTGTGAGCCGCAGCCCTCGCCGTCACCTGATCGCCCTCGGGAAAAACCAGATTTTTCGCGCCGCCCGGTCCTAGCAGGATGGGGAAATCCAGTCTTCTGCCCAGCAAATCCAGCGTCGTGTCAATCTTGCTGACATCTCTGCCCACACGACGCCGCACCTGCACGTGGAGAAACGCTTCCCGGTTGGAGCGCATCGTCAGCTCGCCGGCGCTGCCTCCAGCGATATAGTCATACGCCAGAGGGTGGATCCTTTTTTTGGCGGCTTCCTCAATTTCATGGACGTTGACCGGCCCCATGACTTCGGCGCTATAGGTCGGCGGGTAAATTGTATTCGGACGCTCCCTCCGCAGTCCTGTCCCCTGACTTTGCGCCAACGCCGGTGAACTGGCGGCCAACAGCATCAGACGGCGCAAAGCTTCCCGGCGCGTGGCGGCGCGGCCAGACCGCGCCTGCGCCGGGAATCCCTCTGCGACACGATTCGAATTCGAATAATTCAGACCGGCTCTCATAGCTATCCCCTTTACTCGGCTCCGACTCAGGCCCAGCCTCCCGACGACGGAGGCACCCATGCTCTCTGCACAAGGCTGCGATTGATCGACGCCAGGCTGGGCACGCCGGCGAGACCCATGGCTAGTACCAACTCGGCGCGCAGCATGTCCAACACGCGCTGTACGCCGACATGCCCGAAAGCCGCCAAACCCCACACGTAGGGCCGGCCCATGAGAACGGCCTTGGCGCCGAGCGCCAGGGCTTTCAAAATGTCATCGCCGCGACGAATCCCTCCGTCCATCAGCACCGGGATTCTGCCGCCCACAGCATCCACGACCGCTGGCAGCGCGTCTAAAGTCGCAATAGCTCCGTCAAAGGCTCGGCCGCCGTGATTGGAAACGACGATCGCCTGGGCGCCGGCCTCCACCGCTTTTATCGCATCATCGGGCCGCAAGATGCCCTTGAGGATAACCGGAAGGTTGGATGCGCTGTGCAGCCAGTCCACAACTTCAAATGTCATCCACGGCGTAGCGGGCTGGAGCATGGCGGCTACAGCTGGGGAGCGCGGCGGCCGGTTTTCTCCCGGCTTGGGTATTCCTTCGGCCGCGTACCCGTAATCGTAATGGTTCCGGTTGTTGCGATCCTTGTTCGGTGTGTACTCATAGTCCATGGTGATGATGAACCCGCAACATCCCGCATCCTCAGAGCGCCTCGCAAAGCCCGCAGCTAGCTGCTTGCTGCCGAGGCCAACCGAATTGGACCACCACATGGGCACGCGGTTGGCCGCCGCCAGCCGATCCATCCAGCCGGCCGCAGCCACACAATAAATGGTTTTGCTGTCATAGGCCGCTTCGGCGGCGATTCGATCGGCGTCCGGATTGGCCAGATTCTTGCCGCCGGTGGGATCCATCAGGATCGGATACTCCAGCTTTTTCCCCAGAAGCTCCAGCGAAGTGTCAATCTTGCTCACATCCACCATCACGCGTCGCCGGAGCCACACGCGCGTATATGCCGCACGGTTGGCGCGCAGCGTGACTTCGTCCTCCACGCCGCCCGCAATGTAGTCATATGCGAGCGGGTGGATCTTTGTCTTGGCTATTGGTTCGAACTCGAGGACGTTGGCGGGGATCATCACGTCGCCCCCATAATTTGCCGGATACCAAATCTGTGGACCCGCGCCGCCTTGGCGGGCCCGGCCTCCATTGGCCGGCCCTTGTTGCGCCAAAAGCGGAGAGGCGCTGGCCATCAATAGAAGCTTGCGGAGAGCGTCACGGCGAGTGCCATAGGACAGGCTGGCGCCACGTTTCGCCCAACTGCGTTCCCAACGGCGCAGAAATCTGGGATTCAGGCTGGTCATAGTCGAATGCCTCCACTGATCCCGCTTTGCTCATGCGGTCCTCAATATACTCAGAGGGCAGATGGGAGTCAAGCTATAATTTATAATCTTTAGTCTCTCGAGACCAAAAATTGCGATGATCTTTCCAGCGTTGCGCGGAGGAGCGTGACCCTTTGAGGATAGCTATTGATACCGGCGGCACTTTTACGGACTGCGTGTACTTCGAGAGCGGGGAATTGCGCGTGTTGAAGGTCTTCTCCACTCCCGCCAGCCCGGCGGAAGCGATTTTGCGAGCGATTGCAGAGATCGGCGGCGCCGGCGACATCGAGATCCGGCACGGCACAACGGTGGCCACCAACACCCTGATCGAGCGCACCGGCGCCCGCGTGGCTTTCGTCACCACCGCCGGATTCGAGGACGTCATATCCATCGGGCGGCAGGCGCGGCCCCGCCTCTACGACTGGTTTGCGTCCCCGGAACCCCCTCTGGCGCCCTGCCACATGCGCTTCGGAGTCGCCGAGCGGACGATCTGCGACGGCTCGATCTTGCGGCGCGTAGAACAACGCGAACTGGAAACGCTAGCGGCCGCGGTGCGCGAGTCCGGAGCAGAGTCGGCGGCCGTATCGCTTCTGTTTTCCTTTGCGAATCCCGAGAATGAGAGAGCAGTAGCCGGCGCTCTCGCCAAGCTGGGCATTCCGGTTTCGGCTTCCCACGAAATTCTGCCCGAGTTCCGCGAATACGAGCGGGCATCAACGGTGCTGATAAACGCCTATTTGGCGCCCAAGATGGGGCGCTATCTGGACGGACTGGCCGAGCGCCTCCATACGGGCCGCACGGCAATCAAGCTGCATGTCATGCAGTCATCGGGAGGCATCATTTCGGCCTCCCTGGCGGCCCGCCAGCCTGTACGCACCATTCTCTCCGGGCCTGCCGGGGGAGTGGTCGGCGCCGGCCATCTGGCTCGCCTTTCAGGCTTTCCGCGCATCATCAGTTTTGACATGGGCGGCACGTCGACGGACGTGGCGCTGGTAGACGGCGTCTGCCGCACGACCAACGAATCTCTCGTGGCGGGGCTGCCTGTCAGCGTGCCCATGCTGGATATCCACACGGTGGGCGCCGGTGGTGGATCCCTGACGCACTTCGATTCCGGTGGGGCGCTGCGGGTGGGGCCCCAATCGGCGGGCGCTGATCCCGGCCCGATCTGTTATGGTCGCGGCGAGCAGCCCACCGTCACAGACGCCAATCTGCTGCTCGGCCGGCTAGATCCGGAACTGTTTCTGGGCGGCCGGTTGAAGCTTGACGAAAAACGCACCCGCCATTTCATGGAACTCGCTCGCGGAATGTTGCGCAGCGCTGACGAACTGGCGGCGGGGGTGGTGCGCGTGGCCGAAGCCACCATGGAAAAAGCGATTCGCGTGATTTCCGTCGAGCGCGGCCACGATCCTCGCGATTTCGCGCTCGTGAGCTTCGGTGGAGCGGGTGGTTTGCATGCCTGCACGCTGGCCCGGGCCCTGCGGATTCCCACGGTACTCATACCGCGGCTGCCGGGAGCGCTCTCCGCGCTCGGCATTTTGATGTCCGACGTCATTAAAGACTTTTCACGAACCGTAATGCTGCCTGCCGGCTCTAGGGCTCTCGAGCGGCACTTCCGCGAACTGGAACAGCAAGGCCGCCGGGAAATGCGCGCGGAGCGATTTCCAGCCTTTGCCGAGCGCTCGCTCGACCTGCGCTACGCCGGCCAAGGTTATGAACTGAATGTCTCTTATGGGGGCGATTTTGTCGCGCGGTTCCATCGGGCTCACCGCGAGCGCTACGGCTACGCCGATGAAAAACGCGCTGTGGAGGTAGTCAATGTCCGCGTGCGTATGATCGGCCGCACCGGGCCGGCGCCTTTCAGAAAGGCCCGGGCTCGGAAGGGCGATGGCCGACAGGCCGTCATCCGGCAACGTCGAGTGGTCTTTGACGGCCGCGCCTGGGACGCCCCGGTCTACGATCGCGCTTTGCTGCACCCGGGCGATGCTTTTTCAGGGCCGGCGATCGTAGCCGAATACAGCGCCACCGCCGCCGTGCCTCCCGGCTGCCGGGCGCGGGTGGATGAGTGGGAAAACATCATCGTGGAGATTTGATCATGCCTGCCGCCAACCCGGTAGAGCTGGCGATTTTTCACAGCGGGTTTCACTCGATTGCAGAAGAAATGGGCGGCGTGCTGCGGCGGACCGCCTTTTCTCCCAACATCAAAGAGCGCCGGGATTACTCCTGCGCCCTGTTCAATGGCCGCGGCGATGTGATCGCGATGGGCGATCACATGCCCGTTCATTTGGGATCCATGCCCATGTCGGTGCGCGCCGCCATCCACGCCTTACCGCTAAGGCCCGGCGACATTGCGGTACTGAATGATCCCTATGCCGGCGGCACCCACCTTCCAGACATAACCATGGTGATGCCGGTTTTCGTGAAAACCGTTAACAAGCCGGCCTTCTACGTAGCCAGCCGCGCCCATCACGCCGATGTGGGTGGCGCCTTTGCAGGGTCAATGGGTCTGTGCCGGGAAATCTACCAGGAGGGCCTTCGCATCCCGCCCATCCGCATCTTGCGCGCGGGCCGGCTCGATGCCGAAGTGCTGGCGCTCATCCTACACAACGTGCGTACGCCGGAGGAGCGGGAAGGCGATTTGACGGCCCAGATCGGCGCCTGCCGCATCGGCGCCCAGCGGCTGCGGGAAATGGCGGCTAAATACGGGATGCCGCGCGTAGCCAGGTACATGAATCATCTGCTGGATTATTCCGAGCGGCTGGTCCGCGCGGAGCTCGCGGCTTTGCCCGCCGGCGAGTTCGCGGCGGAGGATTTTCTGGATGATGACGGCTTCAGCGGGGAGCCGGTCAGAATTCGGGCAACCCTTCGCTTGCACCCGCGCCGCCGGCAAGCCGAGGTGGATTTCGCGGGAACGAGCCCTCAGGTGCAAGGCAGCATCAACGCGGTGTACGCCATCACCTGGTCGGCTGTGTTTTACGTGTTTCGCTGCCTGCTCCGGGAAGAGGCTCCCGCTACAGCCGGCCTGATGCGGCCGGTCAGAGTGTTGGCGCCGGAAGGAAGCGTGGTGAATGCGCGGCGGCCGGCGGCCGTCGCGGGCGGAAACGTGGAAACCTCTCAACGGATCGTCGATGTATTGCTCAGAGCTCTCGCGCAAGCCGCTCCCCGCCGCGTACCAGCGGCCAGCGCCGGCACGATGAGCAATCTCACCATTGGCGGGGTGGACCCGCGCACCGGCGCCCCCTTTACCTATTACGAAACCATAGCCGGAGGCATGGGTGCGCGGCCGGATCGCGACGGAGTGCCCGGCATCCATACCCACATGACCAATTCGCTGAATACCCCGATCGAGGCGCTTGAATATTCTTATCCTTTTCGGGTGCGGCGCTACGCCTATCGCCGCGGTTCCGGCGGAGCCGGCCGGTATCGCGGCGGGGACGGGTTGATTCGCGAAATTGAGCTGCTCACCGACGCGCAAGTGACCCTGCTGGCCGATCGCCACCGCCTTCCTCCCTACGGCCTCGCGGGAGGGCAGCCTGGAGCTTGCGGGCGGGCTTTCCTGACCCGCGCCGGCGGCGCTGTCGAGCAGCTTAACGCCAAGGGGAGCGTGGCCGTCCACGCGGGAGACGTTGTCAGCATCGAGACGCCGGGGGGCGGCGGCTGGGGCGAGCCTCAATAGCTGTGTTCGGAGGATGTTACAACACTGGGCGCCACGGCCGATGTATACTACCGCCACCGCCGTTGTGTAATCGGGAGGAGGCCTGTGGTCGTATCGTGTCCAGATCGATCCGATTTTTCGAGATGGCGGGGCCAACCGTGTCGCACCGGGGCACATCCCACGCGCATTTCGCAGTATTCGGCCGCCCGGGGAAAGAGTCCCGGGCGATTTCCAGAAAAACCACGGGGCTACAGCAGGCGTTTCAATCGACTTTTGAAAAGGAAGGCGAATGAACATGAGCAAGTCTATGATCGCGAAATGGATAGCGGCTGCCGTTGTCGTGCTTTCGGTTCCCGCCCTAGCTCGCGCCCAAGCGGTCGCAAACGCTCAGATTCACGGTGTGGTTACCGATTCCAGCGGCGCTGTGGTGCCGGCTGCCCAAGTCAGAGCGATCCAGACGGAAACCGGTCAGATTCAAAGCACCGTAACCGGCCCTGACGGAACCTATGTTCTTCCGAACCTGCCCGTTGGGCCGTATCGTCTGGAGGTCAGCGCGGCTGCTTTCAGCAACTACACACAGTCTGGCATTCTCCTGCTGGTGGGCAACAACGTCCAGATCAACGTGGCGCTTCAGGTCGGGGCTGTCACCCAGGAAGTACAAGTCGCCGCGAACGCGGCCATGGTGGAGACGCAGGACACGTCGATTTCCGAGGTGATCGACCAGAGGCGCATCATCGATCTGCCCCTGAACGGCCGGCAAGCCACGGACCTGATTCTACTGTCGGGAGGAGCGGCCATGCCGCCGAATTCGACGCGGGTCATTACAACTCATGATTATACGAATGCGGTCGGGGTTTCCGTCGCCGGAGGGCAGATCAACGGCAACAACTACCTCCTGGACGGGGGCGATCACAATGACACCCACTCGAACGTCAATATGCCTTTTCCATTCCCCGATGCTCTTCAGGAATTCAGCGTGCAGACCAACGGCGTCTCCGCCCGGTACGGCCTGCACCCCGGCTCGGTGGTGAATGTCGTTACTAAGACCGGGACGAATCAGTTCCACGGTGGCTTGTTTGAATTTGTCCGCAACGGCGATTTCAACGCCATCAATTTCTTCGCGCGAGCACAAGATTCCCTGCGGCGCAACCAATTTGGCGGCACCATCGGCGGGCCGATCAAGAAAGACAAGATTTTTATCTTCTCGGGCTATCAAGGCACCCGCGAGCGGACCGCGCCCCCGAATTCCATTGCCTTCGTGCCCACTCCGGCCGTGCTGCGTGGAGACTTCAGCGTGCTGGAATCGGCGCCTTGCCAATCGAATGGCAGAGCCAAAACCTTGCTCGATCCGACGAACGGACAGCCGTTTCCCAATAATTTCATCAGTCCCAGCCGCTTCAGCCCGCCTTCGGTCGCGCTGCTGAAAGTCATTCCGACTTCCAATGATCCCTGCGGCCGGCTGGTTTACTCCATCCCCAACCCCAACAATGAGAACCAGTACATCGGACGCGCCGACTGGCTGCAAAGCTCCCGGCACTCCGTTTTCGGACGTTATTTCGTAGCCGACTACGACAACCCGCCCTACTACCAGGGAAACATTCTTACGACAACCCGGTCCGGGTTGGAGGAGCGGGCGCAGGCCTCTGTAATTGGTGATACATATAATATCAGCCCTACGCTCATAAACGCCTTTCATATGACGTATTCCCGCCTGGCCATCAATCGCGCCGTTTCGCCCCAGATGCCGAGCCCGGTCGGAGTGGGGGTGAATATGTTCAACGTCTACCCGCACTACACGGATCTTTCCGTGTCGGGGTATTTCTCCATGGGCGGCGGATCGAACGCTCCCGCTTATTTCATCAGAAACCAGTGGCAATGGGCGGACGATATGGACTGGATTCAGGGCCGTCACCATCTCTCCTTTGGTATGGAGGCCATCGCGATCCAGATGAACGAAATCAACATCCAATCCGCCAACGGGACGTTTGGTTTCAATGGATCCATCAGCAATGACGCTCTCGCGGACTTTCTGTTGGGCAAGCCGAATTCGCTGACTCAATCGAACACCGCGCAGATCGGTCTTCGCGAGAAGTACGCCGGGATCTATTTTCAGGACGACATCAAGATGAGCCCCAGGCTGAACGTGCACGCCGGCCTGCGGTGGGAACCTTCGCTTCCGGAACACGACGTGGCGGGGCGAGGCGACCACTTTTCCCTGCCCGATTACCTGGCAGGAAGGAAAACCAGCGTATATACGAATGCTCCCATTGGCTTGCTGTTTTACGGCGATCCGGGAATCCCCAGAGCCTATGCCGACGGAAGCTGGCTCGGTTTCGCGCCGCGGATCGGATTCGCCTGGGATCCGACAGGAAGCGGAAAGCAGAGCATTCGTTCTTCCTACGGTATCTTCTTTGACACTCCCGAGTCTTACACTGCGAGGGATTGGGCCCTGGACTCGCCGTGGGGCAACGCGGTAAGGCTTACGGCTCCGGCGGGCGGGTTTGCGGACCCCTACGCGGGCTTCCCAGGAGGCAACCCGTTCCCGACTCCGTATCCGCCAACCAAGGACGCGCCCTTCGCGCCGCAGGGAGCTTATATTTTATTCCCGCTGAATCTGCACCACCCTTACATGCAGCAATGGGATCTCAGCGTGCAACGCCAGATTGGAGCCAATTGGCTGGTCACGGCGGCGTATCTGGGAAACAAGGCGACGCATTTTCGCACTTCGACCGAGGCCAACCCGGCCATTTACGGGCCGGGAGCAACGCTTGCCAACACGAACCAGCGCCGGTTCCTCTCTCTATTGAACCCGGCGGCCGGAGCCGGCTACTCGACGATAACCGTCATGGATGACGGCCTGAATACCTACTACAACGCGCTCCGGCTTTCGGCCCAGCACCGGTTCAGCCGCAACTTTACGATCCTCGCCGTTTACACGTATTCGCACGTCATCCAGGACGCTGAACCGATTGCCAACAGGCTCACGGGGAACAACTATGCCAACCCCTACAACCGCGATGCGGACAAAAGCCCCGCGGATTTCGATCTGCGCCACAACTTCACTACCAGTTTCGTTTATGAGAGCCCGAAGTTCGCAAATAAGGGCATGAACTGGGCGCTCGGAAATTGGCAGTTTTCCTGTCTGGTGTCGGCTCACAACGGATTTCCGTTCTCCGTGACAACAGGCGTAGACGCCTCGCTTTCCGGCGTGGGGCTGGACCGCCCCGATCAAATTCTCGCCCAGGCCTACGTGAAGAACATGGGGTCAATGCAATGGATCAATCCCGCAGCCTTCCGCCAGAATGCCCCCGGCACTTTTGGCGTCGTTGGCTACAACGCGTTTCTGGCGCCGGGCTTTTTCGACGCCGACGCCAATTTAACGCGGCTCTTCACGATCCGCGAAAGACACCGGTTCGAGCTGCGCTTCGAGTTTTTCAATGTCCTGAACCATCCGAATTTCAACGCTCCCGTGACCCGCTTCGCGTCCAATTCCTTCGGCCAGATTCAGAGCGCGGGATCCCCGCGCATCCTGCAATTTGCGGCAAAGTATAGTTTTTAGGGCGCTGAGCCGCGGCAGGAAGTGGGGAGAGATCCCGAGGTCCAAACGGCGCGGGGAAGCTCGGACAGCCAACCGCCCGGGCGCGGCCCAATTTCGGATGCCTGGCATCGGTCTCAGTAAGATTCGGATCACTGAGCGGGTCGGCCGCCTTACCTTACCGCGATCAGAGCCGGGACCGGGGATTGGAAGAATCCCACGCCAACCGACACGGCCACATTGCTGGACGGAATAACAGCCCGGGGAATTTCCGCGTTGATTTGGGTCAATCCGGCAAACCCGGGCGCGAGGCCCGCGAATAAGACATTCGCCTGTATGCCGCCTATGGTCACGCCCACTGGCTGGAGGCGTGGCGCGGGAAATGGCGGGGAAACCGGAGCCAGAGCTCCGGTTTCGATTTTGGTATCCAGCATGCCCTGGCCGGTTACGAACAACTGAATCACACTGCCGACGGGCGCGGGATTATCGGGACTGTTCAGAGAATTATCCTGGTTCAACGCTGCCGCCCGGTTGGTACCCGCCACGGTAAAGATCCCAAGCGCTGCATCTGCTATCGGTACGATCGTCGACGCGGGAGTCAATCCGGCCACATTCACGACCATTTGCGCGGAGTTCTGGAAAGCGATTTCGAAAGGTACCTGAAAATTCACCTGATTGGCGCTGACGAAAAACAGCGGCGCCTTCACGCCGTTGAATGTGATCGTCGTGCCTCCGAGCGTGGTGGGAAGTTTGTTTGTCGCCGGGTCAAGGCTGAAGATTACGGGATCGCGGGGCCCCAGGTTGGCGCCGAACAACGATGCGATTTCCCCCGGCGCCAGAGGGCCGGGGAGAAACGTGGCCGCGTTTACGATGCCGTTGTTTGGAAGTACGGGCTGCGGCGGATTGATGACAAAAGTTACCTGGACTTGAGCGGGAGAATTGACCGCGCCCGGCGCAGTGATCGTAATGCGGGCGGCATAGGTTCCCGGACCCAGGGAGGCCGGGTTGGCGGTCACGGTGATTGTCCCGGAATCGGTTCCCGAGTTTGGCGAAACCGCCAGCCAGGAGCCTCCATTGAAGGTTGCCGCGCCCGCCTGCCAGTTCAGCGAGACATCTCCGGCGTTGTTGATAGTCAGCTTCTGCGGCGCCGGGTTGCCGGCGCCCATGATCATCGAGAATTGCAGGGAGCTGCTGCTGAGCTGGATATTAGCTGGCAGCGGGTCCTTGATCGTGAAAGTAACGGGCACGATTTTGGGCGAGTTGGCAGCGCCGTCGGCCGTGATGATGACGCGGCCTGTGTAGGTCCCATTCGTCAAGCTGCCGACGGAGGCCGTGACCGCCAGCACGGAGCCGCTGAGCTGCGTCGCGGAAAGCCAGTTGCCTCCGCTGGCGGTGTCGGTTGTTGCGGACCAGGTAAGAATACCGCCGCCGGCATTGCTGACGACGACGTTCACGCTGTAGCTGCGGCCCGTTCCAGAACCACCTGAGAAATCCAAAGATTTGGGCAATACGGATATGCCGGGCGCGGCCTGGCCGGTCGTCGTAACCGTGAGCGCCACCTCGATGATTTGCGGCGTATTGTCGGCAGGCGGGGCGAGCGGCAAGTTGGGATCAGGAGGCGATCCCGGAGCCGCGACGGTGATTGTACCGTAATAGACGCCTGCGGGCAAAGAGGCTGACACCACGGAAACGGTGAAACTGGTACCTTCGAAGCCGCAGCAAGGCGCAATTCCTGGTAATTCGCCGCTGATCTGAGAAGAAGGAGCGCCGCCGACCGTCGCCAGATTTAGCCAGCTCCCGCCGTTGACTGTGGCCGCGGTTGCTGTCCAGGGCATCCGCCCGTGTGTGCTGTTGGTCAGGAGGACGGTTTGGGACCCGGCGTTTGTTCCTGGAGCGGCGATGAAGTTCAGGTAGCTGCTCGAGAGCAGGATATGCGGGGCATGAGCGTAGAGGTTCACGGCGTTGAGCGCCGCGAGCGCCCAGACTGACACAAGAAGACTACGCCGGAAGAAAAACGCCATAAGGTTGTTTCGGAGGACGCGGAAGAGCAAATAGTATAACAGGGTGCCAGCCCCGGTCGATGTGAATTCTCAGGGGAGGACCACGAATCCTGCTCCTCGGGGAGGGCAGCGGGACAGGGACTCGATCAGGGACCAAACGGTTAGAACAGGAGCGCCGTTCCCCTATTGCGAAGACTTGCCGCTCTTGTGGATAAAGTAAAGGGCGAGCTCGAGCCGGTCGGAAACGCCGAGTTTTTCAAAGATGTTGTGAAGATGATTTTTTACGGTCTGATCGCTGATGAAGAGCCGCGCCGCAATCTCTTTATTCATTAAGCCCTGCGCGACCAGGGCGGCAATCTCCTGCTCGCGTGGCGTCAGCGGCAGTTCCTGAAGCAAACCCTGACGGCCCGGAGCCTTGGGCGTCTCTGATTTCCAAAACTCGCCCTGGTGAACCTTGCGAATGGCCTCGATCAGCACGTCGGTGGTGTTTTGCTTCAGCACGAAACCGGAAGCGCCCAATTGAATGGCATAAGCGTAATCCCGCTCATCCTCCGAGGCTGTCAGCACAATAATGCGAGTTTTCAGCCCTTGACCCTGGATCTGCTGTAGAATGGCGAGGCCGTCGAGATCGGGCATTCTCAAATCCAACAAGAGAATATCGGGCCGATGCTGCTGGAGTACCTCTAAAGCTTCCATTCCGTTGCGAGCTTCGGCGACGACTTTGAAGTCCGGCTCCAGCGCCAGGAGCCGGCGTACTCCATCACGAAAGATGGTGTGGTCGTCCGCTAGTGCAATTCGGATCTTTTTTGGGCCGCGTGGGGGCATAGGGATCGCGGAAGGGCCGGCGCAAGCGGGCCTGATCTCCTTTACGGTGTCATTCACCTGCTCCTGAGACATATTCCTCACGCAGGAAGACACACCCGACTTTTGTTGCGTCCCGTCTGCTCGCGTCGCAGAGTACTTCATCAAGGCGGCCTTTCGCCGAGGAACGCCTTAGTCAGCAATTCGCAGGCCAACTTGACTGATCGAAGAATGCTCTCTTTGAAATCAAAGCCTTTGCCTCTCAAACAAATAGACCGCCGTGCACTGCCGTATACACCGTGCCTTCGGTGTACTTTGGAGTATTCGTAAGAAGGCTAGGACCAGCAAAGCGAATCACACATCCTGAAAAACCTCGCGCGGAACGGAAACATTTAGAGGTCTTCTGCAAGCTCGCCGGCATGCAGCCCCGATTCGGCGGAGGAGCGAGCCATAATGATTGAGAGTGACGGCAGCCTTTAGAGAGAAGGGTATCCGTATGAGGCGGACAATTGCGATCCTTATTCTTGCGTCAGGCGCATGGGCAGCCTTCGGCCAGGGAGGAGGGGCCGCCCCTTCCAGCGAACGCTATCCGCCCCTTGCCAAGACGGACTCCGAGAGGCGAATCCTCTCCACGCTTGAGGCCATAGTCAAAGCCGGAGAGACATATGCGAACGTTCCGGCGGCCGACGGCCGCATGCTGCGGGTTCTGACCGAGGCAGTCAACGCCAAGAACGTGATCGAGATCGGCACTTCAACCGGCATCTCTGGTCTTTGGTTCTGTCTTGCTCTTCAGAAGACCGGCGGAAGGCTGACCACATTTGAAATCGACCCCCGCCGCGCGGCCGCGGCGCGCGCTCACTTCCAGAGCGCTGGTGTCGCCCCCATCGTCACGCTGATCGAGGGCGACGCGCACCACAACATTTTGCGCCTAAAGGATCCGATCGACCTCCTGTTCATTGATGCGGAGAAGCCCGGCTATTCCGACTACTTTCGCAAGTTGCTGCCGCTGGTGCGGCCGGGCGGTCTCATTCTGGCTCACAACGTGAACATGGTGCCCGAGTACATGAAGGAAGTGAGGGCCGATCCGGATCTCGAGACGGTTGTTTATATGCGGGGCGAAGGCTTGGCTATCACTTTGAAAAAACGGTGAGACTGCGCATCTGAATTTTGGCGGAAGCCGCCTGCTGCCGGAGGCTCCAGGGACGCCCGCTGGCCAGTTTTTATCGCCGACGGATTGGCGCTCATTCCAGCGGCAGGCCCCTCGAGGCAGGCATCTTGCAATTCTCCCGGCCCACACATAGACTGGAAACTTGCCTGCGAATCGTGCACCTGTTTTAATTTCCGTAATCATCCCCGTAAGAAACGGCGAGCGCGAACTCGAGCGCTGTCTGGCGGCTCTGGCGCAATCGGATTTTGCAGATTACGAGTGCCTCGTTGTAGATGACGGCTCGACTGACGGATCAGCGGCCGTGGCAGAACGTCATGGCTGCCGCCTGATTCGGTGCCCTAGCCGCGGGCCGGCTGCGGCCCGGAATCTGGGAGCGCGGGAGGCGCGCGGCAGCATTCTATTTTTTATTGACGCCGACGTTTGCGTTCATCCCGATTCGCTTAGCCGTGTAGCTGAGAATTTTGCAGGAGATCGCGCCCTGGATGCCGTGATCGGCTCCTATGACGACAGCCCGGAGTCGCCTGATTTTCTCTCTCAGTATAAGAATCTGATGCATTGTTTTGTGCACCAGGCGGGCAACGAAGCGGCATCTACGTTTTGGAGCGGCTGCGGCGCGATCCGCCGGGAGATATTTCAGAAATACAGCGGCTTCAACGAGGACTACCAGCGCCCCGCCATTGAGGATATCGAGCTCGGCTACCGGCTTACTGCGGCCGGCCGGAAAATCCTGCTCGATAAGAATCTGCGGGTCAAGCACCTCAAGGCCTGGAGCTTCTGGAGATTGCTGAAAACGGACATTTTCGATCGCGGCATACCCTGGACCGAGCTGATTCTGCGCGACGCCAACATGCCCAACGACCTGAACGTGCAGATCTCGCAGCGAATCAGCGTGGCTCTGGTCTACATCATGCTTGCCGCTGTGGGCGCGATGGCGGTTCATTTCAAGGGCCTGTTCCTGGTGCCGCTGCTTCTGCTCCTGGTGCTGCTGCTCTCGGGCTACTGGTTCCACGAATGGCGCGCTTCCGGCCAGCGGGTGCGCCTGTTGATCCCGATTGCTGGTCTTTTCGGAGTATCGATCTATTTCGCCTGGCGGCATCACATGCTGGCTCTGATACCGCCTTTGGCCGTGACGCTGGCGCTGATTTACTTGCAGCACCGATTTTTGCAGGGATCCCGTTCCGCTCGCATCTATTCGTTTTTGACCGGCATTTGCCTGGCAGGCACGATTGTGTTCATCCTCAGCTTCATGCCTTACCACCCCATGATCATTCTGCCTTTTGTGATCCTGATGCTGGTGCTGTTTATCAATTCGCAGTTTTACATCTTCCTCCAGGGGCGCAAAAACTTCCTGTTTGCTCTTACCGCTATTCCTTTCCACCTGCTCTACCACTTCTATAACGGCATCTCGTTTTGCGCCGGCATGCTTCTCTACTGGACCCGCCGCAAACCCGCAAGCCTTCCCGCGAAGCCCGCGAGCCGGCGGGCCGACCCGGTGAAATGAGCGCGGCGCGCACCGTACTCCAAAATTTCTTCAACCTCTCGGCAGGAGAACTCGTCGCCCGACTGGTAAACTTTGCGGCCTTTGCGCACCTGGCTCGTGTGCTGGGCAGAACGGATTTCGGGCGTGTCGGTTTCTTGATGACGGTGACTTCTTATCTGCTCATTCCGGTAATGCAAGGCTTCGATTCGGTCGGAATCCGGGACGTGGCGCGGGACCGGGACCGGGTCCGCCAATACGCCGGCAACATCCTTTCCATTCGCCTGCTTTCGGCGGCTTTCACCTGGGCGGCGGCGGCCCTTGCCGTGGCGCTGCTACGGCCGGCGCCGCCGATGGGCGTGCTGGCGCTGCTATTCGCGCTCGCTTTGTTCCCCAACGCCGTGTCTCTCAAATGGGTTTTCCAGGCGGTCGAGGAAACAAGGCCCGTTGCCGCCGCGAGCATTGCCGCGCAAATTGCCTTCGCTGCCGGAGCATTCACGATCTCAGGACCGCAGCAGCTTGTCTTGACGCCGGTTTATTCCATAATCGGCGAAGCGGCCGGAGCGCTGGTGCTGGTTGGAGCGTTTGTGCGGCGTTTCGGCCCTTTGCGCCCCGTCTTTCACCGGCCGCTGTGGAAAGAGCTGTTTCGGGAATCCGCCCCCCTGGCGGCTTCGACCATACTCGGCACGCTGCTGTTCAACTTCGACGTACTGGCGCTGGCCAAATTTCAAACGCAGGCGGCTGTCGGCCTTTACACTGCTATCTACAAGCTCGTGCTGCTGTTCGCCACCCTGCTGACTCTGTTTCAACTCAGCCTTTTCCCATTGCTCTCGCGGGCTTATGCCGATAACCGGGAACTGCGGCCCGTGGCCGGACGGGTATTGCACTTTGTAGCCGCGGCCTTCGTGCCGGTGGCTTTCGCAGGGGCTCTGCTGGCCCGGCCGCTGCTTGAGTTCTTCTTCGGCCCGGAATACGCGGCCGGCGGAGCGACGTTGCAGATCCTGCTTTGGTCGCTGCCTGTGATGGCGCTTCGGTCGGTGTTCCGCATCATTCTGGTCTCCTATAATCTCCAGCGGCTCGATATGCTGGCGGTGCTGGCCGGCGCGCTGACGAACATTGCGCTGGACCTCCTGCTGGCGCCGACGCTGGGTACGGTGGGCACGGCGATTTCGACGCTGAGCTCGGAGATGGTGATCCTGGCGTTGTGCTATCGATATGTGTGGAAGCGGATTGAGCCGATCGGGATCGGCCGGCACTGTTTGCGCCCGGCGGCAGCCTCGCTGGTTATGCTGGCCGCGGGAAACGCGATGACCGCGGTTCCTCTGCCCGCGCAGGCGGCTGCGGCCGGTTTCGTCTATTTGGCCGTACTGCTGCTGCTGCGAGGCCTCAACTGGAAGGAGATCGCTGCCCTTTACCGCGGCTGAATCGCGCATGGCACTGCCCGAGCCTCAGGCACCGCATATTTTTTCTCCGGAATATTACCGGAAGCTCGACCGCCTGGAGCAACAGCATCCCTGGTCGGCCCATATGCAGCAGCTCGCTCTCGCCCTGATCGACCGCTTCTGCGCGAGGCCTGAGCGCGTGCTCGACGCCGGCTGCGGCGCCGGTTATTTCACAGCCCTGTGGCGGGAACAAAGCCGGGCGCGGCTGGTTGTCGGAATCGATGTGTCCTTCGAGGGACTTGGTTTATGCCGGGGCCGGGGATTGCAGGAGGTGGCCGCCGCCTCGGTCGGAGCCCTGCCGCTATGCAGCGCCCTATTCGACGTGATTTACTGCGCTGACGTGTTGCAGCACCTGAGCGCGCCGTGCGCGCGAGAAGCGGTCAGCGAATTCGCCCGCGTGCTGCGGCCGGGCGGAATTCTTGTAATCCGTGCGGCTGCCCGGCGCGGCATCGGATCCAAGAAACACCGAGATACGGAAGATTACCAACAATGGGAGCCGCAGAAATTGGCAGCGTATCTTGAACCTCGCGGATTCCAAGTGGAGTGGATGTCGCTCGTAAACTGGCTGCCCTCGCTTGCGGCCGACCTGCGGAGCTATTCCCGACGTGCCCCAGCCGGAGATGTAGGCCTGCACGCGGCAGCCAGCGTGCCGGAAGGCGTTCGAGGAGGAATCAAGAGGCGGCTGCTGGCCGGCTATTGGGCCGTGGAACGGTTCGTTGTACTGCGGCTGGGCCTGCGGCTGCCGGGGGGTCACACGGTGCTGTGCGTGGCGAGGAAACAGTGAATCCGGCGCGCCGGTTCTCGGTGATTGTGGTCTCTTTTAATGCGGCCGTTACTCTCGAACGCTGTCTTGCATCTCTCGCAGAGCAAGTGGGCGAAGAGGGAGAAATTATTGTCGCGGATTGCTCGGACGAAGATCCGCGGCGGAGTTTTCGCCGCGCATGGGAAAGCGTGCAATTCCTGCACTTTGAAAAGCGCCTGACCATACCGGAGCTGCGGCGGGAAGCGCTGCGGCGGGCGGCGGGTGAAATCGTTCTGCTAACCGAAGCACGCCTCGTTCCGTCCAATACCTGGGCCGCTGAACTGCTGCGCGCTCACCAGAACCACCCCCAGTCGCCGGCTATCGGCGGCCCTATCGATTCGGCCCCGCGATCCGCGTTCGACGCGGCGGTATTTCTTTGCGAGTACGGATGGCACATGCCTCCCGCCGCCGATGGCGAATGCACCGAACTCTCGGGAGCCAACCTCAGCTACAAACGCTGGGGCCTGCAGGAGTGCTGGGACCTGATCGAGACAGGGGCCTGGGAGCCCTTCCTCCACCGCCGCCTGGAGCAGAAGGGATATCGCCTGCGACGGGCAGGCCGGGCGATCGTCACGTATCAGAATTCCCTGACCGCATCTCAATTTTTGCGGCAGAGATTCCATTACGGGCGCTGGTTCGCCGCCGCGCGGGTGGCTGGGGCTGGGCCGTTGCGCCGCCTGGCGTATGCTCTGTTTTCTCCGCTGCTCCCGCTTCTATTGACCGGCCGGCTGGCGCGCGTGGCCGCCAACCGAGGCCGGGGCGCTCTGCTCCGGGGAGCGCTGCCTTGGGTTTTGCTCTCTCAAACCATGTGGTCGGCGGGCGAGTTCTGCGGATACTTGATGGGCAAAGGGACCAGTGACCGGGAGGTGTTCTGATGCAGCCTCGGTTATCCGTCGTGATTGCCTCGGTAAACGGTTTAGGCTGCATCCTCGAATGTTTGGAAAAGCTAGAAGCTCTCCCTGAGCGGCGCCAGATGGAAATCATCGTGTTAGACCGCCGGACCGATAACACGGCCGACGTAATTGCCGAGCGTTTCCCTGACGTTGTGCTCTTCCGCGGGCTAACCGGCAAGTCCATCCCGGAACTGCGCTGGCAAGGAATGCAGGCTGCGGCTGGGGAAATTGTGGCCATTATCGAGGATCACTGCATGGTCCCGCCAGGTTGGGCGGCCGAGATCCTGCGGCGAGTGGGGTCGGAATACAGCATCGTCGGAGGACCAGTCGAAAATGGCGCCACCGGGCGCCTAATCGACTGGGCCTTCTTTCTGGCAGAGTACGGTCCTTGCATGCCGCCGCTTCCGGAAGGCCCTGCTGAATGGGTTCCGGGCAACAACGCAGCCTATCGGCGCAGGTTCTTGCCGCTCCAGGAACCGCAGTGGGCCGGTTTGTGGGAGAGCTTTTTACAGAACGAGTTACGCAGACGAGGCTTAAGGATTTACCTGAGCCCCGCGATGCTCATTTACCACAAAAAATCCTTTCGCCTGGGCGGAATGCTAGCCCAACGATTCCTCTATTCCCGATCGTTCGCGGCGATGCGAGCCAAGGAAATGGACTCCGCCCAGCGGCGGCGCTACGTGCTGCTTTCTTTCGCTTTGCCCGCGGTCCTGCTGGTCCGCATTTGGCGCTGTGTGTCGCAAAAGCGCCGCAACAGGCGCGAGTTCCTACTAGGTTTGCCGATTATCATCCTGTTCGTAATCAGTTGGGCCGTGGGGGAGATGGTGGGCTACATCGCCGGGCCCGGCGACAGCCTGGCAAGGGTGGAATAGGCGCTGACAGCCGGCGAAGGCCCGCAAAAACCTGGAATATGGGGCGCGTTTTCTTCGTTTCCTTACAGAAACGTGCCCGGGAGAAGGCGCTTGTTATAATGGGAGGTTTCCCTCTCACTCAGATTTGCCGCTGTAGGTGCCGGCTTTGGCTCAGGATTACCTCGAGATCCGTGGCGCACGGGTTCATAACCTGAAAAATATCTGCTTGAAGCTCCCGCATAACCGCATGACGGTGATAACGGGCGTTTCGGGCTCGGGAAAATCCTCGCTGGCCTTCGACACGATCTACGCCGAAGGGCAGAGGCGGTATGTGGAATCCATGTCCGCCTACGCCCGCCAGTTCCTCGAAAGAATCGCCAAGCCGGATGTGGAAGAAATCATTGGGATTGCCCCGCCCGTCGCGATCCGCCAAAAAAACACTACGCGCAACCCCCGCTCCACGGTTGCTACGTCCACGGAAGTCTACGATTTTCTTCGTCTTTTATTCGCCCGCGCGGGACGGACCTATTGCAGCCAGTGCGGCGCCCGCGTGAAAAGAGATACGGTGGACGAGATTGCCAGCCAAGTGCTGCAACTGGAGCCGGGCTCCCGCTGGTACGTGCTGTTTCGCGTCCGTGGCACCGGTGATTCCGTTTCCACGGAAACAGTCAAGACTCATTTATTCGAGCTGCGCAAGAAGGGATTCAACCGGCTCTTTCAGCAGGGCCGCACATTCGAATTCTCGACGCCGGAGTCCCTGCTGGAAATCGATTTCCAGCGGCCGCTGTTCGCCTTGGCGGACCGTCTCGCGCTCCCGCAAGGCGCGTCCGCCGCTCCAGCCGGCGAACCTGCTGTCGCAGGCCAGCCTTCCGCCGAGTTCCGGCAGAGAGTGGTCGATACGGTGGAAATCTGCTTTCGGGAGGCGGGCGAGGCGATCTTCGAGTCGGCCGAAGACCCCACTCGGCAGCTCCGCTTCACCGAAAAATTCGAGTGCAAGCGCTGCCGTCTGGAATACCAGGAACCCGAGCCGCGCCTGTTCAGCTTCAACAGCCCGTTCGGAGCCTGCCCGCGCTGCCAGGGCTTTGGCAACGTGATGGATTACGACATGGAGCGCGTGATACCGGACCCGACGCTCACGCTGGCGGAAGGTGCGGTCGAGCCGTGGACCAAGCCTTCGTATTACCGCTTCTTTCTGGATCTGCGGCGCAGCGCGGCCAACAAAAAGCTCCGGCTCGATGTTCCCTATCGGGAATTGAGCAGGCGCGAGCAGGAGATCGTGCTGGAAGCGGTACGGCGCTTTTTTGCCCGCCTTGAGCAAAAGAAATACAAGATGCACGTGCGCGTTTTCCTGAGCCGCTACCGGGGCTACGGGCCCTGTCCCGAGTGCAAGGGCGCGCGGCTGCGAAAAGAAGCGCTGCAAGTGCGCCTGGGCGGAAAAAACATCGCTGAAGTCGTGCACATGACCATAGAGCAAGCGAAACCGTTTTTCGACGGGCTCGAGCTGAGTCCGGAAGAAAGGGCGGTTGCCGACAAGGTGCTGCACGAAATCCGGCAGCGGCTGGCGTTTTTAAACGACGTCGGGCTGGAGTATCTGACGCTGGACCGGCTCGCCTCCACGCTTTCAGGCGGCGAGGCCCAGCGGATTCAACTCGCCACTTCGCTGGGGTCGCGCCTGGTGGGCGCATGTTATGTGCTCGACGAGCCTTCCATCGGCTTACATAGCCGGGATACCCGGCGCCTGATAGGAATCCTGCACGAACTGCGCGATCTTGGCAATACAATCATTGTCGTGGAGCACGACCGGGACGTGATGCGCTCGGCAGATTTCATTGTTGATCTCGGGCCGGGAGCCGGCGAAAACGGCGGTCAAGTGGTTTTTGCCGGCCCCTATTCCAAGCTGGTGGCGAACGGCGGAGGATCGTTGACCGGCCGGTACTTGACGGGAGAGATGAGCATTCCCGTGCCCGGCGTGCGCCGGCGGATAGACCGCAAGCAGCAGGTTCGTTTCCTTGGCGCCTACGCGCATAATCTGAAGAGCATCGATGTCGCCATTCCGCTCCACGCGCTGGTGGTGGTAACGGGAGTTTCCGGATCCGGCAAGTCTACGCTGGTGCATGACGTGGTGTACCAGGGGCTTGTGGCGGCTCATGGCCCGCTCGGGCCGCAACCGGATATGGGAGATGAAGAATTGGATCTCTTAAAGGACACCGGAGACTACCCGAGGCTCCAATGCCGGCGCATTGAGGGCGCCGAACTGATCGCGGAAGTGGTTCTGGTGGACCAATCGCCGATCGGCCGCACGCCGCGATCGAATCCGATCACGTACATTAAGGGTTTCGATCTGATCCGGGAATTATTCGCTTCTACGCCCGAAGCCCGCAAGCGCGGGTATTCGGCCGGCCACTTTTCTTTTAATATCGCCGGCGGGCGCTGCGAAACCTGCCAGGGCGACGGAACAGTGACGGTGGAAATGCAATTCCTGGCGGACGTCGAGCTGGTTTGCGAGGACTGCAAAGGCAAGCGGTATAAAAGCAGCATCCTCGATATCCATTTCCAAGGCCGCAATATTTATGACGTTTTGCAGATGACGGTTCGGGAGGCGCTGGGGTTCTTCGCCGCCTATCCCCGCATTACGTCGAAGCTCAAGCTGCTGGCCGACATCGGGCTTGGCTATCTGCGGCTGGGACAATCCGCTACCACGCTCTCTGGAGGTGAAGCGCAACGGGTAAAGCTCGCCGCACACCTGGCGCGGGCGCGCTGCGACCGCACGCTTTACATCTTCGACGAGCCGACGACCGGTTTGCATTTTGACGATATTGCGAAGCTGCTCGGCGCGTTTCGACGCCTCATTGAAAGCGGGGGCAGCGTGCTGGTGATCGAACACAATCTGGAAGTCATCAAAACCGCCGACTGGGTCATCGATTTGGGACCCGAGGGCGGCGACCGGGGGGGACGGATCGTCGTCGAAGGCCCGCCGGAGCGTGTGGCGGCCTGCGCCGAGTCGTATACGGGACGATTCTTGCGGGTAGCGCTGCATCCCTCTGCGGCCGAAATCTCCGCGATACAATAAAGCTATGTTCTGGCCGCTTCTGGTGATTCTGGCGATCCAGGCGGCCTGTTCGGGCCGTGCGGCGCCTCCGCAGGCTCTGGATGCGGCCGCGGCGGCGCTGGAGGCCGGCAAATACGCCGAGGCGGCGGAGCTGCTGGAAAAGGCAGTCGCAGCCGATCCGAAGGATTACCGCGCGCGTTTCAATCTGGCTTTCGCCTATACCCAGTTGCACAGAGAGACGGAAGCGATTGACCAATACACAAAAGTCGTTGAGCAGCAGCCGGACTTGGCGTCAGCGCGCCTCAACCTGGGGATTTTGCTGCTGCGGCAAGAGAAGGCTTCCGCAGCCGTTCCTCATCTGGAACTGGCGGCTGAAAAACGCCCGCAGGATTTTCGGTCCCAATTCTATCTCGGGGAAGCGTTGCTCAAGGCGGGCTTGAGCGGCCGCGCGGCGGCAGCCTATCAGAAGGCGCTGGAGATTGATCCCAAGTCCGCGGCCGCCGTGCTCGGCCTGGCGCGCAGCTTCTGTCGACAAGGGCAGATCGATTCCGCCCGGCAGCAGTACTTGCGGGCCGCCCAGATGGACCCGCAGTTCAATGACGCTCTCCTGGAGCTCGGCGACGTGCTGGAGCGCCAGAAACAGCCCGACCAGGCGCTCGGCCTTTACCTGGAGTATCTGAAGGCCCGGCCCGAGGCGGTGGCGGTGCAGGAGCGCGCCGGCGTGCTGCTGCTTCAGTCGAAGCGTTACCCCGAGGCGATCGAGCACCTGGAGGCGGCGGTGCGGCAGAACCCGACGGTCGCCAACCGGGCGGCGCTGGCGCAGGCCTATACGATGACCAAACAGCCCGCCAAAGCTGTACCGCTGCTTCGGGCTGCGGTGACGGCCGAACCCGCCGACCCCGACTTGCGCTTGCGGCTGGCCACAGCCCTGCTTGAAACGATGGATTACGGCGAGGCGTCGAAGGAATTTGCCGCCGTCGCCCAGAAACAGCCTGATAACGTAGATGCGTGGAACGGGCTCGGATTCACGCTATATAAGCTTGAAAACTACGACGGGGCTTTGCAGGCGCTGGAAAGGGCGCGCCAGCTTGGCTCTGAGCCGCCTGGAAATGATTTTCTGCGCGCCATCATCCTGGATAAGTTTCACCAGTACCCGGCTGCGCTTGAGAGCTACCAGAAGTTTCTGGCGGCGTCCGGAGGCAAAGATCCCGACGATGAGTTCAAGGCCCGGCAGCGCGTGCGAATCATCACCAATCTGCTGAACAAGCGTCGTTAGGTGCGGCGGCATGATTGTTCCCAGCTTGATGCTGATGCTGGCGTTGGCCCAGGGGAGTCTCCCGGAGAATCTCAAGGGGATCGCCGCCGAGCCGAACCTGGTGAAGCGGGCCCGGCTCGCGCTCCAGCGGGGCGATCGCGACACAAATCAAGCCGGCCAGGCTTGCAAAGACGGCGATTACGATTCCTGTAACGCCGAGCTGAACCAGGTCCGGGAGGATGTGGAACTGGCCGACAGATCGCTAAAAGAAACGGGGATTGATCCGGCGCGAAGCCCGCGACACTTTAAAGAGGCGGAACTGCACATCCGGAAAATTCTGCGCAGTATTGAGGCGGTCCGGGCCTATTTGCGGCCTGAAGATCTCGATCACTTTGATGCGATCTACCAGCGGATTTCGGAAATCGATGACCGCCTGGTTGCGGCCATCCTGAGCAGGAAGAAGAAAAAGTGAGGCGTATATGAAAGGCCTGGCGGGAGCCTGCGGGCTTATGCTGTTGCTGGGAACAACGCTGATCGCGCAGAACCGCGATTTTCTCACCGACGACGAGATCAGCCAGATTCGTGAGGCGCAGGAACCGAATGAGCGCCTCACTCTGTACTTGAAATTTGCAAGACTGCGGCTTGAACTGCTGAAGCAGGCGATGGCTGTCGAGAAGCCGGGCCGCGCCAAGCTGATTCACGACAATCTCGAGGACTATACGCACATCATCGAGGCGATCGACTCAGTGATTGACGACGCCTTGCTGCGAAAGGCGGATCTGACCAAAACCATGGGAACATTGGCGGCCCGAGAAAAGGAATTCGTCGCCACGCTCGAGGGATTTGCCGCCCTGCGCCCGAAGGATCGCTATCTCTACGATTTCGCCTTAAAAGACGCCCTGGAAACCACGCAGGACAGTTTGGATGAATCGCAGCAGGATCTCAAACAGAGGGCTCATCGGCTGGCCGTGGAAGATGCCCGTGAGAAGAAAGAACGGGAGTCGATGATGACCCCCGCCGAGCAAGAAAGCAAAAAGGCCGAAGACAAGGCGAAAAAGAGCCCGAAAGCGCCCACGCTGCGCCGCAAGGGCGAGGTCCCTGATCAGCCCTAGAAATTGCGTGGGGTTTGCCGGCTCTGGCAGTATGAGTCCTTACGAGTCTTACAGGAGCCGGCTGCAAATGGCAGACCTCGAGATCCGCCCGACGATGCGTTTCATCGCGATTCGCTACGCCATCACCCTGATTTTGCTGGCCGCCGCGCTGTTCTGGTGGGCCGGCGGCCGCGACGACACCCTCGGGCTGGCCCCAGTGGTCGGCGCGGCAGCCCTGCTCTTATGGCCGCTCAGCCTGCATTGGAAGCGGCAGCGTATCCGTTGCCTTCTCGACGGCGGACAACTGCGGTATGAATCCGGCCTGGTCACTACTTCGGTGAAGAGTCTGCCCGTAGCCAATATTCAGGACGTAACGGTTCGGACTACTCTCGTACAAAAGTTGTTCGGAGTCGGAGATCTGCGGATTGAAACGGCCGGTCAGGGAAGCGGTTTTGAGATCGCCAATGTGGAACAGCCACACAAGGCGGCGGAAATCATCCTGGCGGCGGCCGCAAAACGCTAGAGGCCCGTATGCCGTTTGCTGCGGCGGAGGCCACCCCGCTGTGAGGTTGCCTCCTTTTCGAATCCGGGGCCGACCGGGACGCATCCAAGGAAGAGAGTTTTTCACGCGTAGAGGCAGCGGAAAATGCAACCGGAGTGCTGCTGCTCCCCCTCTCAGTAGAAGGGAGTGTATTGGAATCAAGCCCTATGCCATCTCTGCCCAAATTGAGAATGGACCTCGAATTCATGCCTTCTCCGCTCGAAGAGCGGCCCGGACTGTTCATTCGCGATCCCTACCGCTACACCGATGCAGCGGTGATCGTGCCCCCCCTGCTCGCCGAAGGCCTGGCGTTTTTCGACGGACAGCAGACCGAGCTGGATCTTCAGGCGTATTTCACGCGGCGTACCGGTCAACTGGTTCCTTCGGATGTTGTCCGCAGCATGGTGCATGCGTTGTCGGAGCAGGGCTTTCTGCACACGGAAAAGTTTGATCGGATGAAGTTGGATAAGCAGCGCGCCTTTTGGGAGGCTGCGCAGCGGATGCCCGCGCATGCCGGTTTGGCCTATCCGGCGGAGCCAGCGGATCTGCAACAGCGTCTGGCTGAATTCAGCCGGGATGGCGCCGACCAGAGTCGGAACGGATTTTCCTCGGGCGGCCGCAAGATCGCTTTAGCGGCGCCCCATGTCAGTCCGGAGGGCGGGTGGCGCAGTTATGCGGCGGCCTATGCGGGATTGGGGCCGGAGTTCGCGGATCGGACGTTCATCGTACTGGGCACATCCCACTACGGCGAACCGCAGAAATTCGGGCTGACACGAAAGCCTTTCGTGACGCCGCTTGGAACGCTTGAGCCGGATCTGCCTTTGGTGGACCGCCTGGCCGCCCGCGGCGGGGAGGCGGTGGCGCTTGAAGATTATTGTCATTCTATAGAGCATTCCATCGAGTTTCAGTGCATTTTTTTACAACATCGGCTCGGCGGCCGGATTAAAATTTTACCGATTCTTTGCGGGCCGTTCGTGGAAAGCCTCCTCACCGGGCGCGCGCCGGAAACCAACGAGTCTGTCCGCCGCTTCTTCAGCGAATTGCGGGAGATTGAGGAAGCTTACAGCAACCGCATTTTTTGGGTTCTGGGAATCGACCTGGCACACATCGGCCGGCGCTACGGGGATGCTTTTGCCGCTCGGGCAGGCGAAGGCCGAATGATAGAAATCCAGCGCGCAGACCAGGAGCGGCTGCAAAAGGTCTGTTCGGGCGAAAGCGAAGCATTTTTTGGGTTGGTCAAGCCGGGGCACGACGAATTGCGATGGTGCGGCTACTCGCCTCTTTACACTTTTCTGCAAGCGGCGCCGGCGGCGCGGGGCGGGGTGCTGCGCTATGAGCAATGGAACATCGATGAAATGTCGGTGGTAAGCTTCGCAGCGCTCGAATTTTGGAAGTAAGGCGCTGGAAAGGCGCGCGCCGACTGAACAGGAGCCGTGATGCGGGCGCTGGTCACCGGAGCCACCGGGTTTATCGGACGCAGGCTGCTCTCCGAGCTAGAGCGCCCGGTCGTGCTTACCCGCGACCCGGATCGAGCGCGTTCTCTGCTCGGCGCGGACGTGCAGGCTTTGCACTGGGAAATGGAAGCCGGTCCGCCAACTCCGGATTGCTTTCGAGGCGTCGACGTAGTGTTCCATCTGGCGGGGGAATCCATAGGCGAAGGGCGTTGGACGGCGGAAAAGAAAAAGCGGATCACGAGCAGCCGCGTCCACGGCACGCGCCATTTGGTATCCGGCATCGAAGCTGCGCACCCGCGTCCTGCGGTTCTGGTTTCCGCTTCGGCCATCGGTTATTACGGCGATCGGGGCGAGGAAATTCTGGATGAATCCGCCCCGCCGGGAGGCGATTTTTTGGCTCAAGTTTGCCAGGCCTGGGAGGCGGAAGCCGCCCGGGCGCGAAGTCTGGGCGTGCGGGTCGTGGCGCCGCGCATTGGGGTGGTTTTTGGCAAAGGTGGCGGCGCTCTGGCGCGCATGCTGCTTCCCTTTAAACTCGGATTGGGCGGCCGGCTCGGAAGCGGCCGGCAATGGATCTCTTGGATTCATCTCGACGATCTTGCCGGCCTGCTTTTGCACGCTGCCCGCAAACCGGAAATCGATGGCCCCATGAACGCCGTGTCGCCCGGCGCTGTCACGAACCGCCAGTTCACCAGGACGCTCGCGGCAGTGTTGAAGCGGCCGGCGGTTTTCCCTGTTCCTGCGCCTCTGCTGCGCCTGGCTTTAGGCGAGTTCGCCTCGGTGCTGCTGGCATCCCAGCGCGTCACACCGCGCGTTGCGCTGGAAACGGGCTACCGGTTTCGATATCCCTCTCTGGAGGACGCGCTGCGGAATGCGGCCGGCAACTGAGCGTGCCCGGATACACCTTCCAACTCTATCGGGAGCAGCTCGTTCGAAGGCCTCTGCGGGAGGTCTTCCGGTTCTTTACCGAAGCGAAAAACCTGGAACTGATTACGCCGGCTTTCCTGCACTTTCGCATTCTGACGCCGCCCGCTCTGCTTCGCATCGAACCGGGCGCGCGCATTGACTACAGGCTGAGGCTGTTTGGCATTCCTTTCCAATGGTGCACGCAAATCGAGACGCTCGAGCCGGAACGCCGGTTCAGCGACATTCAGCTTGCCGGCCCGTACGCAAGCTGGCATCACTTGCATGAATTTCGCGAAACCGAAGGCGGCACTCTCGTGATAGACCGTGTGGAGTATGAGCTGCCGCTCGGCCTGCTCGGGCGGATAGCGCATGCTCTGTTCGTGCGCCGGTCGCTCGAACGCATTTTTGAATACCGGCGCCAGCGGATCGAGGAACTGTTGAATCGTTGAGGAGTCGCCGGAACCGCGGCTCGGTGTTTTACTCAAAGGCCCGAGGAAACACCAGAACTTCCCAATCGCAGAAGCGAAACCGCGCGCACTGAAATTTCTACGAAGGTCGCTACCAGACGACGATGCCGGCGTAGCCGACCACCCGGGTGGTGTCCCCGGTCACATCGGCGCTCGTACCATAGCGGATCAGCTCGGCGCTCTCCGCTCCCAGATCGAGCGCGGCGACGAGCATGGCCGTGGCGGGAGCGTAGCCGCACATACTGATGCGCTCTCGGCGAACCGTCTCATAGAGCCCTTGGGGATCCAAAGCCAGGATCCGGTCGATGGCGAGGCGGTCTTTGATCCTGGTGCGCTCGTCGGTTTCGAAGTGATTCATGTCGCTGGAAGCGATGATCAGCGGCCGCGGTTCACTCTCCCGAACCGCCCGGGCCAGGCTGTGCCCCAACAGTTCCAGATCTGCGAATCGGTCCTGTCCTATGGCGATCGGAACAAACGAAAATTCAGGCTTCAGAAATTGCAAAAAGGGAAGTTGGACCTCGAGAGAATGCTCTTCTTCGTGCGCCTCGGAATCGTCGGCGAGCAGCGGGCAATGCCTCATGATACGGGCGGCGAGAGCGCTGTCCACCGGCGCGTCACCGAGAGGGGTTTGCCAGAATCCCTCCCGCATGATCGCCAGGGAGTCGCCGCGGCCCGTGTGGTTGGGACAAAGGATGACAAACCGCCCGGGCAACTGCATTCTCCGGTATAGATCCGCGGCTATGGCGCCGGAATACATATAACCGGCGTGCGGAGAGACGCAGCCGATCGGAGCGGCGATTTCTTTCGCCGGCGCGCCGGCCAGCAGACGTTGCAGCTCGGCGCGCAGCGCCGACGAATCACTGGGATAAAATTGGCCGGCCCAGGCTGCACGGCGGAGCATGGGAGCTCTCCTGCGGCTTCGAGTGAGAGGCAGTGAAATCCGCAAGGCGGGCGGATGGGGCGGCAGGTCATTCGGCGACGATTTTCATCGCCTTTAAAAATTCCTGATCCTGCCGCGTCAGCGTGATGGCCACGGTCTGGGGGGCGGAGGTCTCCTGTTCTTCCCTCTGGGTCTCTTCTACACTGGAGCGCTTGTTGAACCCAATGGTGGCCTCAAGCACCAAAAAAACGTCGTAGCCGGCTTGTTTAATCTCGCCGATGGCTTGGGCAATCGCCTCCGAATCGGAAAGCGACTCGTTGATGGCATTGCCCAGCTCTTGCATGAGTTGCTTCAGCCTTTCATCCATGGCTTCACGCTCCTCTCGGTCCTTCCTCCGCCACCCAACCCGATGGACGCGCACCATCGGCGGGAAGTTGCATCCGTTCCGCCTTTCCAAAGCGTATTGAAACAGATTCCAATTGGAAAGGCAACGGCCCCACGTGCAACATATCGTCGCCGCCGCCGCATTCCATAGGGTTTTTATCGTACCGCGCATGCTAGGATGAACGTGGATGCTGGATTTCAGGGCGGCGGCAGCTACCACGCGCAGCCTGGCGGAGGTTGTGCGCCAGATTTGGAAAGCCCTCCGCATCCTTTTCCAGGAAGTTCTGGGCTTTACATTTTTTGTGCTAGGCGCGTGGGGCGTCTTGTGGCTCGTTCGCAGCTATCACCGGTTTCAGGGCGATGGCGAATCGGTGTTCAAAATGGTGGTAGTGGCGCTGTTTGTCCTCATGATGGGCGCCTGCGGCTTTTCTTCCTTCCGGCGCGCGCGCCGCATCGCGCGCGGCAAATGAGCGCGTTTAATGGAACGTCAGCGCAAAGCGCGATTCACATCTTCCGGAATTGAGATCCCCGTCTGTTATCATCCCCGGGCCATCGATTACCCGGCTCAGTTGGGCAACCCCGGCGAGTTCCCCTTTACGCGGGGCGTACAGCCGGATATGTACCGCGGCCGGCTGTGGACTATGCGGCAGTACGCCGGCTACGGCTCGGCTCGGGAATCGAACGCCCGTTTCCGGTATTTGATCGCGCAGGGCGCAAAAGGCCTCTCTGTGGCCTTCGATCTGCCGACCCAAATGGGCCTCGACGCCGACCATCCGCTGGCCCTCGGCGAGGTCGGCAGAGCGGGCGTATCTGTTTGTTCGCTCGCCGACATGCAGGAGCTCTTCCAGGGAATAGCGCTGGACCGGATCTCCACATCCATGACCATCAACTCCACCGCCGCCATTCTGCTGGCGCTCTATGTAGCCGTAGCGCGGCAGCAGGGCTGCGATCTGAGCAAACTCGCCGGCACGGTGCAGAACGACATTTTGAAGGAATACGCGGCTCGAGGCACATACATTTACCCTGCTCGCGCCTCCATGCGGCTGGTTACAGATCTTTTCGCCTGGTGCCACCGCGAGCTGCCGGGCTGGAATCCGATTTCGATCAGCGGATACCACTTTCGGGAAGCCGGCGCCACCGCGGTGCAGGAAGTGGCTTTCACGCTGGGCAATGCCGTCGCATACATCGAGGCCGCGCTGAGCGCTGGCCTGGAGATAGACTCGTTCGCGCCCCGGCTCAGCTTTTTTTTCAATGCCCACAGCCATTTTCTCGAAGAAATCGCCAAATTCCGCGCCGCCCGCAGGCTGTACGCGCGGCTGATGAAGGAGCGGTTTGGGGCGCGGAATCCGCGTTCCTGGATGCTGCGCTTCCACGCGCAAACGGCGGGCTCGACGCTCACAGCGCAACAGCCGGAGGTGAACATCATTCGCACGGCGATCGAGGCGCTGGCGGCCGTGCTCGGGGGAGCGCAGTCGCTGCACACCAACGGGTTCGATGAGGCCCTGGCGCTGCCCACAGAGGAGGCCGCCCGGCTGGCGCTGCGCACACAGCAGGTGATTGCTCACGAGAGCGGCGTGGCCAACACCGTGGATCCCGCGGGCGGAGCCTACGCGATCGAAAATTTGACGGATGAGATCGAGGCCCGGGCTGCGGAGCTGATCCGCCGTATCGATGCCTTAGGCGGCATGGTGAGCGCGATTGAACAGGGCTTTGTGCAGCGCGAAATTCAAAACGCGGCTTACCAATATCAGAAACAGGTGGAATCGGGCGAGCGCGTAGTGGTGGGTGTGAACCGGTATACGCTGGAAAAGGAGACCCCGATTCCCATCCTGCGCATCGATCCGGCGATCGAGAAAGCGCAAGTGGATCGTCTGCGGCAACTCCGCGCAGCCCGCGACAACTCCCGGGCGGACAGGGCCCTCGACGAGGTGGAACGCGCCGCAGGCTCCAGCGACAACCTGCTGCCGGCCATCCTCGCCGCTGTTGAAAGCTACGCCACTTTGGGAGAAATCTCGGACCGCTTGCGACGGGCCTTCGGAGAGTACCGGGAAACTGTGGTTTGGTAGCTGGCGGTCGGCGAAAACGAGCCCCGAAATTGCAGCAATCCCTTGTAGGCTGGTTCGGGCAGCGGCAAAACCGCGGCAAAGGCCTGTGCGTCCAGCCTCGACCGCTCTTGCGCCAGCGGCGGGGCAGAGCCGCAACTGCGGCATAAGCTACCCGAAGGTCCGAGTGCCGGTTTTCTTGCGCGGTCCCGCGTTGCGCATGGAACTGTGGCCAAGGGCGGAATCGGCAATCTCTTTCTGTAACAGCGCGCGACGCTCTTCCATCGTCGGTTCCCGCGCGGGAAAATCTTTTTCCAGCTTGGTACGAATCTGCTGGAAAGCCTGGACGGCCATTTTTTCCGACCGGAAGGTTTGGACCTCCTCGCCGAAGCGCATTTCGTACGACCCGTCCGGCCTGGACTCCAGAAACAGCTTGCCCGGAAAAAAGGACAATTTCATGGCGTTTATCTCCGCAAGCAGGTCAAGGCCTTACCCGCAGCTCATTGATGACCTTCTTCACTCCATCGACTTTTTGTGCGACATGCTCGGCCCGCTGCCGCAGCTTTTCCGAGTCGATCATGCCCCGAAGCGTCACCACCCGATCTTTGACTGAGACCTCGATGGAATTGGTTTTCAAGTCGCGGTCGTTCACCAGCGCGCGAATTACTCGATCGTACAGCACGTCGTCGGTCACCGGTTGCTTCGCCGCAGCCAAAACGGCATTGCACCACAACGGCAAGGTCAACAGCAGCGCGATTGTTCTCATATTTACTTGCCGGTCCGCGATTCGAGCTGCCGGCGCCAATCCAGCGCTTCCACAAACGATTCACTTTCGCGCCAGTCGCGCCGCACTTTGACGTGCAGTTCCAAAAAGACCTTGCGCCCGAACAGCATTTCCATTTCCTGGCGAGCCTCAGTGCCGATATGTTTCAGCCGCTCGCCTTTCGAGCCAATGATAATCCCTTTTTGGCCTTCCCGCTCAACGTAAATGGTGGCTGCGATGCGCAGCAGTTTCTCGCTCTCCTGGAAATCCTCTACAACCACAGCGGTTGCATAGGGGACCTCCTGGCGGGTATGCCAGATCACTTTTTCGCGCACGAGTTCGGCGGCCAAATGGCGCACAGGCTGGTCGGTGAGGTGATCCGGGGGGAAGTACTGCGGGCCTTCGGGTAAACGGGCGACCAAGGCGTCCACCAGTTCCGGGACGCCCTCGCCCGTTAAAGCTGACAGGGGAAGGTACTCCTCAAAAGTGAAGGATTGTTTATACCGTTCAATCAGGGGAAGCAGCAAACTCTTGTCCGCCAGACGATCGATTTTGTTCAAAGCGAGCAGAGCGGGGGTGCCGGCCGAGCGGATCAGATCCAGCGCTTGCTCGTCGCCAGCACCAAAAGCCACCGTAACGTCCACCACCAGCAGCAACAGATCGCGCGCTTCCAGAGCGGCGCGGACTTCCCGCATCATCCGCCGGCTCAAGGTATTGCGGGGCTCGTGAATTCCCGGGCTGTCGAGGAAAACAATCTGCGCGTCGGGCCGCGTAAGCACGCCCTGAATGGTTTCTCGGGTAGTCTGAGGCTTCTCGGCTACGATTGCGATTTTCGCGCCGACCAGCCGGTTGAGGAGCGTGGATTTCCCGGCATTCGGACGGCCCAGAATGGATACAAATCCCGATTTCATGCCGTATAGGGAAGCTCGGCGGAAGATTCCTCGTGTCCGGTGCGGCGGAGGCGAAGTTTTTCGACCCGCAGCCCGTTGCTGGCGAGCACTTCGATCTGGATGCCGTTGAGCTGGAGCTTCTCTCCCGGCGCCGGCACACGGCCCATGCGCTCGGTGACCAGACCGGCGATCGTAGTAGACTCCAGATCCTGCTCCGGGCGGTACCCGGTCAGATCTTTCAGGCGGTCCAGGTCGAGATCGCCGGAGACAACCAAGCTGTGGTCAGGTTCCTCGACTACATCGGAGACCGGCTCGGACTCATCGCGGATCTCGCCGACAATTTCCTCGACCAAATCCTCCATCGTAGCCAGCCCGGCGGTATTGCCGTATTCGTCGATCACAATCGCCATGTGCAAACTCTTTTCCTGCATCTCGCGCAGAAGATCGTTCACCCGCTTGGTTTCGGGCACGAAGAGCACAGGCCGCAGCAGCTCGCCTACGCGGCGCGACTGCCGCTCGCTCTCCTCGACCTCCAGCATATCCCGCACATGCACGTGGCCCTCGATCGCGTCGATGGTGCCTTTGTAGACCGGTATGCGCGAGTATCGCTCATTGATGAGCAACTGGCGCAACTCCTCCAGAGAGGCAGAGGCCTCGATAGCTACGATACGCGGGCGCGGCGTCATTACCTCGCGTACTGTCTTGTCCCCGAATTCGACCACCGATTGGATCAATTTGCGGTCGTCCTCGCCCAACAGTCCTTCTTCCTGGCCGGCGTCCATCAGCGCTTCAATGTTTTCCTCGGGAGTGGCCGGCGCCTCCTCGGCCTTCGATTCCACGCCAAGATCGGCAATGGAGTAGCCGAACCCGACCACCAGCAGTAGGGGCCGCACAGCCATAGAAAGCGCCCGGGCGACGGCGAGAAAACGCAGCGCCCATTGGCCGCTGGTTCGTGTGACAAGAATGTGGGGCGCTATGTAAGCGAACAGGATCAATAAAACAGCGGCGAGCACCAGAGCTTCTAATAATCTCGCGCCGGTAAAGCCGCCTCTGCCGCGCAGATAGGCCAGATCGAACGCGAGAAGCAGGAGAATGCATTGCTTCACCGCGGCGAACCTTTGCACGCCGGTCTCGGCCTCGAGCTTGAGTTTCGGGCGTAAAGTGTCTTCGAAGTACGGGAGCGAGCGGGCCGCCTCGCGCGGCATGATGCGCAGAGACTCCGAATAAAGCAGATGGAAGTATGACGCCAGCACGAGCGCGGCGCAAAGCACGATCACAAGCAGAATGGCAAAGGCAGGAGTCATCGTTTCGGCGGTCCAGCGTGTTTGTGCTTCCGAGGCCGCTTTTTCAGGCTATCGAGCGCGCCCGAGGGCCGGGCGCCGGCCGGTTTCATTCGGGCGCCTCGAGAACTCCCCGCATCTGAATCGTGACGGCGGCCGGCCCGTTCGATGAGGCCGGAGGGCAAGCGGAAGCGCCGACGCCAACGCCGCTCGAGCCGTGCCATGCGCCCCCCGTCGCGTTCGTGATCGTGGCCCAACAAATGCAGCACGCCATGCAGCAGCAGCACTTTCAACTCATCCTCTATCGGGTGTCCGAGAGCGAGGGCCTGCCGCCGGGCTTGGGCGGCGGAAATCAGAATATCGCCCAGGTACATGCCTTCGCCGTCAGGAAACGAAAGCACGTCCGTCGTTTTGTCCTCTCCCCGAAACCGCAAATTGGTCTCCCGCACGGCGGCGTCCGAGGCGATCATCAGCCCGAATTCACGGCCGGCGGCGAGACGGCGGCGCAGTTGACTGGCGAAGTGGACCAAATCGGAATGGTTGAAGCGGACCGACCTCTGCCGGTTGGAAAACCAATCGGCCGGATCAGAATCGCCGGAACTGTGGTCCGAGGGAGGCATAAAGCAGCTCAGCTTGCCTGCTCGGCCGCGGGGGAGGAGGAAGAATCGGCGGCGCCATCGCGCTCGGTCTCCGGCCTTCCGCCCGGCTGCACCGGGTGATCGAGCGGAAAGCTCAACTGGCGTCCGGCCGCTTCTCCATACTGCTCATATGCCTTGATAATACGCTGTACGAGCGCATGCCGGACCACGTCGCGCTCGTCAAGATAGACGAAGCTGACGCCCTGCACGCCGGAGATGACCTGAATCGCTTCCAGCAGTCCGCTGCGCTTGCCGGCGGGAAGGTCGATCTGGGTAACGTCCCCGGTGACAACCGCTTTGGAGCCGAAGCCCAGGCGGGTAAGAAACATCTTCATCTGCTCGGGAGTCGAGTTTTGGGCCTCATCCAGAATGATGAAGCTCTCGTTCAGAGAGCGGCCGCGCATGAACGCCAGCGGGGCTACTTCGATCAGGCCCTTTTCGAGATACTTCTCCACCTTCTCCACTTCCAGCATGTCGAACAGAGCGTCGTAGAGCGGGCGCAGATACGGATCCACTTTCTCCTGAATCGTGCCGGGCAAAAAGCCGAGGCGCTCGCCCGCTTCGACGGCGGGCCGCGCCAGAATGATCCGCGACACGCGCTTGCTCAGCAGCGCCGAGACGGCCATGGCCACCGCCAGATACGTCTTACCAGTACCCGCCGGGCCGATCGCAAATACCATGTCGTTGCGCTCGATCGCCTCGACATAGCGCATCTGGTTGACGCTCCGCGGCGCCAGGGACTTTTTCCCAAAGTTGCGCTGCTTGGCGCTGGCCACCAGGTTGCGGAGACTCACCTCAGGGTCTTCCACCGCCACCCGCAGATAACTCTTCATGTCGCCGTTGGTAAACACCTGGCCTTGCTGCACCAGGTACACATAGTCCTCCAGAATCGATTCGGCGCGCCGCACGCGCTCCGGTTCGCCTTCGATCTCCAAACTGTCTTCCAGAAGATGCGCGCTGACGCTGAGAGCTGATTCCAGCAAGCGGATGTTTTCGTCGCGCGTACCAAACAGCGGCTCGATGCCGCGGGTGATTTTGACCTGCCGTTTCATCGATGCGGGCGTTCAAGCGCCCTAAAAAACAAAAAACAGGCCCAAGACCTGTTCTTTTGCCTCCTTATTACTCTGTTGGATAGCTGCGAATAAGCCCTTCCAGTTACGGCCGACGCCGTGTTTTTACTATAGCGAACCTCTCGCTCCCGAGTCAATCGGCGCGCCGTCCACGCTGCTACCCTCGACCCACAAAAGGCATCTTAGTGGCCATGAGCGTGATGAATTGGACATTGGCATCCAGTGGAAGGCTGGCCATGAAAAGGATGGCATCGGCGACGTGACGCACATCCATGCGCGGCTCGACCTGAATACTGCCGTTTGCCTGGCGCACCCCCTTCGTCATCCGCTCGGTCATTTCGGTGGCAGCGTTGCCAATATCGATCTGGCCGCAGGCGATGTCATATTTGCGGCCGTCGAGTGAAATGCACTTCGTAAGGCCAGTGATGGCATGTTTTGTGGCAGTGTAGGGAGCGGAGTCGGGACGCGGCGCATGCGCGGATATCGACCCATTGTTGATGATCCTCCCGCCGCGCGGATCTTGCGCCTTCATTATCTTGATCGCTTCTTGAGCGCAGAGGAACGCGCCGGTCAGGTTGACCGCCACAACCGCACTCCACTGCTCGTAGCTAAGATCTTCCATCGGAATCCCCGGGGCGTTTGCTCCTGCGTTGTTGAAAAGCAAATCAAGCCGGCCGAACGCTTCTCTGGTCTTGGCGAACAAAGCACGGACGGCTTCGGGGTCGCTCACATCAGTTGGGACGGCCAGCAGTCGTCCGCCCGAAGGCGTCGCCATGGCCGCCGTCTTCTCCAGCGCCTCGACTCGCCGGCCGGCGAGAACCACTGAGTACCCTGCCGATTGCAACGCTACGGCGGCGGCCCGCCCTATGCCGCTTCCCGCGCCTGTCACGATTGCGATTTTACCGCTGCCTGCCATGCTGATTGATCCTTTCCGATACGAATTTGCCCGCCCAAAGCAACCATTCTGCCTGAGATCATCTGGTGGTCAAATGGAAATTTGGATTTTCGCCCGCAGAGTCGGGCGTTGGGCTTGCGGGCGCCGCGATTGCCGGCCGAAAGGTCAGAATCCTTCGAAGCCGGCGCAAGGGCGAAGGCTTTTATTCTGCGAAACACGAGGTCTGGATGGCTACGGTATTGCACGGGCAGCCCATGATCGACTTCAACCGGCATGCGTGCAGCGATCTGGAGTTCGCGCTGCAACGCGAGTGGCTGGAGACCAACGGCCTGGGCGGATTCGCATCCTCAACCATCGCCGGCTGCAACACCCGGCGTTACCACGGGCTTCTCATCGCCTTCCTCGCGCAGCCCGCTGGGCGCTATGTGCTGCTATCCAAACTGGAGGAGACACTGATCCTCGACGGCCGCCGGTTCGAGCTATCCGTGAATCGCTACCGGCCAGGAATCATCTATCCGGAGGGTCATCGCCATTTGAGCCGGTTTCGACTGGACCCGTTTCCCATATTCACGTACGCAGCCGGGGGCGTGGAGATCGAAAAATCGTTATTCCTGATACATGGGGAGAACAGCGTCGTAGTGCAATACCAGATGCGCCAGGCCGAAGGTCCGGCGGAACATGACGAGTGCTTTTTGGAAATAAGGCCATTGATCGCCTTTCGCGACTACCACGGCCTTACTTATGAGAATAGCGTGCTCGATCCGCAAGTCGGGATGGAGCCGGGCATTGCCTGGGTAAAGCCATATCCGGGCCTGCCGGCGCTCTATATCTCGCACCAGGCTGACGCGATAGACCCCACCGGCTATTGGTACCGCAGCTTCGAGTACGAAAGGGAGCGCGAGAGAGGCTTGGACTACTGGGAGGATCTCTTCAGCGCGTTCGCGGCCCGCGTGGATTTGAAGCGGCAACCCGCACCGGCTCTCATCGCATCGCTGGAACGACGGGCGGCAGCCAACGCCGGAGCTTTGCGCCAGGCGGAAATCGAGCGGAGGCAGGCGATTGCGGGCGCTTGCCGCTGCGACCAACCGTTTGTTCGGGCGCTGGCGACTGCCGCTGATCAATTCATTGCCGCTCGCGGAGACCGGAAGACCATCATCGCCGGCTATCACTGGTTCAGCGACTGGGGGCGCGACACACTGATTTCGCTGCCCGGACTTACTCTCGTCACGGGCCGCCCCGACGTCGCGAGAGACGTTCTGATCGGGATCGCCCGCTATGCGGATTGCGGGATGCTGCCAAACCGGTTTCCCGAAACGGGAGCCGCGCCGGAATACAACACCGTGGATGCGTCGCTGTGGTTCTTCGAAGCTGTCCGCGCTTTGGTCGATTCGCAGGGGGATTACGATTTCGTCGAGGCCAGCCTTTACAAGGTGCTGACGGACATCATCGCATGGCACGTTCGCGGCACCCGCTACGGCATTCATATGGATTCCGACGGCTTGCTCGCTTCCGGAGCCCCGGGCGTGCAGTTGACTTGGATGGACGCCAAGGTGGGCGACTGGGTTGTTACGCCGCGCTACGGAAAGCCGGTCGAAATCCAGGCCCTTTGGTACAACGCGCTGCGGATCATGGAGGACCTGGCGCGGCGGTTTCGCGATGACGCCGGCGCGGCGGAGTACGCCCGCATGGCCGATCTGGCTAGCCGCAGTTTCAACGCGCAATTCTGGAATGAAGCGGAGGGCTGCTTTTACGACGTGGTCAACGGCGCCGAACGCGACGGTTCGATCCGCCCAAATCAAGTGATCGCTCTGAGCCTTCCGCACGGCATGCCGACGCGCGAGCGCTGCCTGCGCGCCCTCGACGCAGTAGAGCGAGATCTGCTGACGCCTTACGGCCTGCGAACCCTTTCGCCGCGCGACCCTCGATATCGCGGCCGCTATGCAGGCGGCCCTTCAAGCCGCGACGCCGCCTATCATCAGGGTACCGTGTGGCCCTGGCTGATGGGCCCTTTCCTGACTGCTTACATAAAGGCGCACGGCCGGACCCCCGAGGCGCTCCGCCGCGCGGCTGCGTGGCTGCAACCTTTTGGGCAGCACCTGAGCGATGCCGGGCTCGGGCAAATATCGGAAATATTCGAAGGCGACTTTCCGCATCGTCCATGCGGCTGTATCGCCCAGGCCTGGAGCGTCGCGGAACTGCTCCGCGCGGCGCAAGACGTTTTCGGAATTTCTCCGGCGCAGGCGGCTCGGCCCGAAAACTGAGAAGGGGGGGCCACTGGTGCGGCTCCGGACGGCGATTACCGGCCAAATTCACGCCGCCCGCTCCGGACTGTCTCCTCTGGGCCGCTCGAAGAATGACTATCATGAGGGAAGGCTTCTTTACATGGCGCCCAAGCTCATCGCGCAGTCCTGGCAGGCGAGGCTGAGAAGCTGGACGGATGTCCAGCGTGTCCAGCAGCACGAAAACAAGCTGCTCCTGATTCTGACTCTCGTTATCGGCGCGGTGGTCGGCCTGGTGGTAGTCGCATTTATTTGGCTTACCGAAAATTTGGGAGCGCGCATGTATCCGGCGGGCGGCGCCGCCTGGCGGCGCGTTTTCGTGCCGGTCGCAGGCTCTTTAATCGCGGGATTTCTGCTCGACCGCTATTTTCCTAACGCCAGAGGCAGCGGCATTCCTCAGACTAAGGCAGCGTTGTTCCTGCGGGATGGTTATATTCGTTTCCGGACGGTTGTGGGGAAATTCGCCTGTTCCGTGCTCTCGCTCGCCAGCGGCATTGCGCTTGGGCGCGAGGGGCCCTCGGTCCAAGTCGGCGCTGGCATCGCTTCCGTACTCGGGCGGCGGCTGGGATTGAGTTCCGATAAGATCAGGAGCCTGGTTCCCGTCGGGACCTCCGCGGCGCTGGCCGCCGCCTTCAACACGCCGATATCGGCGGTGCTTTTCACCCTCGAAGAAATTCTGGGCGATCTGCACGCTCCCCTGCTGGGTTCCGTGGTGCTGAGCTCGGCCACGGCCTGGATCGTGCTCCGGCTCGTGCTCGGCGACGAGCCGTTATTCCATGTTCCCGCCTACCAGTTGGTTCACCCTCTGGAGTTTGGGATCTATGCTGCGCTTGGCGTCGCCGGCGGCTTTGTATCGGTGGGGTTCGTAAAGCTCTTGTTGTTTCTCCGCAAGCACTTTCTGGCAATGCCCCGTCGCACCAGCCCTTTTCAGCCCGCCGCCGGGGGAGTTCTGGTTGGCTTGCTCGGCTGGTTTGTGCCGGAAGTGCTGGGAGTCGGGTATGGACACGTCAGCAGCGCGCTGAACGGTCAAATGAGCTTGGGGCTGATGGCGTTGTTGACGCCATTGAAAGTTCTGGCGACCGCGGCTTGCTATGCGTCCGGAAACGCGGGCGGCATTTTCGGTCCTAGCCTGTTCATCGGCGCCATGACGGGCGGCGCGGTGGGCACCGCTGCTCACTACTTTCTCCCGGACTACACCGGGAGCGTGGGCGCTTATGCGCTGGTAGGCATGGGAACGGCTTTCGCCGGGATCATCCGCGCCCCCCTCACCTCTGTGATCATGATTTTCGAGATCACGCGCGACTACTCCATTATTGTGCCGGTGATGCTTTCCAATCTGATCAGTTTTTTCATCTCCTACCGTCTGCAAGAAGAGCCGATTTATGAGGCCTTGCAGCATCAGGACGGCATCCACTTGCCTCCGGGAGGCAGCCGGCACGAGGGGATTCTGCTGGTACGAGACGCCCTCCAGCAGCCGTCCAACGCCCTTTCCGCCAAAGACCGGCTGAGCGACCGAATCGAGACTGTCGGAGGCGCGGGAGCCGATGCCTGGCCAGTTGTGAACGAGGGAGGACTGATGGGCATGGTGACCGCGGCCCAGGTCCGGCAGGCCATTGAGCGAGGTAACGGTGCCCGGACCTTCGGCGACCTTGTGCCGGATCCGGAGGCGATGCGGCCCCTGCGGGCGGAAAACTTTCCTCACCTGCATCCGGACCAATCGCTCGACCTGGCGCTGCGGCGCATGGCGGAATCGGGCTTGACGGTTTTGCCCGTGGTGAGCAGAACGAACTTACGCGAGCTGCAAGGAACGGTTTCTCTGAATGACATCCTTACAGCCTATGGATTCGGCAAGAATCAGGAGCAGCCGGCGCCAACCGCCGCCAAGAGTCCCGAGCCCTCTGTGCCGCTGCCGAGCTTTCTCGCCGTGCTCGTGGGTATTTTGGTGCTGGCCAGCTTCTTTACGTACCTCTACCGGGCTCAACGCCGCGAGAGGGCCGCGAAAGAATTTCAGCAGGGAACCGAGTTGGCGCAACAGGGGCGCGATCAGGAGGCTATCGAGAACTACCGGCATGCGCTCTCGATTTCCCACAGCCGGGAGCACAGGCTCGCCCTGGCATTGGAGTTGGTGAAGGTTGGCCGCTGGAACGAAGCGCGTTCGTACCTCCAGGAACTGCTCCGGGAGGACCCCGCAAGCGGCGTCGTCCACCTGGCGATGGCTAGAATCGCATCCGGAGAAGGCAGAACCCAGGAGGCCGTGACCGAGTACAACCGCGCCATCTATGGCTCGTGGGCGGCAGCCGCGGAAGGCCGCGCGCAGGCCCGCCTGGAACTCGCAGATCTGCTGGCCAAGACAGGCGCGAAACAGCAAGCGGCCACGGAGCTGATAAAGCTGCTCGGCGAGACACCGGAAACCGATTTCGCGACCCGCAAGCGGATCGCGCGCCTCTTACTCGACTACGGCTCGGCCAGGCAGTCGGCGGCCGTTTTGCGAGAGGTCGTGAGCCGGAACCCTCAGGATGCAGAAGCCTACGCGGAACTGGGCGCAGCGGAGTTTGCGTTGGAGGATTATGCGGCGGCAAAAAGCGCTTACGATCGCGCTGCGCAATTGCATCCCCTGGATCCGGCGGCAAAGGAGCACCTCGGTCTATGCGATGAGATTCTCGCTCTGAATCCCCGAGCTCGCGGCTTGCGGGCGGCAGAACGGTATGGGAGGAGCAAGAACCTCGTGCAAAGGGCTCTTCAGGCCGCCAACCAGTGTATCGCGAGCCAGGGGAATGCTCCGCCCCCCGACCAGATGCGCCAGCTTGCTCAGAAAGCCCGCCAGTCGCTGGCCCGCCGCGCCCGGCCGCGCTCTTACGGCGATGCGGCAGAGGACAACATCGCGCTCGCCGAACAAGTATGGGAGGCGCGCAACCGCCTTTGCTCTTCCACGCCGCCCGGCGACGAGGCGCTCTCGCGGGTTCTGTCGGTTTTGGCGCATTGAAATCGGCCGGCGCCCGGAGACAGCCGCCCGGCCGGCAGCGTCTCCCCGCCAACGCGGGCTCATTCGTTGGGGCCTCGGCGGGCTTTCCTGCTACAGTGAACTACATCCCATAGGAGCACCGTATGTCGAACGTCGCTTACGTTTCACGCCTCCGTATCGAGCGCAGAGCCGGCCCCTTGCGAATCGCTTATCTGCCGGGCGAACCTCAGCCTGTTGCTTTCAGCGTGCATGGCGCAATCGCGCAGCACTACAAGATAGATCCGGCGTCCTTGCCTGAGCCGCATGCTTCCACGATCGACTACGTAATCGCCGCAGCCGCTGGCTGAATGCTGGGAACCTTCGGCGGGGCGCTGGAAGCGCGCCGCATCGACGCCGGCAACGGGCGTCTGACCGCTGAGGTGACCGGAGAGGTGGAAACCGAGGAGGGAGTTTTGGTCATCCGGCGCATTCATGTGGCAATGAAGCTGGCCGCCCCCGCGGAGTCGCGGGAGACAGTGGAACGCGTGCACGGCATTTATGCGATGCGCTGCCCTCTTTACCGCACGCTCCACAAGGCCATCGAGCTGACCTCCTCGTATACCTTGGTTGAGCAACCCTGACGCGCGGCGCGCCGGCAGGGTCAAGGCGCAGGCCGGCTCGGATTTCTTCATGTCAGTTTGTATTTCCAACCCGAGAGGCCCGAATGGAACAATCCGTTACAGTCCCAATTGCTGACACAACTTCTCCACGCGCTTTTTGACGGCGGGATCCATCACAATCAGGTCCGGCCAGGGGCGCGTGAAGCCTTCCTCTTTCCATTTGCGCGTGGCGTCGATGCCCATTTTGGAGCCGTAATTGGGGAGCCGGCTGGAGTGATCGAGGGAATCCACGGGACCCAGGACAAACTGAATGTCGCGCTCTGGATCGATATTGTTGAGAGCTTTCCACGCCACTTCCCGCACGTTTTGAACATCCACGTCTTCATCCACAACGACAATGCATTTTGAGAACATGGCCTGGCCGAGGCCCCAAATGGCGGACATCACTTTACGCGCATGGCCGGGATACGATTTCCGTATGCTGACCAGCATCAAGTTATGAAACACGCCCTCGGCCGGCATGTGAATGTCGCAAACCTCCGGCAATTGTAAGCGCATCAGCGGGAGGAAAATGCGCTCAATCGCGTTGCCCATGTAAAAATCCTCCATCGGCGGGGGTCCGACGATAGTGGTGGCGTAGATCGGCTCCTTGCGGCGCGTTACGCAAGTCACGTGAAAAACGGGGTAATCGTCCGGGAGGGAATAGAACCCGGTGTGGTCTCCGAACGGGCCTTCCGTGCGCAGCTCTCCGAGGTTCAGATAACCTTCGAGGACAATTTCGGCGTTGGCGGGTACTTCCAAATCAATGGTCTCGCAGGGCGTCATTTCCACAGGTTCGGAACGCAGAAAGCCGGCGAAGAGCATCTCATCGAGGTCGGGAGGCAGCGGCAGCACCGCCGAAAACATCGTCGCCGGGTCTGAGCCGATGGCCGCCGCCACCGGCATCCGGGCGCCCCCCTCCTTGCCGATATTTTTGAGCGACCGGCGGTAGTGCTCCGCGCCCTGCTTATGCGTTTGCCAGTGCATGCCCGCGGTGCGGTCGTCGTAAATCTGCATCCGGTACATGCCGCAGTTTCGCTTGCCGGTATCGGGATTCCGGGAGAAGACCAGCGGCATAGTGATAAAGCGGCCGCCGTCCTGGGGCCAGCATTGGAGCACGGGAAAATCCAATAGTGAAAATTTTTCGCGCTGAATGACCTCCTTCACCGGGCCGCCGCGCACCGTGCGGGGAAAGAACGACCCCATTTCGGCCAGTTTCGGCAGCATTTTGATTTTGCCGAGGATGCCTTGCGGCGCTTTCATTGCAAGGTATTCCGAGATGCGCCCGGCCACATCTTCGATGGAATCGACTTCGAGTGCAAGCTCCATGCGCCGCCGGCTGCCGAGCAGATTGATGGCCACCGGAATGTCGTAGCCCTTCGGCCGCTCAAACAGAAGCGCGGGACCGCCTTTCTTCACTGCCCGGTCGGCGATTTCAGTGATCTCCAGAATCGGATCAACCTCCTCGCTGACGCGCTTCAGTTCGCCCTGTTTGTGCAATGCGCGGAGAAAATCGCGGAGGTCTTCGTAGGCCAAAAGTTACTCCTCGATCTCCAGGTCCCTGAACTTGACGGTCATGTTGGCGGAGTGCATTTGCAGGCCGATGGCACCGCGGCGCGAACGGTTATTGTCGGTCTCCGCCACTTTTTCGCCATTCAGCACGACCTCGATCCGTGTGCCTTTGCATGTGATCAGAAATTCATTCCAGTGGCCGGATTTGATCTTGCCGTCCGGAGCCGGAGCCAGGTCATAGATGCTCCCCGTGGGGTTCTTCTCGTGCAGCACATCAAGTATTTGAATCTCATATCCCAGATGCGCGGGCGTGCGCGCGCCGCGGGCGTGGGAGGGATCCCGGACCGCTACACCGCTGTTGCCGCCGGGTGTGATCCAGAACTTCAGGCGCAGCCGGAAATCGGAGTACTCCCGGCGCGTCACGAGCCACCCCGTACCCGGGTTTGCAGGGTCCGAGAAGCCTACAATCATTTTGTCCTCGACCCTCCAAACGGCCTTGCCCACTGGCTCCCACCCATTGAGGTCTTTGCCGTTGAAAAGAGGCTTCCAGTCGGCGGCTGCACTTGCGCTGAACGCGAGCATCAAGACGCACAAGAGGCTCGGCAGGCGCGGGAAAGGCGTTGCACGCACGGTCATAGACTCGTTTGTACTATACTTTTTTACTCATGTCCAAAACCGCTTTTCTCTTTCCCGGCCAGGGATCGCAGACGCCGGGGATGGGCCGCGAACTGGCCGAGCGCTTTCCCAGCGCGCGCGAAGTTTTCGAGCGGGCCGACGCTGCACTGGGTTTTAAGATTTCGCAGTTGTGCTTCGAGGGTCCCGAGGAAGCGCTCAAGCTGACTGCCAATACCCAGCCGGCAATTCTTACCTGCTCAATCGCCGCCTGGGCGGTCCTGCGCGAGCATGGGGTAGCAGCGGACTATGTTGCCGGCCACAGCCTCGGCGAGTATTCCGCCCTCGTGGCCGCCGGCTCGCTCGCGCTGGAGGATGCCGTGAAGCTGGTACGGCGCAGAGGCCAATACATGCAAGAAGCGACTCCGGAAGGCGTGGGCGCGATGGCGGCGCTCCTGGGTTTGCCGGATGGCGCGCTAGCCGGCATCTGCGCGGAAGCCGCAGGCGGCGAGATTGTAAGCCCGGCGAATCTTAATTCGCCGGACCAGGTCGTGATTGCGGGCCACAAGAGAGCCGTGGAACGCGCTGTGCTGCTCGCCCAGAGAGCCGGCGCCAAGCGCGCCGTCATGCTGCCGGTCAGCGCGCCGTTTCACTGCCGGCTGATGGAGCCGGCGCAGCAGCGGCTGGCCGCCGATCTGGCGGCTATCCCGTTCCGGGACCTACAAATGCCGCTGGTGAACAACTTCGCCGCGCGGGAGATTAGCACCGGCGGCGAAGCCCGGCAGGGTTTGATTGACCAAGTTCCAAACCCCGTGCGTTGGGAGGAGATCATTCGCTACATGGCCGCGCGCGGCGTCGCCCGGTTCATTGAAGTGGGCCCGGGGCGCGTGCTTTGCGGATTACTCCGCAACATCGACCGCTCGTTGAAAGGCTTTAATGTAGAAGACGTGAAAAGTCTGGAGAAGCTCCTGGCAGCCGAGCACGTATGAATACCTATAAATACCGCAAGCCGCCCCAGTCCGCCGATCCGGTTTGCGCCCGACTGATCTTGCCCTTATGCAAAATCGAGTAGCTTTCATCACCGGAGCCAGTCAAGGGATCGGCCGGGCCTGCGCGCTCGCGCTGGCGCGCCGGGGAGCGCGGGTCATCGCGGCTGCCCGCCAGCAGGACAAGCTGGAGCAAGTGGTCGGGGAGATCTGCAACGCCGGAGGCCGCGCGGCGGCGGTCCCTCTGGACGTCAGCTCTGCGGAATCGGTCGCTTCCGCTTTCCGGCAAGCGGAAGCGCTGTTCGGTAAAATTGAAATTCTGGTCAACAACGCTGGGATCACGCGCGATGGCCTCGTGATGCGAATGAAACGCGAGAATTGGGATGCGGTCTTAAACACCAATCTGACCGGGGCTTTTCTGTGCATCCAGCAAGTGCTCCCAGCGATGGTGCGGGCACGGTGGGGGCGCATCATCAACATCAGTTCGGTAGTGGGCGAAACAGGGAACCCGGGCCAGGCCAACTATGTAGCCGCCAAGGCCGGCTTGATCGGTCTTACCAAGGCCGTCGCCCAGGAGGTCGCTTCGCGCGGGATCACGGTCAACGCCGTCGCACCCGGCTTTATCGATACGGCCATGACCGCCGCGCTCGAGCCCGCGGCTCGCGACCGCCTCCTGCCGCTGATCCCTCTCGGCCGCATGGGTACAGATATGGACGTTGCGCACGCCGTCTGTTTTCTCGCCAGCGACGAGGCCGCATATATAACGGGCCACGTGCTCGATGTAAACGGCGGCTTGCGGATGTAAAGGTCCACGCAGGGCCGCGCGCGCCTCTGCGCGTGGTTGTTTTTGTCATGAAGCGCTCCGGATGCGCCGATTTGCCCCTTCACGGCGGCCGCGTGCCGGCCTGGCTCGCCGGGCGCATGACGAAGCTGGGCGCGGCCATCGCCGAGAGCGTGCTCTACCATTACGGCTCCTCAGCCTTGCTTTCCCGCCTCAGCGACCCGTTCTGGTTCCAGGCTCTGGGGTGCGTGATGGGCATGGACTGGCACTCCTCCGGCATCACTACTTCCGTGCTCGGCGCGCTCAAACGCGGCCTGAATCCGCGCTCCCGGGAGCTTGGCATTACGATCTGCGGAGGCCGTGGAAGGCATTCCCGAAATACGCCCGCAGAGTTGAGGGCCGTGGCGGAGCAAACGGGTCTCGATGGAGACGCGCTGGTGCGAGCCAGCCGGCTCACCGCCCGAATCGACAACAACGCAATTGCGGACGGCTTCCAAATCTATCTACACACATTTGTAGTGGCCCGAACCGGCGAATGGGCCGTGGTGCAGCAAGGCATGAATGAACGGTCGGGGCTGGCGCGCCGCTATCATTGGCATTCCACTGGAGTCCGGGACTTCACAGAAGAACCGCACACGGCGATTGTCGGCAGCGCCACTCAGAGCCGCATTATGAACCTTGTCGACCGGGAGGCGAAGCCGGCGCAAAACGCCTTGCTGGCGATCGTCCGGGAACACCCCGAAGCCACGATCGCAGAGGCCCGGAAGCTGTGTGCGCCGAGGCATCACGATGTGCGGGCCCAAGATGTTGATCTGAAACGGCTGGGCGCCGTCCTGGCGGCAGCTTATGAGAGGGAGTTTCGGGATTTCGCTGCGCTTCTGCTCCTGGAGAACCTCGGCCCGCGCACCCTACAGGCTCTGGCGCTGATCGCGGAAGTTGTGCACGGAACGCCAAGCCGTTTCGAGGACCCCGCCCGGTACTCGTTCGCCCTGGGAGGCAAAGACGGCCGTCCATTCCCCGTGCCGCTTAAGACGTATGACGAGTCGATCGCCGTGCTGCGCCGCTCGCTAAACGCCGCCAAACTCGGCCATACCGAGAAGCTGGCCGGCTTTGCCCGGCTTGATCAGTTCGTTCGCATGGTTGAAGAAAACTGCGCGCCGCAGTCCCGATTCGAGGAGCTCGCCGCCCATGAGCACGCGATTTCTACGCGGCTTGGCGGAAGAAGCGTTTCTCATAGTCCGAAAATCACAGCTTCGACGCCCGCGGCGAAACAGTTGCGATTGTTCTAAAATGATCGATTCGAGCAAACTCCTAGTGCGTTCCCACCAGAGAGGGGCTGCTGCCCGCGCGGCCGCCATCCACGCCCATGATCAGAAACAGTCGTGGCCGACGGGCCTTCTCCACAACCAGATGAGATCCCGCCGCTCAACTGGGAAGCGGTTGCCGCTCCCTATCGGCGCATGAAGAAGCTTCTCATTGTGCTGGCTCTCACGGGCGGACTCTTCCTAGCTCTGGAGACCGGCGCGCGGATTTTTTTCATCGACAGCCGCGCGGGCCTTCTTTCACAGCATCCGGGACTCGCGATGTACGCAGGCATGGAACGGCCTGAGGAAGTCTTTTCGCTATTGAATCCGGACTGTCTCGAGTGGTCGCCGTATGAGCACTGGGTCGTAAAGCCCAATCTTCGCTCCCGCTTTTATCGCACCAATGCATTGGGCTTGCGGGGCCCGGAAACGGCCCTTGAAAAACCGGCCGGGCGGTTTCGGATCGCCGTTCTGGGAGGATCGGCGGCCTGGGGGCTGGGATCCACAGCGGACGACAGGTCGCTCCCCGGCCGCCTGGAGGCGCACTTGCGCGAGCGGAATCCGTCGCGCGAACTCGAGGTAATCAACGCCGGCCAACCCGGCTACACTTCCGGGCAAGAGCTGATTTATTTTCATCGCCTCATTTCGCGGATGAACCCCGACCTAGTCCTCCTGTTCGACGGGTACAACGATTTCGACGCGGACCTGCATAACAGCCACCCGGGCTGGCCCGAAAACGCAAACATCCTCCAGGCGCGCTACGACGCATCCTTTAATGGATCCCGACTCAGGCAGGAGATCGTTGGGCTGTTGCGCCTGAGCCGATTTTTTGATCTGACCAGCCAGAAGCTTCGGGCAGCCGTTTTCCCAGCGGCGGAAGCCCGCCGAGCGTCAACTCCTGCCCCGGAGGTCACCGCGATGAACTATGTCCATAACGTCAAGGCTCTGGCGCGGCTCGCCTCGCCCGCCCCGGTGTGGGTGGTGCTACAGCCGGTGCTGGCTACGGTGCAGAAGCCGCTCGCTCCGAAGGAACGTGAAGTTCTTGCAGCGAAAGAGAAAATGATCCCTGGTTACACCGAGCGCGTTCGGCGGACGTACCGCAGCATAGAAGAACGGGTGAGAGCCTCGGGCATCCCGTTCCTCGACCTGAATGCGGCATTGGGGAAGCAGCCTAAGTTGCTGTTCGCGGATGAATGCCACTTCGGCGACGAAGCCGCCGACGACCTGGCCCGCCCCATCGCCGCCGCCTGCGAGCGGCTGATCCAGTAGCGCCGTCGCCCGTGACTGACGAAATGAATTCCGCAACATTAAAGATCAAGCTGCTGTAAGGTCAGGATTCGCCGACCGGTTAAGCTGCCCGCGGGAGCTGCAACCGCGGCCCTTGCGGTTGCGGCGGGGACTAGTCTATCCTTTGATGCGGCCGCGAATGGCTGACGCAGCGGCAAACGGCGGCTGAATCAATGATGCTGGAAACGCGTAAATCGACCAGGAGGGTGTGTATGAAACGGGCGTATTTATTGACTGTGGCGGCAGCGGCGGCGTTGGCTGCGGCCGTCCTATGGGCCGCGCCGGCGGGATCCGGCGCCGTGAACACATTGACTCCACAGGAAGCTTCCGGTGGCTGGAAACTTCTTTGGGACGGCAAAACTTTGAATGGCTGGAAGCAATATGGCGGCGCCCAATGGAAGGTCGACAACGGGGCGCTGACGCCTTCCGGTCGTTATGGATGGCTGGGAACTGAAGGTGATTACGATAATTTCATGCTCAAGGTCGATTTCCGCACCTCGGCATCCAACCTGAACAGCGGAATCTTTCTTCGGCGGGGCCGCGACGAGAAGGATTCTCACCAGATCGGCTACGAGCTGCAAATCCGCGATCCGCAACCCAATGACAAGCCCTATGACGGGAAACCGGACAACCACAACGGCTATTACACGGGCAGCTTCTCGGGCCATCTCAAGAGCCACAACGAGCCCAAAATCGTGCTCAACGAGTGGCACACCTTCGAAGTGACGGCGCAGGGCGATCATTTCGTGGTGCTCTATGACGGCACGAAAGTACTGGACGCCCATCATTCGGCATTCAAGAACGGCGCCATCGGCTTGCAATACACCGGTCAGAATGTCGAGTTCCGCAACATCAAGATCAAACCTCTCTAAACCAGAGAACATCCGATGGTCCAGAGGTGCCGGCTGGGCCATCCCCGCAAAAAATTTTCAAGGGTAGAGGCCGGCGCCTCTCGGTCTGGCGAGAATCCCGCAGCGGGCGCCGGCCCGTAAAGTTGTGCTTGCCGGCGGCTTGAAACGCTACAGCGCTGCGCAGAAAAGGATCGTCGCACCGGGCTGAGCCGCATTGCGTATGATAACGAAAGGGCGCGGGCACCGCGCCCTGCCTCTATGGCCGACCAAACAAGTCGCCCTACCGCTACTGACCACGCGCTGATTGACTGCCATCGCATATGCGTGATGCGTGGTGATAAGATCGTGCTCGACGATCTCACGTTCCGGGTAGACATCGGCGAACATGTGGCGATCCTAGGTCCCAACGGCTGCGGCAAATCGACGCTCATCAAGACCATCACGCGGGAATGCTATCCGCTCCAGCGCGAGGGATCCCGCATGAGCATTTTCGGTCAAGAGACCTGGAACGTTTTTGACCTGCGCACGCGGCTGGGGATTGTTTCGAATGATCTGATGTCGCAATGTACCCGCGACATTACCGGCCGCGATATCGTCCTTTCGGGCTTTTTCAGCAGCATCGGGGTCTGGCCCCATCACCAGGTTACCGCCGCGATGCGCGAAAAGGCCGAGGAGGTGCTCGAGATTCTGGAGGCCCCGCATCTTGCAGGCCGCGCCGTCAATGAAATGTCCAGCGGCGAGGCCCGGCGCATCTTGATCGCACGCGCGCTGGTCCACGATCCACGAGCGCTGGTGCTCGACGAACCGAGTAACAGCCTGGACGTTTGCGCGCAGCATGAGCTGCGGCATGTCATGCGGAAACTCGCGCAATCGGGCATCGCCATTCTGCTCGTCACCCACCACCTTGCCGACATCATCCCGGAGATCGACCGTATCCTTTTGATGCGCGAGGGGCGCATCGTCGCCGACGGCGCCAAGGACCGGATTCTCAAAGCCGAGTGCCTCAGCGATTTGTTTGGAGTTCCCGTCGAACTCGGCCGGCGGGATGGATATTACCACCTGTGGTGAAATCCGCCGCGCCGCCCCATCCCCCCGGCCGGTAAGGATGGAGCGCGTGCGCCGCCGCCTGACGGCAAGGCCGCTTCCGATTTGGTCCGGCCCAAAATCGCACGGCCATTTCTACCCCTCCGGCGCGTTTACTTCCGGCTGATGATGACCTGCTCCGGAGACCTTTCAAGCGAACGAATTTCGCTGTGCCGGAATCCAGCCGCGCGAAACATCTTGTCAAATTCGGAAAAGGTGTAAGCGTCACCGGAAGGCGTTGTGCCGAGCATAATCAGACTAAATGACGCCGGTATGGGAGGCGAAACCCGATCTTCGTTGGGAACGAATTCCAGGGTAACGGCAAGGCCGCCCTCGTTCAGCGACCGGTGCACCTTGCGCAGGAGATTTTCGATCGTGGGCGGGTCAAAGTGATGGAGAAAATTGGTCAGGAGCACTACGTCGTAGCCGGCCCCGAAATCGACATCAAAAGCGCTGTCAGGTAAAGTCCGGTAGCGCGAAGCTACGCCGGCTCTTTCTGCATTTTCTTTCGCGACTTCGAGGACGCCGGCCCAATCGACCGCAACGATTTCGGCGTTCGGGTTCCGTCTGGCGATCGTAACGCCAAATATTCCGTGGCCGGCGGCGATGTCCAGGACCTTGCATTTCTTGCCGGCATCGGCTCCGATAAGTCCCGCAATCTCCTCGGCAGCGGGCGCCATCAGCGGGACCATGCTGCGGGCGAATTCCACCCATACTGCGTTGTCGGGGCCCATTGTCCCATCAGGACTCATGGCCGTCCCGCCCTTGCGCACGGCGGCTGCCAGATCCTGGAAGGCGTTGATCAGATCCGGGGCGTTGAGGAACCTGACCGCGCTCGCCATGCAGGCGGGGGAACGCCGGTCAAGGAAAACCGCTGAATCCTGCGTCAAACCATACCCTTCGCCGTTTTTAGTCAGCAGGCCGGCGATTACCAGGTAATCGCACAGAATCCGCACACCGCGCTCGGAGGCGCGGCAGCGCTCGGCTAAGGTCTTGGGCGTAGCCGCTCCTTCGCCGATCCCAGTGAAGATGTCCAGTTCAATGGCCGCCTTCAACGCCGCCGTCTTCTGGTACGCATTGAAGGTCTCGAAAATCAGCGCCGGCGTCGGCGCGGCTGCTGGGGAGCCTTGCATAGTTGATATTCCTCCTGTGCTATTTGCGGCCATGCGCCGCCGAGAAGATAAGCCCTTCGAGTCGCCAGCCGACCCACCCCGCGTTAAGCGCCAAACTTACGGCCCGTTTCCGGCTGGCAATTTCATCCGTCTTTTAAATTCTCCCGCAAAGAAGCGCCGGGCGCCTCGATATCGGCGCCTTCAGCGCGCTTTCCGGCTTGGCACGGTGTTCTTATAAATTTTGCCGGCCTTCATCACAAACACGACCCGGCGCACCGCCGTGATATCCTCGAGCGGATTGCCCTCGGTGGCAACCAGGTCCGCCTGCATGCCGGGCGCAAGGGAGCCGATTTGGTCGCCGAGATTGAGGGACTCCGCCGCCCGGGAGGTGGCGCTGATCATGGCGTCCATCGGCTTCTGGCCCCCGTCCCTCACCCGATAAATAAATTCCTCGTAGTTGCGGCCATGCACGCCGGCTACGGCGTCCGTTCCGAAGACGATCTTGACTTTCTCGGCCGTCGCCTTGCGGAGCACTTTGGCCACCAGCGGAAGGCCTTTTTGCATATAAGCAAAGCCTTCTTCCGTGTAATTGCCGATACCCAGAAACTTGGGCTTGTTATCCAGGTAATTGTGCAACACGAGGAAATTGGGATCGAAGTAAACGCCGCGCTGCGCCATCAGGCGAAGCACGCCGTCATCGAGAAACACGCCATGCTCGATAGAGGTCGCTCCGGCCAGAATGGAAGCGCGTGCCCCGGCCGACGCGTGGGCGTGAACTACAATCCGCTTCCCGTGCGCCTTCGCCTCGGCGCATGCGGCCTGGATTTGCTCATCGCTAAGCGATTGCGCGCCCCCATCGCGAATGCTTTTGGTCGCGAACATCTTGATCACATCCGCGCCTTCAGCCGAGACCTTCCGAACAAAAGCGCGGATTTGGTCGGGCCCCCCAGTTGCCTCGTCAATAGCGCCCAGTGAAGTCAGAATGCGGGGACCCGGGTCCGATCCTTGGTTGATCCAGTCGCGCAGATCCCGGTCCATCGGCGACCCCAGGCTTTGCACGGTGGTGAAGCCGGCCAGCAAATCAGCGTACGCGTTGCCCAGGGCGTACAGGATATCCTGCTGCGGAGTGTCGCGATCGGGCTGGGCCAAGCGTCCATTTTTGTCGAAGTGCCACGTCAGATGAACGTGGGTGTCGACCCATCCCGGCATCACGGTAAGGCCGCTCAGATCGTAGGTTACGGCGCCCGGGATGCCTTTGGAATCGATCCTGAGAATCTTCGATCCTTGAATCACGATGCTGACATTTCGTAGAACCTTCCCTTTGCCGTCGAAGGCAGAGCCGGCTTTGATCACGACAGGCGCTTCCTGTGCTGCGGTGCTCGAGAGCGAAACGAAGGCCAGAATCCAGACAAAAATGATCGGCGATCTCACGGCGAGACTCCTGGAGGCACGCAAGATGGAAGCCCTTTACAGAACGACGCATTTTAGCACGAAGCGCGGGCCGCCCGGTCCCGGAAGGCGGTTGGCAGGGGAATCCTGACGGCGTGTCTTCGCTGGCAGACGGCCAGCAATGGGGGCCGGCAAGCCCTGCTGAAACAGCAACGCGCCGGAGACGCTCATGCGCCTTCGGGAGATCTAGCCTTCGAGGCTGCCGCTTTGAAACCGGCATAGGACCAATAAATAGCGGCGCCGGCAAGCAACGCGACACCGCCTGCCGCCGCTTGGGAACGCGAACTGCCGGTGAGCAACCAGATCGAAATTGCGACCGCCAGCGCCGGGATCAGCGCGCCTCCCGGCAGCATCACCCTCCGCTCAGCCGCCGGTATCTTCCTGCGCAACACCGGAACCGCCAGGCACGTGGTGAGGTAGTAGAGCAAGCGCGCGATCGCGCTGAGCACGGCCAGTTGCGAAAAATTGCTGAACAGCGCCATGCCCCAAGCCGTAAAAGCAAACAAAATCATCGAAATATATGGCGTATGAAAGCGGGCATGCACACGCCCGAGCAGCGCGGGCAACTGCTTGCCCTCGGCCATCGCGTAGAGAATGCGCGGACCTACGAGCAATTGCGCGCTGTTATTGCCGGTGGTGGACAGGACTGCGCCCAGAGTGAGCAAAGCCGCGCCGAGCGCGCCCAGGAATCGCTCGCCCGCTGCGGCCAGGGGCGCCGGAGAAGCTCCCAGGCCCGGGAGCGTGCCGAGAGCCACAATCTGTATCAGCAAGTAAATGACGACCACCAGGGCGATCGCCGACACCAAAGCGATCGGCAAATTGCGCCGCGGATTAATCACTTCCTCGCTGGGCACGGCCGCGTATTCGAAGCCCCCGAAAGCAAACATCAGCACCAGGGCCGCGCTACGCAGTGAGGCCAGGTCGGGCAGCTCGGCGAATGAATAACTGCGGGGGTCGGCAAAAAACAGTCCAGCGGTGATAAAAACAAGCAAAGGCAACAGCTTTCCGACCGTCAACAGATTGATGGTCCAGGCGCCATAACGAACTCCGAGCACATTGACCAAGGCGAGTGTTCCCATCAGGAGCGTTATCGCCGCACTGCGCCCCGGTCCTGAGGCCACAGCGGGCCAGAAGAACCCCAGATAATCCGCAAAGGCGTTGCTTACCGCCGCGGCGCCCGTGAGGCGGCCCAACAGAAACATCCAGCCAACCTCAAAGCCTATAAAACCGCCGAACGCTTCACGCGCGTACACATAGGGCCCACCCGCGGTCTCGAAAAGGCTGCCGGCCTCGGCAAAACACAGAACGATCAAAATGGTTGCGATGCCGCAGATGATGTAGCCGAGCGGGCTGGTCCGGCCTAAAAATTTCGCCACCGTCGCGGGCAGTACGAAGATGCCTGCCCCAATGACGCCGTTCAGCGCGAGCGCCGTCAAGCTGAACAAGCCGACAGCCCGGACTAGCCGTGGAGAAGAGGATTGATCCATGCCGCGCTAGCCGCCCATCCGGGACAGCTCCTTTGCTCTTTGGCGAAGCATAAAGCACCAGGATACGCTACGCGAACGGGTCCAAGTGATTTTTGGGTGGAATGAGGGAGTGCTGTCTTCCGCAGACGAATTCCAAAGAAAATCCGACGCGCGCTCTTTACTCCGGGTCAAACGCGCGGTCCATATGAATCCAGACCACGCGGGAGAAGCGCACCATTTCCGGCACAAACGGCAAATATGCCAGAAAGGCGGCCACCAGCAACTTCTGGAGAGACCAATTCGTGAGCATCCAGAACACACTCATCAGCGCCAGCACGGGAGGGATCGAAAGAACGTAGCTCACAATCATGGCGCCGACGAAATAACCCTCCTCGCGCTCGTATTCAAGACCACAGACCGGGCAGCGCTTGTGCATGGCGAGCCAGCCCCGGAACAGAGAACCGCGAAAAATGGGACCCCGGCGGCACCGGGGACAGGAATAAGAAAGCAGGGCTCCCAGGGCGGAAGTGGCGGTGCTCACCTTCTCAGGATACAACCGGAATAGAAGCTGCGAACAACGCCCCGCTTCAGCAGAAGCCTCCGGAAGCCGGCCGGGCTTTTTGTTCCGGGAGCGCCGGAGCGGCGCCACTTCTGCTGGCGCGAGCGGTTGCGGCCATATCCGGCTGCATCCCGGCTCGATTCGCAATAGAATAGGCGATTATGAAATTCACTCGCAGAAAGCTGGCTCACACGGCGGCCTTAGGCGCGAGCGCAGCGCTGCTCGGCAAAAAGGCCAAGGCACAAGCACCTGGTGAAGGCGCTTCGAAGAGGGCCTCGAGCGGCGAACTTCCCCGGGCGGATGGCCTGACCCGCCAGGTGGCGGAGTTCATCGTACGAACGGCTTACACAGACCTGCCTCAGGACGTGATCGACCTAGGAAAGAAGTCGATCCTGGATGGCCTTGGCTTGGCGCTCTCGGGCTCCGTCGCCGAAACCGGAGGGCTGACGCGCGAGTATCTGCGATCGCTCGGCCTCGGCCGCTACGAGGCGACTGTGATCGGGTCGCCGATGAAGGCTCCGGTTCGATTCGCGGCTTTCGCAAACGGTGTAGGTATTCACGCCGACGATTACGACGATACGCAGCTTGCAGTGGCCAAAGACCGGGTGTACGGGCTGCTCACGCACCCTACAGCGCCCGCGCTCCCGCCGGCTCTTGCGTCAGCGGAAGCGGCGGGATTGCCCGGCCGCGATTTGATGCTGGCCTATCACGTCGGCGTCGAAGTGGAATGCAAGGTTGCCGAGGCCATTTCCCCCCGGCATTATGAAGACGGGTTTCACTCCACGGGCACCTGCGGCTGCATCGGTTCTGCGGCGGCGATCGCCAAGCTTCGCGGGTTCAATGTCGAGCGCACGCTGCGCACGCTCGGCATCGCCGCGAGCCAGGCTGCCGGTTTGCGCGAGAACTTTGGGACTATGACGAAGCCGTTTCACGCCGGCCGCGCGGCCGAAGCGGGCGTCCTCGCCGCCGACCTGGCGGCGCTCGGCTGGACGGCCACCGACCAGATTCTCGAGGCGCCCCGAGGCTTTTTTCACGCCGCCGGCGGAGGCTTCGACCCGAACGCCATTGCCGGTAAGCTGGGCAACCCGTGGACGTTCGTTTCACCCGGCGTTTCCATCAAGCCCCACCCGTCGGGTTCGCTAACCCATCCCGGCATGACGGAAATGCTGTTTCTGATCAAAGAGCACAAGATCGCGGCGCAGCAGGTGGAGAGGGTGGATGTAGGCACAAACCGCAACATGCCCAATGCCCTGATCCATCACAAGCCCACGAACGCCCTCCAGGCAAAATTCAGCATGGAGTTCTGCATGGCTGCGCTGCTGCTTTACGGCAAAGCCGGGCTGGGCGAGTTTACCGACGAGGTCGTCAACCGGCCGGAGGTGCAAGCCATGATCGAGCGCGTACATTTTGGCGTGCATCCCGAGGCCGAAAAGGCCGGCTACAACAAGATGACCACGATTATCGACATTCATCTCAAGGACGGCCGCACCATTTCGGGGCGCTCCGATTTCGGCAAGGGCAGTCCGGAAAAGCCGATGAGCTTCGACGAAGTCGCCGCGAAGTTTTTGGATTGCGCTGCTTTTGCGAAGTGGCCGGCGGAGAAAGCCAGGGCTGCTGTCGAACTGGTGCGGAAACTGGAAGACGTCCCCAACGTCAGGGCGCTCACAACCCTGCTCTCGGCGTGAGCGCTCACCTCAAGCCGGGCATGGGTTGGGCGCAAAGCGCCCCGGCTCTCTTAACGATTCAAAACTCCAACCGCATGCTTATCTGCGCGAGGCGCGCGTTCGAGCCCACGACCACTCCCGTCACCAAGCCAAAATTAGGCAGTCCCCGCTTTAGATTCGGGTTGGCGAACTCAGGGCGATTGGGCAGGTTGTAAAAATCCCCGCGAAATTGAAGTTTGAAGCGTTCTGTCAATGGCCAGTTTTTGTGCACCGACATGTCGATGCCGAGGAAGCCTGGGCCACAGCAGATTGTACGAGGCGCATTTCCAAAAACTCCGATGCCCGGCGCCTGGAACTGACCGACATCAAAATACGGGATCGCCAGTACGTTGCTCCTCCAGCCCGCCGGTTGTAGGGGCGAACCAAGCAAGTTGGGCCGTTGCGAGGCCGAAAAGGTATTTGACAAATTTGTGTTCTCGATCGCCCCGTAGGGTGCGCCGTCGCGGAGCTCGCCGATCAGTCCTATTCCCCATCCTCCGAGAGCACCGTTCACAAAACGGTTCTTAAGGCGGTACGGTCGTCCAGTCCCCCACGGAAGGTCATAGACGGCGCTTCCGACGAGCCGCCGGCCAATGTGATTGCCAGAGAGAGATTTATCGAGCCTGTGCAAGGCGATGTGCGTGTAACTAACGTTGCCGGCCGCACCGCCGATCTCGGAGTTGGCCGAGACGTCATCAATGAATTTCGACCACGTGAAATTTGCCAGTAGGTTCAAACCGGACGAATAACGCTTTTCCACCTTCAGGTTCATCGCGTGATATGTCGAGTTGCCCCACGCCGGGCTAATCTGCATCACGTTATCGAACTGCGGGAAAGGTCGGGCGGTCTGGCTTTGCACGGCAGGACCCTTGCCGTTGATCAATGGGATCATGTTGATATTCACGTCTGGCCCACCCAACCGGTGCGCCACATTGGCGAGGTATGTGATCTCAGCAACCGAGTTCGCCGAAAGTTGCTTCTGTATGCCAAAATTCCATTGCTGGGCCATGGGATCAGGCTGGTTCTGCTGGAGGAAATCAGGACTAAGAATCACGGGGCTACCCACCGGCACCGCCCCGAAAGACGCGTTGTGGGGGGCTGGCATGATGCTCGGCATTCCGTTTTGTAACTGGAATGCCGGGGTAATATTGCCGTCAGGCGAGTTGAAACTCGTTGAGATCCCAAATCCCGCCTTTAGCGCAAAAGTCACACGGACCTGGTAAGCGTTGTAGTAGCTGATACCGTAACCGCCGCGCAGCACAAATCCCGCGCCCAAGCTGTAAGCGAACCCAAAACGCGGCCCCCAATCGTGATAATCGAAATCATGGGCATACTTGCTCACGCCGTTTACACCCGCGAACGTCACGATGCCAGGCGTGCCAGAGACGGGGTTGATTGCAGTCGGGTTAAACCCGCTCTGGTAGTTGTGGCGCTCCCATCGCGGCTGATTCAGTTCATAACGCAGGCCGAGATTCAATGTCAGCTTGTTCGTAATCTTCCAGTTGTCCTGCACAAAACCGGCGTAATAATCGCTTCGGCTCGCAAGTGGGACGATTGCCTGCACCTCTCCTGTAGCCACATTGCCCAGCAGCAGCTCTGCCAGCCCCGAACCCGTGGCGCGATTATCAAATACGAAATGGCCTCCCTTGTAACCGTTGAACAGGTCCACATTGAGCCCGAACCGATATTCGCCGCCGAACTTGATCAGGTGCCTTCCCCTGGATATCGAATACTGGTCCAGGAATTGCCAGGTATCGATAGGCGTCTGAATGCGCTCCTGTTGGGTCGTGCCGATGGAGCTTAGACCATTAACATCGAACGAGCCGAAATAATTCGGATCTACTCCCCTGATGCCCAGCTTTCCGTTTTCGCCGCTATTGACTCCAAACTCCGTCAACACAAATTTTCGGCGTCCAAAATTGATGCGAACATCCTGAATTGTGGTCGGCGAAAAGTTGTGAATCCAGTTTCCAGTGGTGTTGGTCTCCTGATTTTGCTGGCTGTTCCCACGCGGATCGGCAAATGCGTTCGGGAAAACGGCCGTAGTCGTCCCGGGCGCACGGTTAAAGATAAATCGAACGAAGACTCTATCAGTCGCCCGAAAGTTGTGATCCACCTTGGCCGTAAGCCAGTCCTGGGTCGTTGCGTTGCTTCCTCCGTTGATAAAGTTGTTTTTGGGTGCCTGAGTGCTAGGGCTGGGGACGTTCGGCTGCGGATAAAGTTGTGCGATCTTGCGCCCGATGGGATCAATCCGGGCTGGTGGAATTATGTTGTTCAAAAAGGGCTGTCCCGTGGTTGGATCTCTCAGGACCAGATCCCTACGGTTGGAAAAATCGCCTGTGACTTCCGGCGGGTTTGGTACCACGTCATTGTACGTCACGCCATCGCGTCTTCTGGCGCCTTCATAGTTCGTAAAAAAGAACGTGCGATCCTTCTTAATCGGCCCCCCTAGCGATGCCCCGAATATATTGTAGACGAGAGGGGGCTTCTGTTTCGCAAAAAAGGTCCTGGCCGCCAAGGACTGATTGCGGAAGAATTCATACGTGGCGCCGTGGTACTGGTTCGTTCCGGAGCGCGTGGTGATCACAATGTAGCCGCCGCCGGTCCTGCCATACTCGGCGGAATAATTGTTCTCTTCTGCCTTGAACTCCTGTACAGACTCAGCGGGCGGGTTTAGCGTCGTCTGCTGCACGCTCATAGTGACGTTCTGCCCTGACGTGCCGTCTAACGCCCACATCTGGTTAACTGAACGCCCCCCGGACATGGAGAAGACCGGTTGAGAAGCAACAGTCTGGGTTTGCAGAAAGACCACACTTCCCATCAGGCGAACCAACCCGGCGCTGCGGCGGCTCTCCAACGGCATATTGGAAACCGTCTGCCGCTCGACCAACTGCCCCACCGAGGCAGTCTCCGTCTCAAGCAGAGGGGCAGAGGACGTCACCTCGACAGACTCCGTTACCCCGCCAACTTGTAGCTCAATATCGAGGCGACGGAAGAATCCCGTATCTAGCGTGACGCCTCGCTGAAAATAGCGCTTGAAACCCGTCGCCTCGCAGCTCAGCTCATATTCGCCTGCCGCGAGCACGGGGAAGTTGTAGATTCCGGCGGCGTTGGTTTCAGTTGCTAGCTCAACTCCGGTGTTCGTGTTACGGACTGTCACTCTCGCCCCGGCAATTACTGCGTGAGAACTGTCGCTCACCTCGCCTGTCAGGCCGGTCTGAAGCTGGCCCCAGCAGATCAAGATGGTCGCGCTGACAAGCGCCAGCGGAAAGAGTAACCGGAGTATGCTACGGAGCTTTTGCATACGGCTCCCTCCTGGTTCACGACCTGAACTCGTTCGCTCGGGTCATGATGAACGAGAATGCCGAATGAAGCTTACTCCCCCTGCCGGAACCGCAGCCAGCAAATCCGACCTAACATTCCGGCGTTAAGCTGGTATAAGCAGAATTGAAAGATTCCCCGCCCTCTGTATGAGGTACCCTTCCGAAGAACAAACACCAATTAGAACTGGATACTCGCTTCGCCTGGTCTCAATAAAGACCATGGAGGGCAGTGTACTCCTGCGGTCGCGGAGAATCAAGAAGATTTTGGCTGCTCGAGATGGCCCGGAGCAAGCGTTGGGTCGAGTGTGGGTTCACGCAGCACACAGTCACATGGCAACAAACGCCATAGCCAATTACAAAATGCTGAGATCGCCGCGGAAGGCGCCCTTTTACGACCGGCTTCCGCTCGCTCGCGATGACCGGATGCGAGCTCGGGCAAGAAGCGTCCTGACTCTTCCCCTCAATCCACCGAGAAATCCGCTGTCGCTACGGTACGCTCCCAGGCCATTTTCAGGACCCCCCGTTTCGGTCCGGCACTCTCCAGCGAAATCGTGAACTGCTCGATGGGCGATCCGGATGGCGTGACCTTCATCGGCGCCCGCCCGAGGTCTTTCGATTGATCGTAATTGAACGCCCCCCACTGTTTCGCCACCTTGTTGACTACCAGCGTCCAGGCATTGGCCTCGGGAATCACAAACAACGCGTAGCTGCCCTTCGGGACTTTCAGGCTCCCGATCGTCAGATCGGCGTCAGTGGTCAACACCGTGGCCTCGTCGGCTCCCGCTCGCCATACTTCTCCCCAGGGAACCAGCCCGCCGAAGATCTTGCGGCCCTTCATGTACGGACGCCCATATTCGACGGTGATTTTCTTGCCGTCGATTGTAACTGACGTCTGCTCGTGCGGGCTCACGCGCTGCTGCGCCATTCCGGGAAGACCAAGCAATGCGGCTACGGCCAAGGCCGGAAACATGTGAAGTCTCGGCATATCAATCTCCTCCTGCATATCCTTTTGCTCATCCCATTCTAGCGAGTTGCGTTCCCTGCCAGTGCGAAGGAAATCAGCGCATGGCCGGCGGCAATGGCAACATGCTGTTTCCCGTCGCTCAGATAGGTGATCGGATTGGAGAAAATGGCCCCGCCTGCCGGGAATCGCCAGAGCGGCTTTCCGGTCGCCGCATCGAGGGCGAATAGATAGCCTTCGTTAGCCACACCGAAAACCAGTCCCCCGCCAGTGGAAAGTAAACCGCCCCACGGAGGAGATTGCAAGGGGAATTCCCAGCGCTTTCGCCCGCTTTCCACTTCCAAAGCCCGAATGCAGCCTGTCGGCTCCACTCCCGGCAGTCCGCGAAAGCTGCCGCCGACATACAACGCTCCCGGCTGGTAGATAGCCTCGCCTCGAAAAAAAATCGTCGATTCTTCGCGCACTGCCACGTAAAACAGGCCGGTCTGCGGGCTGTAGGACGGGCTGAACCAGTTCGTGCCGCCGTGAAGGCTCGGATACACGCCGTTGCCTTCCGGCGAAGGCTCTGTGTTAGGCAATGTAATGGGCCGGCCGTGATCGTCCAAGCCCTTGGCCCAGGTTTGCTTCGCATATTCCCGGCCCAGCAGAAACTGGCCGGTTTTGCGGTCAAGGACGTAATAGAAAGAGTTGCGATTGGCGGTCACAACCAGCTTGCGGGGCCGCCCTTGGAAAGCCAAGTCCACAAGGACCGGTATTTGGTTGGCATCCCAGTCGTGGGTATCGTGCGGCGTAAACTGAAAATACCATTGCAGCCGGCCGGTATCGGCGTCCAGGGCGATAAGACTGCACGAATAGAGGTTGTCGCCGGCCCTGGACGTTCCGTTGTAGTTAGGACCGGGGTTGCCCACGCCCCAATAGATCAAGTTCAGGTCCGGATCATAGGAACCGGTGAGCCACGTGGTGGCCGACCCCGTTTTCCAGCTTTCACCAGCCCAGGTCTCGTTGCCCGGCTCGCCGGGCGCCGGTACGGTCCAGAAACGCCATACTCTCTTGCCCGTCTTGGCGTCATAGGCATCCAGGAAACCGCGGACGCCAAATTCGCCTCCGGCCACGCCAACGATAATTTTGTCCTTGATCGCGAGCGGGGCCGCGGTCATCGTGTAGCCGGCCTTGTAGTCGGCCGCGGTCACGTCCCAACGCACGCGGCCGGTCTTGGCGTCGAGCGCGACCAGGTGGTCGTCGAGCGTAGAGACAAAGACGGTCTCCTCTAAGCCCGCCAAGCCGCGGTTTACCTGGCCGCAGCAGATGTGAATGTCGTCGGGCATCGCCCGCGTATAGCGCCAAATGGGCCGGCCCGTGCGAGCATCGAGAGCGGCGACGTTGCTCGGCGGCTCGGTAATGAAGAGCAATCCGTCGGCGGCCAGCGGCGTCGTTTCAAATTTGTTCAGATCATTCACCTGATACATCCAAACAGGCCTCAGGCCGCCCACGTTGGCCGGAGTGATCTGGGCCAGCGCCGAGTAGCGATGGCTGCTGTAGCCGCCAGAGTATGTGAGCCAATTGGCGGGATCCGAAGCCGCGTGCAAGATGCGCTCATAGCTAAATTGCGCCGGCATCGGGAGCCGGAGAGCGGCCAGAAGCCAGACCAACCTCCATGCGGACGCCGCGCGCCTCATCGGCCGCCCCGCAAGGAACCAAGATAGGCAATCAGATCATCCATCTCAGCGGGCGTAAAGACCCCGCGATAGCTCGGCATAGGAGACTTGCCCCAATCCTTATGCAGTTCGGTCAGCTCGCTTTTCCAAAAGGAATAGATGCGATCGGAGAAGTCGCGGATCTGAATGGAAAACGGATCTTCATTCAGGCGGATGCCCGTAATGCGCCGCCCGTTTTTGGTCACCACACGCACTTGCAGGAAATTATCCGGCAGTAAAGTGACGAAACGGTAAAGGAAGAAATTTTCCGGGATGGCCCGCTCGGGATCCGTTATGGCCGTCCGCAAATAGCCGGGACTGCGCCGCTCTCCAATGTCGGTCAGCTCCGGACCCAGGCGGCCGCCTTCGCCGGCGATCATGTGGCACTGGCCGCATTTGCCTTTGCTGCGGTAAAGCTCAGCGCCGCGAACCAGGTCGCCGTGCACCGGCGGCGAGGAGCGTTCGAGTGTTCGGACGTAGGCGATCACCTGCCAAATATCGCGATCGAGCAAGTGCCGCGTATTAGGCATTTCCGTTCCCGGTATTCCCCTCCGGATGATGCTGAAAAAGGCCTGGTCATCGCTAGCTCGCGACAAATGAGGACGGGTCAGATCGGATCCCTTGCCTCCATCGCCATTCGGTCCGTGGCAGGGAGCGCAATTGCTCAGAAACAGGCGCTTGCCTTCTTCTAAGTCTTCCGCCGTGGGGAAAGGCGCCGCGGGCGGCGGCGGAGGGGGCTGCAAGGCGGACGCCGGCAGAGGCGAGGACACTACCTGCGCCTGGCCAAGCAGAGATCCCCAACAGATTGCCAGAGTAAGGAAACTAATCCAGCGCAAATGAAAATATAGCATTTCCGGGAGCCGGCGACCGGGCGACCGATGAGCAGAACGACTCGAGAGCTTTTCTTCAAAACAGCCGTCCCGCATTTCAGGCCGCCGATAGCCGGCGGCGCACGTTGAGAATTTGCCCTCAAATGATGATGCTCCTGGCGGGCGCATCCGGTATATTGCAGATGATTGGCGGGCCGGCGCCGCGCTCTCCGGCTTAGCGGCGGGATGGATTTGCGAGAATTTGAGGCCAAACTCGAACGCATCCGACGATGGCTCGCCGCAGAGCGCTGCGACGCCGTAGAGATCACGCGCTATTCCTGGCTGGCGTGGCTGCTTGAAGGAGCTGAAGCCCGCGTGCTCCTGTCTTCGGAGCGCGGCAATTGCTCGGTCATCGTAACGGCAGAAAGGGCTTTCCTGGTTGCCAACAACATCGAAGCTCCGCGCTTGAAAGAGGAAGAAATCGGCGGGTTGCCTCTGGAATGGAGAATCTACAACTGGTGGGAGCGGCCGCCCAGCGTGCTACCGCAAAATGCCAGACTCTCTGGGGAGATGCCCGCCAACCTTCGTTTTTCCCTGCTCGAACCCGAGGTGGCACGTGCGCGCAGGCTGGGCCGCGACGCGGCTGAAGCGCTTGAAACGGCTGCTCGAGGCCTTTCTCCCGGCCTTTCTGAGCGTGAGATCGCGGCTCGCATCGCCGCGCAAACTATGGGCAGAGGCCTTATTCCGGCCGGCTTGTTCGTGGCTGCCGACGAACGCGGCAAACAATTCCGCCATCCAATCCCTACCGCCAGGATCGCCCATCGTTATGCGGTCTTGAGCCTCGTCGCCCGCCGCCAAGGGCTGCACGCGAGCGTCACACGAACGGTTTCCTTTGGTCCGGCCTGCGACGAGATGCTGCGCCGGCATCGCGCGGTGAGCCGGGTGCATGCGGCGATGCTCGCCGCGTCCCTGCCGGGCACCCCGCTGAGGGAAATCTTCGCCGAGGCCCAAAGAGTGTATCGGGATTCCGGCTTCGCGGAGGAGTGGACGTTTCATCATCAGGGCGGTCCGGCAGGTTACGAATCCCGCGAGGCCCGCGCCGCGCCTGATTCCACAGAGCGGCTGCAAGAAAATCAAATGGTGGCGTGGAATCCTACGATTCGCGGCGCGAAATCGGAGGAAACTGCGCTGGCGTCCGGCCGGCGGGCCGAGTTGCTGACCCGTACCGGCCGCTGGCCCGAACTTGCAGGAGAGACGCCGCTGGCCGATGTGCTCATAATAGAAAGCTGACGATCGATTTCCAAACGGCGTCCCCGCCTGTTATCCTGCAACCCAGAGCGAGTTCGCAAATGACGCCTCAAAAATTGCAAGAAGCCGCTCCGCGCGTGATCAGGCCCTGGTACACCGGCCTGACTGGCTATCACTGGTGGGTACTGAGCGTCGCTTCGCTCGGTTGGCTTTTCGACACGATGGACCAGCGTATCTTCGTGCTCTCGCGCGGGCCGGCTCTGATGTCTCTGCTGCCCGCCGGAACCAGTCCGGCCGACATCACCTGGTATAGCGGTCTGGCCACCTCGATTTTCATGGCGGGTTGGGCGATCGGCGGTTTTTATTTGGGGATTATTGGAGACCGCTGGGGCCGCGCGCGGACCATGATGCTCACGATCCTGATGTATTCCCTATTCACCGGTCTCTCTGCGCTGTCGCGCAACTGGTGGGATTTTATCGCCTATCGTTTTCTTACCGGCCTCGGCGTCGGTGGAGAATTCGCGGCCGGGGTTTCGCTGGTCGCCGAAGTCATGCCGGACCATGCGCGCGCGCACGCCCTCGGTATTTTGCAGGCGCTGTCGACGGTGGGAAATATCACCGGTTCCGCCATCAGCCTGGTGGTCCTCCCTCTGGGGTGGCGCTGGATGTTTTTAGTCGGCATTGTACCCGCTCTGCTCGTGGTTTTCGTATTCCGGACCATGAAAGAGCCCGAGGCCTGGCAAAGGGCTCGGGCTTCGGCGCAGGCCGGGGCGCAAAACAGAATGGGTTCTGCCGGCGATCTGTTTCGGGACCGCCGCTGGCGCAGGAACACCTTTATCGGATTGAGCCTGGCGATTTCGGGCGTGGTTGGGTTGTGGGGCATTGGTTTCTGGACGCCGGAATTGATTCGCTCGGCGCTCGCCAGCGCGCCCCCCGCGTCGCGGAACTGGTACGCCAGCATGGGAACGCTGCTGCAAGACGTCGGCGCGTTTTTTGGAATTTATGGGTTCACGGTCATTACCGCTCGCGTGGGCCGCCGCAAGGCGTTCGTGGCCGCATTCTTGATCGGATTGGCGGCGACTGTGATGACGTTCGGCTGGCTGCGGCGGCCGCAGGATGTGTTTTGGATGATCCCGGTGCTCGGCTTCTGCAACCTTTCCGTATTCGGCGGATACTCGATTTATTTCCCCGAGCTCTATCCGACAAGGCTGCGCAGCACTGGCGTGGGGTTTTGCTACAACGTGGGCCGCATCGTCGCCGCGCTCGGACCTTTCACCCTGGGCGGCCTCACTGTGATTTTTGCGCAAGCCGGATTTGCCAGCCCTTTCCGGGCTGCGGCCATCTTGCTGGCGTCGATTTACCTGCTCGGCGTTTTCACCATGCGATATGCCCCGGAAACCAGGGGCAAGCCGCTCCCTGAAGAATGAGGCGATCTGTTTGTGACCGAAGCAACACCCCGAAAAGCGGCCGCAGCGCGCCCGCCGGATCTTAACGTTGCGGGTCTATGATAAAGGTTGGCGTTCCAAGAGTGGGCAAACGCCGCTAACTTCGCATGAAGTATTTCACCTACAAAAATCTTGTGGAGATCGAAGCTGACGCGGAGCGCGTCGGGGCGAAGCACGTGGCGTTCGAGCATGACCCAGCCAGAGTGCAGGCCGTGCTGAGCCGGCCGGCGGCGGTGGGCGGCTTCCGCGTAGGCAATTCGATTGCGATTCACCCCATGGAAGGCTGCGACGGGGATTTGGATGGAAGTCCCGGCGAACTGACCTGGCGCCGCTACGAACGGTTTGGCCGCAGCGGGGCCAAGCTGCTATGGTTCGAGGCCACGGCGGTCCGCGAAGATGGCCGCGCCAACACTCGCCAATTGTGGATCCACAAAGGCACGGTCGACAAGCTGCGAAACCTTCTCGGCCGCACCCGGGCCGTGCACAAGGAGCTTTATGGCACGGCCGACGACCTGCTCGAGGTGCTGCAACTGACGCACTCCGGCCGCCACAGCGTCGGGCAAAAGATGGTCGCGGTTCACAATCCCTGCGTGGACGCCAAGACGGGCGTGCCGGCCGGTTATCCACTCGTCGCGGATGACGAATTGGAGCGGCTCGAAGATGATTACGCCGCTGCGGCGCGGCTGGCTTGGCAAGCCGGCTTTCGCGCGGTAGATATCAAAGCGACACACGGGTATCTTGTGGCTGAGCTGCTCGGGGCCAAGCGCCGGCCCGGGCGATACGGCGGCCCTCTTGAGAACCGCCTGCGGCTGCTGCGCAACGTGATCGGCAAAATTCGCTCCGAGTTGGGGAATCAGCTCCTGGTTTGCGTGCGGCTGGGCTGTTTTGACGGCGTCCCCTTTTACGCCGACCCTGCGACCAACAAGGGCGTACCTTGCCGCTATGAAATCCCCTATCCGCACGGCTTCGGCGTAGATCCCGCCGACCCGCTGCGCGAGGATTTGACTGAGGTGAAACAGGTTGTCCGGTCTTTAGAGTCCTGGGGCGTAGCGCTGGTGAACATCTCCTGCGGCAGCCCCTACTTCGACCCTCATATTTTGCGCCCCTGCGAGAAACCGGATGACGGAAACTACGACGCTCCCGAGCACCCGCTGCTCGGCGTGGACCGGCACTTCCGCATAGCGGCTGAGCTGCAACAGAGCTTCCCCAGCCTGCCGATGGTGGGCAGCGGTTATAGCTGGCTCCAGAAGTACGCAATCAACGCGGGAGCGAAAAACATTTCTGAGGGAAGAATTCGATTCTTCGGGTCGGGACGCGGGTCGCTGGCGCACCCTGATTTCGCCCGCGAAGCTCTGGAGCGGGGGGAACTGGACGAACGCAAGGTTTGCAAGACCTTGACGTTCTGCACGTTTCTCATGCGCCAGAAAAATCACCCGCTGGGACAATTTCCTTGCGGCTGCCCGCCGTTCGACAAGCCAGGCTACGGACGAATCATGAAACTTGCCATGCAAGCCAAGCGGGCGCAGGCCGCGCAAAACAGCCCGCCGGCGAGCGGGCCCGAACCTGCGAGAGGTGGGGATGCCCCCGCTGCAAATCCAGACGAGACACATTGAGCCGGATATCTCAATCCTGGAGTTCTCCGGGAACATCACTGCCGCGGAGTCGCGGCGCGTGAAAGCTCTCGTCGAAGACCTGCTCAAGCAGAATCACAGGAAGCTAGTGTTCGACCTGACCGACGTGAACTACATTGACAGCTCCGGGATGGGAAGCCTCGCCCACGGCTTTGCCCGCGCCATCCGCAATGACGGAGGACTTCGCATCGCCGGCGTGAACGGCCGCGTGAAACAACTTTTTCATCTGACGCGGCTCGACGCGGTTTTCCCTTTTTACCCGACTGCCCTGGCTGCCTGCGCCGGTTTCGAAGCCGCCGCCAGGCCCGGCGAGCAGTTGCTATGGTGAAGCAGTTGGCTAACTGGTGCGTGCCGCCGATTTGCTGTATGCTACGGCCATGCTGCAAATTGACACCAGGGAGCTTGGATCGGGCATCACGGTCGTGACGCTCGCGGGCAAGATCACACTGGGACCCGAGAGCCACCAGATCGAATCGGTGGTGAAGGACTTGCTCAAACAAAACCGGCGAAAATTGATTTTTGACCTTTCGGGCATTACCTACATCGACAGCACGGGCCTCGGTATTCTTACGTTTTGCTCTTCCCGCGCCACAGAAGCGGGCGGCAAACTGTGCATAGCCGGAGCCGCCAGCCTGCCTGCCAGACTGTTCCACATCACGCGGCTCGATACGATCATTGCACTCTATCCCAGTGTGGAAGCCGCGCGCGAGTCCCTCGCCGCCGGCACGTCCGGATAGCGGCCGCCGCCCGGGCATTTCTATGCGACAGTCTTCCGGGGCAAGGCAGTCTGGAATCCCGGCTCGAGAGAACCGCGGCGGGCCAAGAACGCCGTCGAATAAAGCATACCCAGAATTGAGAGAGGCACCAGAACGCGCAGCATCGGCAGCGGGCTGGCCCACAAAATATACCCCACCGGCGTCAGCAGCGCGACAGCCAGCGCCCGCGTACGGCCTGCCGGAGTTCTCGCGTAAAGTATCAGGCAGGCGGGCAGCAGGAGCACGGCGTCGGCAATGGATCCGTGAACGCTGATCAGCAAGCTTCCGGCCAGCGCGGCGGCCAAACCCATTTCGAAATCCGTGCTTCGCACGATGATCCACACGGCAATGGCCGTCGTAATCCCCGCCAGGGCCTCCCACCAGGAGGAGTGCGGCCAGCCGAGAAACAGGCCGCGCAGGTTGGGCATCTGCTCCACCACGTCGACGGTTGTCGTTAGCTTGAGAATGTCCCAGTAGCGGGCCGGCCAGCCCAAACCTGCCGTAGCAAAGGAGAGCGCCGCGAAGGACAACCCTCCGGCCGCCAGGCCGAATGCGAAGCGGCGAAGCCGCTGCCCCACGATCAGCAATGGCACGAGCAGGAAGAGATGAAACTTTGCTGCACAAGAAGAAAAAATCAGGCCGGCGCAGAAATGCCTGCCTTGGCGCTCCAGACGCAGTGACAGCGCGATCCACAGCAAAAGCAACGGGAGGTCCTGCGCGTTCATAAAACAAGCAAAGAGGGGAAGTGAGAGACAACTGAACAATACGCTAACCGGAAACGGAGTAGTCCGCCAAAGAGCCAGAAATCCGGCAAACGCCGTCAGCAACAGCGATTGCCATAATACATAAGCGGTGCGATAGGGCAGCCACCCGAGCGGCCGAATGAGGAAAGCGAGGTAGGGCAGGCGGCAATAAAGGTAGTTCTCACCTGTGGATCCCGCTGCGTCCCGCTGAATCTGACGCACCCGCGCCGGATTGTAAAGGTCCGGCGTGCCACTTAACTTCGCGCCGGCATAGAACATCACAAAATCGTTGACCCCGGCCAGGATGCGATGCCGGGGAGCCCACGCCATCGGCGCCATGAGGACGATGCCGGAGACGCAGCCCAGAGCAATGGCGGGAGAGAATTTCATCGTGACCATCCGCGAGGCGCAGCGCAACGGCCTTGCAGCGGCCTGACTGCGCCCCGGCGGTCCAGCAAGCCGGATGCAAACGCCGGACGCAGCCAGCGGCCGTGGATAGACCAGCAGGTGCCGCTTCCCAGTTTCCAGCGGCCTCGCGTAGAAACTCCATAGGGCTCTTAACGGTAATGCGGTAGAAAAAAACTTTAAATTCGCTTGGATATGGTTTGTATGGGCGGGGCGGCGCGCGATGTCGGGTGGAGGCGGCTTCGGCTTAGTGGCGTGGTCTTCGGAGGCGGTAAAGCGGAGGAGTCTTCCTTCTAATTCTTGGCGTAGTAGCCCTGGCGAGCTTGCACTTTAAAGTCCCGGTTGCGAGGGATAATTCTGATGCGCCGGAATCCGGGACCGTGGCGGGGCGGAGTGTATCCGATGGAATACTGGCTGCGGAGCTCCTGCTGGATTTCGTCGTAAATCATTTTGAGGTTCTTCTTCTTGCTCACTTCGAAAACCCTTCCGCCGGTTTCCTCACTGAGCTTTTTGAGCGCCGACCCGTTTCCAAAACCGCCAATCATGCCATAGCCCCCGGCCCGGTAGTAAAATCCGCGATCCAGGTACTCGATGCTGTAGATGATGGCATCCGCGCGTTGCGCGGCGGCAATGGCTTGCTTCAGATCCATCTGGCTGCCCTGGTCGTTTCCATCGGTGATCAATACCAGCGTCTTGCGGCCAACCTGGTTTTTCAGCATCTCGTCGGCCGCCAAAAACACCGCGTCGTAGAGCAGAGTTCCTTTCGGTTTTCCCGAGGTCGGCATCGGGCCGCCTCCCAGTCCGCCGCTGCCCCCATTGACGTGAAGCTTGTCCAATCCCGCCCGCAGCAGCCGCACCGAATCCGTGTAGTCTTGCAGCAAATCCACATTTACATCGAAGCTGATGAGGAACGCCTGATCCTTTTTCATCCGCAGCATCTGATTTAGAAACTGCGAGGACGCTTCCCGCTCCAGATCGATCAGGTTTCCTTGGCTCACGCTGGTGTCCACCAGCAAGCCCATCGTAAGCGGGAGATCAGCCTGCCGCGAAAAGTACTTGATGGTTTGCGGCTGCCCGTCTTCCTCGAGGGTGAAGTCGTTCTTATCCAGGTTGGTAATCAAGCGGCCTTGCTTATCTGTTACCGTGAAAAAGATGTTCACGACATCCACGTCTACGGAGATGTCGGGGAGGTCCTCGGATTTGGAGGGTTGTTGTGCTGCGGATCGGACAGGGAACCACACGAGCGCGGCCAGCACCACCGTTTCCAGTGTCAAAATAGAAAGGGCTTGCTTCATCGGCTGTCCCGTTCGTTGGAAATGCGGTTTACGCTCAGTTCGATTGTAGCAGTTTTAGGGTTTATCTCTCTGGGCGGCCTGGCGGCCCCGCAAGATGCCCACTCTGGAGAGAATGCTCCGCCGGTCACGATTCCCGTGACCGTGGAGGACTCGAAAGGAGACCTGATCTCCGGCCTCGAAGCCGGGGATTTTCGCCTGTTTGAGAACGGAGTGGAGCAGAAGCTGACCGGCTTTTCGGCGGGGCCTCAGCCGCTTTCCATCGCCGTGGTGATGGACGCGGCGCTCAGCAGCCCTACGTCCGAGAGATTGCGGGCCACTTTTCCGAGCTTGCTAGCCGCGCTCAGCGAATTTGACGAAGCCGGCGTGTTTTCCTTTGATGTAGGGTTTCGAACACTCGCTGAGTTTACCTCGGATAAGGACAAACTCGAGAAAGCACTCAGACAAATGCCGCTGGGCGCGGATTACAGCGTAGCCGGCGAGCCGCTGGGCGCGCCGGCGCCGGTTATCAACGGCCAGCAGATCGGCGGGGCGCCCAGCCAATACCCAACCGCTGGACAGCACCCTCGAAAGGACATCGACGGCGCTTTGATTGCGGCGCTTGATGTTTTGACGAAGAGGCCCGCAAACCGCCGCCGGATCGTTCTGCTTGTAACGGATGGGCTGAATTCTCCTCACAACCCGGTTTCCTCAAGCGAAGCGCTGGCGGCCCTCCGTAAAACAGACGTCACGGTCTACGCCATTGGACTTGACAACGCCAAGCTGCCGCGCGGTTCGGGCCAACTGGCCCGGTTCTGCGAGACCACCGGAGGAGAACTCTTCAAGGCAGTGAAGAAAACGTCCATCGAGAACCTCTATTCCCGGATCACCGAGCAGGCCCGCTATGCGTATTTGTTGTCTTACACGCCCGCTGAGGCCGCCGGATTCCGCACGATTCAGCTTTACGTCAGCAGACCGCACGCGAGGGTCATTGTCAGACAGGGTTATCTAGCCGGCCAGGGGCTGTCACTGCCGTGAAAAAAGCTGTCGTCCATCTCAGGGCTGCCGATCCGGTGCTCCGCGCAATCATCGACAAGGTGGGGCCCTGCCGTATTCAGTACCGCAAGCCGGAGTTTGGGACTTTGGCCCGGGCGGTCGTTTACCAGCAGTTGCACGGCGCGGCGGCGGCTGCCATCTTCGGCCGGCTTCTTGCGATGGCAGCAAACCGCGATGGGCGCCTAACAGCGCGCTCGCTTCTGCGGATTCCGGAAAAAAATTTGCGCGCCGCGGGGCTTTCGGCGTCCAAGATCGCCTACCTTCGCGATCTGGCCGAGAAAACGGCTGCTGGGATTGTTCCATTTGACCGCTTCCCAGATATGCAGGATGGCGAGATAATCGCTTCTCTCACTCAGGTAAAAGGAATTGGTCTGTGGACCGCTCATATGTTCCTTCTGTTTGCGCTCCGCCGCCCCGATGTTTTGCCAGTAGGTGATTACGGAGTCAGGGCCGCCGTACGGGATGCGTATAAGCTGAAGAATCTGCCCTCGCCGACCGAACTGGAGGCAATCGCGCGCCCCTGGCGGCCGTATTGCAGCTTCGCGAGTTGGTATCTCTGGCGCAGCCGGGAATTGTAGCTTCTTCAGGGTGTGCCGGAAGACAAAACACCTTCCGCGCCGGCCGCAAAGCGCCTGTGCGGCGGTCCCTGCCGGACGCCACCCGGCGCTCGCTGTTCAGAAGCTGGTCTCAGAGGCTTGCATTTCCATCGAACAGGGAAGGCAGCCAGGCGTCCCGATCGGTCAGAGCGCGCGCCAGAGCGGCGTCTTTAGCCAGGTAGAAGAAGGTCCAGGCCGAAAGTTTCCGGCGATGGGGGGCGGCGGTTTGCATAAACTCCCCGCGCTCGAGCCACCGGCCGACGCTTTCGAGCATGTGGATGCCTTCGGCCCGGCACTTTCGTACCGCCCAGGCCAGAAGAGGCCCGAGCATGGCCGTAGATCCGTCAAGGGAAACAAAATCTACAAGTCTCACCCGCTTCAGTCCAATCTCCGGATTATCGCGGCGATCGAAAATCGCGTACGCCGCTATTGTTGAACCGCGCATCGCGGCAGCCACCCACAGCCGCTGCTCGAGAAACGCGTGCATGAAGTGCCACTCAAGGGCCTCTCGCGTGCGCACGGCCAAAAGCACCCGTGGATGGTTCGCCCGGAATTCCATCCAGAACTTCTCGAAACGCTGATCGAAACCCGGAAATGCCAGTATCTCTGTATCGCCCTCCGGCAGCGGCCTCTGCATGATCCAATCTTTGAGAAAAGATGCGGTGGAAGCAGGATAGCTCAGCAACCTGGCCATCCGGTAGTTCCTTTTCCGGAGCAGGCTCTCCATAAAGCCTCTCTGGCTGGTTATCCAAAACGCGGACTCATCCCACAAACCGGAGGGGACCTTCGGGCACCGGAAGACTCCGAATGCTGCGGCGGCCGACAGCGTCATTGTATTGTTGAGATATAAATCGATGCCCGGCTGATTGATCACCCGATCCAACAGCAGCAGCGACGCGCTGCGATAGGCGGGGTCAGCCACCTGGGAGCGGCCGGAAGCGGCCAAAATCTTGCGGCCCCCAAATTCGTACAGGAGAGGAATATTGCCGACAGATCCGACGATCCGGCCGTGATCCTCGATGACCCAGCCGATTTTCCAATCCGGAAGTTGCCGCCAAGCCGGATTGCCGGCCCAAAGGTGCGCCCACTGCCTGTAGGTCTTGGCCTCGAGGCCATAGCGAGACTCGAGCGCCGAGATTTGGGCGTAATCGTTGAAAGTGGCTTGGCGAAGCCGGGGCCCCGACCCGTGTCGGGAGCGCGCGGCGGCCGGCAGAGCGCTCTCTGGAATTTTATACACGTGCCCTTCTCAGGCTGCTTTGCCCAACCCCCGTTGAGCGCGAGGCGCCGCTGCGAAAGCTATAGGCAAGGCATCCAGTCCTCGGAAGACCATATTGTGGCGCCAGGCCAAAGGAACAGGGTCCAGCCGCAGATGGCGAAGACGCCGGAAGATCGTTGCAAATGCGATCTGGCCCTCGACCCGTGCCAGCGGCGCCCCGAAGCAGTAGTGGCCGGCCCAGCCGAAAGCCAAGTGCCGGTTATCGGTGCGAGTGATATTCAAACTGTCAGGATCGGGAAACCGTTCCGGGTCATGATTGGCCGCCCCGATCACCGCGATGACCGCTTCCCGCTTCCGAATCATTTTGCCGCCGAGCTCGGTATCGGCGGGAGCAAGCCGGGCGGTGTGCTGGATGGGGCTTTCATAACGCAAAAACTCCTCGACGGCCGCCGGCAGCAGCGCCGGATCCGCCTGAAGCCGCGCCAGTTCCTGCGGATTTTGCAGCAGCGCAAGCAATCCATTGCCGATCAGGTTCGTCGTCGTCTCCTGCCCGCCCGTCATCGTAATAATGCAATTGGCGATGACCTCCTCTTCGCTGAGCCGGTCGCCGCCGATTTTCGCCGACATAAGCGCGTGCACCACGCCTTCGCGGGGATGCCGGGCCTGTTCGCGCATTCTCTCCCGGAAGTAGCTGGTCATCTTCTCCACAGTCTCCAGCATCAGAGCCGCCCGGCCCGGGTTGTGCTGAAAATTCCCTAGCATCTCGGAAAAATCCTTGGACCATGTCTTTAGCTGATCGCGATCGTTTACAGGAACACCCATCAGCTCGGCGGTCACCGTCGCCGGCAGCAGATCGGCGAAGTCGGCGATCACATCCATGCATCCTTTTTCGATCACTCTGTCAATCAGTTCATCCGTGATTTCCTGAATGTGAAAACGCATCGCTTCGGCCCGGGCGGGGGTAAACGCGGCGGCGGCCAGGGCGCGTAACCGCGTGTGATTCGGCGGGTCCATAAAGATCATTTGCCGCACCAGCAGGTCTGCCACTGGATTCAACTCCGCAAGTCCAAGAGCAGTGAGCTGCGCCGGCGTGGGCATGCGCTCAGCCGAAAATCGCTGAAGAACCGTCGCGACGTCGTTGTACCGCGTCACCACCCAGGCGTGCAGATACGGATCCCAGTGGACGGGATCTTCGCGCCGGAGCCGGTGATATAGAGGATACGGGTTGGCAAGAACGCCTGGATCCAGCCGCTGAGACAGGCTGAGCGCCGCATCCTCACCAGCCAGGGCCGCACTCCTGCTTCCGCTCATGACTTAGCCTCCGCATTGCATCGGAAAGGCGCCGAACCGGCCCCTGCGGCTCGCGTTGCCTTCTGTTCTGCCAATCGGTCGAGTTCCGAAGACAAAGCAGCTACCGTCGGCGCATCGAACAGGCTGCGCAATGAAACTTCTACTCCGAAAATCTGGCGTAATTGGGCGATCATCTGCGCTCCGAGTAAAGAATGCCCGCCTAAAAGGAAAAAATTATCGTGCCTGCCGATTGCATCAAGCTTCAAAAGCTCGGCTAGAATCCCGGCCACACGCACTTCTGTCAGCGTTTGAGGCAAGACGGAGGCCTTGTCCCGGAGCGTGTTGCTTGAGTCCGGCGGCGGAAGAGCGGAGTGATCGATCTTGCCGTGAGCCGTCAGAGGAAAAGCAGCGAGCCGGACAAACAGCGCGGGCAGCATGTACTCGGGCAGTTGGCCGCGAAGGAAATCGCGGAGCTCGGCCGGCGTCACGCGGGCGGTCTCGTCCAGAATAACGTACGCGATCAGACGCTTTTCACCGCTTTCGTCCTCACCGGCAACGACCAGGCTGTCCCGAACCCCCGGACGCCGGTTGAGCGCGCTCACCACTTCCTTTGGCTCAATGCGGCAGCCGCGGATCTTAATCTGATCGTCCGCCCTTCCAAGAAACGCAAGCTCGCCGTCTGGCAGGAGGCGCGCGAGATCTCCCGTTTTGAACAGCCGGCTGCCCGGCTCGGAGTGGAATGGATTGGGAATGAATTTCTGTTTCGTCAGTTCCGGGCGGTTCCGATATCCGCGCGCCAGGCCCGGCCCTCCAATGCAAATCTCGCCCGGGAATCCCGCTGGGACGGGCAAGGCGCGCTCATCGAGGAGGTGGATTTCTGTGTTATCGATGGCTCGCCCGATAGGGGGCAGCGTGTCGGGGCATTGGAGGGGGTTGAGGCGAGCGGAAGTCGCGACAACCGTGCACTCGGTCGGGCCGTAGTTATTAAAAACGGCAAAAGGAAGATCGGCCGGAGGATAGTGATGGAGCGTATCGCCTCCGGTTAGCAAAATGCGGAGGGAAACCCTGCCCGGCCATTCCAGAAGCAACATCTGTTCCGCAATGGGCGTGGGAACAAAACTGATAGTGATTTCTTCGGCCAGCAGCCACCCTTGCAAAAGCTCCGCCGAGGTGCGCACAGCCTCATCGGCCAGATGGACGCTGGCGCCGCTGGCAAGATACGGCCAAAGCTCCCACACCGCAGCGTCGAACCCGAGGCCCGCCAGATGGCTGGCTCGGTCCGTCGCGGTCACCGCAAAGGCCCGCTTGTGCCAAGCGACCAGATTGCTCAAGCTGGCGTGCGTGATTTCGACGCCTTTGGGCGTACCTGTCGAGCCAGAGGTGTAGATAACATAGGCGAGTTCGTGAGGCATTATTTCTGACCAGACCGGATCGGGCCGGTCTTCGCCTGCCAGCAGCGAAGGCGTATCGGCTATGGCTCCGGACCAGGTTGCGAATCGCCGCACGAGATCCTGATTCGTCACCAGAACCGGAGCCTGTGCATCTTCGAGCATGAAAACGAGACGGTCGGCGGGGTAGCCGGGGTCCATAGGGACGTAAGCGCCGCCGGTCTTCCATATGCCGAGCGCAGCTACAGCCATATCCGGGCAGCGCGGCAAACACAGGCCCACAAGGTCGCCGGGTTTAACCCCCAAAGCCTGCAAATGCGCCGCAAAGACGCCTGCCCGCCGATTCAGCTCAAAGTACGTTAAGGCTTCGGCGCCCGACGCGACGGCGATCGCATCAGGGTGCTCGGCCGCCTGCCCGGCCACCATTTCCGGGACGAGCCCGGTTTCGTGGAGCGCGGGCGCCGCAGCCGTGCACAGAGCCGACTTTTCCGTAGAAGTTTTCATGTGTTCACCTCATCAATCCGCCGAAAGGGTGTGTGATGCGGTTTCGTCTGGAAACAGGCGAAGAGCGCCGCCGGATCTGCGCGTGCCGGCTTCCCAGGTCCAGTAACAGAATGGGCGCCGGATGGTTCCCGCCGCGAGTGCAGCCGCGCACCCTTTGTACGCGGAAATGTCCTGTACCCAAACGCCATGCACGCACCAGTCAGGTGCGCAATCCGGCGGCCCGGAACTCGGAAAGCTTAGAACGCGTTTCGGCCCTGGATACAGAAATTTCTCCAACGTGCTGATCCCATCTTCGATCCCCCATCCGCAGGCCTTTGTGCAGGCCTCCATGCGAGTCCAAGCCTGGAAAAACGTTTCTAGTCTCCGGCGGGGAGAAAGGGCGTCCAGATCTCGAGCCGCCTCGCGAGACAGGAAACTGCGCGCCACAACACGGTCGATTCCGCCGCGAATCTGCTCGACATCGATGCCCACGGGACCGGCGGCGCTAATGGCGAATACGGCGGCTTCTTCGGAATGAGAAACGCTAAAATGCAAATTCCCCCGGCCGAGTTCGGGCTTGCCGTGCACCCCGTAGCGAAACACGACCGCGTGCGCCGGCACTCCCAGATACCGGCCAAGAATCTCTCGCAGCGCCGCCCGCCCAATGATGTACCGTCTACGCTGGCGCGGGAGTGGAAACAGCGCGGCTTTTCCCCGCTCCGCGGGATTGAGCATCCGCACCAAAGCGCCCAGGGAACCGCCGTGCTGATCCAGATTCGCCCTCCACACATGAATTTCGCCAACGTTCAGCCTGAGCGGGCCGCGAGGCGCCGCCGCCCACACCAGATCGCCTCGCTGCCGCCTCAAGCACAATGGAGGAGCATCTAAGACCATACTTTCTCCTCGGAATACTCCGGAGCGGAGACGACGCCAGGCTCATAGTCAAACGGCGGCGCGGGGCGCCGGCGGCCGTTCACGCAGCGCCACAGCTCGCGCAGATCAGCCCACAACATCAGCAGCATGGGCACGGGGTCATCGGCGGAACAGAATGCTGCCTCGCGAATCCCAGAGAGCGACTTCAGCCACGCCCGGAGCGTCAAACCGCCATCCAGCGCGTAGCGAAAACTGGCGGCTAAATCGAGGTCTTCCACAATCCATTTGCGCCCCTCGACCGCTGTTTGCGCAGGCACGGGACATCCGGTCAGGTGCAAATACAAGGCTCGGGCTACATCCAAGCCGTCGCGCGATACAAACAGGCGGAAGGTGCTGCCGATTCGCGGGTTGACATCCAGCAATTTAAATTCGCCGGTACGAGCGTCATAACTGAAATCGATGTCGATAACGCCCCGAAATCCCAGCGATTGGGCCAGCCGCCGTGCAATCCTCGCGATAATCTCATTTTTTTGAGCCACACCCAGGCTCGTAACGCCGGTGTAAGCCGGACATTGACGGAGTTTGCGGCCGGTGAATCCGGCGAGGCACTGGGAATGCTCGTCGAAATACCCATTAAACATCCAGTCTTCACCACCGGAAATATACTCCTGCACGATCACGTTTTTGACCGCGCCGTCCTCCATTTGGACGCAAAGATCCAGCAATTGCTTTGCGCTTCGAATCAGGAACTTCGTTTTGCTGTTCAGCCGCCTGAGCAGTACGCCGGAGCCCTTGATCATCACCGGGTGGCCGCAGCATTCAAAACAATGAAGCAGCTCTTCTTTTGTCTTAGGATATTCGGTTCGTGGGATGGGGATATTGAGGCGTTGGGCAACGTGATACATTTCCCTTTTGTCGCAAAGAGAGCGGATCAATGCGGGGCTGACCTCTGGAAAGAGATAGGACTGTCTGAGTATTCCAGCGTTCTCGGCGACAAATAGAGTCGCCGTGTCGGTTGTGGGAATCAGAATATGGGGCCGGCCCGCCCGCTTCGGTATTCGCATCAAAAATTCGACCGACTTCTCTGGTGCGGCGCCATCGATATCCCAGATAAACTTGCCGCGGCTGTACCGGGAGAAAAAGGCGGGAGCCGCACATGCAGCGTCGACGTTGAAGACAGGAATTCCCAGACGGCCGAAGCTGCGGGTGATTCCGAGGCCGCCATGGTGGGGCGAGGAGAGAATCAACACAGGCGTGGAAGGGTCGCTAATCGTCATAGGCATTGCCCGAACAAGTAATTCGGCCCCGTCTTCAACGTCTCGCTGCCAGTTTCAACTAGTCGGGACGGCATCGAATTACAGATGAATGGGGCCGTCGCCATCCCCGCGGTTCAGGTGTATGCCGGAAAACGCCGGATCTAAATCGCTCAGCAATCTGGAAAGCTGCTTGGACATGAGCAGAAAGAAATTGGACGGCCCCACGAAAAACCCAGCCCTTTTCAGGCCATCGCACCAAGCTGGATGGCTCTGGTTCGAAACCAATAAATCGACGCCGCGATGCTCCAGATTGTTCGCCGCGGCGGCCATTACCCGCGCCGCATCTTCGGGCAATGCCAGACAGTCCACAATCGAGCCCACGCGCATATTGCCGAAATACTTGCTGCCCGACATGACTGTATCCAGCAAGACCGCCCATCCAATGGCACGTGAACCGGCGCAAACTTTTAAGCGGATGAACCTCGGATCGCTAGCGGGATACAGGATGTTCAATACATCGGCGTCGCGAACCGCGGTCATCGAATAGCGGCCGTGGCACGCCCTCCAGATTTCGTCCGTCCAGGCTGCGAACTCAGAAACCTCCTGTGCTAAAGGCAGGCCACAGCGGGCAGTTGTGGCTTTCAGGAGCAACCGCGCTGTCCGCGCTCCCAACCAGCCCACGCCTGAATAAGCGGCCGCATCCAGCGCGAGTCGGCTGAGCAAGCCGTTTTTCAGGTATTCCATGTTCCGCAAGAAACGGAAGCCGTTCAGCACCTTGAAGAAGAAGGGGACGACTCGCCAGGTCCAGCCCATGGCGCGGAGCATGCGGCTGATGTTCGCTTCGATGCTTCCGATCCCGAGACAGTACAACAGAGGCATTCTCCGCAGCGCGTCATGGATGATTTTCGGGCCCACCAACCCATACCGTCTGTCGGCAATTGCCTCAGAAATGGGCATTCGGCAAGCTCCGGCGGGCAAAATACGGCCCGCGAAAGAAAACTCCTGGCGCTTGAGCGTGTAGGCTCCCCGCACAAAGCCATCCTGTACGACAAGAAAAATCTCCTCGTAGATCCTTCTGTCGCCCACTTTCGGCAACCAGTCGGCAACGGGCCTGACGGGCAGCAAGAATGGCGCGCCGGCGCGGCTGATTCGCGCGTTGAATTCTGTAACCGCCGCGACGAGATCCTCGGTGTAGGGCAGGACCCGCAGAGTCCCCTGGTTGACCTGAACCGAGGAACCGCTGACAGCAGCCGGTTTGCCATTTTCGAGTGCCAACCCTCTTCCCTGTTTTTTCAGCGGCAAATGGCGGATTGTCACAGAGCCCCAGGCGTCTGCCGAATGTGATGGCTGCATCCCGTTTCCTTAGCCGGGCGCGGAGCTTAACCTCGTGCGCCTCGCATGCGTCGGCACTCCACCACCGCATCGCAAGTGCCAAAGTGCCGATAGTTGCTAACGCCAGGCAACCAGCCGCGGCAGACAGGATTGCACGGCCGGGCTTCCCGGAAGGCTTCCTGCCGGGAGCAAAGCGCTTCCACGCTGAAGAGAATTCCTATTCCGCTGGCCAGCGCTCCGGTTTCCGGTATATGAACGGCCCCAGCCCGGTAATTAAGGTGAAAGCCGGAGACCCCTAAGGCGCTTTCCCAATAGGAAGTAGTACGCATAGCGGTTACAGTAGCCCGTTGGGCAACGCAAGAGATTCTTGCCGTTGACTGGCCACGCATTGGTCTCCCGCACCGCCGCTCCTATTCCTTCGCTCACGAGCTACGGCGGCAAAGTTACTTCGGCTCGTGCTCCTCTACCGTGCGGCTCCAGCGTGGTGGTGTGCCTTTTTTAAAGGCTGTGCGCCACAGGAACGTGTTCACGCTCCCGGATGATTCAACGACGCCCCAAGTTCCTCTCCTTCCAGATCAACGGCGGAATCAACCCGACAAATCCACTTTGTGAGGTAAAGAGTGAAGCATTCAGTTCCACGAGTGACCGGTTCAGCAATAGCTGTCTCCTCTTTGTTGTTTTGTTGGCTGCTACTGCCCGGCCGGGCCGGCGCGCAGCCGGTAGTGTGGGTGGCTTCCGACATGGTCCGCATCGGCGCATCGGATGCGCCGGGTTCCGGAACGCAAGCGCAGCTTTGGGCCGGGCGCGGCGAGTGCGAGGCCTTTCAAATCATCGTCCGGGCCCCAAGCGGAGGATTGAGCAACGTCAACGTCACCGTTTCTGACCTGAGCGGACCCGGTGGTCAAACGATTCCTCGCAGCAGTTACGCGCTCTATCGCGAAAAGTACGTATACGTCAGCCCGGGCAGCCCTAACTGGGGCGGCTCAAACCAGCCGCTCGGAGCGGGTTGGTACCCAGACGCCCTGATCCCTTTCACCGACCCGGCAACCGGGGCGCCCTTGAGCGGCGCCTCGCTGCAAGCTGTTCCGTTCAATCTGGCAGGCAATACAAACCAGCCCATCTGGGTCGATCTCCTGGTGCCGCGCTCGGCCCCGGCGGGCCAGTATAACGGCACGTTCACCGTCACCAGTGCGCAGGGCAGCGTGAGCGGCTCGGTGGTCCTGAACGTCTGGAACTTCACGTTGCCCTTAACGCCTTCTCTGCATTCGAGCTTTTTGTATTGGACGGCGGGCAGCCTGGCGGCGCAAGAAGAATTGCTCCGGCACAAGATCGCGCCTCTGGCTACCAGTCCGTCCAATCAAAGCCTGCTGATGAACAGTTACGGGCTCGGCAGCACGGGGCTGCCATTCTGGAGCGGCGCTGACGTGAGCACGTGCAGCATGTCGCCGGCGCCCTCGGTGAGCCAATTCCAGGCTTCGGCCTCCGCCCAGCAGCCCGGCTTGCTGCTCTACGATTACAGCGCCGACGAGATCGGCAATTGCTCGAATTTGATCACCACAATCAAGCAGTGGGCCTACAACATGCATCAGGCCGGCGTGAAAAACCTCATTACAATGTCTCCCAACCCGCTGCTCTATGACGACGGGTCGGGCACGGGCCGCTCGGCAGTGGATATCTGGACCATGCTGCCCATCATGTATGACCAAAACGTCAGCGCGGTTAACTATGTGCTCCAGAAGGGCGACGCGGCCTGGTCGTACAACGCCCTGGTCCAGGATTCGTATTCGCCGAAATGGCTCATAGACTTTGCGCCTATGAACTTCCGGATCCAGCCGGGCTTCATCAGCCAGGCCCTGGGACTCACCGGCATGCTCTACTGGCGCGTCGACGACTGGTCGTCGGATCCCTGGAACCAAGTGAACAACACCGGCACGTTCAGCTCGAACAACTACCCCGGCGAGGGAATGCTCGTGTACCCGGGCCAGCAGGTCGGCATCAACGGGGTGGTTGCTTCCATGCGCCTCAAATATCTCCGCGAAGGAGTCGAAGACTACGAATACGTGCAGATGCTGAAAAACCTGGGCCAAGGAACCTGGGCGATGAACCTGGTGAGGACCATCGCCTCAAGCTGGTCGAATTGGACCAGAGATCCGAACGCCCTGGCCTCGGTTCGCATGCAACTGGGGCAGCAGCTCCACTCTCTTTCCGGAGGTGCTCCAACCAGTTCCGGCAGCGGCTCCAGCGGAGGAACCACGGGCAGCACGACGGCGCCCGCCGCGCCAACCAGTCCTTCGCCGGCGAACGGCGCAACCGGCGTGAGCACCAGCCCGACTCTTTCTTGGTCCCCCAGTTCGGGGGCTGCTTCGTATGACGTATATTTCGGAACAGCCTCCAATCCTCCGTTGGCCGGCAGCGTCACGACGGCGACCTACACGCCGGGAACTCTCAGCAGTGGAACCACCTACTTCTGGAAGGTAGTAGCCAAAAACTCCGTCGGCACGGCTGCATCCCCCGTCTGGTCGTTTAGTACATCGGCCCCTGTGGTCAGCAGTTCGACGCCGGCCGCGGTTTCGGTGACTCCTTCCTCCGGCTCGGGCATGAGCGCGGTCTTTAGTCTGGTGTATTCGGACCCCAGCGGGGCCGCGGACATAGCCGGCGCCGGCGCTTTGATTAATGCCACTTTCAATGGGCAGGCCGCCTGCTGGTTTTACTACGATCGTGCCAGCAACCAGATCTCGCTTGCCAGCAACGACACCACTACTTGGACGGCAATGACTCTGGGCTCGGGGAATTCACTGTCCAACAGCCAATGCAGCATCAGCGGCAGCGGATCAAGCGCTACCGCATCGGGAACCAACTTGACGCTCAACGTGGCGGTAACCTTCCAGTCCGCTTTCGCCGGCCCGAAAACGACGTATCTGTATGTCCAGAACAAGGCGGGTCAGTCGAACGGCTACCAAGCAAAGGGAACATGGACGGTTTCGTCCGCCCCCGTGCCTCCAGTAGCCGTCTCGGTCTCTCCGTCCTCGGGATCCGGATTTAGCAGCGTCTTTCAATTTGTCTATTCCGACGGCAACGGCGCTTCCGATATCGCCGGCGCGGGGGCTTTGATCAATGGCAGCTTCAACGGGCAGGCCGCCTGCTGGTTTTACTACGATCGTGCCAGCAACCAGATCTCGCTGGCGAGCGACAGTACGGCAAACTGGAGCGCCATTACCGTGGGATCCGGTGGAGTATTGAAAAACAGCCAGTGTAGTATCGCCGGTGTTTCCGTTAGTGCAGCCGCGAGCAATCTGACTGTCACTGTTCCCATCACATTTCAGGCGAATTTCGCCGGATCCAAAGCCGTTTACATGTACGTGCAGGACAAAGAGGGCCAATCGAACAATTATCAGAACAAGGGTAGCTGGATCGTCCCGTAGGGGGACCGCTTTCCAGCCGGAACGCGGCCGCGCCTCGTACGTGCGGCCGCGCCCCGCTGGGTTTGTAGTTGCTGAATTTTATCGCCGAGCTGCCTGCGGGCCGCTTCGAGCGCACTTTTATCGCGGGTCCAATTTTTCCAGTCAGGGCCCACGGACTTCGCTACCTGGAGGGCCCAATCGCCTTGGCCTAATCCCTTGAGAATCTCGACATACTCATAATCCTCGCTGCCTTCGCGGAGTTGCTTCAACCGGATGGAGGGAACCACACCGGAGACGCCTGCCGGCGGCCCCGGGTACACTAGCATCCCTTCGCCGGGGTAATTGCTCGAAGTAAACACGCCTTCGTTATTGACCTGCGCCCACGGGTCGGATGACCATTTGTCTACGCGCCAATATAGAAGACCGGTGAGGCCGAGGCTCTGGCTGATAAAACCCGCCTGGATACGGTAGTTGATCGGATCATAATCCAGAAGCCACTTTGGCGAATATGAATCTTGCGCCAGAGCGTTGTAGGACCATATTTCGTCTCCTTTCGCAAGAGCTTCTGCGATGCGCTGCGGGGCGCTATCGTAGGTTTTGGGCAGCACGACCCAGATATCCACGGCGGAGCGGCCTGTCCCCGAGCCGTCGTCGTAAAGGGCTGGATCCGGGGCCATCGTAATCAAGTTGCGCACACCGGCCTGATGCAGATTGTTTCCCCATTGGCGGATCATAGGGTAGAGATTGGGGCAGGCCGCGATTTCATCCGCCGTATAGTTAAACAGGTTCAGGTCGGGAGCGTGCGCCGATGCAGCCGCCTGAAGCGCGAGAGGGGAGGGTGGCGGCCGCATATTGCAGTGAGAAGCATCGGCGCCGCTCCAGAAGCCGAGATCCGTGCTGGTCAAGCCGAAGTTGGCGATCAGGGTTTGCTCGAACGCCGCTAACCCTGTGCATGGATTCGCTCCGCAACTGCCCAATCGCTGCGGCATGATTCGGTGTTTGATCAATTGCTCCCGGGCCTCGTTGGTCGTGGCGCTCCAAAGCGCAAAGCTCGATTTTAGTGATGGCTTCGCCGGCAGCTCGAAATTCCACACGGTCAACTTACAGGAAATGGCCGCGGAACCTTGATCGGCCGTGACCGTCACCGTGCCCGAGTAATCGCCGGGGCTCGCTTCGCGCGGAACGTAAATATCAATCCAGAACGGCTGGTTTTTCCCACCATCGACGTTGACAGGCGCCGCCGGATATGCAGCGCCGGCGGGCGGGGAGCCCGTTTGAGGATCCAAGAAAGGGATTAGCGCATCCGGATACCAGCCCGGCCCGAGAGGCTGGTTTGACCCCTTCGCATTCGGGCTTCCTCGATCCACATAGACATAGTGTTCCCGATACAGCGTGGCGTTGCTGCTTGCTATGACGCGGCCATCGTCGGTTGTCAGGTCAGATATCGACACGCTCACGCCAGTCAAACCGGATGGCGGCGCCTGGACCACAACTTGAAAAGGCTCATACTCCGCTCTGGCGGAAACTAGGGCGGCCGATGCATTGGGCCCGGGCGCATCCGCCAGTCCGATTCTCTCCCACCCAGAGGCGACCCAGACCGTGAGATTGGGCACTGTTTGTTCCGTCGCCTCAGGAACGGCGACGGCGATGACAACAGCGATCAACCGCAAAATCAATCGCCCGAGAGGAAGGCTATGGGTGAACATCGCTTCCTCCTATGCAGCCGGCCCGACGCCTCATGACGGCGTCTTAATTCCCGGGCAGGCGAGTGGACTGTCCCACGGGCAAGTTTGTCGGCGCCGAAGGCCTCCGGGGTGTTACATTCGAGCAGAAGAGGTCCTTTCTATCTACTTTCGGCTCAGACCGTGTAGCCACGCTCATCTTTCCAGAGGCAATTTCACAGGGCCGTGCACGCCCGTTTTTCCGGTAAGAGCGGCTCCCTCGGAGCTGCTCGATGGATTCACACAGGACTGGCTGACCGCCGGTGACGGGGCAAGCGTTTCCGTATACATGGCACGGGCTGATACGCCGTTGCCCTTCTCCTGCGCCATGCGAGCCGCGAGCTCCGCCATCGTGAGGATTTCGATGTCGCCCGACTCCCGCGCTTTTAATATCCGCTCAAGAATGCCTTCAAAGACGGAAAACCCTTTGGGCGATTCGGCCAGATTAACCGGATGCAGGCAGAAATGAAACACCCCATTGTGACGGATAGCGGCGTCCAGCCCCCGCGCAACGCGCTCGATTCGGCTGCGGAGAACAACCAGACGGCTCCGCGACTCGCCGATTGGATAAAGAAACAGCGATGCCGGGATATTCCACAGGCCTGGCAGCGTCTCTTTGGGCCATACGGGCGGCGGCGTCGCCCGGCCTAATTCTTCCAGTATTCGCAACAGGGAGCCGGGGAGCGTTCTGCCCAGCTTTTCGGAAAGCACGGGCGGGCGGCCGCGGTAACAAAGGATGCCGTTAGACGCCAGGAGACTGTGGCAAGCTTCCTGATTCCGTGGAAAAGAGAACGAAACCGGCCGCACCCTGACTGCCTCCAGAGCCTCGATGCCGCCAAAAAATTCCCGGCGGATTACTTCCGGCTTCGATCGCCAGTCGGTCCAAATCAGATGCGTCAGACCGCCGTGCAAACCGACATCCTGTTTGGGGCAAGCCTCCGCCAGGCGCTTGACAAAGGAACGCCGGTACCAGAGGGCGGCGATTCCTTCATTCCCCGGTGGAATAGAGCGCGTCCAGCGGACCGGCAGGCCCGAGAGTCTGGGATCCCGGGAACCGCTGCTTTCGGCAAGCGCCATACCGCCCACCACAAGCCACGTCGCGCTCACGCCCGCCGAGCAAAGGACGCCCAAAAGACGATCGTAAGCCGCCAGGGCCCTCGGATACCGTTCGCAGAACCGCCGTTCATCCAGGAGATCGAGATGTCCCCATATCTGCTCTGCATCCAGCGAAATGATCGCGACAGCGCATTTCAGGCGCCGGTGAAAATTCTCATCGGGAGCTGGCACGGTTTTACCCCCTTCTGTTAACGAGAAATAGAAACGGCCGGCCCGCGCGGTCCAAACCGGCTGTTCGCATCGAGGAAAAGCCGTTTTGCCTCTGCCCTGGAACCGGCGAAAGCGGCCATGACCCGGGCGTCGGTTGCATCTGCCTGGGCCGATATTCCAGAAACCTCAAGAAACTTCTGGTTGCTGTAATAGAAGTCGCGGTAATCGGCCACCTCACCCGCCTCCAGGGCGCTCTTCAGCTCGCGAATCCCGTCTTCCAGCGACCACTGGGACCGAAATCCAAGTTGGTTTTGTATCTTCGTGAAGGACACGCGATAGTTTCTGTGGTCCGCGTTATCAATGTTTTCTACGCAGATTCCCGGAAACTCATGCCGAATTTTTTCGGCTACCTGCGACAGCGTAAAGTTCAAACGCGGATCGCCGACATTAAAGATTTGGCCACTGACGACTCCGAGCGGGGCGCTCATGGCATTTTCAACAGCCGGCGCCACATCCCGCACGTGCAGAAATGGCCGCCACTGCTGGCCGCTGTAGATGGTGATCACTTTTTCCTGGTAAGCCTTGGCCGTCAGCAAATTCACTACCAGATCAAACCGGGGCCGGTAGGAGTGCCCGAATACGGTCGACAGGCGCAGAATGATGGGATGAAAGGACTCGCTGCGCGCTTCCAGCAGCGCCTGTTCCGAGTTGACCTTCGTTCGTGCGTACAGCGACACCGGGTTCACAGCCGCACGCTCGTCCACCAGCTCTTCACTGATTCCGTAGACACTGCAACTGGAAGCGAAAACGAATCGTTCGATCCGGTAGCCTTTGGCCACCTCAATTAACATACGGGTGGCGGCATAGTTGACCTCCAGGGCCGTCTGGCGGTCTTGTTCGCAAGCCGGATCACCGACGATGGCCGCCAGGTGAACGATGGTATGAACTCCCTTTACAGCCCCGACGACGGTTTGAATATTGCGGCAGTCGCCAACAACGAGTTCAAGATTGGGATGCTTCACAATATCCCGGATCGATGCATACCCATACACGAGGCTGTCGAGCAGCCGCACCTTGTAGCCGCGATCAAGCAGCCGCCGCGTGAGTATGGATCCAATATAGCCGGCGCCCCCGACGATCAGGACGGCGACCGGATCGCCGACCCGCTGCGGGGTCGTCTTTTCCACACTACACCGCGTCCGGCGGAAGGCGTCTTGGGCAGCACGAGCTAAAGTCACGGCAATAATGAGCAGCGCCGCAAACCAGGCGGCCAGACTCTCAGAAACCAGACCTTCCTGAAAGACCAAGTAATTCGCCAAAAGATAAAACAACACAGCCAAGCCGGCGCCCTTGACAATGGCTGTCCGCCGATACCGAATAAAATAGAATCCTGGCTTCTGATAAAAGCCGCTGGCCATAAAGACCGCAGGAAAGATAAGGGAAAGCGGCCAGAAGCAATGCCAATAATATTGCGGAAATTCGGTTGCGATGTTGTGCGCGGTTTGTTGGTCGCCCAGAATCGCGTGAAATGTAACGGCAAACGCAAGAGCCATCGCCATGCACACGTGAACGAGGATAAAATCCAGCAGACAGGCCAAGCTAATCTTCCCTAGCGACATTCTCGGTTCTCCGGGTATAGCGTTGCGGGCTGATTGTCAGGAGGCGGCAGCATACCTTCCGCCCGGCGAAAGACCGCGGCGGGACCGCCGGTTCGAAATGGCTCGCCGGACGGCTACGATTACGTCTGCTACATCACTGTCTGACATCTTCGGATAAAGCGGAAGAGAAAGCAGTTCGTCGTAGATCCTTTCAGCCACAGGGAACGACGCCGCATCCGAACAGTGCAGCACTCTACGGTAGTAGGGATGCCGGTGCAGGGGCGTGAAATGGACGCTCGTTCCGATGTTCGCTTGTTTGAGCTTTTCGATCAGCAAGTCACGGCCCACCGTCAGGGAATCTACGCGCAGTGGATATAGATGATAGGTATGTTTGCGGCCGGGTGCTTCCGTCGGCAAGCGGATTCCCGGGATGTCGGCCAAGCCGGCCGCGTAGCTTTCGGCAATCGCACGGCGGCGTTCAATGAAGCCCTCCAGGCGTCGCAACTGATGAATTCCCAAGGCCGCCTGGATATCGGTCATGTTGTACTTGTAACCGGCTTCGTGAACCTCGTAATACCACGACCCCGGCTGCGTATAGCGTTTCCACGCATCGCGGCTCATTCCATGCAGGGAGAGCAGCCGGATTCTGCCGGCCAGCCAGTCGTCGTTCGTGGTGAGCATCCCGCCTTCGCCGGTAGTCATGTTTTTCGTGGCATAGAAGCTGAAGGCGACCGCCTGGCCGTGAGCGCCTATCTTCTTTCCGTTGTACTCGGCTCCGACCGCGTGGGCGGCGTCCTCCAGGATGAGAACGCTGTGTTTTTTCCCCAAATCGAGGAGCGCGTCGAGATCGCAGGCCTGGCCTGCGTAGTGAACAGGTATGATGGCGCGGGTGCGGCCGTTCAGGTTGCGCCGAACAGCCTCCAGGCTTATGTGAAAATTTTCGTCCACGTCCACCAGAACCGGCGTCGCCCCGAGATGGGCGACAACGTTCGCGGTGGCGCAAAACGTAAGTGTAGGCACGACGACTTCATCACCCGGACCGATACCAAAGGCGGCCAGCGCCACGTGCAGCGCCGCTGTGCACGAGCTGAGCGCAATGGCGTGCTTTACTCCGATGTAATCGGCGAAATCCTGTTCAAACTTCTTCACCTTGGGTCCAGTGGTGACCCAGCCGCGCTGCAAGCTGTCCACAACTTCCTGGATCTCCTCGGGCCCAATAAAAGGCTGGCAATAGGGCAGAAATGCGCTGCGCATAGAACGTGATCCGGTTAACCAGTTTGTGAAAAAAAGCGAGCCTGGCTAAACGAGCTTTCGGAAAGTAAGACTGGCGCCGCACAGCCGGAAGCCGCACTTTTCATACAAGCGCCCGGCTGCCAGGTTTCGCAATTGAGTTCCGACCTCAACAATGCGCACGCCTTTCTCGCGAAACCATCGGAGCGCTCCCAGCGTCGCCAGGCTCGCCACACCGTGGCCGCGTGCGTTTTCCGCGGTCGCCACGAGCACGATCGTCCCAAGCGATACGCCGAGTGTGGAAGCGGCTTCCTGGTCGATCTTGCAAGTGACGTAGCCCAGGACGCTCTCGCCCTGGGAGGCAATGATTACAGCATCGGCTGCGCTGCCCAGACACGAGTTTCGCAACCAGGTCTCATTAATGTGGTCGGCGGCGGCGGAGCTCAGGGCATAGTCGGCATGGAACCGGTCATAAATGTAGGCCGTTCTGGCGATTTTCAACACCTGGTCGAGGTCCGATTGGCGGAAAAGGCGGACGCAAACGCCGCCGGCAGGCGAGGCGGGCTGTGCTCCGAGATCCAGCCCATCCAGTGAAATCGCAAACGTCTGGATGCCGTCGATCAACTCGAAGGCAGAGGCCTCCAGGGCATGAATGGTCGAAAAATCTCCGGCATCCACGCGAGCCGTCAAGTGCCGCACGCCCTCCCGCTGGCACTGTTTGTAAAGATCGCCGATCAAGCGGCGCTTGATGTGTCGGCTCTCCCAGTAATCGCCCTCCGCGACTAGGAACTCGAGACGGGCGCTTGGGAACCCGAACAACTCGCTGTCCCAGGGCAGCTTGCTCCAGCAAGCCGCGCCGCATAGGGACTGGCCGCTCCATTGCAACAGCAGAGAAGCTTGCTCGCTCGCCAATAAGCGCTCCACCCTTTTTTGAAAGAGCCGTTGAAAGGCTTCTGCTGGCGCCGGATGTTGGTAGACATGGCGGCGAGCCAGGTTTTCCACAACGAAGCGCACCGTTACCTCTGATTCCGGAAGAACCGCGAGGGAGTTACTCATGGGAGTGCACCGGCTGATTTTCAGCAAGCGATTCGGGCTGTGCCGAGACGTAGATGCCGCGCCGGCTGACCACGTACGGCGCCGTCTTCAGCAGAAGCTTAACGTCGAGCAGCATCGAGCGCTTCTCGACGTACTCCACATCTAGTTGTTTGCGCTGTTGCCACGGGATGGAATTGCGGCCGTTGAGCTGAGCGAGACCCGTAATGCCAGGCTTGACGTCCAGGCGCCGCTTCTCGGCGAGAGTATAGAAGCTGAGCTGATCCGGGAGTTCCGGCCTCGGACCGACGAGACTCAGATCACCCGCGAGCACGTTGATCAACTGGGGCAACTCATCCAGGCTTGCCTTCCGCAGAAATCGCCCCACCGCGGTCAGCCGCGGATCCCGGTCGCTGTTGAAAGTGGAGCCGTCCGCGTTGCGTAGATCGGCGCACCCGGCGCGCATGGTGCGAAATTTATAAATGGTGAAGGGAACGCCGTAGCGTCCCAAGCGGCGCTGCCGGAACAGCGCAGGCCCCGGAGACGTCAGCCGGATCGCCGCCGCAATCAAGAACATCAGGGGACTCAGCAGCAGCAGCAGCAAGCCCGAAATCGTGACATCCAAAACGCGCTTCGCCGCCGGATACAACTTTGCTTTATGAAACGCGGGGTTTTTGGTTCGCGTTTCCAGTTCTCTGATGGCTGCGCAGTACTCGTCTGCATATTTTTCGAGCATGGTTTGCTCTGTATACCACGCAAGATAGACAGCGCGAGCGGTGCGGCCCAAGCGTTCGGCCAAGCTCGGGTCAGCGATCAGCTTCTGCATGGCCTCTGCCAGCGCACCGTCGTCGCCCGGCGGTACAAGCAGAGCCGCAGAGCCGTTTCGGGTCGCCTCACAGTTGCTGGAGATAGCCGTAGCCACGATCGGTTTGCCGGCGGCCATGGCTTCCAATAGCGCTATCGAAAGACCTTCCCGCACGCTTGGAAGGACCACCAGGTCGCTCGCCGCCAGCAGATCTCCGACATCATTCCGGAATCCTAGAAACCGCACTCGCGGCGCAATGCCCAGTTCTACTGCCAGCGCGGCGACACTCTCCCGGATCGGGCCGCTGCCGGCCAGCCACACGCTCAGAGGCAGGCCGCGGCTGACTAACACCGAGGCGGCTCGCAGCAGATCCTCAATCCCTTTCAGCGGCGCCAAGCGCCCTGTCGAAAGCACAACTACTTCCTTGGCTCCCGCCTCCAGGCTCGCTCTGACCGCATCCCTGCCGGCAACGGCCTCGACTCGCGATTGGGGGATTCCATTAGGTATAGCCCTGATCTGATGACCGCCGGCAATGCGCAATCGCAGGCCCCACTGGCGGTGAAACTCGCTGACAGTGAAGATCCGTCGGCACCAGCGGGAGGCCGCGCGCTCCAAAACGGAACAGGCTGCAATGACGAGCCGCGGCGAGCGCTCGTGAAAGGCGAAACCGTGGGCCGTGTGGAAGATGATAGGAACTCCGGCGAGCCGCGCCGCCAGTCGTCCGACAAAGCCGCCCTTGGAGGTGTGCGTGTGGACAACGGTATAGTGCGCCGCTTTGAGAAAGCGGCGGAGGCGAAGCAACCCCACAACGTCGCGCACAGGACGGATACTCCGCCAGATTACATCGAGCGCCACAACTCCGATTCCCGCCTCGCGCAGCGCGGCCTGGAACGTGGCATCGGTGGTCAAGACATCGACGTTCCAGCCCATCCGTTTTGCGTGACGGGCCAGTTGGAGGATGACGACGGAACCGCCGCCAAACTTCGATTCACCCACAATGTGAAGGACTTTCATATTCCGGATCCCGAACAGCCGCACCTATTCCACAACATGGTCGAGTAAATACTCCAATTGCGGTTCTTGCGAGCCGGCAGCCTCTCTTCCATCTTTTTGATCCCCGCCGGCCGCGTCCGGCTTGCGGCTTAACGGATCCAGGCGCATCCAACGCAGGATCGCATAGGTGGCCGCGGCGGCGGCCAACTGGGAGAGCGTGGCCGCCCAAGCCATGCCCACATCCATGTGCCGCGGGGCCAGCAGCACTGCCAGGCCGATGTTCAGAACTCCGGCGCCGAGCACAATCAAGTTGAAGGGACGGTCCAGGTCGAGAGGCAGCATCCAATGAACTCCCAGAACATTGCGCAGCGCAACTATGGGAGGAAGAATGGCAAAAACTCGCAAAACGACCGCCGCCGGCTCAAAACCCTTGCCGAGCAGTACCCGTACAAGCTGCGGCGCGAGGACGAACATGAACAGACCCATCAGCAGGCCGATAGATACCAGCACCAGAGCGGCCAGCCGCGCGAACCTTTGCGTTTCCGGCCGAGAGCGCTTAGCCAGATTGCTGATGCGCGGGTAGGCGGCGTCGCTGACCGGCCCAAGCAGCCCCAGTATCGCCCGGCAGATTCTGTCAGCTCCGGCGTAGTAGCCGACGACGTGGGGAGGCGCGAACAAGCCCAGGATAAATGCGTTGCCCACCGTGTACATGATTGAGGCGTTTCGCGGAACGAAGGTGGTAAGGCTGCCTCGCAACGCCCCTACCAGCAGGTTGATCCGCGGCGGCCGGAAACGAAGATCGCGGTAGACGAGGTAGAGCGAGCCGGCCAGCGACAACAGCGACGCTGCCCCTTGGATGCCAAGCACCTTCCAGCTATCGGCAGGGCCTCGCACGAGAAAGAAGATCGCCGCGACCGCCGAGCTCTTCGCCAACAGATCGATGGTCACCGCCGCTTTCATGCGTTCCATGCCCTGGTAAAACCACATCACATTGAGACCCTGGACCAGGCACCAAAACAGCCCCGCCCAGAACAAGGCGGGGTGCTCGCGCAGCGGCAAAACGAAATGCCTGACTCCCAGGGCCATTGCCAGACACAAGGCCACCAGGAGCAGCTTCGCCCCCATGACTCCCGCCACCAGCTCGGAGAGCTTGTCCTTCGCTCCCTGGTGGCGGGCCACTTCTCGCGTCGCCGAAAACGTAAAGCCAAACTCCACGATCAGCAAAAGATATCCGCCGAAGGCTTGGACGAAGGCCACCTCCCCCCAACTCGACGGCCCCAGCACGCGGCTCAAGTAGGGAACCGTAACCAAAGCGAGCAGATAGCCGGAACAATACAGGCCGTAGAGCGCAGCTACGTTGTGCACCAAGCCGAGGGGAACGCGGAAATTGAGAATGCGCTTCACCATGCTTTCTCCGCGGGCGCCGCTCTTTTTTTCGTGATCGCGCGGGATGCGCCGATCATCGCCATGATCAGCCACCAATGCCTTTGATAAAGCGCCTCGATTCCGGTGGACAATCCAAGCATGCCGGCGTGAGCTCCCAACAAGCCCACCATCAGCGGCCGTTCCTCCGGGCCTGTCGAGCGGAAGACGGCGGCTCCTCGAACGAAAAACCACAACATGAGTCCCCAAAATACGCTGGCGCCGGCGATTCCGAATTCGGTCATCATCCAAGCCGTGGTGTTATGAATGATGTAAGGCCTTCGCAGAACGGTCGGGTCTCCTTTGGTGAGCTGGTCAAATTGGCCCACGCCGATCCCGAATACGGGACTTTGTGAGAAGAAGGGGAGTGCATCGTGAATCTGCTGGAGGCGCTGGTGTGCTGTATTGGGGCGGCGCGCCAGAAACACGGCTCGCGACTGGCCGAGCAAAAGCATCACAGCAAACACCGCAGCCGCCCCCATCCCGGCATAAGCGAGCAACAGCGAAGGCCGGAACGCTGCGATCACCAGCAGCGCGGCCGCCAGGCCGATCCATGCGGAACGCGAAAACGTCAGCATGAGCGCCGTGGCCAGCACCACGCTGGTTAGGGCCGCGGCAATTCTGCCGAGCAACGGACGCGGCGAAAACAGCGTCACCGTATTGGGGACCAGCGCTGCAACGAGCAAGCCTCCAAAGGCGTTCGGATCGATCAGCATGCCCGAAACGCGAGCCGCGCCGTAGTTGATCCGGGGCACGGATGCCCCCGAGAAGTAGACAATTACGCCCAGCAGCGCATGCAGGGCGACTGCGATTATGAAGATCCGCAGCAGCGAGCGCATGGCGCGCCAACTGCCGCAATTGCTCGTAATGCATAGGTAGCTGCCCATCAGTGAAAGCAGGCCCATGTCTTTAATGAGAATGTAAGAAGTCAGTTTGGCAAGCTGATTCAAGGCGACAAAGGTGGATATCAAGAAGACCATCGCCAGCGCCCAATGAAACACACTCCAGGCTCCCCGGATAATGCGGATTCTCCCGAGTTCGACGGTAAAACAGAGAGCCAGAAACAGATCCGACGGCGCAAGATTCATGGTGCTGGATTCGAATTGCACGGGAAGCAGGAAGACATACGCCCCAAGAAACAGGGGTAACAATCCTGTTCGATGCTCCGCCGCGGTAATCTGGGTACGAACCGGATGCCATCGCGGCTTTTCCCGGAGCATCGGCGGTTGCGCTTCGGGCGTCATTTGGGCTAGAGTTTTCGGGTGGCGTAGGTCGCGTAGCCGTAGAAGGAATCAGTCCTGGGATCCCAGCCGTTCAGAATGGTCCCGAGCACAGTAAGGTTATCCGCCAAGAGCCGCTGAAGACTGGCCGTGGCGGCTTCCCGGCTGGTCTTTTTCGCGCGCAGAACCAAAACCACGCCGTCCGCCGCGCGGCTCAACAGCCGGGCATCGGGACCATGCAGGACCGGCGGAGCGTCTATGATCACCATATCGAATTCCTGCCGGAGTTGAGCAACTAGTTCGGGAAGCCGCTCGCTATACAGCAGAGCCGAGACGCCAGCGGTCTCCTTCGCTTCCTCGGCGACTGTGAGCGGCCCGCTCGGCAGAAGATAAAGATTCGGAATCCCTCGAACACTCTCTGCATATCGCACCGCGCGGGTATTGAGCACGTCGGAGTTGCAGAGCAGGTCGCTCAACCCCGGCCGGCCTGGCAAATTGAAAATTTTGTGCAAGCGAGGACGCCGAATGTCCCCATCGACCAAGAGCACGCGGCGGTTCGTTTGCGCCAGCGCGATAGCCAGATTGGCGGCCACTGTCGTTTTCCCCTCTCCTGGGCCGGGACTGGTCAGGGTGATAACACGGGCCATACCCTCGTACCTTATGCAAAGCGAGGCGGCCGCGTCGTGAAACGACTCAACGAGCAGCGGATACGCGCCATCCCGAGTAGCAAGCTCGACGGTTGGCCCGTGCCTACCTGGTTTTACTGGCCAGCAAGCCTGTAAACCGGCGAGGGCGCCGCGCTGCGGCTTCGGAATCACGGCCAGCTCAGGCATCTGCAAGATGGTTAAAGCTTGGCCGGGCGATTTGAAAGTTACATCGCTGTGCTCGCGCAGCAGAACGACGCCGACCCCGAAAAAGAGCCCCGCAAAAAACGCCACAGAAAGATTGAGCAGATAGTTGGGCTTGTAGGGTCGTGCCGGCGGCAGAGCGCGATTGAGCACTCGGATGTTGCTCGCCGGAACTGCGGCACTCAAGCTGAGCTCCTGGGCTTTTTGCAGCATGGAAGCATGCAGCGCCCGCGCCGTCTCAACTTCCCGTTTGAGGGTGTTGTAATGGATCGATTTCGCCGCCAGGCTCGAAACGAGCTTCGACTGCTCGGCGTATCGCGTGGCGAGCAACTGCTCCCGTCTCTGGGCCGCCTTGTATTCATTTTCGATTCGCTTTCGGGTGGCGGCCAGTTCGCGGTCCCGGGCCGCTTCCAGCACGGCAATCTGGTTTTGGATGGTGCGGACTTTGTAGTGCGACGGGGTTAAGAGAGACGCGAGCGATTCCATCTCGCGCCGCAGATCGGTCAGCTTCACCTCGTAATCTCGCAACGCATTATCACCCATCACCTGAGGAAGGGACTCCGGCGGGACGTCTGCCGCGGCCTGATACTGCGATTGCTTCATGATTCGGTCGGCCTGTGCGGCCGCCAGCTCATTGCCCAACAACCGGAGTCTGGCTTCCGCAACGTTGTCCTGCTGTTGTTCTCCCGTGAAAAGCAGCCCTGCGTTCTGGGCATAATCCTGGGTTTGCCGCTCGAGGTTTTCCAAAGTTTTGCGTATTTCCGTAACCTGTCCGGCGAGCCATTCTCCGACCCGGCGCGCTGTTTCTGAGCGCGCCTGCTGATGTTCGCGGATAAACTCGTCGGCCAACGTGTTAGCGAATTGCGCCGCAAACCACGCGTCCGGGGAATCGTACGTAATATGAATGAGCCGGGCCTGGTTCCAAACACCCAGACGCATGCGCACGGTCTTCAGCGCGCGCTCCCGAGGCGCAATTGGCGCCGCCGGCCGCCGCGCCGCACGGCGGATGCGATCCCCCAAGCCAACCGCCGTGAATTCGGGGCGATTCAGGAAATGCAGTCGGTCCGCGACCCGTCCGAGCACGGACTCGTTTTGGAGAATCTCCACTTCCGTTTGCATCGCCAGGTCGCCCACGCCATCGGGCGGCGCCGCCGGCGCCGCCGGCTCCCGAAACGGCGTAACTGCATCGCTCAGCGGCTGGTATTCGAGCGATGTTTGCGCCTGATACATGGGTGTTTGCCAGGTCGTGTACAGCCAGGCAGCCAAAACCGCTGCCAAAGCCCATGAGAAAATGAACAGCGTTTTTCGCCGGATCAGGCGCCAATAGGCCACTACTGTGTCCAACCCGGCGTCGTTCGACGCGGCGGATGGCGCACCGGGTGGCCAGATACTCGCTTCGGAGCGCGAGAGGCCGATACTGTCCTCGCGTATGGCAGGCGAATTCATGATACGGGGCTCCAAGGATCGATCCCAAGGGGGTGGCATACGTCCTCGAACTTGTTATCGCGGCAGACCCACGCGCCAGATCGTAATGCCCGTGCCTACGTTCAACGCTGCTTCCGCCGCGCGGAGCGCCACATTTCTGGTCGTGTTATTCGGGACGAATAGGATGTCCTCCGGTTCCATCATGATATCCCTGGATTTCCCGGCCAAGATCTGCTTGATGTTTACAGCAATCTCCACGCGCTTCTCATCGGAGGCGCTAGTTCGGAGAATCTTGGCCTTCTCTGGAGCCGCGTTCGGCCCGAGCCCCTCCGCTAAAGAAAGCGCCTGCAACACGGAAATGTGTTCGCGCTCGCTCAAAGCAAAGCCGCCCGATTTGTGAACATCGCCGATCACATACACTGTCTGGGCCTGGGAAACAGAGATGATGTCCTCCGGCTCGATCAGTATATTGGCGCCGGGATTGGAACCTTCTATCAGCTCTCGCAGGCTCACCTCCGCCATACTGAAGCGCTTCGTAGGATCTTGCACCGCAGTCCGGAGCGGTATTTCCCCGTGGTCTGACCGCCGCGTGATTCGCACCGTATTGCCCGCGTCATTTCTAACGCCCTCGGCCATCGAGAGCACTTCAATGAGCGTCTTCCGCCCGCGAAGCTGCTGGATTCCGGGCTTGTTGACTGCGCCAATCACCGACACCGGCTGGCTGTGAAAATCGCTGACCGACACGGTGACCTGGGGTTCCTTCACAAATACGCGCAGGCGGCTTATAATCTCCGCCTTAATCTGCTCGGCCGTCCGGCCACGCGCCAGAATTCTGCCTATTAGCGGCACATCCAGATACCCCTCGGAATCCACGCGGAGGGGTTTGGCGGAAATTTCTTCAGCGCCGAGCGCCCAAACGCTGAGCTCGTCGCCCGGGCCGAGCATATAAGCTTCCACGGCGCCGCTTCCGCTGGGATTCGCCAGGCCGCTCGCCGAAGCCCGCTCTTGCGCGCTCCCGGAAGGCGCTGCCAGCAGCATCACAGCCACTATCCACGTCATGGAGCCGCCGGCTTTTAGAGACCTGAGGGCTGGGATTCGCTTCAACGGCATAGAATCAACTCCACAAGGTTTCGCGGTGGGGCAAAACCAGGTCCTCGTCAATCTCAACCAGCACCGATCGTTGCAGCAGCGTAATGGACAAAATCAGCCGGAAGGGCTTCGTAGACTCCACCACAACGCCCTCTACTCCGGCCAGCGGACCGCTGGCAATCCGCACGCGCTCGCCCGCGGTCAGAAAAGCGTGGGGCTGCATTGGAAAACGGGCGCGCACGACCGATTGCAGCGCCTTCATCTCCTTTTCGTCCACCGGGCACGGCGTGCGTCCCGCCCCCACGAGCCGGATGACGCCTGGAGTCATCAGAATGGGCAGCCGGACCAGAGCATCGAACCGGCAAAATACATAACCGGAAAATAAGGCAAGCTCAAACTGGCGGATGTGCCTCCCATACCGGTGTTGACGCCGGTAAAGCGGGACGAACGTTTCGTAACCTTTGTGCCGCAACAGCCGCGATACCGCTTTCTCATGGCGCGGCCTGACCGCCAGCGCAAACCATTCCGCCAGATTGCCGCCATCACGCAGCGCAGCGCTTGTCGTTTCCGGTTCGGGCCAAAATTCCTTCATCGGACAAACAGGGCGCTGGGAGTTTCCTGGAAACATAGCTACCGCAATCTCAGTTATCAGGAACTGAGTCCACGCTGCTCCTTAACATCCCGATGCGCTGCAACGCCAATGCCAGTTGCCTTGCGGCCGAAGCTCGCAGAAGCAAACCAAAAGCGCTCCGCACACTTACGAAGTTTCGGGGAAGCGTGAACAAAGCTCGCCTGTTCCTCGCAAAGTGGAAGTCCGGGCCACAACTGTGGCGTTGCAGTTCCGTAATCACTAGAGCGAAGGCCCCGCTTATAGACGTTTTATTTGGGAGCGGCTCTCTCAATTCCGGCCAGGATTTCCCTGATCCCTGAAAAAAGCGATACGCTGGCTCATGCCTATCTAAAATGTTTAGGGAAGCGGATGATCTTTGATGATCTCTGATGATCTCTATGGATATCGAGGCGCGCCAGCAGCGCCGATCGTCGCCGTCCTAGCGGGGCACGAAGTATCCGTTCACAGACGGCCCGGCGCAACCGGGGTACGGCCGGGACGTATGTACGTTTACGATTGCGTAATCCCCAAAATGCAAATTCGACAAGCGGATGTGGGCAGCGTACGTTAGCCCTCTACTTTTTCGGCGGCTGAACTCCTTATACTGCGGTAGTGTTGTTTCGAGGCAAGCAGCGTTGCCGTCGGCGACTCTAGGCGCGCTGAGAATGACGAACCAAGCGTCCGGCTATTGCGTATCAGGCTGGCCGCAGCGGGTCAATTCTAGTGGCACACCGATTCCACTTTCGAGGGAAATCGCGGCGCAGATCGAAGCTTTTATGAAGGAAACCTTGACGTTCGCAGGAACAGAAGGCGAGGCTTCGGGCGAGGCCTGCTTCTGCGCGGATGAGCGGAAGCGTGGGCGGCGCCCGCGCTTTCCGCTGCTGAAAAGGACTGTGTTCGGCAAGGGCTCCGTGACACTGGTAAGTTTGCCCTTTCTCCAGTTGACCAGCGTGGAGGCTGCGGTACCCAATGAACAGACGTCGCGTTCTCGTAGTAGATGATGACAAGAGCATCCTTACCTATCTTTCCGATCTTCTGGCCGATCGCTACGACGTAGACTGTCTGGATTCGGGCGATGGAGTCGTGCCGTATCTGACCTCAGGCGTCCACCCGTCTTTGATCCTGCTGGATCTGATGATGCCGGCGGTCAGCGGTCTGGATGTGCTGGCCGCGATCGAACGCCTCAACCGCCGGCCGCCCGTGATCGTTCTGTCAGCGCTCGGCCAGATCAACACCGTGGTGAGGGCGATGAAGCTTGGCGCATCGGATTATCTGGTCAAGCCGGTGGAAGAACAGGACCTCTACCGCGCCATCGAAAACGCATTAGAAGAGTCCGACGACCTGGAAGAACCAGCGGCGCCCGCTGCCGCTTGCGGGGCCGAAATCATTTCGGCGAACCGCCAGGTGCTTCGCGTCAAGCAAATCGCGGCGCAAGTGGCGGACGCGGAGGTTCCTGTTCTCCTGCTCGGGGAGTCCGGCGTGGGCAAGGACGTATTTGCCCGCTATATCCATGCCCGGTCGAGCCGTAACAGCGCGCCCTTCATCAAGGTGAACTGCGCAGCGCTCCCGGCCGACCTGCTGGAATCGGAGCTGTTCGGATACGATCGCGGGGCCTTCACCGGAGCCCTTCGGGAAAAGCCGGGAAAGTTCGAGCTCGCCGGCCGAGGGACGCTTTTTCTGGACGAAATCGGCGAAATGAGCCCCTTGCTTCAGGCTAAGCTTCTGCACGTTCTCCAAGACGGAGAATACAGCCGCCTGGGAAGCACACGCACAACCCTGTCGCAGGCGCGCATTATCGCTTCGACCAACAAACGCATCGAGGAAGCGGTGTCGAAAGGCGAATTCCGCGAGGATTTGTATTTCCGTCTGAATGTGATTCGTCTGCAAATCCCCCCGCTTCGCGAAAGGCGCGAGGATATTCTACCGTTATCGAATTTCTTTTTGGAAAAATACCGCGCCCAATACCCGCGCTCGCCCCGGCAACTGCCCCGCGAGCTGATACAGGCCATCCTGCTCCATTCCTGGCCAGGCAATGTGCGGCAGCTCGAAAACACGATTAAACGCTTTCTCGTGCTGCCGGATCTTGATTTTGTGCTGGCCGAGTTACGGGAATCCGGGGCTCCGTTCCATGTCCACTCGCCGCCGCAAAATCTGTCTCTGAAGCGCGTGTCCGCCCTTGCGGCGGAAAAAGCAGAGAAAGAAGTGGTGCTCCGCACACTCGATGAGACGAACTGGAACCGAAAGCAGGCTGCGCGCGAGCTCAATATTTGCTACAAAGCCCTGCTGAACAAGCTTCGAAAATGGGATATACCGGGCCGATCCAAAGGTCCCATCGAGCCTCCCGCGATATAACGTCGCAGACGCGGCGGACGCCGAACGACCCGCTCAACCGCCTCCGGCCTGGAATACTCGATCATCGCGTTTCTGACAGGCAGGAGTACGGACGCTGTTTTTCAGCCGCCCGGCGGGCAGCTTCACGGCCGCCTTTTCCAGCTTTGCTACCGGATTGTCAGGCCCAAATGTTCGACACGAAAACGAGTTTCACGGGCTTGAATCCCAGGCGGAAGTGGCTCGCGAGAGAAAGCTCATTCCCCTGCTCCACATAGGTCAGCACCCGGCGTCGGCCAAGCTCCTCCATCAGGGCGGACAGGTGGCTCTTGAACCTGAGCCACACGCCGCTCCCCCGATACTCGGGCAATATAAACGCATCGTAAGCATAGACGCAATCGCGCGGCACCGTTATCCGGTATTTAAAGGGCTCGGCGATGTGGCACGGCCGGATGGAGAACCACTCGTATCCAATGATGTCTGCGCCCACTTGAGCAACCACGCAATGGTCGCCCGAGCGAAAGCGCTTAAGGAACTGGTGATATTTGCTGGCGCCGCACATTGCCAGTTGATTCAGGTCATCCAGAGACCCTGCCCGAACTTTTCCCGGGCCGCGCAGCATGGTTCGTGGGATGTGCGGAGGATGATCGAGCTCCAGCAGATACAGGCAGCCGATTTTTAGACAATGAAACGAGAGCCGGTCTACGATGGCGCGGAGAATGCACAGGAAGGGTTTTTGACCCAGTTTCACCATTTTCCGGGAACGTGGAGCGGCTCTCGCCACGGCAGTGCGTTACACTTCTTGGACCGGCGCCACCAGCACGGGCTGCCGGTGCAGATAGCGCGTTGCATTTCTCTTCGAGTCGATCAGCCCGTAGACTCGCTGTACCTGCGCAGGCGAAAGATTCGCCTCCGCCGCCACTTCCTCCACCGGAGCGCCGCAGTTTTTTCCGCAGAGGCAGAGATCCATTTTGTCGTAGGGCAAAGAAAAGTAAAATTCCTCCTGCGACTGATCGAGTGGATAGGTATCGGTGGTTGGATTGCGTTGCCGGATCTCCTCCGGTATGCCCAGATATGCGGCGAGTTGGTATACCTCGGACTTATATAAATGAGCGATCGGTTTGAAATCGGCAGCCCCGTCCCCGTTTTTGACGAAAAATCCCTGGTCATATTCCAGCCGGTTGGGCGTGCCCGCGACGGCGTATCCCAGAAGATCCGCGTAGTAGTATTCCATCATCTTGCGCGTCCTCTGCTTGAAGTTGGTGGCGGCCACGATTTGTGAATACGCCTCCGCCGTCAGCCTCGCTTTCGTTTGAACATGCGACGGCGATTCCACGACAATCGAGTAGACCGCGTAACGCGGCCCGCCGAGCAATTCGGGTAAAACGAGTTTGCACTTATAACCCGCGCCATACTCAGGAACCACGCTGCGAATGGCCTCGTCGCGCCGACGGTAGCAGCCGGCGGCGGCGAGGATCGGCGTGATGTCCTCCACGACCGATCGAATTCCCAGTTGCTCGGCGACAAGTCTGCCCAAACGAAGGCTGTCGGCGGACGAATCCGCCTCAGGAAGAAACAAGCCGAGCACCCGGTCCTTTCCCAGTGCGCGCGCGCAAAGGGCGGCCACCACGCTGCTGTCAACCCCGCCGGAGAGCGCAACGACGGCCCCTTTACGTCTCAAATCGCGCCGCACGATGTCGCGGATCGCCCTCTCCAGGCGCAAGGCGACATCGCCGGCGTCAATCCTCAACATCTCCGCGGAAAACCTCGCAGCGGTGCTCATCCCTGTTCTCCCCCTAGGGAAGCCAGCTCGCGCCGGCTGATCTTGCCGTTGGCGCTCTTGGGGAGCGCCGCCCGAAACTCCACAAACTTCGGAACCATGAAGTCTTCCAGATGCCGCGAGCAATGGCGCAGAATCTCCTGCTCGCGGATGGTCGATCCCTCGCGCAAGGTCACGACGGCCTTCACCGCCTCGCCCAGCACGGGATCGGGCACACCGACCACTACAGCCTCCGCAATGCCCTGCAGGCCATATAGAACTTCTTCCACCTCTCTGGGGCTTACCTTCTCCCCTTTGGTCTTGATGATGTCATCCTTGCGCCCGACAAAATAGAGGTAGCCCTCTTCGTCCATTTGGAAGAGATCTCCGCTGTAGAGCACCCGCTCGCCCGGCACTGGCCCCGGCTTGAGCACCTTTTCGGTTTCCTCGGGCAGACCCCAATAGCCCTTCATTACGTTGGATCCCCGGATTACCAGTTCTCCGACCGTGCCCGGGCCGACTCGCTGGCCTCGCTCGTCTACGATATAAACTTCTTCGTTAGGTATGGCCTTCCCGACCGACTTAGGCCTAATGTCGATCTGGTCGGGCGGAAGATACGAAACCCGCTTGCACTCCGTGAGCCCGTACATCGAGTAAATTTTGACGTGCGGAAAAATCTTCCGTAGCTGCGCGATCTGGTGGACCGGCAGAGCAGCCGCAGTATTTGTCAGGTAGCGCAAGGCTGGAAAACGATAACTGCTCAAGTCCATTTGCAGCAGTATTGCGGCCATGGTCGGCACCAGCGGAAGCCCTGTCACCTTCTCTCGAATCATCGTCTCCAATACTGCGCGCGGATACGTGAAAGAACGCTCCAATACAAGCGTGCCGCCGATCTGGAAAGCCATTAACACCTGATACAAGCCGTAGTCAAAAGACAGAGGGAGGACATTTACGATCACATCATCGGGAGTGTTCTCCAGATAGGTCGTGATGGAGGTCGCCGCCGAAACAATGTTCAGATGGGTGAGCATCACGCCCTTTGGCCTTCCCGTGGATCCTGAGGTGTAAATCAGGGCGGCCAGGTCAATGTCAATGCATTGCTTCCGCGGCGGGGTGTCCGGCCAGCCCGAATCCTCCGCAATATGGTCCCATTCGGCATCGGCCAACACAATTGATTTGAGGTGGGAAAGCCCCGGGCGCTGCTGCTCCAGCATGGCGATTCGGGTGGAATCGGTGATCAACGCACAAGCCCGGCAGTCGTTCAAAATATACGCCAGCTTTTCAGCCTTTGTGCTTGGATGAATGACGAGAAAAATCGCGCCAGCCTTAAGAATGGCGAAGATAGCCACAACGGCTTCCGGCGAGTTTTCCAGTTGAACGGCGACCCGATCGCCGCGGCACACGCCCTGCCGAATCAAGGCATGCGCAAGCCGGTTGGACTGGCGTTCGATCTCGCGGTACGTGAGCCGGCGCGACCCGCATACGAGAGCGGTCTTTTCGGGCGATTTTTCGGCGCTGCGCTCGAGAAAAGATTCTACTTGCACCTTGGCCCTCCTACGCCGCCTGTTGGAGCTTGGTTTGAATGAATCTGCTGAGGTTGTTGATCGAATCCAGATTGTCCGGCACCAGATCTTCGTCTTCGATTTTGATCTGATATTGCCGCTCCAACAGACTTACCAGTTCCAGAACGCTCGTGGAGTCGATAATGCCTTTTTCCAAAAAGGAGTCATCATCCGAAAATTGACCGTCCACCTGGCCGAAAAGAAGATGTTCCACTACCAAAGCCCGCAAGTCCTGATTGAGTGTTTGATTAAGTGTTTCCATAGCCGGATCTTTTTCCAAAACTCCTGATGAATTGATCAATCACAAGCTGAGTAGAGAGAATGCCGACGAGCGCCATATTGTCCCGAATGCTTCCGGAACCGCCGTTGCGAAACCTCTGGATGAGCCTCTGCACAGACGCTGGATTGAAGATGCCGTCTTGTTTGAGACGTTCCGGGGAGAGCAGCTCTTCCACATAATCGTAGGGAGATCCATCGAAAAAACTCTTTGCCTCCGGGGCTCGATAAGGCTGTTTCGCTCTTTGTTTAATGGATCTCGGTATCAAGCCGTTGACGCACTGCTTCAATAAATACTTCTCATTGAGCCCCCGCATCTTCAGCGGCGGCGGCAGAGCGGCGGCGAACTCGGCCACCCGGTAGTCGAGAAACGGCATTCGGCACTCCACCGCATGGGCCATAGCTACACGGTCGCCCTGCGAAGAGAGAATATAGCCGGGAAGGAGATAACTTGCCTCGAGGTATTGCGACTGTGAGAAACCATCCCACTGAAAATAGGCAGGCGGAAGCGAAGCTTCCAATCCCGCGTAGCAATCCCGGGTTGCCAGCGCGGATTTGACCTGATCGGAGAAAAACAACTTCAATCCCGCAGTCAGCTCCCAGCGCGGAACATGCGAGAAAAAGGGCTTCTGCAAGTCCTCCGGGCGAATCCGAAAGAAGGCGCGCAGGTACGCGTTCGACTGGCGTTGCAGTTCCGGCAGGTACGGATAGAGCCGCCGCAGCAAGAGCGGTCTGATTCGGGAATCCGGGTGGGCGGCCCAGAACCGGCGGATCTTTGCCTCTTTGAAGATATCGTACCCGCCGAGCATCTCGTCGGCACCCTCGCCGGTCAAGACCACCTTATAGCCGTGGGACGCCGCCAGCCGGGAAAGCAGATACATGGGTGCGGGCGCCGTCCGCAAAACCGGCTGTTCCGCATGCCACACCACGTCGGGAAACACCGCGGCGATTTCCCGGCCCGTGCAGAGGATTTCTTGATGATCCGTCTCGAGAAAGCGAACGGCTTCCCGCTGATACGTGCTTTCGTCGAAGCCCGGGTCATCGAAGCTCACCGAAAATGTTTTCAGCCGGGCGTCGGAAAACCTCCGGATCAGCGCCGTGGTGACCGTGGAGTCAAGGCCGCCGCTGAGGTAAGCGCCGACGGGAACATCCGATCGCAGGCGAATCCTGGTGGCGTCCACGAGCAGCGCAAACAACCGGTCCGCACTGTCCCGCTGCGCGTGCGGCGCGCAGTTGAACGCGAGCTGCCAATACGGCCACACCGTCACTTCACGGCCAGCGACGCTCATTGAATGCCCGGGGGGCAGTTCTCGGATATTTTGGAAAATCGTGCGCGGAGGGACTCTGCACCAGAAGGTGAAGATATCGTCGAGAGCATCCAAATCCAACGCACGGCCGACGCCAGGATGGGCCAACACGGCCTTCATCTCGGATCCGAAAACAAACGCTCCGCCGGTAACAGAATAAAAAAGCGGCCGGATGCCCAGCCGGTCGCGGGAAAGGAAGAGACGCTGTCTCCGGGCGTCCCAGATTGCAAACGCCCATTGGCCGTTCATACGGGAGACGCAATCCTCGCCGTATAGCCGGTAAAGATGCAGTATGACCTCAGTGTCGGACTGTGTACGGAAGCAATGGCCTCGTTCGAGCAGCTCCGCGCGCAACTCCAGGTAATTGAAAATCTCGCCGTTGAAGGTGATCGAGAGCGATCCATCCTCCGTTTGCATGGGCTGGCGCCCTCCGGCTAGGTCAATGATGCTTAGTCTGGCGTGAGCCAGGCCCGCGCCGGAGTCGCAATAAAGGCCGGTCGCGTCCGGCCCCCGATGCCGGATGAGAGCGATCATGCGCCGAAGTAATGCGGGGTCCGCCGGTTCGTTGAAGTTCAAAAGACCCGCAATCCCGCACATAGGCTCACACGCTCGCTTTTTAACCGGGCCGAGTTTTTCACCGCAAACGGGCGCTTTAACATGGGCCCCCCGCGGCATTGCTGCTCCACAGTCAACCTGGCGCCGTGCAGAAACGTACAGCCTGCGCCGCCGCGGGTACTCGAACGTGCTTTGATGCACACTCTGTGCCATCCCATGCCCCGGCCCCACCCGCATGTAAGGCCAAGCACCGATTTTTCCCTGGTAGATGCCCCTGCTACACGGATTCTCCCGGAAAAACCTTGGTCTGCCTTTCAATTGCTTGAGAGCACGCCTTATCAGAGCGCCGGCTTCCGGACAGGAGTGCCGGTTCGAGCAAGCCTCGGCTGCGGAAATGCCTCAAAAGCCTCAAAACTCCCGCCGGTAGGGAAAAACTAACCGGGAATATTTGACGGTAAGTTGTACACGATCTGCATGCGGGACGATCGGCTGAGGAAACGATGGGCTGAGGAAAACAGTGGCGGGGCCCCGCAAGGTGCGAAGATTTTGTGTGCAACGCGGAGTGGAGGACCTGACATCCGCCCTCCGCGATCCGCTTCGCGTCCCTGATCCCGCCCTTAAGCTGGGGTCGGCGTCGCCGCAGGCGCTATTTTCCGTTGCTTTCGGGCGCGGTAGCGCTCAACAGCGCTCGACATGTACGTGTAAATGACGGGGGTCAGATACAAAGTTACTAACTGCGAGAACAGCAGGCCTCCCACGACGGCCAGACCCAGCGGCTGGCGGGCTTCGCCGCCCGCACCGTATCCTAGCGCGATGGGCACAGTGCCCAGCAACGCGGCCATCGTTGTCATCATAATCGGCCGGAAACGAATCAGGCAGCCTTCATAGATGGCGTCGAGCGGCTTCAGACCTTCGTTCCGCTCGGCTTCCAACGCAAAATCGATCTGCATGATCGCGTTCTTCTCGACGATGCCGATCAGCATGATCAATCCCACAAAGGCGTAGATGTTCAAATCCATGCGGAACAAAAACAGCGTGAGCAGCGCGCCGAAACCGGCGGAGGGCAGGCCCGAAAGGATCGTGAGCGGGTGGACATAGCTTTCATAGAGAATGCCCAGGACAATATAGACCACCGCAATAGCGACGATCAGCAGCACCCACAGGTTGGTCAGAGAGCTTTGGAAGGCTTTTGCCGCCCCCTGAAAGGAGGTGCTGACCGTGGCCGGCAAGCTGTGCTCGGCAAGCTCCTGGATATGGTTGACCGCGTCGCCAAGGGAAACGCCGGGCCTCAAGTTGAATGAGATCGTCACCGCCGGGAGCTGTCCGAAATGGTTGATCGTCTGAGGTCCGGATTCCCGGTTCACACGGGCTACGGTGTCAAGCGGGATCAATTGCCCGCCGGTCGACTTGAAATAGAGGAGCGAGAGCGCGGTAGGATCGGCTTGGTATATCGGCTTGAGCTCCAGCAGGACCTTGTACTCGTTGATGGCGGCATAGATTGTGGACACCCACCGGGGGCCGTAAGCGTCATAGAGCGCGTTTTCGATCTGCTCGGCGCTCACCTGGAGGGCCGCCGCCCGGTCGCGATCGATGCTGACGTTCACCTGAGGCGTCCGGATTTGCAGATTGCTGGTGACGTCCTGGAGCTCGGGCAGTCGAGCGATCTCGCGCTCCAGCTTTTCCGCCGCCGAATACAGCTCTGCTTTGTCCGGGGCATGCAGCGACAACTGATAGGGGCTCTGCGTCACCTGTCCGCCAAGCTGCACCGTGGGCGGGTTCTGCAAGAAGACCTGCATGCCGGGGAAAGTCGAAAGCTTCGGACGCAGCTCCTCGATCACGTCATTCACCAGAAGTTTCCGCTGCGAGCGCGGCTTCAAGTGGACCACCAGTTCGCCGAAATTCGGCCCCCCCAGCGTCGAAGCCGTGGTGCCGCCCACGCTCGAAACCAGAGAGTCCACATTCGGGTCTTCGCGAACCACCTCGGCGATCGCTTTCTGGTACTCCACCATCTGGTAATACGAAGTTCCTTGCGCGGCGCCGGTGACGATGACCAGCTGATCGGTGTCTTGGTCGGGAATGAAACCCTTCGGTATCCTCAGAAACATATATCCCGTCACCACAAGCACGATGACGAACGTAGCCAGCGTCGCCGGCCGGTGGCGCAGCACCGATTGCAAAGTCACGTCGTAAACGCGAAGCATGCCCTCGAAGAACCGCTCGGTGACCCGGTAGAACCACGACCGCTGCTGCTCGTGCGGCGGCCGCAGAAAGCGGCTGCACAGCATGGGCGTCAGAGTCACCGAAACCAAACCCGAAATCAGAATGGCCACGCAGATGGTGACTGCAAATTCGCGGAAAAGGCGGCCCAGCACGCCGCCCAAAAACAGCACCGGAATGAACACCGCCGCCAGCGAAAAAGTCATGGAAACGATCGTGAATCCGATTTCCCGCGACCCTCGCACCGAGGCCTGCAACGGATCCTCGCCCATCTCCATGTGGCGGACGATGTTCTCCAACATCACAATCGCGTCATCCACCACGAAGCCGATGGAGAGAATCAGCGCCATCATGGAGAGGTTATCGAGGCTGTAATTCAACAGATACATCACGGCGAAGGTGCCGATGATGGAAAACGGCAGCGCGAGACTGGGGATCACCGTGGCCGAAATATTCCGCAGGAACAGAAAAATCACCATGACAACCAGTCCCAGCGTCAGAGCCATGGTGAACTGCACGTCCTTGTACGATTCGCGGATCGTGTCGGAGCGGTCATACAGAATATTCATCTTCACCGACGGCGGCAGCTCTGATTGGAAAATCGGGAGCAGCGCTTTGATGCCGTCGGTCACCGAAATCGTATTGGTTCCCGGCTGGCGCTGGATGGCCAGAACAATCGACCGCTGCGTCCCTTCATGGGTCGAAAACCACGATGCGCTCTTGTCGTCCTCTACGCTGTCGATCACCCGGCCCAGTTCTTCCAGCCGCACGGGCGTACCCTTGCGATAGGCCACCACCAGGGGCCGGTAAGCGGCGGCGCTCGTCAACTGGCCGGTCGCCTGAAGGGTGAATGCCCGCTGTGGCCCGATAATGGCCCCTGTGGGAAGATTCACATTCCAGTTCTTCAAGGCGGCCTCGACCTCATTGATGCCGATCTGGCGGGCAGCCAGGGCGTGCGGGTCAATCTGCACGTGAACCGCGTATTTTTGGGCTCCCAGCACCTGAACCTGCGCCACGCCGCTCACCATGGAGATGCGCTGGGCGATTCGTGTTTCCGCGTATTCATCAAGCGTCCAAAGGGGAAGAGCGCCCGAAGTGAGAGCGATGTAGAGAATCGGCTGATCCGCCGGATTCACTTTGGTGAAGGTCGGCGGAGCCGGCATGCCGGGGGGCAGCAGCCGCGCGGCCTGCGTAATGGCGGCCTGCGCGTCCACCGCCGCGCCGTCCAAGCTCCGGCTGAGATCGAATTCCAGGGTGATCTGCGTCGAGCCGAGCGAGTTGACCGAAGTCATTGCGTTCAGGCCCGCGATCATCGAAAACTGATTTTCGAGTGGCGTCGCCACGGCCGATGCCATCGTCTCCGGGCTGGCTCCGGGAAGGCTGGCGGTGACCAGAAGAGTGGGAAAGTCCACGTTGGGGAGGTCGCTGACGGGCAGCGACCGATAAGCCACGAGCCCGAACAGGGCGATAGCCGCCATCAGGAGGCTTGTCGCGATCGGACGCTCTATAAAGTGTGAAGATATGTTCGTCATGGAAACCTGCTCAATCGCCCTTGGCTGCGGCCGGGCGCAGCGGCGCTGTTATCGCGCCGGCGGCCGGCTCCGCTGCGGGAACCGGGACTCCCTGCCCAAGCTTCCGCATCTTCCACCGCTCTGCCAGCGACGCCATGTAGGTATAAACCACCGGCGTCAAATATAGCGTAATCAATTGAGAAAATAGCAAGCCGCCAACTACGGTCAAGCCCAGCGGCCGCCGCGCCTCGCCTCCGGCGCCGTAACCTAGTGAAATCGGCAGCGCCCCCAGCAGGGCCGCCATTGTCGTCATCATGATGGGTCGGAAGCGGATCAGGCAGCCTTCATAAATGGCTTCGGCGGGGCTTTTCCCTTCTTTTCTCTCCGCTTCCAGCGCGAAATCGATCTGCATAATCGCATTTTTCTTGACGATCCCGATCAGCATGATCAGGCCCACGAAGGCGTAGAGATTGAGATCGACTTTGAAGAGCAACAGCGTCAGCAGCGCGCCGAACCCCGCCGAAGGCAGCCCGGAAAGAATTGTGATCGGATGCACGTAGCTTTCGTAGAGCACTCCGAGAACGATATACACCACCATTACGGCGATCATCAGCAGCATGCCCAGGTCCTTGAGGGAATCCTGAAACACTTTGGCCGCACCCTGAAAGCTCGTGGTAACCGTGTCCGGCAGGATGCGCTCCGCCAGCTCTTCAATCTGCGAAACGGCGTCGCCCAGCGCAACTCCCGGCTTCAGATTGAAGGAGATGGTGACGGAAGGCAGTTGACCGGAGTGGTTCACGCTGAGCGGACCCGCATCGGCGGTGAGTTTGGCGAACGAACCTAGCGGCGCCAGACGGCCATCCTGCGCCTTGAAATAGAGCAGAGACAGAAAATCCGGCTGCGTTTGGTACTTCGGCAGGATTTCCAGCAGCACCTTATACTGGCTGTTCGGCGCATAAATCGTGGACGCCCACCGGGGGCCATACGCGCTATACAGCGCCGACTCGATCTGTGTCACGTTCAACCCGAGGGCCGCCGCTTTATCCCGGTCTACCGCCACGTTGACTCGAGGGTTCTTGATCTGCAAATCCGTGTTCACATCAAGGATGGCCGGCAGGCGCGCCATTTCTTCTTCCAGTCTCTCCGCCTGTTGGTAAAGCTCGGCCGTATCAGGTCCTTGCACTGTGAACTGATACTGGCTCCTGGACATCCGCCCGCCGATGCGAATGGAAGGCGGCGCCGTCATGTACACGCGCACTCCAGGAAAGCGCGAAACCTTCGGCCGCAGTTCCTCGATTACTTCGGTGACGCTCAGCTTCCGCTCTTTGCGAGGTTTCAACTGCACGAAAAAGCGGCTCGAATTGGACCCGGTATTGAAGGCTCCGCCGGCGCTGCCCATGAGCATATCTATGTTAGGGTCTGCGCGAAGAATGGCCGCGATCTGGTGCTGGTATTTCACCATCTGCTCGAACGCGGTCCCCTGCGCCGCTTCCAGATTCACGTTCATCTGGTCGCTGTCCTGCTCCGGGATGAATCCTTTCGGGATCTTTACAAACAGATAGGCCGTGGCCGCCAGAACGATCAAAAACACTGATATCATCACGGGACGGTGCCGCAAAACCCATCGCAGGCTGCCGTCATAGGCCCGCAGCAGGGATCCAAACAAACTCTCCATGGTCCGGTGGAAACGGCTCTGCTGGCGGTGGTTGAACGGACGCAGGAACCGGCTGCACAGCATGGGGGTCAGGCTGATTGAGACCAGGCCCGAGATCAGAATGGCAACGCAGATCGTTACGGCGAACTCGCGAAACAGGCGGCCCAGAATCCCGCTCATGAAGAGCACGGGGATGAAAACCGCGGCCAGCGAAACGGTCATCGAGACGATCGTAAAGCCGATCTCTTTCGATCCGTTGAACGCCGCCTGGAGCGCCCCCTCCCCATGCTCCATGTGCCGGACGATGTTCTCCAACATGACGATGGCGTCGTCCACGACGAAGCCCACGCAGAGGATCAGCGCCATCATGGAGAGGTTGTCCAGCGTGTAATCCAGCAGATACATCACGGCGAAGGTTCCCACGATCGAGAACGGCAGCGCCATGCTGGGAATCAGCGTCGCGGAAGTGTTCCGTAAGAAAAGAAAAATGACCATGATCACCAGGCCGAGCGTGACCATCATCGTGAACTGGATGTCGTGGAACGCTTCGCGAATGTTCTTCGAGCGGTCGCCGCGAATCATCAGCCGAACCGAAGGCGGAAGCTCCGCTTGAAACTCCGGTATCAGCTTTTTGATCGCATCGGTGACCTCGATCGTATTGCTGCCCGGCTGCCGCATGATCGCCAGGTCGATGGCCCGCTGCATTCCGTCCCGCCCGTAGAGCCAGGAGCCGGTCTTGTTGTCTTCGACGCTGTCGATGACAGTACCAAGCTGCTCCAGACGTACCGGAGCTCCGTTTCGGTAAGCCACAATCATCGGCCGGTAAGCCGCGGCGTTTGGAAGCTGCCCGTCGGCCTGCACGTTGAAGGCCTGATGCGGGCCGTATAAGGTGCCCGTCGGCAGGTTGACGTTCCAACTCTGCGCGGCGGCTTGAATCTCATTGATGCCGATCTGCCGGGCGGCGAGCTTGGTCGGATCCACCTGAATGCGGACGGCGTACTTCTGCGATCCGTGGACCATCACCTGAGCGACGCCACTCACCATCGAAAGGCGCTGCGCGATCCGGTTTTCCGCGTAATCATCAAGCTCCCAGATGGGCAGGCTCGAAGAGGTGAGGCCGAGAAACATAATCGGCATGTCGGCGGGATTGTACTTGCGGAACGAGGGAGGGGCCGGCATGCCGGGCGGCAGCAGGGGCATGGCTTCGGCGATGGCCGTTTGCACGTCGACGGCCGCGCTGTCCTGGGTTCGCGAAAGATCAAACTGGAGCGTGATCTGCGTGTTCCCCATCGAGTTCACGGAGATCATCGAGTCTAGGCCGCCGATCATCGTGAACTGCCGCTCGAGCGGAGTGGCTACTGCCGAGGCCATCGTATCCGGGTTGGCGCCTGGAAGATTCGCCGAGACTACCAGCGTCGGGAAGTCCACATTCGGCAGGTCTGCAACGGGCAGGGCGCGGTAGGCTAGGACGCCGAACAGAGCAACCGCCAGCATCAGCAGGCTAGTAGCGATTGGGCGGCGGATGAATGTCTCGGAGATATTCATCGTCTCTCCTCGGCCAGGCAGTCCCGCGGCGGGCAGCATTGCTGCTGCGCTTCCCGATCTGCGCCCGGACGGAAGCCGCGGGGAATCGGCCTCCGGCGGCCTGCTATCGGGCTGCCGATCACCCGGCTTCCCCTTCCGGCAACAAGCGGCCGTAGCAACCCGGAATTTGATAAAGCATAGACGACGCCCCGGCAAGCCATCGTTGCTGCACTCGTTAATCGCCCTTCGCGGCGGCGGGCTGGAGAGAACCCGGCACGGCGGCGCCCTGAGGTTCCAAACGAGGCTCCGGAGCCCGACGCCCATAGGCCTTGCGGGCTTTCCAGCGCTCCACAATCGAGGCCATATAAGTGTAAACGACGGGAGTCAGATACAAGGTAATCAACTGGGAGCACATCAGGCCGCCCACTACGGCCAAGCCGAGAGGACGCCGCGCTTCCCCTCCCGCCCCGTACCCCAGCGAAATGGGAAGCGCCCCCAGCAGCGCCGCCATGGTAGTCATCATGATAGGCCGGAACCGTATCAGACAACCTTCATAGATGGCCTCGGCTGGCGTTTTTCCTTCTTTCCGCTCCGCTTCCAACGCAAAATCGATCTGCATGATCGCGTTTTTCTTCACGATGCCGACCAGCATGATCAGGCCGACAAACGAGTAAATATTAAGGTCCACCTTAAACAGAAGCAGAGTCAGCAGGGCCCCAAATCCGGCGGAGGGCAGCCCCGAAAGGATCGTGATCGGGTGAACATAACTTTCATACAAAACCCCGAGCACGATATAGACGACCATGATGGCGACCATCAGCAAGATGCCCAGATTTCGCAGAGAATCTTGAAACGCCTTGGCGGCTCCCTGGAAGCTGGTGGTGATCGTGGGAGGCAGGTTTTTGGTGGCTACTTCCTGAATTTGGGCAACGGCCTCGCCCAGAGAGACTCCCGGTTTCAAATTGAAAGAGATGGTAACAGAAGGCAACTGACCGGAGTGGTTTACGGTGAGCGGGCCGGCATCCTCGGAAAACTTGGCGAACGACTGGAGCGGCGCCAACTGGCCGTCAGAGGACTTGAAGTAGAGCAGCGGCAAGGACACCGGATTGCTCTGGTACTGCGGCAGCAGTTCCAGCAATACGCGGTTCTGGCTGTTCGGAGCATAGATCGTCGTCGCCCAGTTCGGGCCGTAGGCGTTGTACAGCTCGGCTTCGATATCGGCTATGTTCAAATGCAGGGCAGCAGCTTTGTCCCTGTCGACGGCGATGTTCACCCGCGGGTTTTTGATTTGCAGATCTGTAGTCACATCCTGAAGGCCGGGCAGCCGCGCCACTTCCCGCTCCAAGCGCGCCGACTGTCTGTAAAGCTCCTCCGTATCCGGCCCCTGCACCGTAAACTGATACTCGCTCTTCGACACCCGGCCTCCGATTCGGATCGAAGGGGGGGCGGTCATAAAGACCCGCACCCCCGGGAACCCGGAAACCTTGGGCCGCAGTTCCTCGATGACTTGCATTACATCGAGCTTCCGCTGCTCGCGGGGCTTCAGCATCACCGACATGCGCCCGGTGTTGGAGCCGATGTTGAATCCGCCGCCGACCATGGACAAGAACGACTCGATATTCGGATCCGAGATCACGATGTCGGCGATCTTCTTCTGATACGCGAGCATCTGGTAGTACGAAGTCCCTTCGGCGGCCTCCGTCGTTATGTACAACTGATCCATATCCTGCGTCGGTATGAATCCCTTCGGAACCCGGACGAATAGGTAGGCCGTAGAGCCCAGCACGACAAAGAACACTGTCATCATCACCGGGCGATGCCGCAACACCCACCGCAGACTGCCGTCATAAACGTGCAGCATGCCCTGAAAGAGCTGCTCCGTCACCCGGTAAAAACCGCCGCGGCGGGCCAAGTGGAACGGGCGCAGGAAGCGGCTGCACAGCATTGGGGTCAGGCTGATCGAAACCAAGCCCGAAATCAAAATCGCAACGCAGATCGTGACCGCAAACTCCCGAAACAGCCGGCCCAGAATTCCGCCCATGAACAGCACAGGGATGAAAACCGCTGTGAGCGAGACCGTCATGGTGAGAATCGTGGAGCCGATTTCCTTCGACCCGCTGAAAGCCGCTTCCATAGCGCCTTCGCCGTGCTCGGTGTGCCGGACGATGTTTTCCAGCATCACGATCGCATCGTCCACAACGAACCCGATGCTGAGGATCAGCGCCATCATGGATAGATTGTCCAGGCTGTAATTCAGCAGGTACATCACGGCGAAAGTGCCGACAATCGAGAATGGCAGCGCCATGCCGGGGATCAAGGTGGCGGACATGTTGCGAAGAAACAGAAAGATCACCATGATCACCAGGCCCAGCGTCACGGCCATGGTGAACTGAATGTCACGGAAGGCCTTGCGAATGTTCGAGGAACGGTCGCCGCGCATCACCAGATGAGCCGACGGCGGCAGCTCGGCCTGAAATTCCGGTATCAGCTTCTTAATTGCGTCGGTGACCTCGATGGTATTGCTTCCCGGCTGCCGCATGATCACCAGATCAATGGCCTGTCTGCCGCGCTCGTGTTCCGGATTGCTGTAAAGCCAGGAGCTTTGCTTGTTGTCCTCCACGCTATCGATCACATTGGCGACCTGCTCCAGGCGGACCGGGGCCCCGTTCCGGTACGCAATCACCAAAGACCGGTAGGCGGCGGCATTGGAAAGCTGCCCGTCCGCCTGTATGTTGTAAGCCTGATGCGGGCCGTACAACGTCCCTGTCGGCAGGTTGACGTTCCAGCTCTTCAGCGCCGTCTCGACCTCGTTAATGCCGATGTTCCGCGCGGCCAGCTTGCTGGGATCGACCTGCACGCGAACCGCAAACTTCTGGGCGCCCCACACGTTCACCTGAGCCACCCCGCTGACCATTGAAAGGCGCTGCGCAATGCGATTCTCGGCGTAATCGTCCAGCACCCAAATCGGCAGAGTGGGAGAAGTCAATCCTAGAAACACGATCGGCGCATCGGCCGGATTGTATTTGCGAAAGGAAGGCGGCGCCGGCATGCCCGGAGGCAGAAGCGGCATCGCTTCGGCAATGGCCGTTTCCACATCCACTGCGGCGCTGTCCAGCGTGCGATCCAGGTCGAATTGCAGCGTGATCTGGGTGTTGCCGAGCGAATTTACCGAAATCATCGAATCCAGCCCGGCGATCGTGGTGAACTGCCGCTCGAGAGGCGTCGCCACAGCAGAGGCCATCGTGTCTGGATTGGCGCCAGGCAGATTGGCTGAGATCACCAGCGTGGGGAAATCAACGGTGGGGAGATCGGCGACTGGAAGAGCGCGGTAAGCGAGCACCCCGAACAGAGCGATCGCGAACATCAGCAGGCTGGTGGCGATCGGGCGCCGGATGAAAGTCTCGGAGATATTCACCGCTTCTTCTCGCTGACGACCTGTCCGTTTTCGGAATGTCTAGGCGCCTTTGCTGCGCGGATTGTTCGAGCCATCGCCGCGCCGGATTTGAACCCGCATGCCCGGAGCCAGCCGCAACTGCCCCTCCGTCACCACTGTCGTTCCAGGCTCCAGGCCTTTCTGCACCACGATATCCTGCTCGTACTGAGCTCCTGTCACTACCGGCCGCGACTCGACGGTTTGATCCGGCTTCACCACATACACGAACGGCCCGTCCTGGCCCGTCTGGACCGCCTGACTGGGCACTACGACGGCGTCCGGCTGGGTTGTGAGGCGAAGAATCACGCGCACAAACTGGCCGGGCCACAGCTTGTGATCCGCATTCGAGAACGTCGCCTTGAGCTTGATCGTCCCGGTGGTGGGGTCTACCGTGTTATCCACCAGAGTCAGCTCGCCTGTCTCCCGAAGCGAAGCGTCGTCTTGCGGTATGGCGAAAACCGGCAGCTTGCCTCGAGCCATATACTGCTTGATCGCAGGCAACTGATCTTCAGGCACGGAAAACGTCACGAAGATGGGCTGCACCTGGTTGATCGTAATCAAGTCGGTGGAGTTGGCCGTGACCAGATTGCCTTCTTTCACTACCAGGTACCCGGCGCGGCCATCGATCGGCGAACGGATGGTCGTGTAGCCGAGCTGCACTTTCGCGTTCTCCACGGCCGCGCGGTTTGCGATTACGTCCGCTTCGGCGCTTTTAATGGCCGCCCGGTCGGCATTGACGCTCTCCGAGATGGCGTCGGCGCTGGCCTGCATTTGCTCCAGTTGGTCCTTCGAAACGATGCCGTCCTGGAAAAGGCTGGCGGCGCGGGCCGCCTGCGCCTTCACGTATTTCTCTTGGGCGCTGTCCCGCTTCAAGTTCGCCTGCGCTTGTCCGAGCTGCGCTTCGCTGCGCTCCAGGTTGGCCTCCGCCTGGCTGAGCTGCGCCTCGAACGGCCGCGGATCTATCGTGAACAGAAGATCCCCCTTCTTCACGTAGTCGCCTTCGCGGAACGAAACACGCGTCAATTGGCCGGTCACCTGGGCTTTGACCGTAATCGTCGAGTAGGCCTCTACATTGCCAATCACCTGGATATCCAGCGGCACGTCCTTCAGGGATACATTGGCGACCGTAACTGGAACGCCCCCGCCCTTCTTGGTAGAGGGAGGTGTCGCCTTGCTCGCGCAGCCCGCGCTGCATAGCAATAACGCTCCGAGACAAACGACTCCTGTCAACACTACTTCTGCGCGCTTTACGGGCATCCCGCGACTCAAGCTAGACCTCCGTCCGGGCAAAGTTCTGACGATTGTACTCCACCCTTAAGTCCAGGGCGTTGCACTCCCATCCCAAGTTACATTCTCCCTTCGAATCCAAGCGGGGATCAACCGTTTATTTGTGAAGAAGTTATGGAGATTTTATGGACCGGCAAGACGGCCGCGGCCGCCGGTCCCGGCAAACGCCTGGGCCCGCCGCCTCGGGCGCTGCCCCGGGGAAGGGGCGGGAAGCCCAAATTTAGCGGGCAAAAGGGCTTAGACCGGTTGTGCGCCGCCCTTCGGGCCTGCGGGGAGGCTTTCGCCGGGTCCATCGGATCTCGGCGATTCGAATTTCCGGAACCACGGTCTCCGGGTCTGGCAGAGGCAGCTCCTTGGCTGCCGTCCTCGGGCGCCGCTGCTTTGCGCATCGCGGAGTCTATGTCTAAATAAGTCAATCTCTCGCCGTGGGCCGCTTCTCGCATAGTAGAGCGGAATCGGCGTGGTCCTACGAAGGAAACCTGCTGCAAATCGGTACCGCTGGAGGGCGCCGGCAGTACCCCTGTTCCATTGGAGAGCGCGGCCGGGCAATTCCACAATGGGAGCGGAAGGGTTTTCCGCTGATTTCTCGCTCGCAGCGCCGCCGGGGCGGCGCTAAGACTGGCGGCCTTCCCAGCCCATGCCGCGACCGCCTGCACGCATCCGCATTGCCCTGGCAGATGATCATTTGATCTTTCTTGACGCTCTGCGCGCCCTTCTCTCCCTGGAAACCGACATGGAGATCGTGGCGCAGGCGCAGGACGGGGCCGGCGCTCTTGAGATGCTGAACGACGCGCAGCCCGATATTCTGTTGCTCGACCTGAAGATGCCCGGGTTAGACGGCCTGGCCGCGCTCCACCACGTTCAGCGCAGGCGATGGAAGACCCGCATCATCGTGCTGACCGCTTCGGAAGACGAACGCGACTACGCACAGGCGATCCAGCTCGGTGCGTCCGGTTTCGTGCTCAAGCAGGAGGCGACGGAGGTCCTGATAGAAGCCATACGAAAGACCTATCGCGGCGAGATGTGGACGCCGCACGCGCCGAAGAGGGCCGCCCGCCGGGACGAATCGGATTTCCCGTTAACCGAGCGAGAAAAGCAAGTGGCGGATCTGGTCGCCCAGGGATTGATGAACAAGGAAATCGCCAAAAAGATTTTCATAAGCGAACAGACAGTCAAAAATCACCTCCACAACATTTTCGAGAAGCTGGGTGTTTCGGACCGGCTGGAACTGGCGCTCTACCTGGTCCACAGAAAACAGGCTTTGGGCGGGGTCTAAACTAGGGGAGATCGCCTCGTGCAAATGCGCGGCGGGAAGTTTCACGGCGCCGGAAGAGAAATGCCGCATTTGAAGTCTCCCTCGAAATCAATTAAAGTGACTCCGCATGGACGCAGTTGCCACGCGAGACGCCGCCGGGCGGTCGCGGGCAGCCAATTGGTGGCTGCTCGGCCTTCTGACCTTTTCCTGCTGCATCAACTATATCGATCGCGGCAACCTTTCGATTGCGGCCCCGCAGTTATCGAAAGAGCTCTCGCTCTCGCCGGCCCGGCTCGGGTGGCTTCTTTCCGCCTTTTTTTGGACTTATGCGGCTTTTCAAGTCGTCGGCGGCTGGCTCGTCGACCGGTTTGACCCGTACCGTGTTTACGGCATTGGTTTCTTTCTTTGGTCAGCCGCCACGGCCCTCACGGGTTTTGCCGGCGGCTTCGCCACTCTTTTCGTGCTCCGACTCGCCTTGGGCATCAGCGAATCGATTGCCTATCCATCCTATTCCCGGATCATCGCCGAAGACTTTCCGGAACGGCGCCGGGGCTTTGCAAACGCCCTGGTGGACGCGGGCACAAAGACCGGTCCGGCGCTCGGGACGCTGCTGGGCGGGTTGATCATCGCCAACTTCGGCTGGCGTGCGCTGTTTCTCATCCTGGGCTTCGGCGCCATGCTCTGGCTGCCGCCCTGGTTCGTTTCCGTGCCGCGGCAGCACAAGAGCGGAATTCAGCAGGTGCGCGGCGGCCCCGGATTTCTCGAAATTCTGCGCCTGCGCCGGGCTTGGGGAACATTTCTGGGGCTGTTCTGCTGCAATTACACCTGGTATTTTCTGCTCACGTGGCTGCCTTCGTACCTGGTGATGGAGCGCCACTATTCCATGAAAATGGTGGCGATTTTCGGTTCTCTGCCCTTTTGGGGAATCGCCGCGTCCTCGGTGTTCGGCGGCTGGGCTTCTGACCGCTTGATTGCGGCCGGAGGTACGCCAACGCGCGTCCGGCGCGCTTTCGCCGTTGGCGGGCAGTTGATGTGTACGTTGATGTTGCCGGCGGCCCTGATCTCCGATCAGGCGATCTCCATGGCGCTGCTGATCATAGCCTGCCTCTCCTTCGGCTTGTTCACATCCAATCTCTGGGCCATCACCCAAACCCTGGCCGGCCCGGCCGCGGCGGGCCGCTGGACCGGCATTCAAAACGGCCTGGGCAATCTGGCCGGCTTGACCGCCCCCACGATTACGGGCTTGATCGTCTCAAAAACCGGGTCTTTTTTCCTGGCCTTTGTCGCCGTTTCAGTAGTACTCGTGATTGGAGCCGCCTCGTATTTCTTTCTGGTGGACGAGGTGGTCCCGGTGGCCTGGAAGACGGTAGCGAAACCTTCCACGGCGCCCGTTACGCATCTGCCGTCGTGAGCGGCCGAAGGCGCCGCAGCCTCCATCGTTCTTCATCCCTCTCCCAGGCATTTCTGGCCGGGCCACGGAATGGGGAGATCGAGGCTGCCAGGGCCCCCGGCGCAGAACCTCAGCGAAGAAAGTAAAGCTCCAGAGCGTGATTCACTTCCTGCCGACTGAGCGTCACAGGACGTTGCTCGAAGGCGGCGACGCCTTTGATGATATCGAGCAGATCGCGCGGGAAACAGGCGCGCAATGCTCCGTCCACCTTCTCGGCGCAGCACCGCGCGGCATACTCGGCGATCTCGGGAGAAAATTCGAGTCCGCGCGTTCGGCATTCAAGCTGCCATATCGAGGCAAAAGTCTCCGGTGAAACCGTGTCCACTTTTACCTTGTTCTTGATTCGCCGCAGAAACGCTTCCTCGGCCAGATGGCTTGGTTCCAGGTTGGTGGCGAAAACAACCATGACCTCAAAAGGAATCTCAAATTTGCCCGCCGAGCCCATGGAGAGATAATCGACGCGGCGATCGAGCGGCACGATCCACCGGTTGAGCAGGTCCCTGGGCTCTATCTGCTGCCGGCCGAAATCATCGATCACCAGAATGCCGTTATTGGCTTTCATTTGCAGCGGAGCCACGCCCATGCGGGTCAACTCGTCGATCCGCGGTTCCAGCATAGACGCCTGCAACTCGCCGCCCGTGATCAAACACGGTCGATGGCACAGCACCCAGCGCGGATCTATGTCCGCCGGCTGCTGTTCCCACGGACGATGAACGTTCGGGTCGTAAACCGTCAGGACCTGGTGCGAAACCTCCACGGCGGCGGGGATATAGACCAGATCCTGGAACATCCGGTGCAGTCTTTCCGCAATGCTGGTTTTTCCGTTTCCGGTGGGGCCGTACAGGAAGATCGTCCCGCCGGTCATAATGGCCGCCCCAAGATCCCGGATCATTTGATCGGTCACGACCAGATCGCTCAGATTGCGAGCGAGAGATTCCTGGGTCACCTGCGGGCGGAAAGCCTGCTCGCGGACAGCCTTGCAGTAACTCGACAGCGACACCGGCGCCGGGCCGACATAGGGATCTTTTCGCCAGGCTTCCTCGGCCCGCCGCAGCCCCTTAGCCGTCAGCGTGAATTCCACGTCGTCGCCGACCATCCCCTTGGTGTCGCATAGCTGGTCCTGCTGCATGTGCCGGTAGGCGGCTTGGATCACGCCGTAGTCGAGCTTGGTTTCGGCCATCAGCTTGCGGAACGTGGCCGCGCCTTCTAAAAATACCTGCTTGATCACCAGATCGAAAACCAGCCGCCGCGGCAGCCCAGTCTCCTCCGGCGTGACGGCGGGCTTGGGATGAAAGCGTGGCAGATTCATGGATCTGTATAGTATCAAATCTCGGTCGCCGTCATGCTGGTGGTTTGTGCGCTCCTTTATTGGCATCTCATCAGCTCTTCGGCCCGGAGCCAGCCCTGCTATAATTCGGGCGTTCCGCGGCGGCAGACGCTGGATTTTAATTTTAAAAGGGGGCCTGTTTCTGCCGGCGTGCGGAATACCGGAGCAGAGCACTCATGGGAGGGGCGGCGCATCCGGCTCCGCCCGGACCGGAGAGGAATCGAGGCGCCAGGGACGAGCGCGTCTGCGCCCGTGAGGATTGCATATGGCCGATCAGCAGGCTCCGAAACTGGTACAAGCGGTCGGGCTGTTCAGTCTGATCGCCATCGCTATCAACGGCATCATCGGCGCGGGCATCTTTGTCCTGCCGGCAACGGTGGCGAAAATCCTGGGCCCGATGAGTCCCGTGGCCTACGTCATAGCGGGCCTGGCCGTGGTGCTCATCGTGCTTTGCTTTGCAGAAGTGGGCAGCATGTTTGAGAATGCGGGCGGCCCCTATGTCTACGCGCAAGCAGCGTTCGGGAGTTTCATTGGCTTTGAAGTCGGCTGGATGTTCCTGCTGACCCGCATTTCCGGAATGGCGGCAGTGAGCAACGCCTTCGCCGCGTACCTGGGCTACTTCATTCCGCCCGTTTCGGGCGGCGCCGGGCGCATGGTGGCGATTACGCTGATTATCGGCACATTGGCCACCCTCAACCTGTTGGGCGTGCGGTACGGCGTAGGCGTCGTGAATCTGCTTACCGTGGGTAAGCTGGCCGCGCTGCTGCTGTTCATCTCTGCCGGGCTGCTTTTCGCCGACCCCACCCGGTATCAGCTTCTCGTGCTGCCGCCCGCCGCTCCCTTGAAACAGGCCAGCCTCGTTCTGGTTTTTGCGTTTCTCGGTTTTGAATTTGCGTCAGTTCCCAGCGAAGAAGTGATCAACACGCGCCGCAATCTTCCGATTGCCCTGGTGACCGCGATTGCCTTGGTCGCTATGATCTACATCCTGATTCAGATTGTGGCCCTGGGAACCCTGCCCGAGCTCGCTTCGACAGCCAGGCCTCTGGCGGCGGCCGGTCAGCGTTTTCTGGGCCCGGCCGGCGCGGCCATCATCACTCTGGGCGCAATCTTATCAACCAGCGGGACGCAAAGCGCTCAGATCCTCGTCGGCACCCGGATGCTCTACGCCCTGGCCAATGGCGCGCTGCTGCCCGCGCCGCTGGCGCGCGTCCACGCCCGTTACCGGACTCCCTACATTTCGATCGTGTTGTTTACGCTCGTGGTTTGGTCCTTTGCCATCTCCAGCAGTTTCGCCCAACTGGCGGCGGTAGCCGCGATCGCCGGGCTGTTCATGTACATCACGACCTGCCTGGCGGTGATCGTACTGCGCCGCAAGTCGCCCCACGCTGCCCGCAAGTTCGTCGTTCCCGGCGGCCCTGTTATTCCTTTGCTCGCGGTCGCGCTTTCGATTTGGCTGCTCACGGGCAGCACCCGGACACAGGCCACGGCAGGCGGGACGGCGCTTTTGGCCGGAGCCGTGATTTTCGTCCTTCAGTTGATTTGGAACAGCCGGGAGCCGGCGCGGGGCAAAGAGCAACTCCCGAAGAAGATCCCGGCGCCTTCATCAGAGTGAATGCGCCCGGCCGCGCATCCGGCATTTTTCGCCCGGCGCCCGGGCCTGTTTGACTTCGCTATTTTTAGCGTAGTATCATCTGTCGCGAAACTCGCGGCAGTGATTTTGGATAGACACCAGGTTTCCCATGGAGGAGGGTTTATGGCTGCAAGACAACTAACGTCGTTTGCCGTTGCGGGTGCAATGCTCTGCTTCACCATCGGCTCTGCCGCGCAAGCGCAGCAGAGCAGCATGCCGGTAAAGCTCTACAACACGGCTAAGCAAAAGATGCTCGAAGGCAAGCCGCTGATCGGCGGGACAGTATCCTCGCCGGACCCGAACATGTATTGCGCAATGGCCAATGCCGGGTTCGACTTCACCTGGATCGAGATGCAGCACAGCCCGCTCACCTATGAGGACGTGGCCAGGATGATTTGGGCCTGCCGCGGTTCCGCCGCGGTTCCCTTCATTCGGGTGCCCGACGCCACCGAAAGCGACATCCAGAAAGCGACCGATATCGGCACGTTAGGGGTCATCGTCCCGACCGTGGATACGGTCGAGAAAGCGCAGGCGGCGGTGAAGTGGTCCAAGTATCCGCCGCAGGGACGCCGCAGCCAGGGCGGCGGCCAGCACAGCGCCCTGTATGGCTCCAATTATCGCCAGACCGCGAACGACAACATGATGGTCGTCATCATGATTGAGACCCCGATCGGCGTGGAAAATGCGGAAAAGATCGCTTCCGTGCCGGGCATCGATGTCATTTTCGCGGCCAGCACCGACTTGGGGAATTTTTCCGGGCATCCCTATAGCGGCGCCAACCGGCAAGGCGATGCTTACTATGAATCCTTAGTGAAAAGGATTCATGATGTGACTCTGGCTCACAATCTCCGGCTCGGCGGCCCGCTGGCCTGGCGTCAACGTGAAGGGTTTACCTTCTTCCAAGGCCCTGGTGAGACGGCTCTGATCGCTGCCGGCGCGCAGTCGCTGGGCTTCACCCCGGCCGGCGGCCGAGGCGGGCGCGGCGGCCGGCAAGGGGCGCAGCGGCAATAGCTCCAGTTGCGCTTCCGGGCGGGCCCCCTCAGGGGCTCGCCCAATCTCCGGATCAGAAATTCTCATTTTCCCGCGGGAAGAAAACTGGCCGGGGGCCGGTTTTCCTAACTCTTCGTGCTGCACGATCCGAAGACATGCCGGATCAGGCGCCAAGCGCGGCGGGACTACCCGGCGGATGCCTTGGGTGGGCTGTCGACGACTTTCTGCGTTTGCTCGTCGAAGTACAGGATGCGGCCCTCCCGGTAGCTCTGCACCGACATAGCAATCGTGACCAGCGCCTTATATCCCGTCAGCGCATCCAGCACAGGCTTCTGCCGCGTGCGGACGCAATCCAGAAAATTCTTCATGTGCGCATCGGGCCCTTTGTCCTGAACTGGAATCACAACCGTCATTTGGCCCCATTTCCTGGTGAACTCGGCCTCGAAAGGCTTTTCGCCGGTCACTGTAATATGGTCGGTCTTCCCTTCGAACCGGCCGTGATCCACCATCACAATGGTCCCTTCATGCCCGCGGATTAGGCCCGGTATGTGCGTGGAATTGGCCATTGACGAGCTCAGCACAAGGCTGTGGCCTTTCGCGAAATCGGCGGTGAGGGTGAAGGTGTCGGGCACCTCGCGGTCCTTGAAGACATAGATGCCGCCGGTTCCCGTCACGCGGTACGGAAACTGCGGCTCGCCCCAGCAAATGTTGAGCGGAGCCACGACGTGATAGAACAGATCGGTAGCAATGCCTCCCGAGTAATCCCAGTATTTGCGGAAACGGAAGAAACGCTCCGGGTCAAACGGACGTTCGGGAGCCGGACCCAGCCACATTTTCCAATCAATATAATTGGCGCCCTTGCCCTCCGGCCCCGCTTCCGGGTCAATGTTCCAGTTCCATTCGCCGTCCCTCGAGTTGCGATGGTAGGATCCCTGGCTCATGATCATCTGGCCGATCATGCCGTCTGCGATCGCCTTCCGTGCCTTCCACCATTGGTCGGCGGAGGTTGTTTGAGAGCCGACTTGGACGATCCGCCCGGTCTGCACCGAGGTTTCCCAGACCTGCCGGGCCTCTTCTATCGTGTGCGTCATCGGCTTTTCGAGGTAGACGTCTTTGCCCCGCTTCATTGCCTCGATGGCCATGCGCGCGTGCCAATGGTCGGGAGTGGCGATGATCACCGCATCGATATCTTTGCGGTTCAGCAGTTCGCGGTAGTCGAGCGTCGCGAAATCGGCTTTCGAGCGCTCCTGAGCTTCCTGTTTTCGCTTCTCGTAGACATCACACACCGCCACAACCCGGCTCTTGCTGTCAGCCTGGCCAATGGCCATGAACGTCCGCAGAAGGCTAGTGCCGCGGTTCCCCACGCCAATGATGCCCAGATTGATGCGGTCGTTGGCTGATCGCGCGCCCGTCCCCCCAGTTCCTCCTACGCTCTGGGCAACCAGCGGCCGGCCCACAGCGAAAGCCGCTCCTGCGCCTCCCGCCGTTTTTATAAAATCCCTTCGGTTTACGTTATCCGGCATGGCATCTCCTTCTCTCATCCGCAAACGAAACTGGCAACATCAGCGCAGGACCGTAGTGCATCTTCCGGGGGCAGCAGCCCCGGGAACAGGCCAGTATCGGCCACCGCGCATGGTAGCCGCATTGTAGCAAAGGGAGGCCGGCCTCAGAGGGCCGCCGCAACCAGGACCAGGGGCAGTGGAAGAGTTTAGTGCATCAGAACAACAGACCTTGGAATTTTTTGGCGAGGGCCAAGCAGAGAGCAAAAAAGAAGGCTGGCCCGAGTTGAGCCAGCCTTTTGACCTTACTGAAGTCCGTCCCCCCGGCGTTCTTCAGTTTAGTCGTCCCTGGTACATGGGCATTCTCGCAAAGAGGGCGCTAACCATCCAATAGAGCAAGAGTTACATTTTCTTTGGTACTGCGGTACCGATATACGACCCGCTCTAAACCGTATTACCGCCCTTCCGGCGGAGAGCGCTTTCGATCCGACCCTGGGGGGCTGGACTAGTTTCGGACCCCGGTCCTCTCGGTACGGCCGGCCAACGGCACCACAGCCGGCCCGCCGCAGACCGCTACACCTGTATTCCGCAGGGCGACCAGCAGATTGTATAGCAGCGCGTAGACCACTTGTTCCGTAACCGCTTGCTGGCCAGGGAGATGAAAACCGGCTGGCAATTCCTTGGCGATGGATATCTTCACGCTTTGTTTCAGCCGGCCTTCCTCATCGCGGCAATTAGCCAGACCGAGGGGCGTTTGTAGCACGGTTCCTGTCCGGCCGTCCACATAGAACTGGCAGCGGGAAAACCACCCGAGATTCGCGGGATCAGCCGCATCAAACAGCAGCAACGGATCTTTCGATCCGCTAGGCGTGAGCTCCAGGATCAGCCGCCGGGGCTCTTCTTCTAACAGGCAATCGAACCCCGCCTGCTTCGCCAGACCGGTTATGACCTCGTGTTCAAGCTCCAGGGAAATTAGCTGCTGCTCGCCTGCGCGGAGGAACTGCATAGAACCGATTGTAGCACCCGGGCATGGGTCTCGAAGGCGGGCCGCCCGAAGGTAACCAGCGTCACGCGCTCGATACGGCACGCCGGTTTCCGCAGATGTTCGGCAATCGTCCGGATAGCTACTTCAGCGGCTGACTCCATGGGATAGGCGTAGACACCGGTACTGATGGACGGAAACGCAATGGTTTTCGCGCCATGCTCCTCGGCGAGCTGGAGGGAGACGCGATAGCAGGAGGCGAGCAGTTCCGCTTCGCCGTGTTTTCCATCCCGATACACGGGGCCTACGGCGTGGATTACGAAGCGCGCCGGGAGCTTGCCGGCGCCTGTAATCACCGCGGAGCCGGTGGGGCATCCGCCGCGGCGCTCGCGGATCGCATCCAGTTCCGCCCGCATCGCGGGGCCGGCCGCCCGGTGGATTGCTCCATCCACTCCTCCGCCGCGAATCAAGGCGCTGTTGGCGGCGTTCACAATCGCATCGGCCGCAAACTTCGTTATGTCGCCTTCCCAAAGGGCGAGAATGCTCGTTCCGATTCGAATCTCCATGCCTGCTATAGTAGGTGCTGAGCGGATGAACTGTAAAATCCGGCAAGCAAAGACTCGGCCCTTGCAGACGGCTTCCAGTCTACCCCGGTATTACGGCGGTTTATCCGCGCCTCAGGCTTCGCGTCTGCTTGTCCTGTTCGACATTGATGGTACCTTGGTCCGCCGAGCCGGGTCCGTCCATCGCGAGGCGCTGGTCTGTGCGGTCCGTGATGTTTTGGCGGTTGAAACCCGCAATGACAACATTTCGGTTCACGGCAAGCTGGATTCCGACATCTTGCTGGAAATGATGGCGAACGCCGGCGTGCCTCGCAGCCGGGCACGCGCCGCCCTGCCCGCGATTTACCTTTCTGCGGAGCGCTACTATGCCAGGAACGTTCGAACCCTCCGGCGCAAAACGTGTCCCGGCGTTCGCAGCTTGCTTGAGCGCCTCCGGCAGCGAGGCGACGTGCTCGGCATAGTGAGCGGCAATCTGGAACGGATCGGTTGGAAGAAGCTGGAAATGGCGGCCCTCGCCGGCTATTTTCATTTCGGCGTTTTTGCCGAGTCCGGACCTACGCGCGCGCGGCTCGCCCGGGCAGCGATCGGGGAAGCCCGGCGCTGCTGGTGGGGCGACGGCCGGACTCGCCGGCGATTCCGAGGAGTCCTGATCGGCGACACCCCAAACGATGTAGCTGCCGGGCAGGCGAACGGATTGGATACGATCGCCGTGGCCACCGGTTTGTGTTCCCTCGACGAGCTGCGCGCCGCTGGACCGACTCTCTGTGTTCCCGATCTGGCCCATCCCGCCGTTCTTGAGTTTCTCTGACCGGCTGCGTTATGGCCCCCTGCGTCCGAGCCTTTTTTCGCGGAGAGCGGCAGCTTTGTCCCGAGCAGGTAGGTTAAAGGCTCACCACGCCGCTTCGGTGGCGCGCCTTTGGGCGCGGGGCCGCCCGGCTGACACCTAATAGAAGAGAATTCTTAATGCTCCGTGTTTCCGCCCGGAAATTCAGATCAAGTGTGCAGCTGCTGGGAAAGATATAATTCCAGTCCGATTTCGCGAATAATGTGGAGCTGCCCTTCCAGATAGTCCACATGCTCTTCTTCCTCCACGAGAATTTCCTTAAACAGCTCCCGGGACGCGTTGTCTCCCAGTTCGACTGCCGTTTTGATCGCCTCATTGAGCCGCGGAATAGCATCAAGCTCCAGCTTGAGGTCGTTTTCTAGCTGCTTCTGCACGTTGTCGCCAATCTTGATCGGGAACAAATCGTTCATGTTCGGCGTGCCCTCGAGGAACAGAATTCGCTCCATCAGCTTCTCGGCGTGCTTCATCTCCGAGATAGATTCTTCTCTCTCCTTTTGGGCCAGGCGCAGATAGCCCCAGTTCTTGCACATCGTGGCGTGCAAAAAGTACTGGTTTACGGCTGTCAGCTCCGCTTTGAGCACCTCGTTCAGCAGCTTGATGATCTGCGCATTGCCCTTCATAGTTGTTTTTCTCCCGGCGGCCGGCTGATGACCCTGCCGGCCTCGTAAACAGGAATTGTATACCAGCGCCGGGGCGTGGTGGGCATTTCGTCTGCAAATGCCCCGGCGATGGTGCGCAAAGGTGATACAATCAGTTCGATTGTCAGCGTCTTACGGGAGGAGCGTCTTACAGGAGGTGAGGAATGCCGGCAGTAACCAGGAGAACTTTTATGGGAGCGGCCGCCGCAGGAGCGCTGAATGCGGCAAAATCTCTGAGCGCCGCCTCGTATGCCCGCGTGATTGGCGCCAACGACCGCATCGCAATCGGCCTGATCGGCTGCGGAGCCCGAAGCGCCGGTCATCGGCGCATGGCGAAGACGTCCGCCAAAGACATGAATGTGGAGATCATCGCGGTCTGCGATCTCTGGACTCACAACCGGGAAAAATCCGCTGCTGACGTGGAGGAAAAATTCGGCAAGAAGCCGCACGCATTCAAGTACTACGAGGACCTGCTAAACCTCAAGGACGTGGATGCCGTCATGATCGCCACCGGCGACTTCCAGCACGCCAAAATTCTGGTCGATGTCGTGAAAGCCGGCAAGGATTGCTACTGCGAAAAGCCGATGGCCAACGTGCTGGAAGAGGCGAAACTTGCGCGGGACACCGTGCTCGCCTCCAAGCAAATTGTGCAGATGGGATCGCAGTGGGTAAGCGACCCCTATCAGCTTGCGGTGCGCGATATCGTCCGTTCCGGGCAGCTCGGGCAGATCACGCGCATCGAACAGGTATGGAATAAGAACGAGGAGCGCTGGCGGGGGCGTCCGGAAGTAAAAATGATCCGGGAGGAAGATACGGACTGGAAGCGGTGGCTCCTTGGCAAGCCGTATCGCCCGTTCGATCCGCAGGTCTATTTCGAATTCCGCCTCTACAAGGATTTTTCGAGCGGCATCATCGACCAGTGGATGAGCCACGGAAGCGGCCTGGTGCATTTCTACATGGACGAAGATCCACCTGAGACCATGACGGCGAATGGCGGCATTTACGCCTGGCAGGACGGCCGCGAAAATCCGGACACGATCACCTGCGTGGCCACCTACAAGAAGGGCTTCGTTTACGTCTACCAAACCCAGTTCGGCAATGATTTCGGCACCCACTCGGCCATCATGGGCAAGAACGGCACATTATGGGCCGAGGGCGGCGAGGGCAGCCCGCGGTGGTATCTCACCGGAAAAGGCGGCAAGGGAACGGACCACCGGCCCCGCCCCGATCTGAAAACCATCACGGTGGAGAAATATATCACCATTCCTGGCCACGATGAGTTGCCGCCCACGCATCAAAGTGACGACAGCAAATATCATTTCGACAACTGGGTCATCTCAATGCGCAAGCGGACGCAGCCCAACGGCGACATCCACACCGGAATCAAGCATTCGATCGCCATCATCATGGCTGCGCGGGCTTACCGCGAAGGCAAGAAGATGTATTGGGACGCGAAAAACGAGCAGATTCTCGATCACCCTCCGGCGAGCGCCTGACGCGCAAATCATCTGCGGTTTGAGGAGACCCCGGTCCCGAGCTGCTGGGCCGGGGTCTTTTTTGTTAGCGCCGGCCGCCGCCAAAAACGAGCTTTCCCAGGACGGCCGGGCGCCGCGCGCCGGTTGCCGACGGCAGGTTGGACGGCCGGCGGTGGTAGGTCTCATAGGCCAGAACAGCGAATGCAATTGCTTCTTTCGCATCGCTGTCGATGCCGAAATCGTTGGAGGTCCGGATTCGCATTTGCGGCAGCGCCGCTACTAACTGCGCCATCAATTGGGGATTCCGCAGGCCGCCTCCCGAGACGATCAATTCCGTGGGCGGCTTTCTTGCCGCCGTTATGGCCCCTCCACTAAAGCGGCGAATCCCGAGAGCGATGGATTCGGCGGTGAAGGCGGTTGCAGTGGCCATCAAGTCTTCAGCGGCCAGCCCGCTGCGCAACAGCCTCTCGACAAATTCGGCTCCGTATTGTTCGCGCCCGGCGCTTTTGGGCGGAGGCCGGCGGAAGTAAGCGCCCGCGAGTAAGTTGTCCAGCAGCTTGCGATCCACGCGTCCGGCGGCCGCCATCATGCCGTCCCGATCGTAGCGCAGCCTACCTCCGGTGAAACGCGACGCGAGGGCGTCGATAATCATGTTGCCGGGTCCGGTGTCGAACGCCGCCACTTGTTCCGGGGCCGCGCCGGCGGGAATGATCGTGATATTGGCGATACCGCCGATGTTTAAGGCGATGCGCGGAACGCGGCGGCTGCGATACAGCAGATAATCCACATAAGGGACCAGAGGAGCGCCCTCGCCGCCCGCCGCGATATCGCCGGGCCGGAAATCGGCCACCACATCGATTCCCGTGCGCGCCGCGATGACCGCGGGCTCGCCGATTTGCAACGTGGAAGCGATCGATCGCCCGAGGAATTTCCTCGGCTTTCCCTGATGGAAGACGGTCTGCCCGTGGGACCCGATCAGCCGTACGCGTGCCAGCGGCATTTTCGCCTCGTTGCAAGCGCGCACCACCGCCTCGGCAAACAACTCTCCCAGCAGGAAATTCAGATTCGCCACGCGGTCCGGTCCCCGCTTGCACAGGCGGCCCCGCCCGGGGTTGGCGCAAGCTGACAGCTCAGCGACTTCCAGCACCGCCGCCCGTACTCGAGGGGGATAGGGGAAACTACAATGCGCCAGCGGGCGAACACGCATCCGGAACCCCGCGCCGGCGATCTCCACCAACGCCACGTCAATTCCGTCCGCGGAAGTCCCGCTGATCAGGCCGGCGACAAGCATTCAGTCTTTCGTGGCCAGCCCTTTCTTTAGTTCCGCGAGCAGGTTCAAAGCGTCGATCGGCCGCAACTCATCGATATTCAATGCCCGTATCCGCTCCGCCATGGCGGAATCGATCGGAGCGTAGAAAGAAACTTGAACGGGGCGCCCCTCGCCAGGCGAAAGCTCCTCGCTCACGGTTTGTTCCCGTGCTTCATGCCGCTCAAGCACCGCGCGCGCCCGCTCGATCACCGGCAGCGGCAGCCCGGCGAGGCGCGCCACCTCAATGCCGTAACTGCGGTCGGCGCGCCCGGTTTCAACTTTGCGCAGAAAAATGATCTGATCTCCGGCCTCCTTCACCGCCACATGCAAATTCCTAACCCCCGGCAAAAGTTCCCCCAGCTCCGTCAGCTCGTGGTAGTGAGTAGCGAAAAGAGTCTTAGCCCGGACGCGCTGGTGAATGTACTCCACGACCGCCCAAGCGATCGCTAGGCCGTCGAACGTGGCAGTCCCGCGCCCGACTTCATCCAGAATGATCAGGCTGCCGGGTGTGGCGGTGTTCAGAATTTGGGCGGTTTCCGTCATTTCGACCATGAAGGTCGAGCGGCCGAGCGCCAGATTATCGGCTGCGCCGATGCGCGTGAAAATGCGATCCACAATCGGCAGCCGCGCGCTGGCAGCCGGAACAAACGATCCCATTTGCGCCAGAATGGACAGCAGCGCCGCTTGCCGCAAGTACGTGGATTTGCCGCCCATGTTCGGTCCGGTGATGATCGCGATCAGGTCGGTCGAGTCGTTCAGGTACAGATCATTGGCAATGAAGCGTTCGGCGCGCTCCCTTTCCGCAAGCCTCTCGATGACCGGATGACGCCCGCCGATGACTTGCATCTCCGCGCCGGAGTGGAAAACCGGCCGGACGTAGTTGCCGTCGGCGGCCACGCGGGCCAGACAGACATACACATCCAGTTCGGCCACGGCGGCGGCAGTTCGACGGATGCGCTGCGCTTCGGAGGCGACGCGCTGCCGCAGCTTCTCCAGCAGATCGCGCTCGATTTCGAGTATCCGCTCCTCGGCTTCGAGGACTTTGCGCTCGTATTCCTTCAGCTCAGGCGTGGTAAAGCGTTCGGCATTGACGAGCGTCTGCTTGCGCTCGTAATCGGCAGGTGCCAGGTGCAGATTGGGCTTCGATATCTCGATGTAATACCCGAACACCTGGTTGAACCGGACCTTCAGAGAACCGATCCCCGTGCGGCTCCGTTCGCGAAGCTCGATCTGAAGGATGTGATTCCGGCTGTTCTGCTGCAAGTCCCGGAGTTCGTCCAGAACCGGATCGACGCCCGGCCGGATCACGCCGCCGTCCGCGACGCTCAAAGGGGGATCGTCCGCGAGCGTACTGGAAATGGCTCCGGCCACGTCGGACAGTTCGTCCATTCGTTCATGCAGATTTTTCAGGCGCGGTGAGCGCAGGCGGGCCACAAAGGCGCGCAACAGAGGGATGCGCGCCAAAGAAACGCCCAAAGCAGCCAGATCGCGCGGTGATGCGGATCCGAGCGTAACGCGCGCCAGCAGCCGCTCGATATCCTGGACCTCGGAGAGATCGCGTGCCAGTTCCCCCCGCAGGATCGTTTCCTTCTTCAATTCGGCCACGGCTTCCAGGCGGGCTTCAATCTCTTCCGCGTCCACGGACGGCTTCAGCAGCCGCTGCCGCAGCAGCCGCGCCCCCATCGCCGTGACCGTGCGGTCGAGAACGTGAAGCAGGGTCGATTCCGGCGGCCCCCCGAAAAGCGGCTCCAGCAGCTCAAGGTTGCGCACGGTCACGGCGTCGAGCACCATATAATCGCGCTGGCGGAAAAAGACCGGCCGCTCGAGATGATCGAGCGCCGCTCTCTGCGTCTCGCGGAGATAGTGCAGAATGGCGCCGGCCGCGGAAACAGCACCGCGGCACTCGCCCAGCCCCAGGCCATCCAGCGAATGCAGGTGGAAGTGCTCGCAAAGCGAGCGCCGCCCATAATCGAACTGGAAGGCCCAATCGTCGATCTCCGTGCGAAGGTAGCGTTTGGCCGTTGAGACGGAGTCTCGCTCGCCCGGCGCGGCTTGGGCGAACAAGGGCAACTGAGAAGGAAACAACACTTCGCGCGCCCCGATCTGCTCGATCATGGACTCGATGTCCGCCGCCGGGGCTTCCGTCGCCCGGAACTCTCCCGTCGAGACATCCACATAGGCGAGGCCGACGCTCTCCCCGTGGCGGGCGACGGCCGCCAGATAGTTGTTTTCCTTCGACCGCAGCAGGTTGAAATCGCTGGCTGTGCCCGGCGTTATGACGCGGGTGACCTCGCGCTTAACCAGTTTTTTGGCCAGCCGCGGGTCTTCCATTTGATCGCAAATGGCGACGCGATGACCGCGGGCGATCAGTTTGGCGATGTAGCCGTCGGCCGCGTGATACGGCACGCCGCACATCGGGATCACCACTCCCTTTTCCCGGTTCCGCGAGGTGAGCGTAATCTGCAATTCCCGGGAAGCGATCACGGCATCTTCGTAGAACAGCTCGTAAAAGTCCCCTAACCGGAAAAGCAACAGCGAGTTTGGGAATTTTTGCTTGATCGCATTGTATTGCCGCATCAGCGGCGTGGAGGGCTCCGGGGACATGAGACAATGGGAACCAACAGATTATATCTCCGAGCGGAGGAGACGGCTGAGAAACAAACGCTTATGGTGGGCGCTGGCCGCGTACGCCTTTCTGGCGCTGCTTGCCTATCTCACCCTGGATGGTCCGTTTCGCGTCATGATATGGCTGTTCTGCGGCGGCCTCGCCATCATGACGCTGGCCCGGGCAAGGTACGGGGAGGAGCGCTGAAACGCTGGAGGCGAGGCCTCGAGAGGTGAAATCCGCAAACACCCGGTTTCTAATAAAGCACGGCCTGCAACAGCCAAATGCACCGGAACGTCCGCAGCGGCAGGACAACCTTCATCACGCTCCAGGCGCGCACGGCATCGGGCCCGGTCATTCCAAAATCTTTGGATCCGCCCGCGGAAGTGCCCATCACCAGCATCTTGAGCCGTTGCCGGGGATTCTTTCACAATCGGCGCCAGAATGCCGGCCGCGGCGACAATGGCTGCGGCCGCCTTGTCCACGCCGGAGATCTCGGCACGTATGCGAAATGGCTCCCGCGGAGGTCCCGGGCCCCTGGCGGGAGGGGCTCAGGAGATGCGGGATTCCAACAGTGAAAAAAGGATGTTCCGCGCGTGGGGATCATCCCTAAGCCGGGCGTCTGTTCGCCGTTTTCAGCTCTTCTTGGCAGCCTTGGCGGCCGATTTGCGGGCGGGCGTCCCTTCCTTCACTAACGCGTCTACTTCGGCGCGCATGTTCGTGTCCTCGTTCTGGTAAAAGGCGGCGTCTTCGCCGGGGTGCTCATAGCGGATCACGCCCTTGCGGTCGATCAGGAAAATATAGGGTACAAAAAAGGTCTTCACGGGCGAGATGCCGGCAAACGCTTTTACCTGGTCGCTGTTGCCGAGGGCCATGGGATACGTGGAGCCAAAGCGAGCCCGGAAGTCGGGAATGAGTTGAGCGGCATCGGGATTGATTGCCACCGCTAGAACCTCCAGACCCCGCGAGCGATATTCCCGCCAAATCGGCTCGATCGTTCCCGCCGTACGCTGGCAATGCGGGCACGTGGTCAGAAAGAACTCCAGAAGAACAACCTTGCCCCGCAAACTTTCCAGCGAGAGCGGCTCCCCTCGTAACGTTTTCACAGTCAGGGGTGGCGCCTGCCTCGGGACCTCGCCTGCCCCAGCGAATCCGGCAAAAAGAATTGCCGACGCAGCCGCGAATTGAGAAAGTCGACTAAGACGCAACATATCAATACTGTATCCTAGTCCGGAGCCGAGGCGCATAGCAAGCGGGCCCGGCCTTGACCGGCGCGAAGCTTTCCTTGGGGGACACTCACTGAATGTCTCCGTAACGGAACCTGGCAGGGAATTGCTTGCCGGTCCGATATGCCCGGTTCCAGCAGCTCCCGAGCAGTTACCTTTTGGATACGTGGGCAGGCTTCCCAATCGGTTCTTTGAGCAGGGCATCCAGCTCGCCGCGCAGGTTGGCTTCCTGGTTGGACCAAAAGGCCTGGTCCATGCCCCCGTGTTCGGCGCGGATGACGCCCTTACGGTCGATCAGGAAAACGTAAGGCACGAAGAAACTCTGTACTGCCGAAATATCGGCGAACGTGCGCACCATCGTCGGGTCGCCCACACCGATTGGATACGTGGCGGCAAACCGGCGGCGGAAATCGTCAATCAGATGAACGGCTCCGGGGTTGACGGCCACAGCCAGAACTTCGAGGCCGCGCGATCGCCAGTCTCTATAAATCGGCTCAATAATGCCCGCCGTGTGCTGGCAATGGGGACAGGTCGTCTGAAAGAACTCGAGCAGCACGACTTTGCCGCGCATGCTTTGAAGGGAAATCATTTCTCCGGTGGGCGTCTTGACTGCCAAAGGCGGCGCCGGGCGGGGCACATCGCCGGCCCGCAGCAGGCCGGCGAAGAGGAAACAGAGAGTCAACAGCATGAACTTGGATCTTGCCAGGCGAGGCATGTCAAGAACAATCATTCTAGACAGGGGCTCTCGTGAAGTTCAACCTCCATTCGCGCCCTGCCAGGACCAGAGCAGGGCAACGTTCAGCAGATCCGGCCAAAACAAAAAAGAGGCGCGGCTACGGCATGCCCTCCACACTTGTAAAAACCGCTCCGCGCTGCGCCCAGGCGAAGCGGCCATCGTCGCCGGTGCCGGCCGCCTGCTGGTCTTGACCGCCGGACACGGTCAGATGCTTCCATTTCGAGCTACAAATCTTGCGGTAATCCTGAAAATAGCGGCTGGCGTCACTTTCGCTCGACCACTCGACCGCGTAGCCCAACACGTCCCGGTGTGTTTTTTTATTTTCCCAAAGCACGTAGCGGCTCCCCCTCCATTTCGGGGCCAGGTTGCGCGCTTCTTCCTCGCCCAGAAACTGCCGGAGCAGGATTTGAAAGTCCAGCTCGCCCATCGTTCCCTCGGCGATTTTCCTATAGCCGGAGGGCAATTCGGCCCGCGGCAAAGCCGGCCTGGTGGGCATGGAGCGGGCAAAGTACCGCTCCGGATGGAGAACCTGTTGGGTGCTCACCGGTGCGCGCCGAAAAACTTCCACGAAAGCCTGGCTGCCTAATTTTTGGACCACAGCTTGCTGAAACAGCATCCCCTGGGTGTACGGAAACATTAAAGTTTCCTGTAGGTAAAGCGGAGACTTGCCGAAAACGGGATATTCCTTGGCGCCTTCGGCGGTCGCTTCGAGCGCGGATGTGGCGAGTTCCGGAGCATCTCGGAGCGATTTTCCCATTTGCCGGAGCATGTACTCGGTCATCACCCAGGAGGCCTGACCCTCAACCACGGCTCCGCGGGCCGTGGACGCGTCATCATCGTCGCCGCTTTTTTCGATAAACCTTTCCAGGTTGAAGTGCTGATCGGCAAGGGCGTGGGCCAGCTCGTGCACCAGTGCGATGTCCTGCATTCCTGAGGGGGTCCAGGAGGCGAGGTACAGCTTTTTTTCCTTGAAATCATAAAATGCCGCCGCCTGCTCGGTAAGCAGATCGACCGTCTGAGACTTCAGATCGTAGTCCTGTGGAATGAAGCCGAATTTCTTCAGGACGATTTCTTCCACGCGCAAGTCTTCGGGCGGCAGCGTTTCGTTCATGCGCTGCTCGATGTACTCCCGGATTTTTTCCCGGCTAATGATCGCGCGCGAGACCTTCCGGAGGATCTTGAGGCCCATGATTTGGCTGGTTTCATGGAAGATCTCATCAACGCGAGAGAAAAGCTGCGCTTCCTGCCCAGCGGTAATTTGGGTGTCAGCGGCGGCTTGGGGAGCGCTCGCCGCCGGCCGGTAGAGGAACGCGGCCAGCAGGACAGCAAGCAAAAACCACGACAGCGCGAGCCGCTTTTTCATGGATTCACCTCGAGAACCGACCTTTGGAACCGATGCAGCCGCGCACGAAACAGCAATCCGGCGGCGAGGCAGAACACGCCGCCCGCAGCCACGGTGGCCGGCGGGCCGACGCGGTGCGCCACAGCACCCGAGAGCAGGCTGCCGAACGGGCCCAGACCTACCACGGTCACGGTATAGAGCGCCATGATGCGGCCGCGATAATGGTCAGGGATCAGACTTTGAATCAAGGTATTCGTGGCCGCCATCTGCCGGAGCGTGCTGAAGCCCAGCACGACCATTACCGCGACGGAGAGATAGAAATTTCGGGATACCGCCAGCGCAATCAGGCTGACTGCCAAACCAAACGAGCCCACCAAGATTACTCGTACCAGGCCGTCGCTCGTGCTGCGGCCGGCCAGGACTAGCGTGCCGATCAAGGCCCCGATTCCCATGCCGGCGAGCAAAACCCCGAGGCCCCACGAGCCTTTTCCCAGGATGTCATTGGCGAAAAACGGCATCAGGACCAGAGCCGGCACACCCGCCAGCGTGCCGGCGCCCAAAAGCAGAAGCAGGTACCGAATGTGCAGCGTATGGTAAGCGTAGCGGAACCCCTGGACCAGATGATCCCAGGGCGAGTCGGCCACTGAGCGCTCCAACGGCTGCAAGCGCATCAGCAACAGGCTGACAATGACGGCGATAAAGCTCGCGCCGTTCAGGAGAAAGCAAACGCCCTCGCCGAGCCAGCCCACTAGCACCCCGGCAACACCGGGGCCGACCACGCGGGCTGCATTGAACATGGACGAGTTCAGAGAAATGGCGTTCAGCAGGTCCTCCTTGCTGGTCATCTCAACGATGAAAGCTTGCCGGGCCGGCATATCGAACGCATTGATGCATCCCAGCACTACGGCAAGAGCGAGCACCTGCCAGACCTGCACGCGGCCGGAGACGGTGAGGGCACCGAGTAGGAAAGCCTGCACCATGGAGAGCGTTTGGGTGGCAATCACAATCCGATGGCGCGATCTGCGATCCGAGACGATGCCGCCCAACGGCGCTAGCGCAAAAACGGGGATTTGCAGGCAAAAATATGTAAGGCCCACCAGAAATTCGGAACGCGTCAGGCGGTAAATCAACCAGGTCTGGGCGACATTCTGCATCCAAGTGCCGCACAGTGAAATGATCTGGCCGAAACAGAACAGCCGAAAGTTCCTGTGGCGCAGAGCGCGGAATACCTGGCGAACCCCCTTCTGCGGGAGCACCGCCGCTTCGCCCGAGACGCCTTCCGCAACACCGGAAGGAACGGCAGGCCCGCTGGCCAGCTCCGCGCCGCGCCCCAGCGCGGCGGACAGTTCCTGCTCACCAGTGGATTCGCCCATGAAGCCAGAACTCCAGGATAAAGCATCACCGCCATAGCGCAACCCCTCAGCCGGAGCCAGCGCGAGCCGGCTTGCCGCCCCCGCCGCCCGCGAGTTCTCAGCGCACAGCCGGCTGCGACGCACCGGCCATCCATTCGGCGAGATTGCGTTGATCGCGGACGACCATGCGAGAACCGAGATACAACACGACACCGGTAAGCAGTTCGAGCACGGGGATTAGGTACATAGCCTGGTGCAAGCCGGCAGCGCGCGCCGTTTCAGACAGCACCGTCCCGCTGGCGGCGCGTCGCGCCAGAAAGTCGCTCGCCTTGCCCGTAACCACCGGCCCGGCGGCGCCGCCGAGCGCGTACATGGCCAGGAAATAGATAGCCATGGCAGTGCCGCGGAGCGATGGTTCGACCACGTCGTGAATGGACGAGTAAACCACCGAGTAATACACGTAGAGAAGCGTGCAGGCAGGCAGCATCCACAAAAGGAAACGATGGGGACTGCCGGGCTGCTGGCCCAGGGCGGCGAGGCTGAGCGGAACAGAAGCAAACAAACAGACCGCGCCCAGACACAAGCGACCATTGGCCCGGGAGCGGGCGAGAGAGTCCCCCAAACGCCCTCCCAAAAGCAGCCCGGTGGCGCCCGCCGCGCCGAAAATAGCGCCCGAGACGAAGCCGGCTCGCCGGAGATCCAGCCCGTGGGAGCGAATCAGAAAGGACGGCAAAAACTGCGCCAGCGCGTACATGTTAAAGTTGTGAAGCGCGCCGGAAATGATGATCCACCACATGGTTGGAATTTTCAGGACCACCAGGAACGCCGATCCGGCCCGGCGCCGCGCGCCGACATTCACAGTTTCGGCAGCCCCCCTTGGCGGATCGCCAAGCAGCTTCCCTATCAAAAGCGCCAGAATGCAGCCCGGCGCGCCTGCCACAAAGAACGCCGCCCGCCATCCCAGACTATAGGCAATGGCTCCTGTGCCGAAGAAACTCAGCGCGGCGCCAGCAGGCAGGCCTAGCATGAAGACCGCCATGGCCCAGGAGCGCCTCGAGGCGGGATACAGATCGCCGATCAGCGACGACGCAACCGGCGCGCACACAGCCTCCCCAATCCCCATGCCTAAGCGGGTTGCAAACAGGGACCAAAAGCCAGCGGCGGCGCCGGAAAGAGCCGTCAGCACGCTCCAAAACAACAGCCCGGCAGTCAACAACGCTTTTCGGCTGAAACGGTCAGCCAGACGCCCGAAGGGCACGCCGACCGCGGCATAAAGAAGAATAAAAGCCGCGCCCAGCCAGCCGAGCTGTGTGTCGGTGAGACCCCACTCGCGGCGGATGGGCTCGGTTACGGCGCCTAGAATATGGCGATCATAAAAATTCAAAAGATTGATCGCAAACAGCAGCCCGAGCGCAAGCCCGGGACGTGCCGGCTTCCCCGCCACATCGCCTCCGGTCAAGCCCTAACATAGCAGAGAGAGAATTCGAGCCGAGAAAAATTGCGAAACGCCGAGGCAGGTGAGATTCACCCGGAGCTGCGGCAGCTTGCCGGGCGTTTCGAGCAACCTTCGGCGCGCCGCGGTTCGCGCATGGTGTAGTATTGATTTTTCACTCTATCACGGACATCACAACCTGTGAGAATTGGCATTATTGGAGCGGGCGGAGCGGCCCGCGGCATCCATATCCCCGCCCTGCGCCGGATCGCCGGAGTCGAAATTGCGGGTATCGCCCGCGAGCATGGGTCGGAACCGGTTGACGGCATTCCAGTCACAAAACATTACCCGGATCTGCTTGCCCGCGCGGACATCGACGCAATCATCAACACCACCCCCAACCATCTCCACAGGCAGATTACTTTGGACGCTCTGGCCGCCGGCAAGCACGTTCTCTGCGAGAAGCCGCTGGGGCTCAATCACCGGGAGACGATGGAGATGCTAGCAGCCGCCGAGAAGTCCGGACTGGTTCACATGACCGCGTTCACGTTCCGCTACGCGCCGGGTGTGCAATACCTGAAGCACCTGATCGCAACGGGCGTACTGGGCGAAATCCGCAGCGTGCGGGCGGCCTACCTGATGGCGCTTTCGGGACATCTGACTGGCTGGCGCTCCCAAAGGCCTCTGGCGGGGTCTGGCGCGCTCGCGGACATCGGCTCTCACGCCGTACACATCGCCCAGTTTCTCGCCGGCCGAATCGCAGCGGTTTCGGCCGCCGGACGGTCCTTTTGTTCCGACGTTGACGACTGGATCGGTTTTTTGGCCCGATTTGAGTGCGGTGCAATGGCCACATTCGAGGTTTCCCGGGTAGCTCCTGGACGCGGCGACGAGATCACCGAAAACATGTTTGTGGAAATCTACGGGACCAGCGGCGGCGCGGCATTCTCCATGCAGGACCCCTGGGCGCTGATGCTCTGCATCGGGGAGCGGGCTCGCGACGCCGCGGCCACTTTGCAACGCACGCCGACGCCGCAAGAATTCCTGAAGCTGCCGGGCTCGCCCCGTGATATCCGCGCCGATGACCCGCGGTGGGGCTATCGCTATGACCAGGATTTTCAATTTGTCGATAGCATCCGCAAGAGAGAAGTCCGGGAACCTTCATTTCGCGCCGGGGCCGAGTGTCAGGCGGTGTTGGATGCCGTCTTGAAATCCTGTGAAGACGGGCAGTGGACATCCGTCGCCGCGCCTTAATGCAAAGAAGGAAGATTGCCTTTTGCCGCCTCGCGGCGCGACCGCATCAGACGGGAAAAACCCGGAGACCACAGATCCCCCGCCGGTGTGCTAGATTCCGCTGAGTGGGACGAAAGAACCGGATTGCGTGCCTAAGCGTCGCCGCGCTGGGAACAGCCGCTGTCTTGATCTGGCAATGTTTAACGGTTCATTACAACTACCAAGGCAATTGGACTGCGTTGTTCTACACGGGCTCTTACAACGCCAGCCCGCCCAGCCTTGCTTGGGAGAACATCTACACTTTCCCGGACAGCATAGGCTACGACGGGCAGTTCTATCACTACATCGCCCATGATCCGCTTTTGCGAACCGGCCTCCGCGATCACGTGGACAATCCGAGGTTGCGATGGCGCCGCATCCTGGTTCCGGGGTTGGCATTTCTTCTGGCCGCCGGGCAACTGAGGGGCGTGGATGCCGCCTTTTTCGCAGTCACCGCCGGCTTCTTTTTTCTCGGCGCCTACTGGTCCAGCGGGTTTTGCGTGCGCTGTGGACTCAGCCCCGGATGGGGCCTATGTTTCGGGCTGCTTCCCGGAGTGCTGACGTCGATCGACCGGATGACCGTCGATATCGCCCTGCTGGCCCTGTGCGCAGGATTCGCTTTGCATGGAGCCGCTGAACCGTCCGCCAAAGTTCTGCCCATCCTGGCGCTGGCGCCTCTGGCACGCGAGACAGGCCTGTCTCTGATTCTAGGATATGGTCTCTCCGTTGCGATTCGAAAACAGTACAGGTCTGCGCTGTACGGCGTACTGGCCGCTCTCCCCTGGCTCGCTTGGATCACTTTCGTACATCAAAGGACGGATCCCGATCTCACCGTATGGGGCTCTGTGTATCCGCTGGCCGGGATAGTGAGCCGGACATTGCAGCCCGTGCAGTTCGCGCTGACCAGCCGCTGGCTTGTAACTGCGGCGACTCTGGACTACCTTGGGCTGCTGGGAATTTGGGCCGCGCTGTTTCTGGCTGTCCGGCTGGCCGCGATGGCCGCGAAAGCGGCTTTCGATCCGCTGGAAGCGGCCATTGTTTGTGCGGCTCTGCCGGTTCTGTTTGCGGGCAAGAGCGACATCTGGTCAGGCGGCTATGAATTCGCCAGGACGATGTCTCCACTACTCGCCTTGCTGGCTTTGCAGGGCGTTCGGTCCAGATGGTGGTGGAACCTTCTGCCCCTCTGTATGACGGCTCCTCGCATTCTGTTCCAGTTCGAGCCGCAGTGGAAAGGAATAATCCGGGGTGTGCTGCGCGCCTTGTGAAAGGGCGATCAGCAGGCGCCGGGCGATATGTCTCCGTCTCGCTTTTTGCGAGGGGCGAGATCCCATGCATGTTCCGACGCTTGCGACGGCCAAGCGCGGGTATCGAAGCGCCGTTGGCCGGACTTGCGGTGAACGCAGAAATTCAGGCCGGCAGCTTGCTCTCCCCCATCAGGTATTGATCGATGGCGCGGGCGGCTTTGCGGCCTTCCGAGAGCGCCCATACCACCAAAGACTGGCCGCGGCGCGCGTCTCCGGCAGCGAACACCCCGGGAACGTTGGACATGTAGTTTTTATCAGCCGCGATATTCTGCCGCTCGTCGAGCTTCAAGCCGAGATCCTTCACAAGACCATCCTGAATGGGCCCTAGAAATCCCATGGCAAGCAAGACCAGATCTACGGGAAGTTCGAACTCGGATCCGGGCATTTCCTTAAATTTTCCGCCGCTCCACTCCAGACGAACGCCGTGCAGCGTTTTGACGTTGCCGCGCTCATCGCCGCTGAAGCGCTTGGTATTGACGCTCCATTCCCGGATCCCTCCTTCTTCGTGCGAGCTCTCTGAGCGCAGCATCATGGGCCACAGCGGCCAGGGAGTGCTTGGGCTGCGGCTGGGCGGGGGCTGCGGCAGCAATTCGAATTGATGCACTGAAACGGCTCCCTGGCGGTGGGACGTGCCCAGGCAGTCGGCGCCCGTATCCCCGCCACCGATAATGACCACGCGCTTGCCTGCTGCCGTAATGCTCACTGCGGGATCCACAGGCAAACCAGCCACCCGGCGGTTCTGCTGGGGCAAAAACTCCATCGCGAAATGGATGCCCTTCAAATCACGGCCGGGCACAGGCAGATCGCGCGGCCGCGTCGAGCCGATCGCGATCAAAATGGCGTCAAATTCCTTCCGCAAATCTTCGGCGGCAATATCAACACCCGCATGCACGCAGGTCTGGAACGTGATCCCTTCCGCCGCCATCTGCTCCACGCGCCGCTCCACAATTCGTTTCTCGAGCTTGAAATCGGGAATGCCGTAGCGCAGCAGCCCGCCGATGCGGTCGGATTTTTCAAAAACGGTGACCCAATGGCCCGCACGGTTCAGTTGTTGCGCGGCGGCCAAGCCGGCCGGGCCGGAGCCGATCACGGCAACCTTTTTGCCGGTGCGAACCAAAGGCGGCTCGGGAACGATCCAGCCCTCCTCGAAGCCACGGTCGGCTATCGTTTTTTCGATCTGCTTGATTGTGACCGGGTCGTTGTTTATCCCGAGCACGCAGGCGGCCTCGCACGGCGCCGGGCAGACGCGGCCCGTGAAATCGGGAAAATTGTTTGTCGAGTGGAGAATCTTCAGGGCGTCTTTCCAGCGTCCCTTGTAAGCCAGGTCATTGAAATCCGGGATGATGTTTGTAAGCGGGCAGCCGGTATGGCAAAAGGGGATGCCGCAATCCATACAGCGCGCCGCCTGGTCCCGGAGGGACGATTCGGGAAACGGCTGATAGACTTCGAACCAGTCCTTGACGCGTTCTTCGACCGGCCGCCGCGGCGGAGCGACGCGCGGGATTTCGAGAAATCCAGTGACTTTACCCATGCCAATCCAGTTCCCAGCAAACCCGCGGGCGTGGCGCCGTGCGCCCGTGCGCCTGGCGCTGCTCAGGCGCCGGTAATACCCAAGAGCTCCGTTTCCAGCGGCAAATTCTATGTCTGCTCATAAGCCCGCTGCAAGACTGCCATATCAATTTTGTCCATTTGCAGCATGGCTGCCATGACTCTCCGCGATTTTTCCGCATCTTGATCCCGCAGCATTTCACCAAGCAGAGACGGCACTATCTGCCAGGACAAGCCGAATTGATCTTTGAGCCAGCCGCACCTTTGCCTTTCTCCCCCTGCCGAGAGCTTTTCCCAAAGCGTGTCCACTTCTTGCTGCGTCTCGCAGCTCACCAGAAATGATACAGCGGGGGAGAAGCGGAATTGAGGTCCCCCATTGAGCGCGATAAAATCCTGGCCTTCGATCTGGAAAGCGACCGACATCACCGTTCCCTTCTTTCCAGGACCCGCATCTCCGTAGCGAGTAACGCTCTTGATCTTTGAATTTTCAAAGATCGAGGCATAAAAGCGGGCGGCATCCTCGGCTTGCCCGTCGAACCACAAGAATGGCGTGATTTTTTGCATCTGATCGTACGATTGCCGTTCTCCCCGCGCCGTTTTCAGGTGCGCAAGGCGCTGGCCGATGGCAGGTCTGCGGCGGCCAAGGCAGGCTGCACGGCCTGCGCCTTCTGCTTTTCGATCACCTTCCTGTACTCTTTGGGGAATACCTTGACGAACTTCGCCAGCATGGAGTCCCAATTTGCCAGCACCCACTCGGCCTTGGGGCTGGCTGTATATTGATAATGCTTTCCGATCATGGTTCGCAGCAGAGTCACATCGGCCTCATCGGCCACGGGCTCGAGATCGACCATTTCGAGGTTGCAACGCTTTTCCGCGAAGTCGCCCTGTTCATCGAGCACGTAGGCAATGCCGCTGGACATGCCGGCTGCGAAATTGCGGCCCGTCGCCCCGAGCACGACGACCACGCCCCTGGTCATGTACTCACATCCGTGGTCCCCGACGCCTTCCACAACCGCGTAGGCGCCGGAGTTCCGCACTGCGAACCGCTCTCCGGCCATTCCATGCAGATAGACCTCGCCGCTGGTCGCGCCATACAGGCAGACATTGCCGACGATGATGTTCTCCTCCGGCACGAACGTGGAGGCTCGCGGCGGGTAGACGATGATTTTGCCGCCCGAAAGGCCCTTGCCCATGTAATCGCAGGTGTCGCCTTCCAGCTCGAGCGTGACTCCCTTGGCGAGAAACGCTCCGAAGCTCTGGCCGGCTGAGCCGGTGAACTTGCAATAGATTGTGTCTTCCGCCAGGCCCGCGCTGCCATATTTGCGGGCGATTTCTCCGGAAAGCATCGCTCCCACCGTCCGGTGAATGTTCCGGATCGGCATCTCAATCTTGACCGGCTCGCCGTGATCGAGGGCGTTGGCCGAAGCGTCGATCAGCGTCCAATCGAGCGCTTTCGCCAGACCGTGATCCTGCTGCTGGCAATGGTAGCGCGCCACGCGTTCGGGCGCCGGCGGGCGGAAGAAAAGGCTCGAAAAATCGAGGCCGCGCGCTTTCCAATGGTCGATGGCCCGGTTCACGTCCAGCATGTCCGAGCGGCCAACCATTTCGTTCACCGTTCGGAAGCCGAGCTTGGCCATGATCTGCCGGAGCTCTTCGGCCACGAAAAACATGAAATTGATCACGTGCTCGGGTTGGCCGGCGAATTTCGCCCGCAACACCGGATCCTGCGTCGCAATGCCCACGGGACAGGTGTTCAGATGACATTTGCGCATCATGATGCAGCCCATCGAAACCAGCGGGGCGGAAGCGAAACCGAACTCCTCGGCGCCGAGCAGGCAGGCGATCGCCACGTCCCGGCCGGTCTTCAACTGGCCGTCCGTCTCCACTACGATGCGCCCGCGCAGATCGTTCATCACCAGAACCTGCTGCGTCTCGGCCAAGCCGATTTCCCAAGGGATGCCGGCGTGCTTGATCGAGCTGAGCGGAGAAGCCCCGGTGCCGCCGTCGTGGCCGCTGATCAACACGACGTCTGCGTGAGCTTTCGAAACGCCCGCCGCCACCGTCCCCACGCCGACTTCGGCGACCAGTTTCACCGAGATGCGCGCCCGCGGATTGGCGTTCTTCAGATCATAAATAAGCTGCGCCAGATCCTCGATCGAGTAGATATCGTGGTGGGGCGGCGGCGAAATCAACTGCACGCCGGGAATCGAGTGCCGCACGCGGGCGATCACTTCGTCCACCTTGTGTCCGGGAAGCTGGCCGCCCTCGCCCGGCTTGGCGCCCTGCGCCATTTTGATTTGGAGTTCGTCGGAGTTGACCAGATAATTCGTAGTTACCCCGAAACGCGCCGAGGCGACTTGCTTGATGGCGCTCCGCCGCCAGTCTCCGTTGGGATCGCGTTCGAAACGAATTTCATCTTCCCCGCCCTCGCCCGTGTTCGATTTGCCCCCGATGCGGTTCATGGCGATGGCGAGCGTCTCGTGAGCCTCCTTGCTGATCGAGCCGAACGACATCGCGCCGGTCTTGAATCTTTTCACGATTTCCGCCGCCGGTTCGACTTCATCAATCGGAATCGGCGTGGCATCTTCGAATTTGAAGCGAAACAGGCCGCGCAGCGTACAAAGATACTCGGCCTGGTTGTTAATCAGCTCGGAGTACTGCTGGAAGGTCTCGAAGCTGCCGCTGCGAACCGCGTGCTGAAGCTTGGAGATCGTCATTGGGTTGAACAGATGCCGCTCGCCCCGCACGCGGTACTGGTATTGCCCGCCGACATCCAGATCGGTGTCCGAGCCGGTGCGCGGGCGATAAGCAAACTCGTGCCGCATAGCGGCTTCCTTGGCGATCACATCCAGACCCACTCCGCTGATCCGCGAAGGCGTGCCGGTGAAATAACGGTCGATGAAGTCCTGATTCAGGCCGACCGCCTCAAAAATCTGCGCGCCGCAGTAGCTCTGGAGCGTCGAAATGCCCATCTTGGAAATGGTCTTGAGCAAGCCCTTTTTAATGGACTTAATGTAGGCCGCCAGGGCTTTCTCAAACGTCATCTCGGCCGGCAGCAGCCCGTTCCGGAGCATGTCGGCGAGCGTTTCGAGCGCCAGATAAGGGTTTACCGCGCTGGCGCCATAGCCGATCAGCAAGGCGAAGTGCATCACTTCCCGCGGTTCGCCGCTTTCCACCACCAGGGCGACTTGGGTGCGCAGCCGGTCGCGGATCAGATGATGGTGCACGGCGGAAAGAGCCAGCAAGGAAGGAATCGGCGCCAGATCCCGGCTCACGCCGCGGTCGGAGAGCACCAGAACCGCGTATCCCGACCGCGCCGCTTCGCTTGCCTTCGCGCACAGTTCGTCGAGAGCCCGCCGGAGGCCTTCGCCGTTTTCCGCTACCTGGAACAGCGCGGGCAGCGTGATCGCGCGAAAGTCGCCCTGGTTCACGCAGCGGAGCTTCTCGAGATCGCGATTGGTGAGAATCGGGTGCGGCAGCTTCAGCGTGTGGCAATTCTTTGGCGTCTCATCCAGAATGTTGCCTTCCTTCCCGATGTAGCTCACCAGCGACATCACCAGCTCTTCCCGGATGGGGTCGATCGGCGGATTCGTCACCTGCGCGAAAAGCTGCTTGAAATAGTCAAATAGCAGCCGCGGTTTGTCGGAAAGACAGGCCAGGGCCGCGTCGTTGCCCATAGATCCGACCGGCTCCTCGCCTTGCAAAGCCATAGGCGCGAGAATGATCTTCAGGTCTTCGTCGGTGTAACCGAACGCCCTCTGGCGCAGCAGAATCGTATCGTGATCGGGCTCGTGCACATGCTCCGGCTCGGGCAGGCTTTCGATCGTAATCAGGTTCTCTTGAAGCCATTGCCGGTACGGCCGGCGCGTGTACATACGCTCCTTGATCTCTTCATCGCTGATCACGCGGCCTTCGACCGTATCCACCAGAAACATGCGCCCCGGCTGAAGACGGTCCTTGTGCTTGACGTTTTCGGGCGCGATCGGGAGAACGCCGGTCTCGGAAGCCAGCACGACAAAGCCGTCGTGCGTGATCGTGTAGCGGCACGGGCGCAAACCGTTGCGGTCCAGCGTGGCGCCTATGTATTTTCCATCTGTAAAAGCAATAGCGGCCGGGCCGTCCCACGGCTCCATAAGCGACGCATGGTATTCGTAAAAGGCCCGCTTGTCCGGATGCATGTGCTTCTGTGTGCTCCAAGCCTCCGGAATCAGCATCATCATGGCGTGCGGAAGCGAGCGCCCGCCCTGCACGAGCAGCTCAATGGCGTTGTCGATATTCGCCGAGTCCGAACCGCCTGGCGAAATGATCGGAAAGATTTTCTCCATATCGCCATTGAACAGCTCGGACCGCAGCACGCTCTCGCGTGCGTGCATCCAGTTCACGTTGCCTTTCAGCGTGTTGATTTCGCCGTTATGGGCAATGTAGCGGTAAGGGTGCGCCAACTCCCAACTGGGGAAGGTATTGGTGGAAAACCGCTGGTGCACCAGCGCCAGAGCGCTCACCACGCCGGGGTCGGAAAGGTCGCGGTAAAACATCTTGATCTGCGTTGCGATCAACAGGCCCTTGTAGACGATCGTAACCGAGCTCAGACTCGGGATGTAGAAACGGGATACCTTGTCGCCCAGATCCCGGACGGCTTTCTCAATGCGCTTGCGAATGACGTAAAGCTTGCGTTCAAACTGTTCCTCATTGAGGCGGCGCGCGCGCCCGACGAAAACCTGGCTGATAAAAGGCTGCGACGTTTTGGCCACTACACCGAGGGGCGTGTTGTCCACCGGCACGTCGCGCCAGCCGAGAACCCGCTGGCCTTCCTGCCGGATCATTTCCTCGACCACGCCCTGGCAGAGCAGCCGCTGTGTGCGCTCCACTGGTAGAAACACCATCCCCACACCGTACTCGCCGGGGTTGGGAAGGCTGAAGCCGGCCCGGTCGCACTCGCGCGCAAAAAACTCATGCGGAATTTGCAGCAGCACTCCCGCCCCGTCGCCGGTGTCCGGGTCGCAGCCGCATGCGCCCCGATGCGCCAGGTTCACCAACACCTGGATTCCCTTTTCGATGATGTCGTGCGACTTGCGGCCGTTCACGTTGACAACGAAGCCCACACCACAGGCGTCGTGTTCGAACTGCGGATCGTAGAGACCTTGCTTTTCCGGCAAACCATTCGGCTGCATCGACACGATCCCCATTTATCTCGTGGTATTCAGAGTAACCATGGTCACGATATTAAAACAAGGAAAAGTATTTTGGGATTGAAATAAGGCCTGCTTATGGCAACAGCGGATCTCTTGTGGACTGTAAGTATTTTATTATAAAAGCCTTACTGGGGCTGGCGGCATGATTTTGGGAGCCTCCAGGCGGGGCCAAGGGGCGACTCTCTTTCACCGTTTCCCACTTTGCCAGTACGTTCGCTCACCTTTTCAATGGCAGTCCGCTAACCAGTTGGCGATGGTGACCGCAAGTGCTCCACGATCCTGGCGGCCAAGGAACGCGCGGCCGGCAGGCGGGCGCTCCCTGCCCGAAATGGCTCGGCCGCTTTATGGCACTATAGCCTCGTGAGCCTGGAGAACTTTAAGATCTTTAAAGACATTGCGCAAACCCGGCGCATCAGCCGCGGCGCCGCCATGAACGGCATCAGCCAGTCGGCCGCCAGCCAGTTGATCCAGCACCTGGAGCGGGATCTCGGCGTCGAGTTGTTCGATCGCAGCAAGCGCCCGCTCGCGTTGACCGAGGCCGGCAAGATCTACTATGAGGCCTGCCGCGATCTGCTGCGTCGGTACGAGCAGGCGCAGGCGGAAATTGAGAGCCTCAAAGCGGAGGCCAGCGGATCCGCCCGCATCGCCTGTATCTACTCGATCGGCCTGCACGAAATGGCGCGCCGGACCGCCGAGTTTCAGCAGCTACATCCCAAGGCCCGCATTCACTTGGAATATCTTCGCCCGGATAAGGTCTATGAGGCTGTCCTGACTGACCAGACCGACCTCGGCATGCTCAGTTATCCTTCTCAATCGCGGGATTTAAAAATCGTACCGTGGCGGCAGGAGCGGATGATCCTGGTTGTGTATCCCTCGCACCGGCTGGCCGGCCGCGACTCGGTGGAGCCCAAAGAACTCGCCGGCGAGCGCTTTGTCAGCTTCGATGAGGATCTGGTGATCCGCAAAGCGCTGGACCGCTTTTTGCGCGATTGCGGCGTAACGGCCGAGCCGGTACTGCAATTCGACAACATCCAGATGATCAAAGAAGCGGTCGCGATCGGGTCCGGAATCAGCATTCTGCCGGAACCCACGGTGGCGGAAGAGGTAAAGCAAAAACGGCTGGCAGCTATCCCGTTCCGCGGCGCAAGCCTGGCCCGGCCGGTCGGAATCATCTACAGGCGCGGCAAGAAGCTCTCGCCCACAGCCCAGCAGTTCCTCGAGTTTTTGCGCAGCCGGGCGTAAGACAGCGCGTCCGCAAGTGCGTACTCCCACACCTACAGCGGAGCTTTTCGGCCTACAGCCCTGGCGCCTTGCCGGCAAATCTTCCACGCCGACCGCAGGCGGCCAGAGCAGCGGCGCTTTCATCGAGGCTGCGCCCGGCATCCAGGAGCTGAAACGGAATCACGGGAGGATCGAGCGCCCGCTCGTTGTTGCGCGCCGCGCGAGCGTCTGCCCGCGCTCCGGAGTGCTCAGCGGCGGCTGGGCTCGCTGGGAGCGCAGGCGGCTGGCCGGCGAGCCTGGGCTACCGGACGACGGGGACCTCCGCTGCCATCAATCGTTGAAACTCAGGATTGTCCCGCAGACCGGCGAATTCCTTTTCTTCAGGAATTTTGTCCTTATCTTTGTAGCCCTCCTCGAGGGCGCGGCGCAAATACGCAATCGCCCGATCCGTGTACCCGGCGGCCGCGTAGGTCTTAGCCATGTAATAGTGAAACCGGGCGCGGTCCTGCACGCTCCTCTCCTGCAACAGGCTGCCAAATGTGCCGCGGTGCTCAAAGATTTCCGGATCGAGCCGGAGGGCTTCCGCGTACTCGACAGACGCTTCTTTATAGCGCTTGCGGGCGAAGTAGGCGGTACCTAAGTTGCTGTGAATGGAAGCGGAATCCGGATTGAGAGACAACGCTTTTTTGTAAGACGAAATCGCGCGCCGGTAGCGCTTCTGCGCATAGTAGATCGTGCCCAGGTTGTTGATCGCCTCAGCGTATTTGTTATCCAGTTTGATCGCCCGCTCGTAGCAGCGTTGGGCCTGCGCTAGCTGCAATTGCTGATGGTAGGCAATCCCGAGCTTGTTGTAGAGCACGTACGATTTGGGCTGCGCCTTGAGCGCTTCCTGGTAAGCATCCACGGCCTCGCGGTACATCTTTCGCGCCATGTATACGTCGCCGCGTTTTTCGGGGCTGAGATCGGCGGCAGGATGCGGAGCGGCAGCCGTGTGATCGACCAGTTGGGCTAACAGAGCCAGGCTGAAAATTACGGAGGCCAGCATATTGGCGCCTCCTTCTTCAAGGTTTATTTAAACACATCCAGGATACGATGGAAAAATCCTTTTTTCTTGCCGGATTTCTCGGCTTCCGCCTTGTCCGGCGGCGGGAGGGGAACCGACTGAACAGCGACATGGGGGCGCTGCGGGGCGCCTGCGGTGGGATCCGGCTTGGAGTCGGCGGCCACGGCGTTAGGCGCCGGCAGCGAAGCCTTGGGCGGCTCGGTGTCCCACCCGGCGACCGTGGTCAGCAAAGGCACAGCGCCGGGACGGCCGCCATGCGCACGGCAGTAGGCGGCCGGCTGGGTGCCGGCGATAAAAACGTCCATACGGCGGTCCGGACAGGTGGGTGTCGCCAGCTCCCCCGTGGCGGGGTCGACCTCGGCTGTAACAATGCCTTCCACGGGCTCGAAGGGCGCTGGATTCCTGTATGGGCGGTACGTAATGGCTTTCTTCATGAACTCGGTCCAGATCGGCAAAGCGGACTTTGCTCCTTCAATTTCCAGATCCGTGCTGTCGTCCAGGCCCACCCAAACGACGCAGAGCAGATCCGAGGTGTAGCCGGCGAACCATCCGTCACGCGAGCTTCCGGTCTTTCCCGCTGCCGGGGCCAGGAAACCGCGGGAACGCACGCCGGCGGCGGTGCCCGTGCGCATCACCTCCTCCAGCAGATTGGTCATCATGTAGGCGATGCGAGGATCAAGCACCCGCGTCTCCACCGGGTGGTTCTCTAGAACGGTGCGCCCGTTCTGATCCCGGACCGATCGGATCATGTAGGGCGTCACCCGGACGCCGCCGTTCGCAAAGGTGGTGTAGGCCTCGGCAATTTCGAGCGGCGTCACATCGTAGGAGCCTATGGCCGCCGCCGGCGTAGCTTGGATGTCTTCATTCATGCCGGCTTTGTGAGCCAGCTCGACCACCTTGTCATATCCGATCATTTCCGCCACTTTCACAGTGGCGATGTTCATCGATTTCGCAAGCGCGGTCCGCACGGTGGTCATGCCATGCAGCTCATGTTTGAAATTGCTCGGCTCGTAAGGCTTCCCGTCGAACCAGAATGTGGTGGGAGAGTCGTCTACGCTGGTGATGGGCGTAATCACGGCTCCGCTGTTGGGGTCGAGAGCCGTACTGAGAGCCGCGGCGTAGACAAACGGCTTGAAAGCGGAGCCCGGCTGCCGTTTCGCCATCACCCGGTTCAACTGGCTCATGCCGTAGTTACGGCCCCCAAGCAGCGCCTTGATTTCGCCGGTGTGCGGATCAAGCGCGATCAGCGCGCACTGGGCGGTGGGCGGCGTCTTGCCGCGGAACCGGCGCTGCCGTTTGATCTGCTCATCGACCAGCGGCATCCCGTAACGCACAGCTTCGACCGCCGCGCGTTGCAGATTCAAATCGAGCGTCGTGTACACGCGATAAGTCTGGGTGACCAGGTTCTTTTCGGAAAAGCGCGACTGCAATTGCTCGTTGACCAGATCCACAAAATAGGGCGCATCGATGGATTCTGCGCTTCCTGCCGCCACGTTCAGCGGCGAGCGGACCGCGCTGTCGTACTGCGCCTTATTGATGTAGCCGTTTTCCAGCATGGCCTTGAGCACGACGTTGCGCCGCTCGCGCGCCCGCTCGGGATTGCGAAACGGGTGAAAGTATTCGGGCCGCTGGATAATGCCGGCAATGGTGGCCGCCTCCGGCAGGCTGAGCTCGCGCAGGTCTTTGCCGAAATAGGCCTGTGCCGCCTCCCCAACGCCGTCAATGGTGAAACTGCCGCGCCGGCCGAGATAGATCTGATTGCAGTAGAACTCGAAGATCTGCTGCTTGGTGAGCCGCTGCTCCAGTTGCAGAGTAATCAGCAGTTCCGCCGCCTTGCGGCTCCAGCGCTTGTCGGGAGTCAAAAAAAAGCTGCGCGCCAACTGTTGGCTGAGGGTGGACGCCCCCTGGCCCAGGTGCCCTTCGCGCATGTCAACCCAGGCCGCTCGCAGAATGCCCAACGGGTCGAATCCAGAGTGCTCGAAAAAGCGCTTGTCCTCGATCGAGATGATGGCGTCCACCAGCACCTTGGGGATCTCATCAAAATGCACGAGCCGCCGCTTCTCACGGCTCTTGTCGAACAAGTTCGTGATCAAAGCCGGCTCGAGATCGTAAAGCGCCTGGTCGGTGTTGTCGCGCAGCGAAACGATCCGCGCAACTTTCTTGCCGGTGAACTTGATCACGGCAGGCTCGGCGGCGAAATATGAGTTCGGCCCTGGAAAGATCTCCACCGCGTCCGCACGGACGCGAAACCATCCGTTGGGATTGGAAGTGGATTCCGAGTAACCCGACGCCAGCAGATGGGACACGATATCCGCCGGACTTGACTGCTCGCCGACGTATACGGCTTCCGGCGCAGCGAAAATCTTGGAGGGAGTATTGAACGGCCCCTGACTTAGCTTCCGGTCAATCAGACGGGCGTATTTGGTCCAATAGTAGCCGAAAACGGAAACACCGGTCACGGCGCCGATCAGAAACAGCCCTAGCAAAACCTTTCCAACCGGTCCGAACCAGAACCCCCACCATCGCCCTTTGGGCACCACAATTCGCATATCGAGGCTTCAGCGCTCAACTCCGGCCCGCATCCCTTATCATAGCGCTCGCTGCGTCCGGCGCGGAATCCGCGCGCTATCGTCCCGCGCTGGGAGCAAAATGCAGTTTTACCGTGTAGCCGGGCAAATTGACCGGAACCAGATAGCGCACCGAGACTCGAGCCGACCCGCCGGAGACTTCCACTTGCACGTCGCCTGCCTTGACCGGCAGATGCAATTGCCTCGCCCGCTCAACTACTTGGTCCCGGATCGCAGCCGGCGCCTGCGTGTGGATTTGGGGCGACCCGGTAATTTTTTCGAGATACCGTGTGAGCTGGAAATCCGCGAAGAAAGAGGGCGCCAGGCTGGAGACGACATACAGAAACACAGCCAGCAAAGCGGCCGCCAGCCAGCGCCGGGGCGATTTCATAAGATCCCAGGGGCGTTTCGTTACGCCGCGACTTTCATGGCAAGCGGTTCGCGCGGGCGGCCGCCCTCACCGCACGGCCTCGGCTCTGAGGCGCTGTAACTGCCCGGCGGCGCCCGGCAGCGGAACATCCTGCGACTGGCGGGTCCGGCGCTCCACAATTTCGACCATCCCTTGCGCCAGTTTCCGGCCTATGTTGACGCGCCACGGAATTCCGATCAGGTCGGCGTCTTTAAACTTTACTCCGGGACGCTCGTCTCGGTCGTCGAGCAATACGTCCAGGCCCGCCGCACGGCAATCCGCGTACAGGTTTTCGGCCGCTTGCCGCTGCGAGACGTCGCTGATGTTTACGGGAGTTATGACCAAATCAAAAGGCGCCAAGGCCGCCGGCAGGCACATCCCATCCTGGTCGTGGCCTTGCTCGATCGCGGAAGTGAGAATGCGCTCCAGACCGATGCCGTAGGATCCCATAATCACTGTTTTCTCCTGTCCGTCGGCGGTCAGAACACGCGCTCCCATCGATTCGGAATACTTGTATCCGAGCTTGAATATATGTCCGATTTCGATGCACTTTTTGAGCTCGAGCGGCGAGCCACAGCGCACGCAGCCATCGCCCGCCGCCGCCGCGCGCAGATCGAGGTAGCGGGCTTGGAAGTCGCGTCCCGGCGTCACATACCGCAGGTGGAAATCGTCCTGATTGGCCCCGCAGATCATATTCTTACGGCCGCGAAGCGCCTCATCGGCCAGAATCTCCATGTTGGACACGCCCACCGGCCCAAGCGATCCCGCCGACGCCCCAAACCACTGCCGGATCTCCTCCGCATGCGCCGGGCGCACTTCCGACCCAAGCGCGGAGGCAAGCTTCGTCTCGCTCAATTGGTGATCGCCCCGCAGCAGCACCAGAACCGGCTTCGAGCCGGCCACCATCACTAAACTCTTGATTTGAGAACTTTCCGGCAGCCCCACAAATTCGGCGACCTCAGCAATGGTTTTGCGGCTGGGCGTGGCAAACGGTTCTGGAGCCGCGCTGCTCTCAGGATCGGCCGCCGGCGGCGGCGCAGCCACCGATTGCGCCTTTTCGACGTTCGCTGCGTAGTCTCCGTTCGGGCAAACGGCTATCCAGTCTTCGCCGGCCTCGGAGGGAATCATGAATTCGTGCGACTGGCTTCCGCCCATCGCGCCGGAATGCGCTTCCACGACCAGGTATTGCAGCCCGCAGCGGTCCAAGATGCGGCAATACGCCCGATGGTGTTTTTGGTAGCTGGCATCCAGCCCGGCTTCATCGAGGTCAAACGAGTAGGAATCTTTCATTGTGAACTCCCGCACCCGCAGCAGTCCCGATTTCGGCCGGGGCTCGTCGCGAAACTTGGTTTGGATCTGGTACCAGATCTGCGGCAGCTGCTTGTAGCTGCGGACCTCTGCCCGGGCAATCGACGTCATTACCTCTTCTTCGGTCATGCCCAGGCACATCTGGCGCCCCCAGCGGTCTTTCAGCCGGAACATGTTGTCGCCCATGGCCTCCCACCGGCTGCTTTCCTGCCAGATCTCGGCCGGGTGCAGCTCCGGCAGGTAGAATTCCTGAGCGCCGATCGCGTCCATTTCTTCCCGGATAATCTTCGCGATTTTACGCAGGCAACGCTGGGCAAGCGGCAGATAGCTGTAAAGGCCCGCCGCCAGCGGCCGGATATAGCCGGCTCGCAGCAGCAATTGATGGCTAATAACCTCCGCCTCGGCGGGGTTCTCGCGGAGGGTTGGAATAAAAAGCTGGCTCCAGCGCATAGCAAATGTGGCGGCTCTCGGTCATCCGTCGCGCTCGGCTCCGGATCGTTCCGGCATTGGCGGCGCACCAGCGCGGCGCCAGTGCAATCTGGCCAGTGCCAACAGTTCTTTGCCGGGGGCCGGGGTGAGCCGCGACCGCAAAGGGCGGATCACGCAACTGGCGGCTGACAACCGAAAGCTTAGTGGCCATTCTAGCATGGTAAAATCAACTTCCAGGCCGCGAGACCGCACCACGAAGCCTGGGAGGAGCACTCATGCCCATCCCGCCCCCCATGGCCCGGCCGCTGGAGGAAGTCGATCCAGAGGTCTGGGAAGCAATCCAGAATGAAACCATCCGGCAGCACACACATCTCGAGTTGATTGCGAGCGAGAACTTCGTCTCCCAGGCCGTACTCGACGCCGCTGGATCCGTCTTCACCAACAAGTATGCCGAGGGCTATCCGGGGCGTCGCTACTATGGGGGGTGCGAGTATGCCGACCGCGTCGAGGAGCTGGTCCGCGAACGGGCGAAAAAATTATTTCGCGCCGAATACGTCAACGCCCAGCCTCATGCCGGCTCGCAGGCGAATATGGCGGCGTATGCCGCGGTGCTCCAGCCCGGCGACACAATCCTTGGAATGAATCTCGCCCACGGGGGCCATCTGACCCACGGCCACCACTTGAACTTTTCCGGGAAAACGTACAAGGTCGTCCCCTACGGCGTAAGCCGCGAGACCGAAACCATTGACTACGATGAGTTGCAGCGGCTGGCTCTCGAGCATAAGCCGAAGATGATCATCGGCGGCGGAAGCGCTTATCCGCGGATCATTGACTTCCCGCGTATGCGGCAAATCGCGGATTCGGTGGGAGCGCTGCTGCTGGTAGATATGGCCCACTTCGCGGGCCTGGTGGCGGCCGGCGTCCACCCGAATCCCTGCGAATGGGCCGATATCGTTACTACCACGACCCATAAGACGCTGCGAGGGCCGAGGTCCGGGCTGATTTTGGCCCGGGAGAAATTCGGAAAAGCCATTGACGCCAGCGTGTTTCCCGGCCTGCAAGGCGGCCCCTTGGTGCATATCATAGCCGCCAAGGCGGTGTGCCTGCTGGAAGCTATGCAGCCCGAGTTTGTTCTCTATCAAAAGCAGGTGGCGGCGAACGCGAAGGAGTTGGCGGCGCAGCTCATCCAGGAAGGATTTCATGTCATCTCGGGCGGAACCGATACACACCTGATGCTGGTCGATGTGTTCAGCCAAGGCGTGCGCGGCAAAGACGCGGAACTCGCCCTGCACCGGGCTCACATCACCACCAATAAGAATGCGATTCCGTTCGACGTCAATCCTCCGCTCAATCCGAGCGGCATCCGCCTGGGCACGCCGGCGGTCACCACGCGGGGCCTGCGCGAGCCGGAAATGCGCCTGCTCGGCTCGCTGATCGCCGAAGTGCTGCGCAATCCGACCGATGAGAAGGTCATCGAAGGGGTCAAACGCCGGGTGCTTGAAATCGTCGAACGCTATCCGCTCTACGCCTGGAAAATGCAGGGCGCCGGCGTCAGCGGCTGATCTCTGCATCGCCTTTTTTGACTCCGCTCGGAAAGCGTGATGGTGATCGGCTTCGATATACGCCGCTCAGGCTCGTTTGGTGTAGGTAGCTACATCAAGAGCCTGGTTCGAGCGTTTGCAAGGCGGCCGGCGCATCATGAGTATGTGCTGGTAGGCAGCGCAGCCAATCAGGAAGCCTTCCCGGACCTGCCGGAAAATTTCCGTTTTTTGCGATTCGAAAAAAGCTTTTCCGGCCTCAGCAGCCATTGGCGGCTCCAATTTCTGCTCCGGCCGCTCGGTCTCGATGTGTTTCACATCCCGCATCGCTCGGTTCCGTACTTTATCCCGTGCCCCTACGTGGCCACAGTACACGACCTCGACCAAATTCTTTTCCGGGAAGCTTATGGCTCGAGGCTGAAGAGCGAGATTTTTTTTCACGTTTTACGCCACGGCTTGCGCCGCGCAGACAGGATCATCGCCGTTTCCCAAGCCACCAAACGCGATCTGATCAGCCTGCTCGCCATTCCCGAGGAGCGTATCCACGTCATTCATAACGCTATCGACGACGAATTCACCAAGCGCGATTCCGACCAGGAGCGCCGCCGGACACTCGAGAGATACCAGGTGGATTATCCGTTCTTGCTCTATGTAGGCAACATCCAGCCTCAAAAGAATTTGCCCCGGCTTGTGGAAGCCTTCGCCGTCGTGCAAGCCGAATTGGAGCAGCATCTACACTATCGCAATCTGCGGCTGATCATCATCGGCAACGAATTGGGCGCGCACCCCGATTTGCGGCGTTCGGTGATCCGCAGCCGGGTTCAGCACCGTGTGCGTTTTCTCGGCTTTGTTCCCATCGACACCTTGCGCATTTTTTACTCGAGCGCCGCCGCTTTTGTGTTTCCATCGCTCTATGAAGGCTTCGGCTTGCCCCCGCTCGAGGCTATGGCCCAGGGCACTCCGGTGGTCACATCCAATGTTTCCTCTCTGCCGGAGGTTGTAGGAGATGCGGCTCTGATGGTAAATCCGGAAAACGTCTTCGACATTGCGCGGGGGATTCGCCAAGCCCTCCTCGATGATGCGCTCCGGCGGCAGTTGAGTGCGCGCGGGCGGGAGCAGGCGGTGCGATATAGCTGGGACCGCGCGGCCGATCGTGTGCTCGAGATCTACCGCGACGTAGCCGAGGAGTGCGCGCGGCGGAAAAAACAAAAAAAGTGACCGCTGTTTTTTCCACAGAGTTTCAACCGGCGTTCAGCATAAGTAATTAAAAATAAAGCACATATTGTTGTGTATAACCGTGCTCTATCGCGCAGAAAATGTTTGACTCGAAGCAGCCTCCGGCGTATAAGTGAAAGTGGTTCCAAGAGGTCTGACGAGCAGTTAGCCTCGGGAACGGTAGCGGACCCGGAACGTTGATCCGGCAGGCAAATCGAATAGAGCGCCTGCCGGGGAGCGAAGGGAAATCGGGCCGGACCTAGAGGCAGACCTTGGCCATGTCGAGCTTTTCGAAAGCGCCGATCCGTTCCGGGGGCAATAGCCCGGGGCGGGGAGCAGACAAAGGTGCGACATGGAAAGCTGTCTGGCGGAAAGCGTCGCAACGGGGCTGGATGCGATGATCCCGACCGGTTGCCAGCAAGAGAATGGGCTGGCAAAGCCGGTGGGGGAGCGAAAGCAGAGCGGGCGAAGCTGGAGGTCAGGCGGTTCGCTGAAGGGCTAGGCCAGGAACGAAGACCCTGTTGCGGCAGGCCTAAAAAACTTGTCGCGACAGGCGAGCGAAAGGCCGGTCTAAGGCGAGGGTCTCAGCCGCTAATCAGCTTGCGACCGGGCTTCGAGGCCTTGATCTCTGTGAAGCCGAAAGGCAGCTCAGAGGGAGCTTTGAGGATACCGGACGGCGAGAGCGGTTGCCATGTTCTAACCGAGCTAGCCGGGGGAGAACAGGCTGCAAGTTGGGTCACTTGGAACCATTTTTTTTGGGTCTCGGTTACACTTCACCCTGCCCTCAGATTCCGGAAGGCTAACAACGCGCGGCCTTGACGCGTCCCGTCTGCCATGCGCTCCAGCACCGTTCCACCAAGAGGAAAATGGCAGGACCAAAATGACCGCCTCGCCCTGAACTCGCTACCGGCGGCTTGCGACCCGCGGAATTGCACCGTTCTCATTGGGAAGATGAGGTCCTGGTTGTCACCACGCGGAAGAGAGAATGCAATCGCGACCATTGGCCGAAGTGGGCCACTGTGCCAAGGGGCGCCGTGGAGCCGGCTCCCGAGATCGACCAACTCACAAATTCCGGGAAATGAGTTCGGCCTTGACTCGCGGAACTGTCCAACAGGGTTCTCTGCGCGGCTCACTTGGTATCATGAAAAACATCGGCATCTTACCGGGCGATGAGCATTCGCGATCACGCCGCTGAGCAAGCCTCGATTTTGTTTGCCCGGTTCACTTCCTGCGCCAGCCGTGCAGTCAAAGGTCCAGACGCGCGCACTGTCCATGATCTCCGGGTAGCGATCCGCCGGCTTTCCCAGTGCCTTCGTGTTTTCCATGAACTGTTTCCCGAGAAAGAAGTAGAGAGGGTCCGCACGCGCTTGCGCCGCATCATGAAGCTGGCAGCGGACGTCCGCGACCAGGACGTAGCGATCGACCTTCTCCGTCAAGCCGGTGCAGCCCCTGATTCCACCTTGTTGGTCCGGTTGGCCCGGAGGCGGAAGCAGGCCGAGCGGAATCTCACCGCCGCGCTCGTAGCACTGAAAAACAAAGATTTTTTCGGCAAGGAGCGCCGGCGGATGAAGCGTGCCGCGGAACCGGCGTCCTGAGGGCCTGTGAGCAGAATGAAAAAAATGGGTTGGAATCCCGGGCAGGACGTTTCCCGCAATGCGCGTCTCGTGCTGCCACGCCTCGCCGCGAAATATCTTCGGGCGGGCCGGCGGCTTGTCGAGCCGACTCCCTCTGCCCTGCACGCGTTCCGGTTAAAGACCAAACGTTTTCGGTACACCCTCGAGCTGTTTCGTTCCTGCTACGGATCAGGATTGGACTGCCGGCTGACCGCGCTGCGCAAAATCCAGCGACACCTGGGTGAAATCAACGATTGCGCGGCAACGGAGCGGATGCTGTTAGAAATCAACGGCTTAAAATCCGCGGAAATCGCCCGGCTTGCATCGTGGCTGGAAGAAAGGATGGCCCGAAAGACGGCAAACCTGCGGCGCGCCGTGAAAAAACACTTACAGAGCCCGGGCCGGCGATGGTGGGTGGCTTTCCTGGCGCGGCCCCTGCCGGAGCCAAAGCGGACGGCAGGGGGGCCGGCGGCGGACATCCAGTCAGCAGGCAAGCAGGGGCCGCGACAGGAAGCAGCCGCCAGGCTCATCCGAAATCGGGCTACAGAATCCCGGTTGCCGGCTCTTCGGGAAGCGTCCTTTGCCTCCGGTGGAAAAGGCTGCGCGACCAAAAGCGGAACCGGTCGAGGTAAAGATAAATCACCGGGGTTGTATAGAGGGTCAGCAACTGGCTTACGATCAGGCCGCCGACAATCGTGATTCCGAGTGGCCGCCGCAGTTCCGATCCCGTGCCGCCGCTTATGGCCAGCGGAACGCCGCCCAGCATCGCCGCCATGGTGGTCATCAGAATCGGGCGGAATCGCAAAAGACAGGCTTTGTAGATCGCTTCCCGCGAAGGGAGAGCCTCTTTGCGCTCCGCTTCGAGAGCGAAATCAATCATCATGATCGCGTTCTTCTTGACGATCCCGATGAGCAGAATGATCCCAATCAGAGCGATCACGCTCAGCTCGACATGACAGAACAGGAGCGCCAGGAGCGCGCCTACGCCGGCCGACGGCAGCGTGGAAAGAATCGTGATCGGGTGGATATAGCTTTCGTAAAGAATGCCCAGCACGATATACACGGTGAGGAGCGCGGCCAGAATCAGAATCGGCTCGTTCGCCAGCGAAGACTGAAACGCCTGCGCGGTTCCCTGGAAGCTCCCATGCACGGTGGCCGGCATGCCGATCTCGCGCTCCGCCCGGTCGATGGCGTCCACGGCCTGGCCCAGCACAACCCCGGGCGCCAGATTAAAGGAAAGCGTAACGGCCGGGAACTGGCTCTGGTGGTTCACGGCAAGAGTCGTGTTCCTTTGCTCGAAGTGGGCAAACGCGCTGAGCGGCACCATGGCGTTATTGGAAGACCGAACGTAGATGCTCTTCAAGGCGTCCGGATTCTGCCGGAACTGGGGCAGCAACTCCATCACCACGTGATATTGATTCAGAGGAGTATATATCGTGGATACCTGCCGCTGGCCGAAAGAATCGTAGAGCGTTTGATCGATCATTTCGGGCGTCACGCCCAGCCGCGAGGCGGTATCGCGATCGATCACCAGCGAAGTTTCCAATCCGCCGTTTTGCTGGTCGCTGTTGGCATCCCTGACCTCGGGAAGCGTGCGCAGTTTTTGCAACAGGCGCTGCGACCACTCGTTCAGATCAGCCAAATTGTCGGCCCGCAGAGTGTACTGATACTGAGAAGCGCTCGCCCGGCCGCCCACGCGGATGTCCTGTACGGATTGAAGAAACAATGTGGCGCCGGCGATGCGCGCCAGCTTGCCGCGAAGCCGGTTAATCACCTGGTCGGCGCTGACTTTGCGGATCTCGAGCGGCTTCAATTGGACGAACACGCGGCCGGTATTGACGCTGCCGCCGCCGGTGAAGCCCACCACGGTGTCCACAGCCGGGTCCGCCATGACGATGTCGATAAACTCGCCCAGCTTCTCTCTCATGGCGGGAAAGGAGATATCTTGAGCGCCTTGGATGGTCCCGGTGATCCGGCCGGTGTCCTCCTGCGGGAAAAATCCCTTAGGCACAATGACGTATAAGTACACGTTCAGCGCTATGGTGAGTACAGTAACCAGCAAGGTCAGTTGCGGGTGCAGCAGCACCCAGGAGAGAGTCCGCTCGTACCGGCCGTGAATCCAGTGGAACGCCCGCTCGCCGGCCCGGTAAAAGCGACCGTGGCTGCGGTCTTGCTCCGATTTCAGAAATTTGGCGCACATCATGGGCGTGGTCGTGAGAGAGACGACCAGAGAGACGGCGATCGCAGCTGCCAAAGTGACGGCGAATTCGCGGAACAAGCGGCCCACGATCCCAGCCATGAGCAGAATGGGAATGAACACCGCCACCAGCGAGGCGCTCATAGAAAATACGGTGAAGCCGATTTCGCGCGAACCCTGCAAGGCCGCCTGCACCGGCGGCATCCCCTGTTCCAAATAGCGCGCGATGTTTTCGATGACCACAATCGCGTCGTCCACCACAAACCCCGTGGAGATGGTCAGGGCCATAAGGGAAAGGTTGTCCAGACTGTAGCCGGCGAGGTACATCACGCCGAAAGTACCGAGCAGCGACAGCGGCACGGCCACGCTGGGAATAACTGTGGCCCATCCGTTGCGTAGAAAAAGAAACACCACCAGGACGACCAGCCCGATGGACACCAGCAGCGTCACTTCCACGTCTCGAATCGAGGCGCGGATCGTGGTCGTACGATCGAGCACGACCGAAAGCTTGATAGCCGGCGGGATCGAAGCCTGCAATTGCGGCAGCAGCGCGGTGACGCGATCGACAGTTTCGATCATATTCGCCGCCGGCTGCCGAAACAGGATGATCAAAACCGCCGGCTTTCCGCTGGAAAGGCCCGCATTCCGGCGGTCCTCCACCGAGTCTTCGACGGTAGCCACATCCTGGAGTCGAACCGCCGCCCCATTGTGGTAGGCCACTATCAGCGGCCGGTAGCTCTCGGCTTTCTGGAGCTGATCCGTGGCGTCGATCTGCCACGTATTTTGTTCACCCAAAGATCCCTTGGGACGATTGGCGTTCGCAGCGCCCAAGGCCGTGCGCACCTGGTCCACGCCCACCCCGAAACTGTTCAGCAATCCCGGATCCAACTGCACACGGACGGCGGGCTTGGCGCCGCCGCCCACGACGACCTGCCCGATCCCTTCCACCTGAGCCAGCTTTTGCGCCAGAATGGAATCAGCGGCGTCGTACATGGCGCTCACCTCGTAACTGTCGGAGGTGAGCGCGAGAATCATGATCGGCGCATCAGCCGGGTTGACCTTCCGATAAGTCGGATTGTTGGGCAGATTCGCCGGGAGCTGGCCCCGCGCCGCATTGATCGCCGCTTGCACGTCTCTGGCCGCGGCATCGATGTTCCGGTTCAAATCGAATTGCAGGACGATCGACGTGCTGCCGAGCTGGCTGGTTGACGTCATCTCGGTCACGCCGGCGATGCGCCCGAACTGGCGCTCCAGCGGCGTGGCCACAACCGAGGCCATCGTCTCAGGGCTCGCTCCCGGCAGGCCCGCGGACACCTGGATCGTAGGGAACTCGACTTCCGGCAGAGGCGCTACAGGCAGAAGCCGGCTCGCAATGGCGCCGGCAATGGCAAGGCCGGCCGTCAGAAGCGAGGTGGCGACCGGCCTGCGTATGAAGGTGGCCGGGAGACTCACAGCTACTCCGCAGGAAGACTTTCCTGGATCGGGCTCTCCATGCCCAAAGACCGCAGGCGGCGGGCCAGACGGTCAAAAAAGAGATAAACCACCGGGGTGGTATATAGGGTCAGGACCTGGCTCACCAGCAGACCGCCGACAATAGTAATGCCCAGAGGGCGCCGGAGCTCCGAACCCACCCCGGTCCCGAAAGCCAGCGGAACACCGCCCAACAGCGCCGCCATCGTGGTCATCATAATGGGACGAAAGCGCAGCAGGCACGCCTGATAGATGGATTCTTCGGGGGTTTTGCCGCCGCTCCTCTCCGCATCGAGCGCAAAATCGATCATCATAATGGCGTTTTTCTTAACGATACCAATCAGCAGTATGATGCCGATCAGGGCGATCACGTTGAGATCGTTTCCGGTAAACAGCAGGGCCAGAATGGCGCCCACGCCGGCCGAGGGCAGGGTCGACAGGATCGTCACCGGGTGGATGTAGCTCTCATACAGAACGCCCAAAACGATGTACACGGTGACCAAAGCCGCCAGGATCAGCAGAGGCTCGTTCTTCAGTGAATTCTGAAACGCCTGCGCCGAACCTTGAAAGCTGGCCCGAATGCTCGCGGGAAAGTTGATTTCGCGCTCTGCGTCTTGGATCACCTGGACGGCCTCGCCCAGCGATACTCCCGGCGCCAAATTGAAAGAGAGAGTCACAACGGGGAACTGCCCCTGGTGGTTGATCGCCAGAGGCGCATGAGAGGTCTCGAAATGCGAGAAGGCGCTGAGCGGGACTTGCGCGTTATTCGCTGAATGGATGTAGATGTTCTGGAGCGCGCTCGGATCCTTTTGGAAATTCTGTGCCGCCTCGAGCACAACGCGATACTGGTTGAGCTGCGTGAAGATGGTCGAGACCTGACGCTGACCGAAGGCGTCGTAAAGGGTGTCGTCGATCATTTGAGGCGTGATGCCCAGCCGGGAGGCGGTGTCCCGGTCGATCACCAGCGTGGCCTTCAGACCCCCGGCCTGCCGGTCGCTTGCCACGTCCCGGAGCTGGGGTGCGCTCCGAAGCTTTTCCAGCAGGCGCGACGCCCAAACGTCCAGTTCGGCGGCATCGGCGTCTTCCAGGCTGTACTGATACTGGGTGCGGGAAACACGGTCTTCCACGGTAAGATCCTGGACGGGCTGCATATACAGCGTAATTCCTTCCACGCGGCTCAATTTCGGCTGCAAGCGGCGAATCACATCCATGGCGCTGAGGCGGCGCTCCTCGAGCGGTTTTAGATTGATTTGAATACGGCCGCTGTTGACAGCCAGGTTTGTCCCGTCCACGCCTATATACGAGGAAAGACTCTCGACCGCCGGATCCTGGAGAATGACCCTCGCCAGCGCCTGCTGGCGGCTCGCCATCGAAGCAAATGAGACCGTCTGAGGCGCCTCGGAGATGCCGAGAATCACGCCAGTATCTTGAATCGGGAAGAAGCCTTTAGGGGCTCGGCCGTACAGGAACAGCGTCGCTCCCAGAGTTCCCACGGTCACCAGCAGAGTCAGGGTCTGGTGCTCTAAGACCCATCGCAGCGTGGAGGCATAGCGCGCGATCACCCGGTCCAGAAAACGCTCGGACGCGCGGTAAAACCGGCTCTGTTGAGCAAGGGGCTTGTGGCGCAGCAGCAAAGCGCTCATCATGGGCGTGAGAGTGAGCGAGACCACACCCGAAACCAGAATGGTCGCCGCCAGGGTGACGGCGAATTCCCGGAACAGCCGGCCCACGATGTCGCCCATGAAAAGCAGGGGAATCAGAACCGCAATCAGAGAAACGGTCAACGAAAGAATGGTAAAGCCGATTTGTTCGGATCCCCGCAGCGCCGCCGCCAGTGGCGCCTCGCCTTCTTCCACGTAACGTGAAATATTTTCGATCATCACGATCGCGTCATCGACCACAAAGCCGGTGGATATCGTCAGAGCCATGAGCGAGAGATTATTGAGGCTGTAGCCGAGCAGGTACATGATGCCGAAGGCGCCGACCAGGGAGAGCGGCACGGCGACGCTGGGGATCACCGTCGCCGACAGGCTCCGCAGAAACAGGAAGATCACCATCACCACCAGAGCCACGGTGAGCATTAACTCAAATTGCACATCCCGGACGGAGGCGCGAATCGTAGTGGTCCTGTCGGTAAGGATCTGGACATGGATCGCCTGCGGCAGCGACGCCTGAAGCTGCGGCAGAAGGCGCTTGATGCTGTCCACCACGCTGATGATATTCGCCCCCGGCTGACGCTGAATATTCAGAATGACGGCCGGCGTCTCGTTCATCCACGCCGCCTGGCGCGTGTTCTCGGCGCCGTTGATAACCGTAGCGACATCGGAGAGCCGCACCGGCGCTCCGTTGCGGTAAGCGACGATGATCGCGCCGTACTGGTCGCCGGAGACAAGCTGATCGTTCGCCGCAATGGTGAACGCCTGGCGGGAGTTCTCAATGTTGCCCTTCGCCTGGTTCACATTCGCCTGGGAGAGCGCCGTGCGCAGGTCCTCCAGGCTCAGTCCGTACGAGGCCAGCGCTGTGGGATTCGCCTGAACCCGCACAGCCGGCCGCTGTCCGCCGCTGATGGTCACCAGCCCCACACCGGGTAACTGCGAAATTTTTTGCGCCAGAGTGGTGTCGGCGAAGTCTTCCACTCGCGTGAGCGGCATGCTGTCGGCCGTCAGAGCCAGAGTGAGGATCGGCGCGTCGGCAGGATTGCTCTTGCTGTAAACCGGTGGATTCGGCAGGTCGCGCGGCAAATACGTTCCGGCAGCGTTGATCGCTGCCTGCACCTCCTGCTCGGCGATGTCGATATTGAGGTCGAGCGCAAATTGGAGAATGATGAGCGAGCAGCCGAAGGAGCTCGAGGAGGTCATTTGCTTGAGTCCCGGCACTTGGCCGAACTGGCGCTCGAGCGGAGCCGTAACCGAAGACGCCATTACGTCCGGACCTGCTCCGGGATAGAAAGTCAAAACCTGGATAGTGGGATAATCCACTTCCGGCAGGGCTGAGACAGGCAATTGCCGGTATCCTACAAATCCCGCTAGAAGAATGCCGGCCATTAGCAGGGAGGTCGCGACCGGCCGCAGGATGAACGGCCGCGAGGGGCTCATGGGCTCGCTCTCCCCGCTTCGGCGTCCGAATCCGCCGCCGTTCTGATCTCGACCCTTGCGCCGGCTTGAAGCTTGTCCTGGCCGTCGGTCACTACCAACTCACCCGCGCGAACGCCTTTTTCGATCGACGTTTCAGCGCCTTCGGTCAGCCCTACAGTCACCGGGCGCAGATCAGCGGTCCGGTCAGGCTTGATTACGTAGACATAGGCTCCCTGCGGGCCGTGCTGGATCGCGGCCGCAGGTACTATCACAGCGCCGTGTTTGACATCGATCAGCAATCGGCAGTTTACAAATTGATTGGGGAAGAGCGCGCCATCAGCATTGTCAAAAATGGCTTTGAGCCGGGAGGTGCCGGTGGTCGGGTCGATCTGGTTGTCCACGGTCAGCAGCGAGCCGCTGGCAATTTTGACGCGGTCCTCCCTGTCATAGGCGTCCACGCGAGGATGCTGGCCGGCGCGCAGCTTGCTCAACACAGGCGGCAGGCTGTCGGCAGGAATGGTGAAGATCACCGAGATCGGCTGCATCTGATCGATAATCGCGAGGCCGTTTTGGTCGGTGGTATGAACGACGTTACCGGCATCCACCAGCCGCAAACCGATCCGGCCGCTGATGGGAGCCGTGATTTTCGCGTAGGTCAGATTCAGCTTCGCGCTGTCCACGGCACCCTGATCGGCTTTGATCGCGCCCTCGAACTGGCCGACAGTGGCGGCTTGCGTATCTAGCTGCTGCTTCGGAATCACACCCTCTTGCCACAAGGTTTGATACCGCGCGAGATTGACCTGGGCGTCGTGCAACTGCGCTTGATCCCGCGCTAACTGCCCTTCGGCTTGTTCGAGCTGCACTTGGAAGGGACGCGGATCAATTTCGGCGAGCAAGTCGCCTTGGTTGACATGCTGGCCCTCCTGGAAATCTACGCTCATCAACTGCCCGTCGACGCGCGTCCGAACCGTTACCGAGTTGAAGGCAGTGACGTTGCCGAGGCCCCTCAGATACACCGGCATGTCGCCTGCTCTGGCAGGAACAGCGGCGACGGGAACTGCCCGCGCAGCCGCTCGCGCCGCCAGCGCGGCCGCGGCGGCTTGCTTTTTCTCCTCCGCCGTCCGGTAATATCGGAATCCCGCGTATGCCGCGGCCGCCACGGCAAAAAGCAACAGCCAGGCGACACGCCGGCGAGGCTTCAGGGTGGTCTTCGGAGATTGCCTGGGCGCCGGCGACGTCTGCGGTTCGCTTCGCTCTAGGAGCTGAGGCGCGCGAGGCTCCATGACATGTTTCCGTGCGGCAGGGCGCGGTGCGACACCCAAATCCGCTGCTCCATAATTATGGAGACGCGGACCCGCCGGGCAGTGTTACAGAGTTCACCCGTTCCCGGTCCTCTGGTGAACGGAGAGGCGCCTGAATGCTGCCGGCGGAACACGCAGCGATTGCCGGGCTGTGCGCTTGCGCCCGAAGGCAAATCGCTTTGGATGTGAATGATCAGAGCAGGGGATGGCGCATCGGCCCCGCACGCGAACTGTCCGGCCTACGATACCATGAATCCAGGGTGTACAAAGAGCCGCCAGGCTCTGTGGCGGATCATCCGCTCAGACCGACAAGATATTTGCAAGCTGCGCCTGGCGCAGGGCAAAGGCGAAACCCTCTTAAAGCGGGAGTTTCACCGAATTCCCGAAGGCGCTTCCCCGGTCGCTTCCTGGCTGCGACATCAGGTTCCTACAACTCAGCGTACAATGAAGGAAAGGACACCCGGGCTTGGCCTCGCGGTGCTGCTGTCTCGCGCGCCCGGTCACCCCCGAAAGGAAGAGGAGAACCTGTATGTTCGGCCGGCCGATTCGTTTGTTCAAGCTTCTCGGTTTCGAGGTGCGCGTCGACGCGAGCTGGCTCATCATCGCCGCGCTGGTGACCTGGTCGCTGGGCGCCGGTTTTTTCCCGTACTATTATCCGGGCCTCGCCAGCTCAGATTATTGGTGGATGGGCGTGGCGGGCGCAGCGGGATTGTTCGGGTCCATCATTGTGCACGAGCTGTTTCACTCCCTGGTGGCCAGACGGTTCAACTTGCAGATAAGAGGCATCACCCTCTTTATTTTCGGCGGCGTGGCCGAAATGGAGAAAGAGCCGCCCAGCGCGAAAGCCGAGTTTTCCATGGCGATCGCCGGGCCGATCACCAGCATCGTCATCGGGTTCATCTTTTACGGAATCCATGAGGCGGCGGCCGGCGCCTGGCCCCGGCCGGTGGCGGGTGTTTTGGCGTATCTTGCCTGGATTAACTGGCTGCTCGCCGCATTCAACCTCATCCCCGCATTTCCCCTCGACGGCGGCCGCGTTTTGCGGTCCATGCTTTGGTATCGCAAGGGCGATCTGGGACGGGCGACACGCATCAGCTCTTCGATCGGCTCCGGATTCGGCGGAGTGTTGATGATCCTTGCCGTCGTGCAGTTATTCACCGGCAATTTTATCAGCGCGGTCTGGTGGTTTCTGATCGGGATGTTCTTGCGCGGAGCGTCCCAGGCGTCCTACCAGCAGCTTATGATTCGAAGCATTCTCGCCGGCGAGCCGGTGCGCCGGTTCATGAGAACCAATCCGGTTACGGTATCACCCGACGCGACCATTCAAGAGCTGGTCGAAGACTATGTTTACAAGCACCATTACAAAATGTTCCCGGTAGTAGACGGCGAACAGGAGTTGGTGGGATGCGTTACGACGTCACAGATCAAGAGCATCCCCCGGCAGCAATGGCCCTGGCACCGTGTGCACGAAATCGTCCAGCCTTGCTCGGCCGGCAATACGGTCAGCCCCGATACCGACGCGATGAACGTGCTTGCCACGATGACCAAGACCGGATCCAGCCGACTGATGGTGGTGGAGAACAATCACCTGGAGGCCGTGATTACCCTGAAAGACCTGCTCAATTTTCTTTCGACCAAGCTCGAACTGGAAGGCTATCCGCAAAAGGACCTTCCCCGGGTCGCCTGAGTGAAAATCAATCGAGTAGCTCAGTAATTTCTAGTGTCGGGTTCTGAGAAATCACTTCCCGCTGGCGGCTCCGAAGACCAGCCCTGACGGCAGTTCTTCGCCGAAAATTCGGCTCAATAGCAAAGGATCGCGGGCTTCCTCGCCTTCCAGCACCGCGAGCAGCCGCTCCGGATTCGCCCTCTCAGACAAAGCCCGGCGGACGGTCTCCAACGAGGAGGCAGACAGGTCGCGCACCGGGTCCCCGGTGCGGCGCGCAATCGCCGCAACGGCTTCTGCCGCCTCTGGTATGGGGAGCAACACATCCACCCAACGCGACACGACCGCCGGGGAGAGCACTTGGTTGGCCGGACCATAAAGCAGTTCGCGCGCGCCCAGCCGGGAAAGACACCAAAGCTCGCTCTCGCGAAAATCGCCGGTTTGTATCCGCCGCAGCAGCGTGCTGCCGAGATCCATGCGGGTTTGAGAGGGCAGCAGTTCCAGGCTGCTCGCTGTGCGCCACATCTCGCGCAGGAGGCTCGTGTTCACCCGCCGCCTCTTTTTCGAAGTAGGCAACAGCACAGGCGCCAGATGGTGGTATAAATCGATCTGCTGGTTGCGATTCAGCCCGCCGGCCACACGGCCCCAGAAGATCCACCACTCGATCTCGCATTGGACGTGATTGGGAAACTGGATGCCTGCGGCGTAGATCCGCCGGGTCTGCTCGATCCTCCAATCATCGCCGGGGTAGCCGAAACCCGGGCGCAGACATAGCCCGCACAAGTTTAGCCAGCGCGCCTCCCACGCTCCGGATCGCTTACGCCCCTCCGCGAGCTCGAGAAATGCGTCTGCCAGCTTTCGAATAGCGCTCAACGGCCAAGACATTTTCCCCAGCCCCAGCGCTTGCTCGAGTCTGGCGGGAAACTCCTCGGGAGGAAAGGTCGGCGGATCGGCGCTCAAGCCCGAGCGCACTACATCCAGGGCGCGGGCGAGCGCCTCCTCGCTGATTACCGTGGCCGGGCGGGCGGCGGATCGCTCGGCCATTGCCGCCTGCTTGCGAAGCTCAAACTGCAATCGCCACCGGTGGTCGCTCACTTTGGAGTCGGCCCAGATTTCCAGCGTTCCCACCTCGGTTAGCCGGACCCCCAACCGGATGGGAACCAGCCTTTCTCCCGCTCGCTTGCCAAAGCGGATGACTGCGTGCAGCGGCGCATGGACGTGAAAGTGGGCGGCCACTTGGTCAGGACTCAACTCCACCACATCCCCCAAAGCATCGCCGGTGCGCGTGAGCGAGCTGTAAAGACGAAACGTCACCGGGCGGTTAGCCACAAGCTGTAGATCCTCGTGCTCCCAATACAGGGTCTCGCCGGATTCCGTGCCTCGCGGCGCCAGGCACGCCATTCGCATGCCCTTTCCGCCATCGGCGCCGCCCAGAGCGAGATAATAGGCGCGCGGCAAGCCGCCGCGCACGAGCACGCCACAGCCCGTGGACCGCGCATAGGAATAATAGGCGGCGCCGACGGCGACCGCCAGATCGAGGTCCTGGTTTTCCAAAATCATGGGCCGACGCCCGTACCAGCTCGCTATGACATCCGCCAGGCGCTGCCGGCAAATTTCCGGAATGAAAAAACCGCCGTTGAATAAGATGGCGTCCGGCGCGCCGGTCATGCCGGCGCTATTCAGAAATGCGGCCAGATGCCGCGTGATCGCGGGATCCGATACGTAGGGCAGCCCCAGCTCGCGAAACAGCGTGCGCCGTTCCTCTTTTGGGGTATCCGCCGGCGAGCAAAAGGGCAGGAAACCTTCCAGGGCGAGTTCCAGGGCTTCCTGACGGAGGATTTCTGTTTTCAACGATCCGCCGACCAGAGCTCCGCCGGCGCCGAGCACCGTGATATCAACTTTGTCGAGGCTCGGATCGGCAAGCAACCTTTCCTTTGCAATCGTGCATTGCCGGCGAACCGAATTCCGCTGGCGCAGGCTGAGCTGAGCTCCGAGCTTGGCCTCGACGAGCCACGCCATGGTCAAATCCAGATTGTCCCCGCCCAGGAGCAAGTGGCGGCCCACGGCGGTCCGCGTAAAGCTCACCACATCTTTGTCACGCGATACGCGGATCAAAGTGAAATCGGAGGTTCCCCCTCCCACATCCACGACCAACACGGCTTGGCCGTCGGCAAGGCTCTGGCGAGACCGGCCGAGATGATTGGCGATCCAGGAATAGAAGGCGGCGGCCGGCTCCTCCAGCAGGGTCAGCGATTCGAGGCCCGCCTCCTTGGCCGCCGCTACGGTGAGCTCGCGCGCCTCTTCATCAAATGACGCGGGAACAGTGAGGACAATGTCCTGGTGTTCTAGAGGCTCCGCGTGGGCCTGATTCCAGGCGTCCCGAATATGGCTGAGAAATCGGGCAGACACCTCTACGGGAGAGAAAATGCGGCCGCTCTCTTGAGAGTCCCACGGCAGAATTTTGGCTGTCCGGTCAACCTCCGGATTCGAAAGCCACGATTTGGCCGAGTGAACCAGCCGGGTCGGCTCGAGCGCCCCTTGATCGCGCGCGTATGCTCCCACATAGGTCTGGTCGGCCACATAAAGAAACGAAGGAAGCGTTTTGCGCGGCTCGACGACGCCAGGCGCGACGACTTGGGGGATGGGCAGAATGCGAATAGGCGGAAAACCCGAGTCCTCGGCTTGCCGCGGGTCGATGAACGCCAGGGCCGAGTTCGTAGTTCCCAGGTCAATCCCGATTTTCATGCGGCGATGCGTTCCCGGACGTTGAATTCCAGCTTCCAGCGCCGGCCATCCCGCGCCACACACCACAACTGGAGAAGACCGATTTCCGTCACCACGGTCTCGAGCCTGACCGGGACCAGCTCGTTATGGTTTTCCCCGGGGAGGCAAACCTCCATCGGAGAGAGCTCTTCTAAATCTTCCCCAAGCTCGTCGAGCAACGCGCCCGGCGGGTCATTCTTGCGCGACGAGGAAGCGAAGAATCGAAACTCGGCGGGCTCGCCGACAACAAGACCGAATTCACGATTGGGAATCTGCACCTGTGTGCCTTCTTCCATCCCGAACGGAGCCACCGCGAGGGCCTTCAGTGGTGCGGGAATACCGGGCACGGAAGGCATCGCGCTTTCAATCCCGACGTAGTACGTGCGGGCCACGCCGCCCCGGATTCGCACGCCCTTTCCTTGCCTCGCGAGGCCATAATAAGCCGCTCCCCGGGCCACCGCATGCATCAGGTCTTCACCCAAAAGCGGCTGGACGGGGGCAAAACCTTCTTCACGCAGCCAGCCGTCAAGAACGGCTGTGAGCCGCTCCCGGAGCTGCCCGGCGCGCATTACGCCGCCGTTGAAAAGAATATGAGTCGGGCAGGCAAGGCCGCTCGGCCCCCGCCGCACCGCGCCGTGTTCGGAGGCAGCCGCTTGCTGGCGCAGAAAACGCGCCAGATGACGCGTCACCGCCGGGTCTGCCGCGTATGGCAGGCCGGCTTCCTGCAACCCGACGCGCCTCTGGCGCTGCGGCATATCCGTGCTGGACGTCATGGGGAAAAATCCTTCGATCAGAATCTGCTCGAGATCCTTTCGCGCAAGCTTTGCCCGGATCGTTCCTCCCACCAGGCCGCTTCCGCGGCCAAGGATCGTCAGCGGATAGTCCGCCGCCGTGGTCTGTTCCTCGAGCAGTTTTTCCTTCGCCACCCGGCAGTGTTGCCAAAGCGCATGGAGCTGGAGCGCATCGAGCCGGACGTTTTTCGCCGCGAGCTGCTGCTCGGTGAAGCGGGCCAGCGCCAGATCCATGTTGTCGCCCCCGAGCAGGATGTGGTCTCCCACGGCGACTCGGTCGAGCTTCAGCTCGCCGTTCTCTTCGGTGACCGTAATGAGCGTGAAATCCGTTGTGCCGCCGCCGATGTCAGCCACCAGGATCAAATCGCCGACCTTGATGCGGTCGCGCCAGTCAGGGTGCCGCTCGATCCACGCGTAAAAGGCGGCCTGCGGCTCCTCGATCAGAATTACATCCTGGTAGCCGGCGAGCTTCGCCGCGCGCAAAGTAAGATCGCGGGCCACTGCGTCAAAGGAAGCGGGCACTGTAAGCAGCACCTGTTGCTGATCGAAAGGAGCGTCAGGTCTTTTCGACTCCCAGGCGCAGCGAAGATGATCGAGATACGCGCGGGAAGCCTCGATGGGGGAAATCTTGTTCACCCCGTCCGGAGCGTTTGGGGGCAGAATGGTCGCAGTGCGGTCAACCCCGGTGTGGCAAAGCCACGACTTGGCCGAGTGCACCAGACGGGTCGCGTTTTCCACTCCTCGACTTTGCGCGAGACGTCCCGCCACATAAGGCGGATCGGGGTTCCACGGCAGGGCCAGCGAACCAGGTGGAAAATCGAGAGCACCGGGAAGGAACAGAAAGGACGGAAGAACGGTCTCCTCGCGAACCTCTCCGGGATTCACGAGCTGCGGGATGCTGAGCAGCTTTACCTCAGGCAGTTGATGCGGATCCGTGATTGCGGCCAGGTCGGCGAAAGCCAGGCTGCAATTGGTGGTTCCCAGGTCAATTCCAATTACATGTTGCGGCAAGGCGGTCTACTCGATCTCAATCTCGGCGGGAGCGACGATGGATGCGTCCTGGCCGGGAGGCAGGGCGGGAAAATCAACCCGGGTCGCCCGCCATCCCTTATGCCGCAAGATGCCCCCTTTCGGCAGCCCCTGGGCGGGAACGTTTCCTATGAACTTGACCGCACCCGGCTCAGGGACGTTAGGACTGGCGAAGCTTCCCTCAACGCCGTCGATCACCGGCGCAAGCTGAACATAACGGGCGAGCGACTGCCGGCATTCATCATGCAGGCTGCGAACCGCGGCTCCCACTTGGTCGTCCGAATAGGCAGAAAGATCTTCCATCAGGAAATCGATCAGGCGCGAATCGCGCTGGAGGATGCCTAAAACTTGCAGGGCGCCGTCAGCGGGCCGGCTTGCTGAGCCGGGCGCGGGCGAAGGCTGGCCGGACGCACTTTTGCCCAGACCGAGCGCCGCCGCGACCGGCTCGGAAATGGTCCCGTGAAGCAGAATGCCTACGAAGGCCCGAAAGGCCAGCAGAAGGCGTTGCACGATTCCTCCGAAATATTCAGGATACAACGCATGCGGGACCACGGCCGGGAGTTGGATTGTGCGCCAGCGAACGATCCAGGCGCTCTCGGGCTTTCGCCGCCGGCGCGTTGCAAGGAGCCAATCGCCCGTTTTCCGGCGCCTCGACCCCCGGCGTCGTACCTTTGTCGTCCTGGATTCAGTCGCCGGCCACCATCTCGTGACGCTCGTGGCGGCTCAGGCCCGGGGCGGCGGGATTCGATGCGGCAAGGGCGTCGAGGGATACGTGAATGGTCTCCCGGTGGCCGCGGGCGAAGATTTCCGGCGAAACAGTTTGTTGCATCAACTCGCGGCGGAGGCGTGCTTCGAATTCCCTCAGCTTTTCTTCGATTGTCTTTTCCTTGCCCTTGTTGGCGATCATGTCCTCGCGATACCGCTTGAGGAAATAATGGATCGTCTCCACCCGGATCTTAATAGAGCCGGTTGGTTTGTTTTCATCGATGTCCTTGAAGGAGAAATACGGCGTGCCGGAGTGCTCCACGATCTCCTCAACCACCGTGTAGATCGGCGCGTCATGCCCGCATTTGAAGCTGGAAAGTTCGAGCGCGACCAGATTCGGATGGCGCGCGACGTATTTGGCGGCCCAGACCTTGCGGCTCGTGTTTTCCGAATACGAGTTCTTCCAGACGTCCTGGATGTCCATCGGGTGCGTGATCTCGCCGCGTTCGACCTCTTCGCCGAACAGGCGCCAGAGTATGTCGTCATCGAGCGGGAGCGAGTCCTGGGTAAAGACCGGATAGCCGAGCTTCTGGAACTCTTCCAGAATCTCATGGTTGATGCCCGGATCGTTGTGATAGGGGCGGCCCAGCAGCACAATGCCGATTTTGTCTTCCCGCTCGAGCATCTCGAGCACCTCCCGGCCCTGGCCACGCTGGACGACGTTGTTGTAATAGTCGAGCGCCCGGTATCCCTCCTGAACAGCCCGGTGATTCTCTTCGGGGGAAAGCCCGAGAATGTCCTTGAACTGGTTATAAAGCTGCCGTTCTAAGACCTCGGGCTTGCCGATATTCACAAAGGTGTCTAGAAAAACGACGCCCTTCTCTTTGAAGATGTCTCCCTCTTTGGTAAAAGCCGCTTTCACCGCCGCCGGCGTGGCGGCCACGGTGGGACAAGCGCGGCTCCCCTGCGTGTTCACCAGGTCGGAGGTCAGGCAGTCGATCATGGGAAAGAAGATGTAGTCGAGCTTCTTTTTCGGGTGGATCACGTACAGGAGATTGTGAATGTGCGGGATGGCGACCTTGGATGGAAAGCACGGATCGATGGCGCCGCGCTTGGCCCCTTCTTTGTAGAGTTGCTCGCTTGTGTAGTCGGAAAACACCAGATTCTCCGGCTGCAAGCCCAGCGACTCGAAATAGCCCATGAAGACCGGGGTCTGCGAGTACATGTTGAGCACGCGTGGCATCCCGATCTTGAGCTCCGCCCGTTTCTTCATGAGCTCCACGCGATTCTTTTGTGCGGCGGTGAAAGCGAACCGCGGAATCGGGTCCGCGACCAGCGGCGCCCGCGTGGACCGGAACACCGCCTTGGCCGCAACCTCGACCAGGTTGGGATTCTCGCTTTTCACCTTGTCCAGCCCCGCCTTGATGCCGCGCATATCTTCGATGTTTTCCACCGTACCCTTCTCACAAGTGGCGATGATCAGGCGCTGCGAGCCGGCCTCGATCGGCACTTTGGTTTTCACCGGCGGGCGGTAATTTTCATTGGGCGTGGCCGTCTTGACGTCGATAAACGTCCGCAGGCATTTGTTCTTGCAGAAATAGCACCGCGTGGCCTCGTTGCGCGTGGTTTTGTAGGAAATCGTATTGACGCCGGCCATTCCGATGAAGGTCGACTGGCGGCCGTTGTCCCACAGCCTTCCCGCTTCGAGCGCGCAGCCGATGGCCCCGGCTTCTCCCGCGTGCTCATGCACCACGACGGTGGGTTTTACGTCGCGGCCCTTGAAACGCGACTCAATGAAATCCACCTGCGCCTTGACCGCAGCGAGATTGTACTGGGTCCCGCCTTGCAGGACAAAGAAGCTCCCTACGGCCGACAGGTTAGGTATCTGAGATACATAAAGCCAGATGTTCTTGGGCAGAACATTGGCTAGTCCGGCCATGATCTCTTCCGCTTTCCACCCCTGTCTCTGAAAATCGACGATATCGGACTGCATGAACACGGCGCAGCCGTAGCCGAACGAGGGGAACGACGTGGCGCTGAAAGCGACATCCGCGTATTTCTCGACCGGGATATTGAAGCCCTCGGCGGTCGATTGCAGGAAATACCCGTTGCCCGCCGAGCACTGCGTATTCAGCTTGAAATCTTTGACCCGGCCGTCTTTCAGGATGATGATCTTGATGTCCTGGCCGCCCACATCGCAGATCACGTCGGCCTGAGGATAGAATTTCAGCGCAGCCTGGGTGTGCGCGACAGTCTCCACCAAAGCAGCATCCGCTCCGATAACATCCTTCAAAATATCTTTCGCGTAGCCGGTGGTGCCCACGCCAAGAATTTTGAGCGCGGCCCCCTGATCTTCCACCATCCTCACCAGCTTGGCCAAAACTTCCTGGGTGTCCTCAATTGGGTTGCCGCGGGAAAGCTGATAGGCCTTGGCCAAGATGCGCCGGCCTTTATCTTTCGACAGCAGCACCGCCTTGGTGGAGGTCGAGCCGCCGTCGATGCCGATAAATCCCTCCACCACCTCGCCTGGCTGAAACACAGCGGGGGAAAAGGGCTTGCGCTTGTACTTCTCCCGGAACGCCGCGAGATCCTCGGGGGACTTCGATAATCCGCCGCCGGAGCCTTTGCGCCTGGATTTTTCTTGCTCGCGCCCGACGTTGATATACCACTCCAGATCCCGGTAGCCCTGGTAACGACCCACGCTCTCGTCTTCCGTCTTGCCGAACTCCACGGCGCCAATGGCGGCGAAATATTGCGCGTTCTCGGGAGTCCGAATTAGGTCCTCCGGCCGCACGCCTTTCGGCAGCGGATAGTTCCGCTCTTCCCATATTTTCGGGATGTTTGTTTTCCAGCAGTCCTGCATCCCCTTGATATAGGTATTAGGACCGCCCAATAAAAGCACCACCGGACGCAGCGTGTTGCCGCGCGTAAGAACCGACAGGTTTTGCATAACGATGGCCTCAAACAGCGAGGCCATCAGCTCGTCGGGCGGCACGCCCTGCTTTTGCAGCCCGTTGATATCGGTCTCGGCGAAAACACCGCACTTGCCGGCCACTGGGTGCAGCTTGATCCCTTTGTAGCCCATCTGGCAGAGCTGGTCGGGAGGAATGCGCAGCTTCGCGTTGATCTTGTCGATGACCGCGCCGGTGCCTCCGGCGCACTTGTCGTTCATCGATGGAAACTTCTTCTTGCGGCCGGTTTCGGGATCTTCCTTGAAGATGATGATCTTGGCGTCCTGCCCGCCCAGCTCGACCACCGAACCGCACTGCGGGTAGAGCTTCTCCACGGCGAGCGAAACGGCGTTCACCTCCTGCACAAACTTTGCGCCCAGCCGCCCGGCAAGACCATTCCCGCCCGAGCCGGTGATGAACATCCGGGTGTTCTCGGGACGCAGCTCCGGGATTTCGCAGTCAAAGCGCTTGAGGAACTCCAGCACTTTTTCCGGCTGCTTGGTGTCGTGGCGCTGGTAGTCGCTCCAAATAATCTGATCCGTGGCTTGATCGACGACAACAGCCTTCACCGTAGTGGAACCCACGTCGAGCCCGACTAGAAAGTTTTTTTCCATTGCATGCTCAGAGCCGCGCGTTTGCGGCTGCGCTTCGATTCCCTTCGTTCCCCGGCCGGCGTCCGCCGCCGTTTCGTTTCCTCCCGCTGCGGCGAACGGACGCCGCGGCTATCTCGCGCCGGCGGGGCTTTCAGTTCTTTTCCGCCCGGATGCGCTCGCCGATGTGCAGCACGAAGTTGGCGGCTGTGCCGATCACGCCTTTGTGGTGCGGCACGTGATACAGAGGCCGCCTCGTCTCCGGGTGCGCCTCCACGTAAGCCCGGCATTGCTCGAGCGTAAGGCCCGCCCTCTCGAGCGCCGAAGCAAACTCCTGTTTCGCTTTTGCTTTCGCCTCTCCCAACGCCATCTGCACACGGCTGTGAGCGTTGATCTCTCCCTCGCCGGAGGTTTCAATGGGCAAATAGATCATGTCCTTGTAATGCGACACCACGGCCGACTGCGCGCCGTCGGACTGCGTCGAGGGCATGCAGCCGAAAGGCTTCAGCGAAAGCACCATGTGCGCCAGATCTTTGTTCGAGTAGTAAATATTTTTGGCAATCTCCAGGTGCCCCTCGCCGCCGCCGGTCCGGGAGTTGTAATACGGGTGGCCAATGCGCTGCAACTCGTATTGGTCGACCAGCCGGTGGCCGGCGCCGCCCAGCGCGTCCTGGATCTTGTGATATTCACGGCGGAAAATCGCCTCGGCCAAGCGCAGCTTCGCCACCTTGTTCCGATAGGCCCATTCGATTTTGGCGCGCTTGTGCAGTTTCCACACGGGCGGAAGCACTGCGCCCTCCTCCAGGCCCTTGTGGTCGCGGTAGCGCTGCACCACTTGATGGATCATGTAGGTAATCCAGGTCCCGATCGGCTCGACCAGCACCTGCGCGCCTTCACGCTCGAGGAAAGCGAACATATTGAAATTGCCGTCGCCTTCGGTGGTCTGCGCCCAAAACTCGCCGGTGATCTTTACGATCGGTTTGACCCGGAGCCGGTCAATTTCCACCGTGTTCAGCCGGTCCCGCACCTTATGCAGTGCCGATACGTAGTCGTCGCCCTTGAGCTGGTCCAGGAACTTTCCGATATATTCCGCCGTATCTCTGAAGCCCGCCAGGTATTTGGCCAGGTTTCCATTCAGCTTCCACGGGCGCTTTCTGGCCATCACGTCATGCATGAAATCCATCACTTCGTCCAGCACGCGCGCCGTTTCGCCTTCGCGGACCTCATAAGGACGGATCAGGTATGCGATCTCATTGATGCAATCGCCCATGTTCAGGGCGTTCAGGATGCCCAAAAAGAAATCGAGATTCATCTCCAGGCCGGCCTCCGCCTCGGCCTGGTTCAAGCCGCCGGATTGCTGGAACAGCAGCACGCGGAAACCGTCGAATCCGGCGTTGCGCAGGGCCAGCCGGTATTCCGCCTCGTACATGCCGAACCGGCAGGGCCCGCAAGCGCCGGCTGTGAAGAAGACGTAGCGGTCGATTATGTCCTGCTTGGACATACCCTGGTTTTCCAGATGCTGGAGGTACTGCACCAGGTTGCCGACCGTGAAATACGTAGGATTGCATTGGCCGTTGTTGCCGAACTCCTTGCCGGTCTGGAAGGCGGCCACGTCCGGGGTCGGCACTGCCTCGCATTTATAGCCCAGGCCCTCCAGGGCGCCGTGCACCAGCTTCTCGTGCTTCCAGGTCAGGCCGCCGAACAGAATCGTGGTCCGGCCCCGCTCTTCGGCCGTGAAGGCGCGCTCGACGGGTCGCTTGAAATGATGCGCCTCTTTCTTTTCGATCCCGGCCTCTTTCATCAGGCGCAGCCGCTCCTCCGCCAGCCGTGCTTGGATGATCGACTCGATCGAGGAAGGGGATGCGCCAATTTGCACCAGCCCGCTGGCGGCAGAAGGTGTGGCGTTGACGACCGGTTGGGTGCTCATATTCACCTCGGGGGACACTACTCGCGTCTTTCCCGGCCATAGTGCACCAGAAACAAGCCGGTAGAAAACGGAAACCACCGAATGGTGAAATTACTTCCCTGAACGGTGAGGGCGCGGCCCGAGCGGTGCGCGTTTTTTCACGTAACCTGGAGAATTAATTAGGCTTAGTAGCAGGTTGGGAGCTTCTCTCCGGCTCAGCGGAAAAGGTCGGTTTCCGGGGAGCGTATCAACTCGCGGCCGCAGCCTGCCCCGCCCTTCCAATCCATCCCCGCGACAAGCGCCACAGGCACGCCGGCGGCCTTTTTCATCACCAGGCCTGCCGCGGCGGCAATCTCATCGGCCGTGGCAATTACCGTGCCGCGCAAAATTCGTCCGTGGCGGTCGGGGGATCCCCGGTAATCTTCCAGCGGCGCCAGGCCGGAAACCCCAATAGCCACATTGACCAGGCCCTCCCGCCACGGCCTCCCGAAGGTGTCGCTGATGATCACCGCTCCGCAACCGAGGCCACAGCGAAGGCGCTCTGCCGAAGCATCCGGATCGCGGGGCAGTACGGAAGCCAGATCCTCGCCGGCCAGATTAGACTGATCGACTCCTGCGTTGGCCGCAACTAGCCCGTGACGCGTCTCGACGATCAGCACCCCGCGGTCCATTTTCACGATGCGCCGGGTCTCGCGGAGAATCAGTTCGATCAACCGCGCATCCTTCTTCTGCCGGCTCTCCTCGCTCCACAGCCCCGCCCAATACTCCGCCGCCGGCGAAGGCTCTATCTGGCGCAAATCCACCACTGTCCCCTCGGCCTTCGAAACGATCTTCTGGGCTACTACCACGACCGTCCGCGCGTCGATGGCCTGATTTTCCAATTCCGCCGCACGGCGAATGAGCAGCGCCAGATCGTCCCCTTGCCGGATTTCCGGCAGCGTTCTTAAGCCGGTGATCCGGATGGACATTTTCCCTCGAGAAGTCTCGCAATCTTCGATTCCGGCGCCCGCGCCAGCAGCTCCGCGATGTCCTCGGGGGTGTCGAGGTCGAGCGCCAGCCCCGGCCGATGCAATTCTCGTATCGGAATACCTCGGGCGCGCGCCTCGTGAAAGTGCGCTTGCAAGCTATGTTCACCGAAGCAGGTCTGCATGGCGTCCGGAGGGGTCAGGACCAGCGCATTCGTGCCCGATCCGTCCCGGGAAGGCACGACGAAGGCGCACGGTCCAGCCGCCGCTTTCGCCGCTGCTGCCAGGTCCTCGATGTCCGCGGGCGCGATCAAGGGCACATCGATCGGCAACAGGATGACCGTGCACGCGCCATAACGCATGGCGCGGCGGGCCGCCAGATCGGCCGAGTTCTTATGCCCCAACAACCCCGGCTCGTCAAACACCAGCGCGCCGGAACGGCGAGCCTGGTCGGCGGTGGCCTGGTCGGCGGTCATTACAACGATTCGATCGAGGCCGGAACTGGCGCAGAGGACGCTGAGTACATGTTCATACATGGCGCGCGCCAGAGTCTCGCGGAATGACTGGTCCAGCACGCGGCTCAGCCGCTGTTTCGCCCGATCGGGAGGCTTCACCGGAAGCAGTGCGAAAATCACAGCGCCTCCAGAACAGCTTTCGCCAGGGCGCTTTTCGCCACCTGATCCCTCATAATCGTGCGGGTCACAACGGCTCGCATTCCCAGCTTTTCAATGGCGGCCGCCTGGACGCGATCGATCCAATCCAGCACGAAGACGTCCACAAAGTCTCGATACAGTTCCGCCACTTGCAGGGCGGAGGAGCGCAGGCCCATGCTCTTCATCATACGAGCGGCGGGACCTTTCAAGGCGCGCCCGCCGACGATGGGTGAAATGGCCGCAACCGGCGCGCGCGTCCGGCGCAGAGTCTTGCGGATACCGGGAACGGCCAGAATCGGCCCAATGCTGATGATCGGATTCGAAGGACATAGGATCACGGCCCGTGCCTCTTCGATCGCCTCGATTACGCCGGGCGCCGGAACGGCCCGCGCCGCGCCCTCAAATCGGACACCCAGTACGCGGTCCCGAGCGCGGCGGCGCACAAAATAGGTTTGGAATTCCAGCTCTCCCAGGGCTGTTCGTACTTTGGTGCGCACGGGATCGTTCGACATCGGAACGATAGCCGCTTTGACGCCGAGTCTTCGTGCAATTTCTGCGGTTACCTGCGAGAGCGCAGCTCCCCTGCACAGACGCTCGGACCGGTAAAGATGCGTCGCCAGATCAGAATCCCCGAGCTGAAACCACGTCTCGGCTCCTAGCCGCCGCAGCGCTTCCTGGCAGCGCCAGGTTTCCCCGGCCAACCCCCAGCCGCGCTCCGGGTCAGCAAGGCCGGCGAGCGTATAGGTCACCGTATCCAGGTCCGGACACACGCGGAGGCCGTGGATTTCAGTATCGTCGCCCGTGTTGCCGATGATGACCAGCCGAGACGGTTGGATCCGGCGAGCCAAACCATCCAGGAAGCGCGCAGCGCCGACGCCCCCTGCCAGGGCGACGATTCTCTTCATTCGAGCCCCGTAATACGGACGCCCGCGTGCTTGGCTTTATGACGGATGTTGAGCGAGATCAGCAGCGCCGCGAGACTCTCCAGCAGCCGGGCGTTTTCCAGAGGGCCCGCGTCAATGGCCCGCGCTTCGGGCAGCAATTCGATCAACTCGCAGACGGCTTTCTTCGCCTCGTCGTTATCGCCGCACAGCAGGACGTCGCTCGCGATGGGCCGTCCGGCTGCCTGAAGCAGTTCAGCGCTCAAGCTATGGAAGGCGGCTACTACGGATATGCCTTCCGGAATGTACTGAGAGGCTTGCTGCGCCGCTGAGCCCGCCCACAGCCCCAGCGTGCGCGACACGCGCCCTCCGATGCCGGCTTCGAGCGGCACAGTCGCATCTACCAGGATCGCTCCCGATCGGAAGCTCGGGCGCAGCGACTGCAAAGTCGAGATCTGGGCCGCCAGCGGGACCGTGAGAATTACGATCTCCGCCTCCCTCACAGCATCCGGGTTCAAGCGCCCCTCGACGCCGGGAATGCGTGCGGCGGCCGCTTGCGCTCGGCTTTCATCCCGGGAACCGATGAATACGCGCACGCCGGCAGCCGCAAAACGCAGCGCCAGCCCGAAACCCTCGGCCCCGGTACCTCCGACGATCGCTACGGTTCGCATGCGGGCCCGCCGGCTTGACTTATGTACGGCTCTGCTTCCCACATGATTCAGGTGCTGCTCGGCTGCGCCGGAAAGCCGCGGCGTAAACGAGCCAAGCCGAATACTGGATCGACTTTCGCTCGTTCGAGAACCAGGTCTGCCACCTTCTCGCCCACTGCCGGGCCATGTTTGAAGCCGTGACCGGAGCCGCCGCCGGCAATCCAAACGTTCCCGGCTCTTGGATGCCGGTCAATGATGAAATGATGATCCGGGCTATTCTCATATTGGCACACCCGGCTTTCGATGAGCGGCGCATCCTTGAGGGCCGGAAATCGGAATGCCAGGTATTTGCGGGCGGCCGCGACACTTTCCATCCGGACAACGCGATCGCCGCCGGTCGGATCGAAACACTCGCCTCTTGTGTCGTCCGCCAGCTTGAACCCGCGCGCATTCGGGATCCCGTACATCATCGGTTGGCCGTGATCGACCCATACCGGCAGCCTCCCCTCTCGGAAACGGTCATCGCCGGCAGGCGTGCCGAAAAAGAACACTTCCTGGCGCGTGGGGAAGATCCGATCACCGACGGTCTGCGGCAAAAGCTGGCCCAGCCATGGCCCGCAGGCGAAGACATATGCATCCGCCACCAGCTTCGACCCGTCCGAGAGGGCGACTTCCTGCATTTCTCCGCCCCGGATAGCGCCGGGCCGCGCCTCTACCTGCTTGTATTCGCCCCCTTCCGCCAGAAAGCCTTCCAGAACAGCCCGGCAAGCCTCGCGCGCTGAAAGATAGCCTGCGTCCGTTTCGAGAATCGCCCATTTCACGCCCTCGAAATTGATCTGCGGGTATCGCTCGGCCGCCTCTTTCGCCGTCAGTTCCTCCAGGTCAACGCCGGCCTCGCGTAGAACCGGCAAGGCTGCCTGTTCGTAGCGGTCGTCTTGGGGCGCCATCCACAAAACCGCGGTCTGATGATACAGCCGGCGATTCCATTTCTCCTCATGTGCCCGCCACAGTTCCAGAGAGCGGCGCACCATCTCGACGTAGACGCGGTCGGGGCCGTAGGTGGCGCGAAGAATACGAGTTTCTCCACCCGAGCTGGATCGTGAATTGCCAGGACCCCAGGCGTCAACGAGCGTCACCCAAACATTTTGGCGAAGCAGGTGCAGCGCCGTCCAGCCGCCAAAAGCGCCAGCGCCGACAACCACCGCCGATTTTATCCGGCGCCTCGGAAGGCCCGATTTTCGTTTCGAAGCCAGGCTTGTACCATGGCACGGCCAGGATGGCAAAGGCGCCGTTGGCAACGGCTGCCTCCAAATCTGAATCTTCTTTAGCCGGATCGGAGTACAAACACAGTGCGCCCGGAGGGGCCTGACGTTCATCTATATCGGCGTATGGCCGCAGCCCTCACAGCACGCATCCGGCGCCTGACTGGCGCCGACGATCGGACGCTAGCCGAAATGTACCGGCAATTTGAACCTTTAGGCGTCGCGGCGGGCCTGCCGCCGCGCAATGAGCAAGCCCGGCGCGAGTGGATCAAGCGCTCACTGGAACACGAAATCAACTTCGGAGCTTTCTCCCCGAATGGCGAACTGGCGGGGCATTGTTTTCTGGCCGCTGATGGACCAGGGTCCGCCGAAATGGCCGTTTTCGTCCACCAGAATTTCCGCAACCAAGGCGTCGGCAGGCAGCTCATAAGGGCGGCCATTCAAGAAGCGTGCCGGAAACACATCCAGAGAGTCTGGACCATGACTTCCGCCGATAATCTGGCGGCGTTGGCTCTGCTGAAACGGTGCGGATTCCGGACGACTCAACGGTCTGTAACAGCCTTCGACCTGGAACTCGAACTCGAGCCCGCTTGCGCCGCGGCCGCCCCCCATGGAGCAACTGACTAAGACAGCGGCGCAGCCGGACGGTCTGCTTTTTCTCTGGTTAAATCGTCCCTTTTTTAAAAAAAATCACCGGGCGGCCCTGTCGAAGCAGCCGCCCGGCGCGCGCACTATGCTTTTTTGTAAGAGCAGACTCAGTTTATATATACGAACTCGTTCAAGTTCAGAATCACATCGCACAAGTCAGTCAGCGCCGCTGTCTCCGGGTCGGAGCCGGCCGCTGTGCTCTCCGCGGTCTGCTGCGCCTTCTTTGACTGGTGGTAGGCGAACTGCTTTTCCAGGAACTTCAAATTGCCCTGTAGCTCGCTCGGCGTAGGATCCCGGCTGAGAGCGATGTTATACGCCCTCTTCACTTGCGCCGCTTTGTCGGCCCCCGCCTCTTGCTCGACGCGCTGCGCGAAATACTTCGCTTGCAGCAGCACGAACTCGTTGTTCATAAGTGTGAGGGCCTGAGTCGGCACCGTAGTTACGGTTCGCGCCTCGCAAGTGACATTCACATCAGGCTCGTCCAGAACGTCGAACATCGGATATTTCATGCCGCGTTTCCAGTAAGAGTAAATGCTGCGCCGCCAGGTCGAGGGCTCTTCCTTGGTCAGCACCCATTTCCCTTGACGGAATCCCTCCCGCACGCTCTTGGGGATCGAGGGGAAGAACGGCGGCCCGCCGGCTTGCAGGTTGAGCTGCCCGCTCGCCGACAGGATGATATCCCGGATGATGTCTCCTTCCAAACGGTTTAACGGGAACCTCCACAGATATGTATCAGTAGGATCTTTACGGAGATCTTCGGCGTCATAAAAAGCCGACGCCATCTGATACGCCTGCGACGTCATGATCAGCCGGTGCATTTTCTTGATGCTCCAGCCTTGCCGCACGAACTCGGTGGCCAGCCAGTCGAGCAATTGCGGGTTCGACGGGGGGCTGCCGAGCTTGCCGTAGTTGCTCGGAGTGCTCACGATTCCCTTGCCGAAATGATGCTGCCAGATGCGGTTGATCATGACGCGGGCGGTGAGCGGATTCTTCTCCGAAGCGATCCATTCAGCCAGGGCGCGGCGGCGGCCGCTGGTCACCCGGCCGTCGGCAGGCTTGATCGACACGGGCGGCGGGTTATCGGGGTCGATCAGCACTTTGATAAAGCCCGGCTCGACCACGGGCGCCTTTTCATCATCAGCGACCACCTGGCCATTGGCGCCGAAATGGACTTTCGGAGGCTCGTAATTGTCGCCCGGATCGGGAATGTATTTGCCCGTACCCCAGTTGGGCCGGTTGCCTTTTCCGGGCAGCGGCTCGTCGCCAGGCCCGTCGGGCGTGAACCGATAATCCCCGTCCCGAATGCCTTCGGCAATCGGAATCGGAGGCGGCATCTGCTTTTCGAGCGCAGCGATTTTATCCAGCAGGACCTGCCGCTTCGCCGTATCTTCCTCGTTCAACTTCATCAGGCGGCGCCGGTAGGCGGCTCCGTTAAAGGCGGCTGCGGCGGCAGCATCGGGATCTTCCAGCCCGTGCAGGAACTGAGCGGCGATCAGCTTTTGCCCCGGGGTCCGCTTGTCCTCCGGCGTGTGCACCGCCACTTGGATGTCCTCGGGGTAACTCTTGAGCATCTCCTCAAACCGCTTTTCCTTGTACGGCTTCTCGATGCGCGCAATCTCAATGCGCAGAGGAATGATCTGATCCTGGATTTCCTTCACCTTCTTTTCATACGCCGCCGCCTGGTCGGGAGGCACCAGCGGAAAATCGTAGTTCACGAAGGGGAAGAACATGGCCATCATGCGGTAATAATCCATACGCCCGATCGGATCGAACTTGTGATCGTGGCACCGGGCGCAGTTCACCGTCAGGCCCAGGAAACCCCGGGACGTGGTCCCGATCATGTCGTCGAGATACTCGTAGCGGTAGTACGGGTTATCCTTCTCGCGGAAGCGCACGCGCGGTCCGATACGGTTGAAGGTGGTGGCGATCAGGCTGTCGTAGGTAGGATGATCAACTTCATCCCCGGCAAGCTGCTCGATGATGAACTGATTGTACGGCTTATCCTCATTAAACGCCTTAATCACGTAATCGCGGTAACGCCAGGCGTTTTCGAAGTCTCGATCGTGCTCGTAGCCGGAGCTATCGGCGTAGCGCGCCACATCCAACCAGTGCCGCGCCCATCGCTCGCCGTAGTGCTCCGAGGCGAGCAGGCGGTCGATCAGCTTCCCCCACGCATCCGGTGATTTGTCGTTGACAAAAGCCTCGACCTCCTCCGGCGGTGGCAGCAGGCCCGTCAGGTCCAAGTACGCGCGCCGGATCAGGGTGCGGCGGTCCGCCATCGGAGCCGGCGTCAGACCCTTGGCGTCCATCTGTTTTTTGAGAAAAGCGTCGATCGGGTTGGCGCTCCAGCGGGGATCGTTCACCTCGGGAACCGGATAGCGCACCGGCCGCTGGAAAGCCCACCACTCGCGGTCCTTGGCAGTGATGACGCGGTCCAGATTGGCGGGCTTCTTCGGCATGCTGTTGTACAGCGCCACCATGTCTACGCTCTTGTCCCACTGCGCTCCGCTGTCAATCCAGTCCTTGATGATTTTGATTTCCTTGTCGGTCAGCGGCGTGCCGTTGTAGGGCATGCGGGGATCTTCCTGCGCCGTAATCCGCCGGTAGACATGGCTATGCTCAGCGTCGCCGGGGATGATCACCGGCCCGTGCATGCCGCCTTTCTTGGCCCCTTCGGGGGTTCGCAGGTCCAGGTTCGCCGATAGCGTGGCCGAGCCGTGGCACTGCATGCATTGAGCGAGAATGGGCGCGACGTCACGGGAAAACGAGATGCTCGGCGTCTGGCCCGCTGCATTGAGTGAAAAGAGAAAAAATGGAATGAGAAGCGCGAATAAGCAACCGCGAACGTCTGTGCAGAGCACGCGCCTCGTATGCATATGCCACCTCCCAAAATGCGGGCGCTTTACGAGAATGCGCTCTGTAAATTTTGTTACCGCCGCGATGCTGCGAAGTCAATAGGATATTATAAATATCTAGTTATCAAAGTCAATGTTCTCAGGGCGTCTGTTGACTAAGTCTTGGCGGGATGTAAAGAAATTGTTGAGAATGCAAAGAGACTGTTGAGATCCCCGCCGACGGGCCCGGGGTAGTGTGTTATAGTGAGGCGTTTCCAGGCGGCTTAGCCCCCTTTCGCTTCCGGCTTGAGTCATGGATGCAGGCCAAATCCGGCGTATCGCGGTCATCGGCGCGGGTCAAATGGGGTCCCAGATCGCCATGCTGGCGGCGCTCGGCGGCTACGCGGCGGCGCTGCACGACGTCTCGGAGGCCCAGATGGAAAAGGCTCTGTCGGAAAACCGAAGGCGCCTGGAAAAGCAGGTGGGGAGGGGCCAGCTCCCCGCGGAGGAATGAAGGCGGCCCTTGACCGGCTGCATTTCGCGATGACCCTGGAAGAAGCCGCGGGCGGGGCCGATTTCGTCATTGAGGCGGTAGTGGAACGCCTGGAGGAAAAGCAGAAGGTCTTCGCCAAGCTCGATTCGATCTGCCCGGCCCACTCGATTCTCGCCACCAACAGCTCGTATATCGGCAACTCCCGACTTGCCGCCGTCACGCGCCGCCCGGAAAAAGTGGTCAACATGCATTTCTTTTTTCCGCCCCTGGTGATGCGGCTGGTAGAGGTTGTCAAGGGCGAGAAGACGAGCGAGGAAACAGTCGGGATCACCGCTGATCTCGCCCGGCGTATGGGCCGCGAGCCGGTGGTGCTACGCAAGGAGCTTCCGGGCTTTTTGGTAAACCGGATTTTACGCGCGATTCAGACGGAAGCCTATTACTTGCTCGAAAACCGGGTCGCCGGTTTCGCCGACATCGACAAGGCAGTGGAACTGGGGCTGAATTTTCCCATGGGCCCTTTCAAGCTTGCCGACTTCAGCGGCCTCGACGTAGGCTATTACAGCCGCATGGATCGGTACCGGGAGACCGGCAATCCGGCCGAGCAGCCGCCCGCTGCTCTCAGAATTCGCGTGGAGCGCGGCGATCTGGGCCGGAAGACCGGCCGGGGCTTCTACGATTACTCTGTCGATCCCCCGGCGCCCACCGAAGATTGAGCCCTCAATAGCCCATGCGTCCGGCAGCCGCACAAGAACCGAGGCTCAGGCCCAAAATATGCGGAAGCCATCCGGCGGGCCGGCGCGCTGAAAACGCGTCGGAATGGACCACTTCCGGCTATTTTTTCGGCGGCGGGATGTGTGGAACAGCCCGGTGGAATTTTGCGGCCGGACCGGCAACCGGCTTGTCGTGAATAAGATGGCTCTCCATAGGCCGCCGATGCAATCTTTGGCAATCCGCGTGCATGGCCCTTTTGGTGCATGGCGCTCGCGCTCACAGTGATGATCCCGGGTATTTTGGCGTTGCTGGTCTTCATCACGCTGATCCTCTCGCTGCTGGGGCCTCTGCACCGGGACGGCGGCATGCGTTAACACTCCACACTGGCTGCCACCGCGCCTTCTCAGGCGTTTCTCATCGGACATTTGGTACTCCATTACTACGACCACAGTAGTAGGTGTATTAGCCGAGAGACAACCGCAGAAATCGCGTGTTAGAGTACTGCGATAGGGAGAAGACGGTGCCCGCAAGTCTCGCAAGAGTTCTTCTGGTAGACGACGATGCTCAGTTCTTCGAAGAAGTGAAGAGCCGCCTGCGCACCGAGCGGGACATCGTCATAGGCTGGAGCCGCACGCGCGCCCTCGAAGATGTCCCGGACGATGAATATGCGCACGCGGACGTCGTGATGACGGATTCCGACAAGCACGGTCCGGAGCTCGCCGACACCGTGTCTCGCGTCAAATCCCGTTTCCACCACCTGCAATTTCTCATCCTGGGATCGGCCGAAGACGATACGGTCACCATGATCTTGCTCGAATCGGGAGCGCGCGGCTACCTGGATTTGCAGACCTCGGGCGAGAATCTGGCGTCGGCGATCCGGCGGTTGGCCTCGGGAGGCACCTGGGTGCCCCCGCACATCCTGGCGCGATACATGGACCTGATCCAAATGGTGGAATTCCTGCCCAAGACCGGCGCGGAAAACGATCCCTGGGCTCAATTCACCGCGCGCGAACAGCGCGTACTCACCCTGATGGCCTGCGGGCGCAGCAATAAAGAGATTGGGAGAGTCATCGGCGTGGACGAAACCATCGTCTCCTCGACGATCCACCAGCTCATGCACCGCACGGGCGCGGTGAACCGCCCCAGCCTCATTGCCTACTACCTATACCATAAACTGTTTCGCGGCGAAAGCCTGCCCGCCATGGACGCGGAAAAAGTCCTCGAAAATTAGAGCTCCCCGTCAAATAGCGGCGAGCACGCCGCGCAAGTACCCGAACGACTCGGCCATGCCCCGAACGGGGTGCTCCGCCTCCGCTTCGTATTCGAGCGCGGCGAGCTGGCTAAAGCGGATTTCCCTCAGCACGCGCAGCATGGCCACGACGTCCAGCACGCCGGTACCCACCGGGACGTTGTGCGGCTCAACATCTTGAGGCCCTTGGGGAGCGGCCAGATCCTTCAAATGCACTCCGTAGAGTCGGGGCGCGCACTTGCGCAGCGCATCCACCGGATCGACGCCCAGCAAAAACGTGTGGCCGACATCGACGCAGCAGCCGATGCGGCTGTCCAGCCCGCGGACGGCGTCAAACACACCCAGGGGAGACGGCCAGACCTTGTCCCGCGGGCCGTGGTTGTGAATCGCCACCTGGATGTCCATTTCTTTAACGGCTCTTTCGACTGCGGGAAGAGCGGCCCGCTCGGGTGAGATGGTCGCCACAGGAACGCCCAGATCCTTGGCGTACTGCAAGGCATGGCGGATCTGCGCTTCGTCGTTTTTCAGGTAAATGACGCCAACGCCCATAATCTTCACACCGGCGTCTTCCGCTTTTTTCTTCGCCGCCAGACGTTCTTCGCGCGTCGAGGAAAGCGGCAGGTGCACATCTTTCAGCGAGATGTATTCGATGCGGATGCCCTTCAACTCCTCCAGTGTTCTCTCATATGTCAGCTTGCGGGTCGTGTACGAGGTGAGGCCGATCTTCAGACCATGAAACGGCGGGGCGGCCGGCTTCATAGCCCAGTTTTGGCCGGCGGCGGACATGGCTCCGCCGGCGCCTAAAACAGCAAGTTTGAGCGCCTCCCGGCGTCTCATTTTGTGATCCGCGACGTTTGTGCGCATAAATTGCCTCCATCAGGCCCGGGTCACGGTGGGCAGATCCCGGGTCTCTTGCAGTTTCATCGAGCGGCGGGCTTCGGCCACAACGGCCAAAAACCGGCGGGCATTCTCTTCCACCACTTCCAGATTGCCCATCGCCAGCGCCTGCGCGTTGACCATCTCCGATCCCACGGCCACCGCCGCGGCGCCGGCCCGCAGAAAGTCAGCCGTATTTTCCAAAGTGACGCCGCCGGTGGGAACCATCTCCACCTGAGGCAGCGGCGCCTTGAGCGCCCGAATGTACTTCGGTCCGCCGACGTTTCCACACGGAAACACCTTCACCAGGTCGGCCCCCGCCTCCCAAGCTGTAAGCACTTCCGTAGGCGTCAGGGCGCCCGGAATAACCACTTTCGAATACCGATGGCAGATTTCAATCGTAGAAAGCCGCAACGTTGGAGTAACGAAAAACTCAGCTCCGGCCAGCATGCAGGATCGCGCGCTCTCGGCGTCGAGCACAGTGCCCGCGCCCAGCGTGAGCCGGTCTCCGAACTGATCGGCCACTTGTTCCAGAACTCGCAGAGCGCCTGGCACGGTCATGGTGATTTCCACCGCCCGGATGCCGCCCCGGTAAATCGCGCCCACAGCCTGGACCGCCGCTTCGGGACTGGAGGCGCGCACGATCGGCACCACACCGATGTCCAAAATGAAGGATAATGTTTTAGACTTTGCCATATCATCTTGAGTATCGCCGATAAGCTATCAGGCGCGGAGGTTCGGATGCAACCTAATTTGCTCGCCAAATCGCCGTTGCGGGAACCGGGAGTATATCCGATTGTCAAACGCGGAAGCGGCCTCAAACATCTTTCTTTCACCGTCGTCCAAATGGGCCCGGCTCTGCGGGAATACTCCGGCGAAAGCGGAGAGGAAGAGTTGGCCCTGGATTTTTATCCCGGCCAAGTGCATATCGAGGCGGAATCTCCGCAGGGAAATATCGAACGCACGACTCGCCTGCGTCGGTCGCTGAAGGAAGTGGGAGAGATGCTGTATCTCCCGGCCGGATCGCGCTTCCGGATCACTCTGCTCAGCGACAGCGCCCGCGTCGGCATCGCCGGAGCCCTGGGCAAGCCGGGCGTTCCACCGGTGTTTATTTCCCAGGATCAGGTGACGAGCAAGAAAGTGGGAAAACCGAGCTGGCTGCGCACAGTGCATACGCACATCGGCGATAACGTCGATGCCGCGCACCTGATCGTCGGCGAAACGGTGAACGATCCGGGGAACTGGTCTTCCAGCCCCCCGCACAAACATGACCGCCATGCGCCCCCAGCGGAAGTACCTATGGAAGAGGTATACTTTTTTCAGGTGGAGCCGCGCGGGGGGTTCGGGTTCATGCGGGTCTACACCGACCCGGCGGACCCAGAGCCGTTCGACTGCGTCTATACCGTCGAGGACGGGGACACCGTTCTGATTCCCAAAGGCTATCACCCCGTAGCGGCGTTTCCGGGTTATACTCTGAACTACACATGGGCGCTGGCCGGTGAAGGCCGCGTTTATGGCGCCTGGACGGACGACCCCCGGCACACCTGGATTAAACAGAATTAGCCATACCGGCGGCAGGGTCCTGCATGGAGAGAAAGTACAGGCAGCGGGGATACCAGGACGACGACAGCGATCGGCGGGCGGAAAAGCCGAGTCGTCCCCCGGGCCCGCGCGAATCTATCGGGCCGCGCTTGCCTCAATTCCCAGCCCGCGTCACCGTAGCCCGCTGCGCCAACTGCGGAACGCTGCTCCCCAAAGATTTTGACCCCAACGGACAATGCCCGCGCTGTGGATTCGAATTGCACTGCTGCAAGCAGTGCGTCCACTTCGACACCTCGGCGCGGTGGGAGTGTACGCAGCCGATTCCGGCACGCATTGCGCGCAAGGATGCCCGGAATGACTGCGCATTTTACGAGATTCGGATGTCGAGCGAGCGGGAGACGACATCCGGCCGCAGCCCTTCCAGACCCGACGATCCCCGCCAGGCGTTTGAAAACTTGTTTAAGAAGTGACCGGTGCCTTCGCGCACCCGTCGTTCCCGCCCCCCTAACCGGCTGCCGGGCAAATTAGGACTTTTTTCGCCACGATTGTCTTTCCGCACATGTTGCCCAGGGGCGAGTGTGGCAACCTTCCCTTCCCGGCTGCCGCGACCACACGCAGTCAGAAACCAGCGATGGGTTCTGCACGTCATGTAATGTGGTTCACCCTTCATCGCAATCTTTTTCTTAAGGAGCAGCGGAAATGAAAGCCGCCTATTTGCGAGTGCTCCTTTTCGCCGGTGCAGCTTTGGCGGCGGGCGCCTCTGGGTGCGCGCATAAAGCGCCCGTCGAGCCGCCGAAACCGCCGCTTGTGCCGGCCGTGTTTCAGCCGCTCCAAGAGGCTTTGCAGAAGTCCTATCTCGAACTGTTCCAACTTGCTCCCACGCTCGAGTTCAGCAACACGCAGATCCAGAACATGAGGAATTATCTCGAGCAGGCGAGGAAATATTGCGTCGGCCAGTATAAAAAGAAGAGCGATCAATACAGCGCCGACCTCAAGCGATTGGAGGGCAACCTCAAGCAGGTAAGCGCCACGGCCAGCGACACGCAGAGGCACGATTTGCACTGCCAGATCCAGAACACGCGGGCCCTGCAAAGCCAGACCGAGGTACTCGCCGATCACGCGATCCCCGTAGCTTACGAAAATAAGGAAGCCAAGCTGGACCTGATTCAGCAGTGGCCCGGGGATCTCAAACAAATCAAGCAGCAAATCGCGGATGGCTCCTATCTGAAGCGCCAGTGGGGGGACGTCAAAGACATCGGATTCCGGGAGATCGCCTCCGGCCAGAAGGACGATATCAAGACGGGCGAGGATGCAATCAAGCAGATGAAACAGGCCGGTTTGATGCCGAAGGAGCTGGATAACAAAGCCATCACGGATTATGTAGAGGGGGTGGCGCAGAAAGTAGCAAAGCATTCCGATTTGCAGATCCCTCTCCATGTCACCGTTCTCAATTCCAAGGAGATTAATGCGTTTGCTCTCCCCGGGGGCTTTCTGTTTGTGGAGCGGGGGCTTTTGGACGCCGCCGACGACGAATCGGAACTGGCGGGAGTGATCGGGCACGAGATCGGCCACGTGGTCGCGCGGCACGGCCACAAGCTGATGCAAAAGGCGACGATCGAGTCCGTCGTATTTCAGGCAGCTCAGGTGGCCGCGGTCCTGCTAACGGGCGGCGCCGCCGGAATCGGCACTTACTATGCTTTGCAGTATGGGTTCTACGGTCTGGGTCTCGCCCTCAACCTGAATCTCCTGGGCGTCAGCCGGGAGTACGAGCTCCAGGCCGACCAGCTTGGAATCCAGTATGCATGGAACACCGGTTACGATCCCTCGGGATTCATTCGCTTCTTTGACAAGATGGCGACCCAAGAAGGTTACGTCAACGGGGCAAGCTGGTTTCGCGATCACCCGCCTTTTTATCAGCGCATGCTCGACGCCGAGCGTGAAATCATGTTTCTCCCCAAAAAAGAGAATTTGGTTGTACAAAGCTCCGCCTTCGAGCAGATGAAAAAGGAACTCAAGCCGGTTACCGCTAAGGCGGAAGCGGAGGAAAAGGGGCGGCCCAGCCTCCTGGCGCCTGAGCAAGGCTGCCCGGCTCCTCAGAAAATCGAATACAAGCCGGGCGAACCGATTGAAACCATATGTTCGCTGCCAGGGACAGTGGTGACCACAAAGGTGGCAAGCAGATAACGGCGCTGGCCGGCCTGGCGATTGGAGCAATCCTTGTCGCTTTTCGGGCTTTGCCGGTCGCCGCTCAGGCTCCGAGGCTTGTGTCCCTCTACGCCACCGTGGAGCGTGACGGAGGTCTGGTCCGCGGCCTCGGCCCGCAGAATTTTCACCTCTACGAGGATGGCGACAGCCGCCCATTCCGTTTGGAACAGCCCGAGACTCCGATGGTGATTGCGCTGCTGGTCGAATATAGCCAGCGCTCTTATCCGTATTTCAACGACATCCAAACTGCGGTCGAGAGTTTCGTCAAGCAGGCTCCCGAGGGGAATTGGTACGCATTGGCCACTTTCTCCCACAACCTCGAGGTGCAGGTCGACTTCACCAAGCAGGTAATGCAACTCTCGAACGCCTTTGCCCAGCTCGGCGAGCCCATGTGGAACGAGGTGGATACCTACGATGCCGTGTATGAGATGCTCGACAAGATGGAAAGACTGCCCGGCCGCCGGGTGCTGATTGTGATCGCCTCGGGACTGGATAGCTTCAGTTCCCATACGCTCGATGATGTGCAGAAAAAAATCGACGCCGTCAACGTCGTGATTTACGGCGTGGGAGCCGGATCCATGCTGCGGGGCCTCTACGAGCCGTATCTGGGCGCGATGCAGGAAATGAGCCTGTTGCAGGCGCAAACCTTCCTGCAAATGCTCGCGGACAAGAGCGGCGGCGAGGCGTGGTTTCCCAAGTTAGAAGGCGCCTTTCCGGATGTCATCAAGGGCATTTTCCAGGATCTCGAAAATCAGTACCGGCTGGTCTACGAATCCCGCGCGGCGGCCGACCACAAACTCCACAAGATCAAACTGGAAGCTTTCCAGATAGTAAATGACAAGCGGCAGAATTTTAAGGTTCGTGTCCGCGAGGGTTGGCGATTCTGAGTTCGCTGGTGCGAATGCGGCGAGGGCTGCGCTACAGCCCTTGCTGGCGCCGCTTAGCCATCTCCGTCTAGCAGCCCGCGTCTTTGTCGCCGCGTCCGGACGCCCCGGACCGGCGGATTCCTCGCTCCGAATCACGTCCCCCTCCGGCGGCCGCTGGAAGCGCGGGTGGTTCGCAAAGCACTCGAACGGGCTGCCGCTCTCGCCGCGCTCGCGGCCGAATGCTGATATCATGAATTTTCTCAAGTTTCTGCGCCTCCGTGGCTGATTCCCTTCCGATTCTGCGCCTGGAACAGGTGACCAAGGATTACTTGTCAAACGGTGCGGCCGTCCGCGCGCTTGATGCCGTTTCGCTCGAGGTCCGGCGAGGCGAGTTTGTGGCTTTGGTCGGGCGCAGCGGGTGCGGCAAGACGACGCTGCTGAACATGGCCGGGGCAATGGACTTCCCCACGTCCGGCCGGGTCTGGCTCGAAGGCGCATGCACGAGTGAGCTGAATGACGGCGGGCTGACGGCGTTGAGGCGCAGCAAAATTGGTTTCGTATTTCAGTTCTTCCAGCTCCTGCCGACTCTTTCCGCGGTGGAGAACGTAGAGCTGCCGCTGCTGCTCGCCGGGCGTTCCGGCGCGCGTCGCCAGGCTCTCGAGCGCCTGCAATGGGTAGAGATGGAAGCTCTGGCGCATCGCCTTCCCCATCAACTCTCCGGCGGCCAGATGCAACGGGTCGCCGTTGCCCGCGCCCTGGTCCACGACCCGGCGATCCTGCTGGCCGATGAACCAATAGGCAACCTGGATACCGCCAGCGGCGACGTAGTGCTGAAACTCCTGCGCCGAGCCGCTTCTGAACTGAAAACGGCCGTCGTCATGGCCACGCACAGCGCGGAAGCCGCAGCCGCGGCAGATATTGTTGTCAGCCTGCGCGACGGCCGCATTGCAGAAATCCGGCGTCTATGACTTCCCAATGGCGGCTATTTTACCGGTTGATCTTGCGCCCGCTGATCCGCGAGCGGTTGCGCACGGCACTCACTGTATTTGCGGTCGCGCTCGGAGTGGCGGTGGTGGTGGCCATCGACCTGGCGGGAGCCGCGGCGGCGGGATCCTTCCGCTCCTCGCTGGAATCGCTTGCCGGACGTAGCGACCTGAACCTCAGCTCGATCGGCGGCATCGACGAGCGGGTTTTCGCACGCCTTTCCGAGCTTCCTTATCCCATTCAGTTCCGGCCTTACATTGACGACTTCGCCCGGATCGAGAGCACGGGGGCGACCGTGCCGCTGGCGGGCCTGGATTTGTTGGGCGAAGGCGACCTGCCGTTTGGCGCTGACGGGGGAGGCGGCCTGAATGATCCGGGCGACTTATCCCGCTCCATCTGGGTGGGCCCGCGGATCGGCGTCCCGGCCGGCTCGAAAATCCGGCTCACGCTCAACGACCGCAGCCGCGAGTATACCGTCCGCGGCGTGCTGAAGCTCCAAGGGCTAGCCCGTTATACAGAGGATGATCTGATCGTGATGGATATTGCGGCCGCTCAGGAGGCGCTCGGTAAGATCGGACGCCTGGATCGCATCGCGGTCACCCTGCCCAGAGGGGCCGATCTTGCGGAATGGGAACAACGCCTGCGTGGCATGGTCCCCGGCGATGTTTCGATTGAGCGGCCTGGAGCACGCAGCGAAGAAAACCAGAAAATGCTGAGCGCCTTCCGCTGGAATCTGCGCGTGCTCAGCTATATTTCCCTCGTGGTCGGCGCGTTTTTGATTTACAACACCATCGGGGTCTCGGTCGTGCGGCGACGCGCGGAAATCGGCGTTCTGCGGGCGCTCGGGGCCACGCGCGCCGGTGTGCTCGGCGCGTTCCTGGCGGAGGCGGCTTTTTTCGGTCTCACTGGATCTCTGGCCGGGCTGCTGCTAGGCAGACTTATGGCGGAGGGCGCGGTGCGCCTGCTCGCCTCCACGGTCCAGTCCTTATACGTAAGCAGCCGGCCTGCGCCCATCGAGTTCACCCCGGCTAGCATGTTGTTGGGCGTCGCAACGGGCCTCGGCGTAGCGTTGCTTTCGGCGCTCGCCCCGGCGCGCGAGGCGACCAACATTTCGCCGACTGAGGCCATGGCCCGCGGCTTTCGCGAACACCGGGCACGAGTTCACTGGCGTCGGGATTTGCTGGCGAGCGCGGCCTTCGCGCTCGGTGCTGCGGCGGCTTCGCGCCTGCCACCCATCGAAGGCAAGCCCGTGTTCGGCTATGTCGCTACCTTTCTCCTCATTGCCGCTTCGGCCCTGGCGACGCCGGCCCTGGTGCTGGTTATGTCGCGGCTTGTCCGCCTGGCGTGCGGCGTCGAACTGGTGCTCGCTGCCCGCAGCCTGGCGGCGTCGCTTAATCGCACCTCGGTCCTGGTCGGCGCTCTGGCTACGGCAGTGGCCATGATGGCCAGCGTAGGCATCATGGTGGGAAGCTTCCGGCAGACGGTGGTCTTGTGGATGAACACCCAGCTTCGCGCGGATCTTTACGTCAGGCCCGCCGGGCGCAATGGAGCCGGCCAGCATCCGACTTTAGATCCCCGGCTCGCAGATCGCATTGAGCAGTTGCCGGGGGTGGATGCCGTGGACCGATTTCGCGCTTACGAAATCAGCTTCCGGGGCCTGCCGTGCACGCTCGCCGGAGGCGAGAGTGCCATCGTAAAGCGTTTCGGACGCCTGCGGTTCCTGAGCGGCGAGGATCGAAATCGCATTCTCGACGAGCTACCCCGCGGCGATTATGTTCTCGCCAGCGAGCCTTTGGCGAACAAGCACGGCTTGCACCCGGGCGATGCCATCACGCTGCCGCTCGCCGGCGCGCAACGCCGGTTTCAAATTCTAGGTGTGTATTACGACTATTCGAGCGAGCGCGGATTGATCGTTTTGGACCGTTCGATTCTGCTCAAGTATCTGCCCGACCGAGCGCCTTCCAATCTGGCTGTTTATGTTCGGCCCGGCGCTGATCCCGAGCAGGTCCGGCGCGAAATCGAGGGGGCGGCCGGCGGCTACAATGTCTTGATTGAGCCGAACAGCCGGCTCCGCGCGGAGGCGATCCGGACATTCGACCGCACATTCGCCATCACCTACGCGCTAGAAGCCGTGGCCATTCTCGTAGCGGTCATGGGAATTGCGGGCGCGTTGCTGGCTCTGGTGATTGACCGGCGGCGAGAGTTGGGCTTGCTCCGCTTTCTCGGCGCTTCCGCCATTCAGATTCGCCGTTTGCTCTTCTTCGAGGCGGGTCTGCTCGGGCTGCTGGCCAACGCATTGGGCCTGGGGCTGGGCGCAGTGCTTTCGCTGATCCTGATATTCGTCATCAATAAGCAATCCTTCGGCTGGACTATCCAGTTTCACTGGCCCGCCGCGCTGCTCGCCGCCGGCCTAACCTTGGTGTATGCAGCTACCGTGCTGGCCGCATGGCTGCCGGCGCGGACGGCGGCCCGGCTCAAGCCGATCGAGGTCGTGCACGAGGAATGAAGCATATCTTTTGGATCGCCGCTCTCGTCTTTGAAATAGCCCGTCCTGGCTACCGCTACGAGTTTCCGCGTGATTATTTCAATCACCCCGCCTTTCAAACCGAATGGTGGTACTACACGGGCAATTTACACACGCCCGAGGGGCGTCCGTTCGGTTTTGAGCTGACCTTCTTTCGGCGGGGTGTCACCCGGCGCGAAAATCTTCCGGCAAACGCCCCGCCGGTTTCCATCTGGGAAGTCGACGACGTTTATCTGGCCCATCTCGCGCTGAGCGACATCAAGGGCCGGCGCTTTTATGCAACGGAGCGTCTGAACCGGGCCGGGCCGGGCCTTGCCGGCGCTTCTCTAGAACAGAAGCGCATTTGGAACGGCAACTGGCAAGTCCGCTGGAACGGCCTCCGGCAGAGCTTGCAAGGCGTGGCCGAGGATTTCTCGTTCGAGCTCGCGCTCGATCCGCAAAAACCGCCCGTTATTCACGGGCGCGACGGCATCAGCCAGAAAGCCAGGGGAGAGGGCCGCGCCTCGCGCTATATCTCTTTCACCAGACTGGCGGCGGCCGGGGCAATCACTCTTCGCGGCGCGCGGTTTCCGGTATCCGGCGCGGCTTGGATGGATCACGAGTTCTTCACCCATCAACTGGACGCTTCGCAAGTCGGATGGGATTGGTTCAGCATTCAAGTCGACAACGGCACGGAGCTGATGCTGTTCCGCCTGCGCCGGAAGGATGGCTCGATCGACCCATACTCGGCCGGCACGTTCGTCGATCGGCAAGGGCGCGCCCAACACCTCGAATTTCACGACTTCGCGCTCGAGCCGCTCGAAACATGGACAAGTCCGGCCACCGGAGCGCGCTATCCCGTGCACTGGAAAATCGAAGTGCCCCCGCTGGCAATCGACCTCGACTGCTCGACGGCGCTTCCGTCCCAAGAGCTTGTCGATCGCCGCCAGCCCGAGCTGAATTATTGGGAAGGTGCGGTTAGCTATCGTGGGCGCAGCGGAGGCCAAGCGGCGACCGGCGTGGGCTATCTGGAAATGACGGGTTACGGCCACCCGGTCCGGATGGATTAGCGCCCGCGCTTCACCCGGACCTCAGTTCGCCCTCTGTTACAATGCCAGGGAATATTAATCGACAATTTCGCAAGGAAAATCAGCGATCCTTTTGTTAGAAACCTGATCGTGGCTGCTGCGAAAGGAAAAGAAGGGGCGTTTACGGCGCTTACAAGAGCGATGGCGGGCGATGTGGCGGGGGCGATGGAAAACCTGGAGCAGCCGCAGGGACAGACGCCCTAGGAGACTTCGACGCCGACCAGGAACCACTACCCAAACGCCGCATAGAGAATCCACGCGCAAAACGCCAAGTTGGCGAGTCCCACAATAAGACAGATTGCCGATAGGAACAAGGTTCCCAATAGCTCAAAGAATCCGTTAATCATTTTCGATGTCTTGGACTGACCGTCTGCTTTTCCCCACGGAGTCGTAAGAACCTTCCAGGCGTCGGCGAATAGATTAAAAGCCAGTGGCACCAGAAAGGACGCTAATAGGATCGCTCCGATACTCCAGAGGGTTTCCATAAACTAAAACGGCACCCGAGCCGCTTATATTTGATTTTTTCGCCTCTTGTCAAGCTTCTTTTTCCTAGCTTCTTCCCGGCACCGGCGCGAACAATAGAGCCGTTTAGGGCCCCTAGAACCCCGTGCCGCCGGCAATTCCTGCCCACAGCCCATACACCGGGAAAACCCTGACGTGCGCCCTTGTGGAATCAATGACTTTCGGCCGGCACGTTCGTCGATCGGCAAGGGCGCGCCCAACACCTCGAATTTCACGACTTCGCGCTCGAGCCGCTCGAAACATGGACAAGTCCGGCCACCGGAGCGCGCTATCCCGTGCACTGGAAAATCGAAGTGCCCCCGCTGGCAATCGACCTCGACTGCTCGACGGCGCTTCCGTCCCAAGAGCTTGTCGATCGCCGCCAGCCCGAGCTGAATTATTGGGAAGGTGCGGTTAGCTATCGTGGGCGCAGCGGAGGCCAAGCGGCGACCGGCGTGGGCTATCTGGAAATGACGGGTTACGGCCACCCGGTCCGGATGGATTAGCGCCCGCGCTTCACCCGGACCTCAGTTCGCCCTCTGTTACAATGCCAGGGAATTGGCAATGCCGATGGCCGGCTTCCTACGGCGCCGACAGTTTCTGCAACGTGCGGCGGGCGTCGTGGTTTTCGCATGCCGCGAAGAGACGATTGCCGCTCCGGGAATCATGAAGACCGCTCTGCTCGCCGACCCCATATATAAAGAGCACGTCACAGGCCCAGGACACCCGGAACAGCCGGAACGCTGCGATGCAGTGACCAAGGCGCTCCGCGAAGCCGGCCTCCTGCCGTCTCTTGACCGAATCGGGGCTCGTCCGGCAACCGAAGAGGAAATCGGCGTCTGCCACACCCGCGCGTACATCGAATTGGTGAAACGCGAGATTGCGGCCGGAGCCAGCGAGCTCAGCACGGGGGACACCAACGTCGGGCCGCGCTCCCTGGAGGTTGCGCTGCGCGCGGCCGGCGGCGTGCTGAACGCCGTTGACGCCGTAATCTCACAGAAGGCGAGAAATGCGTTCTGCGCTATCCGGCCGCCGGGACATCATGCGAGGCCAGCGCAGGCTATGGGCTTCTGCATCTTCAACAACGTCGCCATCGCCGCGCGCTACGCCCAGCGCAAACATCAGGTGGAAAAAGTCCTGATTGCGGATTGGGATGTGCACCATGGAAACGGCACCCAGGATATCTTTTACGCCGATGGATCGGTTTTCTTCTTCAGCACTCACCAGTCGCCCTGGTATCCCTTCACCGGCAGGGCCGATGAAACGGGGGAAGGCAAAGGAGCCGGCTGCACCATGAACTGCCCTTTTCCAGCGGGCTCGGGCCGTGAAGAGATTGTAGGCGCGTTTCGCAGGAAGCTGATCCCGGCGGCGCAAAACTTCCGGCCCGACCTGGTGCTGATCTCAGCCGGCTTCGACTCCCGCGTCGACGATCCCCTGGGGCGTTTTACGCTCTCCGACGAAGATTTCGCGGAACTGACGGCGATCATGCTCGAAATCGCCGATAAGCACGCGGGCGGCAGGCTGGTTTCGGTCCTGGAAGGCGGCTATAATCTTTCGGGCCTCGCCTCGGCCGCTCTTTCCCATGTGAAAGCACTGGCTTCCGCGTAGGGACTCTCCCTCTTCCGCGCTGTTCCATTTCGATGATGTGGGCCGTGAATGTCTCGGCCGTTTTTTGCAGGAGCGCCGCCTGGTCCGCTCAATGCCGCAGAATGCGCACCCGGCGCCGGCGCCTCTGCGGTTCCTTCAGATCCTCATTGGGTAACACGCTGATCGACCCGTCCACCTCCAGGACCGCGGAGTAGACGTCGGCGATATCGCGCACCCCATGCTCCCGGATCGCCTGCCCCAGGTCATCCAAGGTCAAGCCTTCGTGCTTCAAGTGTTCGGGGATCACTTTGCCGTCATGGATCAGGATAGTCGGCGATCCTCGCAGCGCAGCCGCCACGCGGCCGCCGCGAAAGACCAGCTTCACGGCGATGAGGTTCATCACCAGCAGGGTGGCCGCCGCAGTGATCCCGCCGGCGAGCGAAGTGCTGGGACCGACCATGGCGTTCTGTACAGCATTGCTGATTAACAGCAGCAGCACGAGGTCGAACGGCGTCAACTGCCCGGCTTCTCGTTTGCCGCCGAGCCGCAGGCCCGCCAGCACAAAAGCGTAGATGACTGCCGAGCGAAAAACAATATCAGCGAGCTCCGAGCGCCAGCTTGTCATTTTGCCTCCGACTATCGCCCGCGATGCGAGGCCAGATGATGGAATGCGAGCTTGTGATGCAACTGCCGGCGAATGTCTTGCAAGGAGATATCGCTGAACAGCAGCGCCAAGAGACCGAGAATCAGCAGCGGCACAGTCAGGATCGCAAACATCACCAGCGAGAAACCCGCCGCCGTCGCTTTGTCCACACCGAAAAGCATGAGGGCGGCCACGCAGGAAACCTGGTAGGAGCCGATATTGGCCGGCGCATTTGGTATCGCGGTTCCCAGGTGCAGGATGAAGAGCACCGCCGCGGCGACCCAAAATGAGTAGTCCAGACCGAAGCCCCGCATCATCGTCCATACCGTCAATATCTGGACCAGTAGAAGCAGCACGCTCGTCCCTGCCGCGCAGTAAAGCGAGGCGGAATGCCCAATGGCTTGCAGGCCCTCAAAGAGCCGGTCGATGAAGTGCAAAATTCTGGACATTATGCCGTGCCCGCCGGCGCGAGTTCTTTCGAGCGCATGGGTGACTTTCAAGCCTTCGGCCAGGACCGCAATGAGGAGGGTGGTGGAAGCCACCACCACCAGACCGAGCACCTTTGCCCCATCTCGAATCAGAGGCGGCAAGGGCACCTGGGAGGCGGTTACGGCAAAGGCGATCGCCAGCCATATGCCGTCGAGCAGTCTCTCAATAGCTACGGAACTGAGCACGACAGAGTAGCCGAGCTGCGTCCAATGCGAGACAAGGTAGGCGCGCGCGAATTCGCCGCTGCGAAGGGGCAGGATCTCGTTGGTGAAGAGGCCGACGTAGATGGCCTGCGTGGATCGAAATAGCGAAGGGGCGCCCAGCGGCTTCAGGACATAGTTCCAGCGCGCGGCTTGGACTACATAGGAAAGAATATCGAGCGCGATCGCGGGAACCACCCAGCGCCAGTCGAGGAACTTCAGATTCTCGAGAAAGTCTCCCCACTGAAAGTCGTAGAGAACCCATGCCAGACTGGCCGCCGCGGCGGCATAGATCAGCACATGCAGCAAGGCTCTCCGAATTCCCGGATGTTCCACGATCGGTACTGGCTGGTCCACTTCTCCCTTTACCCTTTTTTTCATTGTACCTGACCGGCTGCCGCGCCCTTGGAGCGGTGCTTTTGTGCGCCGCGTTTTGCGGGTGCGGGTATAATCTTGCACAGTGGGAGGTTTCCATGAAGAGAGCACGCAACCTTCGCGCGGCGCTCGGCGCGGTTCTCGTCCTGATGCTGTCGGCGGGCGGCGCTGCGGCGCAAAAGCCGAAACATATCAATAAGGCGATCGATCTGCTCTCCCAAGGCCAGCCGATTTACTACACCAGCGGGCATGGCGGATACGAAGAGGGCGTGAAAATGGCGCAGACATGGGCCGATTACATTACCTACGATATGGAGCACAGCCCGTTCGATGTCGCCAAGCTCGCCGACTTCATGCGCGGCTTGGTGAAGGGAGGTCCCACTAAAAGCGGACATCGCACTCCCGCGGTGATTGTGACGCTGCCGACCGATGGAACCGATGAAGCAACCATGCGCGCCAATGCGTGGATGGTCAAGCAGGTGCTCGCAACCGGCATTCATGGGATTCTGCTGTGCCACGCGGATGATCCGGGAGCCGTGCGGGCTTTTGTTGAATCGGCGCGGTTCCCATTCCAGCACCTGGGCGTGAACGAAGGTCTCGGCGAGGGAAGGCGTGGCGCCCACGGCACCGCGAGCGCCGCCCGGATCTGGGGCATTTCGCCGAAGGAATACGCTGAAAAGGCGGATGTCTGGCCGCTGAATCCCAACGGCGAGATCATGCTCGGGCTCAAGATTGAAGATAAGCGGGCCTTAGCCAAGGTCGATCAGAGCCTGAAGGTTCCCGGCCTCGCCTTTGCCGAATGGGGGCCGGGCGACATGGGCTATTCGCTCGGATTTCCTGAGAACCATGACCCGCCGTATCCGCCGGAGATGATCGCGGCCCGAGCCAAAGTCCTGGCCGCCTGCAAGGCGAATAAGCTCGCCTTTCTGAATCAGGTTCGGCCCAACGACGTCATCGACATGATCCGGGAAGGCGTCATGATAGGGGCCTCGGGACCGGAAGCGGCAGAGATCGGCCGCAAATTTACGAAGCGGCCGCAGCCCTGGTAATCAGGTCTTTGCGGCGCGCCGCGGCTTCATTCCAGTGCTCCCGCCGGGCGGGATCGTATCGTTTCGGGGGGAAAGAACGCCGCACGAGTTCCCGCGCCTCGGCGGGCGTGCCCACATACCCCAAGGCCATCGCCTGAAGAAGTACGTTGCCGATCGCCGTCGCTTCCTCGGGGCCCGCAAGAACTTCGCAGCCCGTGGCATCGGCCGTGAACTGGCAAAGCAGCGGGTTGCGCGAGCCGCCGCCTACGATGTGCAAAGTTCGCAGATTGCGGCCGAGAATCTGTCTCAACTCGTCCAGGACACAGCGGTAGGAGAGGGCCAGGCTCTCGAAGATCGCCCGTGTGAAGGCTCCCTGATCTTCAGGGACTGGCTGGCCCGTGCGGCGGCAGAATGCGGCGATTTTGCCCGGCATACCGCCGGGGCTCAGGAACAGCGGGTCGTCGGCGTCGATGATCGAGCGAAAAGGGTCCGCCGCCAATGCAGCTTCGCAGAGACCTTCATAGCCGGTCGGCATCCCTTCCCGAGCCCATTCCCGCCGGCACTCTTCGAGCAACCACATGCCGGTCAGATTTTTCAACAGGCGCGTCGTGCTCCAGGCGCCGCCCTCGTTGGTGAAATTCAGGGCTAGCGCGGCTCGATTAATGATCGGCGCGGGCAATTCCACGCCTAGCGGCGACCACGTCCCCGAGCTGAGAAACGCCCAATCGCCGCCCGGCTGGGCCGGCACAGCAGCGACAGCGGAACCGGTGTCGTGGCAGGCCGGCACAATCACCGGCATCGGCCGAATGCCGACATCGGCAGCCACCGAAGAAAGCAAGGACCCGAGCTGCGTGCCTGGCGGCACAATGCCGGGAAGGATTCGCACCGGCAGATGCAGCTTTTCCAAAAGATCACGCGCCCACAAACCGCATCGGGGATCGTAAAACTGCGTCGTCGTGGCGATAGTGTACTCGCTCACAGGCCGGCCGGTGAGCCAGTAATGGAACAAATCGGGCATCATCAGCAGCGTGTGGGAGCGTTCGAGGACATGCGGCCGCTGGAGCTTCAGAGCATAGAGCTGGTACAGGGTGTTCAATCGCAGGAATTGAATGCCGGTACGTTCAAAAACCTCCTCTCGCGGCACTATGGCCAGAAGCTTTTCCATCACGCCGTCGGTGCGGGAATCGCGGTAGTGATACGGATTTTCGACCAGCGCTCCGTCGGCGCCCAGCAGAGCATAGTCGACGCCCCAAGTATCCACGCCCGCGGAGGTCAAGCTGCCGCCTGCCTGCTTGGCTCCGGCCGCCAACCCCCGCTTGAGCTCGCCGAACAGACGCAAAACATCCCAATGCAGGCTGTCCAGCACCCGCACGGGACCGTTGGGAAAACGGTGTACTTCTTCCAGGGCGAGGCGCTCGCCATCAAAGCGGCCCAGCATGGCCCGGCCGCTCTCGGCCCCTAAGTCGAAAGCCAAGAAATTAACGTGGACTGGCATTTACGAATAGGAACATAATCCGGCTGCTGTGCAATAGAAATCCATGCGGGCCGCCGGGGCTGCCGCCGTTACAGGATCCATGCCAAAAGCGAAACCAATCCCCGACTCAAGCGCCCGGATCGTATTGCCGGCTTGTCTCAGGCCCGGGAGGAGCCTACGCGTGCTCCCTGGCGAGCCTCTCGTTAAGCTCGATGCCAAAGCCGGGCCGGTCCGAGACGCGGATCTTTCCGTTCGAAAACTCTTCCGGCGGAATGATCAGATCCTTGCGCCACGACGCCTCACCCCAAGCGTACTCGAGGGTCAGAAAATTGGGCAATCCGGCACAGAGTTGTACGCTGGCAGCGGTCGCAACAGGCCCACTGGGATTATGCGGCGCCACCAGGATGCCATCGGCTTCCGCCAGCGCGGAAATCTTGAGCGCCTCGAGGATCCCGCCGCAATGCTTTACATCGGGCATAATGATGTCCATCGATCGCCACCGGCACACGGGCGCAAAACCTTCCAGCCCGAAAAGAAGTTCCCCGCCCGCCATGCGCTGAGAGATTTTCGAACGAATGGCCGCGCTCTCTTCCACCCTTTCGGGCGCAACCGGTTCCTCATACCAGTAGAGATTCTGCGGCTCCAGGCGCCGGGCTACCTCGACACCGAGCGCGGGATCAAAATGGCTGTGGCAATCGACCAGCAGATTGGGGTGCGGGCCGATGGCGCGCCGTATGGCTTCCACGCGCGCGATGCCCAACTCGGTGAACTTCTGCCGCTCGCCGACTGGAGCATCCAGTTTTGGGAAATCGTCGAACGGGGCGGCCTTGATCGCCCGAAAACCTTCTTCTACCGCTTTGCTCGCGTTGGCGGCGAAGCCAGCCGGAGAGCGGTCCTCATTGGTCGCCCGGTTGATGTTCGCGTAAACGTCCAATTCGTTTCTTAGCTTTCCGCCGAAAAGCTCATAGAGCGGCGCTCCCAACGCTTTCGCAGCCAGGTCCCACTGCGCCTGTTCGATGGCGCTGAACGCGGTCGCCGCCAACCGGCCGCCAGCCTTGGCCCGCGCCCGTCCCCGCGCTCTGTAGGCCTCAATTTCAAACGGCGAGCCGCCGCGGACCAGCCCAAAGTATTCGGCCAACTGGGCCTGCATCTGAGCGTCTCCCTCTCCCAGGAAGCCGCCGCCGTGGCTAGCTTCCCCAAGCCCGGTAAGCCCCAGGTCGGTCTTGAGGCGGACAAAAATCCAGTTGCCACGGACGTTCACTTTCACAACGAATACTTCCATGTCCGTGATCTTCAGGCGAGGGCGCTCAGCGCCGCGCAGCAACGCCAGACCGGCACAGCCCATGATCCATTGCCGTCGGCTCACTCGAAGCAACATAGACTCTACGCTAGTGTATTATGGAGCACGCGCGCTGGGAAAAACCATGCCTTTCGGGCTATCCCTCTTTTTACTGCAATCCGTATAATAGATCCGGAGCAGGATCGTGAATCGCCGCACCGTTTGTTCGCTGGGCGCATACCGGCGCGGATTACCTGGCGCGTTTTCCTGTGGCGATACGCATCTGTGGCGGCCAGGGCTGAACGGGGACCACGCGGTTCCGGCGCCATCTTTGTTGGCGCTGCCTGAAACTGATAACGCTGCACGCAATGCTCGAACCTCGTCTTCTTCCATCCGCTGCAAAGCCGCTCATGACCGGGCTTGCGTCGGCGCAGAAAGGCGCCGCCTTCGGCCTTAGCGCGACCGGTCTCACCCGCTGCTAGAGGCAGAATTCCGGCGCCGCAAGGAAAAAAATCGCCCGATGACGACACGTGAACACACAGCGGCAATCGTCCTGCTACTGACGATTGCGCTTCCTCTATCCCTCTTAGCGCACCCGCAAGCGGTTTCTAATGGACAGCCCGCCGCCGCCCCAGAACGCGCGACGGGCGATTTCAAGATTTCCATGGATGTCAACCTCGTGGTGCTGGGCGTGGCTGTCCGCGATCACGGCGGTGGATCGGTGTCCGGCCTGGGGCGGGACTGTTTTCGGGTCTACGAGAACGGGCGGTTGCAGGAGATCAAGCTTTTCGAGCCGGAGGATGTTCCAGTTACGATCGGCCTCGTCGTCGATGGCAGCGGCAGCATGATGCCCAAACGCCGGGAAACCATCATGGCTGCCTTGGGATTTCTCCAATACAGCAACCCGGATGACGAGATGTTTGTCGTGAATTTCAACGAGAAGGTTTTCCTGGGCCTCCCACCCGAATCGCCTTTTACAAACGAGCGCAGCCGGATGTTGACCGCTTTGATGCGCTTCCCTCCTGCCGGCCGGACGGCCCTATACGACGCCATCGCCGCGGGACTCAAGCAACTCGAGCGCGGCACACGCCAGAAGAAGATCCTTGTCGTCTTCAGCGATGGCGGTGACAATGCCAGCCGGGCCAGTTACGCTGATGTCCTGGCCGCCGCCGAGCAATCGAACGTGATCATTTATACGATCGGGCTTTTTGACAACCAGGATCCCGATCGGAACCCCAGGGTACTGAAGAGGCTTGCGCACTTGACTGGCGGCGAAGCTTATCTTTCAGGGGAGCATCGGGACTTGGTGGGCATTTGCAAACGGATTGCGCACGATATTCGCAGCCAATACACAATCGGGTACGCACCCAGCGCTGCCGATGGGTCTTACCATTCCATCAAGGTGACGGCAGAAACACCGGACCACAAGAAGCTCTCCGTTCGAACCCGTACGGGCTATCGAACTGAGCCCCATCGGGACTGAGTCAGCCAGTCCGGCCGCAAAAAACCCCAAAGTCTCCGCCCAGCCCCTCCGCCGACCGCTATGTATAGAAAAGTACTGAGAAAGGCCCCTAGATGTAGTACGCCTCGCCGAGGTCCAGGTGCACCAAGAATTTAGCTCGGAAAATTTCTATTGACACAAGAGCTGTTTTGAGGCACTTTTATGTGGGAGCCAGTGGAAAATTTTGGCGTGTTTCGGATGAAAGTGGCTCGAACTGGAGCAATCCTGGATGTTCCGTGGAACGGCGACCGTCAAAGTGGACGACAAAGGGAGGCTCAAGCTCCCCGCCTTCGTCAAGGAACGCCTGGATGAGCGATATGGGACAAACTCGCTATATTTCGTGACCAGCATCACCGGGGACATCGTGCTCATTTACCCGATCAGTGAATGGGAGCGAATCGAGGAAACTTTATCGCAGGCTCCACAGTTTGACAAGTTGAAAAAGAAGTTCCTGTTCCAGGCCAACCAGTATGGGGCGGAAGCGAGCCTGGATGAACAGGGGCGGCTGTTGATCCCAGCCAAGCTGCGCGATCAAGCGGGCATGAAAGGGGAAGTGAAACTGAACTGGGAGACCAACCACATCGAAGTGCTCAGCCAGGCCCGGTACGAAGAGGAGGCGGAGCGAAATCGCTTGACTCCTGAAGACTTCGACAATCTGGCCAAGCTGGGGATTTAGACCGGGGATTTCAGGATGCATGGCGCACATTCCGGTGCTCTTGAACGAGGCGATCGAGTGGCTGCGCCTCTCTCCGGACGGGATCTACGTGGATTGCACGGTCGGCGAGGGCGGGTATGCGGCGGCGATCGCCGGCCGTCTCAGGGGAGGCAGGCTCATCGCCATCGACCGGGATCCCCGGGCCATCGAAGCGGCGCGCCAGCGGCTGGCGGTTTTTGGCGACCGGGTTGTGCTGCGCCGCTCCCGGTTCGGCGAACTGCCCCAAATCTTGCAGCAGGTGGGAGTCGGAGCAGTAGACGGCATTGTGGCCGACTTGGGCGTTTCGAGGGGACAACTCGAGGCGCCGGAGCGAGGCTTCAGTTTTTTGACGAACGGGCCGCTCGACATGCGGATGGATCCCGATCAAACGCTGACAGCGGAACGAATCGTGAATCAATACGGCGAAAAGCCGCTCTCCGATCTGATCTTCAGATACGGAGAAGAAAGGAGGTCGCGGAGAATAACCAGAGCCATCGTTCGGGCGCGGCCGCTTACAGGTACAAGGCAACTGGCGGAAGTAATCGAGCGTGCCGCGCCGCGAACGGGGGGTGGGCGCATCCATCCGGCCACCCGGACGTTTCAGGCCTTGCGGATCGCGGTAAATGATGAACTGGGGGAATTGGAGCGGTTATTGGAATTCGCGCCGCCGCTGCTCAGGCCCGGCGGGCGCTTCGTCATCATCAGCTTTCATTCTCTGGAGGATCGCGCTGTCAAGCAGGGATTCCGGCGTTGGGCGCAGCGCCATTTGCTCAGGATTTTGACCAAGCACGTAATCCGGCCCAGGGAAGAAGAGGTTCGTGCCAACCCCGCCAGCCGCAGCGCGAGGCTCCGGGCGGCGGAAAGAACGGCGGCAGAAGAGGACTAGATGCTCATCGAGGTGGAAACCCGAACTCAAGCGCCGGAGAGACACGACAGCCGGCCTTACACAGGATTTTTCTACGACGGAGTGGCAGCGGGGCGCGAGGTGCGCGCGGGACTCTCTCGCCGTCCCGCTGCCACGCGGCCGCTTCCGATGGAAGACCTCTGTTTTTTCGTCAAGGCTATCGACAACTCCCGGCTGGTTCGCGTCGTAGACCCCAACTCCCGCCGCGAGTGCCTCGGCCTGATCGGCTGCGTTTCGGCTTTCTTCTTTTTAGCGCTGCTCTATATCGTCCCCTCTTTGGCCATTCTGAGGACAGGTTACCGCTTGCAGGATTTGAAGAAAGAGCACGAGGCCTTGGTAGAGACGGGCCGCCAGTTGCAGGTGAAGGAGGCGACGCTTCGGGATCCGCAGCGGATTTACAGTATTGCCAAAGCCAAGCTGGGGCTCGATGAGCCCGTGCCGGAACAGGTGATCTGGCCCGAGGCCGACGGAAATCTTCCCACGGGGCGCGAAATGCTCGCCAGAAATTTGCCCGTGACGATCCGGCAACGCTCGAGATAGAAATGGCCCGCCGAACTTCCAGCCGGCCTGCCGGAGGCCACTCTCCGGCCTCGGGACCCGTGCAGGGCAGCCTCTTCCCGCCGGCTATCGAGTTGGGCGGTTTTGATCCCGTCTTTGATCCGGCAATGGCCATGCGCCGCCGGAAGGTCGTATGGTTCAGCATTGTGGTGCTCGCCTGGGCGGCCGTTGTCTTCAGCCGGCTCGTTTATCTCCAAATCATTCGGCACGACTTCTTTGAAGAGCGGGCGAAGCTGCAACAAGAACGCGCAATTCCAGTGCGCGCGAGCCGCGGCTTGATTCTCGACCGCCGCGGGCGGGAACTTGCCATGAGCGTGCCCGTGGATTCCATCTGCGCCATGCCGGCGGAAATTTCCGATCCCGAGGGAGTCGGCACGATCCTGGCGAGAATTCTCGGCATCCCGCGCGATCCATTGATCAACAAGCTCTCGACTGGCCACGGCTTCTGCTGGATCGCAAGAATGGTGGATCCGGAACTGGCTGACCGCGTGCGCGCGCTCGACTTGCGCGGGATCTATTTCCAGAAGGAAAGCAAGCGCTATTATCCAAAGGGGTCCACCGCGGCCCACCTGATTGGCGCCGTGGGGCTGGATCAAACCGGTCTGGCAGGCATTGAGCAGGCCCGCGAGAGCGAACTGGAAGGCCGGCCGGGCTTGATGCTGGTTTCGACCGACGCGCGGCAGAAACAATTTGACGGGCGGCTCAGCCGGCAACCCGATCCCGGAACGAACGTCATTCTCACCATTGACGAGCGCATTCAATACGTCGCCGAGCGGGAATTGAATGCGGCCATCGAACGAACGTCCGCGGCCGCCGGCAGCATCGTGGTGCTCGAGCCCTCGACCGGTGCTCTGTTAGCCATCGCCAACTATCCGACCTTCAACCCGAACCAGCCGGTTCGCTCGTCCGCCGATGTCGAAAAGAGGCGCAATTTCGCCGTGAGCTCGTCGTTCGAACCGGGGTCGACGTTCAAATTAGTCACGCTCTCGGCAGCATTGGAAGAAAAAGTGGCACGCCCCACTGAAGTCGTCGATTGCCAGATGGGATCCATTGTCGTAGCGGGCCATCGCATCCGCGACCACAAGCCGTTTGGAAATCTGACTGTCGAACAGATCCTTGTCAACTCCAGTGATGTCGGCGCGATCAAGATGGGTTTGCGGCTGGGCGACAACCGTATGTACGAATATATGCGGAAATTCGGCTTCGGCCAGTTCACTGGAATCGAGCTTCCCGGAGAAGCTCGCGGCCTGACCAAGCCGCCCAAGCAATGGTCCAAGATCTCCATCGGCGCCATCTCGATGGGACAGGAGGTGGGCGTCACAGCGATCCAGTTGGTGCAAGCCGTCGGCGCCATCGCCAATGGTGGCGTCCTGGTGCCGCCTCACATCATCGAGGCGACGTTTGAAGATGGCAAGCCGCCGGTCAAGGTACAGCATCCTCCGGCACGCAGGGTGATTTCTCAGGAAACCGCCGCCGAGATGCGGCACATGATGGAAATGGTCGTCCTTCAGGGCACGGGCAAGCTGGCGCGGCTCGAAGGATACACCGCCGGGGGCAAGACCGGCACGGCGCAGAAGATCGATCCTCGGACGGGCGCTTATTCGAAGACCAATTTTGTGGCGTCTTTCGTCGGGATTGCACCCGTAAACAACCCGGCCATCGTGGTAGCGATCATTTTGGATTCGCCTCGCGGGCTGCACATGGGCGGCAGCGTGTCGGCGCCCGTATTCCCAAGAGTGGCAGAAGAAGTGCTACGCTATTTACGGGTGCCGCAAGAACTGCCGATTGACCCGGCCGTGCGCCGGCGGCGGGGCGCTCCCGGGTCCCAGCCCGATCCCAAGTTGCTGGCTGAAGTGACGGATTTTACTCCTGATAATGGTCTGACAAGCAGCCTGCCACCCAAATTCTCGAAACCCACGCCGCGCAGAATCGCCGGGGATGAATCGGGATCGGGATTCAGGGGGCTGCCCCGCACTACCGGATCGCCGGTTCTGCTGGCTGTCAGCGCCTCGTCGATGCCCGATTTTTACGGAAAACCAGTCCGTGAGGTCGTGGAGCAAGCCACCGCAATTGGCCTAGCCGTTGATTTAAAGGGCAGTGGCGTAGCTCGCCGCCAATCGCCGTCTCCAGGCAGCCCGCTGCTTCCTGGCGTGCGGGCCACGGTGGAATTCGAGTGGTGACCCTGGAACATGACCCTGGATCAGATGCTGGAAGGCGTGGAGACGCCGTTAGGGGCGCCCTCGATTCCGGTCTCCGGCCTACAATATGACTCCCGGAAATTGAAGCCGGGCGAGGTTTTTTTCGCTTTCCCTGGGGAACACGTAGACGGCCATCAATTTATCTCCGAGGCCGTCGCCCGGGGCGCGGCGGCTGTCGTCAGCGAACGGTCGCCCGCCTGCGGCGCGCTTCCCGAACCGATTCCCTGGGTACAGGTTCGCCATGGGCGGGAAGCCCTCGCTCTGGCGGCCCTCAACTTTTACGGTCATCCCGATCGGCGGCTGCGCTTGACAGGAGTGACCGGCACGAACGGCAAAACCACAACCGTCTACCTGATTGATTCGATTCTGCGGGCGGCTGGTTTCACAACCGCGACGCTCGGCACCATTGAGCAAACCATAGCCGGCGAACACAGGCCCACAGCCAACACGACGCCGGAATCTCTGGACCTTGTCCGACTCTTTGCCGAGCTGCTGGACCGCGGCGGTAGCCACGCCACTTTCGAAGTCTCCTCGCACGCCCTGGAGTTGCGCCGCGTTTACGGCCTTCAGTTCCATACGGCGGTCTTTACAAACCTGACGCGGGATCATTTGGACTTTCACGGAACAATCGAGAACTACGCCGCGGCCAAACGAAGGCTCTTCGAAGGCGCCGGCGGACCACCGCCCCGGTTTGCTGTAATCCATCACGAGGACCCTTGGGGGCGCAAGTGGGAAAAGCTAGGGGGGTTTCATTTGCTGAGCTATGGCCTGAATAGCGGCGCCTGTATTACGGCTTCTAAAGTAGTTTCGAGCTTTGAGGGGCTGCGCTTCACCGCCAATACGCCGGCCGGGCCGATTCCAATCCGCTCCCCACTGCTGGGAAAATTCAACATTCTGAATATCCTGGCAGCCGTCGGGGTGGGGCTTTCCTACGATCTGAGTCCCGAGGTTATTGCCGCCGGCGTCGCCGAATGTAAGGCCGTGCCCGGCCGCTTCGAACGCGTAGATGCCGGGGGGCCTTTCGTAGTGGTTGTCGATTACGCTCACACCGATGACGCGCTTCGGAATGTCATCCGGGCTGCGCGCGAACTGGTCTGCGATCGCAACCCGCCAGGTCGCGTGATCGCTTTGTTCGGGTGCGGCGGCGATCGAGACCGCACCAAGCGACCCCTCATGGGCGAAGCCGCCGGCAGCCTGAGCGATTTCGTGATCCTCACATCGGATAATCCCAGGTCGGAAGATCCGCTCAACATCATCAACGACGTTTTAGTGGGGCTCCAGCGCGCCACGGCTCACTATCGGCTGGAACCGGACCGCGCAGCCGCGATCAAGATCGCGATCGAAACAGCCCGCTCCGGGGACATTGTCATTCTGGCCGGCAAGGGGCACGAAACGTATCAGATCATCGGTTCGAGTGTGAATCCGTTCGATGATAGGGAGGTGGCCCGGCAGGTGCTTAGAGGGATGGGCTACGACTATCGATGAAGCTTTCTCTGCGAGAAATTGCGCAAATGACCGGGGCAACCATCCCGGAAGAGAAGAATTTACAGTCTGCGGTGGCGGAAGGATATTCCATCGACTCCAGGACCGTCGCGCCCGGAGAGATTTTTTTCGCTGTCAAGGGACCAAATTTCGACGGGCACGATTTCATTGAAGCAGCACTGGCCAGGGGCGCAGTGGCGGCCGTGGCATCGCGCGCTCCGCACAGGCTGTGCGAGCGAGTACTGCTGGTGCCGGACCCCAGGCTTGCTTTGCAGCAGCTTGCCGCCCGAGCCCGCCAGCGCTGGGGCGGCCGCATCGTCGCCATAACCGGAAGCAATGGGAAAACCACAACCAAGGAAGTTACGGCCGCGCTGCTCTCCACCCGGTTCCGCGTCGCGAAGAGCGAGGGAAATCTGAATAATGATCTCGGGGTTCCTCTTTCTCTGTTAAGGATTCCCGATCAGAGCGAGGTGGGTGTTTTGGAGCTGGGCATGAATCATGCCGGCGAAATACGGTCCCTCGCCGCCATCGCTCGTCCGGATGTGGGAGTTGTGACCAACGTCAATGCCGTACACCTGGAGTTCTTCGACTCGGTGGACGGTATCGCCCTCGCGAAACGTGAGTTGATCGAGGCGCTACCCGCAGGCGGGACCGCCGTGCTCAACGCCGACGACAGCCGTGTGCTCGGATTCGCGCAAATTTTCCCGGGCCGCGTCCTAACATTCGGCATCGACCAGACGGCGGACATTCGCGCGCTCGATGTTCGCGACCAGGGGCTCCAGGGATCGCGCTTTCGTTTGGAGCAGAACGGTCCCGAGTTCTTGACGCCGCTGCCCGGCCGCCATAACCTCTACAACACTCTGGCCGGCATCGCCGCCGCGCAGGCCCTGGATGTCCCCGCCGGATCCTTGAGGGAGGCGATGCGGCAACTCGAGGTGGTCCGCATGCGCGGAGAGATCCTGGAAATTGGAGAGATCCGCATCATTGACGACTGCTACAACTCGAATCCACGGGCGGCGGAAGCGATGCTGGACCTGCTGGCCGCCATCCCCGCCCGGCGTCACGTCGCCGTGCTCGGGCAGATGTTGGAACTCGGCAAGGACGGCCCGCAATGGCACCGGCAAGTGGGCCGGAAGGCAGTTCGGGCCGGCGTTGACCTGCTCGTTGGAGTCGGCGGCGAGGCGCGGCAGCTCGTGGATCAGGCGATCGATGACGGAATGCCCGAGAGCGCCGCTCGCTTTTTTGCCGATGCGCAAACCGCCGGGGAGTTTTTGGAGCTTGCGGCCCGCCCGGGCGATCTCATCCTGTTCAAGGGGTCGAGGGGCGTGAAACTGGAGCGCGCTTTGGAAGCCGTTCGCAACCGGTTCTCCGCGGTCAGCAAGGAAGCCGCTCTCGGGGGGTCGCTGATGCCAAAGGGCTGACGTGTTGCGGCTATGCTCTATTATCTTCTGTACCAGCGGCTGTTCCCCCACTTCAGCCCGTTTCGTGTCTTCGGCTACATTACCTTCCGCACGGCATACGCCAGCCTGACCGCGCTTACCATTTGCCTGGTGCTGGGCCCCTGGCTCATCCGAAAATTGAAGGAATTCCAAATCGGCCAAATCATCCGCGAGGAAGGACCCAAATCCCATCAGGCCAAACAGGGTACGCCGACCATGGGCGGCCTGCTCATCAATATCTCGATCCTGGTCCCTACGCTGTTGTGGGCGGACCTCACCGACGTTTATGTTTGGATCGCCATTTTTGCGCTCGTTGGTTTTGGGGCGATCGGGTTTATCGACGATTACAGCAAGCTGCGCCGCAAGCACAATCTCGGCCTCACGGGCAGGCTGAAGCTCTCGCTTCAGGTGCTGGTGAGCTTCGCCATCGGCATCGCCTTACTTGTGCTTCAGAAGCACGGGCTTTATTCGACGCGGATGAACTTCCCATTTTTGAAGTTCTACCGGCCGGATCTTTTGATCGATTCTTTGCTGGGAAATCCCTACACTTACCCGCTCGCGTTCGTATTTTTTTTTCTGTTCCTGGTGCTGGTGCTGGTGGGATGTTCGAACGCGGTGAACTTGACGGATGGTCTGGACGGCCTCGCCATCGGGCTGACGGTGATTGCAGCCGGAGCCCTCACGGTCCTGACATACGCGTCAGGCCATGCCCAGATTGCGACGTATCTGGAGATCGAACGCGTCTCGCGGGCGGGCGAGCTGACGATCTTCGGCGGCTCCATGGTGGGAGCGAGCCTCGGCTTTCTTTGGTACAACGCCCATCCGGCGGATATTTTTATGGGCGATGTTGGGTCCCTGGCGCTTGGCGGAGCCATCGGCACAGTGGCGGTGCTGGTGAAGCAGGAAATTCTCCTGCTTTTTATCGGCGGCGTATTTGTAATTGAAGCTCTTTCGGTGATCGTGCAGGTCGCCAGCTTCAAGCTGCGCGGCAAGCGCGTCTTCAAAATGGCGCCGCTGCATCACCATTTTGAGCAACTGGGCTGGACCGAATCGAAGATTATCGCGCGCTTTTGGATCACCGGCCTGGTGATGGCTCTGTTTGCTCTCACCACGCTGAAGCTGCGGTGAGGGCAGAAGCGTCTCTTGAGGATTTGGCCTTTGAGGAAGATCGGCCGCCGCGATTCGGAAAACAGGGCGGATCAGATGAGCGATTTGACAGGGGTGAAGGCCCTGGTGGTGGGTTTGGGACGGTCGGGTATGTCGGCTGCTGTTTTTATGACCTCGCGCGGCGCCCGCGTAACCGCGACGGACTCACAGCCCGAATCCGCCTTGGGCCCGGCCGTTTCCAGCCTGCGCGCAGCGGGGGTGGAACTGCGCCTCGGCGGCCACGACCAGGACCTGTTCTTGGGCCAGGATTTGATCGTGGTCTCGCCGGGCGTGCCGTGGGAGATGGATGCGCTGGCGGCGGCGCGCGCGCGCGGCATAGAAGTGATCGGCGAAGTCGAGCTCGCCGCGCGCTATCTGCGGGGACGCATCATTGGCGTAACTGGATCCAATGGTAAAACCACGACCACCATTCTAATCGGCCATTTGCTGCGGGAGAGCGGATTGCCAGTACAGGTCGGCGGCAATGTCGGCCATCCGTATCCCCCGGTCACGGCTATGGTGGAAACATCCCGGCCCGAAATGTGGAACGTGATCGAACTTTCCAGTTTCCAGCTCGAGTCGATTCAAAGATTTCACGCCGGCATTGCGGTTGCTCTCAATGTGACGCCCGACCATCTCGACCGTCACGGCACTTTCGAGCGCTATGCGGCGGCAAAAGGAATGCTGTTTGCCACCCAAAAGGAAGGCGACTTCGCGGTGCTCAACGCTGACGATCCCACCTGCGCCGCTTATGCCTTTCGGACACGCGGCGAAGCAGTCTGGTTCAGCCGCTCTCGAGCGGCCGAGCCCGGAGCGTTTGTCCGCAACGGCCAAATTGTGTTCCGGCGCGGTGGCGTGGAAACGCCGCTGGCCGACGTCGCGGCGATTCCCATTCGCGGCGCGCACAACCTGGAGAACACCCTCGCCGCAGCGGCCGCGGCTTTCCTGGCAGGCGCTCCCGCCGGGGCGATTCAGCAGGCCATCGCTACTTTTCGCGCCGTCGAGCACCGCCTGGAGTTTGTCCGCCGGCTGCTTGGAGTGGACTATTACAACGACTCGAAGGCGACGAATGTGGACGCCACCCTGAAAGCGCTCGACGCGTTCGAGAAAGATCTCTGGGTCATTCTCGGCGGCAAAGACAAGGACAGTGACTACACCCTCTTGCGCGATCGGCTGCGGGCCAAGGCGCGCGGAGTACTACTGGTGGGCGCGGCCGCCCCGAAGATCGCCGAACAGATTGCGGGCAGCGCTCCGCTCATTCAGGCCGGAACGATTGAGAGCGCGGTCGCCTACGCCCGGAGCCACGCCCGGCCGGGAGACACCGTCTTGCTAGCGCCGGCCTGCGCCAGCTTCGACCAGTTTGAAAATTACGAGCACCGCGGGCGAGTGTTCAAGCAAATCGTCCGGGCGCTCGAACCCGCCGGAAATGGAGAGCAGAACAGATGGCAAGACAACTGAAGAGCGACCGGATTCTGTTCGGTGCGGTGATCGCCCTGGTTTTTTTTGGCCTAGTCATGGTCTTCAGCGCATCGGCCGTAATTGCGGAGCGCTCGCACGGCCACTCCTATTATTTTCTGGTCCGGCAAGGCGCCGCCGCGGTGGCGGGACTCGCTGGGATGATCTGGCTGATGCAGCGCGACTACCACAGTTTCCGGCACCCGGCGGTGGTCTTTGGCCTGGCAAGCCTCGTTCTGGCTTCGTTGGTGGTGGTTCTGTTTGTGGATCGCACGGCGAATACCCATCGCTTCTTCCGGATCGGGCCGCTTTCGATCCAGCCTTCCGAATTCGCCAAGATCGCTTTGATTCTGTTCTTGGCGTACTTCCTGGAAAAACAGGCGCGCATGCTCCACGACTGGAGAACGCTGGGACCGGCGGCAGTTTTGCTGGCTGCGCTCGCCGGGCTCGTGCTGGCGGGACGCGATCTGGGCACTGCCGTCGTACTGGTGATTATCGCCGCCGTCATCTTCTGGGTTGCGGGACTCCATGAGCGTTACTTCCTCGCGGCGCTGGCGGTCATGCTGCCCATCGGTGCGGCAGCGGTGCTGCGGGAGTCATACCGCTTCGATCGCTTTCGCATTTTTCTCGATCCGTGGCGGGATCCGCAAGGCAAGGGCTTCCAGATCATTCAATCGATGATCGCCGTCGGCACAGGAGGCTGGACCGGCCGGGGATTGATGGCCAGCAAACAGAAGCTCTACTATCTGCCTGCGCCGCACACGGATTTCATCTACGCGGTGATCAGCGAGGAATTGGGCCTGGTGGGCGCCACACTGGTGCTGGCCGCCTTTTGCGTCATTCTTTGGCGGGGCACCCGGGCCGCGCTGCGAGCCGCTGATCCGTTCGGCATTTACCTGGCGGCAGGACTTACGGCCATGTTGGTGTGCCAGGCGCTGATCAATACCAGTGTGGTGCTGGCGCTGGCCCCGACAAAGGGGATGCCCCTGCCCCTGGTGAGCTACGGGGGTACTTCTCTGGTCACCGCAATGTGGAGCTGCGGCCTGCTGCTGAGCGTCAGCCAGCAGTCGGGATGACGGAGCAGGTGCGCGGCTGCCGCAGCCGGTTGTAAGCAAAGCCGGCGGACAAACGGCTAAGGCGGCTCCTGGGCGTATTGAGAGGGAGCCGCATGACGCTAGAAGCGGGGTGAACCGGCGGCCCCCGCCGGCGGTCATCGAGCGTTTCGAGTTCGAAGCTTTCGGTTCTCAGCCGGCTATGACGGACGGCGGCTGCTGATTCTAGAATTTCATGATCTTTGTTATCGCGGCCGGCGGGACTGGCGGGCATGTAATGCCGGGCTTGGCGGTCGCCAAAGAGCTTCGAAAGCGCGGGCACGATGCCCTGTTTGTAGGGACTAGCAAAGGCATGGAGGCGATTTTAGCGCCGCAGGCGGGATTTCCGCTGCACTTGCTGAAAGTGGGAGCGCTCAAGCAGGTTTCATGGGCGCGGCGCATGAAAACCTTGTTGGAATTGCCCCTGAGCTTCGTAGATGCCGCGAAAATGCTCGATCGGGCGCAGCCTCGCGCGGTCTTCAGCATGGGAGGATACGCCGCCGGGCCGGTGACCCTGATGGCGATTGCCAAGGGCATTCCGGTGGTGGTGATGGAACCTAACGCAATGCCCGGATTCACCAACCGCGTGATAGGCCCTTTCATCAGCAAAGCCCTTCTCGGCTTCGGGGAAGCGAAACGATTTTTTCCCTACGGGCGCGCGGAGGTCACCGGGATCCCCATTCGCGAGGAGTTTTTCCACATCGCTCCCAAGCGTCACCAGGCGCCTTTCATTGTTCTTATTACCGGCGGCAGCCAGGGGTCGCACCGTTTGAACGAGGCGGGGCCGGAGGCTGCGGCGCTGGCGGAGCAAACAAAATGGCGAGGACGCATCGTATTTCTTCACCAGGCGGGAAAAAACGAATATAATGATGTTTGTTTTCGCTATCAAAAGGCAGGCGCTCGGGCGGAAGTGGAACCGTTCATCGAAAATATGCCCGGGGCGTTCGCCCGTGCCGATATTGTGGTGTGCCGTGCGGGGGCCTCGACGGTGGCCGAACTAAGCGCGGCGGGCAAAGCTTCTATTCTGGTGCCGTTTCCTTTTGCCGCCGACCAGCATCAACTGCACAACGCCCAGTCCATGCAGGCGGCGGGAGCGGGAAGCCTGATCGAGGACAGCGCTCTAAGCGGGCGGCGGCTCTTCGAAGAGCTGCAAGCCCTGCTCGAGAGGCCGGACCGGCTGGTGGAAATGGAAGCGGCTGCCCGCAAGCTGGCTCGGCCGGGCGCGGCGCAGCGAGCGGCGGATATTTTGGAGCAGATTTAGCCGGCAGGCGGCGCCCGAGCGGCAAACATGTTTTTCAAAGCTAAGAACATCCACTTCGTTGGGATTGGCGGCATCGGAATGAGCGGCATCGCCGAGATCCTGTTGAACCTGGGCTACCGCATCACCGGATCCGACCTGAAACTGTCTCCTGTGACCGAACGGTTGGCCAGCATGGGCGCGCACATCTTTGAGGGGCACCGCGCCGAACAGGTGGATGCTTCCGACGCTGTCGTGGTCAGCTCGGCGGTTAACGAATCCAATCCGGAAGTGCAGGAAGCCCGGCGCCGGCAGATTCCGGTGATTCCGCGCGGCGAGCTGCTCGCGGAGCTCATGCGGCTGAAATATGGAATCGCCATCGCCGGCAGCCATGGGAAGACGACGACGACCTCGATGACAGCCGCCGTCCTGCGCCACGCAGCTCTCGACCCTACCGTGGTGGTGGGAGGCCGAGTAACCGGCATGGGGTCGAACGCTCACCTGGGGCACAGCGACTTTCTAGTGGTGGAGGCCGACGAGAGCGACGGCTCCTTTCTCAAGCTCGCCCCCATTCTCGCCGTGGTCACTAATATCGACCGCGAGCACCTTGATCATTACTCTTCTTTGGAAGCCGTACGGGACGCCTTTGTCGAGTTCGTCAATAAGGTCCCGTTCTATGGAGCCGCGATCTTGTGCCTGGACGATCCGAACATTCAGGCCATCCTGCCGCGAGTGACCCGGCGGACCCGCACCTATGGGATCAGCGACGCCGCCGATCTCCGCGCATCAGAAATTCAAAGCGGGCATTTCAGCAACGCTTTCCGCCTGCATCTGCGGGCTCCCGCGTCGAGCCAGCGGACGGACCTCGGCCTTTTCCACATGCGTTGCGCCGGCCGCCACAACGTGCTGAACGCCATGGCCGCGGTGCTGGTTGGACTGGAATTGGAAATTCCGGTGGAGGTCATCCGGGAAGGTCTCGCCCAGTTCACGGGGGTGGACCGGCGTTTCCAGGTGCGGGGACGCCAGGGCGGAGTCACCGTAATCGACGACTACGGCCATCACCCTACGGAAATCCGAGCCACTCTCGCCGCCGCGCGCCGCTGCGATTTTCGCCGCATCCACGTTCTGTTTCAGCCGCACCGCTACACCCGGACATACTACCTGATGGAAGAATTCGCCGCCTGCTTCCAGGATGCGGACGCTGTCTACTTGCTCGATATCTACCCGGCCGGGGAGCAGCCGATCGAGGGGGTGCACGCTGCCGCTCTTGCGGAGAAGATCAAAGAAGCTGGAACTGAGGTTCGCTATTTCCCTTCGCCCGAGGAAGCAATCCGGGAAATCGCGCAATCGGTCGAAGACGGCGACGTGGTGATCACTCTGGGAGCAGGCAACGTCTGGCAGTCAGGGGACAAGCTGCTCGCCGTTTTGGCTCCAGCAGAAGCCGCGGAGAAGGCACACTTGATCAGCAATGCGGGCAGATGATGATTTAGAAGCTCCCGAGCCCTCGCCTTATCTGCGCCGCAGCAAGCGCGTCGAAGTGCGCCGCAGCGCTGTGCGGTGGCGGCGGATTCTTCTTTTCGGCGCCTTGGGCTCACTGGTGTGTGCCGGAGCGCTGGCCGCCGCAGCATATACTGTGCGCAGCTATCTGACGTCGTCGCCCCGGTTCCTCTTGCAGGAGAATTTTTCCATCCAGGGCAGCGAACACGTATCCCGGACGCAGATTGAGCGTATTTTTGCCGCGGACCTCGGCCGCAGCATCTTCGAGATGCCCCTGGAGCGGCGGCGTTTCCAATTGAACGTCCTTCCCTGGGTGGAGTCGGCTTACGTCGTCCGGGGCTGGCCCGACCGGGTGCGGGTCCTGGTGCGCGAGCGCCAGCCTGTCGCCTTCGTGCGCCTCCCGGGCGGCATGAGCCTGATCGACCGCCAGGGAGTTCTGATGCCTCTCCCGATGGGCGGGAAGTTCCGCTTCGTCGTGGTGAGCGGCATTACGGAATCGCAGCCCGTCTTTGAGCGCCGGAGGCGGATCGCTTTTGTTCTGGCCGTGTTGCAGGATTTCGACCGCGAAACACCCCATCGCAGCGGGGAAATCAGCGAAATCGACGTGTCGAATCCGGAAGACGCTGCCATCACGGTCTCGCAAGAGGGATCGGCCGTGCTCGTACATCTTGGCAATACTCATTTTTTGGATCGTTACAAACTGTTCTTGGACAATGTGGAAGGCTGGCGGCAACAGTACGGCTCGGTGCACAGCGTAGATTTGCAGTACGAGAAGCAAGTGATCGTAAAGCCGTGACGCAAGCTGGTAAAGACAGGCTTCTTCGGAGGCCGCAACCGGCGAGCGTACAGGGAAGAATCGGCAAATGAAGAATTCTTGGAACTCAAGGCCCAGTCAGGATGCTTAAGGCGCCCGGGTACGTTGTCGGCCTCGATCTGGGATCGAGTTACACCCGGTGCGTCGTCGGCATCGAGGAAGAGGGCCGCCTGCGCTGCGTCAGTTACGGCGCCGCGCGGTCAGGCGGTTGGCGCAAGGGCGTGATTATCGACCAGGATCCCGTAGTGCAATCGATTGAACAGGCGGTTTCGGAGGCGGAAGCCAACGGCGGACTGTCGATCGAGTCCGCGGTAGTGGGAGCCGGCGCCACCATCACCAGTGTTGTGAGCCGGGGGGCGATTCACCTGCCGTCGCGTTCGCAAGCGATTGAACGGGAAAACATCAATGAAGCGGTGAAAACGGCCACGCGCGTCCGGCTGGGCGACGACCGGATGCTCGTACAGGCGATTCCGATCAACTTCGCCGTGGACGGCCAGGTCGGGATCCGAAACCCGCTGGGAATGACCGGCCGCAGGCTCGAGGCGCAGGTGCGGCTGATCACCGCTTCCACGCAAGCCCATATGAATTTGACCACAGTCGTCAATCGGGCCGGCCTGGTCGTGGAGGAGACGATCTTTGAGGCGTTTGCCGGAGCCCTGGCCGCGCTTACAGAGCAGGAGCGCCAGATGGGCGTCGCGGTGGCTGACATCGGAGCCGGTTCGACGGACCTCGTGGTCTACCTGGACGACGATCTGTGCGCCGCTGCATCGATCCCCATCGGCGGCGACCATTTTGCAAAAGATGTCTCCTTCGGCCTGCGTACGCATGAGCGCGATGCCGAGCGGCTGATCGAGCAGTACGGCTGCGCCATTGCCGAGATGACCGGCGATAACAGTCGAATTGAAGTGCCATCGATTACGCCCGACGGCCCGCTAGTCGAAGCCTCGCGGCGAAAGCTCAATGAGATTCTGGAGGCCCGCGCCGAAGATCTCTTTTTATATATGGAAAAGGAATTGGAGCGATCCGGCGTCGCCGGCCAGTTGATCGCCGGCCTGGTGCTTACTGGCGACGGCTCCAAACTGGCGGGCATGGTGGATATGGCTGAGCGTGTGCTGCACATGAGCGCGCGAATCGGGCTGCCCGCGCCGATTTTCGATTTGCCGGATCTGTTGGACCAGCCGGGCTGGACCACAGCTATCGGCCTCATGCTCTACGCCCAGCGGCTGCGGCTGCATCGCCATGCACAGCGGGAAAGCATGACCGCATGGCTGCGCGGCATTTTTGGCAGTTAAGCGCGGCAAAACTGGCGCAAAGCTCGCGCGGGCGCCCCTGAGGCGTTCCGCGAACAAGTGGAGAAAGAGGAGAAGCAAAGATGGACACCGACGATCTCCGGTTCGTCTTCGAGGAAGAATGCAAGCAGGGGGCGCGCATCAAGGTTATCGGGGTAGGGGGCGGCGGCTGTAACGCCGTGAATCGCATGATCCGCGAAGGCGTAGAGGGGGTCGAGTTTGCGGTGGTGAACACCGATGTTCAGGCGCTCCGCGAATCCAACGCTCGTATTAAGGTTCAGATCGGGACCAAGCTGACCAAAGGGCTGGGATCCGGCTCTGATCCGGAAATCGGCCGGCGGGCGGCTCTGGAGGACACCGACAAGCTGATCGAAATCCTGGAAGGCGCCGACATGGTGTTCATCACCACGGGTCTGGGAGGCGGCACGGGCGGCGGCGCAGCTCCGATTGTCGCCTCCCTGGCGAATGAACTCGAGGCCCTGACGGTCGCCGTGGTCACCAAACCGTTCGCCTTCGAAGGGCGGCGCCGCATGAAACAGGCCGAGCGCGCCCTGGCCGAACTGGCTGAGACCGTGGACACGGTGATTATCATTCCGAATGAGCGCCTGCTTCAGTTCGTACCGCGCGGCACCAGCTTTTTTGAGTCCTTCCGCATCGCCGACGACATCCTGCGCCAGGCCGTGCAGGGCATCAGCGATATCATCACCATTCCCGGGATTATCAACCGCGATTTCGCCGACGTCAAAACCATCATGCAAGGCATGGGCTACGCCATGATGGGCACAGCCACCGCCTCGGGGGAGAACCGGGCTGTGGAAGCGGCCAGGCAGGCGATTTCCAGTCCTTTGTTGGAGGACGCGTCCATCGACGGCGCGCGCGGCATCCTGATGAATGTGACCGGCTCCAGCCTGCTGGGACTTCATGAGGTTCACGAGGCTTCCACGATCATCCAGCAGGCCGCCCATGAAGATGCGAACATCATTTTCGGCGCCGTCCAAAACGAGAATATGGGAGATACGGTGAAGATCACCGTAATCGCCACCGGCTTCAAGGGCGAAAGCCTGGGTATCACTAGGTCCTTAGCGGACGCAGCGGCTGCCTCCACAGCCGCCATCCGGCCGGCGTTGCAAGAAGCCGCCAGCCGGCCTCTACTGCACGAAGAACCCGAGCAGCGGCCTTCCGAAGAGAAGGAGCCACCTGTTCTCGAGCCAGCCCTGGAGCAGCTTGCAGAGGTGGCCGGTCCGATTCTGCCAGACGATCTGGATGTACCCGCCTATTTGCGCCGGCGGATTACCCGGGAATGAAGCGGGACGCAGTAGCACCTGCGCTGACGCCTTGCTCGGCTCGGTCTGGCCGAGAGGCGTCTCTCGGCAAAGCTCCGGTTACTCACGTGCTGTGGGGCCTTCAAAAGGAAAACGGCGGCTCGCTTGGATGCGCTCCGAACGCGCTTTTCAGAGCATATGGTTCCATCTGGAAGAGGTAAACGGCGCGGTCCTCCGGCTCGTCCGTCTGTCGACCTGGGCGAGAAACAGCATGGACTGGGTGTTGGGTTTCGCGAACTCCTTCACCGTTATGGTGAACTCGATATCTCGCCGTCCTGGCGCTTTTTGATCGAGAGAAAGTGAAGCCGGGCCAATTTTTGGCTACGTCCTGTTGGGCCTAGGTCCAACCGTTCCTCGAATCTCCTCGGAGCGCCGGTGCGACATCCGGTCTTCCATGCTGCATGTCCTCGGCAAGACAGCCCACTCCGTCCGGCGTGCACTCATAATCCTGTTGTCCCCCGCCGGTTTGATATCGTGAAGGGTCTGGAGGAGTTCATGGGGAAGGAAACGGCCTTCGAGATGGCCACCGCGAGCATCCGTTTCGGCGCCGGAGCCACGCGGGAGGTCGGCATGGATCTGGCGGACCTGGGATCTCGCCGCGTCCTGGTGCTGACCGATCCTGTACTGCGGGGAATGCCGCCGGTTGCTACCGTGATCGAGTCTCTCAAAAGAGAAAACATCGAATTTTCGCTATTCGATCGGGTGCGCGTAGAGCCAACCGACGAGTCGTTTCAGGAGGCGATCGCGTTCGCCTCCGACGGCGCATTCGACGCTTTTGTCGCCGTCGGCGGCGGCTCCACAATTGACACGGCCAAGGCGGCTAATCTTTATGGCACGTATCCGGCTGACTTCCTGGATTATGTCAACCCGCCGATCGGCAAAGGCAAGCCCGTGCCCGGGCCTCTCAAGCCGCTCATCGCCGTTCCCACCACGGCCGGCACGGGCAGCGAAACCACCGGCGTGGCGATATTCGACCTGGTCAAAATGCACGCGAAAACGGGCATCGCTCACCGGCGCTTGAAACCCACGCTCGGCATCGTCGATCCGGAAAACACGCGAACTCTGCCCTCGCAGGTCGCCGCTTCCGCGGGCCTGGACGTGCTCAGTCACGCGCTGGAATCGTACACGGCCATCCCTTTCACCGAGCGCCCGCGTCCGGAGCGTCCGATTCTGCGGCCCGCCTATCAGGGATCCAACCCGATCAGCGATGTATGGTCGCTCGAAGCGCTGCGGCTGGTTTCTTGTTACTTGCCCCGGGCTGTGGCCGATCCGTCCGACGACGAAGCCCGCGCCTCGATGCTTTTGGCCGCCTCCTACGCAGGCGTGGGTTTTGGAAACGCCGGGGTCCATCTGCCGCACGGAATGTCCTACCCCGTTTCGGGAATGGTTCGCGATTTTCGGATGCCGGGCTATCCGGCCCACCGCCCGTTGATCCCGCACGGCATCTCTGTGATATTGAATGCACCCGCCGTTTTTCGCTTTACGGCCCAGGCTTGCCCCGAGCGGCATCTGAAGGCCGCGGCAATTCTTGGAGCCGACGTATCTCGCGCCAAACCCGCCGATGCTGGAAAGATCCTGGCGGAACAGATCTTGCGGATCATGCAGCAACTGAACGTTCCCAACGGCCTTCGAGCTGTGGGCTACGGCTCCGAGGACATTCCCGCTCTGGTGCGCGGCACTCTTCCCCAGCACCGGGTTACAAAACTTTCTCCCAGGCCCGCGACGGAAGAGGACTTGGCTCGCATTTTTGAAGACGCCTTGTCGGCCTGGTGAGGCGCAGCCGGACCCGGACAGGGCCGTGCATGCCGAAGCTGGACTAAAGCTGGTCGCGATACCGCTCGATCGCGACGCGCACAAGCTGGCTGCGGTTGCGCACGCCCGTCTTGTTGAAAAGCTGCTGGAGGATGCCTTTCACGGCGCTCTCGGAAACCTGAAGCCGCTCTGCGATTTCTTTGTTGGCCAGCCCTTCCACAACGCCCTGTAAGACGCTGCGTTCGCGTTCGGTGAGGTTGCCCTTGGCGTCCTCCTCGGCGTTCTTCGCGCGCATGCGCAGCAGCGCCGCCAGGTAGCGCTGCTCCAGCCACGCCTCACCCTCCATAACGGTCCGGATGCTTTGGGAAAGCAGTTCCGGCGAACTGTGTTTCAGGAAGATCCCGGCGGCGCCGCGCGAAATCAGTTGAGCGGCGTCGTTGTCGCTCAGACCGGCGGTGACGACCAGGACCTTTCCCGAAAACCCAGTATCTTTCGCTTTGACGAGAAACTCAGTCCCCCGCTCGCGGCCTAAATCGAAGTCGAGCAGGACAATATCCACCGGCGTCGTGCCCAAAACCCGGAGAGCCTCCTCCACCGAGGCGCAGTGCGCAGCCACCTCGAAATCCGGCTCCGGGCTCAGGAGCCGCGCCGCCCCTTCCCGGAAAAGGGCATGGTCATCCACCAAAAGAATCCTGATTTTCCTGCTCTGTGTCTTGGTCATACGGCTACCGCAGCCTGCGCCAAACAGAGCTGCACGGTGAAGCAAGTGCCGGCTGAATGCGGCTCGTAGCGGAGGTCTCCCCCAAACGACCGCACAATGGCGCGCGAGACGTACAGGCCAAGGCCGGTGGCTTCCGCACCGGGCTGCATGGGCTGGAACAGACGGTCCGGAACAGGCACGCCCCGCCCGGTGTCTTGAAATCGGACGTACAAGCAATCCTGCTCAACCGATGCGGAAATGATGAATTCCCTTTTTGCCGCGTCCAGCAGGGCGCGGCGGCTGTTTTGGGCTAGATTCAGAAACACTTGCAGCAGGCCGTGGTGATCGCCGCGCACGGGCGGCGCCGGACGCGGGAGCTTCCATTGGATGTGGATCGACGCTTCCCGGAACGAAGGCTCGATGACGATCCGAAGCTCGTCGAACAGCGTGCCCAGATCCACAGTTCCGGGATCGCCGTCCGGAACGGCGCGCAACTCCGACGACGCGATTTTCTCCAAACCTTGAACCAAAGTGCCGAGAGCCCGAAAATCCTCGCTCTCTGCGGCGGTGGGCACTCTGGCCAGATTGGCGTGAGCCACGGCCGCGGCAGCCGCCAGATTCCGCACTTCATGCAACGCCGCCCGGACCAGGATCTGGGAGGCATTCATCACCGAGTGCAGGCCGAGGCCTTCGCGGTCGCGAAGGTCATCGGAACTGTCCCAAATAATGGCCGCCAGTCTCAGCCCTGAAACCGTCTGGTAAGTGGAAAACCAGACCTGGGCCAAGAAGACGTCGCCGTCCTGCTTGCGTCCGGTGCATTCGATGGTGCTGCGGAAAAGGGTTTTTCCGGCGGCGATTCTCGGCACGGCAGTCAGAACAGGCAGAAACGGCTCGATGGACCGGCCCAGCAAAGCGCCCTCCTGAAAACCAAGCATCCGGTGGGCGGCCGCATTGGCCAGCAAAACCTTGCCCTCCCCGTCCAGCGTCAAAATCGCCGCCGGGCTGCTTTCCACCAGGGCGCGCAATTGCTGCTCCGCTTCCTGCCGCAGCCGTGATTCTTCTACAGCCACCTTTTGCGCCCGGTTCAGTTCAGCTACAAACAGGCCGACGCCGAAGTAAGCGATTGTAGACATCACGGCGCGCGCCGCCGCATCGGCCTGCCATGCCCAGGGGGCGAAGGATTCGCGCAACACCGCGCAGAGCATAGCCTGCGCCAAAATCTTCGAACGGCTCAGATAGTATCCGCCGACAAGCATCGGGAACAGATACAGGAATCCGAGCGACACATTGAGCTGGATGCGCCAATCGACGTACGCAATCGCGGCGATCAGCACGGCGTTGGCCGCGAGGATTTTTCCTCTTTTTTTTTGGAGCTGGCTGTAAATGGCGTACAGCAAGCCTAAGTTGGCAGACACAGGCCATTATAAGAGCAAAACAAGGTCGAAATGGGATGTTTGGAGTCTTTCCTAGGGTCGCTCAGTGATTTCGACGGGCGTTTTAAGGCGAAAAACCAAGCGCGACTCGCTGGGGATCGAGACGTCCTGGCCGCGGGTCGCCAGGACCGCGCCGCCTCCGGCCCCGGCGCCGACTCCCGCTCCGATCGCGGCGCCTTTCCCACCACCGGCAATCGCGCCGATGATCGCGCTGATGCCGGTGGCCGCACCGATCTTTTTCGCGTCGGAGCCGCGCGAACGCTGGCCTTGCGCATCGTGCAGGTCCGTGGCGATCGCGACCGTCTGGCCGTCTGTGGTGTGCAAGCGGACCAGCTCGATCGCCAGCTCGGAGGTCCCTTCGACCCGCCCGGCGCGCACGGCGCGTGACACCACGCCCTCTACTTGCGCCCCTTTCTCGGCGATTACAAACCCGTCGGCAACCAGGGGTTCATCTAGAGTCGCCACGAAGGTGTCGCCCGAAACGTTCCGCTCGGTCGAAAGCGTATTCTGTGTGCGAACGACGATTTGCGTGCCGGCCGGCAAGGTTACATGAGGCGGAGCCGAGGGGGCCGGCGGAGCCGGGTTCTCTGGCGCGGCAGGAGCCGCGGCTACCGGCGGAGTGGGCGGTGGCGCTGCGGCCGCGGCGGTTTCCGGCTCCGTGGTCTTGGCCGGGCTTGGCGGCCCATTCTGCGCGCCGCCGGCTTCGGCGCTATGGGACGGAGCGTTGGCCGGCTTGGGGCGCGTCACCCGCTTGGGGGCAAGAACCGGGGCGGGCTCGCGGTTCTCCGCCGGTGGAGAGGCTGCGGTCTCGATTGGCGGCGGAGCAGGATTTTCCACAGCGGCCTGGGTCGCAGCCGGCCCTGGCGTGTGCACCTGATCCGCGAGCCTGCGAACGGCCACGAGCAGCCCCGCCACCACAATGACCAAAGCCACTACCGTGATCTTCAACGCCTTCACGTGTTACGAGACGGACGCCCCGAGATTCGAGTTTCAGGGATTTCCGGCACTCCCCGGGGCGCCGGCCGGGTCTGCCGGGGGTTGGGACGCTTCTTTCGTCTCCGGCGCCTTGCATTCGCCGACTTCGGTCCGAAAGTTGGCCACTCGCCGCCAGCCCTCTCCGAGCCGCCGCTCGAGCTCGTAGGTCCGCGCCTTGTCATCTACGCGCAGACGCCACTCGGCGTTGCGGCGAGGCTGCCATTTCGGGGTAATCGGCCGGGAGTTGACCTCCCGGAGCATCCAGGAAGAACCGCTGTTCAGTGTTTCGTACAGTTCGTAGCGATCGGTAGGCTCGCCAGCCTGCGAGCGGTCGATTAGCACGAAGCCATGCTCCCGGCTGTCGAAAAGGAATTGCTGTAGCAGGCCCGCGCGGCCGTCCTCGCTCCAGATCGGCTGCTTCTGCCAAGTGGCGCCGCCGTCGGTGGTGGCGAGCAGGTACGGGTCGGTCGGGAACTGAGCCTGGGGCTGGGCGGCGATCCAGCCGTACTGCTCGTTGAGCAACTGGACCGCCTCGAATCCGGCGCCCGCAACGCGCGCGACCGGCTCGCGCCAGGAGACGCCGCCGTCGCCGCTCGCCAGCACGATAGAGGAGAGCGTGGCCGAAGGAGTATGCAAGTTGCCGGTTATGACCACCTTGGGACCGGCCGCGTCTACTGCCGTGAGTTCGAGAAAAATACGGCAAGGCTCCTCTTCGGAACATTCGATGCCCGCCGCGTTGAAGTCGGCGGCCCGGCAAATAACCGGCACCCGCAGGGGCCGCTGCTCGTAGACCATTACGGCGGGCGAAGAGGAAGCCGGCTGTGGCGGGGAAGGCGTTTGCGCAGTCAGCAACCCGAGTCCTAATAGAGATGCCGTTATGCTTGCCCCAACAGACATCTATGCGGCCTCGCTGCGGCAGCCCTCTGCCCCGGTCCGGCGCCTGCCGGATAGCCTCATAATATAATAGCGACAGCGGGTCGCATCGATGGCTTCTGGCCTTTCTTCGCTGTTTGGCGCGCTGCCGCGCCTTAGCCTTACCGCGGCATTGGACATCCTGCTGGTTGCGTACCTGATCTACCAGTTGCTTTTGGTGGTTCGAGGCACACGGGCAGCCCACATCCTGATCGGACTTTCCGTGGTGGCCGGGCTTTACTATGGATCGCGCTGGGCCGGCCTCGAGACGCTGCACTCCATTATGGCCAATCTCATTCCCTATTCCATGTTGGCCATCATCGTTTTGTTCCAATCGGAAATCCGGAGGACGTTGGGCCGGCTGGGACGCCGCCCCTTCCTGCGAACCAGCCGGATCGGACGCGCCGGCTCCTATGACGATGTGCTGTTAGCGATCGCTCACCTTTCTCAAGCGCGCATTGGAGCGCTGATTGTTCTGGAGCGGGACACTGGCTTGCGCACCTTCATTGAAAGCGGCGTGGCCCTCGACGCCCGCCTCTCCTACGACCTTCTGCTGGCGATCTTCCATCCCGGCGGTCCCCTGCATGACGGTGCGGTCATCATTCAGCAGGACCGGATCGCCGCCGCGGCTTGTTTTTTGCCGGTGACGACTAATCCGGCTTTGGCCGGCCAACTTGGGACAAGGCATCGGGCGGCGATCGGAGTCACCGAAGAAAGCGATTCCATTGCGCTGGTTGTTTCCGAGCAGGATGGGCGCATTTCCATAGCCTCCGGCGGGAACATCGAAATGGGACTCACAGCCGAGCATTTGCGGCAGCGCCTGGTCACTCTCTTCGGCCGCATGCCCGCGCCATCCAAGGCACCGCCCCCAGCGTCCCCGGCGCCCGCCCTCCTGCACAGCGGCCTTCGGGAGGTCGACCGTTGATCGCGTTCCTGCGGAGTGTTTTCTTCCATAATTTCGGGCTGAAGGCGCTTTCTCTCTCGGCAGCCTTCGTCCTTTGGGCTGTGATTTCGACCGAGCCGGAGCTCGAGACCTTCATCAGCGTTCCGGTGGAATTTCGCAACATGCCGTCCGATTTGGAGTTCGCACCGGACCAGGACTCCACGGTGTACCTCCAGATCAAAGGCCCTTCGGGCCGGCTGCGGTCCATTACGCACGGGGATATCGCCGTCGTGCTCGATTTGGCGAGAGTGCGGGAGCCAGGAACCAGAACCTTCACCCTCGACAGCTCGCGGGTGATTCTGCCGCGGGGAGTACGGCTCATCAAATCCACGCCGTCCCAGTTGCGTCTGGTATTCGAACGGCGGGCCGCTCGCGCCGTGCCCGTCGTTCCCCGCTTCACGGGCATTTTCCCTTCCGGCTACGTCATCTCCGGCTACACGGTGGATCCACCAATGCTTAAGATTGTCGGCCCCGAAAGCCGCGTCGCTCTGCTCGACCACGCGATCACCGACCCAATCCAGCTCAGCGGTATGAACGGCAGCGCCAGCTTTACGACCAACGCATACCTTCCCGATCCGCGGCTGCGCTTTGAAAACCTGCACTCCGTAAGAGTGACCGTGGAGATGAAAAAAAGGTAAGCTTGGCGAGGAGGCTCGAGACGCGATGGGCAGGCAGCTTTTCGGGACCGATGGAATGCGCGGGATCGCAGGTCAATATCCGCTCGACGACGCAACGGTGTTTTCCGCAGGGGAGGCTCTGGGGCGGCTCGTGACCCGCTGGAAGGTGAAACCCGAAGTCCTGATCGGCATGGACACCCGGGAAAGCGGGCCCAGAATTGCAGGGCTGCTGGCAGGCGGCCTGGATCGCGCCGGCGTTCCCTCTCGCTTCGCCGGCGTCATTACGACCCCCGGCGTCGCCTTTCTTACGCGAATGGGCCATTTTGTCGCCGGCGCCATGATTTCCGCCTCTCACAATCCGTATCAAGACAACGGCATCAAAATTTTCTCGCACTCCGGCTTCAAATTGCCCGACGAGCAGGAGGAAGAGGTTGAGAAGAGCATGGCGGAGTTGCGCGGCGGAGCCGTCGCTTTGAAAGATACCGAGCCCGATGCAAGCCTCGCCGACGCCTATGTCAGCTATCTGGCCGCGTGCATCGAAGCGCCTTTGAACACGAAGCTGAAGATTGTAGCGGATTGCGCGAACGGAGCAGCCTCCCGCATCGCGCCGCGGCTGTTCGAAAGGGTTGGGATTACAGCGGAGATCATCGCCGACCATCCCGACGGGCGCAACATCAACCGCGATTGCGGCTCGCTCCACCTCCACACGCTGCGCTCGGCCGTGCTGCGGTCTCGGGCGGATCTCGGGGTCGCCTTCGACGGCGACGCGGATCGAGCGCTTTTTGTTTCCGCAACCGGCCGGGAGATCAACGGAGACGCCGTGCTATGGATGGCGGCGCGGCATCTGCGGCTTCCTTTGGTAGTCATGACCACCATGTCCAACCTCGGCCTGGAGAAGGCTCTCGAGCGTGAGGGCATCGCCGTGGTTCGCACGCCGGTAGGGGATAAGTATGTCCTGGAGGAAATGCTGCGGCGCGGAGCGGAATTGGGCGGCGAGCAATCGGGACACATCATTTTCCGGCGCTATGCCACCACCGGCGACGGGCTGCTCACCGCGCTTAAAGTGCTCGAGATCGCCAGTGTCGCGGGGAAAAACCTGGATGAACTGACCGCTGGGCTACCGGTTTATCCACAGACGATCCGGAACGTCCGCGTGCGCACGCGGGTGCCCTTCGCCGAGATTCCGGCCGTGGATCGCGTGATACGCTCGAGCGAACAGGGGCTGGCCGGACGCGGCCGGGTCGTCGTGCGTTATTCCGGCACCGAGCCCCTCGCCCGGGTGATGGTCGAAGCCGAGACGCAAGAGGAAGTTGAGCTTCATGCGGCACGGCTGGTCCAGGCGATAACCGATCATTTGGGCGCCTAAGCGGCAGCCCACAGAACGGGCGGTATTTTTGCAGCGAGCTTGTAAAGAAGTTGTTAAAGCTGCGTCTCTGGGTCCGCAAGTTCCATCTGATAAGATGAATGCTTCAGGCGGTGGCAGCGGGAATCCCCGGCCCGCAGCGAATCACGCTATGAATCCGTAAGGCTATGTGGATAGTCCGGCTCGCTCTGCGCCGTCCCTATACGTTCATCGTAGCGGCCCTGGTAATTATCGTTTTGGGCGCCGTTTCGATCGCCCGGATGCCCAAAGACATCTTCCCGGAAATCGATATTCCTGTTGTCAGCGTGATCTGGAGCTACCCCGGGATCGCCCCCGAGGAAATGGAGAGGCGCGTTTCCACGGTTACCGAGCGGGCGTTCACGACGACTGTGAACGACATCGAGCACATGGAATCGCAGTCCATGTTCGGGTACAGCGTGCTGCGCATTTTTTTCCAGCCGAACGCTAAGATCGAGGCGGCCGTGGCGCAAATTAACGCTCAGTCGCAATCCATCCTGCGGATTTTGCCTCCCGGAATGTTTCCGCCCAGCATTCTGCGCTACAACGCGGCCAGTGTGCCGGTCTTGCAAATCACCGGGAGCAGCAACACTCTCTCCGAGCAGGAAATTTACGATTACGGCCTGAATTTCATCCGTACCCAGCTTGCCACGGTGCAGGGCGCTTCCGTTCCACTTCCTTACGGAGGCAAGTACCGGCAGATCATGGTCGATCTCGATCCCCAGGCGCTCTATGCTCGGGGACTGTCGGCCACTGACATCAGCAATGCCGTAAACGCGCAAAACCTGATCATCCCCGCCGGCAGCGCCAAAATGGGCCCGCGCGAATACAGCGTTCGGCTCAATAGCAGCCCCGAAGTAGTGGACGAGCTGAACAACATTCCCATCAAGCAGGTGAATGGGGCGACCATCTATCTGAAAGACGTGGCGCAAGTGCGGGACGGCTACCAGGTGCAGACGAACATCGTCCGAGAGAACGGCCGACGGTCCATTCTGCTGACGGTCTTAAAAAGCGGAGGCGCCTCCACGCTCGATGTCGTGGACCGGGTCAAGCAGGCGCTGCCCCGCATTCAGGCGACGCTACCCCGTGAGCTCAATCTGAAATATCTGTTCGATCAGTCGCTGTTCGTCCGGGCCTCGCTGAATAACGTCGTTCGCGAGGCGATCACGGCCGCGTTTTTGACCGCCATGATGATCCTGCTGTTTCTGGGGAGCTGGCGCAGCACGTTTATTGTGGCCATCTCGATTCCGCTTTCCATTCTCACGTCCATCATCGCGCTGCACTTCCTCGATCAGACCTTGAACGTCATGACGCTGGGAGGCCTCGCGCTGGCCGTGGGCATTCTGGTCGATGATGCTACGGTGGAAATCGAAAACATCCACCGCAATCTGGGCCAGGGCAAGCCGATCAAGCGCGCCATTCTCGATGGGGCGCAGCAAATCGCGGTTGCCGCCTTCGTTTCCACCCTGGCCATCTGCATCGTCTTTGTGCCGGTTGTCTTTTTGTCCGGCTCGGCCAAGTGGCTCTTCACGGCTTTGGCGATGGCCGTTGTGTTCGCCATGCTGGCGTCGTACCTGCTCTCCCGCACTCTTGTGCCCACCCTAGTCATGTATTTGTTGCGCAGCGAAGTGCATCTCCACAACCGCGCGGAGGGCTGGGATTACGGCCGCCCGGCCGGCTTCTTTCGCCGGATCCATTTGGGGTTCGAGAAGCGATTCGAAGCCATGCGGGAGAGGTATCGGGAGGCGCTCGCCTGGTCGCTGGAGCATCGAAAAATTGTCATTTGCTTGTTTGTGGCCTTCTCGGCCGCCAGCCTTGGCCTGCTTCCCTTGATCGGGACGGATTTCTTTCCACAGGTGGACGCCGGTCAGTTCCGGCTTCATGTGCGCGCCCCGGCCGGAACCCGCATCGAGGAAACCGAGCATATTTTTACCAAAGTCGAGGACGCCATCCGGCGGGTGATTCCGAGCGGCGAGTTGTCCTTGATGCTGGATAACATGGGGCTGCCGTTCGGCAGCACGAATGTGGCCTACACCGACCCGTCCACGACGGGACCCGCCGATGGAGAGATTCTTGTTTCTCTTAACGAGCAGCACCACGGAGCGACCTCGCACTACGTCCGGCAGTTACGGCGGGAGCTGAAAAGGGAATTTCCGGATTTATCATTCTTTTTTCAGCCTGCCGACATTGTGAGTCAGATCCTGAACTTCGGATTGCCGGCGCCCATCGATGTGCAGATCGCGGGCCGCAACGTCGAAGCCAATTACAAATTGGCGCGCGAAATTGAGGCGGAAGTCGCTAAGGTCCCCGGAGCGGCGGACGTGCATTTGCATCAGGTGGTGAATGCTCCCGAACTGCGCGTCAACGTGGACCGCAACCGGGCGGAGGACATGGGGCTGACCCAGCGCGACGTCGCCAACAGCCTGCTGATTTCTCTCAGCTCGAGCGGCCAGGTGGCCCCGAACTTCTGGCTCAACCCGGAAAACTCAGTCAATTACAATCTTTCGGTGCAGATCCCGCAGTATCGGATCCATTCCATGGATACGCTGGGAAGCACGCCCATTACGACCGGCGGAAACGCCGCTCCGCAGTTGCTCAGCAATGTGGCCACAGTGCAGCGGCGGACCACAATGGAAGTGGTGAGCCATTACAACGTGCAGCCGGTGTTTGACGTTTACGCCAATGTACAGGATTCCGATCTCGGCACGGTCTCGAAGGCGGTAGCGAAGATTGTAGACCGCTTTCGCCCGAAGCTGCCCCGGGGCAGCTTTGTCGCGGTCCGGGGACAGGTGGAGAGCATGACGTCTTCCTTTGTGTCCCTCGGCGCGGGTTTGATCTTTGCCGTGCTGCTCGTTTATTTTCTGATGGTGGTGAATTTCCAGTCCTGGATGGACCCGCTGATCATCATGATGGCTTTGCCGGGCGCCCTTTCCGGCATCCTGTGGATGCTTTTCGTCACTCAGACCACGATCAGCATCCCGTCGCTGATGGGCGCCATCATGAGCATTGGAGTGGCCACGGCGAACAGCATTTTGCTGGTGACTTTCGCAAATGATCAGCGCATGGCAGGCAATGATTTGAAAGGGGCGGCTCTGGCGGCCGGCCACGTTCGCCTGCGTCCGGTCCTCATGACCGCACTGGCGATGATCATCGGCATGCTCCCGATGGCTCTGGGATTCGGCGAAGGCGGCGAGCAAAACGCTCCCCTGGGACGGGCTGTCATCGGCGGCCTTATTGTGGCCACGTTCGCCACGTTGTTCTTCGTGCCGGTCATCTACAGCCTGCTGGGGCGCAAAGATGTGAGCATCCTGAGCAGCGAAGAATTCGATCAAATGCTCGATGCCGAAGAATAGAAATCGACAAGGAGCGGCGCAACAGTAGAGGGAATTTCAAGGTCGGGTGTATGGAATCCAAGCAAAGGCAACCGCTTTTGGAAGAAGCCGGGCCGGAAGCGGGAAAAAGACGCAAAACAGCCCGTCTGGGCCTGCTCGGTCTGGGGAGCGTAGCGGCGTTGATGGCGATTTTTGCGCTGGGATATCTTCCCCGCCTGGAGCGCCAGAAACAGCTCTATGCGGCGGTTGAAACTTCCAACATCGCGCATCCGGCCGTGACGGTAACGGCCGTCCGGCGCTCCGAAGCAGCCACCGATCTGCTGCTGCCCGGCAATATACAAGCGATCGACGAGACCACCATCTACGCCAGAGCGGATGGATACTTGCGCCGGCGGCTGGTCGATATCGGCGACCGCGTGGAGGAGCGGCAGTTGCTGGCGGAAATCGAGACTCCCGAGCTAGACCAGCAGATCCGGCAGGCGCGGGCGAGCCTCGAACAGGCGCGGGCGGCGCTCCAACAGGCGCAGGCCGCGCTCAAGCAATCCGAGGCCGGCGTGGTGCAGGCGCAAGCAAATCTGGAACTGGCCGATGTTACGGCCAGGCGTTGGAAATCGCTGGTTCAGGAAGGCGTGCTTTCCCAGCAGGACGGCGACGAGAAGCGTTCGGCCTTTGAAGCCCGCAAGGCCGATCTCGAGGCCGCGCAGGCCGGCGTCAACGCAGCGCGAGCGAATGTCAACGCCGCGCAAGCCAATGTGCAGGCCAGCGAAGCCAACTTGCAGCGCCTGACAGAGCTGCAAAGCTTCCAAAAAGTTGTGGCGCCGTTTGATGGCGTTATTACGGCGCGCAATATCGATGTCGGCTCGCTGATAACGGCCGGCAGCGGCTCGAGCACCAGGCCGCTGTTCAGCATCGCCCAGATCGGCCGCCTGCGCATCTACGTGAATCTGCCGCAGACCTTCGTCCCTTCCATCCAGCCCGGCCAGCCCGCCGAGGTCATGGTGCAGGAATTTCCCGGCCGCACATTTTCCGGCAAAGTGACGCGTACGGCCAATTCTCTCGACGAAAAGTCCCACACGCTTCTGACCGAGGTCCAGGTCGCCAACCCGGATCACAAGTTGCTGCCGGGAATGTATGCCCAGGTCAAGTTTGTGCTGGACCGGCCGAGCCCGCCCGTGCTGGCTCCGGCCGAAGCTCTGGTGGTGCGGTCCGATGGCAACTATGTAGCAGTAGTGCGGCCTGACCACACGCTGCACTTCCAGCGCGTGGAAATCGGCCGCGACTACGGCACCCAGATCGAAATTACCAGTGGGCTGGCGGAAGGCGCTTCGGTCGTCGTGAACCCAACCGACGATTTGCAGGAAGGGTCCCAAGTCGAGCCTGTCACCCGGGAAAAGCCGCGGAAATGATATCCATTCTGAGCCGCCCGCACGCGGCTCTTGGCGGGAGTTTCAGCCCCCGGTCAGGCATTGTCTCCTGTGGGGACCCTATCTACTTTGCCTCGAGGCGGCGCCTTTTAGGAGTTAGGAGCGCCGCCGCCCGTTTTCGGAGCGCCACGGCGTTCGCGAATCGCTGTGCGGCAAACCGCGCGTCTTGCCACGGGTCAGGCGGTGCGGCCCAGACTGTAATTGCGCTCGAGTGCGGCTCGATCCCAGCCGGCGAGCCGGGCCCCGGCCTGGTAGGTACTTTCGCAAAATTCCACTAAAGCGGAGCTCGGTGATTTGGCGCGGCGCACGTCCTCGTACATTAGGATAAATTCGGAAAGCTGTTTGCTCCAGAAAGCCGCCGGCGGCCGGACCGGCTCCTCGGCGAGACCGGGAGGTGACGGCGCAGTGTAGGAATAAAACGCCGCGTCCAAACCGCCGCCCCCCGGCCAGAATCCCGCGCTGATTACCTCGTGCGAGTAGGCTTCGCTGGTGATGACCCCTTTGCGCGGGGGAGCCGGCCGTCCGGAGAAGCGAGTGCACGCCAGATCGAAACTTCCCCAAAAAAAGTGAACGGGGCTGCATTTACCGATGAAGCGCGAGCGAAACTCGTTGAGGACCGTCTCTGCCGAAAGCAGAATGCGCCAGAAACGGCTTGCGTATTCCCGGTCGTAGGAGGCGTGCCGGTAATCCTGTTCGAAGGGAATCGGGTCGGCGACTTCCTGGGGCTTAGTGTTGATGAACACTTCGATGCCTATCGAACGCAAAGCATCCATGATCTCGCGGTAGAAGGCTGCGACCGGCTGCGGCTCGAGCGGTAAAGACCGGCGCCCGCCGTCGCTCGCCAGAATCTCCAGTTGGTGATTCAAAAAATCGAACTGAATCTCAAACACCAGGCCGCGGTAAGGAATCGGCGAAGTCGTCAGGCCGCGGGCGGTGACGTACAAGGTCGCTCCCCACCAATGGTTCAGCTTCGGCCCCAGTTCCAATCGGATCTTGCCGGCGATCTGGGTCCACATATGCAACGTCTGATAGGTGTCCTGCCATTCGGCTAGCGGAAGGGGGGGCCAGAACGAGGGCTGATCCAGCGCGGCCAAAGCGGTTTGACCCATACTTGCGCCTCCTGAAATGCGCCGCGGGCACTGCCCGCCCGGGGCATGGTCACAGTCTGCCACAGGCCAGCCGATGATGCATTCGGCGGCGGAAGCAGCCGAGGAGATTCGTTTGTAAGCGTCCAGAAGGCTAATCCCGCCGCCGGGGATCGGAGCTCGGTATCGGGGCCAGCCGCAGGCGCTTTCCGATTCGATAGGCCGGAGAGCCCAGCCAGGCGTTGAGGTCGGCCGTGAGCCGGGCCACCTGCTGATCAAGACCCTGCGCCCAGGCAGTGCGATTTTCAAGCTCGGCTTCGGTGGCGTGCAATTGATCGACGCATATTTTCAAGTCGCGGCGTACGCTGGCCACCTCTTCGACCAGCCGCATGCGCTCGGCTTCCAGATTCAGAGCCCACTGCGTTTTTTCCTCGAGATCAGCTTGCAGCGTTCGGATAATTTCGCCCAGCCGCAAGATCTCCGCGTTCAGTTGCTCGGCCCAGGCGGCTTTGCGGGCGTTTTCCTGCTCGAGCGCGTCAATCGCCTGCTGCGCGCGCCGCTGGTTCTCGGCAGCTTCGGCTTCCAAGGCCTGATGCCGGCGGTGGAGGTCGCGAAGGCTGTCCTTGGCTTCTTCAAGCCAGCGGTCTTTCTGCTCGAGCTCGCTCTGGAGCAGCGCAATGTGCTTTTCCCTTTCCCGCAGCACATTGCCCGACTGGGGAATATAAATGAATGGCGGCGAGCTATAAATCGGCTGGCCGGAACATACGGCAACGAAAAAGTGCGACGAGTGGGGATCTACAGGACCCGATCCGGCGTCCGACTCCACAAAGCTTTCGATGTCCGTCGCCTCCGGTAGGGAGAAAATGACGCCTTCGGAATGATTTTCCAGGAAAATGCGCACGTGCGGGAAGCGGGCCGATAAGGCGGCGCAAAACTCCTCATATTCGAACTCGTGGACATGATACGGATTGGGCGTTTCGCGGCTCTCCGCGTAGTAGAGGCGGTTGGGCGTCGAGATAATCAGTTCCCCCGGAGCGGAAAGGACGCGCCGCGACTCGTCAAGCAGACCTTCCCATCCCTCGAGATGCTCGATCACCTCAAAAGCGACCACCAGATCGAATGCTCCATCGGGAAAGGGCAGCTTGCGGCAATCGCCGCTCACAAAATCGAGCCGTGGAGCGTTATAGCGCTGGCGCGCGGATCGTGCCACCCCGGCGGCGATTTCCAATCCCACGACATGCTGGGCGATTTGCGCCATCTGCGCGGAGCCATAGCCGATGCCGCAGCCCGCGTCCAGGACGCGGCGGCCCATAGCCCGTCTGGCGGCAAAGGCATACCGGGCGAGATGCTCGTTCCAGAGATCCACATCCACTTCGCCCGGAATGACCCGCTCGCCCGTGAACTCGCCCATTTAAAGCTTCCTGCCGATGATGGCGTAATCCAGCCCGCCCAGGAACCGCTTCTGGAATCCGCCCAATTCGGCAATTTCAGCCAGCGCAGCGATCTCGGGAAACTGCTCGGCGGCCGGGGCGCGCTGGTGTATCTCAATCGCGCCGAGACCGCTCTCTTCGAAATAGAAGTGCAACAGAGCGGCCGGCACCGGACGGACGTGCGTGGGGTCGAGATAAAAATTGGTGGCGAAAATGGCGAGGCACTCGGGGTTCGGCGTTTCGATGACCGCAACGCCGCCTCGTGCGAGTTTTTGAGAAATCAGTTTTACCAAGCCAGGCAGCCGGAGAGGCGGAATGTGCTCCACTACCTGGGCGCAGAAGACGCCATCCAGGCTCTCATCGGGCAAAGAAGAAAGGTGGGCAAACAAATCAGCCTGAATGACATCGAGGTCTTTCTCCCGGCAAAGCAAAATCGATTCAGCGTCGCTGTCGACGCCGGCAGCCCCGATGCCGTTCTGCCGCATGATCTCCAGAAACTCCCCGCGGCCGCAGCCCAGATCGAGCACCCTCCGCCGCCCCTGGAAGAAGGGGACGTAAAACATCTGGCTTTCCGCCACATGCGCCGCACTCCCACGAAAGCGCTCGGCGAATCGGGCATAGTCCAGGTCAGCGAGATTCGAAGTTCCGTTTTCCTCCGCGGCAGGCGGACCGGCGGAAACAGTGGTATTCTGCGCCGCCGAGGCGCCCCAGGCGCCTATCCGCTGGCGGATCAGGCGCAGCTCTGTCCGCATCTCCGTCTGGCGCTCGTGTTCTTGCCGGATTTTCGCCAAATCGTCCCAAAGCCTTCTCTGCACGTCGAGCGTGGTCCGCTCGAGCGCCCGCAGGTAATCGCCGTGCAGGGACTTGATGTGCTCGCGGAAATTCGACTCGAGCAAGCTTACACGATGCTGGAAGGCCCCTTGCAGCTCAGCGATCGACCGCAGCATCTGGATTTCGCTTTTGGTTGTTTTTTCCACCCATCCGGTTCTCCACTCGCTCACATTTCGGGCTGCATCGAGCGCGTCCCGAACCTGCTGAGCCAATTGTTGGGCTGCATCGAGCGCGTCCCGAACCTGCTGAGCTAATTTCAGGAGGTTGCGGTTGTGCTCCTCCAAGACAGCCAGCGAGCGCTCCATATACTCGATGACGGCCCTGTTGAACTCAACCTGTTCCCGCACGTGCCACGCCAGGGCGCGGCTCACTGCTTTCTTAATTGCCTGAATGACGGAGTTCACCAGGCCCGGAGGACGGGGATTGACAGTGCCGATCGAGGCGACCTTCCCCAGGGCGGCGTCGCGGGCCTGCGCGACTGCGATCAGCGAAGGCACGCAGAAATCGGGCACTCCCTCAACCTGCCTCTGATAGCGGGCCCGGACGCGCTGGCGGATTTCCTCTACGACCGCCGCAATCTCCTCTGATGTCATAAAAGCGGGGAAACGTGACCTAAAAATTGTAGCAGACGCATTTTTTATCTAGTCCTTTCGACAAGGCGTACTCGCCTCCGGCAAATGATGCCGGTCCGTGAAACACGGGACACAGACTCGATCTCGTGGTTGAAGACCCGGTCTCAAAAAGCCGGGATACCATCGGCGGCGGCGCGATCCACGAACCACGCCACATTCTTCCCCTCTCGATCGATCAATTGCGCCGGCCACCTTCCGGGATTGTATTCGGGGCCCCAAATGCGCTGGAGAATTTCGCGTTTCTCTTCTCCCGGAGCGAAAAACACAATTTGGCCTGCTCTGAGAAGGACCCCGGGCAGCAACGTAATACGCCAGTTCTTCAGTTTTTCCACGTAAACAGCCGCCGCGATCCCCGAGCGGTCTTCAAGCAGCGGCCCGCCAGGAAACAGGCTGGCCGTATGGCCGTCAGGGCCCACACCCAGATGCACGACGTCAAAGTGGGGCAGGTCTTCCGCTGAGAGCCTGAAAAAGCTTCGGATCTCCGCCACGTAACGTCGCGCCGCCTCCTCCGGGCCCAGTTCCGCTTGGATCCGATGAATTTGAGGGCTGGGAATGCGCGCCGGCTCCAGCAGCAACTCGCGGGCGAGACGGTAATTGCTGTCGGCGTGAGTAGGCGGCACTGCGCGTTCATCCACCCAGAAGAAGTGAACGCCGTTCCAATCGAATTTCGCGTTCGCCAGTCCCCGGAAAAGAGCTTTCGGCGAGGAACCGCCGGAGAGGGCGATCGCGGCTGATCCTCGATTTTCAACCGCCCTCCGCAAGATCGCAAGGATGAACTGGGCGGCGTCGGAAGCGGCCGCCTCGGCGGTTGGAGATTGGCGCACCCGGGCAGTCATCAATGGGCCTGCAAGTTTCGGGCGATCTGCACGGCCCACTCCAGGCTTTCCTCAAACATGAGATCACGCTGAGAGATCGCCAGTTCTTCCCCGAGCAGCATTAAATCTGTCGGGGCCGGCAGGGAAACGCGATTCATGACTGAGTCGAGGCCGGCTGCCTGGATCCGAACCTCGCCGCACGCCTCACCCACGCGCCCGATGGAGATTCGGGGTGCAGCGGGGGCTTCGCCAGTCAGCTCGAAGGAGAGCAGGCGTTCCGGGGAGCCCGGCGAATCCTGGCGTTCCAGAGTTGCGAGGGCCGGTCCGTTTGGGCGCTGAAAGGAGAGGATGCCGCTCCCCGCGTGAGGCTGCGTTGCCTGCGGCTGCCAGTGTAGCCGTGACGTCACCCAACCGGCGAAAAGCAATGCCGTCGGCGGAATCCGGCCCGATTTGTCTTGGTATTGGATTGTTATGCGGTTGAAATCCGGAATGTGTGCGCGATACAGCCTGTTTTCGAAGACTTGAGCCAGCAGTGCACGCCAGCGGGTCAGGCGAGTCCAGCTCAAATCGGCTATCAAGGCCTGGCTTCGCCGCTGCCGTTCAATCACCGTCTCGAACGCCTCGAGCGGCCGTTCAGCGGAAAACGTGTCGAGAATAATGCGCCCGGCTGGCGCTGCCAGGCTGAAAAAAGCCGGCGAACGGCAGGCGCGTTCGCTGGCGCACCAGAGCACTACCGGCAGATCGGCTACCACCAGCGGGGCAACCACGCCTGGCACTTCGGCCAATGTCCGTTCCGAGCAGCGAATCACAATCTGTTCGCTGCAAATCTGCCGGCTTCCTGAAGGCATCCAGCAGCGGGCGTCTACATCCGCAGCAAGCTGCTCTGCATCCCCGGCGGCCAGCAGGACGACGATGCTGCGGCTCGGATTGGCGTGCAGCAACTCAGCCAGCATCTCCAGCACATCACCCGATTCCCGGCTCTGATCGACAACAGAAACCAGCGTGCGGCCGCACGCGCGCATCACTTCATGCCCATCTGCCGCTGCAGCGCGAGCCAGGCCGGCCCAGACCTGGTCGAGCCTCCCCCGCAATTCTTCGGGATCGATGGTCATCCGTTCCGCCAGCGGTGCCCGCGCCGTTCCAGCATGCGATCAGCATCCGCGGGCCCCCACGTCCCAGCCGGATAGTTCGGGAAATCGTGATTCTGGTTTTTCCAGACGTCCAGCAACGGCTGAACGGCCGCCCAAGAAGCTTCCACCATGTCCTGGCGGGTATAAAGCGTCGGGTCGCCGTCGATGGCATCCAGCAAGAGCGTTTCGTAGGCCGAAGGAGAACGGCCGCCAAAGCTCGAGCCATAGTTGAAATCCATCGAGACGCCCCGCAGTCGCATGCCCGCGCCCGGCTCTTTGGAATGGAATTTTAAGGAGATGCCTTCTTCCGGCTGGATTCGCAGCACCAAAACGTTCGGCTCGGTGGCGGCGTCCGAATCGGGGAACAAGCGGTGCGGAGCCGGGGAGTACTGAATGACGATTTCCGTCACTCGCTTGGGCATGCGCTTGCCCGTGCGGAGATAGAAGGGCACTCCCGCCCAGCGCCAATTGTCGATAAAAAAAGTGACCGCAGCGTAGGTCTCCGTTTGTGAATCCGGGCGCACGCCCGGCTCCTGCCGGTAACCCGGGAGGTCGCGGCCTCCCACGCGCGAGGGTCCATATTGGCCTGCGACGGCTTCGGTCAGGACCTCATCGTGGGTCAGCGGGCGGATCGATCCCAGCACCTTGGCCTTCTCGTCGCGAGACGAAGATGCGTCAAAGCGCGCCGGCGGCTCCATGGCTACGGTCGCCAGGACCTGGAGCAGGTGGGTCTGCACCATATCGCGCAGCGCGCCGACCTCTTCGTAAAACGCGCCCCGCGCCTCCACGCCGATCGATTCGGCGGCGGTTATCTGTACTTGCCGGATGTAGCGGCGGTTCCAAAGCGGCTCGAAGATGCCGTTGGCAAATCGAAAAGCCAATATGTTTTGGACCGTCTCCTTGCCCAGATAATGATCAATGCGATAAACCTCGCTCTCGTCAAAAACGCTATGCATCACGTCGTTGAGCTGGCGGGCGCTGGCCAAGTCATGGCCGAAAGGCTTTTCAATAACGATGCGCCGCCAGGACGGCTGATTCGGCCTCGCCAGACCGGATGCACCCAGATTTTTGACAATCGGCGCGTAATAACTCGGCTGCGTCGAGAGATAGAAGAGAACGTTGCCCGAGCCATGGCGGGCTTTGGAGATCTGGCGCAGGCGGTCCGCGAGGCGCGTATAGGCCGCCGGATCGTCGAAGTCGCCTTGCACATAATGGAGGCCTTGCGAGAAACCATCCCAAACCGATTCATCGAGCGGCCCGGAGTCGGAGAACTCTGCCACCGCCGCTTTCATCTTCGCTCGAAACTCCTCATCACCGAGGGGCCTACGCGCGACGCCAGCGACGGCGAAACCGGCGGACAAGCGGCGGTCGCGGGCGAGGTTGTACAGCGCAGGCAGCAATTTCCGCCTAGTCAGGTCGCCGCTGGCGCCGAAAATCACCATTACGCAGTCCGAAACTCCCTTTCTGAACCGGAGAGGGTCGAGGAAGGGGTTCGCGTCGAGCGCCGCGGCCGGCAGGCTCATGAGGCGAGTCTACTATAAGGAAAGGTTTGTACGCTTGCGGTCCCGAGAAAGGCCTCTCAGTCCGCAACCGGCGGCGCGGGCGCAAAGAGCCTTATCGCACCAATACCAATTCGGCCGTCTCGCGGTCCATGTGAACGTGAAAGCCGCCGCTCACGGGATGAACCCACAGACCCACGCCAGCATCAGGGAGAGGAAACTCTTCGGGCCTGGAGAATAGCTGGCCCGTGGACTCATCCACCCCATCGATCAATTTCCCAATGTGAACGTGGAGATGGCACTGCGTGCGGGTGGTATCGGCGTTATAAGCCACACCCCATGCCCCGGGCCACAACTGTTCCGCTTTGGCAATCGCGGCCTTCCAGAAATCGGCCCGCTCCTGCGGGCTGAGGTCGCCCAAACGCTGTAATCCCTTGCCGTGCTGTAACGGCAGAGCGAGGGTCCGGTTGGGCTTGCGCGGATTAGCATCCTTCAAAAAGAAAACAACGGAAGATTGCTTTTCGGCCTCGCGGCAGAGGCTGCAAGAGCGCTGCTCGAGCGTGGCCGGGTCGGCGTGGTTGCACGCGCAGTCCACTGCCCTGCCGGGAAAAGGCAGCCAGAGGCACAGAAGCAGCCAAACGGGCAGTCTCATCGCAGAGCGTATTTTTCTCGAACCAGAAAGAGATAGCACCCGACACCCAGGGCCAGCCAAAACCCCACCGCCGCCAGCGGAGCATTAAATCTCCCTGTTTGCTGGACCAGCCAGCCCGTAATCCAGGGGGCGGCGATGCCGGCCAGGCTGGCGGCCGTGTTCTGGATCCCTGCCACGCGCCCCAGCGTTCGAGCCGGAACCAGAGTTTGTGTAAGCGCCCAGTAGTTGGCGGTGGCCAGGCCCAGACCGCTCAGCGAGAATACGGCAAAAAACAGAGTAACCGGAGCCGAGTCGGCTACAGCGCCGATAATTTCCGTAAACGCCAGCAGGAAACCGACAATGATGAATGTCTTCCGCACTTTCACAGCGTTCCAGCCGCGAGCTATCAGCCGATCGGCCAGAAAGCCGCCGGCGATGGCGATGGTCGCCATGCCGCCGAACGACATGAACGTGTACCAACCCGAATTGGTCAACGAGAGGCCGTGGCGGTCTTTGAAGTACGTGGGCATCCAGGTCATGCAGAAGTAGACAAAATACATGTAGCAGAACGTCGCGAGAAAAGTGCCCCACATAACGGGACTGGAGGCCATCACGCGCCACGAGATGGAAGACGCCGAGGCATCGGAATGCTTCGAGCTTGAGCTCCCGCCGGCATCATTTTGGACCAGAAGCACCCATGGAATCAGCCACAAGAGGCAGCCCGCCCCGGTCAGCAGGAACATCCGCTGCCAGCCGTAGTCCCTGACCAAGTAAGCAGCTAGCGGGGCGCCGATCGCCGGGCCGTACTTGGTGCCGGAAAAATAAATCCCCAAAGCAAGGCCGCGCTGCTTCTCCGGAAAATGCAAACCAATGTAACGCAGGCTGGCAGGAGTGACGATCGATTCACCGATCCCCAGCAAGAGCCGCACAATCAGCAAGCCCGTGAACGTAGCCACCAGGGCCGTGCTTGCCGAAACGAGGCTCCAGAACAGGAACGCGGCCGTGTAAGGCCATTTCACCCCGTAGCGGTCGACAACCCAGCCGGCCGGCACCTGGAGCGCTGCATAGAACCAGAAAAAAGCGGACAGCACGACTCCCGCTGATTCCGCCGTCAGGGAAAGCGATTGCCGGACCGCCGGCAGAGCGGTTGAAAGATTGATGCGGTCGATGTAAGCGATAACGACGCCGACCGTCAGCAAGCCCACTACGGGCCAGCGCATCGAGCGCGCGGGAACAGCGGCTACGGCTACGGCTGGGTCGGCCACGGATTCATCATTTTAGCCGAAACCCGGGAAATGGAAAATCGGACCTTGCCGGGTGAACGCCGCGCCTCACTTCGCAGTCGCCGCCGAACGGGCCCCGCAGGAAATCACCATTTTGCTTTCGAAGCATCGCTATACTCAAGACATGGGTTCTCGCACGGCCGGTCCGACAGGGCGAACGGCGTATCTGCTGGTTCTGGCCGCGTGTGTTCTGGTTTGCCGGCCGGCCGGCGCGCAGGACCGCAACGGCGCTGTACGGAACGCCAATTCCGGTTCCGCCGCATACCGTCTCATCGATGAAGTCGCGAACACTCCCACGCTCGAAAGCAACCTGCGGGTGCTTTGCGACGAGATCGGCGGCCGCCTGCCGGGCAGCGACGCCATGCGCCGCGCGATCTCCTGGGCGATTGACGCCTTTCACAAAGCCGGGCTGGCCAGCGTTCACACGGAAAGCTTTCTGATTCCGAATTCCTGGGCCGAAGGGGCGACGAGAGCCGAAGTAATATCGCCGGCGAGGTTTGTGATTCATGCCGCCGCTACTGGTTGGTCATCGCCAATACCTAATGGCATTGAGGCCGAGGTTCTGGGCGGGCAGCGCGGCGAGGAAGGCGAGGTCGAGCGCCTGGGCGCCGCCGCCAAGGGCAAAATCATCCTAATCAGCTCTGAGCCCTTGAACAATTTCCAGGATATGGGCATGGAGCAGCGGCGCGCCACCATCGCCATGCGGGAAGCGGAAAAAATCGGCGCGGCCGCCGTTCTGTTCATGTCCACGCGTCCCCAGGGACTGTTGTACCGTCAAGCCAACCTGGTGGATGGGCGCCTCGATAAGCTGCCCAGCGCGGTCGTGGCGCGCGAAGACGCGCAAAGGCTCCTGCGCCTGCTGGAGGCGGGCAAGCGCGTGCGGATGCGGCTGGCGCTGCCAAATAAAATCGGCGGGCCTTTTCAAGCGAGAAACGTAGTGGCCGAAATACGCGGCGCCGAAAAACCGGCTGAAGTCGTCATCCTCGGCGCTCATCTCGATTCCTGGGATCTGGGAACCGGCTGCCTCGATAACGGTTGCAACGCGGCGCTCGTCATCGAGGCAGCCCGGGCGATAGAAGCCGCACATCTGCGGCCGAAGCGGACGATCCGCTTCATTCTCTTCGATGGCGAGGAGGAAGGGCTGCTTGGCTCCCGCGCATATGTCGAGCAGCATCGCGCCGAATTGGATAACATCGTCGCGGTGGTGATCCATGACATGGGCAGCGGCCGCATCTCCGGCTACTCGCTCGGCGGGCGCGGCGAAATCCAGCCGGCGCTCGAGGAGATCATGGGGCCGGTGAATTATCTCGGAGCCACTAATCACACCAACGACGCCTTTTTCGGCACCGATCATTTCGATTTCCTTCTGCAAGGCATCCCCACTCTGGTCGCCAATCAGGACACGACGGTTTACGTTCCCAATTATCACGCCCAATCCGATGATTTCGACAAGGTCGATCTGAAGGAACTAAAGGATCAGGCCACGATTGCGGCTGTGACGGCCTATAACATCGCGGACCGTCCGGACCGCTTGGGCAAGCGTCTGACTCGGGTGGAGATCGCCAGGCTCCTGCGCGAGACACGGCTCGACGAGCAGCTCAAGTTTCTGGGGTTGTGGCAAGAGTGGGAAACCGGCCGGCGCGGCCGACGCGATGGCGGCGAATCCTCCGCGCGATAATCACTCAAAGAGAGGCAACTGCGGGTCCACGGGCGCGATTGGTGGCAGATACTCGCGAGGGCTGCTTGCCAGCCCGTGCCGGGACCGTATTCTCGCCACTCTTTCGCGAATCATATTCGCATACTCGCCGCGGATATACGGACTGTGCGCGAACCGAGCGCGGTACCGCGCGGCCAGTTCGGGAAACTCTGCTTCCAGGAATGGGAAAAAGATCTTCTGCGCCGAGGGCATCAGAAAAAGGATTCCGCCGCCCAAATACTGCGCGCCTGCTTCGGCCGCGGCCGCAGCCACAGCGTCCAGATTGGTCACTGCGTCGGTAAGCCCAGGAAGAATAGGGTTCAGAAAAACGCCCACGGAAATGCCGGCTGAGGCGAGAAGCCGGACTGCCGCCAGGCGCAGGTCGGGGCGAGGCGCACGCGGCTCGAGCTTGCGCGCCAGAGCCGCGTCGGTCGTCGTGATTGTCATATTGACGTGCAACACATTCGACCGTGCGATAGCCGCCAGCAGGTCGACGTCGCGGGCAATAAGGTTGGATTTCGTCGTAATCGAAAGCGTCCGGCCGCGCTCTCCGGCGAAAACCTCCAGAATGCTTCGGGTGACGCCGTAGCGCCGCTCCGCCGGCTGGTAGGGGTCGGTGCTCGTCCCCATAGCGATCTCGCCTGCCGGGAGCCGGCCCAGCTCGCGGCGCAGAATCCCGGCGGCGTGGGCCTTGACGTAGATCTTTTGCTCAAACAGGTTCCCGTCTTCCATGCCCATGAATTCATGCGTATAGCGGGCGTAGCAGTACCTGCATCCAAATTCGCACCCACGATAAGGGTTGATCGTGTAGGGGAACGGCATACGGCGGCTGGAGCATTTGTTAAGAATGCTGCGGGACTCCAGTTCGTAATACTCCACCTGCGATTTCGCCTCTTTACACGGGCTGCTCGCCGCCAGGCGCGCGATACCGACCAGGGGTTCGGGCGCGGGAAACAGCATGCCTTTATATTCGCTTTTTATTCGCCTGGAGTCAAGTCCGCCGGCGCCCTCTAAGAGTACACTGGGGATGCGGGCGCCGTCGCGTCCAGTTGCCATGAAGAGGTTTCTCCGGCTGTTGCGAGAGGCGGCGGTGTCGGCCTTTTATAACAAATGTTTCGACACCGCAAAGAGCGCGGCATATTCCTCTATCCTCTCGTTTTTCCCGGCTCTTATGGTAACCGCGGCGTTTCTCAGCGGCCACATATCCGCCGTGGTGGATGAAATCTCGATCGCGCTTGGGCGCGTGCTGCCGCCCGATGTGTACGAAGTGGCCGAGCAATACCTGAAGGTTCAAGGGGCTCGTGCCCATGGGCTGCTTGCCGGCGCGTGGTTCGTGGCCATCTGGTCGGCCTCGAACGTAATATCCTGCTTGATTCAGGGTTTCCAAACCGCGTACAAAGCGCCGGTGAACCGCTCCATCATCAAGAGCCGGCTGGTAGCGCTGGCGCTTCTGCCGATCGCGGGCTTCCCGCTGCTGCTGGCGACCTTACTATTATTTTTCGGTGAGCAAGTCGCGAACTGGCTCGCAGCTCATTTCATTGAAGCCCAGTGGTGGCTGGCGCCGGCTGGAATGGCTGTGCGCTGGAGCGTCGCATTTGCGACCAGTGTTTTTGTGATCGGCTTGCTGTATCACGTCGGTCCCAGCCGCCGGCAGCAATGGCGTCTGATTTGGCCGGGAGCCGTGTTGGCGACCGGAGCCTGGCTGGGGGCGACGTTGGGTTTTGCCTGGTATGTCCGCAACATGGCTCGCTATGGCGAGCTTTACGGCAGCATCTCGACCGCCGTGGTCCTCCTGATCTGGATGTATATCGTGAACCTCGCCGTGATCTACGGCTGCGAATTCAATGCCGCTTATGAGCGGGAATTGAGCGCCGTAGAAGCTCCAGCCGATCGCGGGTAACCGCCGGGGATCGCTGGGATGCGGCCGCAGCCGGCCGCGGCGAAAGAAACGAGCACCGCCTCAAAAATTAGCCTGAGAGGCCGCCGATTGACCGTCTCCATTAACCAGAGTCACCGAAGCTCCAGTCACGGCGCCAGGATCCCCTTGAACCGTAAAAGGCAACGTTAGCTTGAACAAACTGCCGAAAGGGGCGGCTGCCGAACTATTGAACCAGCCTGTGAAGAGAGAGCCGACATCGACCGAAAGCGTCGTAGTCTGGAGGTTCGCCCCTGCCGCAGGGTTGAATTGAACGCGCACTGTGTTGACTTCGCGGCTGGTGGCAAAAGCAATGATAACCAGTTGCAGGGTTGCCCCGGAGCGCGTCGCCGTTACGCTCTGGATGACCGGCGCTGACCGCGCAATCGTGAGCGAGCCCGCCGGAGCAGGCGCAGGCGTTACGTCAGTTCCGCCCGCGCTGAAGGTTGCGGTCAGATTTATGTTCCCCGCTACCGTGCCGGTTTGCAACGCAATTTGCGCGGCGTTGCCGGAGAATTGAGCAGCCGTCGCGTTGGCAGGGATTGTGAACGCGACACACCGGCCCGCCGGGCCGTTGAAGTTCGAGCACGTGCCGCCGGTGGCGAATTGGATCATAGGATCATCCGGAGCTCCCGCGGCGTTCGGCGAGAAGGTGATCACAAGCTGGCCGCTGATCGGTACCGGATAGCCCTGGGCCAAGCTGATGGTGACGCTAGGCTGCTGCGCGGCGGGAAAAACGCCGCTCGTGATCGTTACGCCGGATACCAGACCTGTGCCCGTGAGATTGAACGTTTGCCCGTTAACAGTCAAAGTCGCGCTCGCCCCGCCGGGAGCCGCCGGAGTGAAGCGGATCGTAAACGCCAGCGAATCCCCGGACAGCACGTTGGCCGGCATTGCCGGCAGCCCCACAAGCGCGAAGCTTCCGGCGCTTACGCTGATGCTGTTGATCGTAGCCGGCGTCGCGCCCGTATTCCTGATAAAAAATTGCGTCGTGCTGTTGGAGCCCACGGCCACCGGCGGCAGAGGAACCGTCCCGCCGGCTTGCACGGCCGTAGCCGAAGGGTTGCTCTGGCCGAAAAGAAAGGCAAAGCTGGGGGCCACGCCGGTTCCTTTCAAAGTAACGGTCTGCGTCACGCTGCCGGCGGTAAATGTCGCCGCGCCCTGCACGGGGCCCAAACCCGCCGGGGCGAATGTGATTGTCACCGACTGATTCGCGTTCGGCGCCAGATTGAAGGCCGTCGCTGAAAGCGAAAAGGGGCCTGTCGCGCTTCCAGTCACACTCGCCTGTACGCCTCCGCTATTGGAAACCGCGACGCTGGCCGTGGCCGAGGATCCGACGGCCACGTTTCCAAAGTCGATGGTGGAAGGGGTCACGGTAATGCTAACGGGAAGCTGACCTTGTCCACTCACCGCTAAGGTCAGAGTGGCTGTGACCGGAGACGCGCTTCCGGTGCTAGTCAGCGTAAAGGTAACAGTTCCAGACTGGGGACCTACGGAAGTCGGTGCGAAAGTGGCGTTGAAGGATTGCGTGCCGCCGGCGTTCACACTGAACGATGCCGGGCTGACCGCAAACAGACCGTTGCTGCTCGACACGGTCCCCGTGAAGGCAAGCGTCGAGCCGTTGGTTAAGGTCACGGATTGGGGCGCCGAGGTAGTTCCCGTCGATACGCTGCCAAAATTCAGTGAACTCGGGCTGAGCGACAAATTCAGCGAGATGCCCGCACCGGTAACAGCGATGGTCCGCGTAAGGGGACAGGATGAATTTTGTGGATCGGTCGCGGTAATGCTGATGGTGCCCCGGGCCGCCCCAGCCGCAGCCGGCGCAAATGAAATTTGCACGCTGCCGGAGGGGGAAACCGGAGAGACCTTGAAAACCCCCGAACTGCTCGTAGCGGAGAACTGGTAGACAGTCTGCACGGAAGGATTTGTCGATAGGGTCACGGTTTTGGGAGGCGATGTCGAACCTATGGCTACCTGTCCAAAGTCGAGCGACGCCGGCAAGCCCGTGATGTCCACTCCGGTGCCTATAATGGGAAGCAGTTGTGGCTGCACCGACTGCCCCTGTTGCGTTACTGCGTTCAAGTTTATAAACGCTTCCGCCGCGCCAGCCGCGGAGGGCGTGAACGTGACCGTCACGTTTGTGGGGCCAGAAGCTTTGAACATCGAGGGATTGAGAGTGAAGGCGCTGCTAGTCGAGCTGCTAGTCGAGCTCAGGCTAAAAAACAGAGGTGTAGCCGGGAAAAGTGTAAATGTCTGGGAGGAAGCGCATCCCAGAAGTACGTTTCCCAAGCTCAAAGAATTGGGCGAGAAGGTGAAGGCCGCAAGGCCGGTTCCACTCACGGCCACGGTTCGAGAAGTCGTCTGAAAATCGGCCTCCGACGCGGTAATTGTGAGCGTGCCGCTAAAGCTGGCGGCGGAAGTCGGCGTAAACGTGACCGATACGGTTCCCTGCTGCTGGTCATTGATGCTCGACGGGCTGATGCTTGCCGAAAAAACCGGGTTATCGGAGACAACGCTGAAATTGGCGGGAAAATCGCTGGGGGTCGTATTTGTGACGCTGAACGTCATGGTGGCGCTGGCGCCCAGATAAACATTGCCGAATGCAACCGATCCGGTGGACACGCTAAAACTCGTTGAAGGGGGTGCAGTCGCCGCTCTAACCCCGGCAACCAATGACGCGAATGCGACAAGCAGCCTCCCCAGTCTCATCGCCGGATCCTCCCGGAGAAGCCCGCCGAGCGGGGCGGCCCAGCCGGACCCGGATCGGCTGACGGGACAAAGAGAATCCGCGGACTCGAAGCCCCGGCGTCCAGCAGCAAGGGGCTGCCTGCCGCCGAATCCAAGCGGAAGACTGCCTTGCCGTTCATCCGGTGAATTCCCGAAAGGCTGCACGCACAAGGAAGCGCCGTCGAAGGACCCCCGTTCGAGTCGAGCATCGTGATCTGCGATTCGGATACAGCCAGCACGCGGCCTTCGCCGCCCGCGGAGGCTATCCCAATTGGCTTCGCAATGCCGTCTGCCGGACCAGCCAGAGTCAGGGTTTGCGCGGCCCCTGGCACGTCGCGAACAAGAAGCAACTCGCTCCGATCATAATCGGCAATCAAAGCATCCTGGGATCCGTCAACAAAACTGAGAGCGCTCGCCCGCCCGACCTGAGCCACAAAACGCGGCGGCTTTCCCGGGCTTACGGCGAAAACGGATCCGCTACGGCTTTCTGAAGCGGCAGCAAGCACAAGACCGTCTGGATCGCTGATGGCCATCGCCGTCAGTACAGAAGGCAGGCCGCTGAGATCGGCCGTGCCCGCAATCGCAGGGGCGTCGGGTAGACCGCCGATGACCTGGACGGATCGCAGTTGCGAGTCGTACAACCCCGCGAACTTGCCCCCCGGACTGAAAATGATCCGGGCCGGGTTTACGAGAGCCCCATCGATTTCGCGCCCCGCGGGCGGGCCGGTTCGCAAATCTACCAGAAGCACTTTTCCGGAACCGGCAGCGACTGCCAGAGCATACTCCTGCCCGGGCGAGACCTCAACTGAACGAAACGCACCGCCCAGGTCCATGACCGGCCCTACAACCGACGCCCCGGGAATCCCCAGGATGGGCCGCAGCCCGGCGCGTTGTTGATCCCATAGATAGCCGAGGGTCGGCCCGCTGACCAGTCCGTCCGCCCGAGCACTGACCAGCGAACTGCAAAGCAAAGTAGAAACGATTGCGAAAGTGCCGTATCTCATGTTCCCTCGCCGCTAGCGGGGCGCTGAAACAGTTGGCGTGCCCGCCGTAATCGTGGTGGCTGTGGGACCTGGCGCAGCCATCGGCGCGCTCTTGCCGCCCCGAGTCGCTGCCACAGCGCCGCCGACTGCTGCTCCGCCTCCGACAGCCAGAATGATCGCCAGCGTCTTGGCCGAGATCCCCCCGGCGGCCGCCGCCGCCGAGAGGCTGTTTGTCTGGTTGATGACGGCTGTAGCCGTCCTGCCCTGGTTGGAGGCGCTGACGTGAATCTGGAAATTGCCCTGAACGCTGTTAGGCCGCAAACCTGTGGCCACCGCGCGGCCCTGGGCGTCCGTGGTCACCGTCATGGTTGTGCTGCCGTTGGCGAAGACGCCGCCCGCGCCGCGTTCAGGAAGCGAAAACACCACCACAGCTCCCGCAACCGGCCGGTGATTTTCATCTTGCACCTGGACGATCGGCTCGCGGGCGGTGCGCTGGCGGATATTGTTTATCGCGCCTTCGCCATCCAGAATCACGATTTGCAGCCCCGGGGCGCCTTCCGCCTGAGCTCCTGCTGCCGGCTGCGCCGTCTGGGTCGCGATGAGACAAACCAGGACGATCGAGAAGCCCGCCTGTAATGCACGGCCGCCAGGACCGGTTGACATCTGTACGCCTCCTTACACATCCGCCCCGTATTATGCACGAATGCTCACAAAAAAAACAGTCTGAAATTGCCGCAGCCCGTGATCCCAAGGGCGCGGAAGGCCTTCTCAAATTACGATGGATGCGATTTCTACCGGGGACCGCTGGCCGGCGACCACGACGATGCCGCTTTCGGTCACATGGTGATATTTCCTGTCCCGATCGAGGTCGTAGCCGATCTCGGTCCCCGCCGGGACGCGGACGTTTTTGTCCAATATCGCTCTGCGGAGGCGCGCGCCGCGGCCAATGTCGCAGTTATCCATAATGATCGAGTCTTCGACGAGGGTGTAAGAGTGCACAAAGACCCTGCGTCCCAAAACCGATCCGCGAACCGTGCCGCCGGAAATGATGCATCCTTCTGAAACGATCGAGTCCAACGCGTGCCCGCGGCGCCCCTCTTCGTCAAAGGTAAACTTGGCGGGAGGCTCCTGGTAGTTGGCGGTGCGCAGTGGCCACTGGCGGTTGAAGAGATTGAGCGAAGGCGATACCGAGCGCAGATCCATGTTGGCGTCGTAATAGGAATCAATCGTTCCTACATCGCGCCAATATCCTTGGTTCTGGGGCGGTTCTCCGGCGATCTCGTTCGTCAAAAAATCGTAGGCGAAGACCGGGTAGCGGTGAATCATATCCGGAAGAATGTTGCGGCCGAAGTCGTGATCGCTCGCCGGATTGGCGGCGTCATCGTAAAGCTCGCGGACCAGGATGCGGGTCTCGAAGATGTAATTGCCCATGGAGGCCAGCGTCCAGCCGGGCCGGCCGGGAATCTCCGGCGGGTCCGGGACCTTCTCGTGAAAGGAGACGATCCGCCAGTCCGGGGTGATTTCCATCGTGCCGAATTCCCGCGCCCGTTCGCGCGGCATCGGCAGCGCGGCGACGGTGCCGGCCGCCCGCTTTTCTTCGTGATAAGCGATCATCTGGCTGACATCCATCCGGTACACGTGATCCGCGCTGAACACCGCCACCAGATGCGGGTCTGCTTGCTCGACCAGATTGATGTTTTGAAAAATGGCGTCCGAGGTGCCCTGGTACCAGACCTCGCCTTTGCGCATCTGGGCCGGCACCGGGATGATGAATTGGTTTTTGAGGAGATTCGCAAACTGCCAGCCGTCGCTCAAGTGCTGCAATAATGACTGGCTCTTGAACTGGGTCAGCACATAGATGGAGTAGATGCCCGAATTGATGAGATTGCTCAGCACGAAATCGATAATCCGGTATTTGCCGCCGAACGGAACTGCCGGTTTGGCGCGTTCCTTCGTTAGCGGATAGAGGCGCGATCCCTTGCCCCCTGCCAGAACAATGCCCAGAACCCGGAGTTTCATAGCCCCCAAATTAAACATATTCCGGGCGGGCGGAGCAATGTTCATCCTTGCCTTCCTGGGCCTCCGGCCCTTACGCGGAAAGAAGAGGGCAGCCTACGCGCCAGGAATCCGAAACGCAAGGGTACACCCTGCCCGGCCTGTGTTTTTTGCAACCTCAAATCGGGCGGAAGGGCCGCTTCTGCCATCAATTTTTTTTCCGGTAACGCCGCTTCCGGCCTTAGCGCCGGGCGCACCGCCGGCCAATGCCTCGACGCCGCCATCTTGCGCTGGCGATTGGATTTCCGCCGATCGCTTCCGCTATCATGAAGCTTCTAGCCTCGCCGCGGCGCTTATGCTGCGCTTTGAAACCGCCGGAGAATCTCACGGGGAGTGCCTGGTTGCCACCGTGACAGGACTGCCTGCCGGTGTGCCTGTTTCGCTCGCGTTCATCAACCGGCAGTTGTGGCGCCGCCAGCAAGGGTACGGCCGCGGCGGGCGGATGAAAATTGAAACAGACTGCGCCGAGATTGTTTCCGGCGTGCGGCACTCGAAGACCATCGGCTCGCCGGTGGCCCTCCTCATCCGCAACCGCGACTGGGAGAACTGGCGGGAGAGCCTGCCGGTCGAGGATTACCCGGGCAGCGCGGAAAAAGCCAAGCCGGTGACGCGGCCGCGGCCGGGCCACGCCGATTTGGCAGGCTGCTTGAAGTATGATTTTCCAGAGGCCCGCTATATTCTCGAGCGCGCGAGCGCCCGGGAGACGGCGGCTCGCGTGGCTGCCGGCGCGGTGGCGAAACTGCTGCTCTCCGAATTTGGCATCGAAGTTCTGGCGCACGTGATCGCAGTCGGGCATGCAGCGCTCGGACGCCCTGCAACCTGGGAGGAGATCGCGGCTCTCGAAAAACGAACCGAGATTTTGCTGGGTTGCGTGGATTCGGCTGTGGAACAGCGCATGAAAGACGTGGTGGACGAAGCATACCGGACCGGCGACACAGTGGGCGGCGTATTCGAGGTGGTCGCCCACAATGTTCCGCCGGGCCTGGGCGCGCACACGGAATGGGACCGGCGGCTGGATGCGAGGCTGGCGCAGGCGATCGTCTCGATGCAGGCGGTCAAGGCGGTCGCCATCGGCGAAGGCGTGGAAAATGCCGCCCGCTTCGGATCTGAGGCGCAGGATCCGATCCGCTACGACGCCCAGCAGCGCCGCTTTCTGCGGCCGTCCAACCGCGCTGGCGGCCTCGAAGGGGGCATGACGAACGGCGAGGATGTCGTGGTACGCGGATATCTGAAGCCGATCTCGACGCTGCGCAAGCCGCTCGAATCGGTGGACTTTCGAACGCGCGAAACATCTCTCGCTGCTTATGAGCGCTCGGATGTATGCGTGCTGCCGGCGGCGGCCGTGATCGGTGAAGCTATGGTCGCGCTCGCCTTGGCGGGCGCCCTGATCGAGAAGTTCGGCGGAGATTCACTCCCTGAGATGAAAAGAAATTTCGACGGCTACTTGGAACAAGTAAAGAATTTTTGAGCCTTGCGGGGGGAGCGGCCAATGGCCGGGTGCGGGACCTCGCTGGAAAAAGCTCCCGGGGAAGAGGTCTGTCGGCCTCGCACAGCCCGGCATTAGATCCGGGCCTTCAAGCGCCTGGAGCCACGGTCCGGCGCGAAGCCTGGTCGGCAGCCCGTGCGCAAGGCGCAAGCCAGAGCGTTGCATTCGATGATTTACAAGATTGTGAAATACGGCGATCCGGTGCTTGAGGCGCGGGCCAAACCCGTCACCGAGTTTGACACGCCCGAACTCCATGAGCTGGTTCGGGACATGTTTGAGTCCATGTACGCCGCCAAAGGGGTGGGGCTGGCCGCCCCGCAGATCGGCATTTCCAAGCGCGTTGCGGTAATCGATGTTTCACTCGGCGAGAACGAAAAAGACAAGCTCGTACTTATCAACCCCGAGATTATCCATACCGAAGGCCGGCAAAACGGAGAAGAAGGCTGCCTGAGCATTCCGGGATTCCGGGAAGATGTGCGGCGGCCCCGGCGGGTGACGGTGCGCGCGCAGGACGTGCATGGCGAAACGTTCGAGATGACAGGCGAAGAGCTCCTGGCACGGGCGTTTCTCCACGAAACCGATCATCTTAACGGACGGTTGTATATCAGTCATATCAGCCCGCTCAAGCGTGACCTGATCAAGCGCAAGGTGCGAAAGCTGATCAAGCAAGGCGAATGGGCCTGAGTTGTGGAACTGAGCGGGCTCAAGGCGATATTCATGGGAACCCCCCAATTCGCCGTGCCTTCCTTGCAGGCGTTGGCCGATGCGGGCGTGGCGGTGATGGAAGTGATCACCCAGCCGGATCGCCCTGCCGGCCGCGGCCATCAGCCGGCGATTTCTCCCGTCAAGGCGCTGGCCTTGAAGCTGGGGCTTCCAGTGTTTCAGCCGCTCAAGATAAAAGATCCGGAAGCCATCGGTCGCATCGAGCGGGCAGCGCCCGAAGTCATCGTTGTGGTCGGCTACGGCCAGATCATTCCCCGGGCGCTTTTCGATCTGCCCCCGCTTGGCGCCATCAATGTCCATGCCTCCCTGCTTCCCAAATACCGCGGCGCGGCGCCGATTCAGTGGGCGATCGCCCGCGGAGAGACGACAACCGGCGTCAGCACGATGCGGATCGAGGCCGGGCTCGATGCGGGTGCTATTCTCTTGCAGCGGGAAACGGCTATCGGCCCCGAAGAGACAGCCCCTGAGTTGTCGGCGCGGCTGGCGATCCTGGGGGCCGATTTGCTGGTGGAAACACTGTGCGGGCTGCGGAGCGGCCGAATCTCCGGCAAGAAACAGAACGACGCCGAAGCGACCTATGCCCCGTTGCTGAAGAAAGAGGACGGCCGCATTGACTGGCGCAGCAGTGCCAGGGAAATTTTTAATCGCGTGCGCGGCTTCGACCCCTGGCCCGGCGCGTACACAACCTTCCGCGGCGGGCTCCTGCACATCCGCCGAGCCAGGCTGCGGGTAGACATAGCAGAACCGGAGAACATGCCTCCGGGCGCTCTGATGGTGGATTCCGGGCGCTTGCGCGCCGCCGCCGGCCGAGGCTGGCTCGAGTTGCTGGAGGTGCAACCCGAGGGCAAGAAGAGGCTGCAAGCCCAGGAGTTCATCAACGGCTGGCAGCCGAAAACTGGAGAAAGATTGGGAGATAAGAATCCGTGACGTTGCCCCTTGGATACCGCTTTGCGGCGGCCTACGCAGGCATTCGAAAAACCAGTAAGCCGGACCTGGCCCTTATGGTTTCGGACCGGCCGGCGGCCGCGGCCGCAGTTTTCACGACCAACCTCGTCAAGGCGGCCCCGGTGATCCTCTCGGCCCGGCACCTCGCAAGAAGCAAAGGTTACGCCCGAGCTATTGTGGCCAACGCCGGCAATGCCAATTGCGCCACTCCGGGCGGCCTCGCCGTGGCGCGCGCCACAGCCAAATCGGCTGCGGCTGCGCTGGGATCTTTGGAGCACGAGATCCTGGTTGCTTCCACTGGGGTGATCGGGGTTCCCCTGGATGAAAAACGGATCACCGCCGCTCTGCCGGGACTGGTGTCTTCTCTTTCTCCCGAGAATTTTGAGGCTGCCGCTCTGGCCATCCTCACCACAGACACTGTTCCCAAAACGGCCTGGGCCGAAGTCAAGCTGAAAGCGGGCCTCGTGCGGGTGGCGGGCATGGTAAAGGGCGCGGGAATGATTCATCCGCGGATGGCCACCATGCTGAGCTTCCTTTTTACGGACGCAGTGGCGAGGCCCGTGGAGCTGCAATCCCTGCTGGCCTTAGTAACCGAGGCCACATTCAACCGGATCTCCGTCGATGGCGACACTTCGACCAACGATACGGTATTTTTGCTGGCGAATGGGGCGTCCGGAGCGCGGCCGTCGGGCAGGGAGCGGCAGCGCTTGCAGGCAGCGATCGCCGAAGTGGCGGAGAAGCTGGCGATCGCCATCGTGCGCGACGGCGAAGGCGCGCAAAAGCTGCTCACGATCGATGTGGAAGGCGCTGCCAATGATCGCGCCGCCGCCACGATCGCCCGCGCCATCGCCAACTCGCCCCTGGTCAAGACCGCCCTGGCCGGCGCCGATCCCAATTGGGGGCGCGTCCTTTCCGCTGCGGGAAACTCTGGGGCGAAATTCGATCCGGCCAAAGTGGACATCGATCTCAACGGCTTCGCCGTCTGCCGCGGCGGCACAGCCGCAGAATTTTCTGAAGACGAGGTGAAACGCTCGCTCGAAAGCCGGGAATCTACGCTGCGTTTTCTGATTCGCGGCCGGGGCAAGGGACGCGCCCGTTTCTGGACCTGCGATTTGACCGAAGAATACATCCGCATCAATGCCAGTTATCGCACGTAGCCTGCTTTGCGTATTGTGTTTCGGGGCGATTCTCTCAGCGACCCCTTCGGAGGCGGATGAAGTCTCATCATTGCTGCTCGATCTCAGCACCTCCTTACAAGAGGGCAACGCCGCGCGATTTCTGAGTTACATCGACCGCCGCTTGCAAGATTACGCAGTTTTGGAGGATGAAGTTGTGGCGATGACAGCGCAGGACGAGGTGGCGTCGTCGGTAGCGGTACTCGAGCAACAGAAGACCGGCGGAGGATATGAGCTCAGGCTGGACTGGCTGCTCGAATTGAAAACCATAAGCGGCGACAAACCCGCGGAAAGACGCCGCAGCGAGGTGATCTGCCGGATCGAACGCAGTGGCAAGCAGTGGAAAATATCAGCGCTGGCGCCGGTAACGTTTTTCCGGCCGCTCTAGGCTTGCCCGTTTCAAAAGAGTCGGTCTTTGCGCCCAGAAGTGCGCGCCAATGCAGAAAAGCTCGCTCGACCCGCCAGCGCAATCGCGCGAGGCTCGCATGCTGCACGGGGCAGCGGTTCCCCGACCTCCGAGGCAACAAGGGGGTTTGCTAAACTTGACGAGAATGACGTTTCCCGCCCAGTTCTATATCCGTAACGTGCTGATTCGCCCGGCGACCGTTCTTGCGCCGATGGCCGGCGTCACTGACACCGTATTCCGGCGCTTTATTCGCGGGCTGGGAAGCTGCGGCCTGCTCATGACGGAGTTCACCAGCTCGAACGGCATCAGCGCGGCGCTGCACAGCCCCAAGCAAAACAAGACGCTGCGGTATCTGCATTTCGAGCCGGACGAGCGGCCGATCACAGCTCAACTGTTCGGCGCAGATCCGCAGGTGATGGCTGACGCGGCCCGCGTGGTGGAGGATCTCGGCTTCGATATCGTCGATTTGAATTTCGGCTGTCCCGTGAAGAAAGTGGTTCGCTGCAATGGGGGATCTGGCCTGCTCCGCGATCTTCCGCTGGTAGAGAAGATCCTGCGGGCAGTGCGGTCAGCCGTAAAAATGCCTTTCACAATCAAATTTCGCACCGGCTGGAATCAGGACGAGATTGTGGACACTCGTCTGGCGCGCATGGCTGAGGATTGCGGCGTCGAGGCGTTGGCCCTGCACCCGCGCACCCGGGAACAAGGCTATTCGGGCCATTCGGATTGGAGCCGCATTGCCGCTGTCAAGGCGTGCGTAAAAATCCCCGTGATTGGCAATGGCGACATACAGACGCCCGAGGACGCAGTGCGCATGGTCGCCGAGACGGGCTGCGATGCCGTCATGATCGGCCGGGCGGCTTCCTCCAATCCCTGGATCTTCCGTCAAATCGAGCAGTATCTAAGAACCGGCGCCTACGAGCAGGCGAGCGACGCCGACCGATACACGATGATCCGGTCTTATTACCGGATGCTGCTTCTGCGCGAAGGCCGCAACGACCCCGAGGCAGCGGGCAAAATGAAGCAGTTTGCCAGCTATTTCACGCACGGCGTGCGCAACGGCTCGCATCTGCGGTCCGAAATCTATCGCGCCCGAACGCCCGATGCCATCTATGATTGCGTCGAACGCTTTTTTGCTTCGCTCTTGGGAGATGGCCCGGCCGATGATCCCCTGCCGCGGAATGAAGTTTCATCCCGCTCCCACGATGCCGGCGCGCCGCATTTCCGCCAAGACGCTCCTGCCAGCGTTCGATGAAGCACGTAACGCTGATCACGGACGGCGCCTGTCTCGGCAATCCCGGGCCGGGAGGCTGGGCATGCATTCTCAAATGCGATGGGCACCGAAAAGAGATCTACGGCTCGGAACCCCGCACGACCAACAACCGCATGGAGCTCACGGCCGTAATCGAAGGCCTGCGCGCGCTCAAGAAACCCTGCCACGTCACTATCATCACCGATTCCCAGTATGTAAAAAACGGGATCACAAGCTGGATTCATGGATGGAAACGTAAGGGCTGGATCACGTCTGCCCGGACACCTGTGCTTAACAAAGAGCTTTGGATGGCGCTGGAAGCGGAAATCAAACGCCACCAGGTGAATTGGGAGTGGGTGAGAGGGCACGCGGACCAGGCCGACAACGTGCGCGCCGACCAGCTCGCCGCCAGAGCCGCACGGGAGCAAGACCGTTCTCCGGCTTGAACCTCCGGCATCCGCCAGATTTAGACAAAGCCCGCCAAGCTGGCCGCCCGGTTCCCGCTTTTTAGCGCTAACTGTTGTTCGCGGGCGCAGCCGTCGTGACTTGCAGCCGGATCCCCTGCGGATCGTAAAATTCGGGGAGCGTCCCGTTGCCCGACAGCTCGGCTTTCGCGCCGAGAGCCTTCAACTCCCTCAAGGCCGAAGCGGGATCAAAGCGATCCACCAACACACAGAAGTGATCGATGCCTGGGTCTTTGCCTGCCACGGGGTAGTAAAGTCCGATCGCGGTCTCCCCCGCCTGGAACCAGGGCTGCGGGGGGTTGCCCTGATGTCGCACTTCGGGACCGAACAGCTTTCTGTAAAATTCAGTGGATCTCTCCATATTAGAAATTCGGATCGCCAGGTGATGCATGCTTCGCGCCCGAAACAAAGGCTCGCCGGAGGGACCCGGCTCTGAAGCTGCGTTGCTGCCCAGATGGGTCCAGGATCCGTCGGCCATGAGTTGCAGATTGGTCCCGTCCGGATCCGTAACAAAAAGGGCGCTGTCCGAGCCGCGCACCGGAATTCCGGCGCTCGCCAGGCGGCTCTTCAAGGCGTTCCCTTGAAAATCGTCGATGCCGGCGCAGTAGTGATCAATGCGAACGGGCTGTCCTGACGCGGCTGGAGCAATGGAGGCATAGCCGGGCCCCAGGCGGATGTAGCGTCTGGACGTTTTGTTTTCCTTCCGCACTTCGTTGCCGAATAATCTGCGGTAAAAAATCATCGCCCGATCGATATCCGCAACAGCAAGGGAAACATGGTCAATGCGCCTCGGCCGCAGAAGAGATGTTTCCGCATACGCAGGCCGGATGGCCGCGGCGCCAACAAGCATCAGCATTTCCCGCCGGCTCAACCGGTGATTTGACATCTGCGCCTCCCTACGGCGGCTTGGCCGCCTTTCGCTCGGGGCCATTCTACTCGTTCCGGCGGCAAAGGGCCAGGGCGCCGTGTGCCCGCAAAGGGCGAGCCGAACGATCGCGGCAGGGCTGCCGGCGGGCACGGTCTCCGCCGATCGACGCCCCACGCCAATGCCATTCGGAAAAGCAGCCCCACAACTTCCCCGCAAAGCGATGAAATTGGAGGCATGGCGCCGCTAGATGGCCCGGCGCACGGCGGCGACCCAAACGATTCCTGCGGCGGGGAATGGGAAGGACCTCTTAGGCTGGCGCCGGAGTTGGGAGATCCGGCGAAGCGCTCTCAAAGCGCCCGCCCTGCTATTCTGATACAACGCAAGGAAGGATACCGATTATGAGAATTACCCCAACACTCACTATCTGTACGCTTCTACTGACAGCCGGCCTGGGCTGTGCCATGGCGCAGGGCAAGAAGGCGCCGGCCGGACCGGGTCTCACTCTGACAACGACGGCCTTCCCCGATGGAGGCGAGATCCCCAGCAAGTACACGCAGAATGATCCGCATCCGGTCTCTCCGAAGCTCGAGTGGACTCACGTTCCCGCCAATACGGCCACTTTCGTTCTGATCATGCACGATCCGGACGTGGCCGTCCAACGCAGAACAGAGGACGTCTTGCATTGGATGGTGTTCAACATTCCGGGAACAGCTCGCGAACTTCCTGAGGGAGTGCCGCCGAACCCGCAGTTGCCGGACGGCTCGGTGCAAGCGAAGAATATCGGGGGTGTAGTGGGCTACAGAGGGCCGGGCGCACCGGCCGCAGGGCCTCATCACCATTACACGTTCGAGCTCTTTGCACTGGATACAAAGCTCGACCTGGGTCCCGATGCGACCCGCGCGGATGTGCTAAAGGCAATGGACGGTCACATTCTGGGAAAAGGCGTGCTCGTAGGCCGCTTTCATCGTTAGTACGGCGTCTTCCGGAGAACAGGAGCCGCTCTCGCGAGCTGTGAGGATTCTCCGGCCGAGGCGGCCGGGCGCCTTTGTGCAGAGGCGCCCTTCGAGGTACCCTTCTCTGAAGCGCGACGCCTACGCAGCGCAAAACACGGTCGGCCGCCTGCCCGCTGTGGCAGACCTGTTCCCCGGTGGCAACGGTCCCACTGTTAAAAATTCGCAAATATGAGAAGTGAACCGCCGCTCCGTGGGACTGCGGGCTCGGGATGTTAGGTCCGTCTCTGGCATGTTTAGGTCCATCCCCCGCAGAGGTTAGCCGGACGCTTTTGTGCTTCACCAGGGCATTTCCCGCTTTGTATATTTCCGGCCGATTTCCGCGGCCTGCGGGCTGGCCGGCCCGATCATGACCCCTTCCTTGATCATGTCGATGACGTCGGCGGGGGTCATCGAGTTCAAAAAGAAAAGGTGATTGGCTTTGCAGGCCGCAAAGACTCGCGCCCGCGCCGCCACCATTTCAGGCGGCATCGGCCCGCGCCCGCCGCCGCCCCGGACGCCCAGGGACAGCGCCATATCGCCAGGTCCCCACTCAGCAAAGGCAATGCCGGGGACCTTTGTGCTCTCTTCCGCGTTTGCCAACGCGTATTTGTCTTCCAATTTAAGACCCAGCATCAACTCGCCATTGGGGTTGAGCGGCCAGACGTCGGCTTTTTGCAAGTATTCTTGCTGGGAAACTCCCCAGATTCTCGCCGCGGTGGGAGTCCCGTGTGCGCCGCGCCGGCCCTCGCTCAATCCCTGGCCTACCGCCTGCTTGTGAATGGGGAATCGCACGGCTTCGACGAAAGCCCGGACCGCGCCCGGGGTATCCGCATGGCAGAGCAGAATGCCATGGACGCCCGTGGCAAGCACTTGCTGAAACATCCACGCATTTGCGTGGACCGCAGCCTCGTCGAGGCCGTCAACCGGCACGTTGACGATGACGGCGGGCGTCCGGTGCCCGCTTTTGGTCGGGCCGCCGGCAACCAGTCCCCGCATGTACTCGGCCAAGCCCTTCACGTCGAAGGGCGCGTGCTCCATGTCATAGCTGATATAGTCAGCGTACGTTTGAGCGTCTTTTTTGCCTTGCTCAAAGCTTCCGGCGGTGCCCTCATGGGAGCCGGTGTAATAAATGGGTTGTCCCTGCTCGAGCAGCTCAATGGCTTTGTTGATCCGTTTCGGTTTGGGCGTCTGCGCCATGGCAGCGGCGCAGAATATCAGGCACAGACACAGGCATAAGCGATATCGCGTCTTGCTGATGCTCATCATTTTTCCCTCCAGTCAATGCGGCCCGAATCCACGGCTTTTCGATAATTCCAAATGCCACCGATCATACACCCAATGGCTGCCGCCGGACCAGTCTAATCCGGCGTTTCTTCGCTTACGGCAGGAAGAAAGCTCCGGTGCAAGAATCAGCACAAGCATCGCGCCCATAAACAAAACGGCAAACAGGCCGGCTCGAAGAGGAACGCGACCCAGTCCGGATCTCCGTCGGCGTTTGCGTCAGTACATGGCGCGGCCGCCGAGCCACCCCAGGAATTACTAGCGCATCAAAAATATAGTTTTGCGCCGATCTGGATGATGCGTGGGTCGTGAAACGAGGTAACCCGTCCATATAACGAGCTGGTAATGTTGGTACTGCCGAGGCCTAATGGATTCGGATGATTGAAAATGTTAAAGAATTCGCCCCGCAGTTGCGCCCGCCAGCGCTCGGTAAACGCGAAATTTTTGAACAGCGAGAAATTCCAGGTCTGGGCGCCGGGGCCAAGAATCACCCCGCGGCCTGAGTTCCCCGGCCTGATCTCGCCCGCAGGTACATTGACAAAGCATGAAGTGTTAAACCACTGGGCCACCGTGTGCGGAGCATGGGCGTTAGGGTCACAGATCATGTCCGGACGTGGGGCGGCTGCGCTAGAACCCAGAATGCCGAGGCCTGCCGGGTCAACATTGGAAGTCGCGGCGGTCAGCGGAGAGCCCGCCACAAAGCTCGTGAGGCCGGAAACCTCCCAGCCGGCCAGCGCGTATTTCTTGACGCCTGCGGCGGTCTTGAATATGGGCAACTCGTAAACGTAGCTCAGAGTGAGCACATGGCGTTTGTCGAGCGCCGCAGGACCATACTCCCCATTGTGCCAGTCGTAGGTATTCTGCGGAGCGTTTGAGCGATCAGACTGGTTGTCCGTGAGATTGTGAGACCAAGTGTAGGCGAGATTGAAAACCCCTGCCGCGCCCAACTTCTTCTCTAAGGCCACCTGGAGCGAATTGTAATTGGAATTGAACCAGGTCTCAATGCTATTGATCACGTTGTATCCGAGGTACGGCCGCACAGCATTTAGCCGAGGTGTATCAGCGCTTGTAAACGCGGTACCCGAACCGGTGTGTAGGCCGGCCGCGAAGCCCACACCCGGGTATACCTCGTTGATGTCCACAATGCCCAGCAGGTGCGTTCCTTTAGATCCGAAGTACCCCACATCGAGTACAAGGTCTCTGCTCAGCTGCTGTTGCACGTCCAGGCTCCATTGCTGCACGTACGGCGTCTGATAAGGCACCGGTGTACTCCGGATCACCTTCGGGTTCAGAGAGACGCTGGGCGTGCCCGCTGCCGGGTTCTCCAGCCGCGTGTTGGGGATGCTGATCGAGCTCACGTAGGGCGGATTATTGAAGATATTCTGTTCGTAAATGCCAAACAGAATCGAGTCGTAATAGATGCCATAGCCGGTGCGAATCGAAGTCTTGCCCTTGCCGAACGGATCCCAGACCACACCGATGCGTGGCGCGAAGTTGCCGTTGTTCTCGTTGGCCACCTTGTTGCCGTAAGGAGAATTGCCGTACTGCGCATCGGACTTGTTGATGATGAGTCCGTTCAGCGGGTTTCCAGAGCTGAGGGACACAAGGTTGCCCGTCGCCGGATCGATTTTGGGGGCGTTGGCCGGGTTAAACACGGCCGGATCAAAAGCTGTCAGCATGTTCTTCGCGTCGATCGGCTGGCGAAATGCTGAGTAGCGGATGCCAAGATTGAGTGTGAGGTTTCGCCGGATCCGGAAGTCGTCTTGCGCGTAGGCCTCCCATTGCCAGGTACGGATGTCTGGTGTCAGGTCAAGGGATGCCTGGGTGAATGTGGCTACGTTGCCCAGCAGAAAGTTCGCCCACGCTTGGGCGAACGCGGGCGTGCCCGGGGGAGCGCCGTTGTTGGTGAAAGAAAAAGTTCCAACGTTGTTGCCGCCGGCATTTTCGGTCTTCTGGTAATGATTAATCGTCAGCCCATACTTCATCATGTGGCGGCCTCTAATCCAGGTGAAATTGTCGTATACCGCATGGTTGCGGTTGTAATCCCGATATGGCCCGAACCCGGCAATGCCTGAGCCGCTGGTGAAGCTCAGCGACGGAATGCGGGCCAGCGTCACCGGAAAGGGCAGGTTGATTTTGATGTCCCGCGACAAAGCCGTGGCATCCAGGCCGGTGGGGTCGCTGACAATGGCGCCGTACGATTTGTTATATCCAACCTCGTTCATCAGGTTCGGGTTGAAGTTGTACAGGGCGTGAACGACCCACGTCCGCCCAGGAGCATTTGTCGCGGTCGTTGCCACGTTGGGCAGTGGGGAAGCGGTGAACAAGCCGCCTGGCTCGGAAGTCGGAATGGAATCGTTCAGCAAGCGTCCCCAAATCGAGAACTTCTGGCTGAAGGTGTGGTCGATTCGAAGCAGGTCCTGCCGTGCGTTGAAGATGTTGCGCTGCGGGACCGGCAGCGAGAAATCGGCGGCGCCGGAGGGGATCTGGGAGAAGATATCCTTGATGTACGCGGCGGCGACCGGGTTGATGTTGTTGATCTCGGTGCCGGTTTGCGCGCACGCGGTGCCGGAGAAAGCAACACAGACCGGGGTGCTGAAAATGCCCTTCTTCATGCCGTCGGTGGGCACCACCGCCGTGGGCGTGGCGTAAGTGATCACGCGCCGGAATTCCTGGGAGAAGAAAAAGAAAGTCTTATTTCTGTCCTTGTTGTAATGGCCGGGGATGTATACCGGCCCCCCGATGGTGTAGCCAAAATCGTTGTAACGCAGCGGCGGAACTCTGGCTTTCCCATCCGGTCCCAGGTTGACCTTGTTGGCATTGTTAATCCAGTTGTTAGCAGCGAAGGCGTCATTGCGAACGAATTCGTAGAAGCTGCCGTGGAACTGGCTGGTGCCGGATTTAGTGACCACGTTGATCTGCCCGCCGCCGGCGCGGCCGAACTCGGCCGAATACGTGCTGCGGAGAACCTTAAATTCCGCCAGAGCGTCTACGCTCGGATAATTGAGAAGGGTCAAGTTGGAGCCGCGGTCCACGTTGTCGGCGCCGTCGACAGTCCAGTAATTGGCCGAGTTGCGCTGCCCATTGATGGCAAACGAAACAACATTGCTGCCCAGCGGGTTCGTCGCTCCTATATAGAGCTGATCCGAAGCCCCCGAAGAGACGCCCGGCATAAGCGCCACCAATTGCTCGTAATTCCGATTATTCAGTGACAATTCACGAATTTGCGTGCCCGAAATAAGGTTTGAAGCCGAGGCGCTTTGCAGTTCCACAGCCACTGCTGCCTCCTGGACCGTTACCTGCTCAGTGATCTCCCCGACCTCAAGGTTGATATTCACCGTCAGGCGATCGTTCACATTCAGCACGATGCCGGGCCGAACAGCGGTCTTAAAACCCTTGGCTTCGACTTTGATGGAATAGGTTCCAATCATGAGGCCCGGCGCGGAATACAGCCCCGCTAAGTCCGTAGTCAGCGTGCGAACGATCTGATTTCTATCTGTATTGGTAATCACTAGACTGGCACCAGGCACTGCCGCTCCGGAAGGGTCAAGCACGGCGCCTGCAATGCTGCCGGTAATATCCTGCGCCAGGGAGACGAAATTCGCCGACAGCAGCACCCAAACAATAAGACAAGCAAAGTTAATCTTCATAACCCAGCCACCTCGTTATTAGATCTCTTCGCCAGATCTCTCACCTGTCACGCCATAACTGTGGCTAATTGTAACCCCAAACTTGAAAAAAGGAGCACAACTCGGAAATGAAAATGTCAGCAGTGACGTCCAACCGGGGCGGCCAGATCGCCGTGCCGCGCGCTGGATTAAAGGCTGCCGTGGCGTTGCTCAGTTTCAGAAGAGAAAGGATCGGCGCGCAGAGGGGCGGAAGGCCTTATTTCGCCGCACTTGCAGCCGCCGCTGCTTTACGGGCCGCGGCGAGCAGAGCCAGCCAGGAATCAAGCCCTTCCCCGGATTTTGCAGAGACTAGCAGCAGCCTCATGCTGGGGTGCACCGAACGGATGCTTTTTTCGGCGGCCACTGCGTCAAATTCCACGGCCGACGCCAGGTCGATCTTCGTAATCACTGCCACGTCGGCCGTATGAAAGATAGCCGGATACTTGAGAGGCTTATCCTCGCCTTCGGTTACGGACATCAACACAACCCGGAGATTTTCGCCAAGATCGTAACTGGCAGGGCACACCAGGTTCCCCACATTCTCGATGAAAAGAAAGTCCAGCTCTCCGGAGTCCCAGCCATCGAGAGCCCTTTCTATCATTTCCGCGTCCAGGTGACAAACAGTCCCTGTGTTGATCTGCCGCACCCTGGCCCCGCTGCGTGCGAGGCGGGCAGCGTCGTTTTCCGTGGCGAGATCGCCCACCAGCGCCGCCACCCGCCAGCGCGGCTGCAAACGGGCGAGCGTTCCCTCCAGAAAGGCTGTTTTGCCGGAGCCAGGACTGGAAACGAGGCTGACGACGTATACCCCGGCTTCACGAAACCGGTCCCGCAAAGCCGCCGCCGCCAGGTCATTTCGCTTCAAGACCCGCCGACGCACCTCGAGCAGCCGGGGTTGCGCACTCATGGCTCCAGTTCCATGGCGGTGATCTCGATCTCTCGACCCGTGAGAACCCGAGTCTCCTCGCTGCCGCAAGCGGGGCACGTCAAGCGCGAGATCGAGGCGGGCAGGCGCTCGGCGGCGCAGCTCGGACAGTAAATGACAACAGGAACGTCCTCGATCACCAGGCAAGCGCTCTCGAGCGCCGTTCCCTCCCGCGCCGCCAGGTAAGCAAAGTGAAGAGCCTCTCTCACCACGCCCGAGAGCGGCCCCAGCTTGAGGTGCACCGCCGCCACGTTGCCGCCGCGGCGCTCTGCTTCCGCGGCGACAATATCCACTATGCCTGCCGCTATGGACAGTTCGTGCATCCGGCCGCGCCGCTACATGACCGACATTTTCGCGTAACGCTTGATGTCGCCGAAATTGTATACGATCCCGGCAACTAACAAAACGAGCAGTGCGCTTCCCAAAATGTTGCGTAGTTTCATTCCCGTACGACTCCTTGGCTTCCAGTGATTTGCGCCACAACAGATTGGATCATCTCGATCGCCGGCTCGATCGCCGCCTCCACCGCTCCGCTCAAACCCATGCGCTCCTCCGCCTGCTCCAGGAGACTCGGTTCGCATCCCACAACCAGCATCCTCGGCAGCTTTCCGCCCATGCTTCTGGCCATGCGGAGCACCTGGAGCGGCTCCATGCCGTGGCCGTCAATGGTCTGGCCTTCGTCGGCTCCTGCATCCAGCACGCTCAGATCGGGCTCGATTGCATAGAGGGTGCCCGGCGCGCCCCCGCGCGGGCTGGCATCCACCAGGATCACCGAATCGTAGCCATCAAGGAGGGCAAACGCGAGGTCCAGGCCGCGTATGCCGAAATCCACAACCCAAACGTTCTCCGGCAGCTTGCGCCGCGAAAGCCTTCGCGCCACCTCCACGCCGAATGCGTCATCGCCGAGGAAAATGTTGCCGATGCCGGCGATCAGGACGCGCGACGTCATGGCTGCGCATCGAGCGCGACTGGCTCGACCTCCTCCGGAGAAAAAAAGAAACGGTGCCCCGGCTGCCGCATGCGGCCTAGGTCGCTTCCGGGATCGTCGTCGAGGACCACCGCCAGGTGAATCTTGTCATCGTAGTCCCGCTCGATCGATTCGATCACCGCCGTTTTGCCGGCAAGGGCCAGATCGAGAATGTCCCCGGAGCCGGCAGGCCACAGGCGGACGCGATCTCCCTTCCGCACCTCCACTCCAAGGACACGAAGGCTCTCCACCGGCTCCGCATCGAAAAAAGGACTCCAATCGCTCATTCCTGGTCCCGAGAAACACGCCGCAGGCCGCGAATGGCTCCGTGAAGCTTTAGCAACTGCTCGGGAGAAAGAAGCTCGGTCCTTTTTAGAATCTGCCGGGCTTGTTCTCCGCCCGCCTGGACCTCTCTTTTTTCTTCGTCCGCCAGAGTCAAAATGCGCAGTGAGAGCAGTTCGTCGATTTCGGTCGAGTCGCACAGATCGCCGGCGCTCTCCGGAGCCACTTGCGGATAGTCGTAAAGAATGATAGGAGACGCGAGCATCGTATCACGGCTGCCCGGCTCGCCCGCCAAAACGGGCCAGACACCCGAGTTGCGGCAGTTGGCGGCGGCTTCCCGCAAAGCTTGCGGCGGATCGAACAGTGAAACAAACCGCGCGCCGCGCGCCTTGAAAACAATGTGAGCGGAGGCCATGGAACGGAGCAGCGCCTGGTCACGGCCGCCTGATTCCATAGGAGTCGCGTTCGTGAGCCGGGCGCTTATTTTGAATACGCCCTCGCTCACCGGTTCAGCGCGAGCATCCAGCAGCGCATGAATTTCTTCCTGCTCTCCTTCAGGACCTGAAGAAAAGGAAAACTTTTCGCGCCGTCCGGCTGCCACCGCCAGAGGAATATCCTCGACGCCGCCCCGCCTTTCGATCGCCTCCTGCCGCGCGCCTCCGGTTGGGCCGGACGCGAACCAGTGCAAAAATCGGAAGGTCACGTCCACTCTCGATGCCCCTCCGCCCTCGGCCAAACATTGACTGAGGATGCTGCAAGCCTGGTTGCCGTTCTGTTTTGCCGTCCAGGGCTCCGGATACAGCGTTCCAAACATCCAGCGCTGCCGGTTTTTCATCGCCGACGGCCGGTAGGGGTATAAGACATAGCCCTCATAGAGGAGGGCGCGCGCGATTTCGTCCACTGACCGCCCGCTCATCGCGCAGCCCTCTGCTTCGGCGCGGGCAGAATGCGGTCGAGGGCGTCCTCGAAGGTGGCGATGCCTTCGCGCATCTTGTATTCATAAAGCCTGTCGAAGACGTCACGATGCAGAAAAAGACAGGCGCTGTTTGGATAATACATATTCATCATCTCGCGCCACACGCGGACGGCAAGCCGGTAGCGCGCCTCCTTGTCCCAGGGAATCTGAGCCGCCTGCACGGAGCCGCCGGCGTCATAGAAAACAGTCCCGCTGAACAGAAAACACAGCGGGATTTCCCCGCCTTCAAGCCCATAGAAGTACTTCGTCGCAGCGGCATTGAAATCGAACGTGCAAGCCACCGGGATATCGACCACAGTGGTGGATTCGAACGCCGGCGCCGGGACCATAGCGTGCGTCCACAACATCGGCCGCAGGGTATGGCCCCATCGCGCGGGCGCTCCGAACAGATCCAACAGGCGCTTTTGCTCGCTTTCGTCATATGTGCGCCGCGGGGGTTCGATCTGGATCTGGCATCGCAGGAAGACGGCGGATATGCGTTCCGGGCCTCCTGCATGGATGCGGAGCCGGAACGCCAGCGTCGGGACGGCGGCGTGGGCGACGACTTCGGCGGTTTCGATCTGAAAATCAAGGTCAGGCATAGGTCCTCGGTCCGGCGGCGCGCTGCTTCAGGCCGGCGAAGAAGGCGGCGATCTCATTCCAAGCCCGTTCCCCGCCCGAAAATCCACGCCAATACCGCCGGATCAAACCGGTAAGCCGATAGCACTCATCGATAGGCGCAATGAAGTGATCGCGCGCCCCTTGGGCGCGGTTCACCAGCAGAGCCTCAACGTCCGGCTGCATCCGGTCAAGCACCGGATTGACGCTTACGATCGCCTGCCACGACCCAGAATCCAAGAACGTCTCGGCCGCTCCGCCTGGACTGGGATAGAAAGCGGTCACCTTTGGCGAAAGGCTGGAACGAACGAAAAAAACGATCGCTACGGGGAGCATCAGGGTGGCCCATTGCGCATCGGTCAACTGGAAATCCGCGAGGTATCGGATCACCCGCGGCGCCCGGCGATACTTCGTCTCTCCCGAGCTGCCGAACAGCACGGCGCACGTCCGGCACACGCACCGAATCAGCAGCCGAGCTGCGGCTGAGTTTTGCCCTGGCGGCTCCCGGCCGGCGGCGACAACATGATCATGTTCCTCCGGCAGGGAAGCGCCGCAAAGGTCGCAGCTTTCGACAGCAGGCACATCCGCGATAAACCGCCGCAGCGCCGCTAAGCCGCCGGCCGCACACAGTGAAGCGAAGCGAGCCATTTCCCTCCTTAACGGGCGAGCAAGCTGGCCAGCGGCACAAAATTTCGATTGGCTGGCCGGGCCGCTTCGTCTACAACGACCTCCGCGACTTCCGGAGCCGCGCCATAGATCGCTTCTTCAATCACAGATCGCACCTCCGGCGAGCCGCCTTCCAGGCGCACGCGCACCACGCCATTTTCGAGCCCCAGCAGCAAGACCGAGGCTCCTCGCGCCCGGAGAAACGGCTGCATCTGAGCGAGCGCCCTCTCCAGTCTGGTCTGGAGGTCGTCGGGGTGCAATCCGTGCAGGAGGAGAACATTGGCCGCCAGATCGTCTCCGGCGAAAGAGGCCAGAATTGCGGGGCCATTCTCCTGCTGCAAAACAATGCTGAGCATCCGCTCCAGCCCGGCGGCATGAAACTCCATCACCACCTGAACCAGCTCCGCGCAAAGCGAACGCGCTTCGCGGTCCGGCAGAGCCTCGGCGCGGCGGACTAGCTCTCCGATTTTGTGAATCCGCTCTTTGGACGCCCCCATCTGTTTGGTTCAGGCCGGCGGAATATGCGGCATTCGCGGATCGATCGGCTCTCTCTTTTCGGGGTTGATGCTGGTCGCGTCGCGGGCAAGCCGAACGCGCCCCTGGCGGCCGGGTTCTCTTCCTTCTTTCTCCACCCGCTCCTCGCCCCTCCGGGCGCCGGACGTATGCGCCGGCAGGTCGGGTTTTATCTGACGTGCTAACATGCTTCCTCCTCGCGATTAAGCCAATGGAACGCTGAACGGAGGCGAGTGACGCACCTGGAGAACTTTTCCCCCGCCCAGGTACATGTGCACACCGCATGGCAGGCACGGATCGAAGCTCCGCACAGTTCTCATGATGTCGATGCCTTTAAAATTGTCCGGTCCGTTCTCTTCGAAAATCGGCGTGTTCTGGACGGCATCTTCGTAGGGACCGGGCGTGCCATAGACGTCGCGGGGCGCCGCATTCCAGGGCGTCGGCGGGTAAGGATGATAGTTTGCGATCTTGCCGTCCCGAATCACCACGTGATGGGACAACACGCCCCGCACGGCCTCATGAAAGCCGCATCCGATGGCGCTCTCCGGCACAGTGAACGGGGCCCAGGTGTCGGTTCTGCCCGCGCGCACCGCGTCCATCGCCTTCTCCACGAAGTAAAGCGCCGCCGCCGCTGCATACGCCTGAAAATACGTTCGCGCCCGGTCGCGTTCGATGGCGTTGCTCCATTGTGGAATCTTCCATTCGAACTCGGTTTCCGGCAGCAGCGCTGTTTTCGGCAGATTGATTTTGACGCTGTTTCCCGTCGCTTTGATATAACCAATATCTACCAATCCATTCAGGGCGGTGGCCCATAGGCGGGCGATCGGGCCGCCGCCGGTGTCCAGCGCCAGGTAATCCCCGGTCCGCTTGTCGTACCAGCGCGGCGACATCACCCACGTATACTTGCCTTTAAAGTCGCGCTTCTGCGGCTTGGGGATTGTTGTTTGATTCCAAGGGTGCCGCTTGTCCACAGAGTTGCCCAGCGGATCTCTGCGGACGAACGTCTCGGCATCCTCCCAATCCTGATAATAGGAGCTGCCCAGCAGTATCCGGATGTTCAAATTGATATCCACCAGATCGTTGGTGACCACCTTGCCGTCCACAATCACGCTGGGCGTGACGTACATGGCCCGGCCCCACTCCGGCATTCTCCGGTAGGTGTAATCGCAAACGTCGGGATTGTTAAATGATCCCCAGCATCCCAGCAGAATCCGCCGCTGACCGACTTTCTCATAGCCGGGCAGCGCCTGGTAAAAGAAATCAAACAGATCGTCGTGCAGCGGCACGACCTTCTTCATGAACTCTACATACTTCATCAGGCGCACGAGATAATCCGTGAACACCTGGATGGTCGGGACAGTCCCAGTGCCGCCGGGATAAAGCGTAGAGGGATGCACGTGGCGGCCTTCCATCAGACAAAACATCTCGCGCGTGAGGCGGCTCATTTGCAGCGCTTCTCTGTAAAAGCTGCCGCTGAAGGGATTCAGGGCGCGCATGATGTCGGCGATCTTCCGGTATCCGTGAATGGCGGCGTGCGGAGCATCGGTGATTTCCGCCTTGGCCAGCACTCCCGGGTTCGTCTCTTTGACCATCTGCTCGCAGAAGTCCACGCCCACCAGATTGTCCTGGAAGATGTTGTGGTCGAACATGTATTCGGCCGCTTCGCCCAAATTGATGATCCATTCGCCGAGCTCGGGCGTGTTCGCGCCAAACGCCATGTTCTGCGCGTAGACGGAGCACGTGGCGTGATTGTCGCCGCAGATGCCGCAAATGCGGCTGGTGATAAAGTGCGAGTCTCTGGGATCCTTCCCTTTCATGAAGACGCTATAACCTCGAAAGATGGAAGAGGTGCTGTAGCACTCGGCTACTTCCTTGTTGTCAAAATCGATTTTGGTAAAAATGCCGAGACTGCCGACGATCCGCGTAATGGGATCCCAATTCATCTCCACCAAATTCCTTCGTTTTTCTCGGGTCTCCGTCAATGATTCCGTGGTAGTAGCCATTGGGGAACGCTCCTTTGTATATTCGAAATACCGCTGCAATTCGAAATGCCGCCTGTCAATACGCAACCGGCTGATACCCTGTCTCGAGTTTGTTGCCGGGATGCCGCCATTTGGGCTCTTTGTTGCCCGTGTCATTGGTGAATTCGCGCAGCGCCCGCATGATATGGCCGTAAATTCCCACGCCCGCCGTGGAGATCCGTGCGCCCGGAGGTTCATCCATAAAGGGCATGAATTTATCGGGGAAGCCGGGCATCGTGCAGGCGATGCAAATGCCACCCACGTTAGGACACCCTCCGACGCCGCGCATCCACCCGCGCTTGGTCACGTTGCAGTTGACCACGGGACCCCAGCACCCAACTTTCACCAGACACTTAGGCGATCCATATTCGTGGGCAAAATCGCCTTGCTCGTAGTAGCCCGCCCGATCGCATCCCTCGTGCACCGTCTTGCCGAACAGCCAGGTGGGGCGCAGTTGATCGTCGAGCGGAATCATCGGCGCCAGACCCGCCGCCTGGTATAGCAAATACAGCAGCGTTTCGGTCATGTTGTCCGGCTGTACAGGGCAGCCAGGGACGTTCACGATAGGAATCCCGGCCTTTGACCGCCAGCCCCAGCCGAGGTAATCGGCCAGCCCCATACATCCGGTCGGGTTTCCGGCCATAGCATGGATGCCGCCATAGGTTGCACAAGTGCCGGCTCCGACCACAGCCAGCGCTTGGGGCGCCAGGCGGTCGATCCATTCGCAGGTCGTGATCGGCTGGCCGGTGGCGGGATCCGTGCCCATTGCCGCCCAGTAGCCTTCGGTTTTAATTTTTTCGTTGGGAATTGATCCCTCCACTACCAAGACAAATGGTTCCAGCCGGCCTTTTTCCGCCTCGTAAAAATATTTCATGAAGCCATCGCCGACTTCGGCGGCCAGAACCGGGTTGTGCAGATGCACCTTGGGCAAGCCGGGAATGGCGCCCAGCAGCATGTCCTCGATGCTGGGTTGTTCGGCGGCAGTAGTGGAAATGGTGTCGCCATCACATCCCAGGCCGGCCGTAATCCACAGAATGTGAACCTCTTCGGCCGGCGTTTTTCGGGGGGGTCTGGAAAACGGAACCGCGCGAGTCGCCATATCTGCTGCCTCCTTCGATTCGCTGGTCTTCAGTATGGGAGCATCACTCCGGCGAGTCAATGCGCGGGCCTCGCCGCAGAGGCGCACATCGGTGAACACGAACACGAAACGCGCCGGGGAATGTTGGAAAACGGTCAATCTGTTTTTCGAGCGGTTTCGGAAATGTGCGGTGATTCGGAGAGGGTCTCGGCGGGATTCTCAGCAGATGCGCGGCAACTGCTCGGTGAAAGGGAGATCGAGAATCCGCGTGCCGCCCACTTCAGTTCGCAGCAGCGCCATCCCGGGGTGAGCCGGAACTACCTCTCCGATCACGGCCGCAGCGCGCCCCTCGGGTCTCGAGCGCATCGCTTGAAGGACGGCGTCGGCCGAACCGGGAGGCACAAACGCAACCAGTTTGCCTTCATTGGCGACAAAGAGAGGATCGAATCCCAAGGTTTCGCACGCGCCCCGCACTTCTTCGGCAACGGGGACACGATTGGCGTCAATTTCCACGCCGACTCCGGATGCGGCAGCGATTTCACACAAAGACGTAGCTAGCCCCCCTCGCGTCGGATCCCGCATCGCGTGGACTTCTCCGGCCTGGAGCATAGCTTCTACCATCGCATGTAGCGGCGCCGTATCGGAACGAATCGCGCTCTCGAATTCCAATCCCTCCCGGGTGGAAAAAACCGCCATGCCGTGATCGCCGATAGTCCCGCTTACCATAATGCGGTCGCCGGGGCGCGCGTGGGAGGCGGAAATGGCGACGCCGGCGGGAACGATTCCCACGCCGGCCGTGGTGATGAAAAGCTTATCGGCAGATCCGCGGTTGACCACCTTGGTATCACCAGTCACCACGGGGACTCCGGCGGCCCGGGAGGCAGCGGCTAGGGAAGCCACCACCCGCGAAAGCTCGTCCATCGGCAGCCCTTCCTCCAGAATAAAGGCCGCGGAAAGGCCGATCGGCCGCGCCCCGCTCATGGCAAGATCGTTGATGGTTCCGTGAACAGCGAGGCAGCCAATGTCGCCGCCCGGAAAGAACAAAGGCGTGACAACAAAGGAATCCGTCGTGAATGCGATGCGCGCGCTGCCCGCCGGTAAAACCGCCTGATCGTCCAGCTTGTTCAGATATTCATTGTCCAGCGCCGGCAGAAATAGATCCCGGATCAACTGAGCCGTCAGGCGGCCGCCGCTGCCGTGGCCCAAGACAATCGTTTTGCGATCCGTTATGGGTAAAGGACACGAAAGAGCGAAGTCTGTTGGCATCATCGTCGGATTTGTGCCTGGATCCGCCGCTTGGCGCGAAGCCGTCCCCGCCAAGCCCGGACCCCAGCTTCTCTCCCGGGAGACGAATTGCGCGCCGCGGCGGCAAGGCGCTAAATAAGGCGCTAAATGATGTCTTCTTCTCCGAGCAGCACGTGCACCATATCCCACAACACGTGCAGCAGCGTGGTGTGGACTTCCTGGATGCGATGAATGCTGAAGGAGGGGACGGTCAGGCAATAATCCGCTGCCTCTTTCATCCGGCCGCCGTCCTTTCCGGAGAAACCGATCGTCAGCATTCCGATTTCACGGGCTACTTGCAACGCGTAATTGACGTTGGCCGACATGCCGCTGGTGGAGATGCCGAGCGCCACGTCTCCCGGGCGGCCATAGAGCCGCAACGGCTCGGCGTAGGTCTGCGAAAAATCGCTGTCGTTGCCAATCGCCGTCAACAGAGCCACGTCGTTGGTCAGCGCGAACGCGGGAAAAGCGCGGCGCTTTTCGATGATGGGATGGACAAACTCCACCGCCACGTGCATGGCGTCGCACGAGCTGCCTCCATTTCCCATAACAAAAAGCTGATGCCCCGAGCGCAGCGCTTGTGCCAGCCGGCGGCACGCCTGCTCGAGGACGCCGGAGTTGGACTCGAAAAACTTTTCCTTCATCTCCGCGCTTTCGCGGCACTTTCGCAGCACCGCCGACTTGAATTGCTCGGAAGAAAGGGGCGGCACTTCCGTAGCCGGGGAAGTCATATCAGGCCCTCGCCATTGAGTTCGCCGGCGTCAGATGCCGGCCGTAGTTATAGTAGGCTGCGCAGGCGCCCTCAGCCGAAACCATGGTCGCCCCGAGCGGCGTCTGCGGCGTGCATTGCGTGCCGAACGCGGGACAATCGTTGGGCTTCTTCAATCCCTTGAGCACCTGGCCGCTGATGCAGACCGGCGGCTCCTGCGTGCGAATGCTCTCCACCTCGAAAATGCGTTCCGCGTCGTAATCGCGAAACTCGTAGCTCAACCGGTATCCGCTCTTGGGGATGATGCCGATGCCGCGCCAGCTCCGGTCGCAGATCTGAAAAACCCGTGAAATCATCTTCTGCGCTTCGATGTTTCCGTCCCGGGTCACTGCCCGGGCGTACGGGTTTTCGACTTCATAGCGCCCTTGCTCGAGCTGGCGCACCGCCGCGAGCGTGCCTTCCAGTAGATCCACGGGCTCGAACCCGGTGATGGCAATCGGGACTCTGTAGCGCGCGGCAATCGGCTCATATTCGCGGTAGCCCATCACCGCGCAAACATGCCCCGGGCCGAGAAATGCCTGCACGCGGTTGGCGGGGGACTGAAGAATCGAGGTGATGGAAGGCGGCACTCGCACATGGGATACCAGCGCGGAGAAGTTGCGGATGCATTGGGTCTGCGCCTGCCACACGGCCATGGCATTGGCGGGCGCCGTGGTTTCGAAGCCGATGGCGAAAAAGACGACCTTTTTACCGGGATTGGCCCGCGCGATCTTCAGGCACTCCAGCGGCGAATACACAATCCGGATATCCGCGCCCTCCGCCCGGCACTGAAACAGATCGCCGCGCGACCCGGGCACGCGCAGCATGTCGCCGAAAGAGCAGAAGATGACGTCCGGCCGGCGGGCGATCGCGTGCGCGCGGTCGATCATCTCGAGCGGCGTGACGCACACGGGGCAGCCGGGCCCGTGGACCAGCTCGATTGGCTCGGGTACCAGGTAATCCAGGCCGTACTTGACGATGGAATGCGTCTGGCCGCCGCAGACCTCCATGATGACCCAGGGCTTGGTGACCGTGCGCCGGATTTCCCCGAGGATGCGAGCCGCCATGCGCTGATCGCGATACTCGTCAAGGTATTTCATCGCCTCCCCCTGTTTCGGCCGCTTGCAGTTCCCTGAGCTGATCCAGCTCCTGAAGATAATGGTACGTTCTGGCCGCCTCTTCCTCATCCACCTTGCTGATGGCAAATCCGACATGAACCATCACGTAATTGCCCACCGCCGCTTCCGGCAAATACTCGAGGCAGGCCTGACGAATCACGCCGCCAAAATCAACCTTCGCCATTCGAATGCCGCCGCTCTCCTGAATGTCAGTGATCTTTCCCGGTATCGCCAGGCACATAATCAGGCCTCTCTCGGCGCAAATGTTCGGCGGCGATTACAGCTTGCCCGAGGGATAAGCCGCCGTCGTTAGGTGGAACCTGCGAATGGGTGAACACGTTGAAACCTCTGGCGCGAAGCCGCGGCACAACAAGCTCGAGGAGAGTGAAATTCTGGAATGTTCCGCCGCTCAGGCACACTGTACAAAGTCCCGTAAGATCGCCGAGCTCGGCGCAGATCATCTCTATAGTAAATCCGATCGTCCGGTGGAAAGCTCCGGCAATTTTGGCGGCACTGTGCGACCGCGCACACTCTTCGGCGATTTTACGGATCATAGGTCGCGTGTCGATCGTCCACGGGGCCGCGGTCCGGTCAACGAGGATGGGATAGAGATCCGAGCCTTCGGTTTCCGCCGCTGCCTCCAGAAGCATGGCCGCTTCTCCTTCATAACTGCTTTCGCCGCAAATTCCGGCCAGCGCCGCGATCGCGTCGAAGAGCCGGCCGCAGCTTGAAGTCAGGAGCGGGGGCTTTTGCAGCAAACGATCGAAAAGATTCCAGCAGCATCCCCGGGCCGCGTCCCAGAGCGGCAGATCCAATCTCCGGTAATCCTTTCCGAAAGCGTCGTACAGATGAGCGGCGGCCATTCTCCACCCCTGCCGCATGGCTCGATTGACGCCAATCAAAGGCACATAACGAAAATGGGCCGCGCGCCGGAATCCGAAATAGTCGCAGATCAAGAACTCGCCGCCCCACACCTGAGCGTCACTCCCATAACCGGTTCCGTCAAGTGACACGCCGATCACAGGCTGGCGGACGCCGTTTTCCGCCATGCAGGCAGCGATATGGGCATGATGATGCTGGACCGCGAGCGTGGGAAGATTTTGGCGGGCCGCCCAACGGGTCGCCAGATAATCCGGGTGCAGATCGTGCGCGAGAAGGCGCGGCTCGGCGCGGTAAACGCCTTTCAGGTTCCGCAGCGTTTCCTCGAAAAATTCGAGCGTCTCATAATTCTCCATATCTCCGATGTGCTGGCTCAAAATTGCGTAGGGCCCTTTGGTGATACAAAACGTGTTCTTCAGCTCGGCGCCGCAGGCCAGCAGGTCCGCCATCTCCACCTCGAGACGGACGGGTTCGGGCGCATAGCCCCGGGCGCGGCGCAGGATGCGCGGGCGGCCATCGAACCAACAGGCGACCGAGTCGTCCACACGCATGAAAATCTCGCGGTCGTGCAGCAGCAAGTCGTCGCAGATCGCGCCCAGCCTGGTTCTCGCTTCGGCGTTGGAAATGACGATAGGTTCTTCGCTGATGTTGCCGCTGGTCATCACCAGGCAATCCTGGCTTCCCCGGAATAACAAGTGATGCAAGGGCGTGTACGGCAGCATCACACCGAGGCGGTTCAGCCCCGAGGCTACGGCGACGGGAAAAGCGCCTGGATCGCGCATCTTTAGCAACACGATCGGAGCGGCCGGGCTGCTGAGCAGCTCTCGCTCCGGACCGCTCAGTTCACAGTACCTCTCCACGGCTGCCAGATCCCGCATCATCACGGCAAAGGGCTTGCGTCCGCGTTTCTTGCGGGCTCGCAGCTTAGCCACCGCTTCGGCCGAAAGGGCGTTGCAGGCGAGCTGAAAACCGCCGAGTCCCTTCAGGGCTACGATGCGGCCCTGTTCGAGCGCGGAAACCGCCGCTTGCATCGCATCTTCACGCTTCGGCTCGAGCGTGAGGCGCGGCCCGCAGCGGGGGCAGGCATTGGGCTGCGCGTGAAACCGGCGGTTTGCTTCATCGCCGTACTCGGCTTCGCACTCGGAACACATGCGGAACGGCGCCATCGTCGTATTCGGCCGGTCGTAGGGAATTTGAGTGGTGATCGAATAGCGCGGTCCGCAGTTGGTGCAGTTCGTGAAGGCGTAGTGAAATCGTCTGTTCGCCGGATCAAAAATATCCTGAAGGCACTCGGCGCAGGTAGCTATGTCCGGCGAAATCAGCGTAAACAAGCCGTCTATAGGCCGGCTCGCCGAGATCACAAATGACGAATAGCCCGCTGCGCTCTCTAACTCCCGCATCTCGCATTGTTCGATGCGGGCGGAACGGGGCGCCTCGGAATGCAGCGCCGCTACGAACGCCTCGGCTGAAGGCGGATCTTCCGTCTCGATTTCAATAACCACCCCGCCCGTCGTGTTCGAGACGGCGCCAGCCAGGGCGAACCGGTCGGCGAGCCTTTTGACAAACGGCCGAAAGCCTACGCCTTGCACGACGCCCGTTACGGAGATACGGTAACGCTGAGGCACGCTACTCCGAGTGTAACGGTCGTTGGGAACGTATCAGCGCCTCGTCCAATGGAAGAAGGCTCTTTGTGTATGTTATTCCACTTTTCCTGCCGGCTTCGGGAGGGCCGCGGTGCTCTTATTTTTCGGTTATGAATCTCCAAAGCGCCGGTGTTCGGCTGAAGCTCCGAACGCATTACCCGGCCTGCGCCGCCACCCTGCGCACCGCAAAGCCTTTCCATATTTCGTAAATAACCGGGTAGACCAAAAGTTCCAGCAGAAAGGATGTGAAAATTCCGCCCACCATCGGAGCTGCGATGCGCCGCATCACGTCGGAGCCTGCTCCGTGCGACCACAAGATCGGCGCCAGTCCCAAAAACATTACCGCCACCGTCATCACCTTAGGCCGGAGCCTTTTTACCGCTCCCTCCTCAATGGCCACTCGCAGGTCCTGCATGTTCTGCATCTGGCCGGCTTGTTGGCGCCGCTCGAAGGCGAGTTCCAGATAGAGCAGCATGAAGACTCCCGTTTCGGCATCCACGCCGAGCAGTGCGATCAACCCCACCCATACCGCCACACTCATGTTGTAGCCGAGCAGGTACAGCAGCCAGATTGCGCCGACTGCCGAGAAGGGCACCGCGAGAAGCACAATCGCGGTTTTCACAAAGGATCCGGTGTTCAAATACAATAGCAGGAAAACGATCAGCAACGTGATCGGAACCACGACCCGCAACCGCTCTGTCGCGCGCTGCCAGTATTCATACTGGCCGCTCCAAACGAGCTGATACCCGGCGGGCACACGCACGCTCTGCTCGACGGCCCGCTGCGCAGCCGCGACATAGCCGCCCAGGTCGGCTCCGGCTGTATCGATATATACGAAGCCGGCGGGAAATCCTTCTTCGTCCTTGATCATGGGCGCGCCCGTCCGCACGGTGATATCTGCCAGTTCGGATATCGGGACCTGTGGCCCATCCGGCGTGGGGACAAGAACGCGGCTCAATTTCGAAAGGTTGTCCCGCAAGCCGCGCGCGTAGCGAATAGCAACAGGGTACCTTTCGCGGCCTTCGACAGTGGTGGTCACGTTCTTGCCGCCCACCGCAGCTTCGATGATCTCATTCACCTGCTGGACGCTAAGGCCGAAACGGGCGGCTTGTTCGCGCTTGACTTGATAATCGATGTAGTAGCCGCCGGTCACGCGTTCGAAGAAGGCGCTGCGCGTTCCGGGGACGTTTTGCAATACATGCTCCACTTGCTGTCCTATGTCTTCGATCGTCTCGAGGCTCGGCCCCATCACTTTAATCCCCACAGGCGTGCGAATACCGGTGGTGATCATGTCAATGCGCGTCCGGATCGGAAAGAGCCAGGCGTTGGCGAATGAAGGAATCTGCACCGTGCGGTCGAGTTGCTCGATCAGCGCTTCCCAACTTACCGGCTGCTCTTCCGGCCAGAATTTCGCCAGCGCTGCCTTGAGCTGTTGCGGAGCCCAACTCGAATACCAGCGCGGGGTCCGCACTTTGGGCCACTGGCTCTCGGGCTTCAATACGATCGTCGTCTCAACCATGTTAAGGGGAGCCGGATCCGTGGCGGTTTCCGACTTTCCGACTTTCCCATACACGCTCTGAATCTCAGGGAACTGGCGCAGCAGCTTGTCCTGCATCTGAAGATACTTGCCGGCTTCCGTGATCCCGATGCCGGGCAGCGTGATCGGCATGTACAGGAGCGAGCCTTCGTTGAGCGGGGGCATGAACTCCGAACCCAGGCGGCGGTAAACGGGAATCGTGATCAGTACGATAGCGAGCGCGCCAATAATCACGAGCCATCGCAGCTTCAGCGCCGTACGTACGGCCGGGTGATAGATGCGCATCAGCGCGCGGCTGAGGAAATGGGTTTCCTCGCCGCGGATTTTGCCGACCAGCAGCGCGTTGGCGGCCCATGCGGCCCACCTCGGACGAAACTGGAAGCGTCTCGTTCGCATGAGCAGGACACGGATCGCGGGATCGAGCGTAATCGCCAGTACGGCGGCAATCGCCATCGAAAAGTTCTTGGTGAACGCCAGCGGCTTGAAGAGACGGCCCTCCTGGTACTGCAACGCAAAGACCGGCAGGAACGAGATTGCAATCACAAGCAGAGAAAAGAAACTCGGCCCGCCGACCTCTTTTACCGCATCAACGATTACCTGCCGCGCAGGCCCCGGGCGGCCCTCCGACTCCCACCGCTCGAGCTTCTTGTGCGACTGCTCGACCACGACGATCGCGGCATCCACCATCGCGCCAATCGCAATCGCGATACCACCCAGCGACATGATGTTCGCCGTCAGTCCCGCCGCCTGCATGGGGATAAAGGAGAGGATGACCGCCACCGGAATGGTCACGATCGGGATAATCGAGCTCGGAATGTGCCAAAGGAAAATCAGGATGACGATGCTGACGATCGCCAGTTCCTCGAGCAGAGTCCGGCGCAGCGAATCGATGGACCGGTCGATCAGGTCCGAGCGGTCGTATGTGGTAACCACTTCGACACCGGCCGGAAAGCCCGGTTTTAACTCTTCCAGTCTCGCTTTGACTTTTGCGATCACGTCGCGAACATTTTGCCCATACCGCACGATGACCGTTCCTCCGGTCACCTCCCCCTCGCCATTGAGATCCGCGACGCCGCGGCGCATTTCGGGGCCGAGTTCCACCCGGGCGACATCCCGCACGCGAATCGGCGTTCCGTCTGCGCCCGTAGCTACGGCCAGCTCTTGAATGTCCGCGAGCGATCGAATGTAGCCGCGGCCGCGCACCAGATACTCCTTGCCGGTCATCTCCAGGCTCCGCGCGCCGACTTCGGTATTGCCGCTGCGCACGGCGTCGATTACGCGCGTGAGCGGAACGTTGTAAGCCAGCAGGCGATTGGGGTCGACGTTTACCTGATACTGCTTGACAAAGCCTCCAATGGTGGCGACCTCGGCGACGCCGGGGATGCTTTGGAGCCAGTAGCGCAGGTACCAGTCGTTGAAGGAGCGCAGTTGCTGGAGGTTATGGCGGCCGGACTTGTCCACAACCGCGTACTGGAACGCCCAGCCGACTCCGGTTGCGTCAGGTCCCAGCTTCGGGGTCACGCCTTCGGGGAGCTGGCCTGATATTTTGGCCATATATTCGAGCACGCGCGTGCGCCCCCAATAAATGTCCGTCCCCTCATCGAAAATCACGTAAACATACGAGAATCCATAATCTGAGCTCCCGCGGACTGCGCTCACGTGAGGCGCGCCGAGCATGGCCGAAACGATCGGATAGGTAATTTGATCTTCGACGAGATCCGGGCTGCGGCCCGGCCACTCCGTATAGATGATGACCTGCGGATCCGAAAGGTCGGGGATCGCATCGAGGGCAATACGCCGCAGGGACCGGAGGCCGTAAAGGGTCAGGCAGGCGGCGACCACGGCGATCAGGATTCGATTGCGCACCGAAAAGTCGATGATTCGATTGATCATCTTCCCTACCTCCCTTACCGCGCCGTGATTGTGGTCTGCGCCGCGCCGATCACTCTTCCATTCCTGCGAACCGTCACGGTGGTCTGCCAGGTCCACGCCAGTGGAAATTCGATCTGGCCGGAGTAGATGCCGTTTCCCGACTCGGCCAGAGTCGCCCGGGAAGTCATGGGCGGCATCGCGCCCATTTGCGGCATGAAGAGCGTAACTTCCACCTGCGCGCCGGTAACTGGATTACCTGTTCCGTCTTTAATTCGCAAACGAATCGGATTCCTGCCGGTCTTGGCAAGCTTCGGCTCCAGCACTTCAACGGCAACCGCTTGCCGGCCGCCGGACGCGCCAGCAGAGGCAAAAGGCGTGGAAGGCCGGCCCATATTGGCGAATGCCCCTTGCAGCCGGCTTTCCGAATCGATGATAAAGTTGGCGCCGGTGACCACCCGTTCGCCCGGCCGAAGACCCTGTTGAACGCCCACCTTGTCGCCGGCTTCGGCACCGATCTTCACCTGCCTCGGCTGCACGTAGCCATCACCCTCATCGATGAAGACATACTGCTCGGTCCCGGTGTCCATAACTGCATCCGCGGGAACCAGCACTTGCCGCCCGAGCGGAACCCCAATCCGGATATTGGCAAACATATCCGGCTTCAGCGTCAGGTCCGGGTTTGGAAGCTGTATGCGAACTTGCGTAGTGCGGGTCTTGGGATCGAGAAACGGATAGATGAAATCGATAGCGCCGCGGATCTTCCTGCCCGAGTAGGGCAACTCAATTTCCGCAATCTCTCCCGGATGGACGAACGGCAGATCGGTTTCGTAGATTTCGCCCAGCACCCAAACGTGCGAGAGGTCCACGATCGTAAACAGGTCCTTGGAAGGATCTACGAAAGTGCCGTGGTGATAGGCGGCTCGCTCGATGACGACGCCCGCTACGGGAGAGTAAACGGTAATCGCGCGCTGAACTTTGCCTTCGGTTTCAAGGGAGCGGATCTCTGATTCCGTTACATCCCAAAGCCGCAGGCGTTCTCGGGCGGCGGTGACGAGGTTTTCCGAGCCCTCGGCGGCCGAGGGCAAGGTACTAGTCCGTAGCAGATTCCGCGAGCGCAGGGCCAAGAGATACTCCTGCTCGGTAGCGACGAGGTCCGGGCTGTAGATCGTGAACAGCGGGTCTCCGGCGCGGACCGGCTTGCCGACATAATCGGCGAAAACATCTTCGATGTATCCGGAAACCTTGCTGTGAATGTGCGTGAGCCGCGTCTCGTCATATCCCACCTTCCCAACCGTCCGGATTTCTTTCGTAAGCGTTCCGATTTCGGCCCGCACTGAGCGCATTCCGATTAGCTGTTGCTTCTCGGGCGGCACGAAAATCGCGCCGCCTGGCGAGACCTCCGGCTGCGCCGCCTCCGAGGCGGAGGAAGACGCCGGCGTCGTTGCGCCTGGAACACGCAGGGAGGCAGGCTGGGTGGGTTCTTCGAGCTTCACCATTTTCATCGAACAAATCGGGCAGTTCCCGGGCTTATCGGAGCGATAGGCCGGATGCATAGGGCAGTAGTAAATGTCGCGCGCGGCCGCTGCTCGGACTGCGTTGCGGCGGGCAGGCTGCCGGCGGCCGAAGCCCAGGTACGCCAGCGCGCCCACGGCAAGCGCCAGTAGTACTCCGGCGGCAAGGTTGCGAATGCGTTGCTTGCTCATCAGTTTGTCCTCCCGAAGGGAATGAGCTCCCTGCCGGCAATGGGTTCGAGGCGGGCGATGGCCTCGTCGTGCCTTGCTACTTCGTAGTAGTACTGTAATTGCAAATCGATCAGATTCGTCAGATTCGCCAGCAGGCTGAGAAAATCCAGGTTGCCTACCTCGTAAGCCGATGTAGCCGACTCCACCGCCAGCGAGGCCTGCGGGATGAGCGTGCTCCGATACAGGTTCAGAACGCGCTCGCTGGTCTGAATGGCCAGATATTTCTCTTTTATCTCGTATATGGCGCTTTGGCGGGCGGCTTCATAGTTTTGCTTCGCCTCCTGAAGGCGCGCATACGACTCCTCGAGCGCATAGCGCTGCTGCCGGCGGTAATAGACGGGGATCTTCACCTCGACCGAGGCCATGTAGTAGTCCGGAAAAGGCGCTCCGGTATGCTGCCACTGGAGGTTCACGCCGAAATCGGGCCGGAAGTCTTTGCGGCTCCGGCGAACGCCGACCGTGCGGGCGTCCACGACTTTCTGCCCGGCACGCACGCGCGGGGAGTCCTCCGCTGCCTTCAGCAACTCCGGAAGAGACGCCGAAAACCGGCTCCGCTCCCAGTCGCCGGGCGCGCGCAGCTTCACGCCGGGCAAAGCAAGCAGCGAACTGATTTCCGCTTCCGCCCGCTCTCGCTTTTCCTCCAACATGGCAAGCTGCGGCTCGAGGTTTGCAAGTTCAAGCTGGGCTTTCAGCACGTCTTGTTGCAATCCCTTGCCTACCGTGTACCGGCTGCGGGCGATTTCCTCGTAACGGCCGAGCAGGTCGCGATTCTTGCGTGTGAGGTCAATGGCCTTTATCGCCGACAGCCATTCGAAGTAAGCGACCTTCAGGCGAGCGCTAACCTCGAGCACAACCGAGCGGTAATTCTCCTGCTCGCCTTCGGCTTCGCGCTGAGCCTGCTCGGAGGCCAGGGCGCGTTTTCCGGGGAATGGAAATTCCTGTGACACTCCGAATCCCTGATAGGCAAAGGCGCTCCGGTTCAATCCGGAGAAGGGATGGCCGACGCCGAAGTTGGTATAGCTGATCGCCGGCTCCGGGAGAGCTCCCAGTTGCGGCGGCCGCTTGAGGGCGGCCTCCAGACGCTGGCGGGCGGCCTGAATTTCCGGATTGCTTTTCATCAACTCGTCGGCCAGCTCGCGCGGGCCGAATACCCTCTCCTCCGCATGCAGGTTCGGCAGCGCGAAGGCAAGCATGCACAAGGCGCTCACGCGCGCTTTCACGGGCATACAACCTCCTGAAGTGTGTTTAGAAAAGGGAAAAGCACGCCGGCGCGCGGAAACACGCCGGGCTGCGCGCTAGATCAGGAGCGGGATAGTGAGGTTGGAGCCGGGCGGCGAATGCGGGGGTGAATGGGCAGTGCTCAAAGGAGCGCAGGCCAACCGGGCGATAGCCGGAACCGGCACACTGCAAACCAGGGGACCTGAAACAGCAAAGCAATGACACACGGTGACGCTCGCCGCGCCGACGAACTGTTTGGCATCCGGCGCGGTTTTCCGGCAGCAGTCGTCGGAATTCCTGGTGGGCAGGCATTTTCCTTTAGCGCAGCAGCCTGCCGCTTCACGAGTCATGCCCGTACTGCTGAAGCAGTCGAAGGGCTTGGCAAGCAGCAGAGCTGCGACGAGCAGCACGGTGCCACTGTAAACGCCACGGCGCATTCGTATCTTAAGAGTAGCAAACCTGCGGGCCGCCGGGAAGCAGGCGACTTGGAAGCGGCGCCGCGCAATTTTTGAGTCCGTCAAGGCGATTGGCTTCGCAGGCGGGGGCGGCGGAAACCGAAGGTTTGCGCCAACTTTATAAAGGCGCTCACCGGGCGCGGAACGTAGCTTGACTTACGGCTGACCAGTACAATCTTCGATACCAGGGGGCGCTCCCGCTGCCGAATCAAATGCAGCCCGCCGCGGCGCAGGTCGGCGTCCACAGACCAGAGCGGCAGCATGGAAATGCCCAGGCCCGTGCGGATCATGGCTTTGATCGCGTCCGCGTTGTCGAACCGCATGACGACGCGGGGGTGAAAATCCATCTCAATGAAGTAGCGATCGATCACGCTTTCCATTCGCGATCCCTTCTGGAAAAGCACAAACGGGTACTTGTGCAACTCAGCGAGGGCGCATCGGCGCGGCGCCTGGCGCAGATTGCTCACCAGCGCAAATTCAAAATCCCAAAACGCCTCCAGCGAGAAATTCGGCTCGGCTAACAATTCGGAAGAGACCACCAGCGCCAGGTCGAGCGACCCGGAGGTCAAGCTTCGCAGCAGAGCCGGAGTATGACCCGTCTCGACCAGCAGATCTACGTGAGAAAAGCTCCGCCGGAACTGCCGCAGCAGCAAGGGCAAAATATAGCTGCTCAGGGTCGGGCCTGAGCCGATGCGCACAACTCCCCGTTTCAGCCCCTTCCACTCTTCGAGCGCGGAAACGGCGGCTTCATACTGCGCCAGCAAGTCTTTAACGTAGGGCAGCAGAATTTCGCCCGCGGGCGTCAACTGCAAGCGGCGGCCTGCCTTTTCATAGAGCCGCTCGCCGAGCTCGGTTTCCAGGCACTTGAGCTGTTTGTGAACCGCCGCAGGACTCAAACCGACGCCGCGGGCGCTTTGCACAAGGCTTCCGCTCTCGGCGAGCATGGCCAGGCTCCGGAGACCCCGCAGCTCCATGGCCTCAAATTTACCAAAAGTAAATGAACTTTGAAAACAATTCGCTGCAACTCTAAGCCAATTCTCCTTATCATACGCATGTTAGGGGTTTTCACCGCGAGGTTGGCAATCGAAGTAAAACAGTGTCAGATGCCTGTATGGGGGTAAGAACTATCATGAATGCGAGATACAACCGCAGTACGAGCTGGATGACGGCGACGCTGGCGGCGGCGCTGCTTTTGGCGCTGGCATGTGTGCCAGCTCTTCGTTCACAGACATATACCGGATCCATCACCGGAATCGTGCGGGATGCGACCGGCGGCAGCGTTCCGGGCGCCCAAGTCTCTCTCATTAATATCAACACCAACGAGAAAAGGACGCAGACCACGAGCGCCGACGGGGCCTACACTTTTCCGCTGGTGCCGCCCGGGAACTACCGCCTCGAAGTCGAGCACACCGGGTTTCAGAAGTTCGTACGGCCTAATATCAGAATTGAGGTGCAGTCCCAGGTTGAGATCAATGCGACGCTGCAAGTAGGCGAAGTCACGCAGCAGGTTGAGGTGGCTGAAGTGACGCCCCTGTTGCAGCCGACTACGTCTTCGCTGGGTCAAGTGGTGGACACCCAAAAAATTCTGGATCTCCCGCTGGTCGGCCGCAATACCCTATCGCTGATCGGACTTACCGCCGGCGCGCAGCCGGTGGGACAGTTCGGCGGGATTCCGGCGCGCAGCAACGCCTATAACCAGGGCTTTTTCTCCACCTCGGGGAGCCAGGTTCTGACGAACGAAACGCTCATTGACGGCGTGCCTGCCAATGCCGCCGTGTTCAACGCCCCCGCCTACGTGCCCGTCGTCGACGACGTGCAGGAGTTCAAGGTCCAGACCAACAGCTTCTCAGCGGAGTTCGGACGGACCGGGGGCGGCGTGGTCAACATCGTGACCAAATCCGGCACAAATGAATGGCACGGAAGCCTCTATGAGTTTTTCCGGAATGACAAAATGGACGCTAACAACTGGTTTAACGACCGCGCCGGCCAACCCAAGCCGCACGAGACGTTCAACCAGTTCGGCGGCACCATCGGAGGTCCGGTTGACATCCCGGGCCTCTACAACGGAAAGGACAAGACATTCTGGTTCTTCAACTACGAAGGCCTGCGAGAGCGCCGGGGGTTGACTCAGATTTTCACGGTCCCTACGCCGCAGCAGCTAAATGGCGATTTTTCGCAAACGTTCAACAGCTCCGGGCAGCTCATCACGATCGCCAATCCGTTTACCACGCGCCCGGATCCGAACAATCCGGGAAAATTTTTGCGCGACCCCTTCGTGGGCAACGTCATTCCCCCAAGCCTCATCGATCCGGTGGCGGCCAAGGTCCGGAACTTCTGGCGGCCGCCGAACACCACAGGCACGATCTCGGGTGCTAACAATTTCATCGGCAACGGGAGCGCCCCGAATACACAGGACCAGATCACGGCCCGCGTCGACCATACGATCCACCAGGTCCACAAGCTCTTCGGACGCGTCTCCTGGAGCGACGTTTCCCGCGGCGCCGTGGACTTCTTCGGCAACGGAGCCGGCTGGGTGAACCCGGGAGGCGGCGGCGTTCCGCTCACCTTCAATGCGCGCAATGCTGCCTTGGACTACACTTACACCATCAACCCGACGCTCCTTCTGAACGTGCGCTACGGCTACGTCCGGCAGTTCGTCGGAAAAACCCCCGCACTGACCGGCTTGGATCTGACTACAATTGGTTTTCCTGCGTCCTTCAATCAGGCAGTTTTCCTCCGTGCCCTTCCGGCGTTCCAGCCCACGGGCTTCCGCGCCATTGCGCCGGCGACGGCGGACTTGATTCACCGCGCCGACAACACCCATTCGCTCGAAGGCAGCATGACCAAGGTGCTGAGCAAGCACACGTTGAAGTGGGGTGCTGATGCGCGCTACATTCCGATCGGGGAATTGCAGCCGAACGCCCCGCAGGGCGTGTTCAACTTTGACGGCCGGTTCACCAGCAGCAACCCGGCCAGCATTCTGTCGAATTCCGGCTCTCCGGTGGCGGCGTTTCTGCTGGGAGTGCCTTCCAGCGGTTCCATCGATTTCAATCCTGCGATTTCTATTTCCTACCGTTACCTGGGCGCTTATTTCCAAGACGATTACAAAGTCACATCCAAGCTCACGTTGAATCTGGGGTTGCGTTACGATCTGGAAACAGCGCGCGACGAGCGGTATAACCGCCTGAGCTGGTTCAACCCGAAGGCTGTAAGTCCCCTGGGACAAAAGGTCGGCATACCTGGCCTGCGGGGAGGCTTGATGTTCGCCGGGGTTGGAGGCAATCCCCGTCGGCAGGAAGACTTGGACCAAAACAACTTCGGGCCTAGAGTGGGCTTCGCTTACAGCATCACTCCCAAGACGGTGCTTCGCGGCGGCTACGGCATCTTCTATCTGCCCATGACCGGCGACGATACCGGCCAGGGTCTGGGCGGGACCGGTTTCTTCGCGACCACGCAATTCCTAAGCTCGACCGATGGCGGCATCACACCGGCTGACCGGCTCGCTAACCCGTTCCCGAATGGCCTCAACCAGCCCCCGGGGAGCACCCAGGGCCTGCTGACCTCTCTCGGCCAGGACATGACGACCGTGCTGCGGAACAATCGCGCGGCGTATGCCCAGGAGTGGAACTTCGACATTCAGAGAGAACTGCCGGGAAACGTCCTGGTGGACCTCGCCTATGCTGGAAACAAGAGTGATAAGCTGCCTGTAAACATTCAGCTCAATCAATTGCCCGATCAGTATCTCTCGCTCGGGTCCGGGCTGCTGGCGCAGGTTGCAAACCCCTTCGCGCCGTTCGTGCCTACCGGGACGCTAAGCCAGCCTACCGTGGCCGCGGGTCAACTGCTGCGTCCTTTCCCTCAATTCACCAACGTAACCGTGGACGCCCTGCATACCGGCTCGTCCATCTACCACTCCTTCCAGCTCAAGGTGGAGCGCCGTTTCAGCAAAGGCTTCAGCCTGCTGGGGGCATACACGGTCTCCAAAGCCATCACCAACGCCACTTCGCGCCTGGCTATCAATTTCGCGAACCCCGGCATTCAGGATTCCAACAATCTACGGGCGGAGCGCTCCCTGGCCAACTTCGATATTCCGCAGCGGCTGGTGTTAAGTTATATCTGGGAACTGCCATTCGGGCGCGGGAAGCATTTTCTCTCGAGCACCCCGGTGCTCAACAGGGTTTTGGGCGGCTGGCAGATCAACGGTATTACTACGTTCCAGAGCGGTCCCCCGCTGGGTCTGACCACTTCGGTGAACCAGACCAACTCCTTCGGCGGCGGGTCGCGGCCCAACAGCACGGGCAAGAGCGCCCACCTTGATGGAGCGGCTGTGAACCGGCTCAACGCATATTTCAACACGTCGGTTTTCACACAGCCGGCGCCGTTCACTTTCGGCAACGTATCCCGGACTCTGCCCGACGTCCGCGCCCCAGGAATCGTCAACTGGGATTTCTCCGCGGTTAAGAACACTCGCCTGCGCGAGCGCGCGAACCTTCAATTTCGCGCGGAATTTTTCAACTTCCTGAACGACACGAATTTCGGCTCGCCGGGGACCACGTTCGGCACCAGCTCCTTCGGGGTGATCAGCTCGGCTTCCGACGCTCGGGTCGTCCAGCTTGCCCTGAAATTCGTGTTCTGAGCCGACCGAGCCCGGACGCGTTACAGGGAAAGGGGCGTATGTTGCCGAATTTGAGCAAGACCGCAAATTCTGTGGCTCGCGCCTTCCGGCTGGCTTTGGTGCGGCCGGGCAGGCGCGGGTGCAGGCATTTTCTGCTTCCGATGGCCGCACTCTGCTTTTCCGCCGGAGCCCTCCTCCACTCTCAGCCGGCTGGAAAAGCAGAGGCAGCCACGGAGGTTTATGTCGTCCCTTTCTCCCATCTGGATTTTTTTTGGGGCGGCACTCGCGAAGAGTGTCTGGCGCGAGGCAATCGGATCATCGCCAAAGCCATCCAGATCGCAAACGAGCATCCGGAGTTCCGCTTTCTCATTGAGGATGAGGATTTCGTCGCGAATTACGCGGAAACCCATCCTGGGTCGCCCGAACTGGAGAGTCTCAAGGCGCTGGTCAAGCAGGGCCGCATTGAGATCGCGCCCAAGTGGGCCGCTATTTTTCAAAATCTTCCCGACGGAGAAATCCTTGCGCGGAATCTCGTTTATGGAAAACGCTACGCCCGAAACGTTTTTGGAGTAGATCCGCAAGTCGCGCATATGGGCGACATTCCGGGCTTCACGCCGCAATTCCCCCAAATGCTGGCCAAAACCGGCATTCCTTTCATGGTCATGACCCGCATGGGACCGGCCGACACGTCTCTGTTCTACTGGAAGGCGCCCGATGGATCGAAAACTCTGGTGTGGAGCGACCTTCGAGGCTACGGGTGGGGGTCCCATCTCGGCTTGCAAAACGAGCTGACTCCAGCCAGAAGAGCGCAAATCGAGAAAGAGCTGGCCCAGGTTCGCGCCACAACCTCCGGCCCTATTTTTATGACCTGGGGATCCGATCTTTGGGCGCCTGCGCCAAAGCTGGTGGAGAATGTAAACCTGCTGAACCAGGAAATTCCTTCGTCGCGCTTTCATCTGGCAACGCCAACGGAGTTTTTCCAGCGGGCGATCAAGACGCCAGGGCTGCCCGAATTGGCCGGCGAGATTCCTTCTTCCTGGCCCAATGTCGTTTCTTCGCTGCCCCACATGTGGCCGCTGGTCGCACCGGCGGCCCATACGCTGCTTGCCGCAGAGAAATTCGCCGCAATCAATTATGCACTCGGCTACGCCGGCTATCCACAGCGGGACTTCGAATTTCTCTGGCGCAAGCTCATTGAATCGACAGACCATAATCACGATGGCCAGGGCGGTGCGGCCGGCGACGAGCGGAAAATCGAATATTCGCGGATGTCCATCATGCACGGCGGAGAGATCCTTCGAGACATGCTGCGGAACATCGCCGAACGCGTGCAGATTCCGTTTCCCAAGAGCTTTCCGCTCGTCGTGTTCAATCCGCTGGGCTGGCAAAGGGACGACGTAGTGGACGCCCATGTGACCCTCTACGGCGATGTCGCTCCGCGCGACATCGAGGAGTATAAGAAGGCGATCCGCATCGTGGACGAGAAAGGCCAAGCCGTCCCGTTTCATATCGAGGAATACAGCGAGAACATTTCGCGGGCGCTACGCCTGGTTTTTCTGGCCCGCGGCGTTCCCTCGCTGGGATATAAGACGTACTATATCGAGCCGGCCCAGGCTCCCGAAAACCTTTCGCCCGCCGCGCAGGTCACCCTCGACGAGCAGAATGACATCAGAGAACCGCGGCGGCCGCTGGGATCCGATGTCATGGAAAACGAGTTCTACCGCGTGACCGTGGATAAAGCGACCGGCCGCGTGGCGCTGTTCGATAAGGACCTGAACCGCGAAGTTTCAAAAGGAATGGAAGTGGTCGCCGTCGAGGAGCGCGGCGGCAATTATGTCGCCGTCGAGCCGCCCAGCGGCCGCACGATCTACAACAGCATCGACAGGGTAAGCCTGATGGAGAACAACCCGGTTCGAACGGTTCTCCAAATCTCCGGGCGCATCGCGGATATCCCTATTGTCCAGCGCTGGAGCCTTTACAGGGGGGCCAAGCGGGTGGATCTGGAGAATACGATCGAATGGAAGGGCCCGCGTTACGTGCGCTTGCAGCAGGTGTTTCCGCTCGAAGAGGCGAACGCCGAAATTCACTACGGCGTCCCGTTCGGCGAAAACAATGCCGCGAACCTCATTCCTCACAGCGGCCCCCACATGCCAGACGAGCTAACCAGTGAGGAGTGGCTGGAGGCCCGGCATATCCAGGACTGGATTTTCGCCGGAAGCGGGCAGTGGGGCTTGACCATCGCCAGCAGCGATCAGCTTATGAAGCTGGGCGGAGGCGCGATCCGTTCGGAAATGCTGCGCGGCACGCGCTTCACCTCAGTCAGGGTCGTGCGCGGCAGCGAGGTGACTTCTCTGCATTACCCGCCGCCTGGTCTGTACCACTTTCGCTATTCGCTGTCCTCCGGGCACGGCGATTGGAAGACGCTGAAATCTTACCAGGCGGGAATGAATTTGACTCAGCCGCTCATCGCGGTCAGCGTGGTCGACGATATCTCGCGCAAATCCCTGCCTCCTACGCGCTCGTTTTGCTCGCTGGAAGGAGACAATCTGGTGATCAGCGCTTTGAAAAAATCGGACGCCGGACCGTCTTTGATTCTCCGGTTCTTCGAAATCCAGGGAAAACAGGCGGAAACTCCGGTCACGTTTCTCAATCGGAAACGCAGTTTTGAAGAAGTCAATCTCCTGGAAGAGAACCCTGGCAGGCAAGGCCAGGTCGCGCGGGTGGCGCCATATGAGATCAAGACGGTCAAGCTGCCATTGGAGAGGTAGACCCTGGGTGCCCGAGTCATAGAGCCGCATGGAAGCGCCGGTTCGTACAAGTGGCTGGTCCTCATCATCTTTTGGTGCATCTATTTTTTAAATCACGCAGACCGGCAGGCGCTGTTTTCGGTCTTTCCGCTGCTCAAATCGGAGCTGGGCCTGTCGGAAACGCAACTCGGCTTACTCGGTTCGTCATTTTTCTGGGTATTCGCGGTGCTGGTCCCGGTAGCCGGCAGCCTGGGAGATGCGCTCAGCCGCAAAAACTTGATCGTGCTGGCTCTGCTGCTGTGGAGTACGGCGACATTTTTATCAGGCTTGGTTGGCGGCTTCGCGCTGCTGCTTGGATTCCGGGCGCTTACCGGAACCGGCGAGGCATTCTATTACCCGGCCGCCAACTCGATGATCAGCGATTACCACGGGCAGCCGACGCGGGCGCTGGCTATGGGCGTCCATCAGACCAGCGTTTATTTGGGCATCATCGTAAGCGGAACTTTGGCCGGCTATATCGGCCAGAAGTATGGATGGCGCTGGGCCTTCCTCTCTTTCGGCGTGGCGGGAATTTTACTGGCTCTGGTTGCCTGGCGGCTGTTGCGGGAGCCCGGACGCGGCCAGTCGGACCTGGCCGAGATCCCTACAGCAGCCGTTGCGCCGCAACAGCTCCCGCTGTGGAACCGGATCGTGGAATCGTTTCACAGCCCAACGGCGCTCGTCTTCATGGCGGCCTTTATGGGCATGAAACTGGTGGACGCCGCTTATCTGACTTGGATGCCGACGCTGCTGTATCGCAAATTCAGCATGACCCTCGCCGGAGCGGGTTTTCACGCCACTTTCTGGCACCATGCTGGCGCTATGCTCGGAGTTCTGCTGGGCGGCCGGACGGCGGACCGGCTAGCCCTGCGAACCCGCGTGAGCCGGCCAGCGGTGCAGGTCGCTGGTTTGCTGCTCGGCGCTCCGTTCATTTTTCTTCTCGGCTGGTCGGATTCGATAGGGACCGTCTTGGCGTCGCTGGGCCTGTTCGGAGTCTTTCGCGGCCTGTACGATTCCAACTTGTTTGCTTCGCTCTACGAGGTCGTCCGGCCGGAAGCGCGGGCCACTGCCACAGGCATCATGATCGCCGTCGCGTTTCTCGGCGGCGGATGCTCGCCGCTTCTGATCGGGTGGCTCAGCGGACGTACGAACCTCGGCCTGGCGTTGGCCGGTACTTCTGCTTTTTACGTAGCTGCCGGACTGCTCATCTGGTTTGACTGCCGCCTTTGGTTCCACCGGGATGCGGCGCGGATGCGGGCGGCCGCTTTTGGCGTAGTGAAAAACGTGCAGCCGAAATTCACATGAAAATCATCGACCTGAAAGCCAGAACAGTCGCCGTGCCCATCGAGGCGCCGCTCCGGCATTCGACCGGAGTCCATCCCGGATACTTTCAGCGAACCATACTGCAACTCTTCACGGATGAGGGCATCGTGGGCCTGGGCGAAGTGGGCGGCGGCGATCAGCGGGGCGCCTTTGAAAAGCTGAAGCCGCGGATCGTGGGCGAAGATCCGTTCCATCTCGAGCGCATCAAGCAGCGCACTCTCCGGCAGATCTATTACATGTCCAACGCGCGGCTTTATGCGGCGATCGAGATCGCCTGCCTCGACATCCAAGGCAAAGCGACCGGCCGGCCGCTTTCGGACCTGATCGGCGGACGACTTCGCAGCCGCGTGCCCTTCAGCGCTTACCTGTTCTACCGCTACCGCGAGGGGGACGCCGGCGGCGAGACGACCCCTCGGGAAATGGCTCACTGGACGAAGCAATTGGTGAAGCAATACGGCTTTCGTTCCGCCAAGCTGAAGAGCGGCGTTCTGCCGCCCGACCATGATATCGCCGTCATGCGAGCGCTGCGGGACGCCTTCGGCCCGGAGTTCGGTCTGCGCATCGATCCCAACGGCATGTGGTCTCGCGGCACGGCTATCCACGTAGCCAAGCAACTCGAAGAATGCCGGCCGGAATATTTCGAGGATCCCGTTTGGGGCTTGGAAGGCATGGCCCGCGTCAAAGAGCGCACCGCATTGCCGCTGGCCACCAACATGTGCGTGGCGAATTTCGAGCATATCGCTCCGGCCGCCGCCATGAACGCAGTGGACGTGATCCTCAGCGACATTTACTACTGGGAGGGAATCCGCGGCGTCAGAGCGCTCTCGACTATTTGCGAGTGCTTCCGGTGGGGGCTTTCCATGCACAGCGGCAGTGAACTGGGAGTGACCCTGGCCGCCATGATCCACACCGCGGCCGCGCTGCCGAATCTGACCTACGACGTGGACGCCCACTATCACCATCTGCTCGATGATGTCATTGCGGGAGGAAAAATGAAGTACGAAGGCGGCTCGATCGCTGTTCCCGCCGGCCCCGGCCTCGGAGTGGAGCTCGATGAAGACCGCATGGCCCGCTACGAAGAGCTCTACGAGAAAAAAGGCGATTATTACGCCCGCTTCCACGAGGATACCCGCCGGCCGGAGTGGTTCCCCCTCAATCCCGGGTGGTGACGTCATGCGCGGTCGGAGAGGGCGATGAAATTGGAAGGGCGTGTGGCGATCGTGACTGGAGCGGGCGGCGGCATTGGACGCGCCATTGCAGCCGCTTTGGCGCGGGAAGGCGCAGCCGTGGTCATCAATGATTTGCCGTCAACCGGCTCCGCTGCGGAGGCGGCCGCGCAGATTAGAGCCGCGGGCGGCAAGGCGGCCGCTTATCCTGCCGACGTGAAGGATCTGTCTGCGCATGCCGGGCTCGTGGCTGCGGCGCTCGAACATTTCGGACGTCTGGACATCCTCGTCAACAACGCGGGCATCCAGTTTCGAGAGCCTTTTCTCAGCGCTACGCCAGAAGCCTGGGATGCCACATTCGCCGTAAATTTGAAGGGTCCTTATTTCTTAAGTCAGAAAGCGGCCGCCGCCATGATCCGGTCTGGCGGCGGCAGGATCATCAACATTGCCAGCGTCCACGATACGGTTCCTCTGCGCGACCGCTCGATCTACTCGATCACGAAAGGCGGTATGAAGCTGCTCACGCGTTCCCTCGCCTTTGAACTGGCCGAGCACCGCATCAACGTGAACGCCATTTCGCCCGGGGCGATTCACACCAATATGAATCGCCAGGTTTTCGCCGATCCCGCTCGTCTCGCCCGCACCCTCGAAAAGATTCCTTGTGGGCGCATCGGCGTTCCCGACGATCTGGCGGGGGCGGCCGTGTTTCTGGCGTCGGATGAATCCAGCTACATCACCGGCGCCACCATTTATGTAGACGGGGGATTGCTGCTGCACTAATTCAGGAGGTAATGGATGTCGTCTCCAAGTGAAACTTCAGCCGGGATGGAGCAGATTTGCGAAAGGTACCTGCGGCTTTACGCAGGCCTGCTCTATGACGTTCTGGAGCACCTGGGATATCCGAACCAGGTATTATCACATCATATTGCGCCGCTTACGCCGGAAATGAAGCTGGCCGCGCCGGCCTTCACCGTGAAGGGCGCTCCGACCTGCGAACGCGACGAATCGCGAAGGTACAAGCGGCTCAAAATGATTACTCACATGCAGCACCCGTGCATCGAGGTGCGCGATTGCGGCACGCCGTTTCACGTGGCTCTCTATGGGGAACTCAGCGCCACCACGGCCCGCGCCCATGGCGCGGTGGGCGCCGTAGTAGATGGCGGCACGCGAGACACCAGCAAGCTGATATCGATGGGTTTTCCGGTCTTCGCCAAGTACCGGACTCCCATTGAGGCTTTCGGGCGATGGGCGATGCTCGACTATCAGGTGCCCGTGCTGCTCGCGGGCGAACTTACCGATACGGTCCAGGTGAACCCGGGCGATTTCATTTTCGGAGATTACGATGGCGTTATCGTAGTTCCCAAGGACCTCACCACCCAAGTCCTGGTCGAGTGCGAAAGGGTCATGGGCATTGAAGACAATGCCCGCGTGGAATTTGAGCGCGGCGACGACCCCGTCGCTGTGTTCGAGCGTCACAAGCGCTTATAGAAGGTTCTCCGAATCGGAAGCGGACGAGACACGGCAACGCGGTTATGCCTTTCAAAGGTCTCGGCCTGGATCCACATTCGGCCGGAGCGTTCACGGCGCATTCCCCGGAACCCCAGGCGGGTTGTGCTGCGGCGGGTGCCCCGCGCGCGGGATTTCCTCTCGGGAGTTTGCTTTCTCCGAAGACCCACTCCCGCCCGCCGTTGCGGGAACAATCCGGCGGCTGAGCGGCAGCATTAGAGGCGTCAGCAGGAAAGGCGTTTTTTCGCTCCCGGCAGCCAGCCTGGGCCTGGCAGCCTGCCCGAGCGCGATACGATTCGTCCAAGGATCCACTTTCACCCGCGACCCCAGCGGCAGGGCCGCGACCTGATTCGGGTTCTCCGGCTCCAGCGGCGGTGCAGATTGCATCAGTTCGACCATCCTCACTACCTTGCCATTCTCGGCGAGCGGATCTCCAATCCTCGCCTGAAACAGATTGGGCATGCGTCCGGCGCAGGCTTCCACCTGCCGCAAAAACAAGCCGGCGCTCGCGATTTTCGGCTTGTAAGGGGAGCGATCCAGCAGTTCCAGAGCCTTGCGGTTGGCTTCGTCCCGTTCCCGCAGATCGCGCTGAAAGTGAAACTGCTGAAAGATTTCAGAGTCCTCAATGAGAATCCGGTCCGCGAAGGCATATCTCGTGCTGGTAGGATGTCCAAGCAGTATGTGTGCCAGTTCTGAGGCCAACACCATGGCCAGGCTCGCCTCATCCGGAAGCGAGTCAATCAAGCCCCGGCTTAGAACAATCGTGCGGCCGACGGTGAACGATTCAATCGGAGTGGTGAGCAGCACCCGGCAGCGAACCGGCGCATCCAATGCAGTTGTGTTGGAGACCAGCAAATTGTTCACTACAGTTTGGAGCACCGTATCCACGCCGCCAGTCGGGGCTAGCAGGTCGGCGCGCTCCATCCGCTCGATGATATTGGCTTCGGCTTGCGCTTCCCATTTTCGCCGGGTTTCCACCAGATAGGAATCGCGGCCCTCCGATTCATCCCGGGCCAGAGGAGCCTCCACGAGAATTCTGGTTCGTTCCTCCCTTTGAGAATCTGCATTCGGCTTGTATCCCCAGATTCTGACTTGCCCCCGGAAGCTCTCCGCCGCCGGCCGCCGGCCGGCCCGAGCGCTCCCGCCTGTTTCTTCGACATAGACGTACGCCGGCGCCCAGGCGCCCGTGCCGGTCTGCACACGCCAGCTATTTAGATGGAAATACGGACTCTTTTTCGATTTTGAAGTATAGGTGCCGCTGAAACGCACGATGTAGAAGTTCTGGTCCTCAACCCAAATGCGGCCCAGAAAACGTCCTGATCCGGCGCCTTGCCGCGGCAAAACATCGAATACCAGGCAGCGCAGATCCCCCTGAAATTCCCGCCGGATATAGTGAAATTCATAGGTGTCTTGATTAAAATCATCTCTGTCAGGCAGGGTCATCTGGGCGAAACCGCCGGGCAGAAAGCGCGTTCCGGCAGCGAACCGAGACCGCAAGCCAGCTCGGGCCGACGGCGGCGCAAACACGTCGAAGTCAACTCTTTCTTGCACGTTGATCTTGCCAATGAAGTAAACGTCATCAACAACCCGATTCGGGGCATCGGGACTCAGAAGCTGGATGTATGTCTCGGCGATCGGCTGCGTCCGCTCGAGCAGCCGGACGACCTCGGCTTCCCGCCGCACGATATTGTCAATCACTCGATCCACCGGCAGAGCGGCGCGTTGCCGTGGTTCGCTTTGACCGGCAGAGAGCAAGACCATCCCGCAAGCCGGAATGAGAAGGCGTAGATAGCGGGCCATAAGGAGGCGGAAATCTCGTCAGAACGCCAATTGAAAAACGATTCGTACCGTCGCGCGACAATCCGCCGGCTTGCCGCCGGCAGTGGCCGGGCGGAACAAGATCTTGCGGGCCGCATCGATTGCAGCATCATCCAAACCATATCCCAGCCCGCGAACGACTCGCAGCACCTCTACGCGTCCCGAGGCGGCGAAGAGCACATCCAAAATTACAGATCCCTCCACTCCCGCCAAGCGCGCCTCAGCCGTGTAAGCCGGCTTTGGCTTCGAAAGAATTTCGACCGGCGTTATGGCCGGCTGCGCTATCGGCGGCGCCTTCGGGCGCTCCGGATGCGGCTCACCGCCGTCAAAACCGCTCTCCAGGACGATGCGCCGCCCGGCCGGCGGAGCTTGCCTCGGGGCGCTCCGCTCAAAAGCTCCCATTTGCGCAGGCTGCGCCATATGCAAGGGCGCTCCGGGCACACCCTGAGGCATGTCAAACATTCCCAGGCTCGGGTCATTTTTTTCCCGGGTGATAGCGCTCGGACGCACAGATGCGGAGAAAACCTCTTCCTGGTTCGAAACAGGGCGATTGGCACTGGCCGGCAATCGCGGAGTCTCGATCGGTATGGCGAGCGCTCCGGCAAAAGGTCCGCCGAAGTCCTTCAACTCAATCCCGGAGGGCGGCGCCCCGGCCAGCGGCTTGACAAAGACCCTAGGCGGCCATGCCGGCATGTTTGCGAGCGGTAACGCCGCCCGGCGGCCCACTAGCGGCCGAGGTAGAACCAACGGCTTAAGGTTAGCCGGGGTGTGGAAAATCACCGGGACGACGGTCCGACTCCATCCCGCTTCCACATGCGGCATGGGAACCCGGGCAAGCGTTATGGCGGCCCAGATGCTGAAGGCATGCAGGCAGGCGCTCGCCAGCAGCGCAGACGCGGACCACTCCCCGCCGGTGCGAATCCCGCAAGAAAATATCCGCGAACCCGGCTCGAAATCACTGCGTCGCGAGCCCACGCAGTGCTTATCGTCAAGTCCGCATCAGAGCTTGAGGCAAGCCCCGAATTCCTTGTTTCCAGGGCCAAAGATCGGGGCTCAAGTTGGGTGCCCGGTGCCGCCGGAGTCACGCAGTCACGGTCTCTTCTTCTCGGCTTGCCGCCGTGGCGCCGGCCGGCTCCAAAGCGTGCTCAATGACTTCTTCAATGCGATGAACGTAGATCAGCTTCATATCGCCGATCTGTTCCGATTTCAAGTCTTCCTTCACGTTGATTTCGTTTTCCGCCGGTAGCAGGACTTCACGAATCGAAGCGGCTTTGGCGGCAAGCACCTTTTCCTTGATGCCGCCGACGGGCAGAACCAGCCCACTCAAGGTAATTTCCCCGGTCATGGCGACTCGGGGCCGCACCCGCCGGCCGGTCAGCCGCGACACCAGAGCGGTGACCATCGTGACGCCGGCGGAAGGTCCATCTTTCGGGATGGCTCCGGCGGGAACGTGGAGATGGATGTCGTTGTTCTTCATGAACTCCGGATCAATGTGCAAACCTTCCGCGTTCGCTCTCACCCAGCTCAGAGCGGCCTGCATCGATTCCTGCATAACCTGGCCGATGTGTCCGGTCATGATGAGACCTTTCGATCCGCCCCTTAAAATCCCCGCTTCGACAAACAGAACATCGCCTCCAGTCGGCGTCCACGCCAGGCCGACGGCGACTCCGGGGACCCGCGTGCGTTCGAAAATTTCATGTTCCGGACGCACTTTCGGCGGCCCCAGCATCTCCTCCACGACGGCCGGCGTCACTTTGGTGAGTGTCCCGGCGGGCAGCGAGCCTTCCGCGATCCGGCGCGCCTGTTTCCTGCAAATCGTCCCGATCTCCCGCTCCAGGTTTCGCACGCCGGCCTCGCGTGTATAGCCGCGAATAATGTGGCTGACGCCTTCTTCGGTGAACTCGATGCTTTCGCCCAGCTTGATTCCGTTCTCCTCCGCCTGGCGGGGGATCAGGTAGTTGAAAGCGATCCGGACCTTTTCGGTCTGCGTATAACCTTGCAGCTCGATCACCTGCATCCGGTCTCGGAGGGCATCCGGAATCGGATCCAGCATGTTGGCCGTGGTGATAAACAAAACCTTGGAAAGATCAAACGGCACGTCGAGATAATTGTCCCGAAATGTGTTGTTCTGCTCGGGATCCAGCGCCTCCAGAAGCGCAGACGCCGGATCTCCCCGAAAATCCCGCCCCACTTTGTCGATTTCATCAAGCATGAAAACCGGGTCATTGCTCTCGGCGCGGCGAATGCCTTGGATGATCTGCCCCGGCAGAGCTCCAATATAAGTTCGCCGATGGCCCCGAATTTCCGCCTCGTCATGCACGCCGCCCAACGATATACGCACGAATTTGCGTTCGAGTGCCCGCGCGATGGATTTGCCCAGTGAAGTCTTGCCCACGCCGGGAGGGCCGACGAAGCAGAGTATCGGGCCTTTGATAGACGGATTCAACTGGCGTACAGCCAGATAGTCCAAAATGCGGTCCTTTACCTTCTCAAGATCATAATGATCGGCGTCGAGGACTTCCTTCGCCTTGCGGACATCCACCTGGACGCCGGACGACTTGCTCCAGGGCAAAACGACCATCCAATCCAGATAGGTGCGCGTCACCGTGTAATCGGCCGCCGCGGGCGACATCCGCGAAAGGCGCTTCAATTCCCGCAGAGCTTCGTTTTTCACTTCCTCCGGCATACCGGCCGCCTCGATCTTCTGCCGAAGTTCTTCGATTTCCCTCTGCTGCTCGTCTCCTTCTCCCAGCTCTTTTTGAATCGCTTTCATCTGCTCGCGCAGGTAAAACTCCCTCTGCGTTTGCGAAAGCTGATCCTGCACCTGGGAGTAAATCTTGGAACGTAGCTGTTGTACTTCCAGCTCTTTGGCCAGTTTGCGCAGCACCAGCTCGAGGCGCTTGCGTGCGTCCAGTTCGTTCAGCACCTCCTGGCGCTCGGCGGTGGAGAGGGTCGGCAGGGAAGCCGCCATGAAATCCGCCAGCCGTCCGATCTCGCCGATGTTGGCGGCTATCGATTGCAAATCGTCGGAAAGAGAGGGAGAAAGCGCCACAATCTGCTGAAAGACACTGATCGCATTCTGCCGAAGCGCTTCCAATTCCGGCGTCATCTCGGGTTCCTGCTCGCGGATCGCTTCGATCTTCCCGCGCAGAAACGGCTCGAGGGCGGTGAATTCCAGCACCCTCATCCGCGAAACGCCCTCGCAAAAGATGAATAGGTTCTGGTTGGGCATGCGAATGACTTTGTGTATCACCGCGATTGTACCGATCGTATGCAGGTCTTGCGGCCCAGGCGCATCGACGCGAGGATCGAGCTGGGCGATCACCCCCAGGTGCTTGTTTTCGCCAAGCGACTGAACAAGCGCGATCGAGCTTTCGCGGCCGATGGTCAGCGGCAGCAGCGCATGAGGGAACAAGACCGTGTCGCGCACGGGCAGCAACGGAAGCTGACTGGGGTCCGCCGGGTCCCGTTCCTCGGCGGTTTTTGCTCTTAAGTCATTGGCCATATGCCTTTAGGATGCCATAGGAAACCTCTTTTGGGCGAAAAGCGGGCGGCTCCCTTTATGTTCCACTATGTTCCACCAAACGTTTCCCAGCGTCGTTCTCAGTACGGATCACCCCTGGCAGTCAACCGGGCGGGCCCGCCCGGCGGCCGCCCAATCTGTACAGACGCTAACCGACTTTACTTCACTTCATGGCACATTGACATGGGACCCAACTCCGGCGCGGATCGGAAGGCTACGCTCCCTGCGGATAACAACCGAGCACTTGAAATAAGTCCACCAATTCGCTCAAATGCTCCAGAGCACGCCGGCATCGCGGCTCCTGCACTGACCCGAAAAAATCGAGATAGAAGAGATATTCCCAAGGTTTTCCGCGCAAAGGGCGGGACTCGATCTTGGCCAGATTGATATCGCGCAAGGCGAACGCGCTGAGGCAGCGGAACAGGGCTCCGGGCATATTGCGGGTGGTAAAAACGATCGACGTTTTCCAACTCTTCACGCCGCTGCGCCTGGCAGGGGGCTTGCGCGCCAGCAGAAAAAAACGGGTAAAGTTCTGGCGATCGTCCTCGATCGAGCGTTTCACGATCTGAGCGCCGTAATATTCGGCAGCGGCGGCGGAGGCGATGGCCGCGGCTCCGTCGGGCGCCTCTTCCATGATCATCTTTACGCTCCCCGCCGTATCGTAATACGTTTCGCGTTTTATCTCAGGATGTTTCTCGAAGAAACGCAGGCACTGCCCCAGCGCCACCGGATGAGAGTAGGCGCGCTTGATGTCGCCAAACCGGGTCCCCGGGCGCGCAATCAGGTTGTGCACGATGCGGACTTTCGTTTCCGCCACAATCGGTAGCTTGAAATGAAGCAAGTGATCGTAGTTTTCGTGGACCGAGCCTGCCAGGGTATTCTCGATAGGCACAACCGCGTAATCGACTTCACGCGCGGCAAGCGCGCGAAAAACGTCTTCAAACCGGGGACGCGGGCTGAAGGCGAGATTGCATCCCAAAAGCTGAACGGCGGCTTCTTCGCTGAAGGCTCCGCGCTCCCCTTGAAACGCAACTCGACTGGCTCGGCTCATACGGGCTTGATTATACCTGCCCACGGCCCTTGCCGCGCCCGGGCGTCGAAGGCCTGCCGCTCGGCGGATCCACTTCTATGGCACACGCGCAATTTGTTCGATCAGGCCGGCCGCCAGCGCCACCCGCTCGGCCAGACGGCCGATCAACACGCTCTCCTGGGGCGCGTGCGCCCCTTCCCCAACAGCGCCCAGCCCGTCGAGAGTCGGGACGCCCAGCGCGGCGGTGAAATTCCCGTCCGAGCCGCCGCCCACTTGGGCCTCGCCGAGATTCAGTCCGAATTCGCGAGCGATGCGCCGCGCCCGCCGGTAAAGCGACACGACCGCCGGCGTGCGCTCGAAAGGCGGCCTGTTCAAACCTCCCTGGACGGTAATCCGGGTGCGGCGGTCCACCGGATCGAGCGCCTGAAATTTCTTTTCGAGACGCCGGGCATCCGCCATGCGCCATACGCGCACGTCGATCTTCGCCCAGGCTTCTTCAGCCACAATGTTCACCCGCGTGCCGCCGCCGATCACACCGGGATTCACCGTGATGCCGCGCCGCAGGTCCGTGAATCGCGCGATTTGCAGCAACTGCCGGGCAAGCTCTAAAGTTGCGCTGGCTCCTGCTTCAAAATCGAGCCCGGCATGAGCCGGCTTCCCCCGCACCCGAATTGTGTAATCGCCCACGCCCTTACGCGCGGTCTTCAGTTTCCCTTCCAAACCAAGAGCCGGTTCGAAGACAAGCGCGGCGGCGCTCCTGCGCGCCTCGCGCTCGGTCAGATTGCGCGACCAGATGCTGCCGATCTCTTCATCGGAAACCAACTGCATGACGAGTTTCCGCGCAACGGGCCGGTCAAGTTCCCGCAAGGCTTCCGCCGCAAAAATAACGATTGCAATTCCAGCCTTCATGTCAAAAACGCCCGGCCCCCACAGCCGGCCTTCGGCGATGCGAACCGGCATGCGCGCCAGCGTGCCCAGGGGGTAAACCGTGTCCATATGACCTAGCGCCAGAATTTGCTCGGTTTTTGACTTCCCCGGCAGCCGGAATTCCACCCGCAGGTGATTTCCGCACTTTTTCATTCGATGGATCTTGATCGCCGCAACCGGCGACAAAAAATCAGCCAGGAACTCGGCCAGGCGATCCACAGCGGCCTTGTTGTCACTGGGCGATTCGATCTCCGCGAGGCGGCGGATCAGGTCAATCTGCGCCGCGCGCCGGGATATGGCGTAAGAGAGAAGGTCGCGCACGGTCTGCTATAATAACGGTTTTTTGCGTGCTTACGGGCGTTATGCGGTGCGTGACCGGGCCCTAGCTCGCGCTCCTGCCGTTTATGCTCGACGTCAATCAGATTGCGCAGATTCTGCCCCACCGCTATCCGATGCTGATGGTGGACCGCATCGTCGAGATGGAGCCCGAGCGCATTGTGGGCATCAAAAATGTCACCGCCAACGAAGCTTTCTTTGCCGGGCATTTTCCAGGATTTCCGGTGATGCCGGGCGTGTTGATCGTGGAGGCTATGGCGCAAGTCGGCGGAGTGCTGCTGCTGAGCAAAATCCCCGACCGGGATGAAAAGCTGGTTCTGTTCGGATCGATCGAACAGGCCAAGTTCCGCCGGCCTGTGGTCCCCGGGGACCAGCTTCGCATCGAAATGCGGGTGCTCAAGCAGAAGGCCTCGGTATGCAAGATGAGCGGGCAGGCTACAGTGGATGGCGCCGTGGTCGCCGAAGCGGTTGTAATGTGCAAGCTGGCGGATAAAAACGAGGTTGAATCCGCCCGTACATCCGCTGCGGCAAATGCTCCCGCGGGATCTGCGTCGGGCGGCGGCGACGGTTTGCCTCATGGCGCAACCGGCGGCCCCTCTGACGATTAACCGCTGCCGATGCCCGTTCACCCTACCGCGGTAGTCCACCCCGGCGCGAAAATCGACACCTCGGCGGACATAGGCCCCTTCTGCATCATCGGTGAGGAAGTGGAGATTGGCCCTGGCACCCGCCTGATGGCGCACATCTATGTGGAGGGGCCTACCTGGATCGGGCAGGGCAATATCTTTTACCCTTACAGCACGATAGGCGTCGCATCCCAGGATTTGAAATACCAGGGCGAGCGGGCCGAAACGCGCATCGGAGATTACAACCGCATCCGCGAATTCGTCACCATCCATCGGGGCACCCGGGGCGGCGGAGCTCTCACATCCATCGCGAACTCCACCCTCATCATGGCCTACGCTCACGTCGCGCACGATTGCCGCGTGGGATCACACTGCATCTTGGCCAATGGCGTCACGCTGGGGGGGCACGTGACGATCGGGGACCACGCCGTGATCGGCGCTTTCAGCGGCGTGCACCAGTTTTGCCGCGTCGGGCAGCACGCAATGATTGCTGGTTATAGCGTCATCACCCGCGACGTGATGCCGTTTTCGCTCACGGGCGTCGAGCGGGAGGCCCGCCTCTTTGGCCCCAATAAAGAAGGGCTGAAACGCCGGGGCTTCGATTCCGCCGCCATCGACAGGCTGCACAAGGCCTTCCGCCTGCTCGGCAGCTCCAAACTCAACACGACCCAGGCCCTCGCACGCATCAGCACCGAAATCGAGCCGTGCGAGGAGATTCGCGAGCTGGTGGGTTTCGTTCAGTCCTCCGAGCGTGGTGTGATTAAATGAAACAGGCGTGCAGCGCTCTGCTCGCGAGGCCCGCGCCGTGGCAGCGGATCGGGCGCTGCTCGAAACGCAGCCGAAAAACCGGGCGCCAGGGCCCGGTCTGCGGCGCGCCTCTGCCGCTTCCATGAAATATGCTTTGATTGCCGGCAACGGCCGGTTCCCGCTCCTGGTGCTCGAGGCTGCTCGGGGAGCCGGTCGGGAGATGGTCGTCGTGGCGGTGAGGGAAGAAGCCGGGCCGGAGATGGAACATCTGAGCGCATCGCTCGGAACACGATGCCATTGGATTTCCGTGGGTCAGCTTGGCCGTCTGATTGAGATCCTCAAGGCGGAAAACGCCACTCACGCGGTAATGGCGGGGCAAATTCAGCATGCCAAAATTTTTTCTTCAATCCGGCCCGACTGGCGGCTGATGAAATTGCTTCTGTCTCTTCAGACCAAGAACACCGACGCCCTATTGGGGGCCATCGCCGGCGTTCTCGCCGAAGAAGGCATTGAGGTCGTGCACTCCACGGCCTTCTTGCAGCCCCTGCTGGCCCCGGAAGGCGCCATCACCCCACGAACCCCCGACGAGGAGGAGATGGCGGATGTCAACTACGGCCGTCGCGTCGCCCGCGCCCTGGCTGCCTTCGATATTGGCCAGAGTGTGGTTATTTGCGATCGCGCCTGCGTGGCGGTAGAGGCTATGGAGGGTACTGACGCCGTCATACGGCGCGCCGCTCGATACTCGAACGGCCGGCGCCTGACTGTGGTGAAAGTTTCCAAACCCAATCAGGATATGCGATTCGATGTTCCGGTCATCGGCCCTCGCACGATTGCCGCCATGCGGGAAGCCAACGCCACAGCCCTGGCGGTGGACGCGGGCCGCACGCTTTTGCTCGATCGCGAAGAGCTCTTGCGGCAGGCCACTGAGGCGCAGATCGCTATTATAGGATTTCCACCCTGACGGTCTATGATCTTCCCATCGCCTCCGCTTCGCGCAGAGTTTCCGAGGCTGGCGGCATGACAGGATCCAAAATCCGCGTGGCGGTGATTGGCGCAGGCGCATTCGGGCGCCACCATGCCCGCGTCCTGCACGAATTGCCGTCGGCTGAACTCGTGGCTGTCGCCGACATCAATCTGGCGCGCGCCCAATCCGTGGCCGCTCCTTTGGGTGCGCAGGCGGTCGCCGACCACCGGGAGTTGTTTGGGCGAATTGACGCCGCGACGCTCGCCGTCCCCACAATGCTCCACGCTGAGATCGGCGTCGATCTGCTGGCCCACGGAATCGATCTGCTGGTGGAGAAACCAATCGCCGCAGACCTTGCGTCCGCGGACCGGCTGCTCGCGGCGGCGGGGCAGCACTGCCGCATTCTTCAGGTGGGACACCTTGAGCGCTTCAATCCGGCAGTCGAAGCAGCCTCGGCGATGGCCCGGCTCCCGCTCTTCTTTGAGGTGCATCGGATGAGCGTGTTCACGCCCCGCAGCCTCGACGTCGATGTCGTCCTGGATCTGATGATCCATGATATCGACATCGTTTTGAGCCTGGTCGAGAGCAGGATCCTACAGATCCACGCGGTGGGCCTTCCGGTCCTTTCGGCTCAGGCCGATATCGCCCACGTACGGCTTCAGTTCGAGAACGGCTGCGTAGCCAACTTGACCGCCAGCCGCGTCTCCACCGAAAGAATACGAAAACTTCGGTTCTTCCAGCCTCGTCAATATATTTCAGTGGATTATTCCCGGCAGGACGGCGCCATTTTTTCGGTGGATACGGCGAATAGGATCGGTTTCCAACCTCTCGTGGTCGAGCGCGCGGAGCCCCTGGCCCGGGAAATGGCTGCGTTTGTGTCTGCGGTTCAGACGCGCACCGTCCCCCGTGTAACCGGCGACGATGGTCGAAACGCCCTTGCCGTTGCGATTAAAATAAGGGAAGAGATGGACGCGCACGCCCGAGTGGTGGCAGCGACGATCGCGGGGCAGCCAGTGTGATACAGGTGGAGCCAGAGCGGCTGGAACTGAGTCTTCTGGTCGAAACTTGGGATGAAAACCGTCAGGAGCGGAGCCGTCAGGCGGCTTTGGGGTCTCTGCTGGCCCACGCGCTGCTGGTGCTGGGATTGGTTTTTCTCCCCAGAATTGCGCCTCCGCCGAAAACGGAGCCAGCGCAGGAGCACCGGCAGCACATTACGCTTCTATATCCCCCTTTGCAAGAACTGACCCAGACAGAGCCCAACCGCGGGCCTCGCTCCAAGCTCTTTTTAGGGGAAGCCCAGCCGCCGCGGCCGCCCAAGCTCTTCATCCCCAGAAACATACCGCAGCCTGCGAACTTGCCAGGCAACCAGCAGAACAACCAGGCGCAATCCGATCTGGCCAAAGTGGCGCCTCCGCAACTAGTGCCCAAGCCGGAGCTCTCCGGAGCTGCACCCCTGCCGCAGATTTTACCGCCTTCCCCGCCGCCTCCCGCTCCGCCAAAACTGACCTTGGAAAATGCCACTTCGCCTCCCGGCGGCCGCCAAGGATCACCGCAGCCGGGAATTTTGGCCCAGCAACATGCTGGAAACATTATTGAAGGGGCGGTCAGGGATCTTTCACGCAGCGCCGGCCGGGGAGGAACTGTTGTTGGAGACGGGTACAGTCCCGGACTTCCCGATGGTACCGTCATTCCCTCCCCGGGCAATGCGGGCAGCAATTTGGAGTTACTCAGCGACCCGCTGGGAGTGGATTTCCGCCCCTATCTCACGCGGATCCTGGCGACGGTGCGTCGCAACTGGTACGCCGTGATTCCCGAAAGCGCCCGCCTGGGGATGGTGCGTGGCCGGGTGGCCATTCAGTTTATCATCGTTCGTCCCGGCATCGTCTCGAAGCTGGTCATCGCCGATGCCTCAGGGCACGAAGCGCTGGACCGCGCGGCTGTGGCTGGCATCAGCGCTTCCAATCCCTTCCCACCCCTTCCTCCGGAATTTCGGGGGAACGAGATCAAGCTCCAGTTTACTTTCCTGTACAACATCCCCGTTCACAACTAATGCCCTTCAGCCTGGAGAAGCCTCTCGGCTTCGATCGCGGCCATGCAGCCCATGCCGGCGGCGGTCACCGCCTGGCGGTAATGCCGGTCCTGGACATCGCCGGCGTGGAACACCCCATGCACGCTGGTGCGGGCTCCACCCTTAGAAACGATATAACCATCCGGATCGAGATCCAGTTGGCCCTGAAAGATTTTGGTATTCGGAACGTGACCGATGGCCAGGAACAACCCATCGATCTTTTGTTCCCACTCGCGGCCGTCTCTGACGTCGCGCAGCTTCACGCCGGTTACTTCGTTCTTGTTCACGTCATAGACTTCGTCGATCACGGTGTTGGTGAGCCACTTGATCTTTTCGTTTTTGCGCGCCCGATCCAGCATGATCTTGGACGCCCGAAACTGGTCGCGGCGGTGCGTGATGGTCACCTCACTGGCAAACTTGGTGAGAAAGGTCGCCTCTTCCATAGCCGAATCGCCGCCGCCCACGACCATCACAGGACGCCCCCGGAAGAAAAATCCGTCGCACGTGGCGCAGGAGCTCACGCCATGACCGATCAATTTCTGCTCGGAGGGCAGGCCCAGCCATCGGGCCGACGCGCCGGAAGCGATGATCAGCGTCCGGGTTTCGACGATTTCCTGGTTGTCAATCGTCAGCCGAAACGGCCGTTTGGACAAATCGGCCGCCGTCACCTCGCCGGGCCGGTATTCGGCGCCGAAGCGCTCGGCCTGCTTCTTGATATTCGCAACCAGTTCGGGACCCATGATGCCGTCGGGAAATCCCGGGAAGTTTTCCACCAAGGTGGTGAGGGAAAGTTGGCCCCCGGCTTCCAATCCTTCAATCACCAGCGGATTCAGATTAGCCCTCGCAGCGTAAACCGCGGCAGTATTGCCTGCGCAGCCCGAACCGATAATCACAACGTCACGCATAATTGAATCCCCGCTCCCCGGGCAAGCTTCTCATTCTATATGAGATGCAAGAAATTGCGGCGGACGCCGGAAGGCTACACTTTCACTCTGCGGCGCCCTCGACAGACTGCCGGCGGCGGCTCAGAGATCGCCGCGCTCGGTTCGTGCACGAGGAAGCACTCAAGCTTTGGCCCGCCTCGCCGTTTTCGGCTTGCTCGAAGCGAGCGATGCGGCAAACTCGGCCTCAGCCTGGAGCCAGTCTTCGAAAGCGTATCCGTGCTGGCCTCCCCGCGCGAGAAAGCGCTGATAGGCCATCTCGGCAATTTGCTGCTTTTGCTCTTCTGTCCAATCTCCCGGTTTCGTTACAGAAGCAGAACGCTTTCTCGGGGCTCGAGCTTTTGTGTCTCCCGTTTTCATGGCCGGAGGTTCGATTATACTATTCCCTTTTGCCGGCTGACACGGCCGTGGGACGGCTTCGATCTCAGTACGCGAAGCGGCAAGTCAAAACACAACGCCGATGGCCCGTGCCGGCCGCAGTGGAAAAGACACGGCTCAGGTCAAACAACGCGCTGCTGAAAACGGCCCCGGGAGCGCTTGCTCTTCTTGGCTTTGTGCTTTTTGATCTTTTTATTTTTCCGGGAGGCAACCGGCGTCACCTTGTAGTGGTAAGAGTTTTTAGCCGGCAAACACGCGCAGACGGCCAGCAGAACCAGAAACAGTCGAATCGCACGCATCAGCGCCATTGTAGCACCCCATCAGCCGGCGGACGCCCTGATATTATCCTAGATTGTCATTGGAAATTGTATTAGCTCCCCGGCCTCCTCGCCCAACGGCCCGCACCGGGCTTTGCAAGCCTCAGCGGGCGATTCCCAACCGCCGGTGAAGAGTTTTTCTGCCCGGCCGGGGGAGGAAATGTGCTTCAGTACGGAATCTTATCCGGCTTCCGCTTCCATTCCTCGAAGGCCTCCAGCGCTTGCTCGCGCATTAGCCGAATCATCGGAATTTTGCGCGCGGCAATGGGCAATTGGATCTGCTGATAAACGAACTCGTCGTCAAATCCGGCCTCGGCGGCATCCTTGCGGGTTCCCGCAAAATAGACTCGGACCAGGCGCGCCCAGTAAATCGCGCCGAGGCACATCGGACACGGCTCGCAACTAGCGTAAATTTCGCAGCCCGCAAGCTCGAAACTGCCCAGGATGCGGCACGCCTCGCGGATTGCGACCACTTCGGCGTGAGCCGTCGGATCGTTGAGTGAAGTTACGCGGTTCGTGCCTTCTGCAAGTATCTTGCCCTCCCGGACAACAACCGCGCCAAACGGCCCGCCCTGCCCGCTGCGCACGTTATCGATGGCGAGATCAATCGCCTTCCGCATAAAGGGATTCGTCATCTTTGGAGAACTCCAGCTCAAGCTCGCCCTGGAGCAACCGGCCAGCAAGCTGGGAACATTCACCAGCTTCTATGCTGCGGGCAACGGTGTGGCGCCGCCCAGGCCGCCTTGTTCCCATATCCTTGGCTCCTGGTTATCGACGCCTGGCCGCCTCTTGCCATCGAAAGCATACCATCAGGGAGAGTCCTCCAGTAACGGAACTGGCTCCCAGATCTCTAGCTGAACCCGAGAGAGACTCCTCGAAGATGGACGAGAGATACTGCTCCGTTTTGAAGCCGACGTGACGTTAATGGGCGGGCACGGAATCCGCCGGGAGCGCTGACGCGATTATGCCTCGAACGCGCTCCATCAACTCGCTCCGGCCCGATGCGTTCAAGCCGGTGGTGGAGACAGGCTGGTGAATAACGATCCTGGCGCGGCCGGGCCGGATCGCCGATCGCCCTTTCGGCATCACTTCGCGTGTGCCGATAATCGTGATCGGCACAATCGGAACCTGAGTCTCGATGGCCATGGTAAAAGGTCCCGGACGGAACGGCAGCAGCGCGCCGTCAGGGCTGCGGGTTCCTTCAGGAAAGACCAGCAGCGAAAGCCCCTGGCGGAGACGGTCCATTCCCGCCTCAAGAGCCTGCCGGCGCGAGTCGCGCCGCTCGCGATCCACAGGAATGAAGCCGCCAAGCTTCAACGCATAGCCGAGCACGGGGATCCGAAAAACGGCTGCCTTTGCCATGATGGCCACCCGCGGCAAGGAGCCGAAGAGCACTGGCGGGTCCACGTTGCTCACATGGTTCGCCACATAGATGCAGGGCCGGGGCAGCAGTTTTAAATCAGCCCCGCCAACCTCGATTTTGACGCCGGCAAGCCGCAACAGGAATCTCACGACGGCTTGGGCCACTGCATACATGGGGCGCACGTCTCCCAGGATCCACGTGATCGGGATCATTACCAGGAAGCCCGCCAGCGCCACCACCGCCGTGCACAGAAGAACAACAAAAGTCCGAATCATAGACCGCGTGTGCCATTGTGTTATAGTGCGCGTGGATGTGCAATTTTACAGGCAGAGGCTTCCCGGCTTTGGGCAAAGATGGGTCTCCCGGATACGCCCCTCACGGGCTGGAAAGCCAGAAAGCAGGCCGGCTATGAGGAAGCTTTCCCGCCGCGGGTTCGGACGGTTGCTGGCGGCATCGCCGCTTTTGACCGCGCGAGCTGCGCCCCAAACCTTTTCCCGCGAGGACGAGCTGCGCGCGGCCCGCCGGCGGCTCGCCGAAGGCGCGCAGAATATCGCGAAGGTCAGCTTGCCCATCACTGCCGAGCCTGCTTTCGTATTCCGGCCGTAACCTCAAACCATATGCTGCGCTGCTTCCGTTCCGCCCCGATTTGCGCCAGCAAGCCGGAAATATAGATTGTGCATGCCGCCGAAGTGCCAATGAGCGATGACATCCTCTACTCCACGATCGTCGAGCTGGCGGAGCTGCTGAAGACCCGCAAGATCTCCTCGGTCGAGCTGACCAAAGCGTATCTTGAGCGGCTGGGAAAGCTCGGCCCGCGCTACAACGCTCTGGCTGCGCTCACCCGAAAGATTGCCTTGCGCCAGGCCAAGGATGCCGACGATGATTTCAAACGGCAGCGCATTCGCAGCCCGCTGCAAGGCATCCCCTACGGCGCCAAGGACCTGCTGGCCACAAAAGGCATTCCCACGACCTGGGGAGCGGCGCCTTTCAAAAATCAGGTCTTCGATTATGACGCGACTGTGATCCGGAAGCTCGAAAGCTCCGGCGCTGTGCTCGCTGCAAAGCTGGCCATGGTGGAACTGGCGGGCGGGGGCGGTTATCGTTATCCCAGCGCGTCGCTTTTCGGTCCCGGAAAAAATCCCTGGAACCCTGATTACTGGTCCGGCGGTTCGTCGAGCGGTTCGGCCGCGGCTGTGGCCGCGGCGATGGTCCCCTTTGCTATCGGGTCGGAGACGTCGGGATCGATTATCACACCCGCCGCGTACTGCGGCGTTACCGGCCTGCGTCCGACCTATGGCCTTGTCAGCCGCCACGGCGCAATGGCCCTGTCCTGGACCTGCGATAAGCTCGGCCCCCTGTGCCGCTCCGCTGTGGATTGCGGCCTCGTGCTGCACGCAATCTCCGGACGCGACTGGCAGGACCCGTCCTCGAACGGGCAGCGCTTCTATTACCTGGAGGATTACGGCCGGCCTTTGAATGAACTGCGCATCGGCTACGCGCCGGCCGATTTTTATGAGCGGGCCGCCGAGCCGGCCAGGCCAGCGCTTCAAGCCGCGGTTGATGTATTCCGCGGCATAAGCCCCAAGCTGAGCGAAGTCTTGCTCCCTCCCCTGCCTTACGCCGATGTGATCAGCACGATCATCCAGAGCGAGGCCGCGGCTATTTTCGAGTCTCTGATCAAGAGCGACCGGCTGGACTTATTGCCTGACGAGTACCAGAAAGCAGGGCTTCGCGCCGCTCTGGATATTCCCGCCAGGGATTACCTCAACGCCATGCGCGTGCGCCGGGTGATGCAGGAAAATATCCGATTGCTGTTCCGGCAGGTGGACGTAATCCTTTCGGTGTCTCGCTCCGGCCCGGCTTCTGGGATCAACGAGCCGCTGGATCATCCGGGCCAGCCGCCCGCTCCTTCCACACCGCCGGGAAATGGCAGCCTGATCCAGGCTGGAAACCTGGCAGGTTTGCCTGCAATCTCGCTGCCCTGCGGCTTCAGCACAGGCACCAACCTCCCTATTGCCGTGCAGCTCGTGGGCAGGCCATTCGACGAGCTCACTCTGATAACGCTGGGCCGGGAGTTTCAGAGGCGAACCGACTGGCACCTGAAAAGGCCGCCGGTCGCCTGACGGACTCCGCAGCAGCTTGTCGTGGGCCGAAGCGATGGCGCTCAGTCTGGGGGAGTGCCTCCGGCCGGCACAGACCAAAAGTAAAGCTTGCAGCCATCCACATTGATCTGCTTGGAGGGTTTCCAATCGCCCATGTCGAAGCAATTGGAAACGATCCGGGCGCCTGGCTTCAGTTCGCGCAAGAGCTTGGGGCGCAGCGCGAGATTTACCGCAGGCAGCAGATAGAGAGTGACAACGGTAGCTTCGCGCAGGTCGCTCTCGAAGAAATCCTCCCGGCGGAATGTGACCAGATGAAGCACCCCCGCCCGCCGCGCATTCTCCCGCGCGCGTTGGATGCGCTCCTGGTTCAGCTCGATGCCGACGCCCCGGGCGCCGAAACTCCGTGCTGCGGCGATCACGATCCGCCCGTCGCCCGAGCCCAGGTCGTAGAGCACGTCTGTCCGGTTGACGTTGGCCAACCGCAACATTTTCATGATCACAGCCCCCGGCGTGGTTACATAGGGGGCGTTGATCATCACCTGGGGTGGGGGATTTTGTCCGAGGCAAGACAACGGCATGAGCGCCGCCCAGAGCGGGATGCTCCGTGCGGCGGTTTTCCAGCGTATGGCCGTTTTCCAAAAGGCGGCGGGCATTCGGCGATTATAGACGGGACCGGTCGCGGATGATTGGCGCATCAGATAGCGGCAAAACCCCGCGTCAACGGCAGCATAGTGTGGCCTTTGGTAAGCATCGTTTGAAACAATTGAATTCGGCCTACCCGGAAAGCCGCTTCCGAGAGCGCTAGATATAGCTCCCACCACCGCGTAAATTGCATGCCCTTCAGCCGCTCGATCTGAGCCCGGGCGGCTTGGAAGTTTTTTCTCCACTGCCGCAGCGTCAGGACGTAGTGTTCGCCAAGCGTATCCAGGTGCCGGATCTCCAGTCCGGCCTCCGCGGCATGCTGCAAGATTTCGGCCCCGGTCGGGAGGTAGCCGCCGGGAAAAACGGCGTTTGCGAAATCGCTGATCGGCGCGGGATGCTGCTGGCCGATGTTTTGAATCACGCACCGACCGCCCGGCCGCAGCGCCCCGGCAACGGCTTGGAAAAATTCTTTCAGATACGGTCTACCCACGTGCTCCAGCATGCCCACGGAGGCGATGGCGTCATAGGAACCGGTTATCTGGCGGTAATCCCGCAATTCGATCCGGCACCGGTCCGCCAGCCCAAGACGGGCCGCCCGGGCGTTCCCATAACCGTGTTGCCGGGGGCTCAGCGTAATGCCAACGCTGTGGACTCCGTACTTCTGCGCCGCATAGACGCACAAATAGCCCCATCCACAGCCGATATCGAGAAAGCGCTGGCCCGCCCGCAAGTCGAGTTTCCGACAGATTAAATCGCACTTGGCCTCCTGCGCCTGGCTCAACGGAATCCCTTCGGCCCTAAAGATCGCTCCCGAGTACAGCATCGTTTCGTCCAGCCACAAACTGAAGAAATCGTTTCCCAGGTCGTAATGGGCCATCACGTTTTCGCGAGCCCGCCGTATGGTGTTGGGCGAGAGGGACCGAGCCAGTTTCGAGACCAGGCGAGGAGTTTTCCAGGCCAGATAGCTCTTGAGGACCGCGCAAAGCGTCCCCACCAGATCGCCCTGAATCTCGATTTCTCCCTGCGCATAACCTCTTGCAAATCCGAGAGATGGCTCGCGCCTGATCTCGGCGAAAGCACGGCGTGTCTTGATCAGCACGCGGCCGATTGCATCACGGGCCGACGCGAGCAGCTCTCCGTTCCACAATTCCACTTGTATGGGCGGAGCATCGGAAGCAAAGCGGAGCGGCAGCATCTTAAAGCCTCCTGCACGTGGGAAATACCTTTCTCCGTCTGATTTCAGCGTAGCGCCTGTGCCAAATGATAATCCGACAGGCGCCGATCGCAAAGTGTTTTTGCCGACAGGTTGCCGGCCGCTTTCGATACAATAACGATGGAGACTGCGTGCCCGACCCACAACAGAAACCCGAGTCGTTTGAGAGTGCTCTCGAGCAGCTAGAGAAGATAGTCAAAAAACTCGAGAACGGCGACCTGCCCCTCGAAAAATCTCTCGAGCTGTTTGAAAGGGGCATGGAATTGAGCGAGAACTGCCGCAAACAGCTCAGCGCCGCCGAAACACGGGTCGAGATGCTGCTCAAAAAGCAAGGCAAAGTGGAGACTGTGCCCTTCCAGCTTGAAAATGGCGAGGGCGGCGAGCGTTAGCACCGGCTGCGGCGCCTTCCCGCAACCGCAGGCTCGTTTTCCCGGCGGCAGGCCGGGCCGACTTTCGGAGAATTCTACGGCCATTCCAGACTGCTAGGAAATTTGTGACCGTGCCCGCGCTTATACAAAAGCATCTTAACCGGCAGCAACGCCGCATCGAGGAGGCCCTCGAACGTCTGACTCCCGCGGAAACCGAATACCCCGTTTCGATCCACAAGGCGATGCGCTACAGCCTGTTTGCGGGCGGCAAGCGCATCCGGCCTATCCTCTGCCTGGAAGCCGCCGCAGCCGTTTCTGATTCGACGCCAGGCATTGAGACAGCCGCTTCGGCGCTGGAGATGATCCACACCTATTCGTTGATTCATGACGATTTGCCGGCCCTAGATAATGACGACTACCGGCGTGGACGCCCGAGCTGCCACAAGGCTTTTGGAGAAGCCATTGCGATTCTTGCCGGCGATGCTCTGCTCACCCGGGCTTTCCAGATCGTCGCCGAGATGGAAACAGTTTCCGCCGAACGATGCGTCCGCATTGCCGGCGAACTGGCGCGCGCCGCTGGAACCGTGGACGGGATGATCGGCGGCCAGGTCGCGGATCTGGAGGCCGAAGGCAAGCCGGTGGAGGAAGCTCATCTCCACTACATCCACCGCGCCAAGACCGCAGCCCTGATCCGCGCCGCTGTACGGGTAGGCGGCATCTATGCCGGCGCCAGCGACGCTCAGCTTGATGCTCTGAGCTGCTTTGGCGCGCAGATTGGCCTGGCGTTTCAAATTGTCGATGACGTGCTGGATGTGGTCGCCTCCACAGAAGGTCTGGGCAAAACGGCAGGGAAAGACGCCCGGCAGCAGAAGGCGACCTTTCCGGCCCTCTACGGCATAGAGCGCTCGCGCGCGATGGCCTTCGAGGCGCAGCAAACGGCAGTGAACGCCCTGGCCCTGTTCGGCGAGCGTGCGGATGGGCTGCGCGGCCTGGCCCGGCTCATTGTCGAGCGGAGTGCATGAAGCAGAAGGTCCGCCTCGACCGTCTGCTGGTGGAGCGCGGCCTGGCGGAATCCCGAGAGAAAGCACAAGCCTTGATTCTTGCCGGCCAAGTGATGGTTGCGGGGCAAAAGGCCGCGAAGCCGGGTGCGCTAGTGAACGGAGATGCGGCGCTGAGGATCCTCGAAGGCGGTGCCCTGAAGTACGCCAGCAGGGCCGGGTTGAAGCTGGAGGCCGCTCTCGATCACTTTTCCATCGACGTTCAGGGCAAGACCTGCCTGGACATTGGCTCCTCCACGGGCGGCTTCACGGATTGCCTGCTCCAGCGCGGAGCCAGACGGGTATATGCGGTTGATGTGGGTAAGGGGCAGCTTGCCTGGAAGCTCCGGCAGGACCCGCGCGTGGTGATCCGCGAGGGCATAAACGCACGCTGTTTGCCATGGGAGGCCGTCGGGGAACTGGTGGATCTGGTAACCTGTGATGTCAGCTTTATTTCTGTAACGTTGATTTTGCCGGCGATCCGGCAGTTTTTGCGGCCGGGGAGCCGCATGATCGTCCTGGCCAAGCCGCAGTTCGAGGCGGGCCGCGAACAGGTCGGAAAGGGCGGCATTGTGCGGGACCCGGCGATTCAGGCCGAGGTCGTTGAAAAGGTGCGCCGGGCCGTGCGGGATTTGGGATTTCAGAAAGTCGAGTGGCTGGAAAGCCCGATAACGGGAGCGGAGGGAAATCGGGAGTTTCTAGTATACGGATGGCAATTCAGCCAGCAGTTCCATTCCGGCGAATAGGCATCATCTCGAAGCCGCGCCGCCCCGACATCCGGGAAATCGCCCCGGCGTTGATGCAATGGATTGAGGCGCGCCATCTTACCTATGGATACGACCTGGAGACGGCCCAGGCCATCGGCGCCGGCGGCGGCGTGACGCGCGAAGAGCTGGCGGCGACCGTAGACCTGCTCGTGGTGCTTGGCGGCGACGGAACCTTGCTTTCCGCCGCCAGGGCGGCCGGGTCTCGTGAAATTCCGTTGCTCGCCGTCAATTTGGGCGGACTGGGATTTTTGATGACCACCAGCCCGCATGAGCTCTACTCGGTGCTGGATTGCGTGCTTGCCGGCCAGTTTCATATCCAGTGCCGCGCGATGGTGCATGGCGAATTAGTGAGGGACGCGGACGTGATCGGCTCTTATGACGCGCTGAACGATGTGGTGGTGAACAAAGCCGCCATGGCGCGCGTCATCGACATGGACGCCTATGTCGATAAGGAGTTCGTATGCAGCTATCGGGCCGACGGACTGATCATTTCTACGCCCACCGGCTCGACTGCGTATTCGCTTTCCGCCGGAGGACCGGTGATTTTCCCCTCCGTACGCGCTCTGTGCGTTACTCCGATTTGCCCGCACACGCTGACCAACCGCCCGCTGGTGCTTCCCGAGACCGCGCAGATCGAGGTCGTGGTGAAAGGCGCCGACGACGCATCCTATCTCACCATCGACGGCCAGGTCGGCGTCGCCTTGCGCAGCCAGGACCGCGTGCGCTGCTCGGAATCCAAGCACCGCGTCCATCTGATCGAGCCGCAGCGCCTGCGCTTCTTTGAAGTGCTTCGAAGCAAGATGAAGTGGGGAGAAACATGAAAACGCTCGCGCTGTTGTTAATGGCTGCGGGATTTTTGCAGGGGCAATGGGTTCCCCTGTTCAACGGCAAAGACCTTAGCGGCTGGAAGCCAACTCATAACGCCGTCTGGAAGGCGGAAAACGGAATTCTCACCGGCCACTGGGGAGCCCGCGAGCATGGCGGCGGCTGGCTGCTTACCGAGCGGGACTTTTCGGATTTCATTTTGCGCGTCGAATTTCGGGGAGATCCCAAACAGACCAACAGCGGCGTTGCCATCCGCGACCCGCTTCACGGCGCTCAAAACCCGACCTACTCCGGCTATGAAATCCAGATTCACGACGACCCGCAGGTCCCCTGGCCGACGGGCAGCATTTTTGGCGAGCTCAGAGCCAAATATCGGCCTTTGAAAGATGAAGGGTGGAATACGTTCGAGATCACCGCGCGCGGGCCGCTGATTTCCGTGATTCTAAACGGCGAAAAAATCGTTGAGAAAGACAATGCCACACGGTCACTGCGGGGAGCCATCGGGGTCCAATCCCACGACCGGGATCAAACCATTTACTTCCGCAGCATTCGAATTCTGGAACTGAAGTAGGCTCGCAAATCCACGCCAGCGCCGTCGCAGCCTGGACTTTGTTCCAGGCTCCTGCCTGCCCAATCGGGTGATGTGTCTGCGCCTCAAATTCCACATACTGGATGCAGGAGGAAGCATGGAAGACACACCAGTGGCGCTTTCTAACAACTTGGCTGAGGCCGTGGAACGGGCCAGCCGCTGTGTGGCGGACGTGAACGCCAGGCGGCACTCTTCCTCTAGCGGCGTGCACTGGAAGCAGGGCGTGATAGTCACCGCTGACCATTGGCGGGGCTGGTGCCGCCCTTGAAGATGATTGTGTCACCCCGGGCCGGCAACAATGCGCAAGGCTTCGGTGACGTAATAATCCTTCTCGATGACAGCCGGACGCAGTCCGGTTTCGATTCCCGTTGCCGGAGACAGAAGCGGCCGGTTGCCGCTAGGCCCTCGCCGTCGCCAGGTTGGCGCTGAGCTCGAACAAGAGTTCCGCTCCATCGGTGTAGCGTTCGCGCACCGGCTCGCTGTCGCTCAAGATGGCGTCAACAACGCGCTTGCGTTCCTGTTCATCCATGGCTTTGCCGGCGGAACTCATGCCGACAATCGCCATCGCGTTCCCCCGCAGGAGCCATGTGTCGGCTTCGAACCGCATAATCCGCGATATCGTCCTTGACCGGACTTCGTCGAAGCCGGCATCCCGGAGCAGCGCCTCAAGCGCGGTCGCGTCTCCGAAGCTGTGACGCTGATCCTCGATAGCGCCGAGGTGGCGCTCGGCAATGCGGCGCAGCTCCCGAAAGAACGGAATCTCATCATCAGAGCGCCAGGTGGAGACCGCCAGCCTGCCGCCTGGCTTCAGCGCCCGCCGCATCTGCGCCGCCGCCGCGGGCTTGTCAGGAAAAAATTGCAGTCCCTGCTGGCAGACGGCGACGCTGAACTGCTCTCCATCGTTCAAGGGCAGATCAGCAGCGTTCCCCTGGCGCCAGTCGATGGCCGGGGCCGCTTTTCGCGCGACGTCGAGCATGTCCGGACTGACATCGACGCCGACGATGTATGCCGCGTCGCCGAGCCGCTCCCTTGCGACGCGCGCCACTATTCCTGTTCCGCACGCGACGTCGAGGACGCGATCCCCGGCCATGAGGTTAAGGCCGTCGAGAGTTAATTCGGCCCAGGGACGAAAGAGAGCGCGTACGAGCCGTTGCTCGTACATCTCCGGGAAGGTTGGCTGATTCATGGCGTAACTGGGCAGACTCATGATTCCTCCGGATGACCCGATTCTTACTACAATGGCAGTCTATTGCACTAAATCGGGCGTCCTCAACATCATGGGGGCCGGCAAGAAGGCCTGAGACATCGGAAACTGCTACCGTGATGGCACGAGCCCGGATACATGCGCTCGCCGGGATTGAGCGCTCGGGTAAATTTTTACCGATTTTGTACCACGGCCCTGCTTTTGGTGCTTTTGACGCCTTCAGCGGCTTCACAGAATCAATAAGTTACGGAACTTAAAGATCCTGTCGAGGTCGTAGTTTGAATCCCGTCCGGTCGCTATGGCCCGCGCGCCGGTTTCTTTTCCGATAAGCGGAATTCAGGAGCGCCCGAAAGATTGCAATGCTACTTCCGAGCTCCGCAAGTGAGGTTCAACGGCCCTGGTCTTTTGGTGTCGCCAGGTAGCCCACGATCCGGTCCTTCTGTACCTGGTTGACGACGATTTCGTAGGGAATCTTCGCCTTGGCTACATAAAACTGAACCGGCTCGTTGATGGTGCGGTCCTTCTTCTCGGTCAGCTTGTCGTCAGCGATTACGTCCAGCGTATAGCGATTCCGTTTCGTGTCGGTGCTGCGCAACTTTACCGAGATCGTCCCGATACGCTGCGGCTGCTTGCTCTTTTGGATATTGAACTCGAAATAGTTGCGCTCGCCGAGGCGCTTCAGGGCAGCCAGTTCCTGGGCGTTGGTTGCCACCAGTCCGCTTTGCACGCCCAAATCGCCGCGAACCGATTTCAGCTCGGCAATGGTTCGCTGCAATTCCGCCTTGGTCGAGGAAACGTCGGTTTTCACTCCCGAAACCTCGCCGCTCAGAGCGCCAACCTTGGATTCGGTCGTGGATGCCACGGTTTTGAGTTGCTCCACTTCGCCGCCCACCTTCGCAACTTCAGCTTTCTGCTCGGCGGCGAGACGTTCGGCGATCTGCTGGGTCTTGGAGAGAACCTCTGTCTGGACCTGCTTGGTGGCCTGGCTGATCTGGCCGCGAGTCGATGAGACTTCGCCTTTCAGAGCCATTAGCCCCTGCTCCGCCTCTTTGTAAGTCCGCGAGACAGAACCTTCGAGCTTTGCAATCTGCTCATCATGGGCCTGAATCTTCTGGTTTGCTTGCGCCAGACTCTGGCGCGCGGACGCCAGTTGGGTGAACAGATAGATGTTTGCGCCGGCAAGAGCGGCCACCGCAATGATCACGAACAGGCTGAACCATTTCGGCCGCGGCTCTGAGATTGGCTCCGGCCTCCATGCTGGTCCCGCGTCTCCGCCAAAATTTCCTGACGATCCGGGGCTGATACTCACGGCATCTCTCCTAAGAGCAAATTTTTAAGCATTATACACTAAACACCGCATCAGCCCGGTCCCGGGTGGGGCTATCTCCGCGTCAGATAAGGAGGAAATCAAGTTTCGGCCGGGGCAAATCGGGAGGGCCTAACGAAGGGCGTTTTGGGGACTGGCAGGCCGCAGGCGGCGGAGAGCCTCCAGCGCCGGCGCGGGCAAGGTCACCTGCCCGAGCTCAATCTGGGGCTTGGCCGCTCCATGGAAATCGGATCCTCCGGTTACGGCCAGGCCCAACTTGGCCGCAATCGCCTGGTAGACGGCCTGCTGTTCGGGGCCATGATCGCTGTGATAGGCCTCTATGGCATCGATCGCTTTCCCCGCCATCTCGCGAAAGGCGGCCTCCGCAGACATCCCGCTGCGTGTCAACATGCGAGCGGGGTGTGCCCAGGAAACCAGCCCCCCGGCTTCATGGATCCAGTGGATCACATCTTCGAGAGCCACTTCGCGGCGCTCGACGTACCCGGGCGCGCTCTCGTCCAGGTAGCGGTCAAAGGCCTCCTTGATGCTTCCGGCGTAGCCTTTCTGGACGAGAAGCTGCGCGAAATGCGGCCGGCCGGTCTGCGACCGCCCCAACCTTTCCGCTTCCTCCAGATCTATTGGGATATGCAGATCCCTCAGCCGGGCAGCGAGCCGGCGGTTTCGATCTTTACGCGCTTTTTGCAAGGAATCCAGACGCTCGCAAAAAGCTTTTCCGGGCGGCTGGTGAAAAAAATAGCCCAGGATATGAATCGTCTGCCCGTGGAATTTCGTGCTCAACTCGACTCCGCAAATCAGTTCCAGACCGTGTTCCCGGGCGTAGGAAGCGCCCTCTTTGTAGCCCTCAAGCGTGTCGTGGTCGGTGATGGCCAAAGTCCGCAAGCCTTTGACGCGGGCAAGATCGATCAATTCCACAGCAGAGAGGGTTCCGTCCGACTTGTCGGTATGTGAGTGGAGATCGATCATGGCGGCCCCGCCTATTGGAAGTAGGAGTTCCTAGAATAAACGATCGGCGGCTGTTTCCGCGCTGGTCCGTTTATGTATGCGGGGCCGGCGGTCCCCTTTCCCGGCCCAGCAGCGGCGGGCAAGCGCCTCGATCGAAGGCGAAAATTGGGATTGGGATCAGTTGTCCACAGCGGTCCCGCGCGGCTGCACACCCGATTGCGCAAAAGGAAGCGTCGAGGCCGGGTAGCTCCTTATAAGGCCGAGCGCTTCGAGCTTGGCCCAGATTTTATCTGCGCTCTGTTCGGGCGTCTCCAGGTGGGTGTCAATGATAACTTCCGGATGAAGCGGTTCTTCGTAAGGATCCGAAATCCCGGTAAACTCCTTAATTTCCCCGGCCAAGGCTTTCTTGTACAAACCCTTAACGTCTCGCTCCACCAGCTTGTCCAGCGGGCACCGGGCGAAAACCTCGATGAAATGTTGCACCTGGGATCGGACGAAATCCCTGGTCTCACGGTAAGGAGAAATCGCGGCGGCGATGGCGATTACGCCGTTGCGCGACAGCAACTGGCAGACAAACCCGATCCGCTTAATGTTGGTGTCCCGGTCCTCCTTACTGAAGCCCAAGCCCTTCGAGAGGTTCGTCCGGACGACATCGCCGTCCAGCACTTCCACTCGCGCGCCGAGGTGGCGCAGGCGGCGCTCCAGAATTCCGGCAACCGTGCTCTTGCCGGCGCCGGACAGGCCTGTGAACCAGATCGTAAAACCCTCGTGATGAAATTTAGATTGCACTGAGAATATCCTCCAGGAGCACATCAACCTCGCGCTGCGCCTTCCCCTGAGCCGAAAAATGGATGCCGCATTCCTTGCGCGCGTCAGTCTCCCACCACCACCTCCCAGCGCGCGTGTCTTCCCCAGGCCGGGTGGCGCGCGTGCATGGCTCGCAGCCGATACTCGTATAGCCTTGGGAGTAAAGTTTATGCCGGGGCACCTGGTGTTCGCGCGTATAATCCTCTACCTGGGCGGCCGTCCAGTCGGCCAGCGGATTCAGTTTTACAATTCCCCCGTGCGCTGCATCGACCTCCACCTTTCGCACTCCAGCCCGGCTTTCGCTCTGCCCTTTCCGGATTCCAGTGACCCAGGCGCTGAGCGTTCTTAGCTTCCGATCGAGGGGCCTGACCTTGCGGATCTCGCAACAAAGCATTCGCTGCGGCACGCCTTCGTAAAAGAGGTTCGGCCCATGCCGGCCGACCATTGCCTCCAGTTCCCGGAAGTCTGGAAAAACGATTTCCACACGCAGGCCGTAACGCTGGCGGACCTCCGCCATTAGATCGTAAGTCTGTTGGGGCAGCCTTCCCGTGTCGATCGTGAACACCCGCACGGCCGGGTTGAGCCGTACGGCCATATCCAGGATCACCATACCCTCGGCCTGGAAGCTTGTGCAGACCGCCAGCCGGTCGCCGAACGTCTCCATGCCCCAGGCAAGTACATCCGTAGGCGTGGCGTTTTCAAGGCGCGACAGGTCTGCTGTAGCAATCACGCGCGGGCTCCTGCCTCGATCAGAATGCGGGCCACTTCCGGACGGGAAAACTCGGGCGGCAGCGTTTGCCCCTCGCTCAGCATCTTGCGCACTGCTGTGCCGCTCAAAGACACGTGGTGTTCCGGCCCGTGCGGGCACGTTTTGGGCGAAGTCATCCCGCCGCACTTGCGGCAATAGTGAACTGTATCGAAGAAAATCGGCTCGACGCCCAGCTCCCCGGGCTTGAACTCCGAGAAAATCCGCTGCGCATCGAACGGCCCGTAAAATTTTCCGACGCCCGCGTGGTCGCGGCCGATGACCAGGTGAGTGATTCCATAATTGCGCCGGACCTGCGCGTGAAAAATGGCTTCGCGCGGCCCCGCATAGCGCATCCAGGCCGGGAAACCGGCGATGAAAGTGTGCTGGGGAGAGTAATAGTTTTCAACCAGCGCCCGGTAGCAGGCAAGCCGTACTTCGGCCGGAATATCATCTGCCTTGGTTTCCCCAAGCAAAGGATGAATCACCAGGCCGTCGGCCGTCTCAAGCGCCACCTTGCTTACAAACTCGTGAGCGCGATGGATCGGATTCCGTGTCTGGAAGCCCACAACCTTCTTCCAGCCGCGTTGTTCGATCAGCGCCCGCACTTCGCGCGGTGCAAAAGGCAGTCCTCCCGGCAATTGCAGCTTCCAACCGGGAAACAGTTCGACCGGACCCGCAATGCTGAACTCCCCAGCGCTATGCAACCACGCTACGCCGGGATGAGATGTATCCTCGGTCCGAAAGACGTGTCGCGCGTAATGACCCTTGTCCAATGGAAAAATTTCCTGGATTTGAATTACGCCGGCGGGGTGGCTGCCGTCCAAAATCACTACACGGTCCGCTTTCTCCAGCGCCCGCGCCTGTTCGGCGCTGAGAGGAAAGATGATCGGGATACTCCATGGCTCGCCGCTCGGAAGATGCATCGTCTCGGCGACCTCGCGCACCTCCCGAGCCGTCAGAAACCGGGAAACCGGCCTATAGCCGCCTTCCCCCAAGAGAAACAGATCGCTCAGTTGCTTAAAAGTTCCGGGGAGAACCGGGCTTCCCGGCGCAAAAGATTCCCCAACAGTGGAGTTCAAAGGTGTCAGCAATGGTCGTAATCCCTATAGAGATGTAGTTGTTTAGCTTACCACAAAGATGAGATGACTCACAACGGCAACCGGATTCGCAATATTCTCCAGCGCGAGACGCCGACAGGAGCTATTTCGATTCTACACGGACCTTCCGCCCCTTCAGCTTTGGCAGCACTTCGACATTTAGCACCCGGCCTACGATGTTCACTTTGCTGGCGGCCCGGCACTCATTGCCCCGGCTGGCGGGGGTTGGCCCCCAGAATATGCATAAACAGTGCCCGGCAGGCCAATAGGCCACAGTACCTCTGTCGACGACATCTTGCGCGTCCTTTTCCTGCGGCGCTTTCACGGGAATTTCAAAATAGAACTCCGCGCCCCAATAATTGCCCGTTGACTCCAACGGCAGAGCGGCAAGAATGCTTCGCGCAGTCTGCGATTGATTCCACTCGGAACGCACTTCCAGATCGCCAATCTTAAAAGTCACCATAGATGTGCCTGAAAAATGGAACAGGGGATCCCCCGCCGGCAATGCGCCGAGCCTCGCCCGGCTTTCCGAACCCCAGCCGATCTGCGTCCCCTACATAAACCGAAACATAGAGCGGCGCATTCCCTGCCCCCGGCGCATGATAGAGCCTGAAGTTCTACGGAGTCAAGCGAACTTCTGATTGAACCATCATCGCACTTTGCGGCCCGAACTCGGGGTGCCGGGAGGCCGTGCTCTGGGCTCCGGCAGCCCAATTCCGGCGATTGCAGACGGTGAAATCTGCTGCGGGAGGCCCAGGTTCCAGCCGGGCAACGCAAAGGCTGCTGCCAAAAAGGGAAAACCGCGCGGTGCGGGCGCGCGCCGCTCTGCAACGAACGCGCGCCCGGCGGCGGTTGCGCTTACGGCTGGTTGGGCGCCGCCCATTGCTGGCGTGTCATGCCGCGATGGTGGGCAAACCGGCCCCTAGCCTGGAACAGCTTCTTTGCTTTTGCTTGCTGGTCCGGCGTAAGAATCGGCAGGATCTGCCCGGCGGTTTGCGCGCGCAAGAGGGCTAGCTGGGTGGCCGTCTGGCCGATCTGGTTGGCCAGCGGCTGCAAGGTCGCTGTATCGGTGCGGCCGCTCTCCACAGCTTGCCGGAGAGCCAAGCGAGCCTGGCGTCGCTGGTCCACGAGGGGCTTGGCGGCCTGCATCTGCTGCTGGAGAATACCGCGAATCTGCGATGCTTGCGCATCGGAAAGATCCAGAACTGTTTTCATATGGTCCACGATCCGGTCGAGCCGCCGCGCCGGCTGCGGAGCAGGCGCTTGTTGCGAATACGCAGCACCTCCCAGAACCAGTAAGGCCGCGAAGACCAGAGCAGCCGCCCGGGCGCCCTGAGAGGGTCGCTTAGAAAATATTTTTTGAAACATAGCTTGTTTCCTCCTGCTGTTAGTAAACCCGGCCTGCTTGAGCTCCATTTGTGTGCGCTGTAAAGATTTGTAAAGGGCTCGAAACCCTGGTTTGATCGTGCTAGAAGTGAAAACAGAGGGACGCAGCCGTGCCCAAAATTCTCCTGGTTGACGATGACACAGAGCTGTGCACGCTGCTCGATCAGTATCTGCGCGGGCAAGGGTTTGACGTACAGGCGGCGCACACGGGCCCCGATGGACTGGAGGCCGCGCTGGAGCCCTCGGTGGATTTGGTGGTGCTCGATGTGATGCTGCCCGGATTTGACGGCCTGGAGGTGCTGCGACGCCTGCGAGCTAAATCGCACGTCCCGGTGCTCATGCTCACGGCGCGCGGCGAGGATATCGACCGCATCGTAGGATTGGAGATCGGCGCTGACGACTATTTGCCCAAGCCGTTCAATCCCCGGGAACTGCTGGCCCGGATCCGGGCCATTCTCCGCCGCGGCGAGGCGGCCGCGCGGCCGCAGGGCGTACTGCGCGTGCAGGATGTCGAGCTCGACCCCGGCGCGCGTAAAGTGACTCGGCAGGGCGTCCCGATCGAGCTGACTACTCTTGAATTCGACATCCTTGAGCAGTTGATGAAATCCGCCGGACGCGTCCTTTCGCGCGATCAATTGATGGATGCCCTCTACGAACGACCCGCCACACCCTTTGACCGGTCCATCGACATGCACATCAGTCACTTGCGGCGGAAACTCGAGGCGCCGCAATTCGGAGACCGCCCTCTGATCAAGACTATAAGGGGTGTGGGCTATGTGTTCACGCGGGAGGCGGGCACATGAGATCGTCCCTGTTCTCGAAGATCCTGCTGCTGCTTCTGGCCACTGCATTCGTGGCCGTCACGGGATTCGTGGCGATTTCGGCGATTTTGAGCTCGTTTTCTCCCCGCGCACGCGAGCCTGTGGTGCGTGCCGTCCGGTTCCTCGCCGGCGAGGCCGTCCACGCTTACGAAGAAGGCGGCGAGCCGGCCCTCGCCGATATGCTTCGCCGCATTGACACGACTTACGATTTCAACGGTGTGCTGACTGACGCAAACGGGACGGCGTTGAATGGCTCCGCCGGGAATTTCGGCCCCCTGGTGGAGCAGGCGAAAAAAAGGCGCGTGTTTCGCGATCCGTCACGGCGGGTGTTGGTATTCGCATCTCAGGTCCAAGGAAGGCGCGGCCCCTACTGGTTTCTGCTGCTGGTGCCGAGCGAGCGTTTCGGCTTCTGGTTCCGGTTCCGGCAGACGCTGACGGCGCCCCACTTATGGTTGCTGCTCTGCATTTTGCTGCTCAGCTATGCCCTGGCCCGGCACATCAGCAAGCCGGTTCAGCAACTGCGGCTGGCCGCTGAGAGGCTGGGCTGCGGGGACTTCACTGCTCGCGTCAACTCCAACCGCCAGGATGAGCTCGGCGAGCTCGCCCGGACCTTCGACAAAATGGCCGAGCAGATCGAGCATGCGGTAACTGCGCAGCGGCAATTGCTGCAAGATGTATCTCACGAGTTGCGCTCGCCTCTGAGCCGGCTGGCTGTGGCGGTGGAACTCGCCCGGTCTAGCTCCAATCCCAACGAAGCGCTCGATCGCGTAGAGCGGGAGGCCGCCCGCCTCAACGAACTGGTAGGCGAGCTGCTCGCCATGACCCGCGAGGAGCTGCGGCCGGCGGAAGTGAATCTGGCCGGGCTGCTCGAGGAGGTGGTAGAAGATGTGCAGATTGAGGCGCAGGCGCGGCAATGCCGCGTGGTCCTGGGTAGCGCCCCCGCCCTGATTGTATCGGCCGACTCCCGGCTGCTCCAGCGGGCCGTGGAGAACGTAACGCGCAATGCCGTTTACTACACAGCTCCGGGAACCGATGTCCACGTGGAGGCCCAACGGCGCAATGGAGGCGTGGAAATCACCGTGCAAGACGCAGGGCCAGGGGTGCCCGAAGCGGCTCTGACCCGCATCTTCGACGCGTTCTACCGCGTGGATCGGGACCGCGATCGTTCCACCGGAGGTGTCGGACTGGGACTCTCGATCGCCCGCCGGGCGATCGAAATGCACGGCGGCACAATCACGGCCTCAAACACCCATCCGGGATTGCGGGTCGTGCTGCGGCTGCCTGACTCCCGGGTCATTTCCGAACTCGCTCCCCGCGTTATGATGAAAGGGACGTGAGCGGGGCCGAAGGCAAAGCCGAAAAGCCGATTGCGGTGGTGCTGCTGAGCGGCGGCATGGATAGCTGCGTGACCGCAGCAGTTGCGGCGCGAGAGCATCGGCTGGCTCTGCTGCATTCGAGCTACGGCCAGAGGACCCAGACCCGGGAGAAGCAGGCTTTCGAGCAGATCGCCGAGTATTACCGTGCAGACTTCCGCCTGGCCATCGAGCAGCATTACATCGCCGGCATCGGCGGCTCGGCGCTCACGGATTCCTCATTGCCAATACCTGAAGGGGAACTGCGGCCGCCCCAGAGCGGGCCGATTCCCCTCACTTATGTGCCATTTCGCAACGCCCATTTCCTCGCGGCCGCCGTTTCTTGGGCTGAGGTTTTGGGCGCGCGCCGCATTTTCATTGGAGCGGTCGAGCAGGACAGTTCGGGATATCCGGATTGCCGGCCGGAGTATTACCGGGCCTTTAATGAGGTGATCCGGCTCGGAGTGAAGCCGGAAACACGCATCGAGATCTGCGCGCCGCTGATACACATGAAAAAGGCCGAAATAATCCGGCTGGGAGTCGAACTCGGCGCGCCGCTGGGCCTCACATGGTCCTGCTATCAATCAAGCGACGCCGCCTGCGGCGTTTGTGATAGCTGTGCGCTGCGCCTTCGCGCCTTCGCGGAGGCAGGCGTGCCCGACCCGATTCCCTACCGTAAGCCGAAGCCGTGAGATACCTCCTGCTGCTCTGTCTCGCTGCGAGCTGCGCGGCAGCGGAAGACTTTTCCTTTTGGATTCAGCCGTGTTCCGGACAAGTGGCCGAGGATGCCCGCTGCCAGGCCGCCGACGTCGAGCTGGCGGAATGGGCGCTGCGGGCCTGGCAAGCCGCAGCGGGCGGCGGCATCCGGTTCGACAGAGCCGCGGAGGAGAAGAGCGCGAGGATCCGGATTTATTGGGCTTCCGGCCGCGCTGGATTGTATGGCGAAGCGATGCCCATCCGGGTCGATGGGAAGCCCGGCGCGGCTGTATACGTCTTGCCCGACGTTTCCCAGCTTGGGCCCGCGATCGCCGCCGCCAGCCGTAAAGATGCCCTGTTCCGGCAGACGGTCGTCTACCTGACCTGCTTGCATGAAACGGGCCATGCCATTGGATTGCCCCACACCGCCGACTACAACGACATCATGTACAGTTTCGCCTATGGGGGCGACATTCTCGATTACTTTTCCCGATACCGAAGAAAGATCTGGGTCCGGGAAGATATCCGGCGAAACTCCGGCATTTCAGCGTCAGACCAGGCGCGGCTCCGGAAGATCTATTCCGATGGCCGATAGCAGCGCTATGCCTTCCCTGAGTCAGCCGCTCGCGTCCGCGCTCGCTGGAATTCTTGTAGAATTCGCGGAGAGGCGTCACGCTACTCATGCCACAAGCCATCGATTTCCCACTGCCGCCTGATCTGCCCCGGCCGCTCGATGACGGCGCGGCCGACCATCTTCCGGGCACGCCGATGCCCTCCATCCCTCTCGCTTCCACCGCAGGCAGGATGGTGGATCTTTCCGCTTTGACTGCGCTCAGAACCGTGATCTACTGCTATCCGATGACCGGAGTTCCAGGAAAGCCCTTGCCGGAAGGCTGGGATTTGATCCCGGGGGCGCGCGGTTGCACTCCCCAAACGTGCGGCTTTCGGGATCATTATCAGGACCTCTTGCAGCTTCGCGCCGGCGTGTTCGGCTTGAGTACGCAGACCACCGAATACCAGCGCGAAATGGCCGGCCGTCTCCGCCTCCCTTTCGAAGTCTTGAGCGATGCTCAATTTCAACTCTGTGACGCCCTGCGTCTGCCGACCTTCGAGGTGGACGGCATGCGGCTGCTTAAGCGCCTCACGATGATCATTTCCGGCGGGCGCGTCGAGCACGTTTTCTATCCTGTTTTTCCACCCGACGAGAACGCCGCTGAGGTCATTCGCTGGCTCAAGGATCATCCCGCCGCGGCGTGATTGCCCGGTCTCGCAGTGTTCTCGAACGGCGTTCAAACGGGGAGGGGCCGGAATGGGTCCTGTGCTTCCCTGCGTCGAGTATTGCGGTTAGGCTGGGTTTATTTCTCTCGAGTCGCTCGGATCAGGGCTTCCATGTGATCGAGGTATCTCTCAAGAGCGCGCCGCCCGGCGGATGTGAGCCGGTACTCGGTCTTGGGGAGACGACCGGCAAAATATTTGGCGCAGGTGATGTAGCGCGCTTCTTCCAGCTTGCGGGCGTGGACGCTTAGATTGCCATCAGTGGTTTTCAGCAGTCTCTTCAAGTCGTTGAAGCTCAGGGCGTCGTTGACTGCCAGGGCGCTCACGATGCCCAACCGCATCCGTTCGTGAATCAGCCGATCCAGTTCCAGGGGACGGCCTTCTCCGGCTTTGCCGCGGGCAGGGCGGCCGTCCGGCGGCTCGGCGCGGCTCTTGTGACGATCCTCGGCGAGTGCCCCCGCTCTAGCCACCGTACCTCCTCGCAATGATGACGCCGAAAATAATATGGAAACCGCCAAATCCGGCGGCCATGAGCCAGTTGCCCCAGGCGGCCGGGCAGAATAGCCCGATAGCGCCCTCGAGCATGAAGCAGAGGCCCATTACAGGGACGATGGGCACAGAGAAGGCCCCTCCGGTGACGACTCCCGTCCCGTAGAGCAGCAGCCACATAGCGGGAATGACGCCGATCAAGCCGGCCCGATAAAGCACGATGGTAAGTAAAGCCGCGACCACAATCGGAGGGCACAAGCTCAAGGCGAATTTTCGCGCCGGTCCCCGCAGCACCGGCATCTTCGCCGCACGAGCTTTGCGCATCATCGCCAGAGCGCCAATTAGAAACGCAAGCGTCGCCTCGCCCAGCCAAGTCGCAAGCCAAGTCAAGGTCCCCGGTTCGCGAGCCGCGATGGCCGTCGCCAGCAGCGCGGTAACGCCCATGACCACGCCCCCCAGGCCCGGAACGGCAGTGAAGGAGCCTGCCGATTCCATCGTCTCCCGGATGTAGCGCAGATTGTCCATCGCCCGCACTTCCAGGGCGATAGGCTCAGGGCGAGCTTTGGGGAAAGGACGCGCAGATCCCATGGCTCGAATTATACACGTTATAGATGCAAAGATCGCCGCGGCCGCATTGGTTGCTTTATCATTGGAGTGACGGGAGCTTTGTACGGAAACGCTCGCTTGCCAAAATCGAAGCCGCTGGCGCGTCTGGCTGCGCCAGAATGCCGGCAAGCGCGACGAAATCTGGCTCCTTTACTACAAGAAGAAATCGGGGCGGCCCAGCATCGGATACGAGGATGCGGTAGAAGAAGCGCTCTGCTTTGGCTGGATCGACGGAAAAATCAAGCGCATCGACGAAGCGTCTTACGCGCAAAGGTTCACCCCGCGAAGACCGGGCAGCAAATGGTCAGCGATCAACGTCCGGCGCGCGGAGCGCCTGATCGCAGAAGGCCGGATGACGGCGGCCGGGCGGAAGGCCTTCCGTTCCGGACAGCGCCGCGAGCCGCCGCGGCCGCCGGCGCCATTGCCGCGGCCGCTCCAGGACCGCTTTGAGTCGCAGAAGGATGCCTGGGAAAACTTCCAGCGGTTCCCTCCATATTACCGGCGCCTGACCATCGGATGGATAGCCGGCGCCAAACGGGAAGAGACGCAGCTCAAACGGCTGGAGAAGCTGATCGATTATTCTGCACGCCGACAGCGCATCCAGTTCATGTAGCAGCGCCGCCGGGAGCGCACGAACCGGCTCGGGGCTCGCCAAGAGCCAGCGCCCGTTCTTAAAGCAGGTTATGGTTCGGCCGGTCTTGGGTAGGCGCCGGCCGGGGTGGCTGGATTCACCTTGCGTGCCTGCGCCTCTGCATAGGCCTTCTGGACAGGTTCCGGAAACCCGCTCAGCATCTCCGCAATCCTTGCCTGAAGCTGCGCAACGATCTGCGAATTCTCCGGCGCGACGTCATAGCTCTCATCGGGATCGGTGGCCAGATCGTAGAGCTCGGGGCGCGGCAACAGGTAACTATGGCGTCCGCCGGGCGGCGCGGGCGTGTAGGGGGCCGTATTATGACGCGCGATGTGCAGCTTCCAATTCATCCAGCGCGCGCATTGCAAGTCCCAGCCATCGAAGTACAGCAGCGGAGGCCGCTCGAGGGACTTCTTTCGTCCGGTCAGGAGCGGCCACATGTCGATGCCGTCGAGGGGCTTCGGCGGTAGCGCTCCGCCGCACAGCCGTGTTACGGTTGGAAAGACGTCCAGCATGGAAGCCAGTGCGTCGCAGACTTGTCCGGCCGGAATCTGCCCCGGCCACCGCGCGATGAAGGGTTCTCTGACGCCGCCTTCATAAGTCGTGTTTTTGCGGCCTCTTAGTTTGCCGGGGCTTCCCTGATACCAAGGGCCGTTATCGCTGGAGAACATGACGAGCGTGTCCTTTTCTAACCCGTTTTGCCGCAGGCTTTGCAGCACTTCGCCGACGCTCCAGTCTAGTTCCTCGACAACATCGCCGTAGAGGCCTTCTGCCGACTTGCCCCGGAACCGCGGCGATGCTGCCAGCGGAATGTGGGGAAACGTGTGCGGCATATAAAGAAAGAACGGAGATCCTTTTCCCTGCGCGATAAACTTCTTCGCCCGTTCGGTGTACCGCGCGGTAAGCGATGCCAGATCGGCGGTCTGCTCAATGACCTCAGTGTTGTGCATCAACACCCGGGGATTCATGTCGTTGCTATACGGTATGCCGAAGTATTCGTCGAATCCGCGGCTGGTGGGCAGGTACTCTGGCGGACGGCCCAGGTGCCATTTCCCGACGCACATGGTCTTGTATCCGCGAGCCTTCAACACGTCCGCGAGGGTTGTCTCATCCAGATTGAGGCCGCCCGTGTCTTGTGGGAACAATACGCGCGGGACTCCGACCCTCGTGGGATAGCGGCCGGTGAGCAGGGCCGCGCGCGACGGAGAACACACGGGATCGGCCGAACAGAAATTTGTAAACCGGACGCCCTCCCGAGCCAGGCGATCCAGATTCGGCGTGCGAATTTTGGAGCCATAGGATCCCAGATCGCCGTAGCCCAAATCATCGCAAAGGATAAAAACAATATTCGGCGTCTTCGCCGGAGCGGCAATCAGCCGCGATCCAGCGCCGACGCCCGCCGAGATCAGAAACGCACGCCGAGTCACGACTTGTGGCGAGGCCGGTCCGCCCAAGCCTCGTTGACCATGGCGGTTCTGCACCTTGTCGGAGGTTTCGCGCCCCCGCAGTGCGGCGCTCAAACCTTTCGCTTCCTTCGCTCCGCCAGATTGAACTTCTGATACCAGGTGGATTCCGCGCCGCCGCCATAGCGCGAAATTACGACATCCACCAGGTAAGGTTTTCCGTCGCGTGTAGCGGCGATGCCGCGCTTGAGCGCAGCCTCCAGATCCCGAGCTGTGGCTGCTCTTTCCCCGGCGACCCCCTGGCTCTGGGCAAGCTTCACAAAATCGATGTCCGGGTCGCCCAGATACATGCCGCTGTAGTGGCCCGTGCTGGCCATCTTTCCTTTGTAGTTGTAATAGGCAAACCGCACCGTCTGGTAATTATGATTGTTCCACACCACCGTGAGAACGGGCACGCCGTAGCGCGCCTGAGTCCAAAATCCGGAAGCGCTGTACATAACGGACCCGTCGCCGATGGAGCACACGACCTGGCGGTCGGGTGCGCCCAGCTTGGCGCCGGTAGCCGCGCCGATGCCCCAGCCAAGCGAGTTGCCGGTATTAGCCAGTTTCATTTGCTCATTCGGCCGGAACCCGAAGGGGAACGAATCGTATTTCCCGGTCAGATTTTCGGTAACCACAATCGCGTCGCGGTCGATGGTGCGGGCCAGGATGGCGCCCATTTCATCGGGATGCATCGGGCTTCGGCCGGAGTTGCCGCGAATTTCGGCTTCCGTTCTGGCGCGCATGGCCGCGGTGAGGGCGCGCACCTGCTCGGAGCGGGACGCGGCGGCCGCCGCTATCCGTTCCCGGGTTAGCATACTTCCCACCGCCGCCCGCAGGTCGTTCAGAGCTTCCTTGACGTCGGAAACCAGCGCCAGATCGGTGGCGTAGTTGCGGCTCATGTCGGAAGTATTCACGCCGACGCGGATGATCCGGGCCTCTTGTGGAACCTCGGGCGAGCGCGACGTGACCCTTCCGCCGAAATCCCGAGCGCCGATGACCAAAAGCAAATCGGCGTTCCTCATGTACTCGGAGGACATACTGAAATTGCCGAGATATAGCGGATGCATGACGGGGAAATTCGCGTAGCCTTGGGTCCCGCCCGCCACGGGAAGGCCAAGCTTCTCGGCAAAGTCGAGGAGCTCGGCCTGCGCTCCCGATTTCCAGACCTCATCGCCCACAACAAGCAACGGACGGCGGGCCTCGATCAGCATCCGCGCCGCATCCTGCACGGCCCCAGCGCTGGCCCTGATGCGCCCGCGGATCATGAAACGCTCGGCCGGCAAGATCTGCGCCTTTACGCCCTTGGCTTCGAGAGCGTAATGGGCCATAGCCAGGTAGACCGGGCCGCCCGGCTCGGTGGCAGCGACTTTGAAGGCGCGGCGCGTCATCAAGGCCAGCGCTTCGGGATTGCGGGCCTCCCAGGAGATCTTGGTGAACTGCCGGTTTACTTCTTTCTGATCGAAGCCCGGACGCGGCGCAAGACCTGCCTCATCGCTCCAATTTTCGTTGTCGTTAAGGCCGGCGGTAATCACCAGCGCCGAGCCGTCGCGGCTGGCATTGTAAATCTGTCCGCCGGCTTGCGCAGTCCCGGCTATGACGTGAACGTTCACAAAAGCAGGGCGGCCCGTCACGCGATGGTACCCATCGGCCATCGAGATGACGACTCCTTCGTGCAGTCCCATGATGAGGTGCATGCCTGGCGTATCGGTAAACGCATCATACAAGCCGACCTCAAACGAGCCGGGATTGCAGAACATGTACTCGGCGCCGGCGGCTTTGGCCTGGGCGACCACCAGATCGCCCCCGGTACCCTCCATCATCGAGGCTCCGTGAATATCGGTTCGTACAGCGGCTCCTTCCAATGCCTCTAGCGGCGCCAGAACGGCTTGCGCGGCGGCGGCGGTAAAGCCCAATCCGGTCATGCTTGACAGAAAACCCCGCCGGGAAAGTTTGGAATCCAGATAGTGCTGTACAAGATCTCTCACGGGCGCCTCCTCGAGAGCCAGCGGCTCGAAAAATTCGCTGCCGAGATGATAGCGCCGGCCGGCCGGCTATTCAAGCTTTGGCTTGGAAGATCGCCTGGACCCACGCAAGATTCCCGGCGGCCTGCAAGCGGAGGCGGGCACGGGCGGGAAGAAAATTTATGAGATTGTCGGCTTTTTTAAAGCGAAAGTCGAAAAGCCGCGGAGGCGAACCGCCGGACCGGCACGCCTCCACAGGGTGGCTGAGCTGGCGGTTCCCGCTAGAAATCGCCTTCTTTGACGTAAGGCTGGCTCCAGAGAATCACCTGAAGAATCACCGATTTGAGCCAAGCCTGGTACATTTTCTCGACCTCGTCCGCGCTATGACCCTTTTTCGCCAGAAATGGTTTCAACGTGGCCGTGATCGGGTAGATGAGGGCCGGGATGTAGCGATAGCTCACGTTATCGGCCGCGGCGACGCCGTCCGTTTTGTTTTTGCCGCTTCGATGGTGCCTTCGGCCGATCTCATATTGATAATCCAGCCACTTCTGATCGTACTCAGCCGCTGCCGTATCGAGAATCCATTGCTCGAAGCGTTTCCGAACAGCCTGCAAGTAGTGGGCGTCCGGCTGGCCGTCCGACTTTCTCCCGAAGAAATACACCAGATGCGGGTGGGAGGCGACGAATCCGTACCAAACGTCCAGGATGGGGCCGGTTTGGTCGGCGAGCACGTCTCGCGACATGCGCAAATATTTCACATCGTCGTCGGTGAAGAGAACGGCCTGCTTCACGAGATCGAATTCCTGAACAGTCAGGGGCGAGTGTGGCGCCGCGGGCGTTCCATAGGTATAACCGGGTATTGCCGTCTGACTCATAAAACACTTCCCTCCTGTGATGAAATGGGTTTGCCAGCTAATAAAAACCGCTCCCAGTTGCGCGCCTCCACATCCCGGGCTGCGGGCTCGTGGTCGGGACATTCCAGGCGCAGGAGCCGCTCGCCGAAAGGCGCATTGACATAGTCGCAGTGGTGCGGCCGCTCGGAATCCGAGTGAACATTCGGCCGGAAGTAGCGGCATGTGACGCACATACGCGAAACGGGAATCGCGCGCCGGTCCTGCAAGGTCTTGATGATCTGAATCACCGCCCGCAGGAGCGCTTGCTGCTCGGCTGGCGAAAGGACCTCCACGGCTTCGGCCAGGAAATTCGGCCAGCCGGCGCAGCGGTCAGCCTGCCTTCTCCCTTTGACCGTCAAACTGAGGGCCAGAGAACGGCCGTCCGTGCGCGACCGGGCTGTTCGCACCAGCCGCTTGCGCCGTAGGGCCTGCAACGCATCACTAGCCGTCGGCGCGGTAATTCCCAGCGCGCCAGCGACCTCCGCTAGAGTAGAAGGCTGGCGGCGCAGCCCCAGCACCACCAGGATCTGGCCCTGCGTAGGCGTAAGCCCGCTTCCGGCCGCTTGCTTCCAACAGCGGTTTCGAATGGCCAACCCGATCTTTGTCAAGCCGGCAGCGAGCCGTTGCGCGACAGGTTCGCCGCCCTGTTCGAGCGGATTCATTATATTTAGGACTCCTAAATATATCGTGAAACGCCACCCCCGTCAACCCCGCGGGCAAATCGGCACCCTCACAGCCCGCGCAAGGGATCGTTTTCCTGGCGGCGGAGGGCTTTCCAATTTGCTATCTTCTCCATGAATGAGCGCTGCCCGGCGCGCCAACGACCTTGACGGGCGGGAATGGACCCGCTGCTCCATCAGCGTATGGGGCGACATCCGGCTGACTGCGGAGGAGAGGCGTTTCGGGCACCCGGCAATGTTCCCCGTCATGCTGGTGGAACGCCTCATCCGGTGCTTTATGCGCGAGGCGGACCGCTTCATCCTCGATCCTTTCCTCGGCAGCGGCTCAACCCTGGCCGCGGCGCGGAACCAAGGAAAAGTCGGCGCGGGCTTCGAAGTTTGCGAAAAATTCATCCGCGCGGCGCGCCAAAGAGCCGGCGGCGATTTTCAAATTATTCGCGCCGATGCGCGCCATTTGGGCGAATACGTGGCGGCCGGTTCCGTGGATTTCTGCGTGACCTCGCCTCCCTACTGGAACGTACTGCAACAGAAGCGCACTGCGGACCATAAGCGGCCGCGGCACTATGGCGCAGCGGACAACGATCTCGGGAAGATTGCCGACTACGGCCAGTTCCTCGATGAACTGGGCAAAGTCTTCGCCGCAGTGCATACGGCGCTCCGCCCGGGAAAATATTGTGTGGTGAATGTGATGGATCTGAGAAAGGCCAGCCGCTTCTATCCTCTACATGCGGACCTGGCCGTGCGGATGCAAGCGCTCGGCTTTGTTTTCGACGATCTCATCATCTGGGACCGGCGTCTGGAGTACAACAATCTGCGGCCGCTTGGCTATCCGCACGTCTTCCGCATCAACAAGGTTCACGAGTACCTCCTCATTTTTCAGAAACCGCTTCCAGCAGCGCCTCGGCGTGCCCGTCAACCTTGACCTTTTCATAAATCCGTGCAATCTTGCCCTTTTCGTCAATCAGGAACGTGGTGCGCTCCGTACCCATGTACTTTTTCCCGTACATCGATTTCTCCTTCCACACGCCGTAGGCTTCGACAATCTTGTGATCCTCATCGCTGATCAAGGGAAACGGCAGTGCGAACTTCGATTTGAACTTGGCGTGAGAAGCTGCGCTGTCCACGCTGACTCCGAGCACGACGACGTCTTTCTTTTTGAACCGGGCATACAGATCCCGGAAATCGCAAGCTTCCCGGGTGCAGCCCGGAGTGTCATCCTTGGGGTAAAAGTACAGGATTACTTTTTTCCCGCGCAGATCCCTGAGCCGGATCTTCTCGCCGGAATCGGCGGTGGCGGTAAAGTCCGGCGCATTGTCACCAATCTGTAACATTCCACGCTCCCTGACAATGGTAGAAATGATAGAAGAGATCCATCTTAACCTGCCGTTGACCCGATGTCGTGGATCTGAGAAGATGAATTTCCGAACCGCTCAAGTCAGTTCATGAGAGTTCTCCCAAAGGAAGAAAAGTTCTACACTCTGTTTGAGCAGCAGGCTCAATTCGCGGCCGAGGCGGCGCAACTGCTGACTGCGGCCGTGGTGGGCGACCTTTCCCAGCTTGGTTCTTATGTGGCGCAGATACGCGACGTGGAGCACAAGGGGGATGAGGTTACCCACGAAATTATGACCCGCCTGAATCAAACGTTTCTTACCCCGATCGATCCAGAAGACATACACCGTCTGGCATCGTGCCTGGACGATGTGCTTGACATGATCGACGCCGCGGTGGGCAGGCTGCTGCTGTTCAAGCTCAAGAGCCTGCCGCCCGAGGTCGCAGCGCTGGCGCAGATTGTCGAAGCGTGCACCCGGGCCATCGTCAAGGCGATCGGGGCTATGGCTCACGACGAGCCGGTCAGCGATCACCTGATCGAGATCAACCGCCTGGAGAACGAAGCCGACCGCGTGAACCGGCAGGCTCTGGCCGACCTGTTCGAAAGAGAAACCAACGCGATTGAACTTATCAAGCTGAAGGAGATCTATGAAATCCTGGAAGCGGCGACGGACCTGTGCGAGGATGTCGCGAATGTGATTGAGGGCGTGGTGGTCAAGAATGCCTGAAGCCTCGCGCTGATGAATCCGACAGCCGCTCTGGTTTTCACGATTGTTTTTGTCGCGTTGGCCTTTGACTATGTCAACGGATTCCATGATGCAGCCAATTCCATCGCGACCATTGTAGCGACCCGCGTCCTTTCACCCGCCCGCGCCGTCGCCTGGGCGGCTTTCTTCAATTTCATCGCCGCTTTCGGATTCGGCACAGCCGTGGCGCAGACAGTGGGAAACGGCTTGATCCGGCCGGGCGTGGTCAATGAACATGTCATTCTGGGGGGCCTGGCCGGAGCGATTATCTGGGACGTTCTCACCTGGTATTTCGGGCTGCCGACCAGCTCTTCTCACGCACTGGTCGGGGGCTACGCGGGCGCCGCCATGGCGCGCGTAGCGGCACAAGAGGGGTGGCGCAAGGTATGGTCGGCACTGATCCCGGCGGGCTGGACCAAAACGCTGCTGGGAATCGTCGTGGCCCCGGTAATGGGCATGCTCTGCGCCGTAGTGCTCATGTTTGCAGTGACCTGGGCCTTCCACAAGATGCAGCCTCGGGTGCTGGATCACCATTTCCGCCGCTTCCAGCTTTTTTCGGCGGCGATTTACAGTTTCGCGCACGGGACCAACGACGCGCAGAAAACGATGGGCATCATCGCCGGAGCCCTATTCACCGCCGGATATGTAAAGGTTTTCTATATCCCCACCTGGGTCATCCTCGCCGCTCACGCGGCCATCGCGTTGGGCACCTTCACCGGCGGCTGGCGCATCGTCAAGACCATGGGGGCCCGGCTCACGAAATTAAAACCCATGGGCGGCTTCTGCGCCGAAACGGCCGGCGCGATCACGATTCTGACCGCCGCATCTTTCGGCGGCCTGGTCTCAACCACGCACACAATCACCGGCGCCATTGTGGGAGTGGGAACCATCCATCGCGTCCGCGCAGTACGCTGGGGACTGGCGACCAGTATTATCTGGGCCTGGATTTTCACGATTCCGGCGGCGGCGGCCATAGCCGGCGTGGCTTACTGGGCCATCCGGTCGATTGTGCCTATCAGCTAAGCGAGAGCCATCCGATAGAATATTAACTCCGTATCACATCCTAATGCGCCGTCAGGGACGTATAGTGTTATGAACGGAGCCGCAGCCCTGAGTCCGCTATGATTTTGACTATCGTCTCTCCGGACTTTCCTGATGCGGGATTGTTTGAGGGATTGCGGCGCCGCGACCCTCAGGCGATGGCTCGGCTGTACGATACATTCGGCCAACCCGTCTACTCCCTGATATACCGGATCGTGCGGGACACCGGCGTGGCCGAAGACTTGGTTCAAGAAACTTTCCTGCGGGTGTGGAATCAGGCGCACGCGATCGATCCCAGCCGCGGTTCCGCTGCGGCCTGGGTGCTCACGGTGGCCCGGAATCGCGCCATCGACTGGCTGCGTTCCACTGCCGGGAAAGCACACCGGAATCTGTGGGAAAGCTACGAGACGGAGCGCCCGGGGAATTTTGTTGATGTAGAGAAGGTCGCGATCAACGCGGATCAAGCGCGGCGGGTTCGCGAAGCGATGGCCAAATTGGACGAAAACCAGCGATCAGTCATCGAATTGGCTTATTTTGAAGGCCTATCGCAATCGGAAATGGCCGAACGGATGGGCCAGCCGCTGGGTACCGTGAAGACGTGGGTTCGTTCCGCGCTGAAGAACCTGCGGGAAGAACTGGCAGCGCCATGAACTGCGAAGAACTGAAAGATCTCTACGAGCTCTACGCGATGGGTGTGGTGGACGCTGCGGAAAAGCGCGCGATCGACGAGCATTTGGCGAACTCCTGTCCGGTTTGTACGCCGGCGGTCAAGCAAGCACGCCGCCTGGTCAGTTCTCTCGCTCTGGCGGCGCCGCCAGCCGAGCCGCCCAAACTGCTCCGCGAGCGGGTGATGGACTCGGTCGTGCCTCTGCCGGAAAAGCCGACCAGCGTGACGTGGTTAACGCATGCCTGGGCGACGCTGGCAGTCTTGATGCTGGGAGCGGTCATTTGGTTTGTTTTCGCCAATCAAAGGCTGGAAATGGAAATGGCGAGGCTGAACCGGAGCGTGGCCGAGGCGAAAACGGCAAATGCGGAATTGGCGGCCCGCAACCAGGTTCTTACATCCGCTCTAGCGCTCGTCATCCTCCCCGAGGCGCGCCAGCTTGCGTTCGGCAGCTCGGATCGGCAACCTCCGCGCGGCCGCATATGGATTCATCCCGATCGCGGGGTTCTGCTGCTTGCTTCCAACTTGCCTCCCGCACCGGCCGGAAAAGCCTATGAGATGTGGGTGGTGCCTAGAGGCGCTCCACCCTTACCCGCCGGGCTGTTCAACTCCGACCAACAGGGTTTCGCCGCGCATGTTTGGCCGCAGCCGGTAAACGTCGCGGCGACCTCGGCAATTGCGGTGACGCTGGAGCAGGCGGCGGGCGCCCCGGCTCCCACGAGCGCGCCTATCATCACCGCCGGCCTGTGATCTGCTTTCCGGCAGCCCGGCCTTCGTGAGATCGGAGCTGGCTTGTTCCAGCGTCAGACGCGGATCCCGACCCGCCATAGCATGTATCCAAGGGCCTGCCGCGCGTAATACCAGGCGCGCCGTTCCGGTGGGTCGGCGCCCGGGCTTCGCGGGGAACCCAGCACGCGGATGCCATGCGCCTGAATCATTTTTTTCACGCGGTAGATGTGATAGCCGTCGCTCACTACAATGCAGGAGCTCATCCGCATGCGGTCCATAATCTCAGCAACCGCCGCTGCGCTCTCCATGGTCGTCTCACCTTCCGTTTCCACCAGAATCATTTCGGAAGGCACGTTGTGCTGGGCCAGGTAGCTGCGCCCGACCTCCCCTTCGGTAAATCGCCATTCGCCGCCGTGGCCCCCGGTAGTGATGATGCGGGGCGCCAGACCGCGCCGGTAAAGATCCAAAGCATGATCCAGCCGGGCCTTCAACACAGGCGAGGGATGGCCGCGGTATTCGGCGGCGCCGAATACTACGATTGCATCGGCTGGACCCGCCTCATCCCGGCCGGCCTGCTGCCAGACCTGGATATATATGAGCAGAAAATACCCCAAGAAGACGCCCGCGCACAGCAACCCAACCAAAGCCAGCCAGTGGGCCCGGACAGGGGCGGGACGCGGCCAGAGCGCGGATTCGGCCCTGCGCACGGCGGTGAGCGTTCGCATCTTCATGGATATGTCTCAGACCAATTCTCTGCGAGCGTGGTCCAGTTTGCCATCCACCGGTCTTGCCAGCCTGAGCCCCGGCTTTCCATGGCCAACGGTCGCCGCCGCTTCGCCGGAAATCCATCGCGGTCGCAAGCGGCGAAAACCGCCGCCACTTTGAACGGACTTTGCAGAGGGGCGGTCTCCCGCGCTAAATGGGGGGCCTGTTTCAGGGGCCCCGGCCAGGCCTCCTGCTGTTCCTGCAACATAAAAAACATGACCTCCCGCTTTTACGGCCAAAGTTTATGCGGCGCTGACCGGTCCCTGCGGCCGCTAACCAACAGATAGCACATCCATTGCGCGAATGGCGCCTTCCCGGACGATGCGCGGCTCTCCGGTGAGGTCTACCAGGGTCGATGGAACGCCGCTTGGCGCGGGGCCGCCGTCAAGGATCAATGAGAGCCCAGAGGGAAATTGCTGCTTCACCTCGGCTGCCGAACGGGCGGGCGGGCGGCCCGACCGGTTGGCGCTGGTTCCGGTCAGGGGCACATGCGCAGCACGGATCAATTCCTGCACCAGTATCGAGCCAGGGAGCCGGATGGCTACCGTACCAGTACCCGCAGTGATGCTCTCGGGGACACTCGGGGCAGCCGGCAAAATGACAGTCAGCGGCCCGGGCCAGAAGCGTGCGGCAAGCGAGTGAAATGCGTCCGGCAGACCCGCCGTGAGCATCTCCACCTGCCGGAGGGAATTCACCAGCAAAAGAATCGGCTTACTCTCCGGCCTTCCTTTCAACCGGAATATCTCTCGGACGGCGGCAGGCTGGAACGGATCTGCCGCCAATCCGTACACGGTATCCGTGGGGATCGCAATTATTTTTCGGGCGCGGATGGCAGCAGCGGCTTGTTCGATCGCTCGCCTGTTTAATTGAGCCGGATTGACTCGGAGTGTGACAGTCACGCCGCAATTCTATTACGATTCTTATTGAGGCGTCCTGCCGGCTGTGAGTCGCGTGGCGCCTTGTGTTAATACCTCTGTGGCGGCTCTGGACTTGAGGGCAAGGGCCTTCGCCGCCGCCCAGCAAGGCCTCCGGCGCTTCCTGCGGCCTCTTCCAGAGCGGCGCCGGACAAAGGATCATGGCGAAGCGCACAGCCATTTCGAGCCTCTCCAATCCTCTATTGAAAGACGTGCGCAAGGCCATCGCGCGGGGGGAGCTCACGTCCGCCGGTTGGGCGGTAGCGGAGACCTTCCATCTGCTCGAAGAAGCGCGGCGGAGCGGCCTGGAAATCCCGGTAATCCTTTCGACCGGCCGGGTGCAGCAAGAACTGGCATCCCGCGGGAACGGCTTGCCTGGTTCGCGCTTCATCGTGCTTCCGGAAGCGATTTTCCGCAGGCTCGCGAGCACCGAGAATGCCCAGGGCGTGATAGCCCTGGTGCGGCTTCCGGCCTGGAATCTCGAGGATGTCTTCGGCACGGCGCCTCTGGTAGTGGTGCTCGACGGAGTACAGGACCCTGGCAATGCCGGGGCCATCCTGCGCGCGGGTGAAGCCTTCGGAGCCACAGGGGCCGTCTTTTTGAAGGGCTCGGTAAGTCCGTTCAACGTGAAGACGATCCGGGCTTCCGCCGGCTCGCTGTTCCGCCTGCCTTTTGTCGCAGGAATCGAGGTGGATGCGGTTCAGGCCTGCCTGCGCAAGCATCAGGTCTCGGTTTACGCCGCTCATCCTCGTGGGAACCTGCCGCTGACTCGAGCGAGCTTTCGGGCTCCAACAGCGATCGTCATCGGCTCGGAAGGCCTCGGAGTGCGGGATGTGTTCTTGCGCGAAGCGACGCTCTTGTCGATCCCCACGATGATTGTGGAGTCTTTGAATGCCGCGCAGGCGGCCACAGTGGTCCTCTACGAAGCGGCGCGGCAAAGAGGCTTGCCTTAACTCCACAGGGTGCGCTTGTCTTCGGCCGTAGGCGCGCACGGGCAAGACAGAGACGGCGCGGGTGACGGGAGCAGGGGCTGCGATGCGCCAAAAGGGTTGGGCCGCGTCCTGGGGCGCGAAATCAAGACAGAACCCGTTCAGTGCGGGCTCGACTTCATTTCCACACCAGAACACACGGCAGAAACAGACAAGGCGCTCGCCGAGAGGCGGACCATGAGTCTTTTTGATTCTCAGCCGCTCAAACCACCGCGTCCGGCGGGGCGGCTGCCGCTGGCTGAGCTGATGCGGCCCGAGACGCTGGAAGATTTTGTCGGACAGGAGCAAATTCTCGGCCCTGGCAAGCCCTTACGGGTTCAGATTGAGCGCGACGAGATCTCTTCTCTTATCTTGTGGGGTCCGCCCGGCGCGGGCAAAACGACGCTCGCCCGCATCATCGCCCGCATGACTCGCAGCGAGTTTGTGCCCTTCAGCGCTGTTCTCAGCGGCATCAAAGAAATCAAAGCGGTAATGGCGGACGCGGAAAAATTGCGCCAGTACGGCCGCCGGACCATTCTTTTTGTAGACGAAATTCATCGCTTCAACAAAGCCCAGCAGGATGCATTCCTGCCCTATGTAGAGCGAGGCGACATCATTCTGATTGGAGCCACTACCGAAAATCCATCGTTCGAGATCAATGCCGCTCTGCTTTCCCGCTGCAAGGTGTATGTGCTGCGCCCGCTGACCACAGAGGAGATCGAGGAACTATTGCGGCGCGGCGCCCGCAAGCTGGGCGTCAACCTTTCCAACGAACTGAACCGTCAGATCGCCATTTTTTCCAGCGGAGACGCCCGGGTGGCATACAACACTCTGGAAGCCGCGGCAGCCGCGTCTCAAGGTCCCGAGATCACGGCCTCCGCCGTCGAAGACGCCATCCAGCGCAAGATCCTGCTCTACGACAAGGCTGGAGAAGAGCACTACAACCTGATCTCGGCGCTCCATAAGTCGGTTCGCGCCTCCGATCCAGACGCCGCGCTGTACTGGCTGACCCGCATGCTGGAAGCCGGCGAGGACCGCTTGTACGTGGCGCGCCGGCTGACGCGGATGGCGGTGGAGGATATTGGGCTGGCCGATCCGCACGCTCTCGAGCAGGCTGCGGCTGCCGTGCAGGCCGTTCACTTTCTGGGCCAGCCGGAAGGCGATCTGGCCCTGGCGCAGCTCGCTGTGTATCTTGCGACCGCCCCCAAGTCCGACGCCGTTTATGCGGCATCCAACCTGGTTCGGGAGGACGTGGAAAAGACCGTGGCCGAGCCGGTTCCTCTGCACCTGAGAAACCCCACAACCGGACTGATGCACGGCATCGGCTACGGCAAGGGCTACGAGCACGCCCACGAATTTCCCGATGCCGTCACAGCAATGGAGTGCCTGCCCGAATCGCTGCGCGGCAGGCGGTATTACCACCCGACGGATCGCGGCTTCGAGGCAAGCCTTGCCGAGCGATTGAACGAGATCGACGAAAAGAAACGGAAGCTCCGGAAACAGCCGCCGGAACACAAAACGTGAAGGCGGAGCATGCAACCGACGGCCCGCGCCAGCGCCGATCAACCAGACCGGAGGAACTCGCCCAGCCGCTCGAGCGCCGGCTCCAGCACGGTCCGGTCGGCCGCGTAGCATAGGCGAACGGATCCCTCGCCGCCTGCGCCGAAGGCCACCCCTGGAGCGAGACCGACTCTCTTCTCCATCAGCAACCGCCGGCAGAACTCGAAGGAATCCCGGAGCCCCTCGATGCGCGGGAACAAATAAAACGCGCCGTCCGGGCTGGGAACCGTGACACGCGGCATGTCCTTCAAAGCAGCCAGGGCCAGATTCCGATTTTCGCGGAGCCTCCGGACCATTTCCGCCACGCTCGCCTCCCCCTGGCGGAGCGCAGCTTCGCCGGCTTTTTGCGTCATAGCCGAGGCGTGCGAGACAATGAATTCGTTCAGCTCGGCCGCTTTCTTCGCCAGATCGGGACGAGAAACCAGCCAGCCCAGGCGCCAGCCGGTCATGCAATAGCTTTTGGAGAAGGACTGAGGCACGGCGACTGCGTCATCCGGCGCGGTTTTGCGTAAGATCGACGGCGCGACCGGACCGTTGTAGTAGAGGCGCTCGTAGACTTCATCCGCAATCAGCCAAAGACCCCGGCGGCGGCAAAGATCGAGCAGCCACTCCTGTTCGTCCTCGGCCGCAACCCAGCCGAGCGGGTTGGATGGCGAGGTATAGAGGAGCAGCCTCGTTCGCGGGCCGATGGCCGCTTCGAGCGCGCCGAAATCGATGCGGTAGCGGCCGCCTTCGAGGCAAAGCGGAATCTGGCGCGGCACAGCCGAGCACATCTGGACGATAGAGGAAGAATTTGGCCATGCGGGCGTCAGAATGATGGCCTCGTCACCGGGATCGAGCAGGCAGCGCAGCGCCACGTTGAGCGCCTGCACGCCGGAAGCTGTAATGACAATCTGCCGGAGGCCATCGATTTCCACTCCGTGCAGCTCGCCATATTTTTCGGCAATCGCCTCCCGGAGGCTGGGGTAGCCGGCATTGGGGGTATAGAATGTATGGCCCTGGCGGAGGGCTTCAGCCGCGGCATCCTTGATGAATTGCGGCGTGGGGAGATTAGATTCTCCGAAGTAGAGCTTGAGGACGCCATCCATGGTCATGGCGATCTCCGCCAGTTCCCGGATGCGCGAATAGGGAACGCGCAAAGCCGAAGAAGCGAGGCCGATGGTTGACATCGTCTCTCATCATAACCCGGGAGAAAGAAAGGCTGTTTCGCCGGGGGAACGCCCGCCGGGCGCGGCCGCATGAGCCGGTTATTTCGGCGCTTCGAGCCGCCGCACCGTGGCGATGTGCTCGGCCAAGGCATTGCGATACACGGTGAAATCGGAGCTCCAGGAAATCACGTTGTAACCCAGCCTCATCCAGTGTTCCGCCTGGGTGGAATTGTGCGGCTGCACGCCGGCCGCTTTGCCGTATCGCCGTGCTACCTGGGCCACGCGCGCCAGAGCGTCCAGAAATCGGGGATTGTCGAATTGAGCCACAATGCCCATCGACTGCGTCAGATCGAAGTGCCCGACCCAGAGGATGTCTACCCCTGGAGTGGCAGCGATGGCTTCGAGATTTTCAAGGCCCCGAATGCTCTCGATCTGGCAAATGACCAAGGTATTCACGTTGGCCTCACGCAAATAGTCAGCGGGATTCGGGGGAACGTAGTCGTTATGAGCCGAGCCCAGACCCAGTCCCCGTTGGCCGCCGGGCGCATATTTGGCCGCGTTGACGATGGCGCAGGCCTGTTCTGGCGTCTCAACGTTGGGAACCATGATGCCCAAGACCCCCGCATCGAGGCATCGGGCGATGAAATGATAGTCCGCCGCAGGAACCCGCACAAGCGGCGCAACCGGGGTGGCCTTGAACCATGCCGCCAGGTCGGCGATGCGGGGCAGATCATTGGCCGCGTGTTCCATATCAATCAGCGCAAAATCCGCGCCGGCCGCCTCCAGGATTTTGGCAATGCCCCGCGTCGCGAACTCCATCAGCATGTGGCCCACTGCCACGCGTCCCTCATTGAGCCGCTGCCGCACAAGATTGGGCTTCAAGTTCCCTCCTTCCGCTCCGGAGCGGATCTATGCCTTCTTCCACCGCGCGAGCTTTGCCTGGCACTCCGGCCGGTCGAGCACCTCGCGGTTCACCACATACTTTGGAGCTCGTCCCTGCGATACATCAAGCACGTTCCTGCATGCCTGGAGGCTGTTGTCGCGGAAAACTTCCCGAGTCCAGGCGATGGAATGCGGGGTTACGATCACATTCTCCAAGCGCAGCAGCGGGTTGTCAGCCGGCACCGGCTCGATCTCGAAAACATCCAGCCCGGCGCCCGCGATCCGGCTGCTGCGCAGCGCTTCATATAAAGCATCGTTGTCCACAATTGGGCCCCGCGCGGTATTGATCAAATAGGCCGATGGCTTCATCAACGCCAGTTCCGGGGCGCCGATCATGTGCCGGGTCTGAGCCGTGAGCGGGCAATTCACGGTCACAAAATCACTTTCGCGCAAGACTGTGGGGAGATCCGTCATTTCCACCCCTTCGGGTGCGGCGGCCGCGAGCGGATCGTAGGCGAGAAGCCTGCCGAAGCCCAGCGCCCGCGCCATGCGAAACATCTCGCCTGCGATATTGCCGGCGCCGATGGATCCCAGCGTCTTGCCCTCGACGTTCTGGCTGTTGCGAGGCGCTCCGCCGCGCCAGCGGCCCGCGCGGCAGAGTTGGTCAAGGGGCCGCAGGTTTTTCGCCAGCGCGAATACGAATGTGAAAATGCCTTCAGCCACGGGACGGCGAACGGCTTCCGGGGTGATGGCCAATATCACTCCGCCTTCGGTGCAAGCGGCAACGTCGATGCGATCGTAGCCGACGCCCCAGCGCGCGATCACAGCCAGACGCCGGCACCGTCTGACGCTCTCAGCGGGAAAGTGGAGGGCTAGCGCGATCACAGCGTCGTAGCGGTCGACCACGTCGGCGCGCGCCGTCTCGCCGGTATCCGGCAGGAACTCCCACTCGAGACCGGTCAAGACGCTTTCCAGCGCCGGTTCGATCAGTCCTTTGGCTTGCGTCTGAAAATCCGCGGTGACCCCCACCCGGAAAGGTTCCATCACGTCAGCCTCCGCGCAGAACCGCTCATTGTACACGACTGCCGGCCCGCCGCATGAGCGCGAAAGACGGCCGCTCCAAGCCGGGCAAGCCCTTTGGATTTCGGGTTGTGGCTGCTTTACTTTGGCCCGGCTTAGGCCGACAATGCTTACTAGCGGCAAGATCAGAAGAGGACGAACATCATTGGAGGTGCACCATGGCGGATCGCTTCTCACGGCGTGAGTTCCTCGAAAGATCGGTTTTGGCCGGAGCAGCCGCCGCTGCCTTCGGCGCCGACGCGGCGAACAGCTCTCAACCCATGCCTACGCGCGTTTTGGGTAAAACGGGGGTGCAGGTGTCCATTCTGGCCCTGGGCTGCGGCAGCCGTCTGCTCAGCTACGGGAATGAAGAGGCGGCGATCGCCGCTATCAACCTGGCCCTCGATCAGGGGATTCGTTACCTTGACACCGCCTACGGTTATGGCCGCGGCCGCAGCGAGACCTGGCTCGGGAAAGTAGCGAAAGTGCGCCGGAAGGAGTTTTTCCTTGCCACAAAAATCGAGCCGCGAGACGGCGATGAAGCGCAGCGGATCTTGGAAGGGACCTTGAAGCGCTTGCAAACCGACCAGGTAGATCTGATTCATGTGCACGCCCTCGGAGACGAGCAGGACCTGGCGCGAGTCGAGGCGAAAGACGGAGTGCTGAATGTGCTGTTCAAGCTCCGCGAGCAGAAGGTGACGCGGTTCGTCGGGATAACCAGTCATTATGATCCCGTGGTGCTGAAGACCGCCATCGAGCGCCACGACATCGATTGCGTCCAAATGGCCCTCAATGCGGCGTTGCAAGGCATGACCAGCGGCGCTGGCAAGATGACGTTGAATCCCTCCATGAAGAGCAGCTTCGAGCAAATCGCTCTGCCCGCGGCCCGGAAGAAGAACCTTGGTATTCTTGCGATGAAGATCATGGGGCAGGAAGAGCTGCTCGGCTCGGCTCCCCATAAAAGCGATCCCGCCAGGCTGCTGCAATACACGCTGAGCCTGCCCGTGGCGGCGGCAGTGGTCGGGATGCCCAAACCGGAACACATCCGTCAAAACGCCGCCTGGGCCAGAGCGTTTCAGCCGATGCCCGCCGGGGAGATGCAAGAGTTTTCCCGTCGATTGGCCGGCGCCAACAAAGTGGCGCTCGATCACAAGTTTCGGGATCACATAGACTGCTGACAGGCGCTCCGAGGCCAAAGCTGTTTTCCGGTAGAAGGGCGCGGTGTGGCTCTGGCAACGCGGAAGCTCTCGCAGATTACAATAGAACAGGAGCGCAGTATGAGACGACGTCTGACGCGCCGGAGCACGGTGGCGCTTGCCGTGGCTCTGGCCGCCGTTCCAGCGATTCGCACGAAGGCTGACGAAGGTATGTGGCTTTTTAACAACCCGCCGACGAAAATCTTGCAGCAGCGCTATAATTTCCGGCCCACAGCCGAGTGGCTGGAGCACTTGCAAAAGGCGTCCGTCCGGTTTAATTCCGGCGGCTCCGGGTCGTTTGTCTCCCCGGACGGCCTGGTCATGACTAACCATCATGTGGCCGCAGACGCGCTACAGAAGCTGAGCACCAAAGACCGGGACTTCATAAAAACCGGCTTCTATGCGAGAACGCGCGCCGAAGAAGTGAAATGCGTCGACGAGGAACTGAACGTCCTGATGAGCATCGAGGACGTCACCGAGCGGGTAAACGCTGCGGTAAAGCCCGGCATGGATTCCGCGGAAGCGCAAAAGGCGCGGCGCGCCGTCATCAACACGATTGAAAAAGAATCATTGGACAAGACCGGCTTGCGCAGCGACGTGGTAACTCTTTATAATGGCGGCCAGTATCATTTATACCGGTTCAAGAAATACACCGACGTCCGGCTGGTTTTCGCTCCGGAACGCGATGCCGCGTTTTTCGGGGGCGATCCGGATAACTTCGAATTTCCCCGCTACGATCTGGACATCGCCTTCTTTCGCGTTTACGAAAACGGCAAGCCGGCTAAGATCGAAAATTATCTGACCTGGAGCGAAGCGGGAGCCAAAGAGGGCGACTTGATATTCGTTTCCGGGCACCCGGGCCGGACTGACCGGCTCGATACCGTCGCTCATCTGGAATTTCTGCGGGATCGCGTGAATCCTCTTTCGCTCAACGTGATTCGCCGGCGGGAAGTGCTGCTTAGAACCTACGCCGACCGCAGTTTGGAGAACGCCCGGCGGGCTCAAGACGAACTGTTTGCTTACCAGAACAGCCGCAAGGCCCGCCTGGGAATGCTGGCCGGCCTCCAGGATCCCGCCGCCCTGAATAAAAAACGGGCCGAGGAGACGGCGCTACGGGAGGCTGTGGCGAAAGATCCCAAGCTCCAGCAAGCCTATGGCGACGCGTGGGATCAGGTGGCCGCTTCCATCAAAACCTGGAACGGAATCTATGACCAGTACTATCTGCTCGAGCGAGGCAACGCCTTCAACAGCGACCTGTTCACCATCGCGCGCCGCCTGGTGCGCCTGGCGGAGGAGACCAGCAAACCGAACGCGGAACGCCTGCGAGAATACTCGGAAGCCGCCCTGGAATCTCTACGGCAGCAACTGTTCTCGGAAGCGCCTATTTACGACGATCTCGAAACCGTCAAGCTCGAAGACTCGCTGAGCATGCTGATGGAGATGATGGGAGCCAACAACGAACTGGCGCAAAAAGTGCTTGCCGGCAAATCTCCGCAGCAAAGGGCCGCCGAACTCGTACGGGGATCGCACTTGAAAGACGTTGCTTTCCGGAAGAAGCTTGCGGACGGCGGCCGCCAGGCCATAGCGGAATCGACTGATCCCATGATCCAGCTCGCGCGGCTGGTGGATGAGCCGGCGCGTCAGGTTCGAAAAATCTACGAAGAGCAAGTGGACGAGCCACAACGCCAGGCGTACGGAAAAATTGCACAGGCGCGGTTTGCTGTGTACGGCTCCGACTTGTATCCCGATGCTACCTTTACGTTGCGTCTGGCGTTTGGCGAGGTGAAGGGCTACCAGGAGAAGGGAGAAAAAATTCCTTGGGCGACCACCCTCGGCGGGGCCTACAAACATGCCGAGGCCCACGGAAACCGGGAGCCGTTTGCTTTGCCAAAGAGCTGGATCGAGCGCAAAAACCGGCTGAATCTGGAAACGCCCTTTAACTTTGTCAGCACGGCCGACATTATCGGGGGCAACTCCGGCAGCCCGGTCGTCAACCGCCAAGGAGAATTGGTCGGCATCATCTTTGATGGCAACATCCACTCGCTGGTGCTCGATTTCATCTACACCGATGAGCAGGCGCGTGCAGTTGCCGTGCACTCCGCGGGCATCCTGGAAGCGCTGCGAAAGATTTACCGCGCCGACAGCATCGTGGCCGAGCTCACAGCCAGGAAACCGCCAAAAACCTGACAGAGAAGCGAGGAGGGAGGGAAGCGCAGAAGCCAAGCACCGGCTTGGCTTCTGCGTTGGCGCGGATGGGTGCTGCGCGACTTACTGCACCGCTACCTGCGTGGTCTGGCTGGACACGCCGTTGACGGTGACCACCAGCGGCACTGTCCCCGCCTGGATGCTCGCCGGCACCTGGATATTGATCTGATACAAGCCGACGAAGCCGGGAGCAACGCCGCTGAAAAGAACCGGGGCGGATGCGCCGGCGATCATCACAGTCGGCGTATAGAAGGTGGTCGAGAAGGGCGGCGTGGAGAGCCCGGCCTGGCCCGTCTGCAAGTTGGGGAGCACGGGCCCGAGCCCCGTCAGATAGAGCTGCAAGTAACTGCCGCGCGCCACGGGATTGCCGGGCCCCATCGTCGAATTGTCCACCTTCAGCGCCGCAGCGTATTTAGTGGTGCCGCCCTGGGGCGTGTACTCGAATATCCCCGGCTGGGCGGGCAGCACGGGGACATTGCTCACCGTCGTAGAGGACCCGTTATTTTCCACGGTCACATGGACCACGGCGGGGACTCCCAGATCGGCGCGGACCTGGAAGTTGATTTGCTCCTGCCCGTTCTGATTGCTGATCGCGAATAGAGGCACGGCGACCCCATCGATCTTCACCTGCACGCCCTTCCAGATAGTGGCCCCGCCAGGAAACTCCGTACCGGAGACTTGCGAGAGCCCCGTGCCGAACAGCGTCGCGAGCCCGTACGGCACCATCCCAGGCGCAAAGCTCGCGGCATTCACAATGCTCGCAGCCGTGAACGTGGGCAAAGCACCGGCCACAACCAGGTTGACGGTTACTGTACCGGTAGCGCCATTCTGGGAAAATCCAGCCGTGATTGTATTCTGTCCCAATGTTGCGCCCGCGGAGGCCTTGGCCGTAAAGGATACACTGCCGTCGGAGCCGCTGTTGATCGTCACAGGATTTCCAGCCGTACCTTGTGCCGGAGTCAGCGTAATTCCCGAAGGGGCCGTGATCGTAACCGGGACTCCCGCCACGCCGTTGCCGAGCGAGTCATTGACCCGCAAGATGATCGAGGCGGCCGTGGTGCTGCCTACCGACACCTGTTGATTGTTCCCGGAGACGATAACTAGTGAGGAAGGAAGCGCCAGGACTCGAAGGTTAAAGGTGGCGCTGGCGCTGCCGATGCTCGCGGTGATGGTAAACGGTCCCGGTGTGTTGCCGAGCTTCACCTGCACCGAAGCCTGCCCGTTTGAGAGCTGTGTGATGTTCATGAGCGTGGCCGCATTGACGGGATTCACATTGAAGCTCAACGGGAAGGTGGCATTCGGCAGTGGGAAAGGATTCCCGAACTGGTCCGTCACCTTGATTACGAGAGCCGTCGGCAAAGTGACGCCGGGGTTGCCCTGCTGGTTGTTGCCTTGCAAAATCGTCACTTGAGCCGGAGGCGGCTGGGTGGCGAATAGGGTGAAGACGGCGACCGCGTCGCCGCCGGTCTCGGGTATCCGCGCTTGCACTTGCACTGTCCCGGCTTTCGGCCCAAGGGTCACAGTGGTTTGCGCAGCTCCAACCGCCACCGAAGCCGGTGGGTTGAAAGTCGCTGAACCCGCCCCCGACGGCCCGCTCACAACGCTCCAATAGACGGTCACCGGACCGACCGGCCCGAGGGTGTTCGTAAGCTGCACAACCAGGGGCAGCGGAAGAGTCGAACCCACCGGGCCGCTCTGCTGGTCGTTGAAGGTCTGCCCAATCGTCGGCAAGGTAAAGGCGGTCGTCAGCGTGAAGGTCGCCGATCCGCTCGGGTTGCCGTCAGCCGCGTAGGCGTTGATCGTATCGGCCAGGAAGAACGATCCCGGAGGAAGCTGCCTTCCATTGAAGGTTGCTTGCGCGAAACCATTATTGTCCGTCGTAGTAGTTACGAAACCCAGTCCCCCTTGAAAATTCACTACGGTTCCAGCGGGAACAGGAATCCCATTTTCATCCGTAACGCGAACGACGAGCGGCTCCGGAAAGGGCTGATTGGGCCTGGTCATCTGAAAATTCCCCGAGATGATGATGATGCCGGTGCCTGATCCAATGGTAAGGGTGAAAGTGACCGTGCCGACTCCCGGTGAAGTCGCCGTGATGTTGATGGTGGTTACTCCGTCGGCCACGGCGGGCCCCGACGCGGCTTCTGCGGCCGTAGAGGAACTGGCCTCCTCCTTGAGAGCGCTCGCGGCGGCAATCGAGACAAACGCTTCGGCAATGCCCCGGCTGTTGGTAAGACTAGGCTGCGCCGGCGTAAACGTAACATCCGAGGCGGTGGTGGCAAAGGTCACCGGAACGTTGAATACCGGCGCGCCGGTGGAATCGGTTACCTTCACCGACAGGGGAATGAAGCTGGTCTGCCCGGCATTGACAAATTGCTGGTCTCCGCCATTGAGGGCGATCGAGACCGCGCCGGTCGTCGGCGGCGGGAAAATCGCAGTGATTCCCGTGGGCACGGCGGGCAGCGTAACGGCGGCCGGCGACGGCAGATTCAGCGCGACATCCACCCGCGTCACGCTGCTGTTCTGCGATGACATCAAATACAAAGCCTTCCCGTTGGGGGAAATATCCATCGAACGCGTATTCTGCCCGTAGGATTGCACCGTTGCTTGTCCCGCGTTGGGGCTCGATAAATCGATGACGATTTTCGCCACCGTATGATCGCCGGTAACGAGTCCGAACGCGGTCGCATTATCGGCGATTACAATCTGATCGAATCCTTGATTCCCGGTTCCAATGGCCTTCAGGGTGCTCGAGCCGAGGTCCACAATCTGCGAGGCATTCAGCGGGCCGCCCGCTTGGTTCACCACGATCGCTCGCGTGCTGTCGGGGGTGATAAGCACTTTGCCGCTGATGAGAGCCGGAATCGGAATGGACGTCGCGACTGCGTTGTTCTTGGTATTGATAAGATCGAGAGCGCCGGGCAGCAATACGGCCAGGCTCTTGTTGTCGGGAGTCAAAGCGATAGAAAGGGCGCCGGAGACTGAAATCTGGGTCACGGCGGGCGGGCTCTGCGTCAAATCCACGGCGGAAATCACGCTTCCGTTGGTGGAGAGCACATAGGCCGTCTTCGAATCATTGGTGACTTCAATGTCGGTGGGCCCGGGGCCTACGTTCAGGCCAGGGGCAAAAAGCTCGTTATTGGTTGCTGTATCGAAAATGTGAAGCTGGCCGGCGGTTACCAGAAGCTTTTTGCCGTCGGGAGTGATCACTCCGGCGCTCGCAGCAGCGCTGAGGTTGATATAGGTGGGCGCGGCGAGATTGGACGAGCTCACGCTGGTGATGGTCCGCATCGTATCCCTGGCAAAGACGTAGTATTTCGACCCGTCGGGAGTGGCGGTCCCCTGAAAAGCGAACTGCGAGGCTACAATCGTACCCGCTGCGCTGAGCGTGGCGGCGTCCAACACAGTCACGTTGGGGTTGCCGGCCGAGGGGAACAGAAAGATCCTGTTAGCCTGCGCGGAAAGGCTTCCGGCAATCAGGCAAGAAGCGATAAGCGAACAAAGGAGCGGTCGTAGACCGAACATGCTGATACCCTTTCCTTGCTGAGTTCTCAACTTTGGCTGATTTCGCGAAGCCAGGTACGCCGCCTCGGCGAGGGCGGACAGCTCACGGCTCCCTACGGTCGCGGCTCAGCGGAAACTTTCAGAGCCGCCGCCGTAAGGAGCTGCGGTTGTCAGAGCTTGTGCCTGGGAGGCCGCACCAAGCTTCCAGATGTCGGGGACGCGGAGAGTCGATGATAACAGTATTGTGCGGGGAAACAAAGCGGGAAATTCTCGGTTCAGCGCAAATAAATGCAGCCTAAATAAAAAGAGGGGAGAGATTTCTCTCTCCCCTCGGAAGAACCACTCTAGTGACCCAGGGACTCGCCGCCTCCGGCAACTCGGGAGCCGGGCGTTCCATCCCACGGAACCGTCAGAGCCAGATAGCCCTCGGCAATCGTCGGCACACCACCGAAACCATTGGTGATGAACGCAAAGCCATGGGCGAACTGGAACTGGCACTGGGCGAAGAGGTAGCCTTGGAACCCAGGCGCTCCGGGGATGTTCGCCGCCGAATTGCCGCCCGACAGCGTGAACGTCAGGACGCTGCCTGCGGCCACCGTCGTAGACGTGGCATTTGGCGGATTGGCGCCGCCGCCCGCGGTTGCACCGAAGTAGTACAACGTGCAGGGGCCGGCTTGGTTGATCGTGCCCTTGTCGTCGGCGGAAGTATTGGCGATCGCGAACCCGGTGTCAAACCCGGCCTGGTTGGTTACGAACGGGAACAACAGGTTCGTAATACAACGCGCGATGCCGAATACTGTTACCGGCGAGCCTGTGTCGCAGAAGCGTGGGATCGGGTCGGTCGCGCTCGCCGTGGTTACCGTGCTCAGCGGCGCGAAGGCGACGCTCATTTGCATAGAGCCTATGGCCGGACTATTATTCGGCGTGTTGGCCACGAAACCGAACGCCACAGGCACGTACACGTTCTCGATGACAAACGGGTTGTCGTCCACGACTTCATAGACCGCGAAGCCGAACCCGTTGGTGATGGTCACTTCGGCGCTGCTGGCGGCCGTCAGCGTGCCGGCGCCGTTCGCGTCAGTCCCGCTCAGCTTCTGGAGCGTCAGGACGTGGCTGGAGCCGCCGATATTGCTGACAGTGCCAGTCACAACCAGCGGGGTGAACACCCGCACGCCAGAGGGCACATTGTAGAAGCGGAGGATGAACCGCGTGCCCTGGGTTGCGCCGCCATTGTTGCCGCTCGAAGGCGGAGAACCCGGAGTCAGGAACCCGTCTTCCACTTGCGTCAGGCCCGGAAAATCGGTCGGGACGCCGAGCGTCTTAAACGCCGTGGCGAAACCTTCCGAGATCCGGACCACAGCCTGGGCGAAGGAAGGCGTGCTGCCCCCCGAAGCCCCACTCACCGCAGCAAGGGCGCTGGTCACGCTGGACGGAACGCTGCCGTCGCTGTTCAACAACGTGGTCACGCACTGTTGGGCAATAAACGGAAACTTGGAGGAGCCGCTGAACTGCGAACCGGCGGTGGAAACGTTTAAGCCCAGCAGCGGGGTGCCGATGACCAGAATATTGTTGTTCACCGTCAGGTTCGTGGTACCGGTGGCCGAAATGAAGGCCTGAACCTGAGTGGTCGGGAAGGCTGCCTGGCCGGTCGGAATGCCGAACGAGCAAACGTTTGCCCGAATGTTGGTGAAGCGCAGCGTGGTGATCGGCGGGTTCGTGAAGCTCGTCGAGCCATTCGTCACGCCGGGAACCGGCACAGCAACGCCGTTCCAGGCCAAGCCGGTAGAACCCACCGCAATGGCATATTGCGGGTGCTGGCCATCAAAGGCATCGGGATTGGAGGTCGTATACGGGCCGCCGGTTACGTCCTCGTTCACGACCAGGACGGCATCGCGAACCACGCTGGCCGACGGAGCCGGCGTTACGGCGCCGCCGGGCGGGTTGAAGCCGCTGGTCGAGCCGGCCCGGTTCGTCACCGGAGCGTTCAGGGTGACGTTGAAGTTGGTCGTAAGCGTCGGCGGCAGACCCGTTCCGGTGGTAGTGCAGGCCAGAACGATGTCGCCCTCTAACTCAGCGATGCCTTCCGCTCGCACCACGCTCGGGGCCGCATTGGCCGTGCAGGTCACCAGACCGGTGAGCGGGTGCTGGGCATACGCCGTCCCGCTGGCGCCGGCTAGCACTAGCAGGGCTACTGCCAGCGCCAGGAAACCTTTCTTAAAAGCTGCCATTTCTTTCTCCTTATGTGTCACAAAGAAATTTTTCGATCGGTGAAGTTCCTCTTCAACCTGAACCGAACTCAAATCACCTGCAAACTGCTGAGAACGTTGACTTCGATTCCCCCGTGTCGGGCGGAGGAAGGATTAAGAAACTGGCCGGCTTGCTGGTTCGCACAAAGCTCTCAGCCGGCTACCACAACCGTTAAGAGAGTCGGGTCACCTCCTGCGTTTGTAAAGCTTTGTGCTCGCGGGAAACTTACAGAGACTGCCCCGCCGAAAACGGCGGCAAGCTTGTTTAATATCATCCACCTAGTCCGGTGTCAAGAAAAAAAATACAAAACCAATGAGGAGCACACCCGGTTTAGGCGTATAGACCCCCGCCGTGTACCAGGGCGGCCCGACAACGGGTAAGTGGGATATTTAACACTTTTTGGGACTTAACGTCAAGAGTTTTTTTGCGGGGCGGTGAGCCTAACCTCGGGGCCTCAATCATTTCGCATCATTTTCTCAAGACCCCGAAGCCGGTTTTTCAAATCCTCGGTCATATCCTTCATTTGGTTCCCGTCGTAAATCACATGTGGGGTAAGCAGGATGATCAGCTCGGTTTTCTGCCTGGATATGGAAGTGGAGCCGAAAGCGGCGCCGAGGATGGGAATCCGGCCGAGCAGCGGCAGGCGCTCGGTCTGATAAATGTTATTTTCCTGCATGATGCCCCCGATGGCGACGGTTGTGCCGTCGTCCACCGTCACTTGCGTTTGTACGGACCGCTGCTGAATGCTTGGCGAGTCGATGTTGGACGTTGTGGTCGGTACCGGAGCCGAAACGGTCTGATTAATTACCATCGTGACAATACCCGTCGCGTTCACCCGGGCCGTGACGCTGAGCTGGACCCCCGTATTTTGGTTGGCCACTGTGTTAGTGAAAAGAGATGTCCCGTTCGCTTGCGCCCCGCCGGCCAGGCCCTGTGAGGTAAGAACCGGGATGGAAGTCCCGACATTGATCGTGGCGGGCAGATTATCGGTCGCCACCACGGAAGGCGCGGATATTACCTTGGTTTGCCCACGCGCGGCGGAAAGATTGAGGAACGCAATGAGCTCGCGTGTGTTGCCTACCAGACTCCCCACGCTGAGGCTGAGGCCTCCGGGGTTTTTGGGATCGTTTATCGACCCGGTCAGTTTGCGTGTGCTCAGCGCCGTGCCGGCTCCCTGCTGCTGCAAAAAGGCGTTGACGCCGACGCTGAGAGCGCCGGAGAGGTCAACCTCATAAATCTGCGCGTCAATCAGCACCTGGCGTGGAGCAACATCGAGCTGCTCGAGTGTTTTGTGAATGATCTCCCAATCCTGCTGGGTGGCCTGCACGATGATGACGTTGTTCACCATGTCCGGCACGATGCGCACCAGCGAACCGGCGATTCCGGTGACAGGCGCGCCGGGCGCCGTCTGCGCCCCCAGATACGTTCCCGTGCGATCGGTCGACCCGCCGCTCGGCGCGGGCGCGGATGCCGTTCCCGTAACCGGAGCGGGGTTCGCCGGCGCGGCGGGAGCCGACCCAGCTCCCCCTAACGCGGCCGGCGGAAGTTGGATGACTCCGCCGCCGCCCATCATTCCTCCGCCCATCATGCCTGGCCGGGCAATACCGCCGTAGCCGCCGGCGCCTGGGTAGGCCGCGCCATAGCCGCCGTAGCCGCCATAGCCCCCATAACTCCCGCCGCCATAACCACCGTATCCGCCGTACGCAGGATATCCGCCGTACATGCCGGTGTTGTAGCCGTACAAGTTCATCAGTGTGCCGGCAAGCTGATCAGCCTGCCCGTACTGCACCTTGTAAACGAAATTCTGCACACCCCCCACCGTGATAGGCTGATCGAGCTTTTCAATCCACTGCTTCACCTCGTCAAACACGTTGGGATTCGGGCTCACCACCAGCAGAGAGCTGATGCGCTCGATGGGCAGAAACTTGATCGCCGAACTCTTTTCCGAGAGCGCGTAGGCCGCAAAGATGTTTTCCAGATCCTTAACCAGCAGGCTGGCCTGGCTGTTTTTGACCGGAAACAGCCGTACTCGCTGATTGGCAAGGGTCTCGTTATCGAACAGCGCGATCAGTTCCATTGTGCGGCGCATGTTGCGGCTGTTGTCTTGAATCAGCAGCAGGTTGCCGGTGTCGAGCACCATCATCTGCGCGCCGTCGCCGAGAAAATTCTGAAGGACCTTGGCGATGTCGGAAGCCGATACATAGCGCAACGCCACCAGGTTGAGCACCATGCGCTCGTCTTCGGGCAAATCCTTCGCGTTCACTTGGGGTGAGATCGGCAGCCGCGAGGCGTTTTTGGACGGAACGATATGCCAGATATTGCCGACCTGCACGGCTACGGCGTTGTTCAGCCGGAGAATCGTTTGCAGCAGCGGCATCAGGTCGTTGATTTGCAGCTCCCCATAGGTATTGATGGTTACGGTCCCGCGGATGCTCGGGTCCATGATGTAGTTGATGTGGAGCTGCCGGGCAAGAATGTCGATCACTTCCTGCAAGGTCGCGCCGGTAATATTAAGGCCGCTGGCGGAAGCTGCCGGCGCAGCCGGACGCGCCGGCGCTCCCGGGGCGGCCTGGGCCGCCGCCGGCGTAGTCTGGGCAGGGGGCGGCGGTGTCACGGGCGTGGGCGTCTGGCCGGGCGCAGCGTGCCCCGGCGGCAAATTATGTTGCGGAGCGGGGGCCTGGGCCTGCGCCGCACCAGGGGCCTGTCCTGCCGGAAGTGGAGCCTTCGGCTGGGCCGGCGGGGCCGCGGAATGGCCCGGAGGCAAATTGTGCGGCGGCCCGGCTGAGTGGCCTGGCGGCAGCGCCGGCGCGGAGTGGCCCGGTGGAAGGTTTTGCTGCTGAGCCGGAGTGGCCGGCGCGACGCCGGGAGTGGCTGCCTGGGGCAAGGCCGCGGCCGGCAGCACTAAAGCAAGAAGCAAACCGAGACGTTTCACCCTGCACATTCTCATTACCTGTGGTCGGAAGCAGCCGAAGGCGCGGCTGGCCGCGGCAAGCCAGTTTTGCTGTGCGCTTCGACCGCCTCCCTTTCCATGTCGCTCAATTCACTGCGCTTGCGCCGCCAGACCTGATCCCCGAAGGGAGTTCGGCGCCGGAAGACCACAGTATCGCCGGTCTCCTCGATTTTCAGCATGGGATCATCGGCGAGCCTTCCGGGACTGGCGGGTGCGGGCCCGTTGCCATCGGAAGCGGCCCGCAACGTCGGACCAAAAGGAGTTTGCACAACCACGGTTCCACCGTTCGCCGGAACCTGACTGGGAACGGCTTCCCGGGTGGTCTTGGAAGGCGCTGGCGTTTGGCTGCCGGCCGCCTTGCCGGCAGCCGGCGGCGCACCAGCGGCATGAGTCGCCGGAGCGCTTCCCGAAGCGGGCTTTTCGCTCTTGGAACCCTCCGCTGCAAGCGGTAGAACCATCAGCAACGCAAGAACCGGAAACCTCATTTCTTTCTCCTCTCGACGGCTCATCCGACGAAACAGCCCGTCACGCTGCCGCTTCGGAACGCCCGCCCGTCAGGCTGACTTCCCCAATCCGCGCCGCGCGCGGAAAGGCCAACTCCTTAAAAATCAGTACTAGCTAAGCAGGGAATGACGGTTACTTCACGTCTTCCCACCAGGACTGCGCGCCAAACGGGGTCTGCCGCACCACCTTTCGCTTGCCCTGGTAGACGGTTCCATCCGGCGCGGTATCGCCGGGCGGCGATTGGTAAATCGTTCCCTGCGCGCCCTGCATAGGCGGCCCGATCAGGTATTCTCCGGGGCGCGAATTGGCATTGGGGTTCATCACCGTGGCCCCGCCGCTGCCGGAGCCCCCAGCCCCAGCCGGCCCCCCGGCAACCGCCACCGCGGGAGTATTCGCTGTGCTGTCGGCCGCGGGACGCACCAGAACATCGGAAACCTGAGCATGAATCGGCTGCCCTTCCCACTCCAGCGTGATCTCGTCTCCGGCGGCCCCCAGCAGCTTGAACTCGCCGATGGTCTCGCCAACACGAACCGTCTTGTGCGGTGCATTGGCTTTCTCGGCCATAATGGCGATCGGCCCGCTGCCGAGATTCATCACTCCGAACAACTGGGGCAAGGTCGGCCGGGGCTTCACCTTTGGCGGCTCGACGACCACCGTCGGATTCCGATCGGGGCTGAACAGAAATTTCTCGGCGGCGTCCAAATACGCTGCGGGCTGAATGGGCGGCAAAGGTGGAGGTTCGGCAGGCTGCGTCTTCAGAGTAGGCGCGGCAGCGGGGTTAAGCACCCGATAGCGTTCCCGGGCCCGCCGAAACTCCGCGCGAAATCTCCACACCCCCGAAGCCGCCAAGGCCACGAGGACCACATTTGCGATCAGGAGCCTGCGCCTCATTTACCCGTTCGTTCCTTTAGCTTTACTCAGCAACGCGGCCGGAATGTAACCGGCGACCACCATGCGCACCTGAATCAGCTTGTTCTTCGGGTCTCCGGGCACAATGCGCAAATCCAGTGTGGAAAGCACCTGCGGTGCGTTCCGGATGGCGCTCATCAGGTTGATCCATTGATCGATGCCGCAGGTGAAGCCGACCGTCAAAGGGACCTGCGCGTAGTGCTCTCCAGCCGGCTTGGCGGCGCCGAATTCGGAAGATTGCATGCTCACACCCTGGGCGCGCAGCAGCTCCTGCATGATCTGCTGCATCTCCGCCGAGGCCAGCGCCGGGGTAGCGGCTTTTAATAAACCTCGCTCCGTTTCGGCCAGAGCCCTCGCCGCGGCCTGCGCTTCAGCGGCGGCGCGCGGCCTTTGCCTCGCGATTTCCTGCAAGCGCTGCAAACGCCTTTCACTCGCAGGAATGGACGCCGTCGCCGCTGCTTCCCCGCTCCCCTGAGAAGCCGGAAAGCCAAATTGCAGCACGGCCACGGCAGCCATGGCGATCCCCAGCATCACCAGAGCTTTCTTGTCGCGTTCGCTGAGGCGTTCCATTTCAGATTCCCGAGTGAGCCGCAGGAGCGGGCGAATGTCCGGACGCGGGCGGCCCCGCCGGAGGCGGAGCAGCCGCCTCTGGACGTAGCGGGCCGCTGCGGCGTGCTGCGCGAATTCGAAATTGTTCCCGGTTGTCGGCCCGGGTGATCGAACTTGCGAACGAAGCTCCGGTCAACACGCCGGAGCTATCGAGCAACCCCAGCAGCGGCGCCGCCGCATCGGCCTGGCCAGTCAATTGCACGCTGTCATCGTTTACCTCGATGCCGTTGATCCAGGCCGTCTTTGGCAGGCGGCGGGAAATTTCCGTTACGAGCGCCAGGTCCGCCTCCGGACGGCGGCGGAAGCTTTCCAGCTCGGCTCGCTGCGCCCGCGCTTTTTGCGCCTGCTGTTCGAGCGCCCTCACTTCCCGCTCCACCGTTTCCAGACGCTTGATTTCCCGCTCCAGCGCCTGCTCGTACCGCCTGTCCTGGATCGGGCCCCGCAGAAAAAGCAGCAGCGCTACAGCGCCGACCGAAGCCGCAGCAGTGGCCGTAGCGGCAATCGGCCAGCGGGAGCTTGCGCTCCGGCGCGCGGGCGGCAGCAAATTCACCCGCCAGCCCCAGCGCGGGCAAGCGGCGCTCAAGGCTGTGGCGAAGACCGCAGCGTCGCGGCCCAGGTCGAATTCCGCCGGAGCCTGCAAAGGGCTCCCCAACACCTGTTCAGGCGCTAACGGCGATGGAATCGAACGCTCTCCGCAGACCAGCAACGGCACGGCTTCGCCCTCGGGCAGCCGCAGTTCGGCCGCCGCGGCGGCCACTGCTTTTTCAAGAGGCATCGCGCCCGAATCGAAGCTGGCGCTGAAGAAGGGGCGCGCCTGGCTCTCCCCGTACAGCTCAAAGGCGGAACCCTGCTCGTCCACCAGCAGAAACGGCTCTTGCCGGCGCGCGTTTGGGAACCGCACAGCTCCCCAATAAGCCGCCGCGCCTACAGTTATGGCCCGCAGTTTCACTCCCGCTTCCGCGAACAGATCGGCGTAGCCTTCTATCAGCGAGCGCTCCACAATGACAACGGCAACGTCGCGCCGCGCAGGGGCGGCCGCGCTGCCCGCTTCCGCGGAGCCTTCCCGGGAACGCGGGCCCAGCGGCGCAAAGCCGTAATAAACATTTTCTTCGCCATAGGGATGCAGAGTGTCGATCTGGAATCGCACGGCGGAACGTAGTTCGGCGCGAGTCGGAGCCGGAAGGCTGAGCAGCCGGACGATCACTTCCTGCCGCGGGAGCATCAAGGTGACGGGCAGGTCGCGGAATCCGTGGCTCTTTAGAAACGATTGGTATTCGGCGCCCCAATCAGCGGCCGGGCGGCGGCGAAAGTCGTGCAGCGTCGTTTTTCCATCCACCACAACGCCCTTCCATCGCGACTTGACCAGAGCCACTTGGAGGTCGTTTCCGCGGATTTCGACGCCCACGCCGGCGCCCAAGGTTAGAAGAGGATTTCGAGCCATCGCAGTTCTAATTCCGCCAAGCAATCGCCGCGTCGTCCGGCGCGACGCTGCGGGGAAGCCGGGCGCGCGCGCTGGCTTCCTCTCCCCAGCCGCAGATTCCGGCTAGTTTCCCGATGCATACCACCGGACTATACCCAGCGGCGCTTCAAAGCGATCCCGGCCGTAACGAATCACAGCCGCCACCGTGCGCCGCACCGGTCGCCCTCTCAATTGCGCCGTGGCGCGCACCGTGTAAGCCTCAGAGCCTCCGCCCACCAACTGCGCCCCGCCGGGCAAAACACCGGCGCCAAACGACGCCGCATTTTCGATGACACGCTCTTCCCGGGCTTGCAGAATATTCATCAGGGGCCCTTCGGGAACGCCTATCGCCCGCAGCACTTCCGGGGAAGCGTAGTTCACGTTTACCGCGCCGCCGTCGAGCAAAGTCAGATGCGCAGCGATTCCGCCCCGCAGCGCGAGGCCCCCGGCGGGGCCCGCGCCGGGAAAAATGTTTTCAGCGCCCCGCGGCGCGAGCGGAGCGCCCGGCCGCACCCACCACCCGTAAAAAACATCCGCCGTTACGCCCGGAACGGTCAAAAGATCCTCCAACTGTATGAAGGACGGCGCGGGGCCCGAAAAAGACGATTCGATCGCGCGACTCGCCTGCCGGCGGGCGGCGATTCCGGCCGCGATTTGCTGGGAACGGCCCTCATCAATTCCAAGAAGCACAAAAAGCCGCGCCAGGGCGGCAGGTTGCGCCTCCAAAACATTCAGCTTCCCGTTCTCGCCGGTGATTTCGAGGTCCACAACGCCGGTTGGGAGTTCCCAGCGCATCCGCCTTTGCCCAGCCCGGAATACGGAGGGAGGAGGATTCTTCGGATCCACAGTGCCCGAACTGTACAACTGCATCACAAAACGCTCGATAGCGCCCTCGGCCAGATAGTAAGCCCGGACGGAATCGAGAACGCCGCTCGATCTGCCGAGTTCCGAGCGCACCGTGAGGGCCAGCGTAAACGCGATCGCCGACAGCGCTGCGCTCAACCAAAGCACCGCCAGCAGCGCGCCGCCCCGCCGGCCGGCCGACGCACCCCGTAAACAGTAAGTTCCGGTTTTTTTCATGGCAGCATCGTCGACCGGATGGGCACCGTTACCGTAACCGGCCGGAGGCGTGTGGGCGCGCCCGCCCGCCCGCTTGTGGAGGCGCTGCTCCCGTCCGGCGAATCGGGAAGAGGCGTCAATTGGATGGCAATGGCCGCCGGCAGGCGGTACGCGTCGTTCCACACCGGCATCCATCGCGGCGGACGATCCGGCTCGCTGTCGGACAAATACGAAAAAGTGCAGGCCGCGAGCTCGTCGGCGATGATGAAAGAGGAGGGCTGCGCAACAATGGGAGCGAAGGACGGCCGATATCCGTTGCTGGCGGCGTCTGGAACCAAGCCGGTGACAACGGCGCCGGCCGTATTCGGCCCCTCGTAGATCCGCTCATTGACAAGAATACGCATCCCCTTCTCCGACCGAGTCACCTGCATTTCCACAAGCCGTGCCCCCCCGCGCGGGCCGCTATCCAGCGAATACGCCGTAACGAAGCGCATTGCCGCAGGCTCCCCCTGGAACAACAGAAACGTATATGGTGCCCTCGTAGATGGATTTCGAAATACCGCCCAGGCCGGAAAGATGCCTTCGATCTCGGCGTGCAGGATGGCGTTGGCGGTGGCAATGCGCCGGTTGAGCATCAGGCTATCGTTGGTGCGTTCCCAGGCCTGGGTCCCGATGTGAAGCGCCGTGAGGATGCCTACCGACAGCAAACTGAGCAGCGCGATGGCAACCAACACCTCCATCAACGTGAGTCCGGCCCGCCGGGATCTGTAAGTCATCGCGCCAACCCTCTCTTGCCTGCCGCTCTATCTCGTCCCCGGCCCGCGGATTGGATCGCGGCGAAATCCTTCGAGCGTGATGGATCTGCGCTGGCCATCGGCCAGCCACCAAACCTCGAGATCGATGCGCACCAGTTGAAACGCGCCCGGGCCGGCGTTGGGCGGCCGCTCAAAGATAGCTTCGTTCGCGGCCCATCCAGTCGAGTCATCCCATTGCCCGCTTGACGGCTGGTCCAAGATTGGGGGAGCGAGGAGCAGTTCGTTCATCTTTGTGCGCGCGAGCATTGCCGCGCGGTCGTATTGGCGCACTCGCGACGCGTTGGACATGGTCGCCGAAAGCAGTGACAACAGCCCGACCACCGCGATCGACATGATCGCGGTGGCGACAATCATCTCCAGCAGCGTGAAGCCCAAACGGCCCGCCGGGCGAAGAAGGGGCGCGGTCCAGGGGCCTTCCCTCACGGGCACAGGCAAGCCGGCGCGCCGGGGGCTTTGGTCCGGGCCTCCTGCCGATACACGATGGAACGCTACTCTAGCCACAAAATCACCGTAGGGCCGCGGTGCCGGCCGGGCCGCTCACCGGGCTGCCCCGTCAATTTGCGGAACGCCCGTCAGGGGATCTACGGCAACAGTAAGCGTCCTGCCCATCTCGCTCGTCAACCGCACTTGAAAGCGCGGCGCGGGAGTATTCGGAAGCAGAACGAAGCTCCTCGGATCCAGCGAAAATGCGCCAGCGGAGGCGGCCGGAAGGATGTTCGTGATCTTCACTCCCGACTCAAGCGCCAGATCGCGTCCCCAATTTCCAGCGGCGGAGAGAGCCAGGAACCGGTTGGCCGCCGGATCGATTCGGAGCTCGACAGGCGTCTGATCGCGATCTGCTTGCGCGCGCGCCAGATTGATGAACGCCGCGACACGCCGCGCACTCGACTGGAGCCTCACTCCGTCCAGGCCTCTGGTTACCGAAGGAAATGAGATCGCCAGAATCATACCGGCGATGGCCATGGCGACCAGCAATTCAAGCAGCGTCAGTCCGGCCGCTAGCGCCCTTTTGCCCGGCCCCGCCTCGCGGATCCGCGCCAATCCCTGATTCAGCGCTACCGGCTCGCTCCGCATCTTCTTCTCCAGAAGATCGCCTGCCCGCATCCCATCTCATCCCCTTGCATTAAGGCCGCCTGCTATTTCCAACTCACAATGTCGGCATTCACTCCGTCTCCTCCTGGCTGGCCATCGGCTCCGTAAGAAACAATGTCCGGTTCGGGGCCATGATCGCCGGGATATTTGTAGACATAGGGGTGGCCCCAGGGATCGTTGGGAATGTCTTTGTTCAAGTAAGAGCGGATCGCGGCCAGTCCTTCTTCGGTGGTCGGAAACCGGCCGTTATCGATGTGATACGTCTGCAACGCTCCTTCAAAAGCTTCGATTTGAGTCCGCGCCGCCGTGACCCGGCCCTTATCCACCGAGGGAGACAGGCGCTGATAAGCGACGGCCGTGAAAAGGGCGATGATGGTAATCACCACCAGCATTTCAATGAGCGTGATGCCGCGCCGCTGATTGATTCTCTTGTTCTTCTTCATTGGGGTTCCCGACTCACCGCCGAGGCTCCCATCGTCAAGGAGATTCGGCCCCTGCGGCGGATCTCTCCTTCCTCACATGGCGATTTCGTTGATGCTGGTAATCGCCAGCATGATACTGAGAATCATAGCGCCAACCACCACGCCCATGAACAGGATCACTAACGGCTCAAAAAGGGCTGTAAACCGCTTGATTGCGTCGCGGGTGTCTTTTTCGTAGATGTCGGCCATGCGGGCGAACATCTGGTCGAGCCTGCCTGTTTCCTCGCCGACGCTGAGTAAGTGGCCCGCCAGAGCAGGAAACTGGCCGGTGCGGCGCAGCGGCCGGGCGATTCCTTCCCCGCGCTTTACCCCTTGGGCGACCGAATCGAGCGACTGCGCGATGATGCGATTGGTGAGTATCGCCCGGGCGATCGAGAGCGATTGCACCAGCGGAACGCTGTTGGCAACCAGCGTCGACATTGAACGCGCGAATCGTGCCGTATCCGCCTTGCGCAGCGCCTCTCCCAACAGGGGAATGCGCAGGCGCGCGCGATCCCAAACCAGCCGCCCCGCCGGCGTCCGCACATAGAGACGGAAAGCGATCACCAAAGCGGCCGCAGCGCCGATTGCCAGCACGCCATACGTCTTCACCGCTTCGCTCACGCGCATGAGGATCTGGGTCGGAAGCGGCATGGGGATGTGCGACTCGGCAAAAACCGCGGCGAAACGGGGAATTACGAAGTTCAGGAGAATGAAAATGGAGGCCGTCCCCACGCAGGCCAGGAGCGCGGGATAAATCATAGATCCGATGATGTAGCTGCGCAGCTCATCGCGCGACCGTTCAAAATCGGCCAGCCTCTCGGCGACCAGAGCCAGCGAGCCGCTCGCCTCGCCGGCCCGGATCATATTCAGGTAAAGCTCGGAAAAGTATTCGGGATGAGTGGCCAGGCTGTCGGCCAGCGACCGGCCACCCTTCAGGGCCCGCAGGACCTCGCCAATGACCTGCCGGAATTGCGGCCGCTCGCTCAACTCGGAGGTGATTGCCAGCGCGCGGTCCAACGGAACGCCGGCGCTCAGCAGCGTCGCCAGCTCCTGCGTGAAAAACAGGACATCGCGGGCGCGCTTGCCCCGCCCAAACTGCGGCAATTGCAGATTTTTCAGCTTGGATTCACCGGCCGATACGCGCAGCGGCGTTAAGCCCTGCCGTTGGAGCTCGCGCGCCACGGCGCGGTCGCTCTCGGCCGAGAGCGTCCCGGTGCGCAGCTTGCCGTCCGGGGTTACCGCGCGATACGTGAATGTAGCGGCCATGGCTTGCTATGGAAAAGACGCTGCACACCGGGAGAAAGACGAGCGCCAGCCGCCCGGGAAAGGGCTACGGCGCCTTGCCGGTAAAGGTTCATCCGAAGGACGGACGGTCTTGCCCTCGGCCGTCAGAACTCCTGCGTCACCCGCATTACTTCTTCCACGGTCGTGATTCCCCGGGCGATTTTCTCCCATCCGTCCTCGCGCAGGTTGCGCATCCCGTTCTTACGGGCCGCAAGCGTCAACTGCCCGGCGTCGGCGTTCCGCATGATCAAGCTGCGCAGCTCTTCGTTCATCTCCATCAGCTCGAAGATTCCGACGCGCCCTGAGAAGCCGGTTCCCATGCATTGGGAGCAGCCGGCGCCGCGCCAGGTCGGAACCATTCGTCCTTCCGGCGACGGGCAAGCGCCCGCCGGGTGTTTGCAATGGCGGCAGATCTGGCGCACGAGCCTCTGCGCCAGCACGGCGACCAGAGAGGACGTGATCAGGTAGTTTTCAATTCCCATATCCGTCAGGCGCGTGATAGCGCTGGGAGCATCGTTGGTATGAAGCGTCGAAAATACGAAGTGCCCCGTGAGCGCGGCACGAATCGCGATATCCGCCGTCTCCCGGTCGCGGATCTCGCCCACCATGATGACGTCCGGGTCTTGGCGGACGATATGCCGCAGTCCGGCGGCGAAGGTCAGACCGATCTGGGGGTTCACATGGATCTGGTTGATGCCGTCCATCTGATACTCAACCGGGTCCTCGATGGTGATGATCTTCTTATCAGGGAGGTTGATGCGCTTGAGGGCGGAATAAAGCGTCGTAGATTTCCCGCTGCCGGTCGGGCCTGTCACCAGAAAAATGCCGTGCGGCAGGGACGTGTAGAACTCCATGCGCGAAAGCATATGCTCATCGAAGCCCAGCTTCTTCAAGTCGTAGAAATCGCCGGCGCTGCGGTCGAGCAGACGCATGACCACGCTTTCCCCGTAAAGCGTAGGAAGCGTCGAAACACGCAGATCCACTTCGTGGCCGAGCACTTTCAGCTTGATGCGTCCGTCCTGAGGCAGCCGGCGCTCGGCGATGTTGAGCTTCGCCATCAGCTTGAGCCGCGAGGTCACGGCGGATTTCAGTTCTCGGGGAGGAGGCTCCTGATCGTGCAACACGCCGTCTATCCGGTAACGGACGCGAAATTCCTTCTCGAACGGTTCGATGTGAATATCGCTGGCGCGCTTCTCAAGGGCCTGGGCGATCATCGAGTTCACCAGACGAATCACCGGCGCTTCGCTGGCCATGTCCCTCAAATGCTCGATTTCCTGCTCCTGCTCGAACGCCCCTGCCTCACCGCTCTCCACCGCGACGTTCTGATCTCCTTCGCCGTAGTACTTATCAATCGCGTCGAGGATTTCCTGCTCGGCGGCGATCGCGGTCTTCACCTGGAGCTTGGTGAACATCCGCACGGTGTTGACCGTCTCAAAGTCGAGGGGATCGGCCATGGCAATCGTGACCGTCGATTGCTCCAGCTCGATCGGAAGGAACTTGAATTGCCGCATATAGCGCGGCGCAATGCCTTCCAGTTCCGGGGACACTGCCGGAAATTGCTGCGCCGAGACCAGGGGAATTTCCATCTGTTCCGCCAGCGCCGAGAGAACGTCGCGTTGAGCGACGAAACCGAGATCGACCAGGATGCGCCCGATCTTATCGCCGGGGCGCTCTTTTTGCAGCTCCAGGGCTTTTTCGAGGTCCGGCGGCTGGAGCAATCCGCGCCGGATCAGGATTTGGCCGAGGCGCTTATCCGGCATCAGAATTCTGTGACCTCGATAGCGCGTTCCTGGGCTTCGGCCCCCGCGCGACGGGCCAGCAGATCGAGCAGCGTTTGCCGCGCAGCCTGCATCACGATCTGCGAGGGCAGGCCGCTGGTGTCTTCCCAGTTGTAATTGAACAGCGTCACCACGATAGCCACCTTCTCGCCGGGCGGAACTTGAGGAAGCGCCGGGGCTTCTTCCATCAGCAACTGCCGCAGACCTGTTTTGAGCGCGCTCAGCTTTTCCCGTTTCTGCCGGTTCAGGTTTCGAATCTCCTGCGGCGAGTAGGCGGGCCGAAAGGGGCTTAAGCCGGCCACCGGCACCAGATTCACCTCCAGGGTGAATACGGTGCCGTATCCGGAGAGATAGACTCCGCGCGTGGTGCCCAGCAGAGCGAAAGGCGCCCGCGCCATCAACTGCTGGATCCGTTCATCGATGGCTTGTTCGGCCGTTTTCAGAGAAATGCGCAGCGCCCGATTGTCGTTGGTGTTCAGCGAGACCCGGCCGGCGGGCCCGGGCTGTGGGGCGGCCCCGGCCAGAAGAGCGGGGAGCGCCGCCGCAAGCAGAAAAGCCGGACGGAAGGTGGATCGCATACTTTTCATTGCCGGAACGCCGCGGGCCGGGCCTGCGCCGACTGCATGTAGAGAACGTTCAGCTCTTTGACGAGCAGCTCGTAGTTTTCTTTCACGTCGCGCATGTCGGCTTCATAGCGCGCCTGCATGGCCGCTACGGCTCGCTCGCTCCGCGAGTCGCGGCCGCCAAAAGCGATCTGGCAGCGCCCGGGCTCCAGGGTGATGCTGGGCCTCGAAACCCAGAGCCCGCCGAAGAGCACGGCGAGCAGCAGCGACGCGGACAAGGCGAGCCGCGGCACGCGCAGCAAAAATGCCGCCCACCACCGCGACATACCCGACGGCTCGAAGACCTTGTCTGAGACAAAGGCGATGCGCCGCGGAATCTCCTCATCCCTCAGCGCCAGCAGAGCGCGCCGGATCATGCGCAGCCGCTCCAGTTCCTCGCGGCAGCGGGGGCATGCTTCCAAATGCTTCTCCACTTGCCGCGTTTCTGCGGCCCCAAGCTCTTCCAACCAGAAGTCGCGCAAATCAAATGGCGAGCAGCTCATAGAAAACCTTCCTTTTCACCGCAGAGAATGCGCTCAGGAAACGCTTTTTTCAGGGCTGAGAGCGTTCCCCGTGGTGAGCAATACTTTCAGGAGGTCAAAGGCCGCATAAAGGCGGGACTTCACGGTGGAAACCGGGCACGACTGAATCTGGGCGATCTCATCGAACTTAAAGCCCTGATAGATCTTCAGCACGACGGCCTCCCGCTGCTCGGCGCTCAGTTGTTCCAAGGCGCTTCCCACGGCCAGTTCCAGTTCGAGCGGATAAACGGCCGAGCCGGCAACCGGTATGGCTCGCCCCCCGCCGCGCTCGGAAAGCTCTTCGGATTCCGGCTTCTCTCTCCGGAATTGCGAGAAAGCTTCGTTGTGCGCGATGCGGAAGAGCCACCGCGGGAAACAGTCCGCGTCATCCAGCTTCCCCAGATAGCGATACGCTTTCAAGAACGTCTCCTGGGTGAGGTCGAGAGCGTCTTCCCGGTCTTTCACCATGCGCAGCAGGTAGTTGTAGACACGCTTCTCCCACCGGGAAACGAGGTGGTTGTACGCCTCCACATCCCCTTTGCGCGCGGCCAGCACCAGGTCCCGGTCTTCGACCTCGCGGAAAATCAACTTTGACTCCTGACCAGAAATGACGCGGGCCAGTGGTAAAAAGTCTGGGAATCCACGAATTTCGCCCCACTATAACACGAACCCGGGCATTCCTATAAGGGTGCACGAATCCGCCCATCCGCCCCCGGAGATCTCGGGCCGTCCAGCCGCCTTTTCCGGGGTTTGGACACTGTTTCACAAACAGGCCGGACCGTAACTTCTTCCCCGCTAGAGTAGAATTCCGTTCAATGGAGGAGCCTATGCCGATTAGCGAAGCAATACTGCCGGAATTCGATCACGAAATGGCGAACACGCGCAAGACGTTGGAGCGAGTTCCTTGGGACAAGCCGGACTGGAAGCCTCACGCAAAATCCATGACTATGCAGCGGCTGGCCAGCCATGTGGCTGAGATTCCCGGTTGGGTTGGAGTAACTATCGGCAGCGACTCGTTCGACGTCGCTCCGCCGGGCGGCCAGCCGGTTCAGCCGACTGCGGCCACCTCGAGAAAGGAGCTGCTGGAACTTTTTGACAAGAACGTCTCGGCAGCCCGCGCTGCGATTGCCGGGGCCAGCGACGCCCACTTGATGAAGCCCTGGAGTCTGTTGAACGGCGGAAAACCGGTCTTCACCATGCCGCGGGCCGCCGTGCTCCGCAGCTTTATCATGAACCACGGCATTCATCACCGCGCTCAGCTCGGGGTCTACCTACGGCTGAACGATATTCCGGTACCGTCGACTTATGGCCCCTCTGCGGACGAGGGCGCAATGTAGCGCTACCCGCAGAGTCAAAACCTGCCAGTCTTCCGGGAGTGCCTAGCCCGCCCGGGCGGCGTCCCGCCGCCCGGCAACCTGCAAGTTATACTGGCCGTTAAGGACTATGAAGCACATACCGGGGACCTACTTCCTCCGAAATCTCGTGATTCACCGCAGTCTGGTTTTCCAGCTCGTCCGCCGGGACTTTCAACAGCGCTTCGTAGGTTCGGTTGTTGGCTGGGTCTGGGGCATCATACACCCGCTGGTTTTGTTAGTAGCCTACACGTTCATCTTCACCTACTGCCTCCGGATGCGCCTTGACCCGGGCCAGGCGACCGACAATTACCCGATTTTTCTTTTCGCCGGGATGCTGCCCTGGCTGCTGTTCCAGGAGACGGTCCAGCGCTCGGCTTCGGCGCTGGTCGAGTACGCCAACCTGATCAAAAAAAGCGTGTTCCCCGCTGAGATTGTGCCGGTAGCCATCTTTCTATCGAACCTGCTGAGCCACTTCCTGGCCCTGCTGCTGCTGGTAACCGCGGTGGCGGTTTGGCTCAAGCATATAAGCGCCATACTGTTCGTGCTGCCGGTTTATTTTTTTCTCATCGGCTTGTTCAGCCTGGGTCTGGCCTGGATCACCGCGAGTCTGAACGTCTTTCTGCGCGACACCGCCCAGGTGCTCTCGGTTCTGCTCACTTTCTGGTTCTGGCTGACGCCTATTTTCATCGCGGAAGCGCAGTTTCCCCGCACGGTGCATTGGCTGGTGACCTTCAACCCGCTGGCCTACGCCGTGCGTGGCTATCGCACGAGCATCCTCTCCTCGCATCTGCCCGCGGCTCGCGATTTGCTGCTGCTAACGCTCTACGCGGTGTTGTCTTTCGTGCTAGGCGGCCTGTTTTTCCGGCACACGAAAAAAGGATTCGCCGACGTGCTATAGCGCTCGGCATCCGAGCCTACTGGGAACCTCTATAGCGAAGGCAGGCGAGGGGCGGCCGAGTTCCGCTGGCAGACATTAACAACAAGGCGCTTGCAAACACCCCGCTGACGGCGGCTCCCCACCACAAGATGCGCGGAGCAAAGTAAAAGACGACCCTGTGGCGGCCGGCCGCCAGGTGCAGCCCCCGAAAAGCCAGGTTGGTGTAATAAATTGGTTCCACCCGGCCATCCACCCAGGCGCGCCATCCGGGGTAGTGTGTTTCCGAGCTGACCAGCCAGGCTTCTGAGGGGGATTCGGCTTCCAACACAACCCGGCGCATGCCGTACTCGACCACCACGACCGCTCCGCCAGGTGCGTTCAAGTCTTGTGGCAGGCTGACTGGGCCCTCGACCACCGCCTCCTTTCTCGGATCGAAAGTTTTTGAACGCAATATGGCCGCGGCATCCCCTTCGTCCGCCGCCGTCCGGATTGCATGAACCAGGAAAAACCGCGGCAGCACCCTGGTATTTCTGTAAACCAGTCGGCCAGGTATGGCGGCGGCTTTCACAAACCTTCCCTTCGCGAGCGCAGCCTCCGGCGCCGGAGTTCGCGAAAGGAGATACCCGATATTGAGCAGGTCGATCACCGGCGAATCGGGGTTGTTCACCTGACAGTACCCTCTCCATCGTTCGCCGTCACAGTATGCCAGTCGGGCCTGAACGACTCTTGCCGGCGCCATTGGCTCGTCTCCACCGGCAGCGGGAACCAGCGTGAGCGGAGACCCCATAGCCCAAAGCGCCGAATCGTCGATCGTGTCAATGCGCAGGGGTGGGACGGCCGCTTTGGCCAGCCTGCGCACCTCAGACAGCAAGGCGCTGCTGCCATCGAAACTGTAATTGGTAATCCCCGGCTCTTGGCGGAGAGAAGCTGTATTCATTGGACGTCCCGATCCCACCAGGATCAGGTCGGCCGCCGCCAGCACAGCGATGGCATAGGCGGCTGCGGCTCGTTTAATCTTTTGACGGACCCAGTCGGCCCCTAAACCCGCCAGCACCGCCATACTTAACATAAAGGACGCCGCCGCTAGTTCGGGATAAGCGACGGTCCGAATGGCCACAGGGGTCAAAAAAAGGAGAGCCTTTCCGATTGGCGTGAACCTCCCCAACATCCAAGAAGCAGAGGCCAGCGTCATAATCAGGAATACCCGCGTGAGCCGGTCCCGCCGCACGAAGACCGCGATGATGGCTAGCAGCAACCCGGTGATCCCGCAATACAGGTAGAGCACGGTCGGTTCCCATTTGCCGGAATAATGGGTGAGATCGAAGATGCCGTAGTGATTGGGCGAGATCAGAGAAACCAATGCGGCGGGCGGCAAGCCGGCCCCCAGGGCATACTCGCCTTTCCCCATGTAATCCGAGCGGTATTTCGCGATGCTCAAGCCGCGCAGTTCGGCACTAGGAAGGAGCTGGACGGCGGCACAGCCCAGCGAGAGGCCGATGGACGCGGCAATGAGGCAAAACAGCCTCGGCGTCGCCAGCCGGAAAGCAATCAGGGCACCGCCCAGAAGAAGGCAAGAACCCAAAGCGACCGCCGCCAGCGCCGGATAGCCCGCCAAGATGGTCATGGCCAGGCTTGCGGCCAAGGCGGCCAGCCTCCTCCAGGAAAAACGTTCTTTCAGGGCGAAAACCGCAATCCAGGCGGCCGGGATCCAGGCTGTGGCGTTGACCAGACCTAAATGCTCCACCTGCGCCGCCAAAACTCCGCCCAGCTCGAATACGGCCGCGCCAGCCAGAGCCGCCGGACGGCCCACGGCCAGTCTCCCGAGAAGGTGATAGGTGAAGACGCCCGCGGCAAAAACGTGCAGCAGAAGCTGCCATTGCAATACATGAATAAGCTGGTGGCTCCCGAGCAGGTTGTAAACGACAACGGCCAAAATAGACGGAGGATAAAACGCCTGCATCTGAAAATTTGCATACACCGGCCGGCCGCAATAGGTGAGGGGATCCCACAGGGGCAACTGGCCGTGCTTGACCGCTTCAGCCAGGATCGCGGCGAGCGAAAGATGAAAGTAACGGAAATCCCAGGGAATGACGTAGCCGCTGCGGAACAGCACGCGCCAGTGAAAGGCGAGAGCCTCGGCCAGCAGTAGGGCGTGCGGCGTGAGACGACAGAGGCCCATTCCGATTCCCGGGCAGGGGGCCGCTTCCAGCGGCCGCGGTTTTCCATTCACGTTCCTGGAGCATACGATATGGCGCAACATCAGACAAGCGGCCATCGGCAAATGGGCCGGGCTGTGCGGTGAACCGGAGGCCAGCCCCGGTGTTCTAGACTAATTCCGATGATCTCTTTTCAGAGGGTTTCGAAAAGCTATCCCATCTACGATTCGCCTGGGGATCGCCTGCGCGAGCTTTTGCTGCTCAACCGGCGCTCGTTTCACAAAGACTTTTGGGCGCTGCGGGACGTAAGCTTTGAAGTGAAGCGGGGATCGACGTTTTGCCTGATCGGCGAGAACGGCTCGGGAAAAAGCACGACGCTGCAATTGATAGCGGGCGTTTTTCCGCCCAGCCGGGGCGAGGTAAAAATCGGGGGGCGCGTGTCGGCGCTGCTGGAGCTGGGGTCCGGCTTCAACCCGGAGTTCAGCGGCCGCGATAACGTGTATCTGAACGGCGCGATTCTCGGGCTCTCCACGAAAGAAATCGACCGGCGCTATCAGGCGATTGCGGATTTCGCGGAAATCGGCGATTTCATCAACCGCCCGGTCAAGACTTATTCGAGCGGCATGATCGTCCGGCTGGCTTTCGCTGTTGCGATCAACGTGGACCCGGAAATCTTACTGGTGGACGAAGCGCTTGCCGTCGGCGACGTGTATTTCCGGCAGCGATGCATGCGAAAAGTGCACGAGCTGCGCTCGCGCCAGGTGACCATCGTGTTCGTTTCGCACAGCATGAATGACGTAAAAGCCATTGGCGACCGCGTGCTGTGGCTGGAGAACGGGCAAGTCGTGGAGATCGGCCCTCCGGAGTCTGTGGTAAGCAAATATCTTTTGCACATGATGGAAAAAGATACCGCCTACCGGAAACTGCGCGGCTCTCATTCGCGCCCGGCCGGATCCACTCCGGTAACGGCGCCCGAAATCGTGGAAACCATTCCCAATATCGACTACAGGCACGGCAATGGAGCGGCGGCTATTATCGGAATCGCGGTGGTGGATGCAACCGGCGCGCCTGCCAGCCTAGTCGAGCCGGGAGGCCAGATCATTGTGCGGATCAGCGCGCGGGCCAAAGCTCCTCTTGATTCCCCTATCGTCGGCTTCATGATGCGCAACCACCTGGGCGTGGATTTCTCCGGAACCAACACCGCCCGCGAGGGCCACCGACTGCCGCCGATGGCTCCCGGCGATGTTGTCACCGTGGATTTTTACCTCACGCTGCCGGAGTTGTATCCTGGGCACTTCTCCTTTTCTCCGGCGATCGCCAACGGCGCGCTGCACGCCTACGAGATCTGCGACTGGATCGATAACGCCGTAACGGTGCAGATGGGACACGGCGAAGCCGAGATTTACGGCTACGTCCGGTTTCCCTGCCGAGTAGAGGTGAACGGGAGACTCAAGAATTGAGAAGCCGGAGAATGCATGAAACAATTGGGAGAAAGCGACAATACAGAACTCTCGAACCGGCCGGGCGTATGCAGCTGGCGGGTGAGGCTTGATGGGTCTATTCCGGCCCAGCGGGCGGGCCTCGCAATTGCGAACCTGGCATTCTGAATTTCTCCGATGCCCCGATCGATTGTGATCTCGCTGCGCGCGGCGGCGACGGCGCTGTTGCTGCTGCTTGCAGTGCCGCCATTGTTGGTCATTCTGGGGATATGCCTGCTGGCGACCGATGTGGCTTCTCTGCTGCGGGGCAAGGCGCCTCTGCCGCCCGATATACGCCCGGATACCAGCGCAGCCTCGGTTGTCATTCCCAACTGGAATGGACGGGATCTGCTGGAGAAGTATCTTCCGTCTGTGATCGCCGCTCTGGAAGGCAACCCGGCCAATGAAATCATCGTTGTCGATAACGCCTCCACCGATGGCAGCGCGGCGTTTGTGCGCCAGCGCTTTCCCCAGGTCCGGGTGCTCGAAATGGAGGAAAACCTCGGCTTCGGCGGAGGCTCGAACGCCGGCTTCCGGGCCGCCCGCAACGATATCGTCGTCCTGCTGAACAGCGATATGCGGGTGGAGCCCGATTTTCTCGCGCCCCTGCTCGAGGGCTTCTATGACGAGCATGTTTTCGCCGTCTCGGCGCAGATATTTTTTGCCGATCCACAAAAAAAACGGGAGGAGACCGGCTTGACCGAGAGCGCGTGGATCGATGGCCGCCTGCACGTTCGGCACATCATCGACGACCGCGTGCGGGACTTGTTCCCGAATTTCTATGCCGGCGGCGGCTCTTCCGCCTACGACCGCCGCAAATTTCTGGAGTTGTGCGGATTCGATCCGCTCTACGAGCCTTTTTATCTCGAAGACACCGACATCAGCTATATGGCCTGGAAGCGCGGCTGGACGGTGCACTATCAGCCGCGCAGCGTGGTGCATCACCAGCATCGGGGAACCATCGGCAAGCGGTTCAACGACGCCTATATCGGCGCCGTACTGAAAAAAAATTTTCTGCTTTTTGCCTGGAAAAACATCCACGACTGGCGCCTTTTGCTCGCCCACTTCGCCAACGTGTACGCGGGCATGTGGGTCCGGCTGTTTTTCGGCGACACGCCGGGCCGGACGAATTTACGCTCGCTGCTGCGCGCTGCGCGGCAGCTTGGACAAGCCTTGGCGGCGCGCAGACGGGCGAGGCGGCTCTCGGTCATCTCCGATCGCGAGGCCTTCCGGCGGCCGCTCGGCGGTTATTTCCGTGATCATTATGAGAAGCCAGACCCGGATCGCAGCCGGATCCGCGTGCTCTTCGTCTCCCCTTACCCGATCCACCCGCCCGTTCATGGTGGCGCCGTTTTTATGAGCCAGACTCTGGCCGAGCTCTCGGCGCTTGCGGAAGTACACCTCATCTGCCTCTTGGACGAAAAGCGCGATCTGGAGACGAACCGGCTGCTGGACGGCTGTTGCGCCAGTACGGAGTTTCTGGTGCGCATGCCTCCGGAGCGCAACGGCTGGAGTCCTCTGCTGCCGCACGCCGCCCGTGTATTCTCGAGCCAGGATCTCGAATGGCGCATTCACCGGACGATTTTCACGGAGAAAATCGACGTAGTGCAGCTCGAATATACGCAGCTCGCCGTGTATGCGATGGAATTCAAGCGGGTGGCGACCTTCTTGTTTGAACACGATATCTATTTCCAATCTCTGGCGCGCGCGCTGCGAACCGAGCGGAGCCCGGTCCGGTTTCTAAAAACAGGTTTCGAATATCTGCGGGCACTGCGGTTTGAATTGCGCGCGATTGAGAAATTTGATGCCGTGCAGGTTTGCACGCGCGAAAACAAAACCTTTCTGGAACCTTTTCTGAGCAGCAAGCGCCCGCCGCTCGATGGCCTCCGGGCGGGAATCGACGTGCGCCGCTATCGCTTTGTGGCAGAAGGCCGGCAGCCTGAGACCTTGCTCTTCGTGGGAAACTTCCAGCACTTGCCGAATCAGCAGGCTCTGGCCTTCTTCTGGGCTCGCATTTGGCCTTTGATCCAGCGTGAGAGGCCCCAAACGCGGCTAATCATTGTGGGAGCGCAGGCGGGGCCTGGTTTTGCGGAGCTTTATCGCGCCGGGGGAGCCGAGTTCCTCGGGTGTGTGGCGGATATCCGCCAGCCGCTCGAGCAGTATTCGGTTTTTGTGTGCCCGGTGCTCAGCGGCTCGGGTGTACGCGTGAAACTGCTCGAAGCATTTGCCACCGGCATTCCCGCCGTTTCAACACCGGTCGGCGCCGAGGGCCTCGCGTCCGCCGGCGGGGAGATACTGGAGCTGGCCGCTACCCCCGAAGAGTTTGCCGCCAAAACTTTGGCGCTGCTCGCCGACCCGGAGCGCGCTCGCTCCATGGCGCGCCGCGCCCGCCGCGAGGTGGAACAGAAATGGGATATCCACACCCTTACGCAACGGCTGGAAGCGCATTACCGCGATGTGCTTAGAAAGAAGCTGGCGGCCGCCGGCGTGCCGCTGCCTCCCTTAGATCTGGAGCACGCCCGCTCGCGCGCAGTTTTACCGCCGTGAACGGTGAGGTATCAGTTTTTGCCACTCAAGTCCTTTTTCAGGCGCTTGACGATGTCCTGCGCGGCGCGGTGGAGCCCATGCGGCGAGCGGTCTTCGAGTTTCAAGTACGTGGACCAGATCACCTGACGCGAGGCGACGTCTATGAGAAACATGTTCCCCCGAGCGCTGGCGGGAGCTCGGCGTGCAGGAGGATCGGTTTGCGGCGTGCTGGCATCCTTCTTGGGCTTCTCAGGCGGGCTTAATGGAGCGTATATTTGGTTCAGCGATTCGGCGAGAGCCGGGTCGACACGCTCGCTGAAAACCGCGTCGGCCTGCCTGGGCTCGACGACTACAGCAAATGGTCCCTGGCTGGCAAGTGTTTCCACCAAATATTGATCAAGACCGGCCGACATGGGGGTCACATAAACCTTGTGTACAGAAGCAAGCCCGGCCGGAGATTGGGCGGCACAGGCTCCCCAACAAACGCCGAGAATCAGTACAATCAAGGTTTTCATTGACAACAGTATATCACCCGCCGCGCGGCCGCCCCGGGACTGGCCGGCGCTGTGAATTGCGCCTCACGGCATGTACAAAAACCATCGCATCACTGTGATCATTCCATGCCTGAACGAGGAGCAGGGCATCGAGCAAATCCTCCGCCGAATGCCCGAATATGTGGACGAAGTCATTGTGGTCGATAACGGTTCGACCGATCGCACGGCCGTGGTGGCGCAGGGCCTGGGGGCCACGGTGATCCGCGAGGACGTGCGAGGGTACGGGCGGTCGTACAAGAAAGGATTTGCTCACGCCACCGGGGATCTGATCGTCACCCTCGACGGCGATCATTCCTATCCGGTAGACGGTATTTCCTATCTTCTGGAGGCGTTCTTGCACCTTCAGGTTGACTTTCTGAACGCCTCCCGCTTCCCGGTTCGCGACCCGCGGGCGATGAGCTTCAAACATAAGTTGGGAAACTGGGTGCTGTCGCTGGCCACGTCACTGTTATATTTCCGGTGGGTGCGGGATTCGCAATCCGGAATGTGGGTCTTCCGGCGCAGTATTCTGCCGCTGATGAAACTCGAAGCGGACGGCATGGCTTTTTCGGAAGAGATCAAAATCGAGGCGATCAAACACCCGAAAATCCGCTTTGGGGAGATTTCGATTCTCTACTCCTCGCGTCTGGGCGAGATGAAATTGAATCCATGGAAAGACGGCATCGACAACTTGTTGTTTTTGATCAAGAAAAGGTTCGCTTGAAACCCGGGCGGCGAAGGATGGGGCCGCCAGCCGTCGCGCCCGGACCGTCGACATGTGCTCCCCACATGGCCGCTTCTCGCCTGGCAGGCGCGGGCGCAAACGCCGGAACACAGAGCCGATTTTGGCGCGGCGCGCAAAGCCGTAGAGCGGTGCATCGGAAGGCGGCAATGAAACGGAAATCGTGAGTCCCTGCGTTTCGTTTGTGATCCCGAACTGGAACGGGCGCGACCTGCTGCTCGCCCTGCTCGGGAGCATCCGCGCTCAAACATTGCAGCCCGCCGAAATTCTGGTGGTGGACAACGGCTCCCAAGACGGTTCCGTCGAGCTGGCCCGCGAAGCCGGCGCCCGCGTTCTCGAGTTCAAGGCCAACCGAGGATTCAGCTTCGCCGTAAACCGGGGAATAGAGGCCGTCCGCGGCGACCTAATCGCCATCCTGAACAACGATGTCGAGTTGGAGGCGGACTGGACCGAGAGGCTGGCGGCAAGCCTGGAGCAAAGCGGCGGATGGTTTGCGATCGGCAAGCTGCTCGACTACGCGAAACGAGATCGGATTGACGGCGCGGGCGACGCGATTTGCCGCGGGGGCACGGCTTGCCGTCTGGGCCATGCGCGTCCCGATAGTGCCTTTTTTTACACACCGCGTGTGACGTTCTTCCCCTCCGCCACCGCTGTGCTGATGCGGCGGGGCTTTCTGGAAAGAGCCGGTAATTTCGATGAATCGTTCTTCGCTTATCTGGAAGATGTTGACCTCGGCCTGCGGGCCGCGCTGCTCGGTATGGGAGGCATATATACGCCGGGAGCTGTCGCCTACCACCGCGGCAGCGCCACCTGGGGAGCCTGGAGCAGTCAAATGGTGAAATGCCTGACGCGCAATCAGATTTTGCTTCTGGCCAAGTTTTACCCCTGGGCGCTCATCTGGCAGTTCCGCGTCCCGATTTTCGCGGCGCAGGTCTTATGGGCGGCCATGGCTGCGCGTCGGGGAAGGCTCGTGGCTTGCTTGCGGGGAGCGGCCTCCGGGCTCGGATCCAGCCTGACAGTGCGGCGGTCCGCCCTTCGCTGGCGCAAAGATGGCAACCGGCTTGCTGAGATCCTCTTGCGATCCGAAGGCGAACTGGTCCGCGTGCAGAGCGCTACGGGGTGGGACGATTACTGGAGGTGGTATTTCCGCCTGGCCCGCCATCCGGAGGAGCCCTCTTTGTGAATCTCGCCGTAGCGGCCGTAGTAGTCACGTACAATTCCGAATTGGAGATTGACAATTGCCTCAAGTCGTTGGAGAATGTCGCGGAAATTGTCGTGGTGGACAACGGCTCGGCGGACCGCACATGTGAAATTGCGGCCGGACGCCGGGCCCAAGTCCGGTTGATCGCGAATTCGGAGAATCGGGGATTTGCGGGTGCAGCCAATCAAGGTGTGGAGGCTACTACCAGCCCGCTGTTGTTGTTCTTGAATCCTGACGCTGCCGTGGTGAGCGGCCTGGAAGCGCTAGTGCGCCAATTCGAAGATCCTCGCGTAGGCGCAGCCACCGGACGGCTGGTGGATGTGGCAGGGCGTATCCAACTCGGGTTTAATATCCGCTCATTTCCCACACCGGCCAGTCTGGCCTGCGAGCTGCTGCTGATAAACCGGCTTTGGCCGGCCAATCCGGTCAACCGTCGGTACCGGTGTCTGGACATGGATTATTGCCGCTCGCAGAATGTCGAGCAGCCGGCTGGGGCGTTTTTGATGGTGCGGCGCGAAGCTCTGCGGCAGGTGGGCGGTTGGGATGAAAGGTTCTTCCCGCTCTGGTTTGAGGATGTGGATTTGTGCCGACGGATCGCCAGGGCCGGCTATCGCATCCAGTACGAACCGCTCTGCGTCGCGCGGCACCGGGGAGCCCATTCACTCGCTTCGATTCCGGCCGGACAAAGGCGCCTGTATTGGTATGGTAGCCTGTTATCGTACAGTAACAAGCATTTTTCACCGCCGGCGCGAGCCGCCGTCCGGCTCTCGGTATTGCTGGGAGCATCACTCCGGATGCTGGCTTCGCTCGCGCGCGGGTGCGAGCGGCAGTCCTATGAAACAGTAATCAGAATGGCGCTGGGGCGCCGAAAGCAGGAGACGCGACAGGTTCAACCTCATGCACTCACGTGACCTAGTTTCTGTAACCATCGTCACCTACAATAGCGGCCGTTTCATCCGGAGGTGCCTCGAATCGCTGTTGGATCAGAAATATCCGAAGCTGGAGGTTATTGTCATCGACAATGCCTCGACCGACGGCACCGCCGACATTCTGGAGAGCTTCGAAGATCGCTGTCTGGTGATTTACAATGACGAAAATGTCGGGTTCGCAGCAGCGCAGAATCAGGCGATCGGGCTGTCGAACGGCAACTGGGTCCTCACTTTAAATCCTGATGTTTTTTTGCTTCCCGGCTTCATCGAGGCTCTAATGGAAGGGGGCCGCCTCGATCCGCGGGCCGGAACCGTGTGCGGCAAGTTGTTCAGCATTTCCGCGGGATTCGACATTCCCGAAAAGCCGCTGGTGGACTCGACGGGCATCTACTTCACGCCCATGCTGCGCCACTTCGATCGCGGAAGCCAGGAGTGCGACAACGGGCACTATCTGCGCTATGAGTACGTTTTTGGAGCGACAGCCGCGGCGGCCTGCTACCGGCGCGAGATGATTGAAGATGTTGCCATCAACGGGGAATTCTTCGATCCTGATTTTTTCTCCTATCGCGAGGACGCCGATCTGGCATGGCGCGCTCAATTGCTGGGCTGGAAGTGCATTTATGTCCCGTATGCGCGCGCCTATCATGTCAGAAAGCTGAGACCGGGCATGAGGCGTTCGGTATCGCCGGAAATTAACATGCATTCGGTCAAGAACCGCTTTCTGATGCGCCTGAAGAACATCACGCCCCGCCTGTATTTGCGCCATCTGTTGCCGATCACGATGCGCGATTTGGGCATTATTGCGTATTGCCTGTTGAGCGAGCAGAGCTCGATCAAGGCGTTCTTTATTACGGCGCGCAAGCTGCCGAAAGTTCTCGAAAAGCGCCGCTGGATCCAAGCCCGGCGGCGCGTGGACGACGCTTACATTGAGCAGTGGTTCCGGTCTGTTCCTGTCAGTCTTCCGGTGGAGGGTTACGCCGAGCCGGCCGAACCGAAAGTGAGCGCTGTCCGAGGGTAAGGTCAGGCCCGCCGAATCCAGCCGCAATTCAAGCCTGTTTGACTGAAACGCCCCACCGGGAGAGGGGGCCGCGGCGCTCTCTTTATCAGGCTGCTGCCTTATCATGAAGCCTCTATGAGAATTGCGCTGCTCGGAACCCGCGGCATTCCCGGCCGTTACGGCGGCTTCGAGACATTCGCCGAAGAGCTTTCGATCCGATTGGCGAAGCGCAATCATCAGGTCACCGTGTACTGCCGGCCCAATCAGCGGTCCCCCCGCCAAAGCGAATACCGCGGCGTCCGGCTGGTGACGCTTCCCACTATCGCGCACAAGTATCTTGACACGGCCGTACACACGTTTTTATCCACCTTGCACCTGCTAGTTCACCGGGCGGATGTGGCGCTTTACTGCAACGGAGCCAACACTATCTTCACCATTCTGCCGCGCTTGGCGGGCGTGCCGGCCCTGATCAATGTGGACGGCCTTGAAAAAAACAGAAGGAAATGGAATGCGCTGGCGCGCGCGTGGTACGCCTTTTCCGAACGCTTGACGACGCTGCTGCCGACGGCGGTAATCACGGACGCCCAGTCCATCGCCGACTATTATCTGGCGCGGTATGGCCAGCCGACATATTTCATTCCTTACGGCGCCGCCACGGGACCGGTCGAAGGCAGGGAAACCCTCGACCGCCTCGGACTCGAACCGGGCCAATACTGGCTTTACGTGAGCCGGATGGAGCCCGAGAACAATGCCCTTTTCGTCGTGCGGGCCTTCGAGAAAACATCGACCGGCATGAAGCTGGTCATGGTCGGGGACGCGCCCTACGCCGGCGAATACATCCGGCAAGTCCGCGCCACACGCGACCCGAGAATCCTGTTTCCGGGCGCCATCTACGGCGCCGGCTATCACCAATTGCAAGCCCACTGCTTCGCTTACATCCACGCCACGGAGGTCGGCGGTACGCACCCCGCTCTGGTGGAAGCCATGGGGCGCGGGCGCCCGGTGCTGTATCTCAATAACAAGGAAAATGCGGAGGTCGCGGGCGGCGTGGGCGTTCCGTTTGACGATCTGGAGTCCTCGCTGACGGACGCGATCGAGCGCGTGGCAGCCATGCCCGGCCTTGAGCGCCAGAAGCTCGGCGATCTCGCCTTACAGCGCGTACGCGAGCGCTACGATTGGAAGTCGATCACCGACCGTTACGAGCAACTACTGAGAAAGTACGCGCCCTCGCCAGGCTGATGTGGCAGTATCGCGCGGCGATATACTGATCATTTCTCTTCCTCAGCGCTCTCTGCGGCAAGCGGCATAGAAATTTGCAGGTGGCGTTGGGAGCCAACCCAGACGAGGGAGAAAAACATGTGCAGTGGGATGCGGAAGACCTGTTTTTGCCTGCTATTTTCCTTTCTGGTTTTGCCGCTGGCGGCGCAGAGCACGAGGCCGCCCGTCGTGCTGGTGAACGGATATGACGTGGGCTGGGCTTTACGGGGTGCCTGCACGCCGTCGGCCAGCTCGCGAGACACGTTTGGGTCTCTCGAAGATTTCCTCAAAGCAGACGGAGCGCCGCAGGTGTATTTTTTTGATAACTGCGCCCAGTCCGGCCAACAGACTCTGCCCAATCCGAGTATTGAAGAACTGGGCCGCCGCTTCGGAGATTTTCTCGCGAACACCGTCGCCGCGCCGCAGGTCGATGTAGTAGCGCACAGCATGGGCGGGCTGATTGTGCGGTCCTATCTTTCCGGAAAGCAACCTGCCTTCGGGTCTTTCATGCCGCCAGCCGGCTTGAAAATTCGCAAAATCGTATTCATCGCGACGCCGCATTTCGGAGCCCCCCTGGCCGGGATGGTCGGCAGTTCGCCGAACGACATGCAGATCCGGGAGATGGCGCCGGGCAGTGCCTTCCTCTGGGATCTGGCGACCTGGAATCAGGGCTTTGACGATCTGCGGGGCCTCGACGCGCTGACCGTGATCGGCAATGGGGAAAGCGATGGGAAGGGCGACGGCGTTGTCTCGCTGACCAGCGCTTCGCTCAAGTCCCTGCTACAACCGGATCAGCGAACGCGTATTGTTCCCTATTGCCATATCCCAGGCTTGTTTTTTTTCGGCTGCCCGGGTCCGGCGATCGCCAATGCCGATTCGAGCGACCAGCTCACAGCCCAGATCGTGCGCTCTTTCCTGGCAGGTGGAACCGCCTGGACGCAGATTGGCGAGACTCCGAGCCGAAACGCAGTCTTGAGCCAGGCAAGCGGGGTTCTCTTTGGAATGAAGGACGCATCCGACTCGTTCCAAACTCCCACACAGGTCTCCTACAAACAATCGCGAGATCCGTCCGTCTCCGGTCAACTGTCGGCGGGGCCCTCTTTTTTCTACGCCGACCTGCTAGCCGGTGGATCTTATGTTTTTGACGCGCAAGCTGGCACCCAAACAAGCGATTTTTTGGGGACTCTGCCGCCCGGCGGCTTCCAGGTATTTTTGGGCAAGGCCGGTCCGGTGATGAAGCTTATCGTGCCGGCAGCGGGCGTGCCGGACGTCCTGGCTCTGGCAGCCGGTTCAATCATCTCGATTTACGGCTCCAATCTCGCCCAAGGCACACAGCAGGCTTCGACAGAACTGCTGCCCACCGAGATGCTCGGCACCAGCGTGCTGGCCCAGGGACGGCCCGTTCCGCTGCTGTACGTGAGCGGGCAGCAGATCAACGCCGTTCTTCCCGCCGGGTTGAGCGGCCTCACGCCCCTGAAGCTTCTCACCCCCGCCGGACAGCATACTTTGAACGTCTGGATCTCCCCGGCCGTGCCGGCTGTTTTTACGCTCGACAGTTCGGGCTCGGGCCCCGGAGCGGTGCTGCACGCCTCCACCAACTTGCCCGTAACAACGTCCAATCCAGCCGCGCCGGGAGAATATGTCTCGATCTACGCCACGGGCCTAGGGCCGACCATGCGATCGGGAGATTTGGATGTGGCGATCATCACCCCGCAGGTCCTGATCGGCGGTGTCCCGGCCACGATTCTATTTGCCGGCAACGCCCCCGGCTATCCGGGGTTGAATCAAATCAACGTGCAGGTGCCCCAAATTGCAGCCGGACCGGCGGTTCCCCTGATTGTACAGAGCGGCGGCCACAGCAGCAACGCAGTGACGTTAGCGATTCGATAACCGACGAAAACCGGTTTTGTCTCGGGGCCGCGCCGAACAGATGCCTCCCCCCAAAGCTCGCCGGGAAGGATTTGGGAAAGCTGTCTGGCCTTCTATGGCGATGGATCAACTTTTCAGCACAGGGAGCACTTCGTTAAGGGATCCCTGCCGATACCCTTCCAGATCCAGCGTGACGTACTGGAATCCCAGATTCTTAAAGATGGACGTCAGACGGCGCGCCATTTCAAGGTTGAGGGCCCGATCGAGCTCATCCGGAGCGATCTCGATACGGACTAACTCTCCGTGGAACCGCACCCGGAACTGCCGGAAGCCGAGAGCCTTGATCGCCTCCTCGCCTTTTTCGACGATTTTCACATTCTCTTTGGTCACAGGAGTGCCATATGGAATCCGAGAGCTCAAACACGCCGAGGCGGGCCGGTCCCAGGTGGGCAGCCCCATTTGTCGTGAAAGCTCTCGAATTTCCGCCTTGGTGAGACCTGCCTCCAGCAGCGGAGCGCTGACGTGATGGTCCTTTGCAGCGCGCTGGCCTGGCCGAAAGTCGCCCATATCGTCAACGTTCACGCCGTAGGCGACGTTGGAAATCCCGCGTTCCCGGCAAATCGCCTCGAGGCGCGTGAACAGTTCATCTTTGCAGTGAAAACAGCGGTCTGGGCCGTTCCGCACGTAATCGGGATTCTCGAATTCGAAAGTCTGAATGTATTCGTGGCGAAGGCCGAACCGGCGGACAAATTCTTCTGCATCCCGCTTATGTGATTCCGGAATGGAAGCGGAGTCCGCTGTGACCGCCAGAGCGCCCTCGCCCAGAACGTGGTGGGCCGCCCAAGCCAGGTACGCCGAGTCTGTGCCGCCGGAGAAAGCGACAATCACGCGCCCCATGCCGCGCAGAATGGAAAACAATTTTTCCTGCTTTTGCGCGAGTCCCGGCCGCATACAGGTTCATTATAGCGCAAGCGCTCCGGCGGCCCGGCGTCGCTGCTGCAACCGCCTCCTCATGAGGGCCAGCGCAGTTCCACGGCCGAATCAACGGCGATCATTTGTTGCGATTCTCACCGGCCGGCCGAATGGCCGGAGGTGGGCTCTGCGCCGCACGTGTCGAAATTGATTCGCAAACCTGCCTCTGCTACGCTGATCGGTCCATGGACGAGCCGCCGCACATCAGCCTCCGGGATGAAGAAGAACCGCCTCCCGTCCTCGGCACCTGGCGCCGGCTGTACACGGCGATCGCACTGTATCTACTTCTGTTAATCGTGTTGTTCTATCTTTTCACAGTGACGTTCAACGGAAATCGATGAGGACCCTGGATTGGGCGGTGCTGGTCGGGTCGCTGGTTTCCATCGTCCTCTACGGTCTGTATAAGGGCCGGGGCAGCAGCACGGTGGCCAGTTATCTTCTGGCGAACAAGACAATGCCCTGGTGGGCCATGGGCTTGTCCATCATGGCCACACAGACCAGCGCGATTACCTTCATCGGCACAACGGGCCAGGCGTACGTGGACGGCATGCGCTTTGTGCAGTTTTATTTCGGGCTGCCGCTGGCCATGATTATCGTCTCGGCGGTTTCGGTTCCGTTCTTCCATCGCGCCGGGGTTTACACCGCTTACGAGTTTCTGGAAAAGCGCTTCGATAGCAAAACACGCACCCTCACCAGCATCGTATTCTTGATACAGCGCGGCCTAAGCGTGGGGGTCTCGCTCTCCGCGCCGGCCGTGGTCATGTCGGTGCTGCTAGGGTGGTCCGACCGCAAGACCATTCTTATCATGGGCGGTTTGGTTATCATCTATACAGTGTTCGGCGGCATCAAAGCCGTCACCTGGACCGACGTGCAACAGATGACGATCATGTTTCTCGGTCTGGCGACGGCATTGACGATGGCGATCGTCTCCTTGCCGAAAGAGGTCTCCTTCCGCGACGCTCTATATTTAGCGGGCGCCTCCGGCAAGCTGAACGCGGTGGATCTGTCCTTCGACTGGAACACCCGCTACAACCTGTGGAGCGGGCTGATCGGCGGCATGTTCCTGGCCCTTTCCTATTTCGGCTGCGATCAGTCGCAGGTGCAGCGCTACCTCACCGGCAAATCGATTCGCCACAGCCGTATCAGCCTCATGTTCAACGCGGTAGTAAAGGTGCCCATGCAGTTCTTCATTTTGCTCACCGGGGCCCTGGTTTTCGTTTTTTTTCTTTTCGAACAGCCTCCTATGTTGTTCAATCGTGCGGAGCGGGAGAGAGTCGAATCAACCGCCGAGTATCGCGCCGCCGAACAGCGGTACGAGCAGGCTTTCGCCGAGAGGAGGCGCGAGGCGTCTGCGCTGATCGCATCCCGGGACGCCGCAGCCCGACAGCGGTATCTTTCGTCGGTGAAGGATTTGGAGATGGCGCGCGCCGCCGGCATCGATGTCGTCCGGCGTGTCACGGGAACCGAGTATAACGATACAAACTATATCTTCCTTACTTTTGTGACCAGGTATCTACCGGAAGGCTTGGTGGGGGTCATCATGGCGGCTGTATTTGCCGCGGCCATGGGCAGCATTGCCGGCGAACTGAATTCGCTGGCTACGGCCTCAGTGATGGATATTTACCGGCGCCATATAAAACGCCAGGGGGGCGACGCCCACTATCTGGTTGTATCCCGTGTAGCTACGGGCTTCTGGGGTCTCTATGCGATGATCTTCGCCATGTTCGTCACCCGGCTGGGATCGCTCATCGAGGCCGTCAATTTAGTCGGGTCTTTATTCTATGGTTCGGTGTTGGGCGTTTTTGTGCTGGCCTTCGGCGTCAAGCGCGCGAACGGCAACGGCGCGGTCGCAGGTCTTCTGGCAGGCCTGGCCACTGTGGCCTGGCTGAGCCGTAATACCGGCATTTCCTTTCTCTGGTACAACGTGGCGGCCTGCGTGGTGGTGGTGGCAGTGGGAACTTTGGTGAGTAGGCTGGCGCCGGCGCCCCGAGGCTCCGGCGCTGTGGAGGCGAAATGACCGGCGTGCGGCGCGCACTCCTGGCGGTATTGCTGCTCTCAGCAAGTTCCGGATGCCGCACGCAATCCCGGCGCGTGGTGGGGCTGGTTCCAAAAGGCGTCAATCATATCTTCTGGCAAACCGTGCATGCTGGCGGCATCAAGGCCGCGCAGGAATTCGGCTTCGAGTTAGAGTGGAACGCCCCCGCGCTCGAGATCGATGCCAGCCGCCAGATCGAAATTGTGGAGTCCATGATCAACCGGCGTCTGGCGGGCATCGCCGTTGCGCCGGTGGATAAGCAGGCTCTGGTGGGAGTGGTGGAGCGCGCCTGGCGACAAGGTATTCCTGTGTCGATTTTCGATTCCGGCATCGACACCGATAAGCGCATCGCTTATGTAGCCACCGACAACTTGGAGGGTGGAAGAATGGCAGCCCGCCGGCTGGGTGAAGTCCTCAGGGGCAAGGGCAAAGTCGGGATCGTAGGCTTCATGGCCGGCAGCGCTTCCACCATGGAACGCGAAAGAGGATTTCAGGAGGAAATGCGCACCCGATTTCCAGGCATTGAAATCGTAGGGCTGCAATTCGGCATGGCGGACCGGGCTAAGGCCATGGCGGTCACCGAGAATATGCTCACCGCGCACCCGGACTTGGCCGGCCTGTTCGCCGACAATGAATCGAGTTCGATCGGGGCCGTGCAGGCCTTGAAATCGCGCGGTAACAGAACGGTCAAACTGGCCGCCTTCGACGCTTCCGATCAGCTCATCAACGATCTTCGCGATGGTTGGATCGATGCTCTAGTGGTACAAAATCCATTTAAGATGGGCTACGAAGCCGTGCGGGCCGTCGGTCTCAAACTCAACGGGGCCGAGCCGCCGGCCAGAGTGGATTCCGGAGCGACCCTGATCCTCCGAAAAGATCTGGAAAAGCCGGAGGTGAAAGCCCTGCTTTTCCCCGATATCCGGGCTTATCTCCGAACCCGGTAACGGCAAGGTTCCCAAAGGACACGGCGGTCGTACGGATCCCTGCCTTTGCTCAGGTGTGCGGTCCGGGGGAAGCGCTCCGCGAGTCCGACGCTGTGGAACGCCGAGCGGCCTCGAGGTACGCTCCGGCCGCCGTGTTCCTCAGATCTCGAGCGCCAGGTAAAGTGATACGATAGACTGCATGAGCCGGCTTCCGGCGCAAGCTTCGGGATAGACAACTTTTATCAACTGGTTCACAATTTTTCACTTGATCTTTTCCCGTTCTCTGCGTCATCCTATACGGTTTTCGCACTCGGGGGCGGTTTTCCCTAGTCGGCCTTGATGCGCGTTCGTCTTTTCTATCACGACCGGTGCTTTGACGGGGCGGCTTCGGCGGCGGTGTTCACGGAGTTCTTCCGCAATACCTACGACCGCACGGCGGAATTCGTGTGCACGGGCCTGGCCCACAAAGCGTCCCAGCTATTCGACGAAGCTCAGTTTGACGGCGACGAAAATGCGATCGTCGATTTCAAATATTCCAGCTCACCACGCGTAACCTGGTGGTTCGATCATCATCAAAGCGCGTTTTTGAGCCCGGAGGACGCCGAGCACTTCCGGCACGACAAAAGCGGGAAAAAATTTTACGATCCTACGTTTAAATCCTGCACGAAGTTTCTGGCCACCGTCGCCAGGGAGAAGTTCGGCTTTGTGCAGCCCCGGCTGAACGAGTTGATCGAGTGGGCAGACATCATTGACGGCGCGCAGTACCCGGACGCCAAGACGGCCGTTGAACTCGGCTCAGCCGCGATGAAGCTCACGCTGGTCATCGAGGGCGCCGGGGACAGCATCAGCCAGAAGATGATCCGCTGGATGGCATCCCGCAGTCTGGATGACATCGCCAATGAACCCGAGATCCGCGCTTTGTTTGATCCGCTCTATCAGAGGCACCTGGAGTCTATCGACCTCATTCGCCAGCGCGCCGATTACCAGCGTGGCGTCATCTTTTTCGACTTGGTCGATTGCGGCCATGAAGGGTACAACAAGTTCATCCCCTACTACTTGTTTCCGGACAGCCTGTACACGGTTTCGGTAAACACCTCGAGCTTTCGTACCAAGGTGTCCGTGGGGTCGAACCCCTGGGCGCCGCGCGAGCCAGGGCACAATCTGGCAACAATCTGCGAGCGCTACGGCGGCGGCGGTCACGCGCGCGTGGGAGCGATCAGTTTCGAACCCGGCGCACTGGAGCGCGCCAGAAAAGCCGCGGCGGAAATCGTGGAAGAGCTTCGCAGCGAGAGCTGACCGCCATGCTGGCTCGGCCGGCTGTGCCCGATGACGCCCCTGCCATCGCCCGAATTTACAACGAAGGAATCGAAGACCGCATCGCGACGTTTGAAACACGCACACGCTCGGCTGGCGATGTGCGCGCATGGTTCGACGGTTTGCACCCGATCATCATCGTCGAGGAGCAGGACCGGCCCATCGCCTTTGCCGCCACTTTCCCGTACCGGAACCGCGAGTGCTACGCGGGCGTCGCGGAAACATCTCTCTACGTGGCCCGCCAATGGCGAGGGCGCGGGGCGGGGCGTCTGGCGATGAAAGCGCTAATCAAAGCCGCTGAGGAAGCCGGTTTTTGGAAACTGCTCTCCCGAGTTTTTCTAGAGAACGAGGCGAGCCGCCGGCTGATCCGCTCTCTCGGATTCCGCGAGGTCGGAATTTATTACAAGCACGGCAAGCTCGATGGCGTTTGGCGCGATGTAGTCATTGTCGAGCGCCTGATCCCAGAAAATCTGAAATGATCGCTTAGGCGAAGGTCCGCGATTCTCTCGATGCTGAACAGCACCGGCGCGTAGAGCTTTCGCCATCCACCTGGGCGCGCGAGCCCCTGGCATCAATGCTCGATCGGTGTGACCTCCCGGTAGCAGAGAATAGCGTCGTAGGAATCCGCCCAGTAGATGAGGCTGGTTTCCAGCAAGGAGCGTTTGGTTCCCGGGATCTGATGACGATCCCTCCGAATGGGCCGCAGGTCGAAAACAGTGGCCGGATATCGCGCCGGCGATGCCAGGAACTCCAACGCTGGATCATCCTTTCGCTCATCGGCGTCGAGCAACCGGCCTCCCCAGTAGATCCTGCCGCCCCCAGCAAACGCGGCCAGATTGAATGCCTACAATCCGCGAGCAACGGCAAGTTCCGCTACAAAGTTTACGAATCAGAAGGTCCGGCTGCGCCTCCTCGATATCGCAGCCCCAGAGAACGGCTCCCCGGCCATGGTTGAACAAGGCGGCAAAAGATGCCTCGGCCTGCGACCATAGGCCCCTGATCGGCTCGCGGGCGCCGGGAGGGGTGAACTCCAATTTGTTCGCCGCCCAAGGGCTGAGCTCGGCAGCGATATGGCGGTAGCCGGCCTGCCACATGGGAGGTCAGATCGTCCGCAGCAGAGTGGGAATCTCGTTCTCGCCGTGGAGTTCCCCCAACAGAAAAAAGAGGCGCGTCCAGCTTCTTTTCAGGAGAAACGCCCGGCCTTGTGCCGAAAGATCGTATTCGTGCCGGCGAATCGTCTCAGAAACGGTTCCATCCGCCTGGTAGATGGCGAATCTTTCACCAGAAACGAAGCAACCCAGAGTCAGCAGCCACACGCCGAATCAGTAAACGCGAGCTACTACGCGGCGCGTGGACAAAAGGCCCGGGCTGAAACCGGCGAAGGAATCCATGAGGAATGCGATGGCCGGCCGGGAGTCAGGAGGATTCTTTCACTAGGCGCCCGCCTTGCTTGAGGCGGAAGCTCTGGCTCCGCCACACAACCCGCCGCCCGAAAAGGCTGGCCGCCCAAACGGCGAAGCTGGCCAGATCGGCGAGCGGGATCAGGAAAAAATAGCGAACCACGGTGCGGTCGCGCAGTTTCAGGCAGCCAACGGCGATAGCCGCAGCCACACGCAACCCCAGGCACAATATCGCGCCGGGCCACAAGGAGGGCTGGAGGACCACAGCGGCAATGCCAATCGGCAGGGAAAAGGTGACCACCATGCCGGCATAACCGGCGGGCCGGCAGACCCGCAGCGTGCGTCCCCAGCGCAGGCGATGATGCCAGTTTTCAGCCCAGGACTGGCGCGGCAGCATCGTTTCGACTACACAATCGGAGAGAGCGATGTCGAGGCCTCGGGCGGCGATCGCCTTTCCGAGCTGGTAATCGTCGGCCAAATAATCCGCCAGAGGCGCAAAGCCGCCGATTTGCTCCAAGTCAGCGCGGCGGAGGGCCATGGTGGCGCCCAAAGCGAAGCGCATGCCGAGCGCCCGCGCAACCAGGACGCCCGGTTGGAAATCCGTCGAGATCCAGAGCGCCTCGAGCACGGAAGCCAAACCGCCGGCCGGCACGCCGCGATAGAGGCACGTAACCAGGCCGGTCTCTTTACTTTGCAGCGGGCCGACTACGCGGCGCAGATAATCCGGACTTGCTTTGGTATCGCTGTCATTGATCACCAGGATGTCGTAGCGGCACTCGCCGCGCAGCCGCTCGAGGCTGTTCACCTTGGCGTTGGCGCCATAATCGCGGGCGGTGAAAAACACCTCGATCCGGCGCTGTGGAAATTCCATGGCCACGCGGCGAATCGCCGCCACGGCCGGATCGGCCGGATCGCGGGCGGCAAACAGCAGTTCGAACTCGGGGTAGTCCTGCGCAGCGTGGCTGCGGATCGATGCGTAGAAATCGGGATCCAGGCCGCGCACCGGTTTGAGTACGGAGACCGGGGGGGTGAACGGCCGAACATTTCTTTCCGGCCGCTGGGATGCGAGCGCGGCCAGCAGCGCCGCCAGGTGATACAAGGAGCAAACGGCCAGCAGCGCCAGCAAGACCAGCTCGGGCAGCCTCACAAAGAGATCAATACCACGCCGACAGCCACCAGTATGGCTCCGAGCCACCGTTGACGGCTCACCGTCTCCTTCAAGATCCAAACGGCGAGCACCGTCTCGATTACGTAGGCCGAGGCGGTTGCGGGCACGGCGAAGCTCAGGTCGGCCACCGAAACCAGACCCATGAAGCCGAAGAACGAAACCGCGAACGCCGCAATGGAAAGAATGATCCAGCGGTTCCGCATAATGACGGCCAGAGAGCGGCCCAGGGGGCCCGGCCGGAAGTCGTCGATGATGTCGTGCTGCTTCATGCCGACGGTCATAAACACATCGCCGAGAGAAGTTCCCAATACGACCAGGGCGAGCAGGAAAAAGATCATCATAACCGGGCTTGCGATCCGTTCCGCTCCGGCTCCGCGCTTCGTTCGGGCAAAGTGCTATGGGGAGTTCCACCCACCAGAACCACTCCCGCCGTAATTACCAGGATGCCGATCCACCGGAGCGGCTTGATCGGCTCGTCCAAAAGCCACCACCCGAGCGCCGCAACGACGATGTACCCGGCTGAAGTCATTATTAGTACATAACTGAGGTCGGCCCAGCTCAAAACGATCATGTGGGCTATAAAGAACACGACCAGCAGGGCCACGCCAAGCAGAACAAAAGGGTTGGAAAGAGCGCGCAGGGAAGAAACAATCAATTTCAACGGCGAATACGACGCAATACTTCCGATCTGCCGCATGCCATAGCCGAGCACTACGTTGCCCAGGGCGTTGCTGAGGACAATAATCAGGAGGCAAATACGAGTCTTCAAGACCGGGAGGTTGTTTTAATCGCCGGCAGGCGCGGCCGGAACCGGACGCGGCTGCGGCGGCTGCACCTGGCGTTGATCGAGCACAAACTTCTTTCGCTTCGCGCGCAGAGCCAGGTATTCACGTGCTTCCTTGGCCAGCCGCCGGCGCTCCGCCCCGTTGAAAAGGGCCTTCCGTACGATACGCCACACGACTTTCGGCCGGAAATAAAACTCGCCGTAGAAACGCTCCACGGCATCTACCAGTTCACCACGATCCAGGCCCGGATAGATGACGTTGGGCAACTGGTGGCCGCTGTCGTCGGTCATCGAATCGATTGTGATCAGGTCGTTCTTCTTGACGTATTCGTAGAACTCCGTGCCGGGGTAGGCGTGCGCGATGGAAACCTGGATCGTCTCCGTATCCAGACGCTTCGCAAACTCAATCGTGGCGTTGATGGATTCGCGAGTCTCGCCGGGCAGGCCGATGATGAAATCGCCATGGATCACCAGCCCCAGCTTTTTGCAGTCGCGCGTAAACTCGATCGCCCGCTCGATGGTCGCGCCTTTCTTGATATTTTTCAAGATCTGCGGATCGCCTGACTCGTAGCCGACAATCAGCAGGCGGCAGCCGGCATCCTTCATCGCCTTAAGCGTTTCGTAATCCACGGTAACCCGCGAAGTGCAGGACCAGGTGAACTTGAGAGGCTTCAGCTTCTCGCAGAGCTCGAGCACCCGGGATTTGCGGATGTTAAACGTGTCGTCGTCGAAAAAAATCTCCTTTAATCCGGGAAAATTCTCCAGGGCGAACCGCACTTCGTTGGCTACGTCGTTGGCGGAGCGCGTGCGCCACGGGTGGCCGGAGAGCGTTTGCGGCCACAGGCAGAAAGTGCACAAAGCCGGACACCCGCGCTCGGTGAAAAACGAAAGATAAGGGTTGAGGAGAAAGGGAACGTTATAGCGCGTGATATCGAAATCGCGCTTGTAAACCTTGGTCACCCAGGGCAAGGAATCGAGATCCTCGATCTTCGGACCCTCCGGGTTGTGGCGGAACCCGCCGTTCTGGCGAAAGCTCACCCCGGGAATCTCTTCGAGAGGCTTCCCGTTGGCGAAATCGACAATGGGGTGGTCGAATTCGCCCCTCACTACGAAATGAATGGCCTTGGAGGCTTTCAGACTTTCTTCCGGCAAGACCGAAACGTGCGGGCCCACAAAAGCGATCTTAAGCCGCGGATTGGCATCCTGCATCATCTCCGCCATGCGCACGTCGCTGTGAAAACCGGGCGTCGAGGTGAACAGTACGAGAAACTCGAAGTCCTTTGCCATCTCGATGGTCTGCTGGACGGAAATCTTGTGTGGCGGCGCATCCACCACCTTGCTGTCCGGCAGCATGCCGGCGGGATAGCACAGCCAGACCGGATACCAGTAGGACTCGATCTCCCGGGTCGCCGGCCAGCGCGAGCTCGCGCCGCCATCGAAGCCTTCAAAGGAAGGCGGATTCAGAAACAGTGTTCTCATGATCTTGGCTTGCGCCTAAAAACGAGACCTTATCAGACCCCGCTACTGGCTGTCAGCCGGAATCAGCCCGACCTCCATGGTGGATGGCTCAAAGCGGTAATCCGCGTATTGAACTGTCATATGCGCGGGTCCGACGACTCTCGTCTCCACCGTGGTCTCGAGACGCGCCACCACAGCGACGCCATCCGTGGTCTGGTAATCGCGCGTAAAGTACACCTTTTTTATGAAAACGGAAGGGTTCTTCACAAGAAATCCAGACTCCCGGACAGGCAGAAAAGTCTGGGCGTCGATCCACAGCGTTCCCTTGAACAGCCCTCTGCGCTTATGGCGAGGCTTCAGAGCGAACACGTGCACGCTCCGCCCCTCCACGGCGTGAACGCCTTTATAGGAAAACTTATAGTTTTCCGGGTTGATCGCGAGAGATGGATCGTGCGAGTCCCGGACTTGCACTTCGGTCGACAGGTACCGCGCAATCACGTCATTTTTGACCGTGTTATCGCCCTCGAAGCGCAGAATATCGTAGGTCAGGCGCCCCAGCCGCGAGACCCGGCGCAAAGCGGAGAGCCTGCCTCTTTTGTGTAACTTGGGAATCTCTGCATCGATGCTGACCTCGGCCGTCGAGCCGTTCAGCCGGTCTTGCTGGCTGCGCGTAACGGCAAGGTACGAGTTGAGAATCTGGACGGAATCGTAATTGGGAGGTTCCGCCGCCAAGACTCCAGCCAACAGCAAAGCGAGAACTAGAACTGATTTACCGGCGCCACTACGCATCACTAAACCTTATCGGAGTGCAAATTTTGTATTGTACGACACGCACCGGAACACCTGCAAGCGCAACGCGCCCTGCTATCCGGTCAAACAGATGACCTCACCCAGATACTCGAAACAGATAGGATGCAGAGCGCGGCCCGAAGTTACATCAGAACCGGAGACGCTGGAAGAACGAGGCGAACATTTATCGAAAACAGATCCTAGTCGATCAAGCCGCTTCGCATCGCGAAGCGCACCAACTCGCCCATACTGTGAAGATTCAGCTTCTCCATGATCCGGCCACGATGAGCGTCTACCGTGTAAACGCTCAGGTTGAGAGCGGCTGCTATTTCCTTATTGGTTTTGCCTTCCGCAATCATCTGGAGCACTTCGCGCTCGCGGCTGCTGAGAAGATCCAGAGGATCGGTCACGTGCCGCCGATAATCGCTGAGCACGGCGTCCGCGACGCCCGGGCTCAGATATCCTTCTCCGCCAGCCACCGCGCGGACCGCCGCCAGCAGATCGCGATCGACGGAATCCTTCAACAAGTACCCGCGAGCCCCGGCGCGCAGGATTTCTCGAACGTAAACCGAGTCCTTGTGCATGCTCAGGGCGAGCACACGCGTGCGGGGGGCCACGCGAGCCAGCCGGCGGGTGGCTTCGATGCCGTTCAGCTCAGGCATGGCCACGTCCATCACCACGACATCCGGAAGCAGCCCTTGCGCCAACTCCACGGCTTGCCGGCCATTGCCCGCCTCACCGACGATTTCCATATCGGGCTGAGCCGTCAGTATGAGCCGGAATCCCTGGCGAACCACTGGATGATCGTCAGCCAGCAGAATGCGGATCTTCTTCGTCATGACTGAAGAGCCGGCTCCTGTCCCACCGAAGCACCTTCATCGGCCAGCTTGGCCGGCACTTCGACCTTGATGACCACACCTTGCCCGTCGCCGGAACGGATGGAGAACTCCCCACCGGCATCGCGGGCCCGCGCCCGCATCCCAATCATGCCGAGGCCTGCGTTGCGCGCCGATTCGCTGGAAAGGCCTCGCCCGTTATCGGCAATCGAAAGCTGGATGGACCCGTCTCGGGCCTGGAGGTCCAAACGGACCCGGCTGGCTCCGGAATGGCGGGCGACATTGGTAAGGGCCTCCTGCGCAATACGGAACAGATGGGTCTCGGTTTCGTCGGCGAGCCGGCCGGCGAAATTGGATTGGTATTCCACCGCGATGCCGGTTCGCTCGGTAAACCTCTCGCCGAGCCAGCGCAGCCCGGCGTCGAGGCCGAAATCGTCGAGAATGATGGGCCGGAGCAACTGCGAGAGTTCGCGCACATTCTGGATCGCTTCATCCACCAAATGGGCGCAATCGGCCAGCCGGGCCGGAGCGGGGCCCGGACCCACAGCCAGGGCCGCCAGGTTTGCTTTCACCGCGGCCAACGACTGCCCCAACTCATCGTGAAGCTCGTGAGAGAAGCGGCGCGCAGTGGTTTCCTGATTTTCGAGCATGTGCCAGGACACCCGGCTGAGTTCGCCGGTTTGCCACTCCATTTTTCGGAACAGGGCGGCGGTCATGCGCATGGTGAGCGTGGCGCAGACCAGCGCCAGCACGAGGCATGTTCCCAGCAACAGCAGGGACTTGGTCTCCAATTCCTTCGAGCGCCGCTGGATCTGATCTTGCGCCGCCGCGGCTTTTTGATAGCTCGCGTTGATCAGCTTGGCGACGGCGGCGATGACTTCGTCGTGCCGCCGGAACAGTTCCCGGGAGGAAAACGCGTGTGCGTCTTCGGGCGAAAGCAGGCGCCGCGCCTCCACCGTGAAGCCGGCGGACGCACGCTTTAGTTCCTGCCACAGAGGATCCTCGTCGCTGCCAGAAGCGGCGGCGATCACCTTCTCAATATGTTCATCGGATTCGTTGAGCTGCGCCAGCACACGCTCCCGATCCACCGCGCCCGCCGGCCGGGACAGCGTGTTGAAAACAGCGGTGAGGTTGCCTTCTTCGCGCTGGATCTCATCGATCAGGCGCGTGGTGACCAACTGCTGCGAAACCAGGTTTGCGGCGTTCTCCTTGATGGAGCGCGCGTTCTCCACCCCGACAAAGCCGGCTGCCAGCAACAGCAGAATCACCAGGGCGAAACCGAGGACCAGCACGCGGACGATGCTCTGGCTGGTAATAGGCTGGGCAGGCATTGCAAAATCGCCTTTACTTACAGTGTATGGCAACAAAGCCGGCCCCCGCATCAACACTACCACTTTGGCCCAGAGCCCTCCGGAAAGCTATCGCTATCGAAGGCTAAAATGGCTTCCAAAACAGGGGGATCCGGCGGAAGCCCCCCAGCCAGGGCGGAGGACAACCCATCCCCCGCTTTCGGGGGCGTCTATAGCCTGGGCGGGCTATCGTTTGAGTGATTCGGCGCGGATTAAGATGTAATTTACGAGCAGTCTTTCTTGACTTTGGCTCCGGGTCCATCACTGTGAATCTGAGCGCTCTTCTCAATCTGATCTGGGCCGCCATCGCCGCCACAGCGCTGGGTTGTCTCGCCTATGCGGAGTTTCGGTCCCGGGGTCTGGTTCGCAGGCGCTCCTGCGGCCGCCGCGCCGTCAGTGTGTTGATCGCGGCGTTTCTGCTGTTTCCGTGCGTCTCTGCGAGCGATGACTGGCTGTGGGTGCGCGCCTTGCCGCTGCGGCCGGAGAGCGGCCGCGGGGCCGGAACCGCGCCCATCAACAAGTCCGACGAAAAAGCTTCCATCAACCTCGCGCGCCTGCTCGAAGCGGTAGGCAATTTTCAAGTTGCCGGAATCTATTCCCTACCTTTCACGGCGTGCTTTTTCTTCCTCTTTCGACTGCCCAACCGGAAACCCCGGAGCCTGCGCTTGAGTTCCCGCGCGGGCCGCGACCCGCCGGTTCTCTCCCTTTCCCGTTAGCCGCAACATTTTTCGGATCACTGGAGAGGCCACATGCTACGCGAATGCCGGCGCGTCTTTGCCTGCTTTCTGATTCCCGCGGGTCTCAGCAATCTTTGCTGGGCCCAGAAGCCGCTTACCTGGGAGGAGGTGCGCGAACGTTTTCGAATGAACAACCCGGCCCTGATCGCCGGGCGAGCTCTTATTGAAGAAAGCCGCGCGGCCGAAATCACAGCCTACCTCCGTCCCAACCCGGAGTTCACGGCCACTGTCGATCAGATCAATCCCTTCACCCCCAATCCCACGGCCTACACTCCTTTTGCGCAAACTTTGCCGTTTGTCTCGACTACGTACCTGCACGAGCGGCAGCACAAACGGGAACTGCGGCGCGACAGCGCCCGGCTGGCAACCCAAATTTCGACGACAGATCAGGCCGACCTCGAGCGGCAATTGACGTTTAACCTTCGCGACGCTTTCATCCGAACCTTGCAGGCCAAATCTGTTTTGCAGCTCGCCAGGGAGAACCTCGGTTACTACGACCACGTGATCGACGTAAACCGGGAACGCTTCAAGGCCGGCGACATCTCGCGCGCCGATCTAATGCGCGTGGAGCTGCAACGCGTGCAATTCGAGAGCGACCTGGTGAACGCAGAAGTAAATCTGCGCACAGCCAAGATCGCGCTGCTCGCGCTGATGAACGAGCGTCTTCCCGTCGATGCCTTTGATATCACCGGCGACTTCGACTTCCACGAAAGCAGCCTGCGACTGGAGGACGCCCGGCGGGCGGCGCTCGAAGCGCGGCCCGATTTGCAGTCGGCGACCACTGCCATCGAGAAGGCCCAGACGGACAACCGGCTGGCGTGGGCCAATGGCTCGGCCGATCCCACATTCGGAGTGGACGTGGCGCGCAACCCACCCATTCAGGCCTATGTGGGGTTTAGCGTCACCGTCCCGCTGCGGATTTTCGACAAGAATCAGGGCGAAAAGGCGCGCACGAGCATCGAAATCGGCCGCTCCGAGCGGCTGCGGGAAGCCGTATTGGCCGGCATTTATAGGGACGTCGATTCGGCTTACGCCTCCGTGGAAAGCGTCCGCACGCTGCTGCGTCCCTATCGCGACAATTACTTGCCGCAGGCGACGGAGATTCGCGACACCGTGTCCTTCGCCTATCAGAATGGCGGGGCCTCGCTGCTTGAATTCCTGGACGCCCAGAAATCCTATCGCGATGTGCAATTGAATTATAGGAACCTCATTGGCAGCTATCTATCCGCCGTGAACCAGCTAAACCTGGCCGTAGGCCGGGAGGTGATCCCATGAAGCGGCGTACCCAATATCTACTCGCTGTGGCGGTGCTCGGCTGGGTTAGCCTGATTTTCGCCGCCTGCTCCAGGGAGTCGTCCGCCAGCGCCTCCATTCCGGATACCGGACCGGTGAAGGTCGAAGAGGCTCCTGACGCCAGTCTGATCCAGGTGGATCATCCGGAGCAGTTTCCCTTAGTGAAGGTTGAAGCCAGGCGCACCCATGACGAACTGGTGGTGAACGGCGTTGTGGCCCCGGACGTTAGTCTGACAATTCCGGTAAACGCTCTCGCCGGTGGCCGCGTGGTCGAGATCCGGGCCAGGTTGGGCGACGAGGTGAAAGCGGGGCAAGTCTTGCTGCGAATCCACAGCCCCGATTTGGCCGCGGCCATCGCAGATTACCAGAAAGCGAAAGCCGATGAATCCCTGGCACGCCGGTCGCTCGAGCGCTCCCAGTTGCTCTATTCGCACGGCGCCTTGGCCCAGAAGGATCTCCAGCAGGCGCAGATCGCCGAAGATAAGGCCAAGGTAGATCTGGAGACCGCGGCCGAGAGGATTCGCATTCTCGGCGGCGATATCGACCATCTGTCGCCGATCATCGAGCTGAAAGCGCCGGCTTCGGGAACCATCATTGAGCAGAACACCAGCAGCGGCGCCGGCGTGAAATCGCTCGACAACTCCCCCAACCTTTTTACAATCGCGGATCTGTCGCGCGTATGGGTGCTATGCGACGTTTACGAAAACAATCTGGCGCAAGTGCATCTGGGCGATTTCGCCGAAGTCCGCCTGAACGCTTATCCGGATCGTCCTCTTCGAGGCAAGGTGAGCAATGTCTCCAAAATGCTCGATCCCAATACCAGGACGGCGAAGGTACGCCTGGAACTGAGCAATGCGAGCGGCCTGCTCCGGCCCGGCATGTTTGCGACGGCAAAGTTCATTTCACAGAGCAGCCGGACGCGGCCCGTGGTGGCCTCGACGGCGATTTTGCGGCTCCATGACAAGGATTGGGTCTTCCGGCCCGCGGGAGAAAGGCGGTTCCGCCGCTGCGAGGTACAGGCAGGGCCGGTTCTCCCCGATGGCTCCCAGGAGATTCTGGCGGGTTTGCAGCCCGGTGACGAAGTGGTGGCGAACGCGCTCCAATTCTCGAGCACCGTGGAGCAGTAGCAGAAATCATGCTCCGTTACCTGGTCGATTTCGCCCTGCGGGAAAAGCTGCTGGTGCTGGCGATCGGCGGGATGCTGCTGATATGGGGCGTCATTTCCTTCCACACTCTTCCCATTGAAGCTTATCCCGATGTGGCCAATACCTGGGTCCAGGTGATCACCCAATGGCCCGGACACGCCGCCGAAGAAGTCGAGCAGCAGGTCACTATTCCCATCGAGACCCAAATGAACGGCGTGGCTCATATGACCCACCTGCGGTCCGTTTCTCTGTTCGGGCTTTCCGTAGTGACCTTGATCTTCGACGACGAAGCGGAAAATTTTGAGAGCCGCCAGCGCGTTCTGGAAAAACTGGGGTTGGTGAGCTTGCCCGCAAATCTGAACCCGCAACTGGGTCCGGATTATAGCCCCGTCGGACAGATCATGTTCTACACGCTGGCCAGCACGAATCCTCAATACGATCTGATGGAGCTGAAATCTCTTCAGGACTGGGTGCTCGAAAAACAGTTCAAGTCGGTGCCAAACGTAGTTGAAGTCACCAGCTTCGGCGGCCTCACCCGCGAATATCAGGTCCGCGTCGATCCGAACAAGCTGATCGCTTATGGGTTGAGCATCGCGCAGGTCGAGCAGGCGCTCGCCGCCAATAATATGAACGCCGGAGGCAGTTTCATCCAACATGGCCAGCAGGCGTTCAACATTCGCGCCGTCGGGCTGATGACCTGCACCGACGACATTGCAGCGACCGTGCTCAAGAGCCAGAACGGCACTCCGGTGCGCGTGCGCGATGTGGCCGTGGTGGCGCAAGGCCCAAAGATCAGGCTCGGCCAGATCGGCAAGGCGATTCACCGGGCAGATGGGCAAGTAATCGATGCCGACGACGTGGTCGAAGGAATTGTCCTGATGCGCAAGGGCGCCGAGTTTGACACGACCCTGGATGCCCTTCACCAAAAGGTCAAAGAACTGAACGAACACCTGTTGCCCCCGGGAGTACGGATCGTTCCCTACCTGGATCGAGGCGACCTGGTGCACTATACGACGCATACCGTCTTGCACAACCTGACGGAAGGAATCGCGTTGGTTGTAGCCGTGCTCTTTTTTTTCCTGGGTAACATCCGCAGCGCGCTGATTGTGGCTTGCACCATTCCGTTTTCCCTACTGGTAGCGTCCATCTGCCTTGACCTCCGGCACATTCCGGCGAACCTGCTTTCTCTTGGCGCTTTGGATTTCGGCATGGTCGTGGACGGCGCGGTGGTGATGGTGGAAAACATTCTGAGGCATGTGAGCCGCCGGAACGGGTCGACACTATCTTTTCCAGAAAAGATCAGGCAGGCGGCTCACGAAGTGCAGCGGCCCGTCTTTTACGCCATTCTGATCATTATTACGGCCTATGTGCCGATCTTCACGCTCCAGCGCGTCGAGGGGCGATTGTTCCGGCCCATGGCGTGGACAGTAGCCTTCGCCCTGCTGGGGGCTTTGATCTTTTCCATACTGATTGCGCCCGTGCTGGCCAGCTATTTATTCCGGGAGCAAACAGCCGAGTGGGCTAACCCGCTGCTCTCTGTGCTGAACCGCGCGTATCGCCGGGGCCTCGGCTGGTGCATCGTGCATCGCTGGTTTACGGCGGGATCAGCGATTTCGCTGCTGGGCGCAACACTGTTGCTCGCGTACAGCGGCGCCGTGGGTTCCGAGTTTCTACCTCACCTCGACGAAGGAGCCATTTGGGCCCGGGGCACGCTGCCCTCCAGCACCGGGCCAGACGAAGGCGAACGCGTAGCGCGCCAAGCGCGCTTGATTTTTGCAAAATTCCCTGAGGTAACCCAGGTCGTCAGCCAAGTGGGAAGGCCTGACGACGGCACTGATTCGACCGGCTTTTTCAATACCGAGTATTTCGTGGATTTGAAGCCTCGCGAGCAATGGCGGGCGCAGTTTCGCTCGAAAGAGGACTTAATCGCCGCCATGGACCAGGAACTGGAGAAAATTCCCGGTGTTCTGTGGAATTTCTCACAGCCCATCGCCGACAACATGGAAGAGGCCGTAAGCGGCGTTAAAGGACAGCTCGCCGTGAAGATGTACGGCTCCGACTTGCGGCAACTCGAAAAGACGGCGGACGAAATTGTAGATGCCATGAGGCCCATTCCAGGCATCGCCGACCTCGGCGTTTTTCGGGTGGTCGGCCAGCCCAACGTCAATCTGATCGTAAACCGGGCGAAAGCCGACCGCTTCGGCATCAACGTCGCCGATATTCAGGATGCGATTGAGACGGCTGTGGGCGGAAAGTCCGTGAGTCAGGTCCTGCAAGGCGAGCGCCGGTACGATCTCGTCGTCCGTTATCAGGATCCCTTTCGCAGCACTGTCGAGCAGATCGGCAACATTCGAATTCTCGCCCCATCAGGGGAACGCGTCGCCCTCAACCAGCTTTGCGACATCAAAGTGGAAGACGGCGCGTCGATGATTTATCGCGAGGGGAACTCCCGCTACATCGCCATTAAATATAGCGTGCGCGGCCGAGACCTTGGAAGCACCGTCGAGGATGCCATGCGGGCAGTGGCTCAAAAGGTCAAATTACCAGACGGCTATCAACTCGACTGGGCGGGCGAATATGAGAGCCAGAAGCGCGCCAACCAGCGGCTGGCGGTAATCGTGCCGATCACGATCGTGGTCATTTTCCTCATCTTGTACACGGCTTTTGATTCCTTCAAATGGTCGTCGTTGATTCTGATGAATGTGGCCATGGCGCCCATTGGCGGCATTCTGGCGCTGTATTTTACGGGCACCCATTTCAGTGTGTCCTCCGGAGTCGGGTTTCTGGCCCTATTTGGCGTGTCGGTTCAGGTGGGCGTGATTATGGTCGAGTACATCAATCAATTGCGGGCGGCCGGCCGCCCGGTCGTCGAGGCGGCGATCGAAGGCGCTGTTCTGCGGCTTCGGCCGATTATGATGACGATGCTCGTAGCGACGCTGGGCCTGCTGCCGGCCGCTCTCTCGACCGGTATAGGTTCCGATTCCCAGCGTCCGTTTGCGAGAGTCATCGTAGGCGGTCTCATTTCCGACCTCCTGATCAGCATTCTCCTGCTGCCGACCTTGTACGTCTGGATAGCGCGCCCTAGTGACAGACTGCCAAAATCCGGGAGGGAGTTCGAGCACGAGGCGTAAAGCGCGTTTAAACCTCACGTCCAGCGCAAGGCTTTCCTATGAGCAAACTCTACAGCGGATTGGCGCTGATCATCTGTTTGGCGCTGGCTTTTTCCTCGACGGAATTGTGGAAAACCCGGCAGGAACTGCAACAGGTTCTCAGCGCAAACCGCAGGCTGAGAGTGACGCTGGGCGAGCTGACGGCGGCCCTTGCGGCCAAAGACGAGCAAATCGAACGCCTGCTGCGTTCGCCTTGCCAAACGCCCGAGAGACGTACAGCCGGACCATCCCGCAAGAGTCAGGATGCGCCGCAAGTGACGGCTGCACCCGGGAGGACGAAATCCGACGGCTTATGAGAAAATACAACGTCAAACTTCTCGGGTATTACGTTCGAGCATGCTCCGTTACCTGGTCGATTTCGCACTGCGGGAAAAGCTGCTGGTGCTGGCGATCGGCGGGATGCTGCTGATCTGGGGCGTCATTTCCTTCCACACCCTTCCCATTGAAGCTTATCCCGATGTGGCCAATACCTGGGTCCAGGTGATCACCCAATGGCCCGGACACGCCGCCGAAGAAGTCGAGCAGCAGGTCACTATTCCCATCGAGACCCATACCAACGGCGTGTTGCATCTGGCTTCCATGCGGTCCGTTTCCCTGTTTGGACTCTCCGTGGTCACTCTGGTTTTTGACGACGAAGCCGACAACCTGCTCAGCCGGCAGCAGGTGCTCGAGCGGATTTCACAGGTCAATCTTCCGCAAAACCTGACCCCGCAACTCGGCCCGGATTACAGCCCGGTTGGCCAAATCTATTTCTACACGCTGACCAGCACGAACCCGAAGTACGACTTGATGGAGCTCAAGTCGCTCCAGGATTGGGTCCTGGAGAAGGAATTCAAGTCGGTTCCCAACGTCGTGGACGTCTCGGGCTTCGGAGGGATAGTGCGCGAGTACCAGGTGCAGGTCGACCCCAATAAGTTGATCTCCTACGGTCTCAGCATTACCCAGGTGGAGCAGGCCCTGGCGGCGAACAACACCAATGCGGGCGGCAGCTTCATCGAGCACGGGCAACAGGCCTACAACATCCGAGCCATCGGTCTGATGACGTGCACCGATGACATCGGGGCCACGCTGCTCAAGAGCCAGAATGGGACGCCTTTGCGCGTGCGCGATGTGGCCGTGGTGACGCAGGGGCCCAAGATCAGACTCGGCCAGATCGGCAAAGCCATACACCGGCAGGACGGGCGCGTCATCGACAACGATGATGTGGTGGAAGGGATTGTCCTGTTGCGGAAAGGCGCCGAGTTCGACAGCACCATCGAGGCCATTCACGAGAAAGTGAAAGACCTTAATGAGCATGTACTGCCGCCGGGGGTGAAAATCGTCCCTCATCTCGACCGAGGCAACCTCGTGCATTACACAACGCAGACCGTACTGCACAATCTGAGCGAGGGCATTCTTCTGGTCGTCGCCATTCTGTTTCTGTTCCTCGGCAATATCCGCAGCGCCCTGATTGTGACGCTCACCATTCCGTTTTCGCTGCTGTTCGCCTCGATTTTGCTCCAGCTCTGCCACATTCCGGCGAATTTGCTCTCTCTCGGAGCGCTGGATTTCGGCATGGTCGTTGACGGTTCCGTGGTGATGGTCGAGAACATACTGCGTCATGTAAACCGGTCGCCTTCGGAATTGTCGTTCCGCGACAGAATCGCCATCGCCGCGCACGAGGTACAGCGCCCGGTTTTCTATGCCCGGCTGATTATTATCACGGCTTATTTGCCCATCTTCACGCTCCAGCGGGTGGAAGGCCGGCTGTTCCGCCCGATGGCGTGGACCGTGGCGTTCGCGCTGCTGGGAGCGCTGATCTTCGCGCTGCTGCTGGCGCCGGTTCTCGCCAGCTACCTTTTCCGTGAAGGTATGCGCGAATGGCGCAATCCCGTGCTCGCATGGCTCACCAGGGTGTACCGCCGCCAGCTCGGCTGGTGCATCCAGCACCGCTGGATCACCACCGGCGCCGCCGTAGCCAGTCTGGCCGGCGTGTTGCTGCTGGCCTACAGCGGAGCGGTCGGCTCGGAGTTTCTGCCTCACTTGGACGAAGGCGCGATCTGGGCGAGGGGTACTCTGCCTTCGAGCACCGGTCCCACCGAGGGCGAGCGGGTGGTGCGCCAGGCGCGCCTCATTTTTGCGAAATTTCCCGAAGTCACCCAGGTCGTCAGCCAGCTCGGCCGTCCCGACGACGGCACCGATTCCACGGGCTTTTTCAACACCGAATACTTCGTCGATCTGAAACCTCATGAGCAGTGGCGCAAACAGTTTCGTTCCAAGGAGGAGCTGATCGCCGCCATGGACCGGGAGCTCGAGAAAATTCCGGGCGTGCTGTGGAATTTTTCCCAACCTATCGCCGACAACATGGAAGAAGCCATGAGCGGTGTAAAGGGCCAGCTCGCCGTAAAGCTCTACGGCAGCGATCTGAAGCAGTTGGAGCAGAAAGCGGATGAAATCGTCGGCGTGATGAAAAATATCCCCGGAGTCGCCGACCTCGGCGTATTTCGCGTCGTCGGCCAGCCAAACGTGAATCTGATCGTGGACCGGGCCAAAGCCGATCGCTTCGGCATCAATGTCGCGGATATTCAGGATGCCATTGAGACGGCGGTCGGAGGCAAGGCTGTGAGCCAGATCTTACAAGGCGAACGGCGCTACGATCTGGTGGTCCGCTACCAGGAGCCGTACCGGCGGACCGTCGAAGATATCGCCGGAATCCGGATCCTCGCCCCCTCCGGCGAACGCGTTTCCCTCGGCCAGCTTTGCGACATCAAAATTGAAGACGGGGCCTCCATGATTTACCGGGAGGGCAACTCGCGCTACATCGCCATCAAATACAGCGTCCGCGGGCGGGATCTGGGCGGGACGGTGGAAGCCGCCATGCGGGCGGTGGCCCAAAAGGTCAAACTGCCGGAGGGTTATCGCCTCAACTGGGCCGGCGAATATGAGAGCCAAAAGCGCGCCAACCGCCGCCTGGCTATTATTGTGCCGATCACCCTTCTGGCCATCTTCCTTATCCTTTATACGGCCTTCGACTCCTTCAAATGGTCGCTGCTGATTTTGATCAACGTGGCTATGGCCCCGATCGGCGGGATTCTGACTCTATATTTTACCAATACCCATTTCAGCGTTTCGTCGGGCCTCGGGTTCCTGGCCTTGTTCGGCGTGTCCGTGGAGATTGGAGTCATCATGGTGGAATACATCAATCAATTGCGGGCTCGCGGCCGGTCGGAACGCGAAGCAGCGATCGAGGGCGCCATTCTCCGGCTCAGGCCCATACTCATGACGATGCTGGTGGCCACGCTGGGACTGTTGCCCGCCGCCGTCTCCACGGGCATCGGGTCCGATTCGCAGCGCCCGTTTGCGCGCGTCATTGTGGGGGGACTGATCGCCGACCTGCTCATCAGCGTCCTGCTGCTGCCAACGTTATACGTCTGGATGGCCCGGCCGGATGATAAACTCCCGGCCGCGGAAATGGGGATCGCCGGCGCGGAGTAAGGAACAGGATTTCTGTTCCCGCCGCCCTCGGCGGGCCCGTGCCGGAAATCCAGAAATTGTTTTCTTCAGCGGGCAGAATAGGCGCAAATATTGCGGGAAGCGGCGGCCGGTCCGGCACGAGAGCGCGGCGTGGAACGTGGGACGCCGACAAATTCTCTGCGAGCTTCTGTGCGCCTCAGCCCGAAGCGCAATCGGTAATATTTCTCATAAGCCTTCTCTCAGCTAGGCGCTGGTCTCTACTGCGCGCCTTGGACGTTCCAAAGGCCCCCTTTTTCCACAACTGCTGGAAAAGGACTAGGATTGCCGGCCGGATAGCCCTAAAATGGAGGTCTGATGCCCGAGCCGCTGCTGTTTGCGCTGCCCGGCAGCCTCCAAACCTCACGCCTCCGGCCTTTCCTGCTGTCGATGGGAATCCATGCCGCAGTGATTGGCCTGGCGATCAACAATCACGTAGTGCAGCCCTTGCCGGGTACGCCGCGAGCTCTCGCCTTGCAGCACGCCAATTCCGAACGGAAGATCGTCTGGTTCACCGTCCCAGCGCACCTGCCAACGGTCGCACCGCCGGAGCGGGCTGAGGAGCAGACGAACCGGCCCCATCAAACACAGGCATCGCTGAACATAGCCGCAACGGCGAAACAACCCGAGAGCCGGCGCCAGATGGTATTGCAAGCTCCGCCGGAGCTGCGGCTTAACAGCGACGTTGTCTCGCCGAACGTCCTTGCGTTCAGCCCGCCTGCGCCCAACCTGCCCGCGCCCAAAATCCGCTTTGTCGCCCCCACGGCGGCGCCGATTCGGCCGCAGGCTCTCCCCGACGTTGAGACGCCGCAAGTTACGGCAGAGGCGCACGCTCCGGCTTTGCCCTTACGGCAGGCCCAGGTTGCACCGCCGCGGTTTCAGCTACCTCAGCGGCCCGCTGTCTCCAGGCCCTCTGCGCTCGCAACCACCGCTCCTCAGATCGCCATCCCCGCAGCGAGCGACGGGCTGCTGGCCCGGCTAAAGATTCAGCTTTCCATCGAGCGGCCGAAATTCGTTTTGCCCGTGCGAAGCGCTTCAGCGGAGAAGTCCCGGCGCAGCAGCCCGATTGCCGCGCCAGTTCCTCAGATTGCTTTGCGGCCGGTACAGGATCAAATGCTGGCCCGGTTAACGCCGGAAACGGCGGCGTCCCCGCCGCAATTTGTGATGCCCCAAAAAAAGACAGCGCCGGCTCCTTCTCAAACGCTCCCGCTGGCCGGCTCTCCCACCCCGAGAATTCCAGTACGGTCAGCCGTCGACAATTCCTTAGCGCGGATTCAGCCTAAGGCCGCGCCCGAAATGCCAAAGTTTGCGTTGCCGCAAAAACCGGCGGCTGTGGAAGCCGCCCCCGGACAGATTCTCGGCCCCAGTCCAGCGCTCAGTATTAGCGCCGTCCCCCCGGCGCCAACAACAGTGATCGTTGGCCTTGACCCAGCCGCCGTCGCAGCGGCCCCGCCGCCCGGCAATCGCTCGGCTCAGTTTTCCGCCGGCCCGAATGCGGCTCGACGTGAAGACTCGCCAACCCTTTCGGCTTCGGCGAAAGCCGAAATTCACGTTCCCAATCTTTCCATCCATTCCGGTCCCAGTTCGCCTGTGGCCGCCGGCAGCGGTCCACCGCCGGCGGCGGATCGGGCTGCCTTTCGCCGGCAGTTGATGGCTCTGGCCACGTCCCCGCAGCCTCTTTCCGGCAGGCTGGAACCGCCGCCCGATGCCGCGAGAGCCCCCATTCTTCATGGTTCCACCGTCTACACCATGGCCATCGACATGCCGAATGTCACCAGCTACGACGGGAGCTGGACGCTGCGCTTTACCGAGCTGGGAGGCTCATCCCCGGATGATGAAATTACCGCACCTTTAGCGATGCACAAGGTGGACCCCAAATACATCGCCTCGGCAGCCGCCGAAAAGATCGAGGGCAATGTGCTGCTCTACGCCGTCATCCAACGGGACGGGCACGTAAGCCAGGTGAGACTCGTGCAGGGCATAGATGAGCGACTGGATTCTAGCGCTATCGCAGCATTTTCCAAGTGGGTGTTTCAGCCGGCCACCAAGAACGGCCAGCCAATTGATCTGGAAGCCGTGGTGCAAATCCCTTTCCGGACGGGGCCTCACCGGAAAAATTAGTTTCACCAGCCGGCAGCCTCTTGTCAAAATTAGAATCAGACTCTCCCGGAAACTTCGAATTCGCTCCAGAGTTCCAACCCGAGGCATCGTTTTCCGAAAGTACCAGAATGGCTATAGGCAAAAAGATCGCGCGTTCGAGCTTAAGTACTAGTATTCAGTGTTTCTCCGTAAATGCTCACCTCTGCATTTCAGCCGAGCAACTAGGCAAAATCCGAGTGGACGATGCGTCTCAAAAAACGTAGTCTGCTGGTTTCTTGCTTGGTTTTTTCAGAACAAGGGTGTACCAGGACCGTCAGCCTATAGATTTTGTTTTCGATTTGACTGACAATTGAGCTTCTTTAAAGCCGCTCGACCAGGTTGCGAAGCAAAGGGCCAGCGTCAAGATCGTGTGTCAGGACAGATGCATTGCTAGAGGAAAGGCATTCGTCAACGATCCTGCTATTTCGCTCCGGGCAATTACCTCGGCGGGTATATTCCACAACTCGACCTTCCTGGCAGACGACGAAGGGGAGTGTGCCGTGCCGGCTATGAAATATGTAAACCTGGCGGGCAATAAATACACGGGAGAGCGCGGAAGGTGCGCAGCGCGCGAAAGCCGCCCCCGATGTTGCCGTGTCGGCATGCGGTAAGCCGCCTGTTTTTGAATTTGTGTTTTTGGTAGCAAACATGCCTCTGAGGCGCATTTCAGTTCGGGAGTCCATCGCTCGGAGGGATGGCAGTGGAGCAATGGCAAAGCCGCTTCCGGAGCTGTTCGGGAGCTGGGGGCCGGAGGCATTTGGGCCCGGCCTCAAGGCCGCGTCTTTTGCGGGGTGGAGCATGCAACTGGGAATCGGCTCTCCAATGTGTGGCTGTCCAATTAGCGGCAGGAAGACGATGCCGCCATCCCTCGGCATTGCCGGCGTATTATGCGGCGGCCGGAATCCAGGTGTAATCGAGCTGAGGATGGGTAGGTTCGCATGATTCGACTGCTTCTACATTCCGGTGATCGCAAGCTACAGAGTCTTTTGGCGGTGACTCTTGGGTCTGACTATGATGTGCGGGTCGAGCCGGATAAGAGCAAGGTGAAGGAGATCCTTTCCGGGGAGCAGGCCGATGTACTGATTCTCGATTTTGATTCCACGCAAACATCGCTGGACCGGCTGCTGGCGTTCCTGGGAGAAATCCGAGAATCGCGAATTCCGATCGTGGTCATGACCGATGACGAGAAGCGCTCTACGGCCATGCAATTGGTCCAGCACGGGGTATACGATCTGTTCCGGAAGCCTCCCCACTTGCTGGAATTAAAGCTGGTGGTCCGGCGGGCGCACGAGCATGCCGAACTGAAGCGGGAGCTCGAATCGGCGCGAGAGAAGATCAACAGTCTTTCCAGTTGCGATCAATTAATTGGGTCGAGCGCCGCCATGCGTAGCGTTTATGATCTGATCCGCCGCGTCGGCAACTTGAATACGAACGTTTTGATCCGCGGAGAGAGCGGAACGGGCAAGGAACTGGTCGCCCGTGCCATTCACAATCTGAGTGATCGTGCGAAAGCGCCGTTCATCGCCGTCTCTTGCGGGGCGATTCCCGAGACCCTGATCGAGGCCGAGCTCTTCGGCCATGACAAAGGCGCTTTTACCGGAGCTACAGCCGCGCGCGAGGGCTACTTCGAGCAGGCGGCTGAAGGCACGCTGCTTCTGGACGAAATCGGCGAGCTCAGTTTGCAGACGCAGGTCAAGCTCCTGCGAGTGATCCAACAAAGAGAGTTTTGCCGCGTCGGCGGCAAGAAGGTGCTGCCATTAAAGGCTCGGCTCGTCTTTGCAACTCACCGCAACCTGGCCAAAATGGTCGAAGAGGGTACATTTCGCCAGGATCTGTATTTCCGCATTAACGTATTCAAGATCGAGCTGCCGCCGCTGAAGGAGCGCAAAGAGGATATCCCCGCGCTGGCCCGACATTTCCTGAAGCAGTACTGTGAGTCCTGCGGAAAAAGGGCCCTCGAGCTCCGGCCGAGCGCCATGCAGCGGCTGCTGGATTACGAGTGGCCCGGCAATGTGCGCGAGCTGGAAAACGTGATCCAACGGGCGGTGATTCTCGCCGAGGATACCAGCATCGGCGCTGAAATTCTGCCGAGCGCTCCTCCGACAGCCGCGGCGCCGGCGCTGGCTACGCCCATTGCCGATTCTTTTGAAGACCAGCTAAAAGACTATAAAGTGAGGCTGGCGAGCCAGGCCGTGATGGAGTGTAACGGCAACAAAACGCTGGCCGCCCGCAAATTGAACATCACCCGGGCTTACCTCCATCGTCTACTTCGGCAGGGCGCCGAAAACGACGATGTCACGGTAAACTGATGACCGCCGCGCAAGACTTGGGTTCCACTCTGGAAGGGCCGTTCACTGCCCGCCGCCACCCTGCCATTCAGGTCCGCTTTCTTCGCGCCGCGTTTTCATTCCCCGCCATGCTCTCGGTGTGTTTCTGCCTGCTCATGCTCCTGACCGTACGCGGACGCTTTAATGATCCCGATATGTGGTGGCATCTGAAAGTGGGCGAAATCATTTGGCATTCTCACTCCATTCCCCGCACTGATCAATTTTCTTACACTACAAACGAGCATCCCTGGCTGCCCCACGAATGGCTTTCTCAACTTGCCATGTACGCGGCTTACAGGATGGGCGGGTACACGGGGCTTTGGTGCTGGCTGTTCGGCCTTGCGGCGTTGCTGCTCGTTTCGGTTTATTGGCTCTGCTCGCTCTACTCCGGCAACTCCAAGCTGTCGATGCTCGGCGGCCTGGTCGCATGGTTTTTCGGAACGGTCGGCTTGGCCGTCCGGCCGCTAATTCTGGGGCATTTGCTTCTCGTTGCGGAGCTCCTTGTTCTGCATCTGGCGCGTTCGCGGGGGCGGGCATGGATGTGGGCTCTGCCGCCGCTTTTCGCTTTGTGGGTGAATTGCCACGGTTCCTATGCGCTCGGCATTATCGTGCTAGGCATAGACGTCATCTGTTCGTTCATCGGCCTTCGCGCCGGCCGCCTGTTCTGCGTCCGCCGGGAGCCGCAGGAGCGCCGGGCGCTCTGTATCGTATTTCTCCTGTGCCTGGCAGCGCTGATGATCAACCCGGTGGGTCCGAAGCTGCTCAGCTACCCGCTAAACACGTTGACGCAGCAGACCGAGAGCCTGGCTCATATTTCGGAATGGCAGCCGACGGATATAGCTAACCCCCGCGGCGCCGGCTTTTTCGCATTAGCAGGCGCTTTTGCACTGATTTTTTTGCTGCGGCCTGTTCAACTGGAGCTGGAGAGTCTGCTCCTGCTACTGGTGGGCTTTGCGATGGCCCTCCAGCACGTCCGGCTGCTTTTCGCCTTCGGGATTCTGGCGGCCCCGATTCTCTGCCGCCTGCTTGCCGACGCCTGGGACGGCTATGACCCCGACCACGACAACCGGACAGCCAATGCGCTGCTGATAGCGGCGTCCATTGTCGTCATGATCTACGCTTTCCCGAGCCGTTCGAATCTCGAACGGCAGGTTCAAGACCACAGTCCCGCCGCTGCGGTTGAATTTCTCCGCCAGACCGGCATTCCCGGCCCGATGCTGAATGAATACGAGTGGGGCGGTTATCTGATCTGGGCCTTGCCCAAGCAGAAGGTGTTCATTGACGGCCGGGGCGACGTCTTCGACTGGACAGGCGTGTTCGGCGAATATGGCCGGTGGGCGACTCTTCAGGAAGATCCGGAAATTCTTCTGAGCAAGTATCGCATTCATTTCTGCCTGCTGCGAGCCGCCTCCCCCATGGCGCGAGTCTTGCCGTATCTACCCGGCTGGCAGAACGTCTACACAGACAGCCAGGCAGTCGTGTTTGCTCGAAAGTGAGGTGCTGCGTGCTTTCCCCCTTTTGCTGCCCGCGAATCCTGCGTCATATTGATGCGCCCGGCGTCAGTCATTCGGGTCACACGTCAATTCGCGCGGTCTTGCACAAAGTGCTTGGACCGCCGCGGCTGGCGCTCGCGCTGGCGGGAATCGGCCTGGTGGCGGTGGCCGTTTTCCCAGGGCGAGGCCTTGGCGATGACGGCTTTAAGCCGTCCCAAGACTTCCAGCCCTCTCGTGATTTCAAGCCATCAAAAGACTTCAAGCCAGCCAAGGATTTTGGACCTTCGAGAGAGTTTAAGCCGTCGCGCGACTTCAATCCGGCAAATGATTTCAAACCCTCCAGAGACTTTGCTCCTTCCAAGGACTTCCAACCTTCCAGAGACTTTCGGCCATCAAAGGATTTCAAACCATCGAACGACTTCAAACCGGGAGCAAATTTCAAACTAAGCCGCCCGCCCTCTCCCAGGCAAGTGAATTCAGCAGCTTCGGATCCTCATGCACCGATCCCCGCGGCCAGCACCCCCGCCAAACGAAAGCAGATTTCCATCACGGGAGCCGACAAGACAACACACTACCCAGTGGGCGGACGGTAGCCGGCTCATCCAAACCAAACCGGCCGGCCCCGATAATTCGCAACAGTAGAGGTTTCATTGGAGGCGTGACGGACCGGCCCTCCGTGTCCGAATCGGTCTATCTTTTTCGCAGGATGGCGCTGTCGCCGAGGGCCCCAAAAAAACAACCCCGGGGCGTGCTTGGGTGATTTTCTCCGGACTCTGTGCTGTCTACCGGCGCTTGAGAGTCGGACGGTCGTCATCGTCCGACTTGTCGCTCGTTCCCGATTTTCCGTTCTTGTCCTCTACCGGCACCGTACTGCCGGAAGTGGATTTCCGCAACCGCGGGCGGTTGGAATCCTGTTCCTCGCCCTTGCGCCGCGCATGCAAAGAAGCCAGCCGGGCTTTTACATCGAGAAACTCGGAGGTGTTAACAACATATTCTGGCTTTGTCGGCAAAATCTCCTGAATCTCTTTCTGGGCCGCCTCGATCCGGTCTTCGGTCATCGGATGAGTCCGGAACGCCTTGGAAAGAGTTCCCGGCTTCTTTTTCTCGAGCTTTTCCAGCCGCTCGAACATCTCGACCATGCCGTTCGGATCGTACCCGGTCTTGTAGAGGTATTGCACACCAAGATAGTCCGCTTCGCGTTCAAAGCCGCGCGAGAACTGCAAGAACCCTAAAGGAATGGCCAGCCCGGCGGCCTGGCGGATTCCGTAGCCCGTCCATCCGCCCATAAAGATCAGCGGAATCGTGCTCAGGTTGACCAGTTCGCCGCGCGTAGCCTGCCGCGTTCCGTGCCGTGCCGCTACGTGGGCGATCTCATGGGCCATCGCGCCGGCCATTTCCGATTCCGAATCGGCCATTTGGATCAGGCCCGAGTTTACAAAGAAGAAGCCGCCCGGCAAGGACATCGCGTTGGGCTCGTCGGTATCCAACACCTTGATCGTGAAGGGGACCTTGGCATCGGAATTCCGCACCAAATTCTGCCCCACGCGGTTTACATACTCAGCAATGATGGGGTCATCGATGATCTTCGCCTGCCGCTCGACTTCCTGCGCCAATTGCTTACCGAGCGCAATCTCCTTTTCCAGAGAGTAGAAGTTCACGCCGGAGCCGACGTTCCGATCGCCGATCGCTTCCACATCGTCCTTGCTCTTCTCCTTGATCTTCTTCTTTTTTGCCTTGTTATTCTTTGGTGTGGATTCGTCGGTCGTGTTCGCCGGGTTGTCACTAGCGTTGGCCGGCTTCTCGTCGGCTTGCGGGAAAATGGGAGCTGCCAGTGCTGCTGCCAACAGGACCGCCAGGGTGGTCTTTCGCATCGTTCCCTCCCTTCGGCCGCGAAACTGCCATTCCCAGAATCGAGCGGCTTACAGGAACCTGCCTACATTATACTCTGCCCACATTCAGGGCGACTGTCCTATTAGACTGCCCGGCTGCGCGGACCGTTACCCGTTCTTTTGAGACACCTTTCTTTTGAGACGCTGTCTTGTCCTTGCAGTTTTTCACAGTGTTTCGTGGAGCCGCTCGCGCAGCGTGTTTTTAAAGCCGAGGCGGGAAAAGCGGCGTCGTAATGCCGCTGCCTGGGCACGCAGCGCACGCGCGCGGCGCCGTCATCGTCTAAGCCTATGATACGCTGAGAGTTGATCTGTAAGAGGAACGTTCTTCGGGAACGCATGCCAGCCCTCCCGGGACCTTCCCGGCGCGCTCACGTCCGCGGGCATTAGCAAGACGGTCTGGAAAGGTTGGTTAGCTGTCTGGCTGTAGGCGTGGGAGGAGATCTGCCGAATGGAATTTTGGGAACACTACCGGCGCGAATTTCCCGTTACCTATCAATGGATTTACATGAACCATGCGGCGGTATCCCCGCTGCCGCGCCGGGCCGTTCAGGCCATGCGAGGCAGCATTGAGGATGTCAGCTTGCATGGCGTGGTGCATCACCGGCGGTGGACGGAGGCGTGCGCCGCCCTGCGCTCTTCGGCGGCCCGCCTGATCGGTTCCTCCGCCGAAGAAATTGCAATTGTAAAAAACACGTCGGAAGGGCTGGCGGTCATCGCCAACGGAATCGATTGGCGTCCCGGCGATGTTGTGGTCGGCGTAGAAGGCGAGTTTCCCGCCAATTATTATCCGTGGTGCAATCTCCAGAAACGCGGAGTGAAGCTGCGTTGGGTCCAACAGCGCCGGGGTGCGGTTTCGCTGGAAGATCTGGATAAGGCCTGCTCGGGGGCGCGCCTGCTTGCGATCAGCTTCGTACAGTACCTGAGTGGATTTCGCGCCGACCTCGAGGCGATCGGCGAGATATGCGCCCGGCGGGAATGCTTGTTTGTCGTGGATGCCATACAGGGCCTGGGTGCGTTCCCGGTCGATGTACGGCGCGCGCGAATTCACGCCCTTTGCGCCGGCGGCCACAAGTGGCTGCTGGGGCCGGAGGGCTGCGGGATTCTGTATGTAAATGCCGACGTGATTCCGCAGATTGAGCCGGTGGAGTTCGGATGGACGAATGTGGCCCACTGGCAGGACTACGAATCGCGAGACGCCACGCTGCGGCCGGGGGCGGCGCGGTACGAGTGCGGCAGCCTCAACACCGCAGGCTGCTGCGGCCTGCTAGCCGCCCTTGACTTGCTGCTCGAAATTGGAGTCGAACGCATCGGCCAGCGTGTGGCCGCATTGGCGCAGAGAATCGCCTGTGGCCTGCCGGGCGCCGGTTGTGAGATCCTCGGGCAATTTGAGTCTGCTTCGCTATCCGGCATCGTCAGCTTCAAGAAACCGGGCGCCGACGCCGCCCGCCTGACGCAACAACTGGCCGCGAGGCGGATTATCGTTGCGCCGCGGTCGGGCTGGATCCGTGCATCTCCGCATTTTTACATTTCCGAGGCGGAAGTTGACGAACTGGTGGAGACGCTGAAGACGTTATGAACCGCTACGGTCGGCGCTGCCCATCGGGCACGGCTGTGGCTGCTCTGGGGATTGCGGGGGCAGGCTCATACGGAAACGGCACTGACGCCGCGGGTATACTCGGCGATTACTTCGGCGGCGGGGCCGTCGCGCCTCACGCGGCCCATTTCGAGCCATACGGCCCGCCGGCAGAGGCTTTCGACGGTCTGGGCCGAATGTGAAACGAACAGCAGCGTCTTGCCCTGGCGGCGAAATTCCGAGATTCGCTCCATGCACTTTCGCTGAAAATCCTGATCGCCGACGGCAAGCACCTCGTCGAGAACGAGAATATCCGGGTCGAGGTGAATCGCGACGGAAAAGCCCAGTCGCGCCATCATACCGCTCGAATAGGTGCGCAGCGGCTCGTCGATGAAATCGGCGATCCCGGCGAAGTCAATAATGGGATCTATCCGCTTGAGCACCATGGCGCGCGTATAGCCGAGCAGGGCGGCGTTGAGGTGGATGTTTTCGCGTCCGGTCAGGTCGGGATGGAATCCGGAGCCGAGCTCGAGCAGCGCCGCCACTCGCCCGCGCTGGATCACAATGCCCTCGGTAGGGGCGGAAACGCCCACCGCTATGCTGAGCAGAGTGCTCTTGCCGGCGCCGTTCGCCCCAATGATCCCGACGGTTTCGCCGGCGTCGATGCGAAGATCTACGTTCCGCAGCGCCCAAAAGGAAACGCGGCCGCGCCGGATGCGGCTCGCCACGCGCTCGGCGAGCAACTGCCGCTTGCGATGCAGAAAGTAGCGTTTCCCGACATTCTGAAGCTCGATCAGAGTCATTTTTGAGCGGCGGCCATCACACCTTCAAAGGTAATCGGCAAACTCCTTTTTCATGCGTCTGAAGAGTAATAAGCCCGCCGCCAGCGCGCCGAAGGAAACCAGCGTCAGTTTCTCCAAAAGCGAAAACGGAGGAGCTGTGGCGTTGAGCAAAATCAGGCGGCACGCGTGAACGACGGCGGCCACCGGATTCAGCTCATAGAGCAAAGTGTAGCGCACCGGCACCTGACCGATGTCGTAGAAGATCGGCACCATCCAGAACAGGACCATGTTGGCTGACTCGACGACGTAGCGCGTGTCCCGGTAATGCACATCCAGGGCGGAGAAAGCCAGGGCCATTCCGCAGACAAAAATGATTTCCAGCCCAAAAATTACCGGCAGCCAAAGCCAATGCCGGTTCAGGCCGCGCCCGAACAGCAGCAGCAGGGCCAGCAGAATGACGACCTGGATCAAGAAATGAACTACGTTCCCGAGCACGACGGAGATCGGAATCACCTCGCGATGGAAACGCACCTTCTTCACTAGGGCGGCGTTGTCAAGGATCGAGTTGGTTCCCGTCGCCCAGGCCAGCGTGAAAAAATTGAAAGGGACCAGGCCGATCAGCAGGAACAAGGGGTAGTTGTGGATGGGCTGCGGAAATACTTTGGTGAAGACGTAGGTTAGCACGGTCACCATGATGATCGGATTGAGCAGCGACCAGAAAATGCCGAGGGACATATTCCGGTAACGAATCTTAAAATCCTTGCTGATCAGGTTGTACAGGATATAAAGGTGATCGTGTGCCGCAGGGGTCATTCTGGATGCAAGGTTACATTTTACCACCCGGGGCGGTAGGCGAAAGAGGTCTTCAAACGGGCTGACTTTGAAGTCGAAAACGCCGTCGCAGCTTGCGTTACAAAGCCGAAGATTTTACCCGCTCGGCGGCTCTTGGAGCCGTTTCGTGGGCCGGAAGCGACGGGCGGCTGCCGGTTTGCGCCGCGGTGAAGCCTTGTGCGCGCCGGGACGCAATTCGGGCGCGGCGGACGCCGCCAGGCAGATGCCGGCAGGTCATGGTTTCAGATCGGCGATCGTCGCCCCCCAACCGCCCGCCTCTGCCGGAGCGTCGGCGAAGGCCGCCACAAAGGGAGTGCGCGCGAGAACCGATCGGACGATTTCCCGCTGCACGCCGATGCCTTTGCCGTGGATGATGCGCACGCACCGAAAACCCAGCCGGTGCGCCTCCTCCAAATACGCTTCTACGGCAGCGCGAACCTCCCGCGGCGGCACCGTGTGGAGATCGAAGACGTCGGCCACAGGGATGCGCACGGGTTCCGGGAACGGGCTATCCATGCAAGTGTGGGTTTTCCCTTTCCGCCCGGAGCGTCGATCGGGGTGGAAGACGCCGGCAGGGCTGGGCCTTCATTCGAGTCCTCTTCATCCTCCCACGTACCGCGTATAAAAACTCCGCGCGACGGAGATATCGCTGGTGCCTTTGACGATGGCGCGGCCATCCGGGAACACTGTCATCTCATATGGCGGGCAAAGAAAACGCAGCGCATGCTGGTTGCAGCGAACGGCGCCCAGAGGGCGCAGCGACTCGCCCAGCGAATGCAGATCGACAGGCCCGGCGGGTGCTTGTATTTGCACGGCATTCCGGCCGCAGAGGCTGATCGGCGGCCGGTCCGGACCACTGAGATAACGAAATTCGGATCTTGCGCAGGTCAAGCACTCCGGATCCCGCTCCCGGGTGGAAATCGAGCGCCACTGGGAGCTCCAGATGTCGATCGAGAGAAGCCGGGGCTCGAGGCTCCGTTCGCTTCCCGACAGGATCTTGAGGGCGTCGGCCACCTGCAAGGCAGCCACCAGCGCCGTGACCGCATTCAACACGCCTGCCGTGTCGCAGGTCGGCTGATTCCCCGAGGGCGGCGACGGGAACAAGCAGCTCAAGCACGCCGAGACGCGGGGTAAAACGGGCATGGTGAAGCCGGAACTGCCGACGGCTGCGCCGTAGATCCAGGAAACGCCATGCTTCACAGCAACGTCGTTTACAAGGTAACGAGCCTCGAAATTGTCGGCGCCATCCAGAATGACGTTTGCCGGCAAAAGCAGGTCCTCGGCGTTGCGGGCCGTGAGATCCGCTACTATCGGATGCACCCGCACGTCCGAGTTGATGGCGGCCAGCTTTTCCGCCGCCGCCACGGCTTTCGGCAGACCTTTGGCGGCATCCGCTTCATCGAAAAGCCACTGGCGCTGGAGATTGCTGGGCTCGATGTAATCGCGGTCGATAATGACGATGTCGCCAACGCCGGCCCGGGCGAGAGCGCAGGCCTGGACGCTGCCCAGAGCGCCGCAACCTACGATCACAGCGCGGGAAGCGAACAGCTTCTCCTGTCCCTGCTCCCCCAAAGGGGGAAAAAGAATCTGGCGCGAGTACTTCTCGCGTGCCGAGGGGCTTATCATGCCGGGTGCTGAGCCGCTTCTCTACCCAGTATAATTTAGGGCAGCGGACAGTGGGCAGTGGGCAGCAGACCTCGGCTATGGCTTGAGCCGGCGGGCCGCCGCGAGCGTCCAACAGTCTACTGCCTACTGCCAACTGAATGTTCCGCTCCGCCTTTATTGCGGTGGCTTTGTGTCTGGCTCCGGTCTGGAGCGTCTCGGGCGCAGAGAATCCATTCGAGGGGCTTCCCGTCACACAAATCTTGTTTATTCCCGCCGCGCAGCCGATCTCACCCGCCCGGCTTAAAGAATTAATCGCCGTGCGGGTAGGAGCGCCGCTTGAGGGAGAAAATTTGAGCAAGAGCATCAAGCAAATGTTCGCCACCGGACGCTACAGCGATATTCAGGTGGACGCTGAGCGCTCCGGAAACGGGGTGCGCATCAGCTTTATCACCTCGCAGAGCTGGTTTGTGGGCGCGGTCCGAGTGTTGAACGTGGAACAGCCTCCCACGGCGGCGCAGCTCGTCGCAGCCACCAATCTCGTGTTGGGTGAGACCTACTCGGACGAAAAAATGAAGGCCGCCACCGAAGCTCTCCGCGCGCTGCTGGCCGAAAATGGCCTGTACAAAGCAAGCATTCGCGTCGAGACCAAAGGCCATCCCGATACCCAGCAGCTCGATATCACTTTTCTGGTGACGCCGGGGCCCCGGGCCGGATTCGGCGACATTCGCCTGCCGGGCCAGGCCGATGTGACACCCCAACAGGTCCGCCACATCACTCGATGGTCCAGAGGCCGGCGCTTCACCCAGCCGGCCGTCGAACGGGGCATGGCGCGATTGCAAAAGTATTATCAGCGCACCGATCACCTTATGGCCGCCGCCAGGGTAGTGGAGCGGGAATACGTGCCCGGCACGCGTCTGGTGAATTTAACAATCGAAATCGATCCGGGGCCGCGCGTGGAAGTCGCCCTTTCGGGCGCCAAGCTCTCCCAGAAGGAATTGCGCCGCTTGGTGCCGATCTACGAAGAGGGTTCTGTGGATCGCGATCTGCTCGCGGAAGGGGCCCGCAATCTGCGCGATTACTTCCAGACACAAGGTTACTTCGAGGCCAAGGTGGATTACGACGAACATCCGGAAGAAAACGGCGTCGTCCTGGTGGAGTTTCAAGCCACGCTCGGGGAACCGCATGAATTTGCGAGACTGGAAATCGACGGCGAGCGCTACTTCGACGAAGAGACGATCCGGGAGCGTATGCTGCTGCAACCCAGGGGCCTGCACATGCGGCGCGGGCGCTTCAGCCAAAATCTGCTGAGCGCCGACATCGCCGCCATCCAAGATCTCTACCGGTCAAACGGCTTCCTGTCCGCCAAAGTGGAGCCGCGCGTGGCCGACGACTACCAGGGGCGGAAAGGCGAGATCGCGGTGTTCCTCCGAATCGAGGAAGGACCGCAGACTCTGGTTTCCCGGCTGACGATCACGGGCAACCAGGCGATTTCGACGCAGGAGCTGCTCAGTCGCGCGTCCTCTCTGCCCGGCCAGCCGTTCAGCACGACCAATGTCGCCGGCGACCGCGATCAGATTCTCGACTTGTACTTCGGACAGGGTTTTGCCGATGCGACCCTGGAATGGAGTTCCACTCCGGCGGCCGAGCCCAACCGGGTGAATGTCGAGTACACGATTCACGAGGGCCGGCGGCAGTTCGTGAACAGGGTAATCGTAGAGGGTTACGAAAATACCCGCCCCTACATCATCGACCGGCAGATCCAGATTGAGAACGGCCAGCCCCTTTCTCAGGAAGCCATGCTGGAGAGCCAGCGCCGCCTTTACGATCTCGGAATTTTCTCCAAGGTGGATATGGCCATTCAGAACCCCGAAGGAGAAGAACAGTACCGCAATGTTCTATTTGAAACCCTAGAGGCGCGCCGCTGGACCGTCGGCGTGGGCGGCGGAGCCGAGATCGGCCGCATTGGCGGCAGCACGACGAGCCTGGACGCGCCGGCCGGCGCCAACGGTTTCAGCCCGCGCGTGTCCCTGGAAGTCAACCGCCTCAACATGTTCGGCCGGGCCAACACTCTCAGCTTTCAATCCCGGGTGTCCAACTTCGACAAGCGCGTTCTCGCGCGGTACACCGCTCCGCAATGGCGCGGGAAGGAACGCCTCACTCTGACTTACAACTCCCTGTTCGACCAGTCGGTCGATATACGGACCTTCTCGGCAACCCGTCTGGAAGGCGGACTACAATTGCAGCATCGCATTAGTAAAACAACGAGCTTGTTTTACCGCTACACCTACCGCCATGTGACCGTCGATGCTGCGACGCTCAAGATCAACCCCCTGCTGATTCCCCTGTTTTCGCAGCCGGTGCGGGTCGGGCTGCTTTCCGCTTCTTTGTTCCAGGACCGGCGCGACGACCCCGTGGACGCCACGCGAGGCATGTACAATTCTATAGACCTCGGTTCGGCCAGCTACTACACGGGTTCGGCCGACACATTCGCCCGATTGCTGATGCAGAATTCGACGTATTACCCTTTGACCAAGCGGCTCGTCCTGGCGCGCACCACGCAGTTCGGCGCGATGGTTCCGTATGGCCGCCTGCGTCGCGTCGAGACCTCTACCGAATCTGGCGCCACCGAAGTGACGTTTACGCGGGAAATTCCCTTACCTGAGCGTTTTTTCGCAGGCGGCCCGAACTCGATTCGAGCGTTTCCGATCAATCAGGCAGGGCCGCGCGACCTGGTTACCGGCTTTCCGGTAGGCGGGACGGGTTTGTTCTTTAACAGCGTCGAATTGAGATTCCCCGTCCGGGGACCCAATCTGGGCGGAGTCCTGTTCCATGATATGGGTAATGTGTACTCGAAACTGCAAAACATCAGCTTTCGCGTGACCCAGCGGAAGCCCGAATTTGACGCCAACGGCAATATCGTCAGTGAGGATTTCGATTACATGGTGCATGCTGTAGGTCTCGGGGTGCGCTACCGGACTCCTATCGGACCCGTGCGGCTGGATGTCGCCTACGGATTGAACCCGCCCCGCTTCTTCGGCTTCAAGGGCAGCCAGGAAGATTTGCTTTTTGGGCGCGGCACGAAAACGAACCAGCGCATTTCGCATTTCCAGTTCCATTTTTCTCTGGGGCAGACCTTCTGATGACGGCTCGACCGCTTAGCCGCGCCATTTCAAATTTTCTTCTCGCCGCCGTCTGTCTTCTGCCCTCCCTCGCGCGCGCGGAAATCATTGATCGAATTGCTGCCGTTGTCGGCCGCCAGGTGGTAACCGAAAGCGATGTGCAGCGGGAAGCCCGGCTGGAGGCCTACTTCGATGGGCAGCCCCCGCCGGGTGCCCTGACTCCTCAGACTCCGCAATATCGGCAGGTGCTGGAGCGGCTGATCCGGCAGCAGCTGATCCAATATGAAATGGACCAAACGCGGTTTCCGTCAGTGGACGCCGCGCAGGCCAAAAAGCAATTGCAGGCGATGAACCCCGTGCAGGGCAAGCCGGGGGACTATAACCTCAAAGAGCAGGATTTGATCGATTACGCGCGCCGCCTGGCCAATGTGGCGCGCTTTTTAGAGCTGCGTTTTGGGACACTGGATGCCGGGTCGAAGCCTTCTGCGATCCCGGAAGAGCAGCTTGAAACATACTATCGCGATGTATTTCTGCCTTCGCTGGCTCGCAAAGAGAACAGCTCGGTTCCCTCGCTCAACGATGTGCGCGGAGAAATCGAACAAACCCTGAGACGTGAAACCGAGATCGACGCCTGGCTGAAAGAACTCCGGTCCCGCGTCGGCGTGCGAATTATGGAGCCCGGAAAACCATGAAGCTGGCTGCTCGCATCGGCGTGACCCTGCTTGCGCTGATTCTGCTGTCGATCGGCGGCGGGCTGCTTACGCTCCACACCGGCTGGTTCCGGGAAAAATTGCGGCAAAGGGTCGTTGCCGAACTGGAAAACGACACGGGGGGACGGGTGGAGATCGCGCGGCTCGACTTTGATCCGCACAGATGGCACGCGCGCCTCGAAGAGCTGATTATTCACGGCCTCGAGGGGCCGGACCAGAAGCCGCTCTTTCACGCCCGCGCTCTAGAAATCGATCTGAAGGTGGTTTCGTTCTTGGAAAGGAGAGTGAATATCGCCGGATTGCGGCTCGAGGGGCCGGAGATTCATATCTGGGTGTCTCCCGGCGGCTCGACGAATATCCCGACGCCCCGGCGATCTGCCGCGGGCCGGCCGGCCGCGGAGGAGCTGTTGAATCTGGCGGTAGGCCGCTTCGAATTAGAGAGCGGCTCTCTGTGGTGGAACGACAGCAGGTATGCACTGGAGTTCGCGGCGTCAGGCCTGCGCGCCCAGCTACGGTTTGCACCAGCCGGCCGCTATGTTGGGCAGATCGAGGCGCGGGAAGCGAAGATCGTTCTTTCACCCAAAATCCAGGAGGTTCAGCATCTCGCGGCGAGTTTCCAGATTGCTCGCGACCGGATTGAGATCGACAGCGCCTCAGGCAAAACCGCGAGGTCCGAGTTTCAAACGCACGGGTCGATCACCGATTTCTCTCAACCGCATTCGGAGTTCGATTACGAGGTGACTGCGGACGTGCGAGAGGCCGCTGCCATTCTCGCCCTCCCCGAATTGAAAGGAGGCCGTGTGCGGCTGGAGGGCTCCGTCTCAGTGCAAGGGGCGCAGTGGAGCGCATCCGGAAAGTTCACCGGCGAGCAGCTCGCGGCCGCCGGCCGGGAGTTCAACGTGCGCAATGTAGGTCTCAGCGGTGAATATCGCCTCGACCCCCGCGGCATATCAGTCGAGCCGTTCGCGGCGCGGCTCCTGGGAGGCGAATGGAAGGGCCGAATCAAGGCTGACTACAAGGGTCAGGCCCGGATCGAAGGCAGAGTTGAGGGCATCCGCCTGGAAGCCGCGGCAGCCGCAGTGAGCAGCTCGAGTTTTCCGTTGAGCAAGCTGGGCTGGGGCTCGGTGATCAGCGGAACGGTCGAGGCCCGCGGGATATGGCCCTCCGTGCTCAGGACTGTGAATGTCCGCGCCGATTTGGCCCTGGCAGCGCCGGCGGACCCGGGCGGCCGTACGCCGGTACAAGGTATGCTGCGAGCGTCCTATGAGGCGCCGACGCTGGACCTCCAGTTAGACCAATTGCAGTTGGCCACGCCTGCCACTTCGTTGACCGCTTTCGGAGAACTTGGCCGCTCCAGCAGCGTCCGATTTCGAGTGACGACAACACGGCTCGAGGAATTGACCGCCGCCGCTTCGGCGCTCTCCGGAGAAAAGGTGGAAGCGCCGGTGAAACTCGAGGGTCGCGCCGTCTTTGCAGGCAGGGCCTCCGGCGACATGCGGCAGCCCCAGATCGATGCGGCCGTCAACGTCTCGCGATTCGTCCAGGGAGGAAGAGAGTGGGATTCGTTTACAGGCCGTGTGCAGTGGTCGCGCACGCGCCTCCGCCTTGTCGGGGGCCGCTTGACCAAAGGAGCAACCGCGGTGCATGCGAACCTAGCCGTGGGACTCGAAGACGGCCGAATCGAGGCGAACTCTCCAGTACAGGGCGATGTTTCGATCCGCGACACGCAAATACAGGACCTCGCCGCGCTCGCCCGGGAGAAGACGCCGTTCCAGGGCGCGCTGACAGCCTCGCTCAAGGTCGATGGGACCCGTCAGAATCTGCGGGCATGGGGAGACATCGAGATCCGGCGCGGCACGGCCTGGGGGGAGCCTTTCGGCGATGTCCGAGCAGCGGTGGTTTTGGAGCCCACTCAAATTCAGTTAATCCGTCTTCAGGTTGCCAAAGGAAGCAGCGCCATCAGCGGCTCCGGCACGTTCGACCGCCAGCGGAACCTCTTTCGTTTCGACGCAAGCTCAGAGAAACTGGCTCTTGCTGATTGGCAACTCCTAGAGAGAACCGGCAGGAAGGTGGGCGGGAGCGGCTTCTTCCACCTTTCCGGATCGGGCCGCCTCCGCGCGGGCGCCGCCATTCCCGAAGATCTCGCCTTGAGCGGCGATCTCCGACTGCAAAAGCTCTCTGTGGATGGCCGGCCTTTCGGAGCGTTGTCAGCGACCGTCCGGGAACAAGGAAGCAAGCTTCACGTGCAGGCGGAATCGGATTTCACCGGAGCTCAAATCAGAATATCGGCGGACGTCATTCCGCGCGATCCGTTCCCGATTGACGGCCGTATCGAGTTCCGCAACGCGAGCCTCTCGGCCGCATTCCAGATGATGCAGCCGGCCCCGCTTCCGGGAAAGGCGGCGGCCGATGGGGATATCACAATTTCGGGAGAGGCCCGTTCGCTGGCATCTCTCGTCCTGGCAGGGACGATTACAAGGCTTGAAGTGCCGTTGCCCCAAACCGTTGCCGCGCCGCGCATTCAATCTCTCCACAGCCCGGAACCGGTGAAGTGGCGTCTTGCCGGCCGCCGGCTGGTTGTGGAAGCTGCCCACCTGGTCGGCGAGGGCACAGACCTTCGTTTCAGTGGAACGGCCAGTCTGGATGGTCCGATCAACTTTGGGGCCAAAGGCAGTGTGAATCTGGCAGTCCTCCAGGGGCTTGGGCCGAACCTGGACGTCCGCGGCGCGTCTGTTATTGACGCCGCGGTCACCGGCACACTGCGCCAGCCGGATGTTCGCGGCAGCCTCGAAATCCGCAATGCCTCGGCAGGCTCAGAGAATCTGCCGGTCAGCCTCAGCAACGCTAATGGGACTATTGCCTTTTCCCGATACAGCGCGACGATTCAAAAGCTTACGGCCGAGGCCGGCGGCGGCCAAATCAGCTTTTCGGGCGATGCCACTTTTCTGCCCGGCCAGCCCATCACTTATCGCGTGAGCGCCGAAGCGCATCAGGTGCGCCTGCGATACCCGAAGGGTCTTACCACGGTGCTGGAAGCGGCTCTAACCTTCGCCGGCACAGATCAGCAGAGCCTTTTAAGCGGCGACATCAAAGTGACTCGTTTCGGCACCAGGGCGTCGATGGATGTGGGTGCGCTCCTGGTAGCCCTGCGGCAGCCGACGCGCACGCCCAGCCGGAACGGCTGGCTGCAAGGCGCGCAACTGAACGTGGCGATCACCACCGCGCCGAATATCCGCTTCGAGACCTCGCTCGCTCGCAATTTCCAGGCTGACGCCAACCTGCGCCTGCGAGGCACGGTTCTGAACCCCGCTCTTTTCGGGCGGATCAATATCATCCAAGGGGATTTCGAGTTTCAGGGGACCCGGTATGCGATTAACCGGGGCGAAGTGACCTTCTCGAATCCGTTTCGCATCGAACCGATTCTGAATATGGATCTGGAGACCCGGGTCAGCAGCTATGACATAGTGTTGACGCTGTCTGGGCCCTTACAAAAGCTGAACGTCAGCTACCGCTCCGACCCGCCGCTTCCTTTCAGCGAAGTCATTACCCTTTTGGCTGTTGGGCGAGCTCCCTCCACAGAGGGAACCCTCGCCGCCCAGCAGAATGCGCAAGCCCAGTCGCTCACTCAACTCGGCGCTAGCACCGTAATTGGTCAAGCCATTGAGAAGCCCGTGACGGGCGGCCTGCAACGTTTCTTCGGCGTCAGCCGGTTGAAGGTCGATCCGGAATTGCTCGGACCGGAAGGGAACCCCAACGCTCGCGTCACCTTGGAACAGCAAGTCAGCAGAGACGTGACTTTCACCTATATCTACAACCTGGCGTCGGCTCAGGAACAGATCGTGCGCATCCAATGGGCGCTCAGTTCGCAGCTCTCTGTGATCGCCGTTCGCGACCAGAACGGGGTGTTCGGCGTCGACTTTTTGTACAGGAGGAGATACCGCTAGTGCCCGACTGGGAGCGATTGCGCGAGGAGATGGTGGAAAAACAACTGCGCCGCCGGGGCATTCGCGACTCCGCAGTACTCGAGGCGATGCGGCGGGTGCCCCGCCACGAATTTGTCCCCGGGTCCGCTGCGACCCAGGCTTACAGCGATGAGCCGCTGCCGATAGGCGCCGGTCAAACCATCTCGCAGCCGTATATGGTAGCCGCCATGGCAGAAGCACTCCATCTGAATCACTGCGAGCGAGTGCTCGAGATCGGCGCCGGATGCGGTTACCATGCGGCCGTGCTGGCGGAACTGGCGGCTGAGGTTTTCACCATTGAACGCGAGCCGGAGTTGGTCCGGATGGCCCGCGAAAACCTTTCGCGGCAGGGCTACAGCCGGGTCGCTGTCATCGAGGGCGACGGGTCCCTGGGGTATCCCGAGGCAGCACCCTATCAGGCGATCTCGGTGGCGGCCGGGGCTCCCGATGTCCCCGCCCGGTTGTTGGAGCAACTGGAAGAAAACACCGGGCGGCTGGTCATCCCCGTTGGCTCGTTGGACGATCAGGAGCTCCGCCTCATTCACAAATTCACCGACGGCCTTCAAACCCGAGTCGTGAACTATTGCCGGTTCGTGCCGCTGCGCGGCGCCTTGGCCTGGCGTCTCAAGGGAACGCCATGAAGCACATCATCGTCGGCACGGCGGGGCACATCGACCACGGCAAGACAGCCCTGGTTCGGGCCCTTACCGGAATCGACACGGACCGCCTCGAAGAAGAAAAACGGCGGGGCATCTCTATTGACATCGGCTTCGCGAGTTTGAGGCTAGCGAGCGGCGTAGGGCCTCGCCACGCATTTGTTTCCCCGGCCGAAGGCGGGACGGACCTCGAGCTGGGGTTTGTGGATGTGCCCGGACACGAGCGGTTCGTGAAGAATATGGTCGCCGGGATCGCCGGCATCGATTTGGTGCTCTTTGTCGTGGCGGCGGATGAGTCCATCAAACCGCAGACCCGGGAGCATTTCGATATTTGCCGGCTGCTCGGCATCCGTCATGGCATTGTCGTGCTCACCAAAGCCGATCTGGCCGACCGCGAGCTGATTGAGCTCGTCAAGCTGGAGGTGGAGGAATTTACCAGGGGGTCCTTTCTGGAAGGTGCGCCAATCATTCCCGTGAGTTCGCGCACCGGAGAGGGAATCGAGCGTCTGAAGTCTGAGTTGCGAAGGATGGGCGAGGCTGTGCAGCCGAAAGACGCCCGGCATCACTTTCGAATGCCCATCGATCGGGTATTTGTAATTAAGGGCTTTGGCACAGTGGTAACCGGCACGCTGCTTTCGGGAACGGTGGAGAGGGAAGCCGAAGTGGAAATCTATCCGGTGGGCCTGCGAGCCCGGGTGCGCGGCATTGAAGTGCACAACCAGCCGGTGGACCGCGCCTGCGCGGGCCAGCGCACGGCGCTCAACCTGGCAGGTGTAGAGAGCAGCGAACTCGCGCGCGGAATGGTGGTTGCCGCCGCGGGAAGGTTCCGGCCGACGCAGCGGATCGATTGCCTGGTGGATCTTCTTGCCTCCGCGCGCCCTCTAAGGCACCGGGCTCCCGTCCACTTCCATACAGGTACGGCCGAGGTGGAGGCCGAATTCTATCTATTGGGAAAATGCCCTGAGCTTGCCCCCGGCGCCCGTGCTTTCGCGCAGATCCGGCTACGCGCCCCGGTTCTGGCACTCCCGGGAGACCGTTTTATCATCCGCCAATTTTCGCCGGTCGTCACCATCGGCGGCGGCGTTGTTCTGGACAACCTGGCGGAGAAGCATCGCAGTGGGGAGCCGGTGGATAACCGCCTCAAGCTACTTGTAGAGGGCGGGCCCTGCCGCACCTTGGAATTTCTTTTAACTGAGGCCAACTCGGGTCTGGGCCTGCCTGAGATCATAACTCGCACCGGCTGGCTCGAAAGCGAAGTGGAAGCGGCCGCGGCCGAAGCCGTACGCGCCGGGCTCGCCGAACGCATCTCGGAGGCGCCGCTCTGGCTGGTCCACCGCGATCAATTCGCGGCTGCCGCCGGCCGTACCGTAGCGGCGCTCGAACGCTTCCATGCCGAAAATCCCCTCGTCCCCGGGCCGAAGAAAGAATTTCTCCGGGCAAGTCTCTTCCCCGGCGCGCCGCCCGCTTTTCTCGAAGGGTTGCTGGAGCGGCTGAAACGCAACGGCAAGGCGGCGATCGAAGGTAATGTGGTCCGCCTCTGTTCGCACCAGATCGTGTTAAACGAAGAGGAAAGCCAGGCGCGTGAAAAAATCCTGGCAGCATTCGAACAGGCCGGGCTGACCGCTCCCGGAGTGGACGACGTGCTCGGAAAAGTACCTGTGGAGCGATCGCGCGCTCAGAAAATTTTGCAGATGCTTCTCCGGGAGCGCCTTTTGATACGGGTGGCGGACGGCTTGGTGTTTCATGGCAGCGCTATCGAGAGTCTGAAGGGGTTGCTCGCCCGACAGAAAGCGAAATCAGAGCGCCTGACCGTGCCTCAGTTCAAGGAGCTTACCGGCATCAGCCGCAAGTACGCCATTCCTTTGCTTGAATTTCTGGATCGGGAAAAGGTCACCCGCCGATCCGGTAACGAAAGAATTATTCTTTAGATTATCTTCAACCGTCCCGGGATTTCTGCGGGAATCCATGCTAAGCGATCCCTGTACCGAAGGAAGACGCCACCCGCGGCAAGGCCTATAATTCTGATGAGGGTAAATGCTTATGCGCACTCGCTTCTCCCAGACTCTAGCGATAGCCGCCGGCATTCTGGCTGCGGCCGCAACCGCCGCGGTTCAAGAAGCCCCGGTAGTATTTAACGGAAGAACACTATTCAGCATTCAGGCCAGCGTAGGGTCTTTTGGCCCCCAGGCCCGTGCGCAGGCCGTTGCGGAGCGGCTCACGAAGCTCTCGAAAAATCCTTTGGTAAACATTGACTCGCTTAGCATCGCGGAGAGCGAATTCGCCACGGATATAGACGCCGGGGACATAGTGATCTTATCTGTCACGGACGCTGATGCGAAAGCGTTGGGCAGGCCGCGCGCAACGCTGGCGCGCGAATATGCGAGGATCATTCAATCAGCCCTGCGCGCCTCCAGAGAGGAACATGGCTTCAAGGAACGAGCGAAAGATGTAGCCCTGAGCCTTCTGATTACGGTTGTTTTTGCGGCGGCGCTTAAATTTCTGCAAATACGGTTTCGGCGGCTTCGCTTGCTGTTGGAGTCGTGGTGCGGAACGCGGATTCGCGAAATTCGACTCCAGCGCCTCGAGCTGCTGACGGCCGAACGCGTCACCTGGCTGCTCGCTACGGTGGTGAAATCCGTTCAGGCGGCGACGGTTCTGCTTGCGCTCTACTTCTATCTTTCGCTGGTCCTTAGTATCTTTCCTTCCACGCGAGCCCTCTCTGCCACGTTATTCGCTTATCTTCAACTCGGCTTGCGCTCAGCGGCCGACCGCTTGGCCGCCTATGCGCCCAGCCTGTTGGTCATCATCATCATCGCCGTTGCGACGCGTTACGCGATTAAGCTCTTCCACTACCTTTTCCAGGGGATCGAAGGTGGCATGCTGACGATTCCTGGTTTCTATCCCGAATGGGCAGAGCCGACCTACAAAATTATCCGTTTTCTCGTGCTCGCCATCGCGGCTGTCGTGGTCTTTCCCTATATCCCCGGCCATGACTCGCCGGCTCTCAAAGGAGTATCGATCTTCTTTGGCCTTTTGTTCTCTCTGGGATCCGCCGGAGCCGTTGGCAACCTCGTCGCCGGTGTGCTCCTCACGTACACACGGGCATTCCAGGTAGGAGATCGCATCCGAATCGGCGACACGTTAGGTGACGTGACGGAAAAGACATTGCTGGCGACACATGTGCGCAGCATAAAAAACGAGGATATTACCGTGCCCAACTCGCTGGTCCTCTCCAGTCATGTTGTCAATTTCAGCTCCTACTGCCGCGAGGGAGCGCTTATCTTGCACACGGAAATCACGATCGGTTATGAGGCCCCTTGGCGCCACGTGCATCAACTCCTGATTTCCGCCGCGCTCGAGACGGAGCACATTCTCAAGGATCCTGCTCCGTTTGTGCTCCAGACGGCTCTCGACGACTTCTACGTAAGATATCAAATCAATGCATACACCGATCAGCCTGGCCAAATGATGAACATTTATGGCGAATTGCACCAGAATATCCAGGACAAATTCAACCAAGCCGGCGTTGAAATTTGTTCGCCGCACTTTGCGGCCCTTCGCGACGGCAACCGCATTGCGATTCCCGACAGCTACGTCCCGAAGACTTATACTGCTCCAGGCTTCCGCTTGTTTACGCCTGCGAATGGCGGCTCAATCCCCGAGCAGGCGGTTCAGTACGGCTCATAATCGCGCGGGGACAGCGCATGACCGATCTCATTGTTCCTGAAGCGCTCGGGGAGAATGTAATCCAATGCCGCGCACGGACGCCGCCCCCGGCCGTCTCATGCCGCCATCTCAGGAAAAACCGACTCCTTTTTCATTCCTCGTGAGAGTACGCCTGAGAACCAGAAAAGCCTATTGCGCTGCTTCTTTGCTGCGCTGTTCAAAGACCCTGCGAGCTTCGGCGAACTGGGCCAGCACATGTTGGCGCTCTTTCTCGGAACGCCACCCGGGGTGCTGCCCAGCCTGGCTTGTAATATCATCGATCCATCGGACGAAGTATTGCGCGTCCTCCGCCGAACGGATCGGGCGTCCGCCGCAAATCACATAAATCGGGCTCGTTTCCGCATACGGGATCAGATCATCGATGGGTCTTTGGGGCCGGCCGCCATACGCGCGCAGCGTGTACCAGCCGCTGCGGGAGACGCGCACAGCGGCGTTGATTTCCGCGGCGGATCCTTTGCCGCCAAGCGGCATTGATTGAATAACATTTCCATTGTTGATGATTTCAAGCCTCTCGAGCGGAACAATGGACTCGACTTTCCCACTGAACTGCAATACGCCGCCGCCGGCCGGCAGACGGATTTCGTCGCCCGGCATCCGGCCATTCGCATGAAAATCGAGTAGTGGCCCATTGGTGAAGAATGTATGGCCTTCCCGAAAAGCGTCCACCCAGGCCGAATAATCTAGCTTCGGGCCCAAGTAGGCATACGTCCGGTCAGATCCCATAATCGGCGTCCGGTGCAAGCTGAGGATCGAATCTTCCCCACCCGTGCCTGAGACCCTGAATCCGCAATTCAGTGCGCGGTACCATACGGCGGTAGTGTTTTTCTGGTAGGCAGCTCCGGTCAGCACTTCCAGGTAATCCGTCACGCCCAGCGCCAGATCGACAGGAAAGCCCCGGGCGGCGGCATAGCCTGCTTTTTCGGGATCTCTCGTCCAGGGATGAACGTAGCCGGTAAGCGCTCCCTGAGCTTTTGCGATCCGGAAGATGTCGGTATTGCTCGGATACAGGCTTTCGATCGCCGTGCCTTCATAGCCGGTCGTGAACGGCGAAATAAGATGCTTGGCCAAATTCACGAAAGACACATGGCCGTAAAAGGGCGGCCGGTACTCTTCGTTGAAAAACAGCAGGCGTTCGGGCGTCGAGCGGCGATCCACGCTGCCGGTGAAGTATTGATAGTCGAAGATGCGATTGTCTTTGTTGCAGATCTTGTCCTCGATCACGTCGATATCCTCGGCGGACGCCATCAGCATCATGTTCTCAGGGGTGTTGAGCAAGTTTCCGCCGTAATTCATGTGGACATGATTGCTTCCGCTGTACCATCCCTGTGATTTCCAGTTCGTCATCCGTGATAGCACAAGATCGACGTGCCGGTATTCGCCCGGCCGAACCTCAATGCTTTGGCTGGCCGGGCGGTATTCGAAGCCCTTTACGGCCTCGATATCGAGCCTGCCCGGCGGGACTCGCATCACACTGCGCCCGGCAGTATGAAAAAAATGTTCGCCGAGTCTTTCACCCACCCGCTGGTAAGCATCGGGCGGCGCGTAGGTCTTGCCGTCGGCGGCCCGGGCATAAACTCGCGCGGCGGTAAGCTGGCCGGAAGACGCATCTTTCAACGTGATCTCCACGGTTCCCATCGGCCGCCGGTACACTCTGCGCCGGATTTCGATCCTTCTTTCCTCGCCCCCGAAGGTCTTCAAGAGCCGCAGGTCCGACAGGCCGTTCTGGTTCGATACGTAAACGATCCATTCGCCATCCGGCGACCAGCGCGGCTCAAAGTGGTCCCAAGCTCCAAAGGTCATTTGATATGGCTCGCCGCCCTCTACAGGAAGGACATACAGGTTGGTGAACTGGGAGCCGCGATGCGAACTGTAGAGAATGCGCCTGCCGTCGGGAGACCATTGCGGACGCGTGCGATAGAGCGTCTCTTCGCGCAGGATCAGGCGCGCGGCGGCCATCGCGTTTGCCTTTGCAGGCATGCGCCAGATGCCGCCCGAGCCCAGCGGAATGCCGCGGTTCGAAACGGCGATGATCTCCTTGCCATCGGGAGACCAAGTCGGTTCGATGTGGGAATCGTAATCGCTGAAATACAGGCGCGGCCGGCCGAAGCGGTGATCGGCGGTGATCTGCACAGGGGTCCCTGGCGCGCCGTTGTTTACCGGCATCACATAAATGTTGAACCACCCGTTTGGCGCCGTGGACACATAGGCGAGTTGTTTGCCGTCCGGCGACCATGCGGGATCCACGTTCACGGAGTCGCCGCGCGTCAAAGCCGTGCTCTCTCCAGTTCGCACATCGAGCAACATAAGGTGGATGGTTTTCCCGTCATCCTCCGCCGTGTAGGCAATCCACCGTCCGTCAGGCGACCACACGGGCGAAGAGTCGTAGGTGCGGTTCGCCGTCAGTTCGTAAGCGGTTGTATCACCAACACGGATTTTCCAGATGGATCCGGACATGGCAAATGCAATCTCTTTGCCGTCGGGAGACCACGCCGGGCGCCAGGGAGTGCTCGAGGCGGCGGGCAGGTAGTAATTGTGCATGTAATTGCCGCCTGTCCGGGCGGCGCGGAACGCGCGGGCATCGTCTTGCGCCGGCGCTGGCCCCGTGAGCACGAGGAGAATCGCAATTGACAAGGCAAAGCCTCGCCCCAAGACGCCTGCCGGCGAACGCCATCGGGAACGCCGGTGGTGTGGCGCGGTCCCTGTGAACAAGGCGCGGCCGGCCAGCTCGCGCAATCCTCCCCTCGGGCTGCCCAACAGCGATCTTGCCCCAGCCGCCCCCAGCCGAGACGCAAACCAGCGCCCCCTGCACATAGCATTCCCCTCCAATGCCGCATAGTATACCGGTTTGCGTAAAAAGAACGGGGCAGCAGCGCTGGGCAAAGCCGTTTGCGGCGGCGACTGCGCCGGTCAGTATAATTGGGCTTGCCAGATGCCTCGCCGGAGCAGCGAATCGGTGATATCGTAGGGAGTTGAAAGGCCGGGAATTCTGCGCGAGAAGGTAATCAGCTATGCAGATCATCCGCAATCAGGAACCTTATGATGTGGTGGTGGTCGGCTCCGGAGCCGGAGGAGGCATGGCCGCCAAGGTGCTCACGGACGGCGGCCTGAAGGTCGCCATGCTCGAAGCGGGCGGGCCGCTGAATCCGGAGAAGGATTATTACGAGCACAAGTGGCCGTATGAGTTCGACCACCGTGGATTGCGGCTGCCCAAGGGGCGCTCCGGTTTCGCGGCTCCCAATCTGTTCACCGAAATCGATGGGGAGCCTTACACGGTGGCCCCGGGCGAAGAATTTCACTGGTTTCGTTCGCGGATCGTCGGCGGCCGGACCAATCACTGGGGCCGCATTTCACTCCGCTACGCGCCTTATGATTTCAAGCCCTATTCCACTGACGGTTACGGCTTCGATTGGCCCATCACCTATGAAGACGTCGCCCCTTACTACGATAAAGTCGAGCGCTATATCGGGGTCTTTGGGACCAACGAAGGAATTCCGACCGCTCCGGACGGCATTTTCCAGCCGCCGCCAAAGCCGCGCTGCACCGAGGTTTTGATCAAGCGCGCCTGCGACAAGCTCAAGATCCTTTGCATTCCCTCGCGGCTGGCCATTTTGACGAGACCGCTGAACGGCAGGCCCGCTTGCCATTATTGCCACCAATGCGGGCGCGGGTGCATCACGGCGGCGAACTTTTCCTCCAGTCAGGTTTTGATCTTTCCGGCCCAAAAATCCGGCCGGCTCACCTTGATCACCAACGCCATGGCGCGGGAGGTGATCACGAACCGTGAAGGGAAGGTCACAGCCGTTTCCTATGTGGACACGAACACGCGCTCGGAAAAGCAGGTGCGCTGCCGCGCCGTCGTGCTGGCCGCGAGCGCTTGTGAATCGGCCCGCCTGCTCCTGAACTCAAAATCCTCGCTGTTCCCCAACGGTCTGGCGAACGGGAGCGGCGCTGTCGGCCGGTACTTGACCGATACGGTTGGTGTTCATGTGAACGGAATCCTGCCGCAGCTCGCCGGCCTGCCTTCCCACAATCACGACGGCGTCGACGGCATGCATCTTTACACGCCGTGGTGGCTTTACGAAAAGGATCGCAAGCCGGATTTTCCCCGGGGCTATCACATTGAATACAGCGGCGGCCCACGCATGCCGTCGGTCGGAATGTTCCAGGGCGCAGCCGCCCGGCTCGAAGGCTACGGCGCCGATCTGAAGCGCGCCCTGCGTTCCGAATATGGGACCGGCGTGGGCTTCTCCGGACGCGGCGAGATGATTCCGAACGAACACTGCTATTGCGAGATCGATCCCAATGTTGTGGATCGCTTCGGCATCCCGGTTCTGCGGTTCCACTGGAAATGGGGGGAACCGGAGCTGAAGATGGCGCTGCACATGCGCCGGACGTTCGAAGAGATCGTTCAGACCCTCGGCGGGACGGTCGTGCCGCAGCCGGAGTCCGGCGGAGGCCGCCGCGGCGAGGGGCACGAATTCCGGCTGGGATCCGATATCAATCCGGGCGGATCCATCATTCACGAGATCGGCTGCACGCGAATGGGCAATGATCCAAAGACATCGGTGCTAAACCAATACTGTCAGGCCCATGAGGTGAAAAACCTCTTCGTAGCCGACGGCGGGCCGTTTGTCAGCAACCCTGATAAGAACCCGACCCTGACCATTCTGGCCCTCTCGTGGCGAACGTCAGATTACATCCTGGATCAGGCGAAGAAAGGAAATCTTTGACATGGGTACCACACGCCGTGAAATGCTCTATCAGATAGCGGCTTCGGTGACCGCCGCCGGGGCCGGAGCGCTGCCGGCCGCCGGACAGCGCCGGCAGGAGCCCCCGCCGGGACACGCCGACCACGGCGCTCCCAGCCCGGTTCGGCGCGGCCCGCGCAAGGTCTTTACGGAGCATGAATTCAGAACGCTCCAGAACCTCTCCGAGTGGATCATCCCTTCCGACGAGCGCTCAAAGGGCGGCATCGAGGCGGGGACGGCGGAGTTCATTGACGTGATGGCCGCAGGCGACCGGGAACTTCAGTTCGCCTTTACCGGAGGCATCGCCTGGCTTGATCAGCAAATGGAATCGCGCCACGGCAAGCCCTTCATTGCTTGCAGCCAGGCTCAGCAAAAAGAAATGCTCGACCAGATCGCCTACCGCGAGCCGGAAATGGGCCCGGGCGTAAAGTTTTTCGCTCTGATGCGCGCTTGGACGGTGGATGCCTTCTACTCGAGCAAAGTGGGCATCGAAGATCTTGGCTACGTCGGCAACACCGCGCTGCCGGAATTCAACGGCTGTCCTGAGAAGGTAGTAAAGGCGCTCCTGGAAAAATCTCCGGTGTGAGCGGCTCCCGCCTGCAAACGCGCGCCACGCCTCCGTTGGGCAATGGAGGATACAGATCGGTTATCGACAGAATTTGAGAGCGGAGCATCTGCCGCATTGCGTTTGCGCCGCAGGAGGGGAGATGCTTACCTTGCGACCAGCCAAAAAAGATTCCAACCAACTACCAGGCCCATCACCACGGTGACTTTCCGCAGCAACGGCAAGCGCCCGCTGTAAAGAAAATAGCCGGCGAGCGAAAGCGCCATCAGTTTCGTCAACACCAGCCCTTGCAATCCCGTCAAGTGCAGCGCTGATGAGACCACGGGATTCAACTCGCGGAAGCCTTCGCTGAGCCCGACGATTGTCGTGCAGACATCCAGAAAAAAGAAGAACAGCAGCCACAGCATTAGCGTCTTGCCGCCCTTGCTCGCGGCCGGAGGAACAGAAGAATTCATAAATTGTCCAGAGATACGCCCCCAACGTAGCGCAAGATGCTTTGGCTTGCAATGGAATTTTTGGTTCTAGTACTGACACGTAAGAGAAGGAGAAAACAAATTGCCAAGCGCGGTGGGATGTGGCCTGACAAAGCGTGCATTTTCGTGGGGGCTTCTCACTTCCTGAGCTGGGTCTGTTAAAGCTGGGGGAGATTGTTTCCACCCCTGATCGGAACGTGAATGAGAGTGACCCGGTCAGCGGCAATGCCCTTGCGTATCTCTTCCCCAATTTGCGCCGCTTCTCCGACCCGCACTCCCCGCGCCCCCAATGCTTCAGCCAGAGCTGCGAAGTCAATCGGCCCGAGCTCGCTGGCGATGGGCCGTCCAAATTCCCGCTCGTGTCCTGTCCGGGTGATGCCCCAGGCTTGGTCATCCGCTACCAGGAGAACGAAGGGCAAGCGCTGGCGAACAGCGCATTCGAGTTCCCCGATGGTGAAGGTCGCGGCGCCGTCGCCGGAAACAAGAATCACCGGACGGTCCGGGAAACGGAGCCGCGCCGCCATGGCCCCGCCCAAGCCCCAGCCCACGGTCCCGCTTGCGCCGCAGGTGAGCCAGTGGCCAGGATAGCGGTTGCACAGGAGTTGGTGACACCACTGTCCGATGCTGCCCCCGTCGATTAGAAGCACGGTCTCTTCGGTGAGGATGCCGCGCAGGGCCTCGATGATATCCAGCGCGTGAATCCCGGCCCCCGGCCGCGGAACCGATGCGAAGGCACGCCGAAACTCATCCCGCCGCCTCTGGGCTTCCGCGAGCCAAGCCGGCTGGGGCGTCAGTTCCAGTGTTTCCAGACGCTGTGGCTCGATCTTCACGACGTGGGCAGCAGGATGAATCGCCGGCGGCTGCAAGTAGCCCACCCGGTAGTCCGCCGCAGCGCCGCACAACAAAATGAGATCCGCATCCGGCAGCAATCGCGGCCCGCCGCTGGCAGCGCCGATCACGCCCATAAACTGGGGAATCGCCTGGTTGACGCATCCACGATCCCAAATCGGCGTCACCACCGGCACGGCATACTTTTCGCAGAAGCGAGTCAGCGCCTCTTCTTTTTGCGCATAAAAAACACCGCTGCCGGCGATCAGCAGGGGGCGGCTGTGAGAACCTGGCAACATGTGCAGGGGCGCGGCCGGACGGCTCTGCGTCTCACCGGGCCGTCTTGCGATCCGCTCGCCGGAGGCCGCCTCCGCCCGCTGGATGTCCATCGGAAAAGTCAGATGTACCGGCCCCGGCCGCGGTGTGACCGCCGCCGCGAGCGCTTCTTCGAGCAGAGGGGCAATCATTTCCGGCCGGTCGATCAACCGGGCGGACTTGCAGACCGGCGCGGCCAGAGCGACCTGATCGAGATCTTGAAAGTGACCATGCCCCATGGTGGCCACCGCATGCGCGCCGGTCACCAAGAGCATGGGGGAACCGTCGAAATACGCGTTGACAACACCGGCCAGCGCATTGGCGTGAGCCACTCCGCTCGATGCGGCAACCACCCCGGGAGCGCGCGTCAGCTTTCCCCAGGCATCGGCCATGTAGGAAGCGGTTTGCTCGTTGCGCGTATCGATCAGCGGCAAACCCGCCCGCCGGCAGGCGTCAAACAGCGGATCCAGACCATGCCCGCAAAGCGTTGAAACCCATCGCACGCCATGGTCTTTCAGGCGTTCTACGAACAGTTCCGCGCCGGTCATGGCTTTTGCGTTCCTCCAACGACGGTTATCGAGCCGCGGGCGGGACGCCACTCGCCCCCGCTGGGCCGGATGCGCAGAATTCGCACGGTCGCCGCCGGGTATTCTGCCGGTACCGTTATTTTCGCCCGGCCCTGGGCGTCGAGATAGCAGAATCGGTTGGTTGCGCCCCGCGTCTGATTCACATCATAAACCAGATCAATCCAGGAATCGTGGATTTCCTTGACCTCAATCGTGTACTGCTGCCGGGGAACAACCTGTTGGGGAGTAAACCGGACTTCCACTTCAGGGAGAGCCTCGGCGGGCGAGGCCGCCTCGCAGCGGTAAATCCGGTAAACAACTTCGCCGGAGCGCTCGCGGAACTCCGCGATCTCCCGCATCCGTATACCGCCGCCCGCCAGCGCAAAAAACTTCTTCTCCGGCGCCGGGAAAAACGTCCTCTGCGGGCTATGCAGCAAAAATACATTGCCCGGATCGCGCATCAGCCGGGCTAGCTGTTCCTCGTTGATACGGCTGCTCTCGCTGTCGTCGTTGACGGCGAAAAAGAAGTCATCCACGCGAAGGTTCCAGCGCCGGCCCAGAAACGCAACCGGATTGGAAAATCCCCAGTCCATCGCGTATAGCTTCCAGCCGGGGTTCCGCGCCAGGTAAGGAACCAGCCGGTAAATGGCGTCGCTGAACGCCCGGGTTCCGCCCGTCCGCGTGTACACGGCAAGATGCCGCGCGTTCAGGCTGATATTCGCGGCCATGGCGGCCGAAACGACGGCCGTTGCGGCGGCGCGCGGGACAAGCGACGGCCACTTTTCCGCCGGCGTCCAGAGCGAGACCGCCAGAAAAAGCATGGGAAACGGCTGCATCATAATGACGTGATGTGCGCTGCCCCCGCCGTCACGAGAAAAGAACATGCAGGCGTAAGTAAGCAGCGACAGTAGCAGCGGAAACAGCAGCGATCTCCGGCGACGCGTAAGCCACAGATTCCAGGGTAAAAGCGCCAGAGCCGCCGCCAGCAGCGGAAGCGTGATGGTCTGCCGAAGACGCCCGAGACGGTACATCCACTGGGCGAGCCCAGGCAGAAACACGCCAGCGGCAGGAGGGGAGTTATCATACTGATCGCCGGCGGTCATGTCCAGCATGAAACGGCCGTTGAATGTTTTGGAAGCCTCAATCAGCTTGAACCACCGGATCTCAAACCGGCCGCGCTCCTTCCAAGTCTCCCCCTGGCGGTCCCAGTTATAGACAAGCAGGGGAGACGCGCCGATCAGAAAAGCGGCGCACGCGATCAGAAGCAATTGCGGCTGGGCGCGCAGTCGCGCAACTGCTTCACGCGGAAACAGAACTGCAATCGTGGCGCCCAGGCCGGCCAGAAACCAGGCGAAGTTGGCTTTGTCCCACAGCGCCAGGCCAAACAGAAACATGCCCGCCGCCGCAGCCCAGCGGGAGCGGCTCGCCAGCCAGATCGAAACCAGGCATAATCCGCCCATCTTCAACAAGTGCATCAGGGCGACGGGTCCATAATCCAGGCGAATTCCCTGCACAAACACAGGGTCGGTCGCCATCAGGCCGGTGGTAAGCAGCGATACTGTAGTGCCGTAGTGCCGGCGCACGAACCAGAAGATGAGCCATACCGTAACGGCTCCCGTGGCAATGCCGAAAACCCGGTACCCC